>PJUE01000005.1_pt1 | contig 648760 bp, 605 predicted proteins | sample 1512171 | NCBI WGS metagenome assembly PJUE01 (sample SAMN08177674, study PRJNA422409) | Feces metagenome, whole genome shotgun sequencing project. | isolation source: Chicken feces (3) enriched on wood chips: alkali lignin treatment | host: Gallus gallus | place: USA: Madison | collected 2015-01-15
CAATCAGATAATGATTGAGGTTTTTTGTTTTATTAATGATAAACATTCAAGCCTGGATGAATTACATCCTGGAACTCATTTAACCCTATAAGCAAAGATAATTAACTCAGATGAATGTAGAATTACCTGTTCTTGAAGTGTTGTTTTGTTAATGTTTTAATAAAAATGCAGATTTCATTTTTTTGGAAGTCTTAATTAGATTATTTTTGCACAAATTATTTTTTAAAATGAAAAAGTATTTATTTCTACTTTTAATTTCTTTGTTAGTAATCTCCTGTTCCAAAGTTAAAGTGGAGGGGAATGTGAAAGGAGGATCTCCTTTAGAAAGAATAGAGTTCATAGAAGCTTCCGGGGTAGCTACATTACCTTTGATTAACCTTGGTGTTGATGAGAAAGGAAACTTTAAAGGAGAATTTAAAGCGCCTAAAAACGGAATGTATGCAATGACGTATGCCGGCAAAATGAATTTCATTTACTTAAAGAAAGGTCAGGATCTCAGAATTGCTGGTGAGTCGGGAACGTTTCCTGAAATCTATAAAATTGAAGGTGATGCGAAAAAGAATAATGATTTCATCACTGAAACACAAAAATATTTGCAGAGCTACAGTTCCAAGCTAAATATGGAACTGCTACAGAAAAAAGAATCTGAATTCCTTACCGAAATCAAAAAAATACATTCTGACCTTGAAAAGAATCTGGATCAGACAGCTGATAAAATTGGACCAGACAGTGATGTTGTTAAACTTAAAAAAGATGAACTAACAACTAATATTCTGACTTTCCTAGTTCAGTATGAGTCTTCGCACGGTCAGGTTATTGGTGATCCTTCATTCAAGGTTACCAAAGCATTTACAGATTATGAAAAGTCATTGACTAAAAATAATGACAGAATGGTAGAGAACCTGCCAGTTTACAGAAATTATCTTCTGAATAAAATTGGTCAGAATTTCCAATCTTTTGCGGAAAAGCAAAAAGATAAAAATACAGCGAGCATGTCTGCTATCTTCGCAAGGTATTTGGCAGAAAATAAAGAGCTTTCCCAAAAGACAAAAGATTATTTGTTGGCGTTCGTAATTGCTAAATTCGATCTTAATCCTTACACTTCCGAAGCGGATAAAGTAAAAAAGGTAAGCGAAGAATATATCAAGGATTCTGAAGTAAAGAAAGATCTTAACAGTGCTATCAATGCAGTGTTCGGTTTGAAAAAAGGTGAGGAAGCGCCAAAAGTTAATTTAGTAAAGCTGGATGGAAAATCCGGTAGCTTTGAATCAAATGGAAAGCCGACATTGGTGATGACTTATGCGTCTTGGAATCCTTATATTGCACAGTCCACAATTCCTGTCCTTAAGGAAGTTGTAAATTTTTATAAATCAAAAGTTAATTTTGCATTTGTGAATGTTGATGATACCAAGGAACAATTTACGAAGACGGCAAACGCAATGCTGAAAGGTATTCCGGGAAGTAATTATTTCGCAGAAGGAGGATTGTCATCAGAGTATGCAAAAAAATATTTTATCTATGGATTCAAAATCCCGGGATTTTTCCTGATAGGAAAAGATGGGAAAATTGCAAGTCAGACATTCTATAATCTGGGGGATGCAAAATTTGTAGAAGAAATGAATAAAATCTCAGGATTACAGGCTCCGTCTGTTAATCCGCAAGCTCAGCTTCAAAACGACTTGTTGCAACAGAATCCGAATGCAGATTCTGCAAACACGAAATAATACATGAAGAATAAAAAAAAGAATCAAATTCTTGAAAATATCAGACTCCTTTCCGCCGGTGCGAAAGGAGTTTCTGTTGGTAAGACGGAAGAAGGAAAAACAGTGATTGTTTCCGGAGCTGTTCCCGGTGATTTAGTAAATGTGAGGGTTAAGAAATCCAAAAGTAATTATGTAGAAGGTGAAGCTGTAGAGATTTTAGAATACTCACAGGATAGAGTGGCACCAAAGTGCATCCATTTCGGAACCTGCGGTGGCTGCAAATGGCAGAACATCGCTTACGAGAAGCAGCTTGATTTCAAACATAATGAAGTGGTAAACAATATTACCAGAATTGGAGGGGTTTCCGGTTTCGATATCATTCCGATTTTAGGATCGGAAGAACAATATTTCTACAGAAATAAGATGGAATTTTCTTTTTCCAATGCACGTTGGCTTACGCAATATGAGATCAGTTCAGAAGAAAATTTTGGTAATAAGGATGCATTGGGTTTTCATATTCCCGGGATGTGGAGTAAAATTCTTGACCTTAAAGAATGTTACCTGCAAGAAGATCCATCGAACCAGATCAGATTAGCGGTAAAAAAGTATGCTGTCGAGAATGGTTTGGAGTTCTATGACGTAAAAGCGCAGCAAGGATTCCTGAGAACGCTTATGCTTCGTCAGAATTCCAAAGGTGAATGGATGGTTCTTTTCCAGTTATATAAGGAAATGAAAAATGAGAGGATCCAGCTTTTTGATTTTCTATTAAGCCAATTTCCACAAATTAAAACACTAGTTTTTGCAATTAATTCCAAAGGAAATGACAGCATCTACGATTTGGATATTCAGACTTATTTTGGAGAAGGTTTCCTGTACGAAGAGATGGATGGTTTGAAATTTAAAATCGGACCTAAATCTTTTTTCCAGACCAATTATCGTCAGGCTCTGGAGCTTTACAGAAAAACCCTTGAATTTGCTGAGTTAACTGGTGATCAAGTCGTTTACGATCTTTATACAGGAACTGGAACTATAGCACAATATGTAGCCAAAAATGCAAAACAGGTCATAGGAATCGAAGCTGTGCAGGAAGCCATTGATGCAGCAATAGAACACGCTGAGCTGAATGGTCTTAACAATACAACATTCTATGCAGGCGATATGAAAAACGTCTTCAATGACGAATTTTTAGCAAATCATCCCAAAGCAGATGTTTTAATTACGGATCCGCCAAGAGACGGAATGCACCAGAAAGTAGTGGAACAGATCCTGAAATTATCTCCGGAAAGAATCGTGTATGTGAGCTGTAACTCGGCAACACAAGCCAGAGATATTGCATTGATGAAAGACGATTATGAGTTGGTGAAAATTTTGCCGGTGGATATGTTCCCTCAGACACATCACGTGGAGAATATTGCTCTGCTTCTGAAAAAGTAGAAGGATTTTGTTTATCTTTAATAATAAAAGCTTATAGTATTGCAGTAACCAATGAAAAACAAACTTTATTTTCTGGGCTTCCTTATGATTTTTGCAAGTTGCGGAAGTGATGATGACATTTGTCTCAGTTCAGACTCTACACCTAGGCTGAAAATTAAATTCAGAGATGCCGATAACCGATTGAGAAGACTGGATTCTTTATACGTGGATGTGAATTATGGAAATAATGGTTACAAGAATATCCTTTCCCAGTCCAATGTGGATTCCATATTTATTCCTTTAAGAATTGATGAAAATCCATATACCGATGTCAGATTTAGACTTAGAAAGAGAGGAGACACATCCAGTGTACGATTCAGTTACGATACAAAAAAAATCTACGTATCGCCTGCCTGCGGTTTCAAAATCAATTATGAAAATCTGAATGCTGAACTTTTGCAGAGTAATCCTGTTCAAACTATTGAATCCAATTATACCTCATTAACCGATGAAAGTAGAATCAATTTTTATCTGCGCTTTTAGTCTGTTCTCTACTTTTGGATTTGCTCAGCAAAAACAAGATGGGAAAAAGCAGGATTCCGCTAAGTGGAAATATACACCCAATTTTATTGTAGGAGCAGATGTTCTCAACCTTGGGACAGGTTTTTTTAGCGACAGGAAATTATATCAGGGATTCATTTCCAGCAGGATCAATAAGAGAATCCATGCAGTTCTGGATTTAGGCTACGATAAAAATATTTATCAGAAAAACGGCTATGATTCCAAAGCAGACGGTTTTTTTGCCAAAATTGGCGGATTTTATATGCTGGCAACAGATCCTGAAAATGATCTAAACGGTTTTTATGCCGGAGCCAAATTAGCAGGAAGCTTTTACAATCAGGAATATATGGCAATCCCGGTAAAAGGGCAGAATAATGAAGGTGTAACAGTCTCCTTGGATCCTTCCGGTCAAAGCAGTTATTGGGTAGAAGCAGCTTTAGGTGCAAGAATTCAGGTTTTTGAAACTAACTTTTTTATCGATGTCAATGTGCAGCCGAGATATCTGGTTTACACCACAAAACAGGAGGATATCACACCGATGATAGTTCCCGGATTTGGCAGGAGTTCCGGTAGTTTCAATATGGGCTTCAGCTGGAGTCTGGCTTATAAGTTTTAAATTTCTTCTTATTAAAAAGAATAGTAACTTTACCTTAAACAGACATTTTATATATCCAACCGATTAATAATAAAAAAGCCTTGTCATAAAATATTGACAAGGCTTTTTTATTAGTTCAGCTTGATTGTGAAAGGACTTTCCATCATCACAGATGTTTTAGTGTCCGGATTAGTGATATGCTGATATATTTTGAAATTTTCTTTCCCGATTTTATTTTTAATTAATCTCGTAGAAAAATCTTCTTCTGTCTCAGGTGAAAAGAATTGCTCGAATTTTGAAACCTTTGCAGGATAAGAGCTTACATTGTAGTCTTTGAGATTAGCAGATTTAGCTGCAAATTTTATCGCATCCTGCAAAGAACCCAGTTCATCTACCAAGCCTATTTCTTTTGCCCGTACACCGGACCAAACTCTTCCTCCACCCACTGCATCGATCTCTTCAAAAGATTTCTTTCTGTTCTGAGTCACAAAATGTACGAATCTCTGATACGTAGATTCCACACTTCTGGTCATAATGTTAAGTGTTCCGGGACTAAGTCCGTTAATGGCAGAGATCATATTGGAATTGGCATTGGTAGAGACTACATCACTTCTGATACCATTTTTTTCTGCCAGTTCTTTGAAGTAAGGAATAACTCCGAAAACACCTATTGAACCTGTAAGAGTATTAGGCTCGGAGAAAATTTTATCTGCACCCATTGCAATATAATAACCTCCGGAAGCAGCATAATCTCCGAAGGAAACGATGACCGGCTTTTTGCGCTTCAGTTGCTGCATCTCAAACAGGATTTCATCAGAGGCATTAGCACTTCCGCCCGGAGAATTGATCCTGAAAACAACCGCTTTCACATCATCGTTTTTCTGAAGCTTTTTGATTTCTTTCACAAAATTGTCTGCATATATCCCATCATAACCTTTTCCATTATAGATCGCTCCGGAAGCATAAAGAACTGCGATTTTCTTACCACCTTTATCAGAGTCCAGAGACTCGGAATACTTTGCAAAAGAAATTTTGTTAAGTTTTTTATCTGTGTCGATTTTCAGTTTTTTCTTGATCAGATTATCGTATTCTGATTTCTGAATGAGTTGATCGGTTAACTTATATTTCAGGCTCAGATTAGGAAGATAGCTGTAAAGGCTATCGGTAATTGTGTTGAGCTCTTTCAACGGGATTTTTCTTGAATCTGCGATTTTGCGAGATGTATTGGACCAGATGTCATTCAGCAAAGTTGAAAGTTGTTCCTTGTTTTCAGGTGAGATCTCATCTCTCAGGAAAGGTTCTACAGCCGCTTTGAACTTTCCGTGACGGATAACTTCTATTCCTATACCATATTTTTCAGCAAAATTTTTGAAAAAAATAACCTCTGTGGACAGTCCTTTCAGTTCGATCAGTCCGGAAGGATTAAGATAATATTTATCCGCAACGGAACCCAGGTAATAAGCGCCTTGTGAAACCGTATTGCCGTAGGCATAAACAAATTTGCCGCTCTTTTTGAAATCCGTCAACGCATTTCTGATATCATCCAATTGGGTAATTCCGGCTTGGATATAATCTAGCTCCAGGCTTATTCCTTTTATTTTTTTGTCTGTTTTTGCATTGTCAATAGCTTTCAGAACATCATAAAGAAGAACGGCTTTCTCTTCTGTTTTGAAGGTAAAAAGGTCTTGCTGATCTTCCGAAGGACTGTCAATTATTTTTGTTTTCAGATCAAGTGTAAGCACAGAATCAGACTTTACATCTGTTCCGCCAGACATTGAGGAGAAGATCAGAAACGCAATAAAAAACACGAAACAGCCTGCGATTAATATGAAAATTGCAGTTAAATTTGCTAAAACTAATTTGAAAAAACTTTTCATCTATAATTATTTGTTATATATGTCGTACAATGAGGTCATTTTGTTACTGGGCAGCAATATAAAAAATCCGGAAAAAAATATCGGTATTGCACTTGAAAAACTTGAAAATAATGTCGGTTTGATTGTGAAAAAATCAGAATTAATATTAACAAATCCAGTAGAATTTGAAAGTAACAATATTTTTTGTAATATTGCAATTAAATTAAAAACACAATTTTCGCCTGTAAAACTACTTTCTGAGCTTAAAAAAATAGAAAAAGAAATGGGTCGTATAAAGGACTCGGCAGATTTCGGAGCTTATCAGGATAGGATTATAGACATTGACATTATCTTATATAACGGTATAACGTTTATCTCGAAAAAGTTAATGATTCCTCACCAGAAAAACCTTTTCGAGAGGAGTTTTGCAAGAGAAATTATTAATAATGTGAGATAAATTGTAACACAAATGAATTATGAAGAAAAAACTATTTCTACTCTTTCTACTGCCCTTCTTGGGTCTGGCACAGACTGACGAAAACAACAGTAAACCAGAAACTCAACCATTTAATAACAAAAGCCGGCTTTTTAAAGACTGGTCTGTCTCCGTAGGAGGCGGCGGTGCTTTTATGGCTAATGCTGATCTTACCTCTTTTTATGGTGGGAAGGTTAACTGGGGCTGGAATGGATATGTGAGTCTGGACAAGCAGATCAGTCATACTTTTGGACTGTCCCTGATGTACACCAGAGGCCAAACCAACCAAAAAGCATATCTCAACGATGCTGCTGGAGTTGGAAGCGGTTATACAAAGTTTGATCAGATTGCATTATTGGGAGATATTAATTTCTCTAACCTGATGAGAAGAACTGATAACAAATCCAAATTCCGATGGGCTTTACACGGCTATGCCGGGATAGGATTTACAGGATACAAAACTTTTCTGCAGGATAATAATGTCCTGAGCAAGTGGCCTTTGTATATAGACCAAAAAATGGACCTGGCAAGTTTTACCTACATAGGAGGTGCTGGGTTGAAATATAATATTTCCAGACTATTGGATATCGAGCTTAGAGCAATGTATCTTATGAGTGGAGACGAAGAGTTCGATGGAGGAGGCTGGACTAGAAATGCCTACCCAGGATATAATTTAATAAATGACACTTATTCCGATAACGCTTGGTTATTCAATTTAGGATTGTCTTTCAAATTAGGAAAGCATCAGGATCACCTGCGTTGGGTAGATCCTTTGCAAATGGCTTATGCGAAAGCAGCAGCTCTTGAGGATCAATTCAAAGACTTTAAAGTTTGTGAAAAAGGTGATCAGGATGATGATGGTGTTTGTGATGACTGGGACAGACAACTGGACACGCCTAAAGGTGCCAGAGTAGACGGAGCGGGTGTAGCTTTGGATATGGATTTGGATGGTGTAATAGATCTTTACGATAAGTGTGTTACGGTTCCGGGTCCTGTTGAGAATAGCGGTTGTCCTGTAGAAAAGCCAAATCAACCTGTAAATGTTGATAAAATCTATGCTATTGATGAAATTAACAAATATTTCAATGGAATAGAATTTGAACTGAACAAGGATGTTATCAGACAAAAATCTTTTGCTGATCTGGATAAAGCTGCAGATATTATTAAAACATTAGGAGCTGGCGACAGTTTTATAGTTGTAGGTGCCACTGATACCAGAGGTTCTGCGGAATATAATAAAAAACTTTCCCAGGCAAGAGCTAATGCTGTCTTGAAATATTTGGTAAACAAAGGTGTTTCGGCGTCTGTATTAACAGCAGAAGGCAGAGGAAAAGATGATCTTAAATATACAGAATGTGATCCTGCTACAAAATGTCCGGAGTGGAAAAATGAAGCCAACAGAAGAGTTTACTTTGTAGCAAAATAATAATCTAAGAAAAAAACATTAAAATATATGAAACAAAATTTATTATCATTAGCAGCAGCTGCATTTTTGTTGCCTATGAGTTTAGCAGGTCAGACTGTAGCTACAGATGCTAATTCTGGTTCTCAAAATGTTTCTCCTTTTACTCAGTCTTCTAAGAGATTCAATGATTGGTCTGTATCCATTGGTGCAGGTGTGCCATTGATCCAATCTGCAGATATGGCTTCCATAAAGAACGGAAACGGTAAAAACCTTTTTGGATATTCTGCATATTTGAGTATTGATAAAGCTATTACACACGCTTTTGGTCTTAATTTGCAATATGACAGAGGAGAAACCAGACAAGGTTATGCTAATACCAAAGACCATGTCGCTCTTCCGGACAGACAGATTGCCGGTAGAACACAGTATAATGCAATTTCTATTTTAGGAGATGTGAATTTCTCAAATCTATTGAGAAGAGTTGATAACAAGTCACCATTCAGGTGGGCACTTCACGGCTATGCAGGTATAGGAACAATTGCTTATAAATCCTATAGACAAGATCCAGGACCTTACAATCAGACTTTGAATTTTGAATCTAAACCTTTCAAATTAGGATCACTATTTGGTCAGGCCGGAGCTGGACTTAAATTTAAAATCAACAATAGATTTGATATCGAAGGTAGGTTGATGTATGTTGTTACGGGCGATGACGAATTTGATGGAGCTGGAGTAGGACAGACAGGTTATAACTTGACCGAAGATCAGATCTCAGATAACTTCTTTAACGGAACTTTAGGCGTTACTTTCAAATTAGGTAAGCACGAGTCCCATTTGATGTGGCATGATCCGTTGCAGGAGATTTATTATAAGCTTGATGTCCTTAATGATAAAACAGACGACATTGAAGTTTGTAAAAAAGGAGACGCTGATAATGATGGCGTTTGTGATGATTGGGATAGACAGTTGGATACGCCTGCAGGAGCAAGAGTTGACGGAGCTGGTGTAGCTTTGGACACTGATTTGGATGGCGTAATTGATCTTTATGATAAATGTGTAACCGTTCCAGGACCTGTAGAAAATCAAGGATGTCCTTATCCTGCTAATACTTTAACAGGTGTTATCACGGATGGCGAAAGAATTATGAAAGGTATTGAGTTTGATTTAGATTCTGACAGAATTTTGCCTTCTAACACACCGATTCTTACACAGGCTATTAATTATATCAACGCTTCCGGATCAAGCTTCAAAGTAATTGGAGGAACTGATACAAGAGGAACAGATGAGTATAACCAAGGACTTTCAGAAAGAAGAGCAAATAATGTGAAAACTTATCTGATAGAAAATGGTGCAGATGGAAATAAATTAGAAGCCATCGGAACCGGAGAAAAGAAACTTCTGTATCCGGAATGCGAACCAGCTTCCAAATGTCCTGAATGGAAAAACAGAGCCAACAGAAGAGTTTACTTCGAAGCTAAATAGAAAAGCTTTAATAAATATCAAAAACCGCAGTAATGCGGTTTTTTTATTTTAAGGAATTGACTAAATTTACGGGATGCTTTCTTCCATAGATTCCAACGAAAGATTAATTTCACAAACCCTGAAACAATTTTGGGGTTATGATCATTTTCGGTCTTCACAAAAAGATATTATTCTTTCGATTATTCAGGGAGAAGATACGCTGGCGCTCTTGCCGACTGGCGGAGGAAAGTCTCTCTGTTATCAATTGCCAGCAATAGTTTTGGAAGGGGTTTGTCTGGTGGTTTCGCCACTTTTGGCATTAATGAAAGATCAGATTCTAGCATTGCAGTCATTAGGAATTGAAGGCGAGTTACTGAGCTCCGAGTTAGATGAATTTGAGCAAGAAGCTATTTATAACAGATGCAAAGACGGCTTGCTGAAAATCCTTTACGTCTCGCCGGAGCGATTGCAGAATCAACTTTTTCTGAAGCATATCCAGGAAATTGAGGTGTCGTTCATTGCGGTAGATGAGGCGCATTGTATTTCCGAATGGGGACAGGATTTTCGCCCAAGTTATCAGAATATCAAAAAGTTTCGTCAGGAATTCAAAAAAGTGCCTTGTCTCGCCCTTACTGCAACTGCTACAGAAAAAGTGGTTCAAGAAATCTCAATGAAACTCGGACTCAACAACCCGAAAGTTTTTAAGCAAAGTTTCAGGAGAAATAATCTCAATATTATAGTTGAGAATACATCTAATAAATATAACAGGATTCTGGAATTTCTGAAACAGAATCCATCATCGGGTATTATTTACACCAGAACCCGGAAAGAAGCCGAGGATTTATCTTTTTTTCTTAAAAATAATCGGTTTCAGAATGTCGATTATTACCACGCCGGATTATCTGCGGAAGTCAAAGAAAAACTTCAGAAAAAATGGATAAGTAGCCAGTTTCATGTTTTGATTTCTACCAATGCATTTGGGATGGGAATTGATAAGGATAATGTTCGGTTTGTGATACATCTTTCTCCTTCTTCCACGCTGGAAAATTATTATCAGGAAATAGGAAGAGCGGGAAGAAACGGAGAAGAAGCTGTTGTTTTATTGCTTTGGAATGAGCAGGAATTGACGCACATAGACGATACGTTGCAAAACCAGATTTCCAACCAGTCAGACTACCGGAAAATCCTTACTTATCTGTACTCCATTTTCCAGATTGCAGACAGTGATTTGCCGGAAAAAACATTTTCACTTGAAATTCAGAGGATTGCCAATCTTACGCAATTATCCAAAGCCAAAATCAGAAATATTCTTACGTTTCTGCATAATCAGGAATTGATCTTTTATAAGAATTCTGTTTCCGCATCCACCATTCAGAGTTTTGTAAAGCCGGAAGATCTGGATCAGCTTAATCCATCGGATGCATACTTTATGGAATTACTTTTCAGACATCTGCCGGGACTTTCTATACAGAAGGTTTACTTTAGCGATGCAGCTTTTTGCAGTAAGAATCATTATGATCTCCAGACTTTTAAGATGAAAGTTTCTCAGATGCAGAAAGCGGGCTATCTGGATTATCTGGACGGTGGCCAGAATGCTGTAAAATTCCTGAAACCACGAAATGACCGGCATCTTTTTGGAGAATACTGGACGCTTTTTAATAATATCCAGAAGAATAAACTCCGGAAGTGGGAAGAAAACAAATTTTTTGTCAGAGATTCTGATTTCTGCAAAATGAAATTGATTCTGAGCTACTTCGGAGAACGAGATGCTGAAAATTGTGGCAAATGTTCCGTTTGCAGACAACGGAACCAGTCCAAGAAGAATATTTCTGCAGACATTACGCTTCAGCTTGGCAAAAAGCCGATGAGCCTGGATGAAATGGCTGCAACCCTAAGTTTCTATTCCAGGGAAACCATTGCCGAAACCCTGATTTTCCTTTTGGATATCGGTAAAATCAAAATGTTGAATTACAAAACTTATATGCTTAATCAATAATTAATTATAAAAAATCAATGCAGATGAAATCCCTTAATGTTGTTTTTTTTGGAACACCCGATTTTGCAAAAGCTTCTCTGGAAGCCATTTTCAAATCTCATCATAAAATTGTGGGCGTAGTAACAGCACCTGATAAAGCGAGTGGAAGAGGAATGAAACTGACACCATCGCCAGTTAAAGTTTTTGCCGAAGAGAATAATCTCAAACTTTTCCAACCGGAAAAATTAAGAAATCCGGAATTCCTGGAATCCATCAGAAATCTGAATGCAGACGTTTTTGTAGTGGTGGCTTTCCGTATGATGCCACAGGTTTTGTTCTCGATTCCGGAATTGGGAACATTCAATCTCCACGGGTCATTATTGCCGGATTATCGCGGCGCAGCGCCTATTAATTATGCCATTATCAATGGCGAAACCAAGTCCGGAGTTACCACATTTTTCATTAATGAAAAAATTGATGAGGGTCATATACTTCTGCAGGCAGAAACTGAGATTTTACCGGAGGATAATGCGGGAACTCTGCATGATAAATTAATGCTGACTGGTGCAGATCTGATTATTAAAACCCTGAACGGACTAGCAGCAAACTCGATTGAAGAAAAACCTCAGCCGGAAAAAGAAAATCCGAAAACGGCTTATAAAATCTTCAAGGATAATTTGAAGATTAATTGGAATGATAATTCGGAGACTATTCACAATTTCGTGAGAGGAATGTCACCTTATCCCACCGCTTTCACGATTTTGAAAATCGGAGAAGAAGAAAAATCACTTAAAATATTCAAAGGCTATTTTACATTAGCTTCTCATTCCAGACAAGCAGGCGATTTTGATATTTCTAAAAGTGAGCTGAAATTCTATACAAAAGACGGAATTTATTTTCCAGAGGATGTTCAGATTCAGGGAAAGAAAAGAATGGCTGTAAAAGATTTCCTTAACGGGATTCAGAATTTTGAAGATTATCAGTCTTAGACTTTGATGACATTATGATCGGCACTCAGTCCGTTTAGTAATAAATTCTAATGGCATTAGCCAAAATTTTAAATTAAAAATGAAAAAAATTGTATTGGGTTTGATGTTCGTTTCCAGTCTTACTTTTGCTCAGGATCTGAAAGTAATGACTTACAACATCAGATTATCACTGGAGAGTGATAAGGAAAATTCCTGGGACAACAGGAAAGAAGATGCTCTGGCGTTGCTGAGTTATTACCATCCGGATTATTTCGGTGTTCAGGAAGCAGTTCCGCAACAGATGACAGATATCAAAACCAGCTTGAAAGATTACGATTATGTCGGCGTTGGGAGAGATGACGGTAAAAATCAAGGCGAGTATTCTGCCATATTTTACGATAAGACTAAACTGGAAGTCACAAAATCCGGAACATTCTGGTTAAGCGAGACACCGGACAAGCCTTCCAAAGGTTGGGATGCTGCGTATAACAGGGTTTGTACTTATGCATTCTTCAAAATTAAGAAGACGGGAAAACAATTCCTGGCGATGAATCTTCATTTTGATCACGTAGGCGATGTAGCAAGAGTGAATTCTGCAAAACTAATATTAGAAAAGATAAAAACGCTCAATCCGAAAAATCTTCCGTTGACACTAACCGGAGATTTTAATCTCACGGATGATACAGAGCCGATTAAGATCATTTCCAAAACTCTGGATAATGTTTATTATCATTCCAAAACGCCACACTATGGACCTTATGGTACTTTTACAGGTTTTGATATCAATACGGCTCCGAAAGAAAGAATTGATTATATTTTTGTAAAAGGGTTTGATGTGTTATCTAACAGAACCATCAATGACAGGAGAGAAAACCTGCTGTACCCATCGGATCATTTTCCGATTCTGGCTGAGATTGATTTTAAAAAATAATGCTAAATCCTCTTATTTAAGAGGATTTTTTTGCATAAATTTTATTTACGAATTGAAAGATTTATTTAATCTAAAAATTCTCCACTCACATAAAACCAACGATTCTGAATCAATTTGAATTGTGACAGCTCGTGATGAACCTGCTCATTTCCATTTTCATCAATATAAAAAGCTTTGAACTCAACTTTATTAGTTGATGGCTTATTGACAATTACCAGTTTTGTCCATTCATTGATTTCGCCCCATTCCTGCAAATCTTTTTTGTTATGAAATTGCCTTTTGTTAGGAGAGGTCGTTTCCCAAAGATATTCTCCATAAGGAATTGCGAAAGCTGAAAATCTTGAACGCATCAAAGCTTCTGCTGTTGGCGGGAATTTTTCTTTTTTATGGTAAGGCTGGCAGCAATCTTCATAAGATTTTCCGGAACAGCAGGGACAAGTCATTTTGTAAATTTAATCTATTTGTCAAAAACCCTTTCAGAAATCGAAGATTAGACAAAGCCAATTTAAAACTCTGAAAGGGTAACTCTAAAACTCTATACTCTAAAACACTCCGACTTAACCAAAAGCTCTTTTCAAAAGACTCTCCACTTTGGGTTCACTTCCACGGAAATTTTTATACAATTCCATCGGGTCTTTTGTTCCGCCGGAAGAAAGAAGGATTTTATATTTTGAAGCAATTTCCGAATTAAAAATGCCATTTTCTTTGAAATACTGAAACGCATCAGCGTCCAACACCTCTGCCCATTTGTAAGAATAATATCCGGCAGAATATCCACCTTGAAAAATATGTGAGAAACTAGGTGCTGTCGCAGTTTCCGGATTAGAAGGATAAAGACTTGTTGCACTAGTTTTCTCCAACTCAAACTCCTTTACACTCAACCTCTCCAACGCTCCAGCTTCCGAATGAAAAGCCATATCCAACAATCCAAGTCCGATTTGTCTCAATGTCTGATAACCTTCCATAAAGGATTTGCTTTGCGATAATTTCTCGATTTTTTCGTCGGGTAAGATTTCTCCGGTTTGATAATGTTTTGCGAAAGTTTTCAAGAATTCAGGTTCATAACAGAAGTTTTCCAAAAACTGGGAAGGCAGTTCCACAAAGTCCCATTTAACCGAAGTTCCGGAAAGATTTGGATATTGCGTATCTGCCAAAATGCCGTGAAGCGCATGTCCAAACTCGTGGAATAAAGTTGTTACTTCTTGGAAAGTCAACAAACTCGGTTTGTCTTTGGTTGGTTTTGTGAAGTTGCAAACAACCGAAATGTGTGGGCGGGAATTTTCTCCGTTTTGTTTGTATTGATTTTTATAGCTCGTCATCCAGGCGCCAGCACGTTTCCCTTTTCTTGGGTGATAATCGGTATAAAGCATAGCTTTATAGTCGGAAGTCTGATGTTGGAAGTCGGAAGATTGCAATTCATCGAAAGCTTCTGACTTCCGACTTCTAACTTCCAACACTTCATAGGTTTTCACATCTGGATGATATTTCTGAATATCATTAATTTCTTTAAACTCTAATCCGAATAATTTTCCTGCTAATCCAAAAACAGCTTCCTGAACTTTTTCTAATTGGAAGTAAGGTTTCAATTCTTCATCATCAATATCGAATTTTTGCTTTCGTAATTTCTCAGCGTAAAAAGCGTGGTCATAACTCTGGATATCTTCGATTCCGTCAACTTTAGCTAAAGATTTCAATTCTTCAATTTCTGCTTGAGCATAAGGTGTTGCTTTTTCAAGAAGTTCATTTAGGAATTCGAAAACTTTTTCAGGTGACTTAGCCATTCTTTCTTCCAAAACAAAATCTGCATAATTTTTATAACCAAGCAATTCCGCTTTTTCCTGGCGAAGTTTTACGATTTCTTTAATCAAATTTTGATTGTCAAATTCGCCGCCGTCAAACGATTTTTTTCCATTAGCTAGTGCCAATTCTTTTCTAAGTTCACGATTTTCGGCGTAAGTCATTGCCGGAAGATAGCTTGGATATTGCAATGTGATCACATAGCCTTCCAAATCTTTTTCCTTCGCATCTTCTTCGTATTGCTGAATAATCGCTTCAGGAATTCCCCTCAATTCGTCTTTATTAGTAATATGTTTGAAATATGCGTTAGTTGAAGCCAAAGCATTTTGCCCAAACTGAAGTGACTTGATAGACAAATCCATATTGATTTTTTCCAACTTCTTTTTGTCTTCTTCATTTAATAATGCACCGCTTCTCACAAAACCTTTGTAAGTTTCATTGAGTAACATTTGTTGTTCTTCATTCAATGACAAAGTTTCTTTTTGGTCGTAAACGCTTTTTATTCTTTCAAACAGTTTTTCGTTTTGAGAGATTTTGGAAGAAAATTCTGTCAAAAGTGGCGACACTTCCTGAGCAATTTTCTGAATTTCATCATTGGTTTCTGCAGAATTGATATTGAAAAAAATATTGGAAACTCTGTCCAGTTGTTCTCCTGAAAAAGCCATTGCTTCAATCGTGTTTTCGAAAGTCGGTTCTTCTGAATTATTTGTTATTTCATCAATTTCTTTTTCGGAAATTTTAACTAATTCCTGAAAAGCAGGAAGATAATGTTCTTCTTTGATTTGCTCGAAAGGTGACGATGTATATTTTGTATTGAATTTTTCTAAAAGTGGATTCATAATTTTGTTGATTGTTGATAGTTGATAGTTGATAGTTGAGCCTTGTCAAGGTTTCAAACCTTGACAAGGCTTATAAATTAAAGCTCTTCGACTTCAATATTGCTTTTTTCTTATAGAGTAGAAGTCACAAATTTAGTACCTAAAGTTGAAAGTATGACAAAATTGCGCCCCGACTTGAACGGAGCTCATCCGCCGGAGGCGGATAGCGGGAGTGGAAGGCGGATAAAGGCGCCCCAATAAATATTATCATAGGAAAAATTTTTGTGTTAAAATTCTGTTTAGATTTGTTTTGAACTTAAAACTAACTTATTATGAAGAAATTTCTGAAAATTATTAGCATCATCGTGGCAATAATCATTGCTTATTGTGGGATTGCAATGTTGTTTTTTGACAGCAAATGTCATAACGAACAATCCATCGTTATCAATGCTCCTAAAGAAAAAGTGTGGCAAAATGTGAATTCTATGAAAGCTTTTAACACCTGGAATCCCTGGATGAAAATGGACCCGAATTTGACAGTAACCTACAAAGGAACTGAGGGCGAAGTGGGAGACGGTTACCATTGGAAAGGCAATGATGATGTAGGAGAAGGCGAACAGGAAATCACAGCGATTGTTCCAAACGAAAAAGTGGCGACAAAAATGCACTTCATCCAACCGATGGATGATAATGCGACTTCTGATTTGCTTCTGGCAACAGAAGGTTCTGGAACCAAAGTGACCTGGAATATTGACTATGAAATCGAAACAATTTTCAAACCGATGAAACCGATGATGACCTGGCAGATGAACAAATCCTTCTCGAAAGGTCTGGGAAAACTGAAAGAACTTTCTGAAAAATAGGAAACAAAAACGCCTCAGCTAACTGAGGCGTTTTCATTTGGTTTGAAATTTTTTTTGTTTTATTTGATGATTAGTTTAGAAACTGCCAAACCTTCGTCGGACTTTAATTGCACTAAGTAATTTCCTGTTCCGATTCCGTTTACAGAGAATGTTTCGTCTCCTTTAGCAGATTTCAGTCCGAAAGATTTCACCAGTTTACCATTTAGATCGTAGATATTGATCTGTCCGTTTTTGGCTTTATTATACCTGATTTTCAATAACCCGCCAGTTGCTGGATTCTGAACGATTTGTAATGATGTTTTGTTCGCATCAATTTTAGTTTCATCTGTAGCCAAAGCAATCTGATTACCATAGATTCTGAATTCTCCCGGCTGCAAAACAACTGTAGTGGCAGAACTGGCAGACATAGAAGTATTGTTGATCAGGTTGTACCAAGTTCCTGCATAGGGAAAGCTTGGTGTTACTGTTTGTGCAGTTGTAGTAAAGTTGGCTACTACTACCACATTTTTTAGGCTGTTTGCAGGTAAAGCATCATTCCAGACATAGATTCTTGGTAAAAGATTTCCTGATTCTACTGTAAACGTAGTGGTATCAAAAACTGGGCTAGACAGTCTTATCTCCAAAATTTTTGACCAGGTATCATAGATTGCTTTTCTATTCGCATCATTCTGGTAGCCTAATTCAAATGCAACCGGTTTTGGAGACGTTCTACAGTCATCACTGATTGTTCCGTTCTCACATCTGTTAATACTGAATTCATAACCAAGCTCTCCAAATTGCCAAATCATTTTTGGTCCCGGAACGGTGAAGAAAACAGCACCAAAAGCTTTCTGTCTCTCCAGCGCTGTTGCCAGGTTTTTAACGTTTCCGTTTCCGTATGTCAGATTTTTATACATTAATCGTTCCTCGTCATGACTTTCTCCGTAGGTAACATTTCTTCTTTCAGAGAATCCATGATTTCTGAAGTCAACTCTGTTGAAGTTGCTGCTTGGGTTATCCGCATAGCCCATTGTGTTTTGTCCGTAGGCTCCGGTTATATTGTCCCACATCATTACGCCTTTTCCTTCGTTCAATCTGTAGTTCGCCCATTCTTTTTCTTCCTGATCTCCTCCCAAGTGTTCAAAGATGATGTAAGAAGTTGGATCATAAGACCATTGGTAGTCTGAGTATAATTTCAAAACGTCCACTCTGTCCTGCTGGTAAGATCCTGTACATCCGTTGGCATCACCGGTACAGTTCTGAGTAAAACCTTTGGTAAGATCCCAGCGGAATCCGTCAATTTTATATTCGGTTATCCATTGTTCCATAACGCGATTCACATAGTATCTCGTTTCTGATTTAGAATGGTTAAAATCATAAAAGACATTATATTCGTGTTTTGGCAACTGGTTGAAGTAAGGGTTATTAGAAGCTACTTCTCCATATCCGCCTGTAGTGCTTGTGGACCAAAGTCTCTGTAGTGGAGATCTTCCAGTTGCGTGATTAAGCGCAATATCCAGAATCACAGCAATACCGTTTTGATGGCATATATCAATAAATTCTTTGAATTTTTCTGGAGTTCCGTAAGCTTTGTCCAGCGCCATGTGGAAACTTGGATTATATCCCCAAGAGTTATTCCCATCGAACTCCATTACTGGCATCAATTCGATAGCATTCACATTAAGTCCCTTGATATAAGGAATTTTATCAATCATAGACTGCCAGCTTTTTTCTGTTGTGAAATCTCTTACCAATGCTTCATAGATCATAAGATTTTGCTTAGCTGGTTTTTGGAAATTGGTTACTGTCCAGTTATAAGCCGGTTTTGCAGTCTGGATTACAGAAACGTCATATTGCTGTCCGGCAGGATACTTCATTGTATTTTGAAGTTCCGGATAGAGTGACGGAGAGATCCATGGATCATCATCCGGAGACAATACTAAAGTGGAATACGGATCCGCCACTTTTACACCATCACTGGTTCTGTATTGGAAAGTGTACACTCTCTGAGGCGTAAGCCCGGTGATTTCTATCCAATAAAGATTAGGATTGGAAGTGTCCTTTTTCATCAGATAATTTGAAGAAATCTGCCAGTTATTATCATCAAAACTTCCGATCACGTGTACATAACTTTTGAAAGGCGCATAAATTGCGAGACCTACTTTTGTAGGATCATTAGGATCATAAGTAATTCCTTGTCTCATATACGCAGGCATTGCTGCGGTCTGTACGGTAGGAGTAGGTGAGACGGAAAATCTTGAAGTCAGCACAGTTCCGTCTTCTACGCTGGTTGCGGTCAGTTCGATTTGATTATCAGTGGTTATGTTATATGCCGTAAACATCGAAGACACGTTATTCACTGAATAAATTACATTTCCATTGGCTTTTACTACATAATTTGCGGGTAAAGATGTGCTGTAGGAAATCGGATAATTGTTTCCGGAAGCAATGAAATTAACTGAACCATTTTTCGGCGTGGTATTCACAAACTGGAATTTTCCAACTTCTGAATAGATATCCTGAGACTGTCCGTTTCCGGTTTTGGTTTTAAGTAAAAATCCAATTCTTCCTATACCGGTTCTGCTATAGAACGTATTAGGCGTTATAGTAATAGAATAAGTGTCGGTTCCGGCGTTGTAAATCAGCTTATTCGTTTCACTGGACGATGCCCAGCTTCCGTTGGAAGGGCAGTCCTGACTGTTAGCATCATTAATGTCATAGGACCAGGCCCATAGATAGAGAGCATTGTTAGTTACTCCCCAGGTAGATTCATTGATGCTGTTTCCATTAAACGTAATGGTAATCGGTTCATCTTCGTTAAAAGAAGCTGGCGTGATGCTGTAGGTCACGGTTTGCTTCTGCGCAAAAGTTGCAATCGCAATGAAAAATGCGATCAGATTGTAAAATAATTTCATAAGGTCTATATATTATGGCTAAATATAAACTTTTTTGCTAAAAAAGATACACACAATTTTTTCTCTTCTGCTTAACTTGTAAATAATTGATTTGTAATTGGTTGTTAGTTGTTGGCTACTTAAAGTTAAAAATTATATTATAATGTATTTTAACCAAAAATTAACGCTATGTTATTTTTCAGCCTATGATATTTTAAATATATTTACTTATAGTTTGGAAAATAATAAACAATATATTTTTATAATTCATATAAAATTCTTTAATTTTACGACCAGTTAAAAATAATAATCATTTATTGCGATAAAGTAAAGCGATTAAACTTGAATTTTTTTAATATTCATCAAATCAAATTTGCTTTTACTGTCAATTAAATGTTTGTTTTAAATAGAAAATATAATTTAAATTGATATAATATGAAGAGTGCATCTGAATCTGGTTATCATCTGGACGGAGTTGATAAAGAGATAATTTACATGCTAATGGATAATGCGAAGACTTCTCTTGCTCATATTTCCAAACATGTCGGCATTTCCACTACTGCAGTTCATCAAAGAATCAAAAAACTGGAGCAGGCTGGTGTAATAGAAAATTCGATTTCGTTTCTTAACCCGAGAAAAATAGGCTACAAAGTCGTTTCTTATATCGGCGTATTTCTGGAGCAGCCCAGCCATTATCAGGATGCCATCAAGAATCTGAATCTGGTTAATGAAGTGGTGGAAGCACATTATACAACCGGGAATTATACCATTTTCCTTAAAGTGCTTTGTAAAGATAATGACCACCTGATGCAGATCCTGAACAAGATTCAGAAGCTGAAGGGTGTTACCAGGACGGAGACCTTCATCTCGCTGGAGCAGAGCATCAGCAGACAACTGAAAGTGTAACTCAGGTAATTCCAAAAATATTTTAATAACACATTCTTCGCAGGATGTGTTTTTTTATTTTTGAAATAATGCTAAAAATTATTTTAATAGATGTAAAATATTTTGAGATAATTGTTAAATTTACAATCCTCTCAACCTGATTTGAGATTCAATAAAAAAAATGATTTCTATGACAAAAGTTCTGGAAAAAAACGGAGTTCAAAACGCTTCTTCCCACGCAGTGGAGAGAAACGAAGGAATTCCTTACAACGAAAAATATTTTGATGAGATCAACATCAACAGAAGTGCAATCGAACGCCGTGTGAATACTCTGGGCGGAAGAAGAAGCGTGAAAAAGGAATTTCAGGCGGCCTGGCTGCTGAAAGCGATCACTATGATCGACCTTACAACTTTGGCCGGGGACGATACACGCGGAAACGTGCTTCGTCTGTGTGAAAAAGCAAGAAATCCTGTTCGTCATGATATTCTGGAAAAACTAGGGATGCAAAACGCCAATCTCACAACCGGCGCAGTCTGTGTATATCATAATCTGATTCCTTATGCAAAAGAAGCCTTGGAAGGGAGCAATATTCCTATTGCCGCAGTTTCCACAGGCTTTCCTGCGGGTAAAAATTCATTGGAAGAAAAAATAGCAGAGATCAAAAAATCTGTTGCTGCCGGCGCCACAGAAATTGATATTGTGATTTCCAGAGATCTGGTGTTGGAAAGCAAATGGAAAGAATTGTATGATGAGGTTAAGCTTTGCAGACAAGCTTGTGGCGATGCTCACATGAAAACCATCCTGGCAACCGGGGAAATCCCTACTTATACCAAAGTGGCGAAAGCAAGCTGGGTGGCAATGATGGCTGGTTCTGATTTTATCAAAACTTCCACAGGAAAAGAATCTGTAAATGCGACATTGGCTGTTAGTTTAGTGATGATCCGCTGCATCAGGGATTATTATCAGCTGACTGGTGTCAAAGTGGGTTATAAGCCAGCTGGCGGAATCCAGAAAGCAAAACAGGCTTTGGATTATCTTATTCTGATCAAAGAAGAATTGGGCGACGAATGGCTGAATCCGGAACTGTTCCGTTTCGGCGCAAGTTCATTACTCGGAGATATCGAGAGACAGCTGGAGCATTATGTTACAGGTAGTTATTCCGCAGGATATCGTCATCCGATGGCTTAAAATTCGAAATTAAAAGATTTGATATTTGAAATTATTTCAAATTCATCAATCCCGAATTTCAAACCTCAATTTCAAATTAACAAAAAATGGAAATAAAAGAAATATTCGACACCATGGTTTACGGTCCCGCTCCGGAAAGCGCAGCTCCGGCTGTGGATTATCTGGAATCTCATAACAGAACTTTCGATTTATTCATCAATGGAGAATGGACAAAACCAAGTTCCAAAAAATATATGGAATCTCACAATCCTGCCAACAAAGAACTTCTGGCGAAATTTGCAGAAGCCGATGAGAAGGATGTGGACAAAGCGGTAAAAGCAGCAAAAGATGCTTTGCCCAAATGGTCGGCTCTTGGCGGATTCGAACGCGCAAAATATCTTTACGCAATCGCAAGACAAATTCAGAAACATTCCAGATTATTTGCAGTTTTGGAAACTCTGGACAATGGAAAACCGATTCGTGAAACAAGAGATATTGATATTCCAATTGTGGTAAGACATTTTTATCATCACGCCGGCTGGGCAAAACTGATGGAAACTGAACTGAGAGATTACAAAGAAGTGGGTGTCATAGGGCAAATCATCCCTTGGAATTTCCCATTGATGATGCTTGCGTGGAAAGTAGCTCCGGCTCTGGCAATGGGAAATACTGTTGTTCTTAAACCCGCAGAATATACTTCTTTGACAGCACTGTTGTTTGCAGAAATCTGTGAGAAAGTAGGACTTCCAAAAGGCGTTTTCAACATCGTTACAGGAAAAGGAACAGTTGCAGGAACAGCTTTAGTTAATCATAAAGATGTGAATAAAGTCGCATTTACAGGTTCTACAAATGTTGGAAAAATCATCAGAAGAGAAATTGCCGGAAGCGGTAAAAAAATCTCTCTGGAATTGGGAGGCAAATCACCGTTTATCGTTTTTGAAGATGCGGATATGGATTCTGCAATCGAAGGTATTGTGGATGCGATTTGGTTCAACCAAGGTCAGGTGTGCTGTGCCGGTTCCAGATTGTTGGTTCAGGAAAGTATTGCTGAAAAATTTTATGCAAAACTGAAAGACAGAATGGGCAAACTTCGCGTCGGAAATCCGATGGACAAAGCTATTGATATGGGTGCAATTGTGGACGAAACTCAATTCAAAACCATTGATAAGTTAGTGAAATTAGGAATTAGTGAAGGTTGTGAAATCTATCAGGCAAAAAATGCTGTTCCTAAAAATGGATTTTATTATCCGCCGACTTTATTTACGGATGTTTCCACTTCAGCAACCATTGCTCAGGAGGAAATTTTCGGACCTGTTTTAGTCGCAATGACTTTCCGTTCTCACAACGAAGCGGTTGCTTTGGCCAATAACTCGAGATACGGTTTAGCTGCAAGCATTTGGACGGAAAATATCAATCTGGCTTTGGATATTGCACCGAAAGTGAAAGCCGGAGCGGTTTGGATTAATTGTACCAATCAGTTTGATGCATCGGCAGGATTTGGTGGTTACAGAGAATCAGGATTCGGAAGAGAAGGCGGGAAAGAAGGTTTGTACGAATATACAAAACCAAAAATCGAAGATGAGTTTTCATCAAAACCAATTATCCCAAAAGCTATCAAATCAAGTCTTCGACAAGCTCAGACTGAAAAGAAATCAAGATCGATTCTGGAAGATATCGACAGAACTTCCAAATTGTACATCGGCGGAAAACAAGCCCGTCCGGACGGCGGTTACAGTCTCAATGTGCTGAATGCTTTCGGAGAATACATCGGCGAAGTTTCCGAAGGTAACAGAAAGGATATCCGAAATGCTGTGGAAGCGGCTCACGCAGAAAAATCCTGGGCGGGAATGACAGGTCACGCAAGAGCGCAGATTTTATATTACATTGCTGAAAATCTGGCAATCCGTTCCGAGGAATTTGCTGAAAGAATTGTGGAAATGACCAATCAATCTTTGGAATCTGCTCAGGAAGAGGTGGAAAAATCGATTGAAAGAATTTACACTTATGCTGCTTTTGCGGACAAATATGACGGGCAGGCGCATTCTACCGTTCAGAGAATGGTAACTCTGGCAATGCCGGAAGCAGTTGGCGTGATGGGAATTGTTTGTCCGGATGAGAATCCTTTGCTTGGATTCATTTCAACAGTTATTCCTGCCATTGCAATGGGAAATAATGTAGTGGTAATTCCATCAGAAAAACACCCTTTCTCAGCGACAGATTTTTACCAGATCTTAGAAACGTCCGATGTTCCTGCTGGAACAGTAAACATCGTTACAGGTCACAAAGATGAGCTGGCAAAAGAAATGGCGAAGCATTATAATATTGACGGAGTCTGGTATTTTGGAACGAAAGAAGGCTGCAAGGATATTGAATTTCTGGCTGCAGACAGTATGAAACGAACTTGGCTGAATTTCGGGAAGTACAGAAACTGGCTGGATAACGTTCAGGGTGAAGGCGAAGAATTCCTTCGTCACGCCACAGAAATCAAAAACATCTGGATTCCATACGGCGCTTAGATTAAACTATAAAACTCTCGAATTTTCGAGAGTTTTTTTAGTATTTTATTATTCCTCCACCCAAACACTTACATTTCCCGCTGGACAAAGAAAATTAGCCCATCCATTTTCATCGATCATCACTTTATCTTGCAGATGTCCCGTAAAGTCATAAAAAGTTTTTCCGGCATATCGTTTTCCTATTTCCATTGATTTCTGATTCACATCTTTGTTGCTAAGGATCACCGCACAACCGGAATGCTCATCATCGCCTTCACGTATCCAGCCAATGCAATGCGCATCATCGAAATAGTCTCTTTGCTCGCCGTAAGCAAAATCTTTTCTTGCCTTGATGAGTTCTTCAATAGCATCTACTTTATTCAGGAAGATTTCATATTCATTGCCGTCTTTTCCATAGTCTTTGTAAGTTGCGCCGTACAAATCCGGATAGAAAACGCAGGGATAACCATCTTTTCTGAGCAAAATCAAAGCATAAGCAATTGGTTTGAACCAAGTTTCAACCGGAGCTTCCAAAGCCTGAAGTGGCTGAGTGTCGTGATTATCTACTACAGTTACGGCTTTATCAGGATGAGAGACAACAAGTGTTTCATTGAAAATCGTTCGCAGATCATAATCCGGATTTTTGGAGGCATCATGAAGATTATGATGCAAAGACGAATCGAACAAGCTCATACAACCTTCGGTGGAGTCTATATAAGCCTGTAACAATGGTAATTCTCCTGGCGCCCAATATTCTCCGACTGCAAAGATATCTTTACCTGTATTAGAGCGTAAGAGCATAAGCCATTCTTTATAAAAATCGGGAGAAATATGTTTCACGGCATCCAGTCTTACACCATCGAAGCCGGTTTCATCGTGATACCATTTTCCCCAGTGATTAAGCTCTTCCCGTACAAATGGATTTCTGTGCTCGATGTCATTATACATCAGGAAATCATAGTTTCCCATCTCGTTACTGATGATGTCATCCCAGCTGTCTCCGTAATCATTGATAATCCTGAAAATGCCTTCCTCTTCGCCTTCTGCATAATCTACACCTGTAAAGCAGGTAAAATCCCATTTGAAGTTGGAATAGGTTTCTCCCCGTCCGGGAAATGTAAATTTGGTATAGGATTCAATTTCCATTACATCAGAGATGACCTTGTTCCGATCATTATAATCGACTTTTACCACCTGGAATTTTTCCAGTTCATCTCCTCCTGCTTTATGATTCAGGACTACATCTACAATGACCTGGATATTTTTTTCTTTCAGGGAATTGATTGCTTCAATATATTGATTCTTTGTTCCGTATTTCGTTGCGACGGTTCCTTTTTGGTCAAATTCGCCCAGGTCAAAAAGATCATAAGGTCCATATCCTACACCGAAGCCGCCATTGATGCCTTTGTAAGCCGGCGGAAGCCATACAGATGTAATCCCCAGGTCAGAAAGATAGTCAGAAGATTCCTTCACGTGGTTCCATAGAAAGGATTCTCCAGGGGTGTACCAGTGGAAAAATTGAATCATAGTCCCGTTCATAGCAAGTAAAAATTTTTCAGTTGATTGGATTTTGTGATGCAGAATGCTATGAAAAAATCAAGCCAATAGAAAGTGATAATACTTTATGAACAAGAATGCATGAATGAAGATAATTAAATCTAATTGTTAGAATTTTTCTTTTTCTGTCTCAAGACATACAGATAAAGACTCTCTACTTTTGCTCTTGCCCAGGGCGTTTTACGGAGAAACTTGAGTGAGGAACTGACACTTGGATTTTCCCCGGTAAAACATTTGATGTTGATTTGTTTTCCCAGTTCGCCGTAACCTCTGTAATATTCCAGCAATTCTTCCAGAATCGTATCCAGTCTTTTGCCGTGCAAAGGGTCTTTCGAAGTGTTTTCCATTTTGTAAAATTACTAATATTATTTTGAAAGCAAAGCAAACAGAAGTTTTTCTAATAAATGTGCTTCCTACAGTAAAAGGTCTGAAAGTTATTGATAATTTTCATCTTTATTAATGTCATTTCTGATGCTCTATTTCCTATATTTGATTAAAATAAAAAAATGAAATCCTTAATCTTTGCTTCAATCCTGTTATCAACTATGTTATCAGCTCAGGACTTTGCCAATTTTGGCAGATATCAAAAACAAAATCAAGAAGTTATTTCCCAAAACTCAGCTCCGAATTCTGTCCTGATGGGCGATTCTATCACAGAAGGATGGTTTGCCACAGATCCGGAATTTTTCACCAAAAATAATTTTGTAGGAAGAGGAATTGGTGGGCAAGTGACTTCGCAGATGCTTTTGAGATTCCGGGAAGATGTCATTAAGTTGAAACCCAAACGTGTCATTATCCTTGCCGGTACTAATGATATTGCAGAAAATCAAGGTCCGATTTCTTTGGATAAAGTTTTCGGAAATATAGTTTCTATGGCAGAACTGGCAAAAGCTAATAATATAAAAGTGGTTTTATGTTCTGTGCTTCCTGCTTACGATTATCCTTGGAAAAAGGATATGCAACCTGCAGACAAAGTAATTGCACTCAATAAAATGATAAAAGATTACGCACAGAAAAATCATATCACTTATGTGGATTATCATTCAGTTTTAAGAGATGAGAAAAATGGCTTGCCAAAAGATATTGCGGAAGATGGAATCCATCCGAACAAATCAGGTTATGAGAAAATGGAGGCTATCTTAATGAAGAATTTGAAATAATGAACTTATAATAAAATTATTTACCCAAAAGACTATATCCATTATGTACAAAAAACTCACATTAATTATAACTTTTTTAGTATTCAAAACCGTATTAGCACAATTAGACAATTCATACTTCGCAGGCAACAAATTCTATTGTCAGCCAAAAGATGACAAAGCAAAAGAGATGTTCCAATTAGGAATGAAAACTTTACAATTCAAAGAATACCACGGCGCTGGCGTTAGGATATTTACAGATCTGATAACCCAAGACAGAAGTTTTTGCGATGCATTTTTTATGGATGGATATCTTTTGGATTTTATTGGACAAACCAAAATGGCATTTCCACTTTTGTATACTGCGGATAGTCTTGCTCAGAACAAGTCATTAGAATTCAAATCAAAACTGGCAACCAATGCGATAAAAAATAATAAACCTGATATAGCTATGAAAAAATTCGAGGAGATGAAAACTTATTTTCCAGAGAATGCAGAAGGTTATTATGGTGTTGCTTTGCTTTCTCCAATTTTTGAGAAATATGAATATGGATTGGAAAATATAAATACAGCTATTGGCAAATATCCATACAGATCCGATGATTCTTTTTTTGTAAAAGCAGTCTTGTTGACAAACCTTAAAAAATATCAGGAAGCAAAAGATTTGTTTGAGAACTTAGGAGGCAAGTACAAGAAAGATGAAAATTTTAAAATACATTACTCTTTTTCTTTATTAAAAATTTCTGAAATGAACAATGATGAAAAACTGAAAAAGAAGTCCTTAAAAATTTATAACTCGATAACTGATAAAAGCTCGATTCCTGATAATTTTAAAAGTGAATTCAAATATTAAAAAATCACATCTATATATTCTATCTCATTCTCCTGAAAAGTGTATTTTTAAGCAAAATTTTTTCAGTGATGATTTACGGAATCGACCAACTTAAATATCAGGATGTTTTAGAGATTTTAAAAAATCCTTCCAAAGCAAAACTCAATAAACAATCAAAAGGCCAAATTATAAAATCACAGCAGAATGTTCAGAAAATTGTAGCGTCTGACCGAACTGTTTATGGTATTAACACAGGATTTGGGCCACTTTGTGATGTTAAAATATCGGAAGAAGAAACCGCACAACTTCAGCACAATCTGATTATTTCTCACGCCGTTGGTGTCGGAAAGCCGATTGATAAGAACATTTCCAAAATCATGATGATTTCCAAGATCCACGCTTTGTCGAAAGGCTATTCAGGCGTTTCTTTGGATGTAATCGAGCGATTCATTCTGATGTTGGAATTGGATATCATTCCTGTCGTTCCGGAGCAAGGTTCTGTTGGTGCTTCCGGAGATTTGGCTCCGTTGGCACATTTGGTTTTGCCACTTTTGGGATTGGGTCAGGTTTGGGAAAATGATAAAACTGTTGAGACGTCAAAAGTTTTGAAAAAACATAAACTTCAACCGTTGAAATTAGGTCCGAAAGAAGGTTTGGGATTGATTAATGGGACGCAGTTTATTTTGGCTCACGCCATTACAGGTCTGGCAAAATTCGAATATCTTTTGGATTTGGCAGATTTGACAGCTGCAATGAGCCTTGAAGCTTACAGAGGTTCTTCAAGTCCGTTCAAGAGAGAATTACACGAGATTCGTCCATTTGATGGAAGCCAAAAAGTGGCAGAAAGAATGCGAAATTTCCTTAAAGAATCTGATAATCTGAAGTCTCACGAATTCTGTGACAGAGTTCAGGATCCGTATTCTATGCGTTGTGTTCCGCAGGTTCACGGCGCGAGCAGAAATGCGTTTGAACATCTGAAACAAATGGCAGAAACAGAACTGAATTCTGTGACGGACAATCCAATTGTGTTAAGTGCAGAAGAATCGATTTCCGGAGGTAATTTCCACGGACAATTGATGGCGCTGCCTTTGGATTACGCTTCATTAGCTGCTGCAGAATTAGGAAATATTTCCGACAGAAGAAGTTATCTTTTGCTGGAAGGAAAATATGGTTTACCGAAATTATTAGTAGAAAGTTCCGGGCTTAATTCCGGCTTTATGATTCCGCAATATACGAGTGCAGCATTGGTTACAGAAAATAAAACACTTTGTTTTCCAGCATCAGCAGATTCTATACCGACAAGTTTAGGTCAGGAAGACCACGTTTCTATGGGAAGTATTTCCGGCAGAAAATTCAATCAAATCTTAGGGAATCTTGAAAACATTTTAGCAATTGAATTGATGTTTGCTGCGCAAGGTTTGGAATTCCGAAGACCAGCAAAATGTTCCAAAATAGTTGAGAAAAATTATGACATCATTCGCTCTGTAGTTCCGAAACTGGAAGATGACCGATTGATTGGCGAAGATATTTTGAAGATTGCGGAGCTGATTAGAGAAAAGAAATTTGTAGTGAATTAAATTATAAAAAATATAGTCTTCGGCTCCGCTCGGACTGACAATGTTTTAATATTGAGATTAGTATTAGAGATGTCACGCTGAGCGGAGTCGAAGCGTTTTTAATAAATATAATAAAATGAAAACCCATAGAACGACCTCCGAAAACCCAGATTTTCAAAATCTCGTAAAACAATTAGACAAATATCTTGCTGTGATGGATGGCGATGAACACGGTTTTTATGACCAATTCAATAAAATTGATATGCTGAAAAATTGTGTCGTGATTTTTGATAATGATGAAGCGGTTGCTTGCGGCGCTATCAAAGAATTAGATTCAAAATCGATGGAAGTCAAAAGAATGTTTACGCTTCCCGAAAAACGTGGAAAGGGTTTGGCTTCCGCAATTTTAAAGGAATTAGAAGTTTGGACTAAGGAATTAGGTTACGAAAAAACAGTTCTGGAAACCGGGAAAAGACAGACTGAAGCTGTTGCACTTTATCAAAAATGTGGTTACAAAATCATTCCAAATTACGGACAATATATCGGGATTGAGAACAGTGTTTGTTTTGAGAAAGAATTATAAGTTTATTTCTCTCGCTGATTTTGCAAATCCAGCAGATTTTGATGAGAGTTAATCTGCAGTCTGCGTAATCTGCGAGAAATTAATCAATAAATTAATTCTCAAAAGTATAATCCAAAGGCAGCATTTTTGAAACATTCTGAGTAGAAAAATAGTCTTCCAAAATCAACAAATCCGGTTCTGAGCAAATGCCTTCCGGAAAAACCTCAAACTCCAAAGCTTCCGGATGAACAATGGAAGATTGAGTGGAAAAAGTTGCAGCTTTTACAAACTCTCCTTTTTTGATTTCGTAATAATATTTCTGATAATTGACCATCAGTAAATCTTCAAAATCAAGGAACAGTCTGCCTTCTCTACGTTTCGTAAAATCGGATTCTTTAATTTTCGTCTTTAGAATCGCTAAGACAAATGGAGAATTTTTACTTTTTCTCATAGAAATATCTTCCAGTTCCGGAGACAGATTCACATTCATTATCTTTTGAGTTCTCACAAAACTGAAATAATCTTCCAGTTTTTGCAATTCGGTCTCAGTCGGATATTTTGGATTTGGGATCCTTTTGGCGTGGTTGACGATAAAACCTTCTTTTTCTAATTCATTATTATAAAGACTTCTGAAAAAATGCATAAGGCTACCGTTGTAAGCATTCATCCGATTCAGAATAACATTTTTTTTGCTATTGGTTTCTTTAAAAAAAGATGTTCCCAGATAACTATTAGTTTTCTTTTTGAAATCCGCTTCAAAATTGATAAGATTATACTGGATGTTGTAACCCAGATTTTTATTTTCAATAATTAAAGTTTGTGGTGCTTTTACTTTCAGAAACTGATTCTTTTTATCGTAAGAAAACTTAAGTGTTCTTTGATTTTTTATGGTAACGCCCTCTCTGTCATAACCAATAAACTTATCCAGAAAGTAATTGATAAAATCTTTGTAAGCCTGCTCTGTGTAAGGAATAATTACAACTTCTTCAATCTCTTTAACTGGATTGATAATCACTTTCACGGATTTTCCAATAGCCTGATTAAGTGGAAAAATACTGGTTTCGTAACTGTCCTTCTGGAAAATCAGATTCCCGCTTTTCTGCCCTTGAACGTCCAACTGAAAACTCCCGTCATTAGTAGAAGTTGTTGAAATTTTGGTTCCGTCGAGATACACATTGACATTCGGGATCACATTGCCGTTTTCTGTCTGGATTTTCCCTGAGATAATCTGTGAAAAAAACAACCCGACAAAACTGAGGAAAAAGCAAAAAAGTAATATTCTTTTCATTCAAACAATATTACTAATTTTATAGTTATAAAAAGAAATTATTTAAAAATCAACCAATTCTTATCGATGTCATACTCAACGAACCACCAATCAGCGAATCATTGAATAACGATAGTTCTTCTGATTTTTCTTTTAGTCCGAGATTGTAAATCATTGGCAGAAAATGATCCGGTGTCGGAACAGCGTATTGCAGAAACGAACCTTGCTTCTGATAATCAATCAATTTCTGAAAATCGCCATCCAAAAGCCAATTGTTGGTTTTTTCCCTCGCTTCTATCGCCCAATCCCATCCGGCACCAACGGTATCAATATTTTTCCAGTCAATCAACCGGAGATTATGGACGATGTTTCCGCTTCCAATGATCAGGATACCTTTTTCACGGAGTTTGGATAATTTTTTAGCCAAATCAAAGTGATATTGAGGCGGTTTTGTATAATCGATACTCAACTGGATTACAGGAATATCAGCATCGGGATAAAGATGCCTCAACACCGACCATGCACCGTGGTCCAATCCCCAATTGTGGTCTTCTTCAACCAAAACCGGAGCTAATAATTCCGCAGTTTCTTTGGCTAATTCCGGGCTACCTTTTGCTGGATATTGAACATCGAACAATTCTTTTGGGAAACCATAAAAATCGTGAATGGTTTTCGGCATATCCATGGTTGTCACGAAAGTTCCGTTCGTAAACCAATGCGCAGAAATACAGATAATGGCATTGGGTTTCGGAATTTCTTTGCTGATATTCCTGAATCCCTGAACAAAAACATTTTCTTCGATGGCGTTCATCGGAGAGCCGTGTCCTAAAAACAGAACCGGCATCTTTTCTGTGGTTCGGAAGTTGTCAGATATTTTTGAAAGGTCGTTGAGATTCATTTTATGATTTTATAAAGTAAAATGTTTTTATGTAGTAAGTATTTTGATTGAGTTTTTGTCTCTAATAGATTGGCGGTTTGAACTGATTTTTTACACTTAAGTTGATTCTTTTTGAGCTACTAAAGTCACATAAGAACATTTAAGTTTCAAAATCTTCGATTTTTTGGCAAATGTTGTTTGTATGTGAAATCTGCAGCCCGACTTGAGCGGAGCTCCTTTTTACGCAACGAAGTGGAGTGAAAAGAGCGGGAGCGGAAGGCGGATAAAGCTGCCCCAATAATTATTCTCAAAATCAAAAAAAGTATAAACAAAGCGAACTCTGTTTATACTTTAAAAACTCAAACTATAAATACTATTGTATTCTTTTATTGTTTTACAAACTGCAGTTCGCCTGCAATTTTCACATCGTCACTTACCAAAACACCACCTGTTTCCAGTGCAGCATTCCAGTTGAGTCCGAATTCTTTTCTGCTGATTTTGCCTTCGAAAGAGAATCCCGCTTTTGTATTACCCCACGGATCTACATTTACCCCACCAAAATCTACGTCCAGGGTTACAGGTTTTGTAACACCATTGATAGTCAGGTTTCCGGTAACATCACCGTTAAGTGTGTCTGCCTGGAAGGTGATTTTCGGGTTCACTTCTGCGTTGAAGAAGTCTTCTCCTTTCAGGTGTGCATCCCGGTCTGCGTTGTTTGTGAAAATAGAATCTGTATCAATGAAAGCTGACACTTTTGCGTGGGCGAAGGTATCGTCTTCTGCATCGATCTCTGCATTGAAAGTCGTGAATTCTCCTTTTACATTAGAGATCATCATGTGTTTTACTTTGAAAGTGATCTCACTATGTGTGGGGTCTAATAACCATTTAGTTGCCATAATTTTAATATTTTGTTGATTAATTATGAAGCAAATTTACAGGGATTAGATTTTTCTCACATTGATGTAAGTTAAGAATTTGATATTATGTTAAGTTCTGCAAAAAACTTAATCTAAAGATCCCATATAAAACAAGCCCAGGCATTTTTGATTGTCTTCAATGTTCAGAGAATGTTTCAGATGCTCCACCAGTTTAGGAGAACTCCAGTAACAGCCGATGTGGTTTGCTGCGCAGGTAAGATACATATTTTGCACAGCCATAGAAACGGCGGCAATCTCTTCCCACTCCGGAACCAGCCCACTGAAATTAACCACGATTGAAATAATGGTGTCCGCTTTTTGGTTTTTGAATAGGATGTCATCGTATTTTTTTTGCAAAAACTGGAATTCCGGTGTGATGTCCTTGTAGATCTGTTGCAATTCCAAACCCAGCCGGTGTTTTTCTTCGCCTCTGAAAATTTTGAATCGCCAGGGTTTTGTCCGCTTGTGGTTGGGTGTCAGGGCAGCATTATTAAGAACATCGTCCAGGATATGCTGCGGGATTTCCTGATCCGAATAATCTTTTGGAAAAGTGCTTTTTCTGCTTTCGAGAATTTTTTTCAGAATTGTTGATGCTTCCATTTTTCAAAGATACGAAGAATGCGAGAAGCGTCGGTTGAAAAAGACTGCTTTGTCACAACTCAAAAAATCTCTACGATTTCCTGATGAATATTGTTAAGTGTAAAATCGTCCCCGACTTTTTTACCTGTCATAATCTGCGCCATCGGGCTTTCCGGGGATATGGCGTAGAACCTGTCATTCTCAAAGAAAAACTCGCCCAGAGATACGGAAATATAAAAACGGGCTTTATTGGTAATGACCAGTGAACCCAGTTTCACAATGTCTGATGCAGAATTGAGGACTTTTTTCATCTGCTTCTGCATCGTCTTCAGAGATACCATTTGTTTATCGAGATGGTAGATCTCTTCCTGAATTTCTTCCCTTATGGAGTCGTATTTTGAGGTTTTCTTGATTTCACGGCTGGCTTCCAGAGAAAAATTCAGGTAAAAGTCAAGGGTTTTTATTTTTCCGTTGATGGTGTCATTTACAAAATTGCGTAGGTCTGTCTTATTATAAATCGTCTTCTGCATACATCCAATTTTAAATAAAGATAATGATTTTGAAATAAGTAAAAAACCTCTCTAAAATTAGAAAGGTTATATGAATATGCATCATTAATTACTCCAAAAGATCGGGTCGGCGTTCTTTGGTAATCCTCAAAGCTTCATCATACAGCCAGTCTTCGATGGCACCGGAATTGCCACTCAGCAGTATTTTCGGGACAGATAAACCTTTGTAGGTTTCCGGTCTGGTGTAGATGGGCGGAGAAAGCAAATTATCCTGAAAGCTGTCTGTGAGTGCGCTCTGCTCATCATTCAGAACACCGGGTAAAAGACGGATCACAGCATCTGCAAGGACACAGGCCGCCAATTCTCCGCCGGTCAAAACATAATCACCGATGGAGATTTCTTTTGTAATATGCAGATCACGCACTCTCTGATCTATGCCTTTATAGTGTCCGCAAAGAAAAATCAGGTTTTTCTTAATGGAAAGCGTGTTAGCCATTCTTTGATTTAGCGTTTCTCCATCTGGTGTCAGATAGATAATTTCGTCGTAATTCCTTTGGGATTTCAGTTCAGAGATACATTTGTCCAGTGGTTCTACCATCATTATCATTCCTGCGCCGCCTCCGTACGGCTCGTCATCAATCTGGCGGTGTTTTCCGGTGCTCCAGTCCCGGATGTTGTGAAAATGGACTTCCGCCAGTCCTTTTTCCATCGCTCTTTTTAGGATTGACGTTTTGAAAGGACTTTCCATAAGGTCCGGAAGTACGCTGATGATATCGATTCGCATATTTTTTTCATTTGAAAATAGATAATAGACGGATAGAGAATAGATGAATCCAAATTCTATTATCTATCCGTCCATTATCTAAAAGTCTTTTTTACTGTTCGGTTGGGTTTTTTCTGGATGGTGCAATGATCAGCCGGAGCGAGGAATCTTTATTAAAATAACTCCACATCCAGTTGAAGAAAATTGCGATTTTATTTCTGACACTCAGAATCAGCATCAAATGTAAGAACATCCAGAAATACCAAGCAAGAAATCCCTGAAATTTAAATTCCGGAAGGTCTACAACTGCTCTGTGTTTTCCGATGGTGGCCATAGAACCACGGTCAATATATTCGTATTCTTCCCAGTCTTTTGGATTTCTTTTTCTGAAATTTTTAGCCAGATTTTTTCCCTGGTTGATAGCTACGTTCGCCACCTGAGGATGACCTTGCGGATATTTCGGCGTTTCCATATAGGCAATGTCGCCGATGGCGAAGATATTTTCGTAACCTTTAACCTGGTTATATCGATTTACGATATACCGATTTCTCACAAGGTTTTCTTTGTTAAAATCGTCAATGATGTTTCCCGTAACTCCGGCAGCCCAAATTACATTATTGGTAGGGATCGAGTTACCGCTTTGCATATAGATGATCTCACCGTCATAATCGGTTACACGTTCGTTTTTCAGAAATTTGACCCCCAGCTGCACCAGGTATTTTTCTGCAGCATCCTGGGATTCCTGGCTCATTGCTTCCAGTGGCTTATCGCCTGCGCTGATGAGAATGATATTGAGATCGGAAAAATTCATTCTCGGATAATCTCTTGGGAGAATTTGGCTTTTCATCTCGGAAAACGCACCGGCCAGTTCCACGCCTGTTGGTCCGCTTCCTACGATTACAAGGTTCCAGTTGCCATCATCACTGGCTTTTCTCTCGATGATCATCTTTTCGAAAGTCATCAGGATATGATTCCGTATGGTAATTGCTTCCTGTGTATTTTTCATTCCCAATGCGAGATTCTGAATTTTCAGGTTGCCGAAAAAATTAGTTTTACAACCCGTGGCAATGACAAGTTTGTCATAGGTAAAAACGCCGTCCTTGCCAATGATCTTATTTTCCGAAGGAATGATTTTGTCGATTTCCGTCATCCGGAACTGGATGTTTTTTGATCTCTGGAAAATCTTTCTGAAAGGGAAAGAAATGTTGGAAGGTTCGATCCGTCCAGTTGCAACCTGATAGAATAACGGCTGGAACATGTGATGGTTCATCCTGTCAATGACCATTACTTTGTATTTGGGATTGTTATTGAGATGACGGGCGAGCTGAAGACCTGCAAAACCTCCTCCTATGATGACGATTTTTTCCCTCATTGCAAATTTTTTACAAATTTATGATTAATTGTTCTGACATCAGCAAATATTATGCTCAATCAGGATCATAAAAAAAAGTCCTGCCGAAATCACTCCGACAGGACAAAAACACAAATGATGAAAATTAATTTTTATAAAACCCACCGGTTATTTTTCCTGCGGAGAAAGTCTTCAGAAGATTTCCCGTCAATGAGTAAACTGAAACTTTGGAATCTTCTATGTAATCCTTAACATCTGAGATGAAAATTTTTCCGTCAATTACTTCCAATGCATATATTGTTGAAAAATCCTGAAATGGTGCAATTGTAAATGCCGGAGCTGGTGTAGCGGTGCTGGAGATATCTGTCACGTAGATATTTCCTTTGGAATTGAAAACCACTTTATTGTTATCTATGCTCAGATTTTCTCCATTTGCAATGCCTGTATATTTGATTTCTTTACTGATAGCTGCGGTTGCAGGATTGATCTGGTAGAGATAGGTATCTGTTCCGTCCTGCGCAAGGGTGTAAACGAAATTGTCATAAGCCACCGTTTTTGAAATGTTACCTTTTGGAACCGTTATGGTTTTTTCTACATCATTTGAACTGTTAATGACAGAAAGACTATTCCCAAAACCATAAGAAGCGTGCTGAACGAATACTTTGTTCCCGGCAGCAACGATTCTCTCTACAGTATTATTGAAAGGGATTTTCTTTACAAAAGCGTTATTTGCGGCATTGTAAACAGAAACATAATCGAACTCGTTATATTTGCTGTTAGTCACATAAAATTGATTTCCGGAAAATGCAATGTAGCGTGGCTGGTTGATATTATCCGTGATCGTAGTTTCTTTATTGAATCTGAAACGGTTTACGACTTCAATTTTATTGGAATTATTAACCACGATATAAGCCTTGTCCCCGGTAAACCCGATACTGTTTACCACATCGCCAAGATTTTCATTATTTACCGTTTTGAAAATTCCGTTTTCTACTATAGAGAGATCATTGGAGATAAAGGAAACGCTTCCGCTTGGTGTTCCCATATTTCCTTCATTGCTCATAAGGATCCCACTGTAGGATTTTTCCTCATTCACAAAAACATCATCATCATTACAAGATGCAACTACTAAAAGTGCTGAAGCCAAAAGGCAGGTCAAAAATTTGTTGAATTTCATTGTATAATTATTTATTGTTTTTAAAAATTTATTTTAAGATTAATGGTATAATTTCTTTTCGGCATATAATAATAGTCCACAGTCTGATAAGCCTGATTGGTAATATTATTAACCCGGAAACCAATCTGATTATTTTTAATTATTTTAAAATTAATTCCGGAATTAAGAATCAGGTAATCACTCAGAAAATCCTTTTCAATATTGTCAATGAAAGTTTTTCCATTATACAAAGCCTGAACGAAAATCCCAATGAACACATAGTGATAATCTGCATTGAAGTTAATTCTTTGCATTGGAACATATCTCAACTGTTTTTTTGTTTCCAGATCAACAGACTTCGTGTATGCGTAGGACAATCTGCCGGATAAAGCATGTTTACCGAACAGTTTTTCAAATGATAAATCCGTTTCCATTCCGTAAGCTTCCACTTTATCAATGTTCATGGGAGACCAGATAGAACCATTGACCGGAACCCAAACAATATTGTCTACAATGTGTGTATAATAAGGTGTGATTCCCAGTTTAAGATTTTTGTGTCTGAAAATATGTGACATTTCTACCTGATGAGAACTTTCAGGTTTCAGATCAGCATTTCCGCCAGGTTTCCAATACAGCTCATTGAAAGTTGGAGCACGAAAGTTTTTTGAAATATTAATTGTGGTCTGATACCAATTGGCTACAGCATATTTTGCACTTGCAGAAAAAAGGAACGGACTTTTATAATCTTCCACGATTTCCTGTTTTGCGCCCAATTCCCAATAGAATTTTCCGGAAAGATTATTTCTGTAAAGTAAAGAAAAATTGGCTTGATTTCTTTTCGGATTTAGGATTCCCGATCCGAAACCTTCCGCTTCGTTATACTGATATTCTGAAATTAAGTTTAATGAGGAATTTCTCGAAATCAAAAAGTCCAGATCATTTTTCACAATATATTGTTTTCCTGTGCCGCCGCTGGTTTTTGATTTATAAATGTCTCCATAATACTGAAATTGGTCTTCCAGATAAGCAAACTTCAGATTACTTTTAAATTTTCCCGAGTGTAACTTCCAGCCAGCTAAGCTTCGGAAAGTCTGCACCAGATATTTGGTTTTGGTTTGGTTTTCTGAAAAAATAGGGTAGTGCTGATCACTGTCATAATGTTGGCTTTGCCAGTAAACTTCATTTTTAACATTGATCTTATAGGCTAATCCAAGATTAAAACTTGTGTTTTGATATTCACCGTTTCGGTTGATGAACTTTTTTTCAGGAACGTCAAAATCATTGTCACTCCGTGAATGATTAATATTGACATTGAAGCTAAAATTCTCACTACTGAAATTGGCTTTTATCACGGAATTCATGGTATTAAAAGAGCCATACTCCGAGAAAATTGTTCCTTCAAAACCTCTGTTGTAATCCAAACTATTGTTGAGGTGGATTGATCCGCCGATGGCGCCACTTCCGTAGATCACACTTCCGCCGCCGAATTTAATCCCGACATTTTCATAGCTCAACGGATTCATATTATTGATATCACCCTGGCCAAGAAAAATGGAGTTGATGTTAATCCCGTTCCATACAAAAGCCGTCTGCGAAGCGGTTGTTCCACGGAACGATGGCGAAGAAGCTGCACCACGTCCGTTTTCTTTGATGTAAATATTAGATTGGAATCTCAACAGATCTGATAAGGATGTCGAGTTTTCCAGAATTTTATCAGAATCGAGATTAGAAATCTTTGCCGTTTTGGAAACTTTACTGAACTGATTATCAATGAATACAGTATCAATCAAAGATTCCTGAGCGGAAAATTGACCTGATATTGAGATTAAAAAAAATGCAATAATAAGTTTCTTCATAACCTGCCTTTCCTCCGAAAGCATCTACTAAAAAATTAGCCTTGGCAGGTCTCCTGACTTTCGCTGATTTTGCGCCTTCTCACGCGCCTATGGCGGGCAATGGCAAAGAATGCAAAATACCTGGTTGCGATTTACAGTTGCGGGGACAGTCGGAGAATTGCACTCCGTTCCCTTTTAATCCCGGACATCATCCGGAAACCAAAGTGCTGCAAATATAGAAATTAATTGTCAGATAACTGATCTGTAAGTGATAAATGATAAATTCTTAAAAAACTCTCAACCCCTCCAACTCAAATTCCTTCATAGAAAGACTGTAGCGGTTTCGGGAATGATTTTTCTCCGGCTTCATTTTGATTGACGATCAGAAAATCATTGTCTTTCGCAAATTGTTCAAATTCTTTTTGCGAGTCGATTTCAATCCGGGTAATCTCAATTGCAAGATTTTTGTGAGTCAGTTTATGATTAATGATTTTTGAGCTGATAATGAAATCTTCCCAATTTTCAGGAATCCAAGTGGGAAATTCATACAGTTTTTTCCAGATGAAATCATTGCCGCGTTGTTTGATAAGAAATTGATTTTGATGTTTCACGAAAAAATATTTCAGGCTTAAGTCAGTAACTTTTACTTTTTTCGTTTTTACAGGAAATTCCGCTATTCTTCCGGTCTGGAAGGCGAGACAATCTTCATTCACAGGGCAGAACATGCAAAGCGGATTCTTCGGTCTGCATATTTCCGAACCGATATCCATAATCGCCTGGTTGAATTCGCCCGGTTTTTCTTCCGGCATCATTTGCAAAGCCAATTCAGAAAAATAGGGAAACGCTTTGGAACTTGAAATGTCAAAATCATCAGCAAAAATCCTTGATAAGACCCGGTAAAAATTGCCGTCAACAGCAGGGATTTTTTCATCAAAACAGATGCTTGCAATCGCAGCTGCGGTATACTTTCCCACACCTTTCAGTTTCAGAATGTCATTATAGTTGCCGGGAAATTTTCCGCCAAATTCTTCTACGATCTGATGAGCAGCCTTATGAAGGTTAATTGCCCGTGAATAATAGCCAAGTCCTTTCCAGTATAGTAAAACCTCGTCTTCCGATGCCTTATGAAGATCCTGAACTGTCGGAAATCTCTCAATAAATCTGAGATAATGTCCCAAACCCTGTTTTACCTGTGTCTGCTGCAGAACAATTTCGCAGATCCATATATTATAAGGATAGCGGTTTTCTCTCCAGGGAAGTTCTCTGGCATTGGCTTCATACCACTTCGTAAGCTTTTTCCCAATGTGAAGAAAATCAGCATTTTGTTTGTTAGTTTTCAAAAATATGTTTTATATTTGCACACCAAAAATATAAAGAAAATTAGAAAATGACAAAGGCAGAATTGGTAAATACCATCTCGAACAAGCTGGGAGTAGAAAAGAATGATACACAGAAAGTTATCGAAGCTTTTATGCAGGAAATAAGAACCTCTATGTACAATGGAGATAACGTTTACCTAAGAGGATTCGGTTCTTTTATTATCAAAACAAGAGCGGCTAAAACAGGTAGAAATATCTCTAAAAATACGGCGATAGAAATCCCTGCTCATAACATCCCTGCTTTCAAACCTTCAAAAACTTTTGTGGAGAAAGTGAAAACCAAAGTTGCAGTGAAATAATTAGTGTGAAATATTAACAGTATAAAAAAATATAAATTATGCCAAGCGGAAAGAAAAGAAAAAGACACAAGGTAGCAACTCACAAAAGAAAGAAAAGAAGAAGAGCAAACAGACACAAAAAGAAGAAATAATCTTGCCTTTTTGAGTCTTAAACATATTAAATATAGTTGGCACTTTGCCAGCTATATTTTTGTTTTATATTTACAACCTAATTTTAATAAAACCTTTTTATGAAGTTATGAAGAAAGAACTGATTATTTCCAATGATGGAGATGCTTCAAAAATTGCTTTATTGGAAGATGGCCGTCTTTTCGAACTTCACGAGCAGGAAACCAAAACAGACTTCGTAGTCGGTGATCTGTTCCTCGGAAAAATTAAAAAACTGGCACCCAACCTGAATGCGGCTTTCGTAAACATCGGTACAGATAAGGACGCTTTTCTGCATTATCAGGATCTGGGACCACAATTTCTCTCGTATCAGAAATTCCTGAAAAACACGATCTCCAAAAAACAACAGTCGCCAAGTCTCAAAAATTTTGAGAAAGTCAATGACATCAATAAAATGGGAACTGTTGACAAGGTCCTTACTGCGGGAGATCTGGTTTTGCTTCAGATTACAAAAGAACCGATCTCTACCAAAGGTCCCAGAATCTCTACGCAGATTTCGCTCACAGGACGTTTTCTGGTTCTGATCCCTTTTGATAATAAAATATCGGTTTCCAAAAAAGTGGCAAGCCAGGAAGAAAAAACCAGGCTAAAGACACTGATAGAAAGCATCCGTCCCGAAGGATTCGGAGTGATTATCAGAACGGTTGCAGAAGGGAAAAAAGTAGCTGAGCTTCATAATGATATGAACCAGCTCATCAAAAAATGGGAATCAACGTTCAAGAATATTCAGAAGAATAAGGTGCCGAGCAAGGTTCTGAGCGAGGAAGATAAGGCATCTTCGATATTGAGAGATAACTTCAACCAGGATTTCGTAAGCATTATCTGTGATGACGAAAAAATGGTAGAGGATATGAAAACTTATCTCGAAGTGATTGCTCCGGAAAGGAAAAACATCGTCCAGTTCTACGATTCTCACATTCCGCTATTGGAATATTATAATGTTGAGAAGCAGCTGAAGCAGAGTTTCGGAAAACACGTAAACATTCCGAGTTCCAAAGGCGCCTATCTTGTAATAGAGCACACCGAAGCGCTTCACGTGGTGGATGTCAATTCCGGAAACAATATTTCATCTGCCAATACGAATAAAACCCACGGTCTGAATGTCAATAAAATGGCAGCGACAGAAATTGCAAGACAGCTAAGGCTGCGCGATATGGGTGGCATTATCGTGGTAGATTTTATCGATATGACAGATCCGGAACACAGGAAAGAGCTCTACGAACACTTCCGTGAAGAGATGAAACGCGACAAGGCAAGGCACAAGATTTTACCTCCTTCCAAATTTGGTCTGATCCAAATGACCAGACAGCGCGTACGCCCTGAAAAGCACATCGAAACTTCTGAAGAAAATCCGAACAAGGACGGCGAAATCATCGCACCAATCGTAATTGTGGAAAGAATGGAGGAATCCATCCGCAATATAATACAGAAAGAAAAAGGAAAACTGTATCTGCACGTTCATCCTTTTCTGGAAGCCTATCTTACCAAAGGATTGGCAAGTATCCAAAACAAGTGGTTTTTGAAATACAAAAAATGGGTAACCATCATCCCGAGAGATTCCTTCAAGATGCTGGAATTCCATCTCTATAACTCCAGCAAGAAAGAGCTGATGAGTTATTCTAATTAAAATATAGAAAAGCAAACTTATTAGTTTGCTTTTTTTATTTCTTTTTCAGGACTACTATTTTTGAGAAAGTATTTGAAACATCATTAATAAAATTGTTATACTCCGGTATCTCACTTGTGTCAAAGATTAGTTTGTTTATAAGCAATGACCATGTTATGGTGCTTTCGTTATTTTTATTTTCTATTTCCTGCACATATTGCAGTTTTCCGTTAAATGAGGATAATTTTTCTTGAAAGTTGTTTGTTTCAGTTTTATAACCTTCCGGAATTTTTATTTTCAATTGAATTGTTTTGAGGTAAGGAAAATCTAATTCTATTGGATAATCTCTTTCTTTTTTAACAGTTAAATTCTTTAGGTTTTCTGTAAACGGATTTTCTAATGTGAGAAATCCTTCATCAGGCTTTTCGAACGTTAAATCTCTGTAGTTGATTTTCCATTCATCTAATTCCTTTTTATCACCTTGCCTAATCGTAATTATGGGTTCTTTAATTGCTGATTGATTGTTGTACTCTGAAAATTCAAAATAACCTTTGTATTGGTCACGGATTTTTATATTCAATAAATTGTTTTTTATTTCCAGCTCCTGTTGGCTTAAGTATTCGGATAGGTTTGGAGATACCTCAATAAAATTGTTATCTATATTATCCAAACCATAAACTAAATGGTTGAAATAATTTTTTGATAAATAATGTACATCCTCAGGTTTAGAAATAGCAGCGTCTAACATTAATTTTTCAAGATTATCTATACTGACTATTGTTACTAAAGTCTGAAGTTTTGACAAAATAGGATAACCAACAACTATTTTTCCATTGCTTCTCAGGCTGTTAACAGCCAATTGAGAATTTATTTTTTTTTCTTTGAGAATACCTTGTAAAAAAATATTAAAATCGGCTGAATTACCTTTTTTTATTCTTAGAAAATTACTTTTTAACCTATCGGTATCAGTAGCATAAGATTCATCCCATTTATAATTATCTCGCAGAAACTTTAAGCAATTTTTTACAGTTTCCAGTTTATTGATTCCGTTTGGAATTTTATTAGCAAATTCTTTGAAATCTAAATCTTCAATACTTTTTTCTTTTTTACTATTAATTAATTTTTTTAAACCTTCCCAAGTATTTTCTGAGTAGTAAGTTCCTGAAAAATTTTTTGCAGAAGTATATTGGAATATTATTCTTTCAATATTATCAGAGATACTATAAATATGATGATATTTGTTGTAACTCGGTATGTCGCTTATTTCCCATTCTCTTTCTTTATTTTTGTTTCTATATTTTTTGGCAAGCCTAGGTGTTGGGAAAATAAGATTGTATGTTCCTGAAGCTGATTTTAGTTTTAATTTTGAAAAAATTGTGGGAATTGCATTTTGAAAGTTCCAAGCTGAATAGTAAATATTATAAGGTCTTATTATTTTGACTTTGTATTCTATTATAGAACCTACTTTTACACTTGGAAATGCTATTGTTAGTTCTTCAATATCATTACTTTTCTTATAAATTAAAATATCTTTTTTTTCAATTGGTGTATTGATCTGTTTTCCATCAACAAAATTAATAGTTTGTGCATCTTGAAATATAACTTTGTTAAATTTATTTTTGTTGTTGTAGGTCCATTTTTTATTAGCAATGGCATATCCCTTTTCGGACAATATTTTAATTCTGATATGCTCTTCTAATTCGTATCCCACATAATCAATTTTTAATTCACCATACTCTTTCAGCGTAACAGCATCAGCTTCCGGCTCGAAGGGTACTACTTTTAAATCAATCTCTTCTTGTGAAACTTTCCCCCATTCAAAATCCTGAGAATATATAATTCCGAATGAGAAAATAAGTAAGGTTTTTAGAATTTTTTTTAGCACAGAAATAGTTTTATCAAAAATAAATAAATTATTTTTTCCTTTAACTAATATTTAACGCATCAAAAAAGTTAATTAAAGAGTTATTATGATATTTTGGTAATAATTTTGATACAGAATAATTCAAACGTACAAATATATATGTCAGGAAAAATTTTATGGATAGATGATGAAGTGGATTTGCTAAGACCTCATATTGTCTTTTTAGAGAATAAAGGTTATAAAGTGACGCCCGTAAACAATGTGAACGAGGCGCTCGAAATCATTGAAAAAGAAAAATTTGCGTTGACATTGCTCGACGAAAATATGCCGGGGATTTCCGGACTGGAAGCGATTCCTATGATCAAGGAAAAGGATAATGCACTGAAAATTGTGATGGTAACCAAGAGTGAAGAGGAGCATATTATGGAGCAGGCTATCGGATCTCAGATCGAGGATTATATTCTGAAACCCGTAAATCCGAATCAGGTTTTGCTCTCGCTGAAGAAAAATCTGCAAAGCGAATCTCTGGTAGAGCAAAAAACAATTGTAGATTACCAACAGGAATTCCGCAATCTGAGTATGGAACTCTCATACCTCAGAACCTATCAGGACTGGGCAGAGTATTATAAGAAAATCCTCAATTGGGAAATCAAATTTGATAAGGTCTTTGACAGCGAGTTTGCGGATCTTCTTCAGAATCAGAAAGAGGAAGCAAACATTCAGTTCTCAAAATTCATAGAAAATAATTATGAAGACTGGCTGCACAGCAATGAAAAACCAATGATGAGCCACACCCTGTTCAAGGACAAGGTAAAGCCGGAACTGGAAAAAGAAAAAGTGCTTCTTCTGATGGTAGATAACCTGAGATATGACCAGTGGAAGGTTATAGAGCCATTATTTACCAAGTTTTATAATAAAACTTCGGAAGATTATTATTTCAGCATTCTGCCAACGGCCACGCAATACGCCAGAAACTCATTCTTTGCCGGATTGATGCCGTCAGAAATTGAAAAAAGATTTCCGCAATATTGGTTCAATGATAATGAAGAAGGCAATAAAAATGAACACGAACGGGACTTTCTGGAAGATCAGATGAAGCGGATCGGGTTATCAGGGAAATCTATGAAATATCTCAAGATCCTGAACGCCGACTTCGAAAGGAAAATCCTGGACGATTTTAATCAGCATAAAAACAACGATTTATTAGTAATTGTCTATAATTTTATTGATATTCTGTCCCACGCAAAAACAGATAATAATATTGTAAATCAATTAATTAGAGACGATAAAACTTTCAGATCTTTAACTTATAACTGGTTCGAGAATTCATCATTGATAAAAATTATCAAGACCGCCGCAGAGAATGGCTTCAAATTGGTAATCACAACAGACCACGGCACAGTTTATGTAAAAAAACCAAGCAAGGTGGTGGGAGACAGGGAAACCTCTACCAACATCCGATACAAAACCGGACGCAGCCTCACTTTTGATGATAAAGATGTATGGGCAATTGATAACCCGGACAAACTGTTTTTGCCAAAAGGAAACCTCAGTTCAAAATATATTTTTGCGAAGAATAACATTTTCCTCGCCTATCCAAAAAACTATAACCACTTTGTGAATTATTACAAAGACACGTATCAACACGGGGGAATCTCCTTGGAAGAGGTCATTATCCCGATCAGCATATTAGAGCCCAAATAGTTTTTTTCATAGTTTATTTGATTTGGGTTTATTGGGCGGAAAAGATTGATTACCTTTTCCGCCTTTTTATTTTATTTTGGGAGCAAGATGTCTTCACATTCCTCAGGCTCTCGCAGCCCGCTATCCACTATATCTTTTTCTTTTTTAGCAAAAAAAGAAAAAGGATGCCGTTCCTATCGGGACTATGTTGAGGTTTTGTCATTTCTTTTGACCATTCCATTCAAAATCCCGAACTTTGAAAAATTAATCATTTATCAACCCCATTAATCATCAATTATCAAACAGATGCGAATCATTTCCTATAACGTCAACGGTATCCGTGCTGCTTTCACAAAAGATTTTCTGGGCTGGCTGAATGTCGCAAGTCCAGATGTCATCTGCATCCAGGAAAGTAAGGCCGGAAATGACCAGATTGATATTGAAAGTTTTGAAAAACTGGGTTATCATAGCTATTGGCATTCGGCGGTCAGGAAAGGATATAGCGGAGTAGGCATCGCTTCCAAAGTCAGACCGAACCACGTAGAATTCGGATGTGGTATTGAGAGTTATGACAATGAAGGAAGAATTTTGCGGGCTGATTTTGACGGATTTTCCTTGATCTCCGTTTATGTTCCTTCCGCCTCCAATATTGAACGCCTGGATTTCAAGATGCAATTCTGTTTCGATTTTATGGATTATATAAAAGAATTAAGAAAAACCATCCCGAATCTGATCATCAGCGGTGATTTCAATATCTGTCATCAGGCAATTGATATTCATAATCCCGTCGGTTTAGCCAATACATCCGGTTTTCTGCCCATGGAACGGGAATGGATGACCAAGTTTATGGCAGAAAATAATCTTACAGACAGCTTTAGGCATTTTAATGATCAGCCGGATCAATATTCCTGGTGGAGCTACAGAGCCGGTTCCAGAGCAAGAAACAAAGGCTGGCGTTTGGATTACAACTTCGTCTCCGAACCGCTGAAAGAAAAAATGACCAGAGCCGTGATTCTGCCGGAAGTTAAACATTCTGACCATTGTCCGGTTCTTGTAGAACTGGATTTATAGATGATAAATGATAATCGATAATTGATTTTATCAAAGTTTTATTTTTTCATCTGATTCTCTCAAATTTCATTAAATAATCATCATTTATAAAAACAGTGCACGAACAGATCAATCTCATTATAGAAATCCTTGGAACCATTTCCTTTGCAATGTCGGGCAGTTTTGCTGCGATGCAAAAACGGCTGGATCCTTTTGGTGTTTTGATTATTGCATTTGTTACTTCTGTTGGTGGTGGAACAGTGAGGGATTTGCTGCTGGATGTTCCGGTTTTTTGGATGGTAGATTTACTTACATTTGTACTGATCCTAACAACGTCTGTTCTCTCTATGATTTTCAAATCGATTGAGAAGAATTTTAAAGTAACGCTTTTTATTTTTGACAGTTTCGGATTGGGATTATTCACAATTATCGGAATCCAGAAGGGTCTTACTCTGGGCTTTCATCCGTTGATCTGCCTGACTTTGGGAACTATTACGGGATGTTTTGGCGGGATCATCCGTGATATTCTGCTAAACCGTATTCCTTTGATTTTCCGGAAAGAGATCTATGCCACAGCTTGTATCGTGGGTGGCGGAATATTCTTGTTGTTATCAAGCTTTACAATCCTTTCTTACACCTTTGTTCAGATCTTCACGATTCTTCTGATCGTTACAATCAGAACGCTGGCAGTGAAATACCATTGGAGGATTCCCAAGTTTTATGGCTATGAGCAAAATGGTGAAATGTGATTAAATTTTGTTTTTTATTGATATATGTGAATTGTAATTAATTATAATTTATATATTTGACAAAAAAACAAAGTTTATGAAAAGAAATATATTATTTTCTTCTTTGGTTCTGGTTTTTCTTTCTGGTAATTCATTTGCACAAGATTTCAAGTTAATCAATTCGGACAGCCAAGCTATCATTGTTGATTTTGAACTTAATGATTTTGAAAAAACAGAGAAAACGGTCAATGGTAAAAACTACCATACCTTTTCCAAACAGTATTCCGTTTTGATGTCTGAAGCAGGAAAACCGGCAATGCCATATTTTTCTAAATCCATTCAGCTTCCGGAACAAGGTAGCTTTGATTATAAAATCGTATATGATGGCTACGAGGATATCGAAAATATTGATATTATTCCCTCTAAAGGAAATCTGAAAAGAAATACAGACCCAGAGACTATTCCGTATGTATTTGGAGATAATTATAATAAAAATGATTTCTTCCCCGGAAAGCTGGTGCAGTTTGGAGATCCACACATTCTTAGAAATACAAGAGGAGTTACTTTTTCACTTTTTCCTTATCAATACAATCCTGTTCAGCACAAGCTTAGGGTTTACAAAAATCTGAGAATAGAAGTTGTACTGAATGACAGGAAGGGAACAAATGAAATCACTGCTACAAAAAATGATAATACTTTCTTTAATGACATTTATTCCAAACATTATATTAATTATACATCAGTAAACAAATATACTTCGCCCAAAGAAGAGGGCGAACTTTTGATTATCACAGCTCCTGCTTTTGAAAATCAGTTAAGTTCTTTAGTAAACTGGAAGAGAGAAAAAGGTATTAAGACAACAGTTGTGAACACAACAGCGACTGGCACTACAGATACGGCAATCAAAAATTACATTACCAATTTTTATCAAACTAATCCTGATTTGGTTTATATTCTTTTGGTTGGAGATTCAGGCGATGTTCCTTCCCACACTTATGGGTATAATGGAGAGCAGCTTTGGAGCGATTCGTATTATGGACAATTTACCAATGATTATTATCCGGAAGCTTTTGTAGGAAGGTTATCTGGAAATAGTGTTGGTATTAAAACAATGACTGACAGAATCCTGGAATATGAAAAAAATCCTGTTTCAGGAGACTGGATGAAAAATGCTATAGGAATTGGATCTAATGAAGGTGCTGGCTATGGAAATGATGGTGAAGCGGATTATGTACACCTCAGAAAAATCAGAACCCAACTGAAAAATTATGGCTATCAAACTGTTTACGAATTCTATCAAGGTTCACAAGGTGGCGAAGATGCCACGGGGGAACCTACACCAACAATGATCAACAATGCAATGAATTCCGGAGTTGGATTGTTCAATTATACAGGACATGGAGACTTGAATCTAATGGTAACCGGAAATTACAACTCTAATTATGTAAAGCAATTGAAAAATAATGGGAAGTATCCTTTTGTAGTTTCTGTTGCGTGTAATAATGGGACATTTGTTGGGAAAACTTGTCTTGCTGAAGATTTGATGTCAGTTAGTTATAACAATTCTCCTGCAGGTTCTATCGCTACAGCAGCTTCCACAATTCTAATGGCTTGGGCAGAACCAATGGAAACACAGGATGAGATGACGAATATCCTCACAGAAGTTTATGAGAATAACAAAAAAGAAACGATTGGAGGATTATTTTACAACTCGCAAATAGGAATGTTGGAAAGTTATAATGCTTCAGCAACTGCTATCGAAGTTATGCAGACCTGGGTGCTTTTTGGAGATCCTTCTGTGGTTTTCAGATATGATACGACTAAAACTTTGGAGTTACAACATCCACATCAGATTGATACTTCAATGCAGACGTTGACTGTTTCTTGTGCAGAGGAAGATGCATCAATTGCTTTGACTAAAAATGGAACTCTAATAGCTTCTGCTCACAGCAAAAATGGAGGCGTTGTTTTCGATTTAAGCGGAATTTCTGATGGAGATTTGCTGATGATTACTGCAACTAAACAAAACTTCAAACCATATCAGGCGGCTATTGAATTTAAAACTTTGGGAGTAGAATCGTTCCGGAAAAATGATGTCAGTGTTTATCCAATCCCTGCAAAACAAGTTGTAAACCTGGCTTGGAAAAACTCAAAGCCAAATAAGATTTTTCTCTATGATCTAACCGGAAAAATAGTGCAGCAGATTAATAATACATCAGACAATAAGCTGCAGATCAATGTTTCCAAATATCCAAAAGGAACTTATCTGCTAAAATATGATATTGACAACAAAACTTATTCTGAAAAGATAATTGTGGAATAAAACAAAAAAGAAGCGAAATTTTTCGCTTCTTTTTTATAATTTTTTGTTAGTTAAATTTACCTCTCATCCGCATATTAGGGTTATGCATGTGTTTCTGCATCGTCGGCATTTTCATCTGGTCTTTCATCATTTTGATTTGATCGGTCATCATCCCTGCAGAATCCAGTTGTTTGGCTTCTTCCAGAAGTTTTTGAGCCTCTGCTTTTCTTCCTTTGGAAAGTGCAGAAGCGGCAAGATTTAATTTTGCCATGGCTCTGTCATGCTTCATATTCAAGCCATAATCCAAAGCTTTTTTCATCAGTCCTTCAGTTTTTGCAGGATGATCCTGCGCAGATGTTAATGCCTGCAGATAATGATAATAACCATATTGACTCTTATGAAGCTGAGACTGGTAATTAGTAATTTTAGATAAAAAACGGGTCGCTTTTTCAATGTTTTGCTTTCTCAATTGCCAGAATGCTAGCAGAATATACTCGTTCTTGAAGAAAAGTGCAATCGGGATTGCAGATAGAATTACCAAAACGATTCCCCAGCCGATATTTCGGTTAAACATCAGATAAACGCCCAAAGCAATAATGATCGCAGCGATCAGAAATTTTATGTATTTGTTCATTTTTAAATTTTAGGTTGCAAAGATAAGAATTACCGTGAAGAATTCCGATAGTTATTCGGTTATGAATTTTGCGGATTATTAAAAAACTCCCAGACAATTTTAGCTTTTGCTTTTCCAAGGATTTCTTCCAGGGTTACGATGTCTGCTTCTTTTACACGTTTCACAGATTTTAGTTTTGATAAAAGAAGTTCAATGGTTTTCCCACCCACACCCGGAATTTCTTCCAGTTCAGATTTTATCGTTGAATTCTTCCTTCTCGTTCTGTGATGTTTCACGCCAAAACGGTGCGCTTCGTCTCTCACGCGTTGAAGAATCTTTAAAGTTTCTGCTTTTTTATCAATATATAAAGGAATTGAATCTTCCGGAAAATAGATTTCCTCAAGACGTTTTGCAATGCCGATAATTGTAATTTTCCCGTACAGTCCAAGCAGTTTCAGGCTTTTGACAGCAGATGACAATTGACCTTTCCCACCGTCAATCAGAATCAGTTGTGGCAATGGTTCGCCTTCGTCAATCAATCTTCTGTAACGGCGATAGATGACTTCTTCCATTGTTTTAAAATCATCTGGACCTTCCACCGTTTTTGGATGGAAGATTCTGTAATCTGCTTTGCTCGGCTTCCCGTCTTTGAAAACAACACAGGCCGAAACCGGATTAGTCCCTTGAATGTTGGAGTTGTCAAAACCTTCGATATGTCTCGGCTCTACAGGCATTCTCAGGATTCTTTGCATCTCGGACATAATTCGGTTGGTATGTCTTTCCGGATCAATAATCTGGACTTGTTTTAATTTCTCAAGGCGGTATTCTTTCGTATTTTTTTCGGAAAGTTCTACGATTCGTTTCTTATCGCCCACTTTCGGAACAATTAATTTTACGTTTGGGATTTCGATGCCCAGATGGAAAGGAATCAAAATCTCTTTGGATGTTGAGTCAAATTTTTGCCTGATTTCTACCAGTGCTTCTTCCAGAATATCTTCGTCCGTTTCTTCCAGAACTTTTTTGATTTCTGTGGTAAAACTCTGGACAATGGAACCATTCCTGATTTTAAAATAATTGACATAAGCCGCCGTTTCATCACTAGTCATCCCGAAAACGTCTACATCATCAATACTTGGATTCACAACAGTATGTTTAGCCTGGTAATCGTCCAGTGATTCAATGTTTTGTTTCAGCATCTGCGCTTTCTCAAATTCCAGATTGGCAGCAAAACGGAACATTCTTTCCTCCAAATATTTCTTGGCAAAACGAAAATCCCCTTTGATAATTCCCCGTATTGCTTCTACTTTTTCATCATAATCTTCCTTGGACTCCAACGCTTCACAAGGTCCGTTACAATTTTTGATGTGATACTCCAGGCAGACACGGTATTTTCCTTCCGCAATCTTTTCGGGAGCCAGATTCAGGTTACAGGTTCTGATTTTGTAAAGGCTTTTAATCGTATCAAGCAAAATTCTTGCAGGTCGCACTTTCGCATAAGGTCCATAATATTCTGAGCCGTCTTTGATCTTGGTTCTCGTCAAAAAAATTCTTGGAAAATCTTCGTTTTTGATGCAGATCCAGGGATAAGATTTATCATCCTTCAACATCACGTTATAAAATGGCTGATGGGCTTTTATCAGGTTATTTTCCAGTAAAAGCGCATCATACTCGCTGTTGACAACGGTTGTTTCCAGCCTGTGAATCTTGGAAACCATAATCCGGGTCCGATAGCCGTTCTGATTTTTATTGAAGTAGGAGAGGACTCTCTTCTTGAGATGTTTGGCTTTCCCTACATACAGCAGCTGATCGTTTTTATCATAATAACGATAAACGCCGGGTTCCGAAGGAAGAGTTTTGAGTTGAAGTTCTAGATTGGGATTCACATTACAAATTTAGCGAAAACAAAAATTCTAATCTAAGAATGTCCGTAAAATTACAGTTTCGGATCTGGATTGCAAGATCATTTTAATTTCTAAAATTATTGATTAATTTGTACCTTGCCTTGTCGAAACCGAAATGATTATGAACGAAATAATTTGTCCTAATTGCCAGAAAGCCTTCAAAGTGGATGAAGCGGGATTTGCGGAGATTCTGAAGCAGGTGCGCAACCATCAGTTCGAAGAAGAGCTGCAGGAACGATTAAGAATTGCCGAGAAAGAAAAAAATAGCGAAATAGAACTCAATAAAGAAAAATTCAAAAATTATCTTCAACAGCAGCTTGCCGAAAAAGATGCCGAAATTTCTCAGTTAAAATCGCTTAAAGATCTTGAGATTACGGGAAAGGTTTCCGAAAAAGAAAAAGAAATCCTGGAGCTTAAAGCAAAAATTGAAAAAGCTGAAACGGAAAAAAAACTGGCTATTTCAGAAGCTGTTCAGAGAGTGGAGAAAGAAAAGAATAACCTTGAAAATGAAAAGATCGAGCTCCGCAATATGCTGAAAAATAAAGATCTGGAAAAGGATCTTTCGGAAAAATCACTGAAGGAGCAATTTGATGAAAAACTCAAATCAAAAGATGCTATCATCAAATTCAAAGACGAAGAAATAGACCGTGTAAAAGAAATGAAAGCCAGGCTTTCCACGAAAATGCTGGGCGAAACACTGGAACAGCATTGCGAAGTCGAATTCAATAAACTCCGGGCTACTGCATTTCCGAATGTTTATTTTGAAAAGGATAATGATTCCCGCTCAGGCAGTAAGGGCGATTTTATTTTTCGGGAACTCGATGATGCTGGTAATGAAATCATATCGATAATGTTTGAAATGAAAAATGAAGCGGACCAAACTGCGACCAAAAAAAGAAATGAAGATTTTTTCCGAGAACTGGACAAAGACAGAACTGAAAAAAAGTGCGAGTATGCTGTGATGGTTTCTTTATTAGAAGCAGAAAATGAGTTTTACAATACGGGAATTGTAGATGTGTCCCATCGTTTCGATAAGATGTATGTTGTTCGTCCACAGTTTTTTATACCAATTATTACTCTTTTAAGAAATGCAGCGATGAATTCTTTGAAGTACAAAAAAGAATTGGCCCTAGTGAAAAGTCAGAACGTTGATATTACTAATTTTGAAGAGAAAATCAATGTGTTCAAGGAAGGATTTGCAAAGAATTATGAGTTGGCAAGCAGGCAGTTCAAAACCGCAATTGATGAAATCGATAAGACGATTACTCATCTCCAAAAAACCAAAGATGCCTTGCTTTCCTCTGTCAATAATCTACGTCTTGCTAACAATAAAGCGGAAGATCTGACAATCAAAAAACTGACTTACGGAAATCCTACGATGAAAGCGAAATTTGATGAATTGAAGTAATAAAATTTAAAAGAGTCATTTCTTGGCTCTTTTTATAATTTTCTGTTTTTTGCTAGCATAGGAATGGAAATTAAACCCATTACCAGCATTATTACAATCTGTAACGGCAAAGTGATGAACGAGTAAGCCAAGCCCAATTCCCCGCCTTCTACAGCATCTTTTCCCATAGAAATAAACAATGCTGTAAATCCAAACTTCATAGCCAGGTTAAATGCGCCAATCCCGCCACTTGCAGGAATGATCATTCCTAATGTCCCAACGACTAAGATGAAACATCCATCGGCTAAAGTGAAATTGGAAGTTTCCGGAATTGCAAAGCAAACTAAATACGAAGCGAAGAAATAGCAAATCCAGATTCCTGCCGTAAGAAGGATGAATTTTCCTTTTTGTTGTAAGTTCAAAATAGATTTTAAACCTTCTAAAATGCCTTTTCCAAATCCAACAATTTTATTATAAATGGATGATTTTTGTATTGATTTTCTGAAAATTAAGAATAAAACTAAGATAAAAATAAGGCAAACCCAAACAATATATGTCGCATTAGAATCAGAATCAGGAGTGGCTTCTTTTTTCTGTTGAGTCGCCGCTTTATAAAAAGCAATTAGCGCATCATATTTAAAAATCAATGTCAATAATGCGAAAATGCCCATACAAATCAGGTCAACAACCCGTTCCAGAATTATGGTTCCAAAAGATTTGTCAACAGGCACTTTTTCGACACCATAAAGTGCAGTGGAGCGCGCCACTTCGCCGCTTCTCGGGATTGTGAGATTCATCAGATATCCGAAAGAAAGAGACCAGAGAGAATTACCATTAGAGATTTTATATCCCATCGGCTCCAGCAGAAGATTCCACCGGACAGCCCGGAACCAATAGGCAGCAACTCCAAATATCCCGGCCAATGCCACCCAAAGGTAATTGGCTTTCTTCAGGGAAAGTTTGATTTTGTCAATATCTAATCCTTTGAGTGCGACCCAAAGAAAAAGTCCTGCAATCGCAACAGAGATGAGAATTGTTAATGCGTTTTTAAGAACAGATGGCTTTTTCCCTTCCAAGATATAGATGCAATTGTTATGTTAGAAGATTAGTATTTTCGTCCGGAAACACGATTTTTGGCTGAAAATCTTTGGCTTCTTCGGGAGTCATCTGTGCATAGGCAATGATGATGATGATATCGTTTTTCTGGACTTTTCTTGCAGCGGGTCCGTTCAGGCATATTTCTCCGGATTTTCTTTTTCCTTTGATCACATAGGTGTCGAACCGTTCGCCATTATTCACATTTACAATGTAAACCCTTTCCCCAACTATTAATCCTGCGGCTTCTATAAGATCCTCATCAATAGTAATGCTGCCAATATAATCCAGATCCGAAGCTGTAACCCGGACTCTGTGGATTTTTGATTTAAAAACTTCAATTAACATAAGTGCAAATTTACGCTAAATAAATAAAATCTATTTGGTTATCATTTTAAAAATGAGATTTATTAAACAAACATTTTAATCAGCTAATTTTGTGAATTTATAAAAATTGATTTAAAATATATTATTTGGCGCAATTGTTGATTAATAGTGCGAAATCTTTGATAATGAATCACGGGGAAACGTGTATTTTCGTTAATATGTGTTTTACAGATAATTCATCATATTAAAAAGATAGATATATTTTTCATTAAATTTTATAAAAATATTTGCACGATATTAAAATTGTCTTATATTTGCTATAACAACATAACTTTAATTAATAAATATTATGAACAAGTCTGAATTAATCGACGCTATCGCAAAAGATGCAGAAATCACAAAAGCTGCTGCAAAGAAAGCTTTGGAATCATTTGTTTCCAATGTAACAGAAACTCTTAAAAAGAAAGAAGGTAAAGTTTCTCTAGTAGGATTTGGTACTTTCTCAGTATCTGAGAGAGCTGCAAGACAAGGTATCAACCCAGCTACAAAGAAGCCGATCAAAATTGCTGCTAAGAAAGTTGCAAAATTCAAAGCGGGAGCTGATCTGGCTACTGCTGTTGCCGGTGCAAAGAAGAAATAATTATTTGAATCATTCAAATAGAAAACCCATCAGTTTATGATGGGTTTTTTTATTTAGAAAAATTTATTACGAATTCTCATCATCCAGAAGATGTCCGAAATATTCTTTTTTAGTTTTCAGATAGGATGCACTGGCTTCATTGGATTTGATCTGTAACGGAATACGGGAATTGAACTCAATCGTGCTGTCTTTGATAAACTGGATTTTATCCGGATTATTGGTCATTAGATTCAAAGATTTTACACCTATCTGTTCCAGCATTTCTATAGCCACACCGAAGTCTCTGTCATCCGCAGGCAATCCTAGTTGCAGATTGGCCTGAACAGTGTCAAAACCTTTTTCCTGCAATGCGTAAGCCTTCAGTTTATTAATGATGCCGATGTTCCTGCCTTCCTGCCTAAGATAAATAATGATGCCGCCATTTTCCTGCATATACTTCATGGCTGTATCCAGTTGCTGCCCGCATTCACACTTCTGAGAATGGAATACTTCTCCGGTAATACATTCGGAGTGGATTCTTACGTTGACAGGTTGTTCCAGATTTGTATTTTTTGCAATCAGTGCCATGTGTGGCATCCAGTTTTTATCGTCCTCGGAGAAAGCCATCATTCGGAATTCCCCGTAATCAGTGGGAACATTAGATTCTGCCTGTAAATTTAACATTGATAAAGTGGAATTAATTAGAAGACATAGAATTAGTCTGTACCGTTTTATTCATAGATGCCTCCAGCAGATTCATATTGGTTTTTATTTTCACCATATATCTGTTCAGGACTTCATCATCATCACGGGTCATAAACTTGCGTAGTTTCTGAATGTTTTTATAATGTTTTTCGAAAACTTCTACGGATTTGCTTTTTTCTGCCTGGTGAAAATCCTTTATAGCTGTAAGATAATCTGTCAGTGCATTCTTCAGGGAAAGCACTTCGCGGTTTACTGCATCATTTGTAAATTTTGGAAACGTTGAAACCAAGTTGGAAATAGTAGATGCATATACTATCGATTCTGGAGAGAGATAAGCATAAGAATCTGCCAGAGAATCAGAATGAAGCTCTTCTGCAGCTGCCGAACTCGTGGAGCAGGATTCTGAGAAATTGAAAAGGAATAAAATCACTAAAAGTTTATAAAAACTTTTCATTTTTTCTGCATTTTTTGATACAGGATTGGGTTAAGACTTTCATCATTATACATCTTCATTTGCTTGTAAAGCTTCATCTTTACGCTACCATTCTCTATATCAGAAAGCAGTTGGTCTATCGCTGCAGATAAGTCTTTTTTCTGTTCCAGAAGGACCTGCAGTTTTTCAGAACATTTTAATTGATGTTCTTGTGAAGCATCTTTCCGGGACGCTTCTATTGCCATGTGATAGATTTTCAGGCTTAGAATAGAAAATCGATCTATAGACCATGCTGGAGTTTCGCTGTTGATTCTGGCATCAGGATTCGGAATGACGGACTCATATTTTTTATAAAACCAGAAGTCGATCTGTTCTACCATATCGGTTCTTTTCTGGTTGAGATTGTCAATTCTTCTTTTGATTTTCAATGCTTCTGAAGGGTCAATATTTTCCTCACGAATAATATCTTCCAAATGCCACTGAACGGTATCAATCCAGTTTTTAGAATACAAAATCCATTCCAAACTACCTGTTTGAAATGGATTGTTTTCTTGTGCGTTAACATCATCTTTTATATGATAATCTTCAACGGATTGGTTAAAGATTTTCCAGGAATTATCTGTAAAACTCATTAAAAATTATCATTTACTAAGAAGGATCATTATTGGAAGAAGACTCTTTTTTCTTGTCGTCTTCTTTTACAGCATCTTTAAACTCTTTTACGCCAGAGCCTAAACCTTTCATTAATTCGGGTATTTTTTTACCTCCAAATAATAAAAGTACAATCAGAGCAACAATCAGAACATGCTGCCAGGATAAACTTAATATAACGGTGGATGTAATCATCTTGATTTTTTTGCAAAGTTAAATTATTTTTTAATACGAAACCCAACCCAATGGATCTACAGGATCTGTGCCTTTCCATATCTGGAAATCCAAGGTTATAGATTCATCAAAATCGCTCCCGATCTCTCCAATTTGTGTGCCAGCAGAAACTTGCTGACCCGATTTTACCAGCGTGCTAGCAAGATTAGAATACACTGTAAAATAGCTTCCATGCTTTACTACAACGGTTCTTGTTCCATTGATGGACTGGATACTTGACACTACTCCGGGGAATACACATCGTGCCTTGGTTCCTGGAGAAACGGAAATCTTGATCCCAATATTTTCCTCCACAATATTTTTAAAAACAGGGTGAGGCTGTCTCCCGAAGCGGTGCGTCACAGTTCCCCTGTCTACAGGAAAACTCATTCTGCCTTTATTATCTGCAAAATTATTTCCTACTGCAGGTGCGAGGTCATAATTTTTCATGATTTTTTTCTCCGCCTCGTTTTTGTCTTCTTCTTTCTTCTTGTTAATAGCTGCTTCATTGGCTTTGGCAGCAAGGAGTTTATCATTGGCAGCTTTGGCACGTTCAGCGGCTTCTTTTGTTGCTTTTTCAGCGGCTTCTTTTCTTTCTGCAGCTTTGTTGGATTCTGCTAATTTTCTTTCGTCTTCAGCTTTTTTTGCTGCCAGTTCATTGGCTTTTTTCAGCTCTGCTTCAGCCTTTTTTCTTTCTGCTTCTGCAGCTGCAAGTTTGGCTCTGTTTTCTGCTTCTATTCTTTCTTTTTCTTTTTTAGCAGCAATTTCTGCCAGTCTTTTTCTTTCTGCTTCCGCTTTTCTTTCTGCTTCTTCTTTGGCTTTTGCAATTCTTATTTCCTCGGCAATGATGTTTCTGATCTGTCTTTCCAATTCCTTGGACTGCGATTGTTTTTGCTTCAGCTCTGCAGTTAGTTTGGCTTCGTTCTTTTTGAATTCGTTCAATAGGTCCTGCTTCTGTTTTCTTTCCACTTCAATGGTGGTCAGTTCTTTTTTCTGGGAAAGTAATAAGTTGTCTTTTTCCGCTACGGATTTTTTCTTGAGCGTAATGTTTTTCTTGATTTCATTAGCTTTGTTAGTAATCTGCGCTGCTTTTTTATCCTGGTATTCGGAATAGCGTTTCAGGTATTCAATTCTTTTAAGGGCTTCTCCCAGGTTTTTTGAAGAAAGAATAAAAGTTACCTTATTTTGGACACCTTTGGTTTTATAAGCTTTAACCAGAATTTCCGAATAATTTTTTCTGAGAACGGCTAATTCCCTGTTGTTTTTATTGATTTCCAACTGACGTTTGTAGATATCGTCTTCAATGAATCTTTTTTCCTTCTGTGTATTATTGTAAACCTTCTCCCTTAGTGTCAGTTTTTGATTGACAGCATTGAGGTAGGCTACGGAAAGTTTCGATTCTTGCTTGGTCTGGTTCAATGTAGCATTGAGGGTAGAAATCTGCTTCTTGAGTTCAGCATTCTGTTTCTGAAGTTGTTCTTTGTCCTTCTGTGCAAAAGCGCCTCCGAAAACTAAAATACTTATGAAAAAACTTAATTTCTTAATCATTTAATTTCTGTCTTTTTGTAATTGGACGGCACGGAATAAGGCGTCTCCATCCGGGAAAAATCAAATTTCGTATTTTCAATTAATATTTCGTCTGTTTTCTTAGCTTTTATAATTATTTTAACACTTTTCGGAAAGCTCTCATTATTCAGGATTTCCCTGTTGGAATAAGTGATTTCCAACTGATCGTTATTTTGCGGATTTGACAACAGAACGTAATTGAGATTCAGGTCTTTATCGTAATCTAAAGAAACGTTATATTCTGTTGTTTTTCCGTTTTCAGTGATCTTTTGACTTTCTCTGGAAGAGAGGTTGAATCCTTGTGCATTTTGAGTCAGTTTATAATTATGATCAGAGACTGGAAGAAAAGTTTTGCCCAGCAATAGGTTCTGAAGAGAGTTATAATCAATGAAATTGACGTTCAAAAGCCTGTTGAGATAACTGAAATCAGAATCGATGTAGGTTTTATCCAGTTTATAATAACCTTTTACGCCTTCCGGCGTTGCGATTCCTCTGGCAGCCTGTAGAATTACTGCGGTAAGATTCATCCAGATTTTCTGTCCGTTTTCCACATAAATTACAGCATCCAAAGTCGGGACAAACGAACCTGTTTTCGCATCGATTTTACTGTTGATTTTTACTGCGTCAAAGTTGGAACTTTTCGAGATGGCAGAAAAGAATTGAGCATTGTTCTCAATGGGTTTTGTAGTGCTTACAGGCTGTTCTGCTATTGTTTTTTTTTGCGTGGTACAGGAAGCAAGCGTTAGAGCGGAAAATATAATAAGAGCTGATGATTTCATAAACTTTTTTCGGTATGCCTAACAATATTAACGCCAAAGTCCGGCTTATATTTCAGGTAATTATTAAAAAAAATGTCAGAATCTGAGACTCTGACAAAGTTTTATATTGTATTTATAATCAGTCTTTAGAGAGAAAATCGAGAACAGAATAATCTCCAAGAGAAATCTCTCTCGCAACACCGAAATATTTCGCAGAGTTGCCTATCATTGAGTTGCTTAGGTTGCCGTGATCAATAATTGTATTCTCTTGTATCAGTGAATTGTCAATATTAGAATTAATAACTACTGTGTTATTTCCAATAGAAACATTTGGACCTATTTTAGAATTGGAAATTTTAACGTTTTCTCCAATAAAACATGGTGGGATAATCATGCAGTTTTCAATTTCTGCAGAGTCCGGATATTTTGACATGCATTCTTTTTCGTATTCAAGAATCTTGCTGTTTGTTTCTACTGTCGCATTCTTATTTCCGCAATCCATCCAATCATCAACTTTTCCTAGAGAGAATTTAGCCCCTTTCGCTCTAAGATTTTCTAAAGCTGTTGTCAATTGATATTCGCCACCTTCTCGGATGTCATTATCCATAATATGGTCAATTTCTGTCATCAGTTTCTCAGCAGAATTAAAATAATAAATACCGATGATCGCCAGATCAGAAACAAATTCTTTCGGTTTTTCTACAAAATCTGTGATGAAACCGTAGTCATCTAATTTAACCACACCAAATGCAGAAGGATCTTCTACTTTTTTTACCCAGATTACACCGTCTGCATTAGTATCGAGATGAAAATCTGCACGGAATAAAGTGTCCGCAAAAGCAATAATTACTGGTCCACTCATACTTTCTCTTGCGCAGTTGATGGCATGAGCTGTTCCAAGCGGTTCGTTCTGTGCGTATATGCTTCCTTTTGCGCCAAGATTTTCAGCGACTTTTATTAGAGAGGCTTCTACTTCCGGGCCGAAATCTCCAATGATAAAAGCGATTTCCTCGATAGGTTCATTAGCGACTTTTGCGATGTCTTCTACAAGTCTTTGGACAATTGGTTTTCCTGCAATCGGAATAAGCGGTTTTGGCACTGTCAAAGTGTGTGGTCTAAGTCTGGATCCACGTCCAGCCATTGGAACTACTATTTTCATAAATTTTTTATTTTTTTATTGGTTATCAGTTATTTATGTTAATTTTTTGTAATTATTTTCTTTCGATTTTATTAATAATTTTCTCCGGAATTAACTTTTCCTTTCTTAACAAAATGGCTGCCAAAAGTATAAATATAAGATTACCAATCCAAATGTTTTCTTTTAAATATTGATAACACAATAATGACATCAACATCGTTGTTAAAATGACAATTGCATTCTTATAAATATTATAAGGAACCGGATACTTATATTGTCCCCAAATATAAGATATAACCATCATTGTGAAGTAGCTGGCAACTGTAGCCCAGGTTGATGCCCAATAACCATATTTTGGAATAAAATAAAAATTAATTATTATGGTTATCAAAACACCAACTCCGGAAATGTAAGCTCCAATAATAGTCTTATCAGTTAATTTGTACCAAATCGAAAGGTTGAGATAAATTCCTAAAAATAAACTTGCAAAGAATAAAATCGGAAGGATTGATATACCTTCATAATATTCTGGATTGTTGATGTAAACTTTTGCAATCCAATCCAGATTGACGGATAAAAATAAGACAATCAGACAATTAATGGCTATAAAAATATCCATAAGTCGAACATACATTTCCTTCGCATTATCTTTTTTTGAATTACTAAAGAAAAAAGGTTCAATTCCCAAAGAATAAGCTTGTCTAAACAATATTACAAAAGTCACCACTTTTGCAACACCACCATACACACCTAATTCGTGACGCCCGATTTCTTCTGGTAAAAGAAATTTAAGAAACTGTCTGTCAAAGGTTTCATTAATAATTCCTGCTAAACCTGCAATGGTAATTGGCCAGGAATATTTTATCATTTTTTTCCAAAGTTCCCAAGAGAAATACTTTATCCTTGCGATTAATAATTCTTTAGATAACATTAAAAATGTAATTGAACTAGCAACAAGATTCGCTACAAAAACATAACCGATTCCAAATTCCGGACTGTATCTTAATCCAAAAATTCCGTTTGGATATTTAGGAAGAATAATGATGAAAAATACAACTAAAAGAAAATTAATAATTCCATTTGTGATTCTGATTCCTGCATATTTCAATGGTCTTTCATTTTTTCTTAACATTACAAAAGGCATTGCACAAAAAGCATCCAAAGCTAAAGTCACAGTTAAGATTGCTAATAAGTCAACTTGGTCAGGTGTTTTGAAAGCATTTGCCAATGGTTGTCGGTAAAATAATGTGAAAATCAGATAAACCAAAGTCACAGCTAAAACGCTGAAAAATGAAGTTGAAATCAGTTTTCTGTCATCTTTTTCGTCCAAAGCAAAACGGAAAAAAGTCGTTTCCATTCCGTGGGTCAAAAGCACAGCAATAACACCAGCTACAGAATAAAAATCAGCAAAAGGAGAATAAGCTGTTGGTCCAAAAGTTCTCGTAATAATTGGATTGATAACGAATGGGAAAAGTCTGATAATCACAGTCGTTAATCCATAAAGCGCGGTTTGTCCGAGAAGTTTCTTCAAGATGTCAATAATTTTTGCAAAGGTATTCTTTTCAGTAAAATAACTCTCATCAAACCTCACAGGTTTTCAAAACCTGTGAGGTTTTTTAAATTCAATTTTATTTCTTCGGTTTGTTGGTCATATAGAAAGTCAGTTTTCCACCATTCATAATATCCTGATGTTTAATAGTAAAATCTTTTATTACTTTTCCATTCAGTTCGATTTTTTGAATATAAACATTTTTATCAGACTGATTTTTAGCTTCGATTTCAAATGTTTTTCCGTTTTCAAGATTCAAACTTGCATTCTTCACACTTGGACTTCCAATCGAATAGTCATCAGAACCCGGCGAAACAGGATAGAAACCCAAACTACTGAAAATATACCACGCGCTCATTTGCCCACAATCGTCATTTCCGCCTAATCCATCGGGTTTTGCTTTGTATTGCATTGTCAGGATTTTACGGATTTGAGCTTGAGTTTTCCAAGCTTGTCCGGCAAAATTATAAAGATAAGCGACGTGATGCGCAGGTTCGTTTCCGTGAACATAACCACCAATAATTCCTTCTCTTGTGATGTCTTCGGTGTCAGCAAAAAATTCATCTGGCAAATGCATTGTGAATAATTGGTCAAGATTTTCCCCGAATTTTTTCTTTCCGCCCATTGCATCAATCAAACCATTCGGATTATGTGGAACAAAGAAACTGTAATTCCAAGAATTTCCTTCGATAAAACCTTGTCCGTGCGTGCTCAGCAAATCAAATTCTTTTTTGAAACTTCCGTCAGACAATCTCGGTCTCATAAAACCAATTGATTTGTCAAAGACATTTTTCCAGTTTTCGGAACGTTTCAGATATTCATTATAGATGTCAGTTTTGCCTAATTTCTTAGCGATTTGTGCGATTGCCCAATCGTCATAAGCATATTCCAAAGTGTTGGAAACCGATGTTCCGTTTTTCTCTGCAGAGATATAACCTTTATCTATATATTCACCAATGCCTTCGTAATTTCTTTTATTGGAAGTCGCGATACAAGCTTGCAAAACCTCTTCCGGATTTCCAGTAAATGTATTTTTAATAATAGCATCAGCAATCAAAGAAACCGAATGATAACCGCTCATACACCAATTTTCATTAGCGTAATGAGACCAAACCGGCAACATTTTCAAACTGAATTGGTCATAATGCGCCAACATCGATTTTACCATATCATTATTTCGTTTTGGCTGAATGATATTGAAAAACGGATGCAAAGCGCGATAAGTGTCCCAAAGTGAAAATGTAGTGTAATTAGTAAAATCTTTTGCTTGATGAACATTTTGGTCAAGACCTTTATATTCTCCATTGCCATCCATATAAGTCGTTGGATTGATGAAAGTGTGATACATCGCTGTGTAAAAATTCACTTTATCATCTTCAGTAAGTGTATTGACAACAATTTTATTAAGTTCTTTATTCCAATCATTTTGAGCTTGATTTTTCACATTTTCAAAATTCCAATCTGGCGTTTCTCTTTGTAAATTTTCTAAAGCATTGGCTTGACTGACGGGCGAAATCGAAAACTTAATTTGAACTTTTTCATTTTCCTGAGTATCGAAATCAAAATGCATCCTGATTTTCTTTCCTGCAATTTCCGGGAAATTTTCATCCTGACTCCATTTTCTCCAAAAACCTCTGTAAGCTTGCTTGGTGTCAAAGTTTTTCTGTCCGTAAGATTTGAAAGGCTTCGAAAATTCCATTGCAAAATAAACCGTTCTCGTTCTTGCCCAGCCATTTGTTTGTCTGTAACCCGTTATTCTGTGGTCATTCTCTATTCTGACATAAGTCCAGACATTTTTGTCATCGTAATTGTAAATTCCGGACATCAAATCCAAAATTATATGCGCATCATCAGATTTCGGAAAAGTGTATTGATGAAATCCAACTCTGGTTGTTGCCGTTAATTCTGCTAAAATATTAGAATCATCGAGTTTTACTTTGTAATATCCGGCTTCCGCTTTTTCATTTTGGTGTGAAAATCTGGAGCGGAATCCACTTCCTGGATTTTGCGCCGTTCCGGGATTTAATTTTACTTTTCCGACTGTCGGCATAATCAGAAAATCTCCCAAATCCGAATGTCCCGTTCCACTAAAATGTGTGTGTGAAAATCCTACAATGGTTTTGTCTTCATAACGGTAATCTGCGCAATATTTATAAACTTCAGGATTATATTTTCCATTGATTTCATAAGATAAAGTATCGGTTTCCGGACTTAATTGAACAGCTCCAAAAGGAACAGTTGCACCGGGAAAAGTATGTCCCATTTTTTCGGTTCCGATGATTGGATTCACGAATTTGACTAAGTTTTCTATTTTTTGAGAACTGATTGATGAAGCAAATAAAACGGGCAGAATTAAAATGAATTTTCTTGGAAACATTCTTTGGAATTTTGAAGCAATTTAGTTAAAACCACAAAAGGCGCAAAAGTTTTCTTGACTTTAGAAATCTTAAATATTGAAAAACTTTGTATTCTTTGATTCAATTAATGAAGATTGCTTTTTTCTTTTGTGACTTTTGTGGTTTATAAATTCAAAAACTTAATTTTGTTTCAATCTAAAAAAATAAAATGAAAATCCTAATAAAAAATGCCCAAATCGTCAACGAAGGAAAGATTATCCAAAGCGATATTCTCATCGAAAATGATTTGATTTCTAAAATAGAACCTAATATTTCTGAAGAAGCGGACCAAATTATCGACGCTTCAGGAAAATATTTGTTGCCTGGAATTATCGATGACCAAGTTCATTTCCGTGAACCAGGTTTAACGCATAAAGGTGACATCGAATCTGAATCCCGTTCGGCAATTGCAGGTGGAACGACGAGTTTTATCGAGCAACCCAATACAGTTCCAAATGCGGTAACTCAAGAATTATTGGCGAATAAATATGAAATCGCTTCTCAGAAATCATACGCCAATTACGGTTTTATGATGGGCGGAACCAATGACAATCTTGAGGAAGTTTTAAAAACAAACCCAAGAAATGTTCCCGGAATCAAATTGTTTTTAGGTTCATCAACAGGAAATATGCTGGTTGATAATCCAGAAACTTTGGAAAATATTTTCAGCAATACCAAAATGCTGATTGCGGTTCATTGCGAAGATGAAGCAACAATTAGAGCAAATACTCAAAAATATTTGGATGAATATGGCGAAGATATTCCTGTGAAATTTCATCATTTAATAAGAAGTGAAGAAGCTTGTTATAGATCTTCCTCAAAAGCAATTGAATTAGCAAAGAAAACAGGAGCAAGACTTCACGTTTTCCATTTGTCGACGGCAATTGAAACGGAACTTTTCAGAAATGATATTCCTTTAAAAGATAAAAAAATTACGGCGGAAGTTTGTGTTCATCATTTGACTTTTACCAATGAGGATTACGAAACCAAAGGCGGATTAATCAAATGGAATCCAGCCGTAAAAACGCAAAAAGATAAAGACGGACTTTGGGAAGCTCTGCTGGATGACAGGATTGATGTGATTGCAACGGACCACGCGCCTCATACTTGGGAAGAAAAACAGAATGTTTATACCAAATGTCCTTCCGGAGCACCTTTGGTTCAGCATTCTTTGGTTGTGATGTTGGAGAATTATAAAAATGGGAAAATTTCTTTGGAAAGAATCGTTGAAAAAATGGCTCACAATCCTGCGATTTTATTCAGAATTGAAAAGAGAGGTTTTATCCGAGAAGGTTATAAAGCTGATTTGGTTTTGGTTGATTTGAATCAAAACTGGACGGTTGAAAATGAAAACATCCTTTACAAATGCGGTTGGAGTCCACTCGAAGGAACCGAGTTTCATTCAAAAGTTACTCATACTTTCGTCAACGGAAATCTGGTTTACGAAAATGGAAAAATCAATGAAGAAAAATTCGGAGAGCGATTGCTTTTTGAAGTTGAAGAATAAATTAAAGACTGCAAATTTTGCAGTCTTTTGTTTTGTCTCTCGCAGATTAAGCAAATAAAGCAGATGAAAATCTGAGTGATCATCTTAATCTGCGAGAGAAAAATATCAATTAAACGACTGTCGAAATTCCAAAGGCGACAAACTCGTTTTCTTTTTAAAAAGCGTAGAAAAAGACTGCGAATGCTCAAACCCCAATTCATAAGCAATTTCACTTACTGATAATTCCGTTGTAGAAAGTTTCTCTTTCGCTTTGCTGATGAGCTTTTCGTGGATATGTTGCTGTGTATTTTGTCCGGTATGAAAACGCAGAAGGTCGCTCAGATAATTCGGGGAAAGATTCATCGCTTCGGCAATTTGATGAACGGTTAAAAGTCCTTTTTCAGAAGATTCTTTATCGAAATAATCATTCAGAAACTTCTCAAATTTCACCAGTAACTGATGGTTATTATTTTTCCTCGTGATAAACTGTCGCTCATAAAAACGGTTGGAATATTGGAGCAAAGTTTCAATATGTGACAGGATAATTTCCTGCGTATATTTATCGATGTGACTGCATTCTTTATCAATTTTATTCAGAATTTCAAGAAGGTCATTTTCCTCATCTTCAGATAGATGTAAAGCTTCGTTCACAGCGTACGAGAAAAATCCATAATTCGAAATCGTGTTCGCCAAAGAATGTTTGAGCAAAAAATCTTCGTGGAAAATCAATATAAAACCTTTGCTTTCACAATCCATCGTATTCAAATCCAGATATTGAACCTGATTTGGCGCAGTAAAACTCAAAACACCTTTGTCATAATCATAATGTTGCTGTCCGTACTTCATTTTTCCTGTTGCTTCCCGTTTTAGTGCAACACAGTAAAAACGATTCGTAAAACCCTTCCAAACGTCATCTTCCAAAAAAGTGCTTTTCGACAAATCGATCACACTCACGAGCGGATGTTTCGGCTCTGGCAGTGAAAGTAACCGGTGAAAATCTGAAATTGATTTTATTGTATTCATAATTTGAGTTTATGTATATTAAAGATAAAAATTATTTGACTTCGTCGAACATTCGTTAGGTTTGAACGCCTTAATACGTTTAAAACAAACCTAAAAGGTTTTCAAAACCTGTTAGGTTTATCTCGTAAAATAAAATCTGCTAAATCCTTTCAATCTGCGAGAGATTTAAAAAATCAATAATCCAAAAGTCCCATTCCAAACTCATCGTAAGTAGCTCCGGTATCCGTTCCCAAAGGTACAATACTTTCCAGTTTTTGTAAATCAGATTCGCTCAGAATAATTTTGCTTGCTTCTATATTTTGTTCAAGATATTTTCTGCGTTTCGTACCCGGAATCGGAATAATTGCTTTGCTGATGATCCACGCCAAAGCCAGTTGAGAAGAAGTAATTTCTTTTTCTTTCGCCATATTTTCAATCGCTTCTACCAACTCAATATTTTTATGAAAATGCGCTTCCTGAAAACGCGGAATTCCTCTTCGGAAATCATTTTCCGGCAAATCGTCAATTGTTTTGATATTCCCCGACAAAAATCCTCTTCCTAATGGTGAATAAGCTACAAAACCAATTCCCAATTCATTCAAAGTTGTAATTACTCCTTTTTCTTCAACCGTTCTTTCAAACAGAGAATATTCACTTTGAACTGCAGAAATCGGATGAACGGCGTGCGCTTTTTTCACTGTTTCCGAACCAACTTCCGACAAACCGATATAACCGATTTTCCCTTCTTTTACCAAATCGCTCATCGCTCCAACCGTTTCTTCAATCGGAATATTCTTATCAAGGCGATGCATATAATAAAGGTCGATGTAATCGGTTTTAAGGTTTTTTAGAGAACGTTCAACCGATTTTTTCACATAATCTTTGCTTCCGTTTATTTTCCAGGTTACCTGTTCATTATCATCAATTTCCCATCCAAATTTCGTGGCAATAATGTATTCGTCACGATTTCCCTCAATGGCTTTTGCAATCAATTGTTCATTTTTGAAAGGTCCGTACAAATCGGCTGTGTCGAGAAAATTTCCTCCTAATTCCAAAGAACGATGAATAGTTGCAATCGCTTCTGTTTCATCTGTTTTGCCATACATATCGGCATCGCCAAAACCTGTCATTCCCATACATCCCAAACCAATATTTGGGATAATTAATCCCTGATTTCCTAATTTTACTTGATTCAATTTCATATCGTTAAATTTATTGATACAAAATTCCACAGAAATCAAAAATCGGATGTATGCAAAACGACGAATGTTGTATGCAAATTGCTGTTTTATTTTTTGCATAACTTTTGTTAATTCTCAACACAAAATAAAAATCTAAATTTACCACCAGCACAATCATTAAACTTTAGTTATGAACCTGTACACACAACCAATGTTGCGCGAGGACGCACTGAAAGATAAAGTAGCCATCGTAACCGGTGGCGGAAGCGGTCTTGGAAAAGCAATGACCAAATATTTTCTTCAACTGGGAGCAAAAGTCGTTATCACTTCAAGAAACCTAGAAAAACTCAAAGGAACTGCGAAAGAATTGGAGGATGAAACTGGCGGAAAAGTGCTTTGTGTGTCCTGCGACGTGAGAAATTGGGACGAGGTAGAAGCGATGAAAGAAGCTACTTTGAAAGAATTCGGGAGAATCGATATTCTTTTGAATAACGCCGCTGGAAATTTCATCTCGCCAACTGAAAGATTGACGCATTCGGCATTTGATTCAATTTTAGATATTGTGTTGAAAGGAACTAAGAACTGCACGCTTTCTATCGGGAAATATTGGATTGATAACAAAATTCCCGGAACTGTTCTGAATATCGTCACGACTTATGCTTGGACAGGTTCAGCTTATGTTGTGCCATCGGCTTGTGCGAAGGCTGGCGTTTTAGCAATGACGAGAAGTCTGGCTGTGGAGTGGGGAAAATATAACATCCGTTTCAATGCCATTGCGCCGGGACCATTTCCTACGAAAGGTGCCTGGGACAGGTTACTTCCTGGCGATATGAAAGATAAATTCGATTTAGCTAAAAAAAATCCGCTGAAAAGGGTAGGCGAACATCAAGAATTGGCCAATCTAGCTGCTTATTTGGTTTCGGATTTTTCATCTTTTGTGAATGGCGAAGTCGTGACCATCGATGGTGGCGAATGGCTTCAGGGTGCGGGCGAATTCAATATGCTGGAAGATGTGCCGCAGGAGATGTGGGATATGCTGGAAGCAATGATTAAAGCTAAAAAATCGAATTAATTTTAAGTAGCAACTTCATCAAATAAAAAAGTAAGCTTACTATTTGTCAAGAGTAAGCCTACTATCAAGCAAAAGTAAGCTTACTTTCACTCGGGAGTAAGCTTACTTTTTATACCTCATAAGCGATTGCTTTTGGGAATGTAACAAGTTTTAGTTTTTTTTGACTAATTTTATTTAACCATAAATCTTTCCCTCAATGAAATTCAGAATTCCGCATTTGATTTCTGCGGTAGCGATTTTTGCTTTTATAGGCAATTCTTACGCCCAGGAATCGCCAAAGTACGACTACACAGAAGCCTTCAAACCGTTTTTCTATCCTCAGACCGGAACCGAAACCCGATCTGCAAGTGGACAGCCGGGACACAAATATTGGCAAAATTTAGCTGATTATCAGTTGAATGTAAGTCTTGATGAAAATAAAAACGAAATCTCAGGAACTGCGGAGATCACCTATACCAATAACAGTCCTGATGCTTTGAGTTTTCTCTGGTTACAGCTGGATCAGAATTTATTCGCAAAGGATTCCCGGGGAAATGCGCTGATCCCTCTTTCCGGAAGCCGAAATGGTGCGAAGGGCGAGAACTTCGATGGCGGCTATAAAATCAAATCGGTAAAATACGATGGCAAGGACATAAAATATACGATCACAGATACGAGGATGCAAATTGACCTTCCCAATGATCTGAAAGCCAACGGAGGCATTGCAAAATTAAAAATCGAATATAGCTTCCTGTCGCCGAAATACGGATCGGACAGAATGGGAGTGGATGATACCAAAAACGGAAAAATCTTCACAATGGCACAATGGTATCCCAGGATGTGCGTCTATGATGATGTGATGGGATGGAATACTTTACCTTATTTGGGTGCTTCGGAATTCTATCTGGAGTATGGAACCTTATCGGCCAATATTACCGTTCCTGCCAATCATTATGTCGTTGCATCAGGAGAATTGCTGAACGAGAAAGAAGTCTATTCCAAAGAAGAAATCAGCCGTTGGAATGCAGCAAGAACCAGCGATAAGACGGTAATGATCCGTCCGGAATCTGAATTGAAAAAAAGCAATCAATCCGGAACTAAGACCTGGAAATTCAGAATTGAGAAATCACGGGATTTTGCGTGGGCTTCCTCATCAGCATTCATTATCGATGCCGCCAGAATCAATCTGCCAAGCGGCAAAAAATCGCTGGCAATCTCAGCTTATCCTGTAGAAAGTGCAGGCAGTGAAGCCTGGGGACGCTCTACCGAATACACCAAAGCATCCATAGAACATTATTCAGGGAAATGGTTGGAATATCCTTATCCCGCAGCTACCAACGTAGCAGGAAACGAAGGTGGAATGGAGTATCCGGGAATAGTTTTCTGCCACAGAACATCGAAAGGGGCTGATCTATGGGGCGTAACCGATCACGAATTCGGACATAGCTGGTTTCCAATGATTGTGGGTTCCAATGAGAGAGTTTTTGCATGGATGGATGAAGGTTTCAATACGTTTATCAATGAACTGTCCACACAGGCTTTCAATAATGGTGAGTACCATCAGAAGCAGGATATTAGCAAGATGGGTGCATTTGTACAGGCAGATAGCTTTGAGCAGATCATGGTAGGTCCGGATAATATGAAAGAAAGAAACATTGGTGTTTTGGCTTACTTCAAGCCCGGAATAGGATTGGGAATTTTAAGAGAAACAATTCTGGGTCCGGAGAAATTTGATAAAGCTTTCAAGACTTATGTGCATAGATGGGCGTTCAAACATCCTACACCCTGGGATTTCTTCCACACGATGGAGAATGTTTCCGGAGAGGAGCTGAACTGGTTCTGGAGAGGCTGGTTTATGAATAAGTGGAAAGTAGATCAGGCTGTAAAAAGTGTGAAACCCGTGAATGGTAATTTTGGGAACGGCGCACAGATTACAGTAGAAAACATAGGACAATTGCCAATGCCAACTACGGTTCTGATAAGTTTCAAAGATGGAACCACGGAAACAGTAAAATTACCTGTCGAGGTTTGGAAACGTAATACGGAATGGACTTTCCAGATCGATTCCACTAAGGAAGTGATTCAGGTAAAGCTGGATCCTAAATCTATCGTTCCGGACATTAATCCAAAGAATAACGTTTGGCCTGCGAATTAGACTGATAGAATAAAGACAAGAAAAGCGTTCCAATTGGAACGCTTTTTATTTATATGAAGATTAAATTTTTAATTTTTCATTTTTTCTCTATTAGTCTAAAGTGCAATCATCTCTGTCACTTCCACGTTATAACCAGAGATGACAGGCTTGATATTCGGATTCTGAGTTATGACTTTAAATTTATTAATTCCCAAATCTTTCAGAATCTGAGTTCCTATTCCATAATCACGGAAGTTAGGAGCAATCGTTGGCTGTTCACTCGTTCCGTCCTGGAAGTTCAGAAAATGTTGAATTCTGCTCAGTGTATTCTCTTTATTTGAAACATTATTAATGAAGACCACTGCGCCTTTTCCTGCCTCGTTAATAAGATCAGTTACGCGTTGCATCAAAGGATTTTCACCATTAGAAAGTCTGCTGAAAACATCGAAGTAACTTCCCGAGGCCTGTACTCTCACAAGAACCGATTCCTCCGCACTCCAGGTTCCTTTGGTTAGAGCATAGTGAATCTGTTCCGTAGGTTTTTCCTCAAAAACATAAAATTTGAAATCACCATAGTGGGTTTTGATATCACGCTCTTCGATTCTCTCCACCAGGTCGCCCTGTCTCATTCTGTAATGGATCAGATCTTCTATGGAAACCACTTTCAGATCGTGCTTTTTGCCAAATTCCAAAAGCTGTGGCAGTCTGGACATGCTTCCATCTTCATTCAGGATTTCGCAGATCACTCCGCCTTCTTTCAGTCCTGCTAATCTGGTTAGATCAATTGCAGCTTCCGTATGACCTGCTCTTTTCAGGACGCCACCTTCTCTGGCACGTAGTGGGAAGATGTGTCCCGGTCTCATCAGGTCTCCCGGTTTTGTTTCGGGATCCATAATCGCCTGGATGGTTTTTGCACGGTCGCTGGCAGAGATTCCCGTTGTAGCACCTTTACCTAACAGGTCTACTGATACTGTAAAAGCAGTCTCTTTCGGATCGGTGGAGTTGGCTACCATAGAATGGAGCTGCAGCTCATCACACCTCTTTTCCGTCAGTGGCATACAGATCAGACCTCTCGCATACGTCGCCATAAAGTTGACCATTTCCGTTGTAGTCAGTTCTGCAGCAGCTAAAAGGTCGCCTTCATTTTCGCGATCCTCATCATCTACCACGATGACCATTTTACCGTTTTTCAGATCTTCCAGCGCTTCTTCTATTGTATTCAGTTGGAATCTATCCATGATTTCAAAAAATTTTTGCAAAGATACTTATTTAGAACCTAAATAAAGATTGCAATCATCGATTAAAAATATGTAAAAAATGTATTTTTAGGAGCCGGGAACCTGCTGTCCACTCATACTCCTCGCTCTGGCGCTCCACTGCGTTCCGCGCCATCACTGTGGGGTAACCGTTACCATCAGGGCTATGTGCAATTCGGTGGTTATTAATTCTCTAAATATAAAACACATATTTTTTTCCAAGAAAATTCAACATAAAATTTGAAAATCAAAAAAAATCACTAAATTTGCAATCCAAGAAAACGGTGCTTTGGCCGAGTGGCTAGGCAGTGGTCTGCAACACCATCTACAGCGGTTCGAATCCGCTAGGCACCTCACAATAAAACCCTAATCCATTAGTTAATAATGTTTTAGGGTTTTTTTATTTTGTCTTAAATTATTAGATTCTCATCTAATGATTTAATGAAGGTTTTAATTCAAAAAGTTATATCAAATTGAACTATAAAGCTTGAAGAGTTTTAATTTTCATTAAAAGCGTTACTTTGATATAATAAACAAAAAAATAGGAAGACCATCAAAGCATCCTCCTATTTATGTGTTTAAATTATAATTATAAATGATATAATACAATTATCTTACCATAATTATTTTTTGTTCTTTGAAATTGACAACATAACCAAAGCAGTAGTTGCAAGAAATCCGGCTAGTATTATCTTTTTGGCTTTCTTAGATGGCACAGGAAGGATAGTTTCGCCGTAGATTTGCATCGGGTTTTTGGATTGTGTGAGGACGTTGCCGTCGGTATCTGTATTGTTGTCTTCCTTCATCATCAGTCTCAGTCCGGCAGATGTAGAGTTGATTACTGTTTGTTGAAAAAACCCGTAGGCAATGCGCATTATCAGTGATGACCAGTCTGTAAATTTACTTTTCTTTGGATTTTTTGCCATTGCTACCATAGACTCCGCCAGTTTTTTTGGGTCAGCGGCTGTAGGTGGAATTTTAAAATCCAATCCGGAATATTTAGCCGAATGCATATTCCCTGTGGAACGCTGGATGCTGGGATATAATCCGACAATGTGGATGTCCGGCTCATCGGAAACCTCGCCCTGCAGACATTCTACCATTCCTCGGATGCCGTACTTAGAGGCGGAATAAGCAGCACCGTAAGGCGCAGGCATCCATCCGCCAATGGATATATTGTTAATAAGAATACCATGCTTCTGTTTTTTAAAAACAGGAAGCACGCTTCTTGCTCCGTGCAGGAAGCCAAGAAGATTGGTTTTAATGACCTGATCAATTACTTCAATTGGTGTTTCCTCGAATCTTCCGGTGGCCATCACACCGGCATTATTAACCCAGAAATCTATAGTTCCGTTGATTTCCAAAGCTTTCTCTACCAGATTTTCTACCTCCTTGAATTCCGAAACATTAGTAGGAACAGCGATTGTGAATGCTCCTAGGTTTTCACAGATAGCTTTGGTTTCTTCCAGGGCTTCTTTTCCTCTTGCGGCTAATACAAGATTACAGCCTTCTTTCGCAAATGCTTCGGCTGCAGCTCTTCCCACACCGCTGGATGCGCCGGTTATTACTACTGTTTTATTTCTGATGGAATTGGTTTTGTGCGTATTTTTCATATTGGATTTGATTTTGTGACTGTTCAGGTTCAAAGAATATACCATCAGTTGATTTGGTTTTACATTTAATATGATCATAAAAAATAAATTTTAAATGATTCATAATAGTGGCTATTCTAAGAATACATACAGGCAGGTCTGGACATCTCAGAACAATAGGTTAAAGTGTCGAAATTAATTTTTCATCCATAATTGTATTTTATTATTGATATTACATCAACTTGGCAGACGTTTTGCAAGTAAACTTTTACACAACTCACTCAATAAATCACTACAGATATGCAAGCTACAGAACTTAGATTAAACAATTTGCTGATTTACGGCGACGAGATCGTACCGGTAATGGGAATGGAGAATAGCAATAACAATCTTTTGGTTAAAATAGATTCTGATACAGCTATCGATCACCGAAATTTGAAACCAATTGCATTAACAGCAGAATGGTTACAGAGATTAGGTTTTAAAGAGGCTTACCGGTCTTCCAGCAGGATCAGATTCGATTTGCCTAACTATTGCAGATACGATTTTGATTTAGATTCTAATAAGATTTTACAAGGTTTTCTATACTTCGGAAATTATATCAAGTGTAATTATCTTCACCAGCTTCAGAACATCTATTTCACGTTAACAGGAGAGGAGCTGAAAATAGACCATAAAATTCCAAAGATCCAAACCACTCTATCATAAATATTACTTGAACCTGATTTTTTATAAATCAGGTTTTTTATTTTAAAAAATCTAAATTCCGGCTTCTTACATCCCACATCTTTACTTACTTTTGTGTAAAATTGTTTAGAATTGAAAACTCATTTTATTGCAATTGGCGGTTCTGCGATGCACAATCTGGCCATTGCACTCAAAGATAAAGGCTATCAGGTAACAGGTTCCGATGACGCTATTTTTGAACCTTCAAAATCCCGTTTGGAAAAAAAAGGGATTCTGCCTGCCGAGATGGGCTGGTTTCCGGAAAAGCTAACTTCCGATATTGATGCAGTAATTCTTGGGATGCACGCTCACGCAGACAATCCTGAACTGGCTAAAGCAAAAGAATTAGGGTTGAAAATCTATTCTTATCCCGAGTTTCTTTATGAACAATCCAAAGAAAAAACACGAGTTGTAATCGGTGGATCTCACGGGAAAACCACAATTACTTCAATGATTCTTCACGTTCTGAATTTCCATCAGAAAGACATTGATTATATGGTGGGCGCACAGTTGGAGGGTTTCGATTGTATGGTAAAAATCACAGAGGATAATGATTTTATGATCCTGGAAGGCGACGAATATCTGTCTTCACCAATTGATCTTCGCTCTAAATTTTTATTATATCAACCTAATATCGCTTTGATTTCCGGGATTGCCTGGGATCATATCAATGTTTTCAAGACTTTTGATGATTATGTGGAGCAATTCAGAAAATTTGTTACCAGCATTACGCCAGGCGGAGTTTTAGTTTACAATGAAGAAGATCCGGAAGTGGTAAAAGTGGTGGAAAGTGCAGAAAATTATTTCAGAAAAATCCCATATAAAACACCTGAGTATGAAATTGTAAATGGTATTGTAAACCTGAAAACCGATATGGGCGATATTCCGCTATCTGTTTTTGGCAAGCATAATCTTCTGAATATGGAAGGTGCAAGATTCATCTGTTCACAATTGGGAATTATGGAAGAGGAATTCTATGAAGCGATTATGAGTTTCAAAGGTGCTTCCAAAAGACTGGAAAAAGTGGAAAGACCCGATGGCGGTTTACTTTACAAAGATTTTGCGCACGCACCAAGTAAAGTGAAAGCTACGGTTGCAGCTTTTGCAGAACAATTTTCAAAAACCGAAACTTTTGGATTTTTAGAATTGCATACCTATTCAAGTCTTAATCCTGTTTTTTTGGAACAATACGATCACGCTTTGGATGGTTTGGATAACGCAGTGGTTTTCTATTCGGAAGATGCTTTGAAGATTAAAAGAATGGAACCGATTTCTCCCGAATTGATCAAAGAAAAATTCAAGAATGACAATCTGAAAGTCTTTACCAATGCAGAAGATTTACATCAATATTGGGAAAGTCTCGACAAAACAAAAGGAGCATTTGTAATGATGAGTTCAGGTAATTTCGGAGGCTTGGATTTAATCAGATAAAAATGTCGATGCTTCCTAAAAAAATATTGGCAAGACAGAAAGAAATTACCCATGATTTTCTGAAAATTGTGGATGAAAATCTGGCAGATGTTTTATCCGGGAAGTCCGAGAATATCTATGAAATACGAGATGTTGCAGAACTGATGCATATCCATCCGAGACATCTTAGCAATACAATCAAGCTGGTAACAGGCAATTCGCCTTGTTCTTTTTTCGAGGATAAAATTCTGGATATTGCCAAACAGCATCTTGAAGAAAATAAAATCAGTATTACAGAAATTGCGATAATGCTAACTTATGATCCTTCCAATTTTACCAAATTTTTCAAAAGGTTTGCAGGGGTAACACCTAAACAATACCGCAAAAATCATTTTAAAAAATCTGAAATAATCTCGGTTTAAACTGAAACTGTCACCATTTTTTTTCTCGGTTTAATTATAACTTTGTGGTTATAAATTCAACATTATGTCACAAAACAAAATCGCATTAGTAACAGGCGGAAGCCGCGGACTGGGAAAAGAAATGGCTCTCAGGATCGCAGAAAAAGGACTGGACATCATTATTACTTATAACAGTAAAAAGGAAGAAGCGGAATCTGTGGTTTCAGAAATCGAAAAAACCGGCAGAAAAGCTTTCGCACTTCAGCTGGATGTTTCGGATTCAAAAAACTTCGATTCATTTTTTATTCAATTAAAATCTACGCTTAAAGATACATTTGGCGTTGAAAAATTTGATTATCTGGTAAATAATGCTGGAATAGGAATCAATGCGCCAATCGCTGAGATGAGCGAAACTGATTTTGATACTTTGGTAAATATCCAATTCAAAGCACCTTTTTTCATTACTCAAAAATCTTTGGAATTGATGAATAACGGTGGCGGAATTGTCAATATTTCTTCTGGTTTGACGAGATTTTCAATGTCGGGTTACGGCGCTTATGGTGCACTAAAGGGAGCCATTGAAGTTCTTACAAGATACGAAGCACAGGAATTCGGACAGCGTGGAATCAATGTTAATGTTGTTGCTCCAGGCGCAATTGAAACCGATTTTGGCGGCGGTATTGTGAGAGACAATGCCCAGATTAATCAGCATATTGCAGGAAATACAGCTCTTGGAAGAGTTGGACTTCCGTCTGATATTGGCGGTGTTGTCGCTTTTCTTTGTACCGATGATGCAAAATGGATCAATGCCCAGAGAATTGAAGTCTCCGGCGGTGTGAATCTGTAAAAAAACAGAAGCCTTTTGAATTATTCAAGAGGCTTTTTTATTAATAGTTTTATGAACTCATTCTCAATTAATCCTTCCTGGTAATATAGAACTTCTCCATTAGAACTAATCAAAACCCAGGTAGGATAAGCCGGTTTTTTATTCCTCGAAAGCTCTATCGCCAATTCGTTAATTCCGGAATTTCCATTAGAGATATAATTGTAATTTTTTCCCGAGAAATTAATTTGTTCTGTAGATTTTTCCGCATCAAAAACAATGAAATGAACTTTCTCATTCAACAATTTCTTCAATTCCAAGTCTTTTTTAATCTGATGTAATTGGATTTTACAAATCGAACACCAGCTGGTTTTCATATATATCAGAATGGGTCTTTCCAGTTTCTGAGGAAGGTTTTTAAAAGAATAAGTCTTTAGTTCCTGAGAATCAAGAATTCCAAAAACAAAAAATAATATGAAAATAAATATCTTCATTGATGAAAAATCTAATCTCTAAATTCTACCTAATCTGGTATCTCACGCCAATGAAACTTCGGATTCCCTGCATCGGCGCATAACCATAAGTGGTGTCAAAAGAGTATCCGTACGGATTATTCACATCGTCATCAACTTGATTGTCAAAAGGATCAAACGGTCTCAAGATCGGATTTTTCGGTGTAAAATTCAAAAGGTTTCTGATACCGCCATAGATTTCAAATCCATTCCCAAACTTCTTACTCAACTGAATATTCATCAAAGTAAACCAAGGTGAATATTCTGGACGGAAATCGTCTGGAACAACCGGCAAGCGCATCGGTCCATAAAACTGCCCAGTCAAATCCAAAGAAAATTGATTCTGAAATTGATACGTAAGATTATAAGTCCCGCTCCATTTCGGAGCGTGTAATTGTTGTGTTTTTTCATTATCATTGACAGCGTAAACATCCATATATGTTACACCAAGCATTAGCTGAAAAGGCAAAGTCCAATTCGTGCTCACATCGGCTGAGATTCCTCTGGAAATAGCGTGTCCCGCTAGATTGTTATAAATAATTTTGTCCGGCTCCGAATCAAAATCGCCAATGATTTTGTTATTGAAATAAGAATAAAATCCATTCAAATCGACATTAATGAAATAATTTCTGACAGGAATTTTCATTAGATAACCGAGATTGGTGTTCCAGGATTTCTCCGGTTTCAGGTCTTCTTCGATAACAACTTCCCGCGAGCCCGTCAAAGCGGCGTGATCTTCTGTAAAAAGATTGACAACCCGGAAACCTGTTCCGAAACTCAATCTTAAAGTATGGTATGGATTCGGTTCCAATTTCCAAGCCAGACGTGGAGAATGCACCGATTTATGAACCTTGTGATAATCGTATCGATAACCAATGAGTAAGAGGTTTTTGTCATTGATTTCCCATTCATCTTCCACATAAATTCCTGCAATTGGCGATTTCATCGGTTGGTTTTCTTCTGATGAACTGGCAGTTCCCGGCGTGTTGTCATCATAAAAGTTAGATTTGTAACTGATGCCCGATTTCAAATGATGCTTTCCTAGTTGCTTTTCCCAATTCAGTTGTAAAAACAAAACTTTCTGCGTTGCCAGATAAGACGTGTTTCCATAGAAAGAATTCTGATCGTGATAGTTGTAGGAATATTGAAGTAGGAATTTTTCCCTCATCGGTAATTGATAAATTCCAAATAACTCAAATCGGTTGGTGTAGATACTCTCACCGTAAACATTATCAGAACCTCGATTTTCCTTTTTCCATTGCATCTCGCCACCGAATCGGTCTTCATAGAAATATCTCAAAGCAAAACTTGCCAATCTGTTTTCCTTTCTTTTAAAATTCCATTTGTTGAAAACTGAGATTCTGTGTTGCAAAGCGGTATCTGTAAAATTGTCTTTATTCTGATCAATTTTATTTCCAAAATAAAAATAGTTTAGACTTAGCAGGCTTGAAAAATGGCTGTTATCAATGACTTTTTTAGCAATATCAAGATTCAGTTCTCCCTGATTGCCGGTCATCAGATCCGTAGAAAAATCTGGTGCTTGTAATGCATTTTTTGTAATAATATTAATCACGCCGCCCATCGCTTCGGATCCGAAAATGGATGAAGCAGGGCCTTTAGTAATTTCAATTCTGTCAATCAGGCTATTTGGAATTCCACTCAAACCATAGACTGTGGAAAGCGAACTCACGATAGGCATTCCGTCAATAAGAATCATCGTATAAGCACCTTCCAATCCGTTGATGTGTATATCGCCAGTGTTACAGACCGAGCAGTTGAGCTGAGGTTTTACGCCATTCACCATAGCAATTGCTTCAAAAATATTTGGTGTCGGATTTTTTTTAAAAAACTGCTGGGAATACACATCGGTGGATATAGGACTGTTCAGCTTCTTGACGGAAAACTGAGTGATGATTACTTCGTCAATTTGATTGTTTTTTTTGACAGAATCCATAGAGATAGCTCTTGCAGAATTAATATTCAATGAATCTGTCTGGGCAAAAATTAAACAGGAGAAAAAAGTAATTATAAAAGAAATTAATTTCATAAAACAAAAATGTTAGACAAAACTAACAATTTTATTTTTAAAATGAAATTTAAATCAAATAAAAAATTTGAACACAAAAAAAACTCATCAAAATCTGATGAGTTTAAATATTTAGTTTCTAGATTTTCTAATCTCTTCTGCTCAAAAATATTCTCAAAATATACCAGAACAGAAGCATTATCGATGAAAATAATTGCAATGCTGCACCCACGTATTGACCTTTTGAGTATTGATTCTTGATATTATAAGTCTCATAAAGAATGCTCGCACTTGCCAGTGCTACCATAATTAAGGAAAATCCTAAACCAAGATTCCATCCGAAAATTGAACCGGCAACGATGACGCCTAACGCAGCAAAACCACCGATTACAATGATATTTCTAAGAAAAGAAAAATCTTTATTGGTAAGAAATACGGCTGCTGTCAGTCCTGCAAACATAAATGCAGTTACCACAGCGGCTTGTGTAATCACTTCTGGTGCATATAACGTGGCGATGCCCAGCATCGGGAGGAAAATAACTGCCTGAATCAGAACGAAAAGTCCCAAGCCAAGATATTGCGTGGTTTTGGAAAGTGAGAAAGAAAGTTTAGTCGCCAGCATAGATACCATCCAGAATACGCCAATGATCAGCAACCAAGTGTATTTTCCTGTTACCATCGATAAGATCGTTTCCATCGGAACTACTTTCAGCAGGATGCTTTCCACTGCTCCAAAAGCTAAAATCGCCAACGCGACGTGCATATAGGTTTTTCTGTAAAATTCTGCTCTTTCGGTTTCAGAAATCTGGGAAACCATTAATGAATCATTCATTTGTTTAAAATTAGTTATGCTCAAAGATAGTATTTTATAAATAATCTGAACGGAGAAATTAATCTGCATCAACAATTTTTTAAGATTCTGGATTATCTTTGCAAGGATAAACAAGACTTATGAAAGATTTAATGGGACAGGCGGTTTGGGATTATTTCCACGATGAAAATCCTGAAGATTTACAGACTGAAACTTCTATTTCCGAGCTGGATGAGCTTCCTGTGGAATATCTTTTCCGGGATTTTGAAGAGATGAATAAAATCGAGCAAAAAGCTTTGAAATTATCTCAAGGAAATGTTTTGGACATCGGAGCGGGAGCGGGTTCGCATTCATTATATCTTCAAAACGAAATGAATTTGGATGTTACAGCGTTGGACATTTCTCCAAAATCCATCGAAGTTTGTCAACTGAGAGGAATCAAAAAGGCGGTTGCTCAGAATATGCTCGAATATTCTGATGAAATTTTCGATACGATTCTTTTGTTAATGAATGGGACCGGAATTTTCCAAAGTCTGAATGTGATTGATGTTTATCTCAAAAAACTTCATTCTCTATTAAACAAAAGCGGACAAATCCTGATTGACAGTACAGACATTCTTTATATGTTTGACCAAGACGAAGATGGTGGTGTATACATTCCTGCAGATGGCTATTATGGCGAATTAGATTATACAGTTCATTATAAAGGTGATTCAGAAGATCCGATCAAATGGCTTTATCTTGATTTCAATACTTTAAAAAATGCAGCAGAAAATAATGGTTTTAAAATTGAAAAAGTTCTGCAGGATGAAGATTCTTATCTGGCGAAACTAACTAAAAAATAAAATAGAAATACTTAGACTTCGCTCAGTATGACATCTCTAACACTAATTGTTTTTATTAGCAATTCCATTTGTAGCGTTGTCATGCTGAGCGAAGTTGAAGTATTTTCAATAAAAAATCCACATTAATTATATGTGGATTTCTTTATATTTAAATGATGAATTTATCCAATCTCAATCCCGTTCTCGACAGTGCTGTCATCCGGAGTTACGAAGGATAATTTACCATCAGGTTTTGTCGTTAGCAACAACATTCCCTGAGATTCAATTCCTCTGATTTTTCTTGGCGCAAGATTTAATAAAATCATTACCTGTTTTCCAATTACTTCTTCTGGAGTGAAGCTTTCTGCAATCCCTGAAACCACAGTTCTTACGTCAACACCTGTATCAACGGTAAGTTTTAATAATTTATCTGCTTTTTCTACTTTTTCAGCTTCAGTAATAGTTGCTGTTCTCAAGTCGATTTTCATAAAATCATCAAAAGTGATTTCGTCTTTCATAGGATTGGCGTTAGGATTTGTTTTTTTATTGTTTTGTTTCGTGTCTTCCAATTTCTGGATTTGAGCTTCAATCACATCGTCTTCGATTTTTGAGAAAAGAAGAGAAGCCTCGTTGATTTTATGTCCAGTTTCAATTAAAACAGATTTCGTTTCAACATCTTTCCAATCTGATTTCTGAACATTGAACGTATTCAGTAATTTCTCAGAACTGAAAGGCATAAACGGTTCACACAATTGTGCTAGCGCCACAGCAATCTGAGCTCCCACAAATAATGAATTGGCTGCTTTCTCCGGATTATCTTTAATCGTTTTCCAAGGTTCTTCTGTCTGTAAATATTGATTTCCAAAACGCGCTAAATTCATCAAAGCTGTCAAAGAATTTCTAAATTCATAGTTTTCTAAGAATCCTGCAATTTCCTTCGCTGCTTTGTTGATTTCTGCTAATTCAGGTGCATTTACATCACTTTGTGGAACAATTCCATCATAATATTTATGAATCAAAACCGCAACTCTATTGATAAAGTTTCCGAAAATTCCAACTAACTCAGAATTATTCTTCGTTTGAAAATCTTTCCAAGTAAAGTTATTATCTTTAGTTTCCGGAGCTGATGAAAGAAGAGCATATCTCAAAACATCCTGTTGTCCTGGGAAATCTTCTACATATTCGTGTGCCCAAACTGCCCAGTTTCTTGATGTCGAAATTTTATCGTTTTCAAGATTCAAAAATTCAAATGCAGGAACATTTTTTGGCATATTGAAATCGCCGTGAGCTTTCATCATTGCAGGGAAAATAATACAGTGGAACACAATATTATCTTTTCCAATAAAGTGAACTAAATCAGAGTTTTCGCTTTTCCAGTAGTCTTTCCAGTCTTTTCCATTTTTCGCAGCCCATTCTTTGGTGAAAGAAATATAGCCAATCGGTGCATCAAACCAAACATAAAGAACCTTTCCGTCCGCATTCGGAAGTGGAACCGGAACGCCCCAATTCAGATCTCTGGTCATTGCACGAGGTTTCAAACCATCGTTCAACCAAGATTTAACCTGTCCATAAACGTTGGGCTTCCAGTCGTCTTTATGACCTTCGATGATCCATTCGTTTAGGAAATCTTCATATTCATTTAGTGGTAAATACCAGTTTTTTGTCTCTTTTAAAATCGGAACGTTTCCGCTCAACATTGATTTAGGATTAATCAATTCAGAAGGCGAAAGGGTAGAACCGCATTTTTCGCACTGATCTCCGTAAGCGTTGTCGTTTCCACAATTCGGGCAAGTTCCAACAATATATCGGTCAGCAAGAAATTCATTAGCTTGTTCGTCAAAATACTGCTCAGACATTTCTTCCGTGAATTTCCCTTTTTCATAAAGAACTTTGAAGAAATCCTGACTCGTCTCACGATGATTTGCAGAAGTCGTTCTGGAATATTCATCAAAAGAAATTCCCAAATCAGAAAACGATTTTTTAATAATTTCGTGGTATTTATCAACGATATCCTGTGGTGTAACGCCTTCTTTTTTAGCTCTTATGGTGATAGGAATCCCGTGCTCATCGCTTCCGCATATAAACGCTACATTTTTTCCTGATCTTCTCTGAAATCTCGCATAAACATCCGCAGGAATATAAACACCCGCCAAATGCCCTATATGAACCGGTCCGTTTGCATAAGGCAAAGCTGCCGTAATCATCTTTCTGTTTGACATTTTATAATAAAATTTGATTGCAAAATTACGATTTTCATTTTGATATTATTATCAAAACAGATTGAATATGATGAATCAATGCATTATACTGGAAATTTTCATTTTCAATTTGCTCTTACTTTATTAGATTCTATTTTACGTTGATGTTAGAAAAATATTTTTTTATGATTTTAATTTTTAGTTCTCAATTGGTTTAAATTATAAAGAGTATTTGGTGTTTTTATTAGTGATTTTCATTTTGTGAATTTAATGGATTTGCTGGCTTTTTTTGTGGTAGAGTATATTCAATAATTTTTAAAATAATTCATTTTTGATTAATATAGGATTAATATTGGTTAATTTAGAAGAAGAAAAAAAGCTAATTTATCTGCGAAAAGCGTGTAAAATTAGAAATAGTTAAAAAAATTAACATTGGGTTATTGTGTTGATTTCCAATTTATTGTAAATGAATTTTACATTAAAATTTTATTATTTTAGTCTAAAATTATCATATTTTAAAATTATTTTAACAGAATGTCTTATTTTTTATAAATTGCGAAACAAGGGATAGTCTCTATCTCTATGATTTGAAAATAATAATATAAACCTTAAAAATTTATTTTTTGTGAGAAACTATAATGTATTAAAAATTGCTCCGGCGTTTCTGTTGCTCGGAACAATGTTACATGCACAACAAAATGATACGGTTAATAAAGAAACCGAAATCGAACAAGTTGTGCTGATTGGTTATGGTGCGAAAAAGAAGTCTGATTTAACAGGGTCAATTGTCGCTGTTTCTGAAAAGGATTTTAATAAAGGCGCTATTGTGTCAGCGGATCAGTTGATTACCGGAAAAACACCTGGTGTAAGAATAACTAATGCCGGTGGACAGCCAGATTCTACACCAAATATTAGAATTCGTGGTGGAGCATCTTTAAGTGCTCAGAATAATCCATTGATAGTTATAGATGGTGTCCCTTTGGACTCTTATAATCCAGCGGGAGTTAGTAACCCTTTAAATTTGATTAACCCAAATGATATTGAGTCCTTTTCAGTTTTGAAAGATGCTTCTGCTACTGCAATCTATGGATCCAGAGCGTCCAATGGGGTAATTATTATCAAGACAAAAAGTGGAAGCAAAAGAATGCGGGTTAATTTCAATACCAATGTTTCTATTGGAGAAGTAACACGTTTTCAGGATGTGATGGGGGCAGACGATTATGTACGATTTATAAGCGAATATTTTCCTGATTACATCTGGAGATTAGGAGTTGATGGAAAAGATGCCGTAAAAGATGACCAAGGCAATATTATTGCTCCTGCCGTCATGGGTAAATTGTATGATACCAATTGGCAAAAAGCTGTATACAGAACCTCCGTTTCTCACGATAATAATCTTAGTATTACTGGCAACTTATTTAACAAAGTTCCATCCAGATTATCCTTAGGATATAATCGTACAGAGGGGGTTGTGAGAACTAATGATTACGAAAGATATTCTGCTTCATTAAAATTGACGCCAAGTTTTCTGGATAATCATTTGAAGATAGATGTCAACGCAAAAGGTTTATACTCAACTAAAAATGCTATTGACGATGGTGCTTCTATTGGAGCGGCATTGAATATGGATCCGACAAAACCTATTTATGAAACACGCCTAGGCTCGCCCTATAATCGATTTGGAGGATACTATCAAAATTCTATTCTTAATGGGAATCAATATCGACTTACAGGAAATCAAAATCCTCTAGCTGCATTGTTACAGAGAGAACGTCCGGAGAATGTTTATAAATTCTTAGGAAATATTGAAGTGGACTATAAAATGCATTTTTTACCTGAACTGAGAGCTGTCCTAAATTTAGGGTTAGAAGCTTCTAAATCAGATATTGTAGAGAGATATTTTGAAAACGCAGCTGCTACTTATAGAAATCCAAATGGATCTGCTTATCCAAATGATTTTGTTTTCAATCCGGGAATTAATTTTACCGAAAATCAAAATATTGTAAATAAAACGTTAGATGCTTACTTCGTTTATGACAAAAAGATGAATGGATTTTTATCTAATTTCCTTTTTCAAGCGGGTTATTCTTATCAAGATTTTAGAAATAGAGGAAGAAAGGAAGAGTTTCGTTACAATGACTCAAGTGGTTTGAGAGAGATGATTATTAATGATCAGAACCCAACTAATAAATACTTCAACCCATTGAATCTTCAATCCTTCATAGCAAGGTCAAATATTGATTTTAAAAATAGATATTTGTTTACTTTAAGTGCAAGATATGATGGGTCATCATTATTTACAAAAGATAATAGATGGGGTATTTTCCCGGCTGCCGCATTTGCTTGGAAACTTAATGAAGAATCTTTCTTAAATGATAATAAAGTAGTACAGGAATTAAAGTTAAGATTGGGCTGGGGACTTACAGGCCAGCAAGATGTTACTCAGGTCAATGGTTTCTTCCCGTCTAGACCGTTATTCCAACCAGGAAATGCAAGTTCGCAATATCTTCCAGGATTTTATATTTATAATGCACTAGCATTCAATCCAGATTTAACCTGGGAGAAAACAGAAACGCTGAATGCAGGTATAGATTTTACAATTATCCCTAGCATATCCTTAACTGGTAGTGTGGATGTTTATAAAAGAGATACAAAGGATTTATTGGCTAAATTACCATTAGCTCCGGGGCAAGGATTGTCTAATGAGTTTATTGGAAACGTTGGGGAAATGACTAATCACGGAGTTGAAATTAACTTAGGTGCCACGCCTATCAAAAATCAAAACTTTGAATGGTCTGTAGGTACAAACTTCTCCTATAACTATGGCAAGGTTACTAACTTAGATGCTGTTAATCAGATTCCTGGAGGTGGAGGTTTACCGGTGGGAACAGGTGTACAGTTGGCTTACCATACTGTTGGGCAACAACCTTACTCTGCTTGGGTTTTCCAGCAAATCTATGGTGCTGATGGGCGACCTATTGCCGGAGCTTTTGTAGATAGAAATGGAGATGGAGTAATTAGTGATGCTGATAGATATTATACTGCTTTAAGACCAAACTGGACTTATGGTTTCAATACTAACTTCAATTATAAGGCGTGGGATTTTTCTGCTAATTTTAGAGGACAGATTGGAGGAAAGGTACATAATGCAAGAAAACTTGCTCAAGGGTTTTTACAATGGGCAGTGCCACAGAACGAGTCTGCACTTAGAAATGTCTTAAATTTCTACAACGGTTCTGCAGATTCTAATATTACTAATCTTACAGACGAAATCTACTATTCAGATTATTATTTAGAAGATGCCACTTTCTTACGTTTAGATAATGTAACGCTAGGATATAAGTTTTCCAAAATTTTTGGGAATACAGATATGAGAGTATATGCATCTGTAAATAATGCATTTATTATCTCAAAATATGATGGAATGGATCCTGAAAATTTTGATGCGATTGATAATAACTTCTATCCAAGACCAAGGGTCTATACACTTGGGTTAAACTTTAATTTCTAATAATATGAAAAAAAATATTTATAAAATATTAGGTCTAATATTAATATTAAGTGTAAATACTTCCTGTATTAATGATCTAGACACAGAGCCAGAAGTAGATTTGACATTAGAACAAATATTGGCGAATGATCCGAATGCTGTTGAAGGTTTGGTTTCAAGAATATATTCCACTTTTGCGCTGTCAAGTGTAAAGGGAGCAGGACAGAGTGATATATCGGGAGCAGATCCTGGAGAATCTCCATTCATCAGAGGACTTGTTAATCTTCAAGATTTTACAGCGGATGGTATGAAAAACCGTTGGGGAGATAATGGATTAGACCAGTTAACAACAACTTCAGGATGGTCACCTAACAATAAGTTTTTCAAATACGTTTATGATCGAGTATATTATATAGTACCACAATCTACCAATATTATCCTAACATTAGACAGAGTTAATGTTTCAAATAAGGAGCAGACTCAGTCTGAACTGAGATTTTTGAGATCACTTGCTTATTATTATCTCATAGATTTATTCGGTAAAGGTCCTTTAGTAACGAATGATACTTATAATTCTACACTACCGCTTAAGGAAGCTACTAGAACAGAATTATTTAATTATGTAGAAGCTGAGTTATTGGATATTGAAACAAAGCTACCTCAAACCAACACATACGGCAGGGCTACACAAGCAGCTGCACAAATGCTTCTGTCTAAACTGTATATGAATGCTCAGGTATATACAGGAACGCAGAGATACAATGATGCTACAACCTATTTGAATAAAGTTATTGCTTCTAGTTTTAGTTTAGAATCCAATTATAAACTGAACTTTAGCGCAAACAATAATACATCTAAAGAGATTATATTTCCTTTGATAGCAGATGCATTAACTAGCCAAAGTTTTGGAAATACCACTTATATTGTAAACGGTAGCTTGAGCACAGAAACAATGACTTTGACAGATTTCGGTGCGTCAGAAGGTTGGGCGGGGCACCGCGCTACTAAAGCTTGGTACGGACTTTTTGGCAGCAGTGTAGGTTCTCTGAATTCTAGTACGGATATACGGGCGAAATTATTTTGGACAGGTGGACATAACTGGGAGATGGATGATTATAAAAACTGGGCTGATGGACTTCCTTCTATTAAATTTACTAATAAAAATGCGGATGGTTCGGGAACGGCAACTCAGTTCTCATCAACAGATTTTCCATTGTTCAGATTATCTGATGCTTATTTAATGTATGCTGAGTGTGCTCTCCGTGGTGCTAATGGTGCCAGTATGGCACAAGCATTAACATATGTCAATGATGTAAGAACGAGATCTGGAGCAGGCGCAATTTCATCTTCAGCACTGAATTTAGATTTTATTCTTGATGAAAGAGGTAGAGAGCTGAATTTAGAAGGTATGAGAAGACAAGATCTTATCCGCTTCGGGAAGTTCACGGGATCTTCTTACTTATGGCCATGGAAAGGTGGTGTAAAAAATGGTGTGTCAATACCTTCTACATATAATCTTTTCCCCATTCCGACAAGTGCGCTTCAAGCTAACCTTAATTTGACTCAGAATCCTGGTTACTAATTTTTAAGCTTTATTAAAATGAAAAAATATTTTAAATTTATAATTACCTCTGTAATAATGCTTGCTTCAATTGTAAGTTGTGAGGATAGAGAGATTATACAAATAGATCAGACTGCCGCTCCGCTCGTAATGGATTTATCTAAAAATGAAGTTACTTTAGATGGTAATTTTCCTAATAATCCTGCGTTAACCATTAGTTGGGCATCCGCAGAATTTACAGTTCCTACAGAGGTTAATTACATTGTTCAGGCATCTGGAACGAAAGATTTTAAAGAACCATATCTATTGGGCGTTGTAGAAAATTCTTCAAGAGTTTTGACACTTAGTACAAAACAGTTAAATGATGTTGCAAAAATTTTTGGATTTGCCCCGGCTATGTCATCAGAAATGTATATACGGGTTAGCTCTTATATAGGAATGAACCAAAGTTCTCTGACTAGTGTATCTAATATAACATCATTGAAAGTTGTACCATATAAATCAAGTCCAGTCTATGCGTACACAGATTTGTACTTGGTGGGGGATGCTACAGCTGCAGGCTGGGATAATTTAGAAACGAATACTAACATGTTCCCACTTTTAAAAACAACTAACGCTGCAAGATACACATACACAGGATATTTTAAAGAAGGAGGTTTTAAAATGGTAAAAGTTAAAGGAGATTGGGCGGCTCAATATGGATTAGGATCTTCAGCAGGACAGTTAAGCACAGATGGAGGTTCTGGTGATATTAAAATCTTGGCTGCCGGTTATTATAAGTTGATTATTGATACCTCAGCACTAACCTATAGTCTAACACCGGTAACAGCTTCAGGAACAGTTTATAATTCTATTTCAATTATTGGTTCTGTTAATGGAGACTGGAATAACGATACTCAATTAGTAAAATCTTCTTTCGATCCTCACGTTTGGATAGGATTAAATTTATCATTAAAAAACGGAGAATTCAAATTTAGGGCGAATAACTCTTGGGATAATAATTGGGGAGCATCTACAGAATTTTTCGGAACGGCTACTTTAGGAGGAGCTAATATACCTTTATCTACCGAATGGAATTACAATGTGTATTTCAATGACAGTACAGGCGATTATACAATTATACCCTTAAATTAATATATTAAACAGAATATGAAAAATATTTTTAAAATATTACTAGCATCCTTTATTGTTACAGTCTTTTTTATTGCCTGCGACAACGATGCTGACAGAGATTGGACAACACCCGAAGCCAGTTTCAAATTACAGGATACTTCTTTGGGGATAAGTAATGTGTTGTATGAAACCATGAAGGCGAATCCTTTTACATTAGTTTGGGAATCGAAGGGTAGTGGAGAGTATTCTGTTGTTTTATCATCAACAAAAGACTTTGCTATTAAAACAGAATTGGGGAAAACGACTGAAACTAACTATACGACTACGATTGGAAATCTTAACACAAAGTTGTTACAAATAGGTTTTTCTCCTTTTACCGCTCAAACGGTTTTTATCAGAATAGAAAAAGATTCAGATATTTCGAATACCATTAACTTTGATGTTAAAGTCTATCCTGTTGATGGGCCTATAATTACATCCCCAGCTAACGGTAGTGTAATTACCCTCAACTCTGCAGATCAATCTGCTATTGCATCAACTATAACATGGGATGATTATTCTAATTATGGTTCTGATGTAGTCTATAAAATAGAAATAGCTAAAAAAGGAACAACAACTTTCTCTAGTTTAGGAGAAGTTACTAATGTGAAATCTTTGGCTATTACGAACAAGGATCTCAATACAGCCGTTTTGACAGCTGGTGGAATTGTAAATCAAGAAAGTGAATTTGATTTCAGAGTTACAGCTAAAACCAATTTTTCAACTCCAGGCATAGAATTAAAATCTGCAGTTTCCACGGCTAAACTTAAGCCCTACCAAGTAGATTATCCCGATTTCTTCTTAGTTGGTGGAGCAACAGCAGCTGGATGGTCTCCTGAAAATGCTCCTAAACTTTACAAAAAAGATAATATATCAGAAATTTATACTTATCTGCAGCCGGATGAAGGTTTCAGATTCCTTGGTCAGGCAGGCTGGGACCCAATTAATTACAGTATGGATGTGCCGGGAATCAGAGATACATACAGATATTTTAAGTCAGTTTCGTCTAACGTTGTAAGATTCAGTGATAACAATGATGAAAACATGAAAATAACTGGTACAGCCGGAATATATCATGTGATTATTGACGCAGATTTTGGAGTTAAGTCTTTAGAGGTAAAATCAAGTGCTGGCGTTTGGGACATTCCGAATCTATACCTTGTAGGTTCTATTCAAAATTGGCAAGCCGATTCTGCTGAGCCATTTAACCCAATTGGAAACGGAAAGTTTGAAATGATCAGACAGATTCCTGACAATGCGGAGTTCAAGTTTATAGGACAGCAATCCTGGGGAGATCTGGAATGGGCCAACATTAAAAAAGATAATGCAGGAAATACAGGCTACCTGGGACCGAAAGGGGATAATGGCAATATCAAATTTAATGGAGGAAACAGTTTCTATACAATTACTGTAGATCTGAAAATGGGAACTTACAAATTAGTGAAAATGTAATAGACCCAAATTAATACAAAAGTGTTGCGAATCCGCAACACTTTTTTTATATTGTAACCAATATATAAACTTTAGAGATGAGAATCGCAGTAAACTGATTAAGCGATTCCGTTTGACCTTAAAAATAAATTTAATCAAATGAAAAAATTCACCATTGGAGCAGTATTGTTCTCATTGATGTTTACGGGGCTGGATGCCCAAAGTTTAAAATCACCGGACGGAAAATTCGAGATGAATTTCCAGCTAAAAAGCGGAGTGCCTTTTTATAATTTAAAATATAACGGAAATGTTGTCGTTGAAGATTCAAAATTAGGTCTTAGATTGCTGAAAGACGGCGATATTCAATTCGCTTCAGAGATCGAAAATAAAAATAATGAAGGCAGAAATCTGGATTACGGCTTCGAGAAAATCAATGAAAAAAGAGATTCTAAAAACGAAACCTGGCAGCCGGTTCTTGGAGAGAAGAAAAACTATATCAACAATTACAATGAGCTTGCTGTTACACTCAATCAGAAAGATAATGACAGAAGCATTATTGTAAAATTCAGGCTGTTCAATGATGGCTTAGGCTTCCGATACGAATTTCCTCAGCAGAAGAATCTTAACTACTTTATCATCAAAGAAGAAGATACGGAGATCGATCTGCCTACAGATATGAAAGCCTGGTGGTTAGCAGGAGACTATGACACTCAGGAATATATCACCCAGACTTCAAAATTATCCGAAATTCCTGCAAAATGGCCAACTTCCTACGAAGGAAATGCCTCTCAAAATCTGGTTAAAAATGGGGTTCAGATGCCATTGATGATGAAGAAGGAAGGTTCAAATCCGCTTTACGTCAATATTGCAGAAGCAGCAGTTATAGATTATCCCGCTGCTAATCTGGAATTGGATGCCAACAATTTTAAATTCAAAACCCACTTGACGCCGGATGCTCAAGGTGCAAAAGGTTACATCCAGACTCCTGCCACTACACCGTGGAGAACGATTATTGTATCGCCAAAAGCTGAAGAAGTTTTGGATTCCAAAATGTTGTTTAACCTGAACGAACCTACAAAATATACAGACACGTCCTGGATTCGTCCTACAAAATATATGGGCGTATGGTGGGAAATGATCATCGGAAAATCCCAATGGGCCTATTCTACTGCAGATAACGTTCACATCGGGAAAACGGATTTTTCTAAACTAACGCCTAACGGAAAGCATGCAGCGAATAATACAAAAGTCAAAGAATACATAGACTTTGCTGCAGCCAACGGTTTTCAGGGACTTTTGATTGAAGGTTGGAACATAGGCTGGGAAGATTGGTTCGGGCATTCTAAAGAATTTGTTTTCGATTTCATCACGCCGTATCCGGATTTCGATATCAAGATGCTGAACGATTATGCGCATTCCAAAGGTATCAAGCTGATTATGCACCACGAGACTTCCGGATCAGCCGCCAATTACGAAAGATGGGCGGACAAGGCCTTTCAATTGATGAACAAATATGGGTACGATGCTGTTAAAACCGGATACGTAGGCAACATCATTCCAAGAGGAGAGCATCATTACAGCCAATGGACGATCAACCATTACAGAAGAATTATAGAGAAGGCAGCAGAATACAAAATTATGGTTAATTCGCACGAGTCTGTCCGTCCAAGCGGAGAAAGCAGAACCTATCCTAACTGGATTGCGGCGGAAGCAGCGAGAGGAACCGAATTTGAAGCTTTTGCAGGAAACAATCCGGATCACCAGACCATTTTGCCGTTTACTCGATGGATTGGCGGACCGATGGATTACACGCCGGGTATTTTCCAGACCAAGTTAGATTACTATTTCCCGGGAGATAATCGTTTTGTGAAAACCACTTTAGCAAAACAATTGGCGCTGTATGTAGTGATGTATCAGCCGCTTCAGATGGCTGCGGATTTACCGGAGAACTACGCAAGACACATGGATGCGTTTCAGTTTATAAAAGACGTAGCAGCAGATTGGGATGATACCAAAATCCTTTCCGCGGAACCGGGTGACTACATCCACACTGCCAGAAAAGCGAAAGGCACAGATAACTGGTTCGTAGGCGGAATTACCGATGAAAATCCAAGAGATTTCACAGTAGATTTTTCATTCCTTGACAAAGGCAAAAAGTACGAAGCTACCATCTACGAAGACGGGAAAGATGCAGATTACATCAAGAATCCGCAGAGCTATCACATCTATAAAAAGACCGTTACCAGCAAAACAAAATTACCGGTTCACCTGGTAAGAAGCGGTGGTTACGCCATTTCTGTGAAGCCTGTCAAATAGTTTTTTAGGAGCTATTTCCCGCTTTCCGCTATTACTCCTCGCGCCTGTGCTTTTCCCAGCACTTGCTGTGGGGTAACCGCTACAATCGGGGCTATGGGCTTTGCAAACCAAACAAAACTTTGTCAAAGTTTAAATCTTTGACAAAGTTTTTATTCATAAGCAACGAAGTTGCGATATGTTGGTAGAAAAAACACATATATCCAAGCTCCGAAGGAGCGAAATATTGGTAATAAATCTGACATTTTTTTATTCAATTTTTTAATTATCCAACCAAATGAATTGGATTTCCAAGATTTTCAACAAACAAAATACCTTTCTTTTCCTTTTGATAGGAATGGTAATCTTGGCGAAAATCATCCCGTTCCACGAGTCTTATAATCAGTATTTTAATCTTGCGGGATTCATAGATTGGGGAATTGCGGGGATTTTTCTGTTGTATGGATTGAAACTCAATCTCAAAGAAGTCATAAAAGATGTCTCCAACTGGAAACTCCACTTGCTGATTCAGTCGGGAACATTCATTATTTTTCCTTTACTGGCCTTGATTTTTTATCCGTTCCTGAAAGATACACCGTACTACAATGTCTGGCTTTCTGTTTTCTTTTTGGCGAGTTTACCTTCGACAGTTTCATCATCTGTTGTAATGGTTTCCATTGCAAAAGGAAATGTCACATCAGCCATTTTCAATGCATCCATTTCCGGAATCATCGGGATTTTGATGACGCCACTTTTAATGAGTTTTTTCCTTACAGCCAATGGAGAATCCGGCAATCAATCAGAAATTATTCAGCAACTTTTATTAAAAGTTTTATTACCAATTATTTTAGGAATTTTACTCAATCCAATCTTTAAAAAATGGGTGGTTAAATATTCCAATATCATTTCAGAATTTGACAGACTGATTATTTTGCTCATCGTTTACGAAAGTTTCTCACACGCATTTATAGAAAATATTTTCGTTGCCGTGCCAGCTTTAGTATTTGTTGCTTTGGCTTTTAGCGTAGTCTTTTTGTTTTTCGCAACCTATTACATCCTGAAGTTTATAGCAGAAAAATTCAATTTCAAACCGAAAGATGTTATCACAACAACCTTCTGTGGCTCAAAAAAATCCTTGGTTCATGGGAGTTTGTTCCTCTTAGTTTTAGGAATTCCGGATGATCAGAAAGTGTTGTTTTTGTTGCCCGTAATGATTTATCACAGCTTTCAATTATTCTACGTAAGTTGGCTGGCAAATAAAATCGCAAAAAGAGCAGAATTTTTTGAGAATTAATTTTAAAATCACATATAATCTTTGATGAGTTTTACGCCTTTGCGAACCTTAAAAAATATTTTCAATAATGTCAAAAAAAATCTTTGCGGGCTTTGCGTTAAAATTTATCATTAAAATCAAATCAAAAATTTCAAACAATTTAATTATCAATAGTATCTGAATTTTGTTTAAATTTAATATAGACCTTAAAAAAAAAGTATTTTATGAAAAAAATAATCACAATTTCTTCTCTTGTATTTTCCTCCATTTTCTATTCGCAAGTTCAGAAAGTAGAACCAGCATTTTGGTGGAGCGGAATGAAAAATCCTGAACTGCAGCTTTTGGTTTACGGAAAAGATATCAACAATCTTCAACCGGAATTCTCAACCGGAATCAAGATCAAAGAAGTTAAAAAAGTTGAAAACCCGAATTACCTTTTTGTAACCATCGACACAAACGGCGTTCAACCGGGAAAAACAAAACTGAATTTTAAAAACGGCAACAAAACCGTTAAAACCATCGACTACGAATTTAAGCAAAGACAACAAAACTCCGCCAACAGAGATTCTTATACTTCGGCTGATGTAATGTATCTGATAATGCCAGATCGTTTCGCTAATGGAAATCCGAAAAATGACAATACACCGGACACCGTGGAAAAAGCGGATAGAAGCAAAACCGGAGGTCGCCACGGTGGAGATATCGCAGGGATTGTAAAAAACCTGGATTATCTTCAGGAATTAGGAATTACAACCATTTGGAACACGCCTTTGCTGGAGGACAATGAACCGACTTTTTCATACCACGGTTACGCCCAAAGTGACTATTACAAAATCGATCCTCGCTATGGAACTAATGAAGATTACAAAAACCTGGCGGATGAACTTCACAAAAGAAAAATGAAGCTTGTGATGGATTATGTAACAAATCACTGGGGCTCAAAAAGCTGGATCATCAAAGATTTACCTGCTAAAGACTGGATCCATTACTGGAAAGGTGGGGAAAATGGCTTTCAGCGGAGCAATTACAGAATGACGACACAGTTTGATACCAACGTGGCAAAAATAGATGAAGCGGGCTGTATGGACGGCTGGTTTGATACCACAATGCCGGATATGAACCAAAGCAACCCGATGGTTGTGAATTATATGGCCCAGAATGCGATCTGGTGGATTGAATATGCAGGTTTGGATGGTTTCCGTGTGGATACCTATTCTTACAATGATAAAAAAGGAATTGCAGACTGGACCAAAAGAATCACGGACGAATATCCGAAATTCAATATCGTAGGGGAAGTCTGGATGCACGATCAGGCACAGATGTCTTATTGGCAAAAGGATTCCAAGATTGCAGCCATAGAAGGTTACAATTCTTATCTGCCGTCTGTGATGGATTTTACACTTCACGACGCTATTGGTCAGATTTTCAAAGAAGAAGCGGGTTGGGATTCCGGGATGCAGAGAGTCTATGATAATTTGGCTAATGATTTTCTTTATCCGGACATTAATAATCTTCTTGTATTTGCAGAAAATCACGATACCGGAAGAATCAATCATATCTATCCGGATGTCAAAGATTATAAATTGGCGATGAGTTTGATTCTGACCGTTCGTGGTATTCCGCAATTGTATTATGGCTCCGAGATTGGAATGGCGGGAGATAAAGGAAAAGGTGATGGCGATATCCGTCAGGATTTCCCGGGAGGCTGGAATGGTGACACAAATAATGCGTTTACAAAATCGGGAAGGACTGCCTCTCAAAACGAGTATTTCGATTATACTAAAAAATTGTTGAACTGGAGAAAAACGAATGAAGCAGTTCACAATGGAAAAACCTTGCATTACATCCCGAATGATAATGTTTATGTTTATTTCCGATATACGGATAACAAGCGGGTTATGGTAATTATCAACAATAATAAAAAAGATCAGAGTCTGGATCTAAAACGTTTTTCTGAAGGTCTTAAGAATTTTACAAAAGGAAAAGATATAATTTCTGATAAAGATTTTGATTTGAAAACAAATTTGCCAGTTCCTGCAAAATCTTCATTGATTTTAGAATTGAAATAATTGAATCAGCTGATAAAATGTAATTGAATTTCCGAACAAATTTTTACATTAGTTTAATTATATTTTGATTATGAAAAATCAATCACAATTGGCAAATCGTTTTCGGGAAGTCATCCTTAACGGAACCTGGATTGCTAACACCAATTTCAGAGACCAGTTGGAACATCTGGATTATAAAATTGCTACCAGTGAAATCGGAAATCTGAATACAATATCTATTCTTGCACAACATATTCATTATTATATCAAAGGGATTAAAAATGTGTTGCTTGGTGGCGATTTGGAAATCAGAGATAAATTTAGCTTTGATTTTCCGCCGGTAGAATCGCAGCAGCAATGGGAAAATTTTCTTGAGGGTTTTTGGAAAGATTCTGAAGAATTCGCAGAACTTATAGAAAATTTGTCAGATGAAAAGCTTAATGCAGATTTTGTGGATGAAAAATACGGAACATACATCAGAAATATTGACGGAATGATAGAACATTGTTATTATCATCTTGGTCAGGTTGTGTTAATTAAAAAAATGATAGAAAATTCAAAATAACTCAAAATGAAAAAAATAATTTCACTCTTTTTATTGTCGTCATTTTTAATATTTTCAAATTCATTAATCGCCCAGAAAAAAGGCTTTTACGAGAATGTTCAGAAAAAAAATATCAACAAATTACTAGACGATTTCAATACATTTGCTGCCAATGCAGAGTTTGATAAATACTTTGATTGCTTTGCAGAAACTTCCACTTTTATCGGGACAGATGCTACAGAAGTCTGGACAAAGAAAGAATTCAAAGACTGGTCAAAACCTTATTTCGATAAAAAGACAACCTGGAATTTCAAATCCTTAAAACGGAATATCTATTTCAGCAAAGACGGAAATTATGCATGGTTTGATGAGATTTTGGACACTCAGATGAAAATATGCAGAGGCTCTGGAGTTTTAGAAAAAATCGGAGGAAAATGGAAAATCAAGCAATATGTTCTTTCCGTAACGGTTCCAAATGAAGTTGTGGACGAAGTAACAAAAATCAAAACACCTATTGAAGACGCTTTGATTCAGAAATTAAAATAATATATAATACCTTAAAAATAAATGACAAAAAAAATAAAACCGAATCTTTCCATCGCTCAGATTATCAATATGAGTATGGGGTTTTTGGGTATTCAGATGGCTTTTGGTTTACAGAACGGAAATGCCAGCAGGATTTTGGCAAACCTTGGAGCCGATGTTCACGAACTGTCTTGGTTCTGGCTCGTTGCCCCGGTTACAGGATTGATTGTTCAGCCCATTATCGGACATATGGGTGATAATACATGGAGTCCGCTTGGTCGGAGAAAACCATATTTTTTGATAGGCGCTGTTTTATGTGCCATCGGATTAGTTCTCCTTCCAAACGCCGCTTCTGTAACTAATCTTATTGCAGCCAATGTTTTACTGTTGGCAGTGATTTTCTTGGCAATGATGGATGCTTCTATCAATGTGGCGATGGAACCTTTCCGGGCTTTGGTTGGTGATATGCTTCCGAAACATCAGGGAACCATCGGGTTTTCTGTACAGACTATTCTGATTGGAATCGGAGCTGTAATCGGTTCGTATCTTCCGGATTGGCTGACTCAATTAGGCATTTCTAATGTTGCCCCAAAAGGTTTTGTAGCGGATAATGTCATTTTCTCTTTCTACGTAGGAGCAGGATTTCTGTTAGTGACAATTCTGTATACCATTTTTACTACTAAAGAATATTCGCCTCAGGAGTTTGCAGAATTTGAAGGCGGAAAAGAAGTGACGGAACCCTCTAAGCTTTCCGATATTTTCAAAGATTTTGGTAAAATTCCAACCCAGATGAAAAGACTGGGAATTGTTCAATTCTTTTCCTGGTTTGCATTATTTACGATGTGGGTTTTTACCACAAGTGCTCTGGCAACGCATCATTTCGGATTATCGCCAGAAGATACACATTCGGAAGCATTCAACAATGCTGGAGACTTAACAGGAAAATTATTCGGGATGTATAATCTTTGGGCAATTCCTTTTGCTTTTCTACTGACACCAATTGCCAAATTCTTAGGAAAAAAGCAAACACACGCTTTAGCTTTATTTTGTGGAGGTATAGGATTGATTTCGATGTATTTCATTAAAGATACATCACTGCTTTGGATTTCTATGATAGGGTTGGGATTTGCCTGGGCAAGTATTTTGGCAATGCCTTATGCAATGTTGATTGAAGTGATTCCGCAGAGGAAAATGGGCGTTTATATGGGGATTTTTAATTTCTTTATTGTAATTCCTCAAATCATCAATGGTATTTTTGGTGGACTAATTGTCTCAAATGTTTTCGGGAAAATGGCAATAGATTATGTTGTTGTTGGCGGAATTTGTATGTTAATTGGTGCAATCGTAACAATGATTTTCATCAAAGCGGAAGACGAATCTCCAAAAGAAATTGAAGAAGAAATTCAGCAGGTTCATTTCTAATTAATAAATAATTTCTAAAAATATAAACTCTGGCAAAAACTGTCGGAGTTTTTTCGTTCTTACCCTATATCAATGCGCAAAGATTCTGAATTGCTGAAATTTGTATAACAAAAATCAATTATCACTAATCATTTATCAATTATGAAAACAGTATATCACAGCGCAGACAGCAGAGGTTATGCCAACCACGGTTGGCTGAAAAGCCATCATACATTTAGCTTTGCCAATTATCACAATCCGGAAAGAATTCATTTCGGTGTTTTAAGAGTTTTGAATGACGATTTCGTGGAAGGAGGAATGGGATTCGGAAGACATCCGCACCGCGATATGGAAATTATTTCGATTCCATTGGAAGGCGATTTGCGACACGGCGATAATATGGGCAATTCCGGAATTATCAAGAAAGGAGACATCCAAGTGATGTCTGCAGGAACCGGAATTATGCACAGCGAAGAAAATGCCACCGAACAACCTGTAAAATTTTTACAAATTTGGATTATCCCAAATAAAAAAGATGTAACACCAAGATACAACCAAATGAACATCGAGGAAAAATCGGTTAAAAATGATTTTCAACAAATTCTTTCTCCTGATGCAGAAGATGACGGCGTCTGGATTCATCAGGATGGTTGGTTCAATTTGGCAAGATTTGATAAAGGGTTTTCCAAAGAATATAAAATCCATAAATCAGGAAATGGCGTTTACGTTTTCGTCATCAAGGGAAAAGCAAAAGTCGGCGATCAAATTTTGAATGAAAGAGACGGTTTCGGAATTTGGGATACAGAAAATTTCGTTTTAGAAAGCGAGGAAAATTCAGAAATATTGTTGATGGAAGTTCCTATGGAATTGCCGAACTGATCATAAATTTTCATCAATGTTCTTGATTTTATAAATCCAATTTTCCAAATCGGATTTGAGATTTAAGATATTTTTAAGCAAAATACCTGAAAATCGGTATAAGATTTGTCCTCAAAAAATCTTAAATTTGGCATTTTAAAAAGCAAAACTGAAAAACATTATATGAGATTACTTATCGTTGGAAATGGCGGCCGCGCTTCGGCTTTAGCAGTAAAATTAAGTGAGGACAACAGAATTACAAAAATGTTTTTCGCGCCTGGCAATGCCACGACCGAAGAATTAGGAGAGAATATCAATGAGACAGACATCATTGCTCTCAGGGACTTTGCTATCAAAAATAAGGTTGACCTTACCATTGTTGGTCCGGAAGCACCTCTTGTGGAAGGCATTGTAGATGAGTTCAAAAAAGTGGATCTCAAAGTTTTCGGTCCTTCGCAAAAAGCTGCTTCTCTGGAAGGAAGTAAAGCGTTTTCCAAGAAGTTTATGCAGACTTATGGCATCAAGACAGCAAAATCTGTAACCTTTGATTCCTACGCAGAAGCTAAAGACTATCTCCAGTCTCAGAATTTTCCGATTGTGATCAAAGCCAGCGGATTAGCTGGTGGAAAAGGCGTTGTGATTGCAGAAGATCTGGAGGAAGCAGAAGGAACTATTCACGATTTTATGATTAAGAGAGTCTTTGGAGATGCCGGGATTCAGGTCGTGATCGAAGAATTTCTGAAAGGTTTTGAAGCCTCTATCATCGGAGTTTCCAATGGGGATAAGATTTTCCCTTTTGTAGCTGCAAAAGATTATAAAAAAGCAGGAAACGGAGACAAAGGTCCGAACACAGGCGGAATGGGTTCTGTAGCACCAAGCCCGGAATTCACAGAAGCGCACAATCAGGATTTTATTCAGAATATCATGAATCCAACGGTTGAAGGTCTCAAAAAAGAAGGTCTTAACTTCAAAGGATTCATTTTTTTCGGATTAATGATTACCAATAATGGGACTTATCTTTTGGAGTACAACATGAGATTGGGAGATCCGGAAACGCAGGTGCTTCTGCCATTATTGGAAAATAAACTGGTAGATGTTATCGAAGATTGTCTGAACGGAAAAGAGCTGGATCTTAAATTCAAAGATAAAAAAGCGGTGTGTCTGGTCGTTTGTTCCGGAGGTTATCCGAAAAATCACGAGACAGGATATGAGATCACGGGCGCAGATAAAGTGAAGAACAGCACACTTCTTTATGCAGGCGCAGATTACAGAGGAGATAGGATCGTGTCCACAGGTGGCCGAGTTCTGAACCTGGTTGCGCTGGGTGATACCTATGACGAGGCTCGCAAGAAAGTATATGAGGACGCAGTGCCAGTAGATTTTGACTACGGATTTTACCGGGAAGATATTGCGAAATTTTAAAATAACGAGAGATGTTGGGCTGCCAACGTCTCTTTTTTTTAGGAGCTGTTTCCCGCTTTCCACTATATCTTTTTTTGTTCACGACGCTTCGCTATCAACATAATCTTGGACAAAAACAAAAAAAGGATGCCGTTGCAATCGGGGCTATAGGTTTCCACATAAAAACAAGTTTTATCATCAATTGAAACCTTGGCAAAACTAAATTTAGAAATTAAAATAACACACATACCTTGTCATTCCGTAGGAATCTAAGCTATTTATCTCCCATTGTGGAGATTCTTACGGAATGATAAAAGAGAGAAAAAAGGGAAAAAATATCTGTTGAGCGTAAGCGCCTTTGCGAACCTTAAAAATGTTTCAATCATTTCAAAAAAAACTTTTGCGAACTTTGCGTTTAAAAATCACACATTTAAAAATTAATTTATCCAACATCAAACAATTTTAAAAAATATTACAACATTATATGCACAACGGAATTATCATTTTAGACTTCGGTTCACAGTACAATCAGCTCATTGGAAGAAGAATCCGTGAGATGGAAGTCTATTCGGAAATAGTACCATTCAACACACCATTATCAGAAATCCTGGAGAAAAAACCCAAAGGCATCATCCTTTCCGGAGGACCAAGTTCTGTGAATGCAGAAAACGCACATCTCGTAGAAAAAGAATTATACGAACAGGGAATCCCGGTTTTAGGAATCTGCTACGGAATGCAGCTCACGGCACATCTTCTGGGCGGAAAAGTAGCTAAAGGTCACAAAGGCGAATACGGAAAAGCACACCTCGAAATCATTAAGGAAAATGAATTGCTGAAAGGCGTTTATCAGAACTCAATCGTTTGGATGAGCCATTTCGATGAGGTTGCAGAATTACCTTTAGGTTTTGAACTCAATGCAAAATCTGGCGTTATGGCTTCAATTTCAAATCCTGAAAAAAACATCTTTTGCGTACAGTTTCACCCGGAAGTTTCGCATTCCGAGGAAGGAGGAAAAATGTTGGAGAATTTCGTTTTCGGAATTTGTAAAGCAGGCAAAAACTGGAAACTCACCAATTATATCGAAAAAACTATTGCTGAAATCAAAGAAAAAGTAGGCAGCCAAAAAGTAATTCTAGGTTTATCTGGCGGTGTAGATTCTTCTGTTGCTGCAGTTTTGATCCACAAGGCAATTGGTGACCAGTTGAATTGTATTTTCGTTGATACAGGACTTTTGAGAAAAGATGAAGGTAAAAAAGTGATGGACAATTACGGCAAACATTTCCACATGAATATCAAAATGGTGGATGCATCCGAAAGATTCCTGTCCAAATTAACCGGAATCGGTGATCCGGAAGAAAAACGTAAAATCATTGGCAACGAGTTTGTCCACGTCTTCGATGAAGAGTCAAAACAAATTGAAGGCGCAAAATTCTTAGCGCAGGGAACAATCTACCCGGATGTTATTGAGTCACAGTCTGTAAAAGGACCTTCATCTGTTATCAAATCTCATCACAACGTTGGTGGTTTGCCAGAAGAAATGGAATTTGAACTGTTGGAACCTTTGAGAGAATTGTTTAAAGATGAGGTAAGAAAAGTAGGAGAGGAGCTTGGGATTCCGCACGAGCTGGTTTACAGGCATCCTTTTCCCGGACCAGGTTTAGGAATCAGAGTTTTGGGAGAAGTGGACGCTGAAAAAGTAAGAATCCTGCAGGAAGCAGATGACATTTTCATCGAAGAATTGTACAAAAATGATTTGTACGAGAAAGTGTCTCAAGCATTCGTGGTTCTTCTTCCTGTAAAATCTGTAGGCGTGATGGGCGATGAAAGAACTTATGAATATACTGCTGTTGTCCGTTCTGCCAACACGATTGATTTTATGACAGCCACTTGGAGCAGATTGCCCTACGATTTTTTAGACACGGTTTCCGGCAGAATTATCAATGAAGTCAGAGGAATTAATAGAGTCGCTTACGACATCAGTTCAAAACCGCCTGCAACTATTGAGTGGGAGTAATAGATCAAGGGATTGTGAGTTTAATGTAAAAAAAACGGGAATACCATTTACATCAATATTATAATTAAAAAAATCCCGATCGAAAGATCGGGATTTTGAGTTTATATAAAACTGAAATTATTTCAATTCTACTTCAGCACCAGCTTCTTCAAGTTGCTTCTTAAGAGCTTCTGCTTCGTCTTTAGATACACCAGTTTTGATTGGAGCTGGAGCACCGTCTACGATGTCTTTAGCTTCTTTAAGACCAGCACCAGTTAAATCTTTTACCAATTTAACGATAGCCAATTTAGAAGCTCCTGCAGACTTAAGAATCACATCGAATTCTGTTTTTTCTTCAGCAGCATCACCTCCTGCAGCTCCACCTGCAACTACTACAGCAGCAGCAGCTGGCTCAATTCCGTACTCATCCTTAAGGATAGCAGCTAATTCATTTACGTCTTTTACTGTTAAGTTTACTAGCGTTTCAGCTAAATTTTTTAAATCTGACATTGTTGTAATGTTTTTTTGTTGATTATTTATCTATTTTTTTGAGTGTAATTATTCAGCACTTGGAGTTTCCTCTGTGCTTTCAGCAGATGCTTCAGGCGCTTCTGCAGCCGGCGTTTCTTCCTTAGCTTCTTCTACTGCAGGTGCAGCTTCTTCAGCTTTAGCTTCAACAGTTTCCGGTTTGTTTTGAAGAGCAGAAACAACTCTCTGGATTGGAGACTGAAGTAATCCGATGATTTCACCGATCATTTCTTCTCTGGACTTGATATTAACTAAAGTATCAAGATTATTGTCACCAATATAGAAAGTTTCCTGAACAAAAGCGGACTTAAGTGCAGGCTTCTCTTCTTTCTTTCTGAATCCTTGGATTAATTTTGCCGGAGCATTCGCAGTTTCAGCAATCATTAATGCTGAATTACCTTTGAAAGTTTCGAACATCTCGGAGTAATTAACCCCCTCGATCTGCTCCATTGCTTTTTGCAAAAGTGTATTTTTTACCACTTTTACTTTGATATTGTTTTTGAAAGCCTGTCTTCTGAAGTCAGAAGATTTAGCAGCATTCAAACCATCTAGATCTGCTACGTAAACTACTTTTGCACCCTCAAGCAAATCTTTGATCTCTTGTATTGCTACAACTTTTTGGTCTTTTGTCATTGTCTTTAGGATTAAAATTAGTTAACAGATTTAGTATCGATTGCAATTCCCGGGCTCATAGTAGAAGATAGATAGATGCTCTTCACATACGTACCTTTAGCAGCAGTTGGCTTCAACTTGATCAATGTCTGGATTAATTCCTGAGCATTTTCCTTAAGTTTAGCAGCATCAAAAGACACTTTACCGATACCTGCGTGTACGATTCCGTATTTATCTACTTTGAAGTCTATTTTACCTGACTTAACCTCAGCTACAGCTTTTCCAATTTCCATTGTTACAGTACCAGATTTAGGGTTTGGCATAAGACCTCTTGGTCCTAAGATTCTACCTAATGGTCCTAGTTTACCCATAACTGCCGGCATCGTTACGATAACGTCTACATCTGTCCAACCGTTTTTGATTTGAGCCAAATAGTCATCAAGACCAACATAGTCTGCACCAGCTTCTTTAGCTTCTGCTTCTTTATCCGGTGTTACAAGAGCAAGAACTTTAACATCCTTACCTGTTCCGTGAGGAAGAGATACAACACCTCTTACCATCTGGTTTGCTTTTCTTGGATCTACACCTAGTCTGACAGCGATATCTACAGATGCGTCAAACTTTGCGAAATTTACTTCCTTTACCAAAGCGGACGCTTCGTCAAGATTGTAAATTTTATTTTTTTCTACTTTGCTTAAAGCTTCTTTTTGCTTCTTCGTTAATTTTGCCATTTCTCTAAGTTTTAAGCGTTAGTTGGTTTAGTTCCTGTTACTCTCAATCCCATAGATCTAGCAGTACCTGCAACCATAGAAAGTGCTGAATCCAAAGTAAAGCAGTTTAGATCTGCCATTTTATCTTCTGCGATTTTCTTTACCTGATCCCAAGATACAGAACCTACTTTGTTTCTGTTTGGTTCTCCGGAACCTCCTTTGATCTTTGCAGCATCCATTAGCTGGATTGCAGCAGGAGGAGTTTTGATTACGAATTCAAAAGATTTGTCTTCGTACACAGTAATTACTACTGGCAAAACTTGCCCAGGTTTATCCTGAGTTCTTCCGTTAAATTGCTTACAAAACTCCATGATGTTCACACCTGCAGAACCCAAAGCTGGACCTACTGGTGGAGAAGGGTTGGCAGCGCCACCTTTCACCTGAAGTTTTACCATTTTAAAGACTTTTTTAGCCATTTTTTGTTGTTTAAATTTGAATAATTAATGAGTTTGGAAGCATTTATTATTCAGCAGGTTATCCATTCTCACATTAGATAGTCCCACTTTTCAGTTTGCAAAAATAAGAATAATTTTCTAATTAGCAATAACTTAACCTATTATTTTATAAAAAACAAAACAGCTTCTCAAATATTGAAAAGCTGTTTTGTAGTATTTTTATAGATAGAATTATACTTTTTCTACCTGCATATAACTTAGTTCCATTGGCGTCTTTCTTCCAAAGATCAAAACGGAAACTTCGATTTTCTTTTTATCTTCCAGGATTTTTTCTACAGTCCCATTGAATCCGTTGAAAGGTCCGTCAATCACTTTGACATTTTCTCCAACTACAAAGGGAATTTCAACATCGGTAGCAAACTCGGATAGCTCATCCATTCTTCCAAGCATTCTGTTGACCTCAGATTTTCTCATCGGTACAGGATCTCCACCTTTTGTTAAGCTAAGGAAAGAAATTACACCGGGAATATTTTTGATGACGTGCGGAACTTCACCTACAAGGTTGGCTTCCACCATTAGATATCCGGGATAGTAAGGTTTCTCTTTAGGAACTTTTTTACCGTTTCTAATCTGAATCACTTTTTCCATCGGAATTACCACCTGAGTAACGTAAGCATCCATTCCTAATCTCTGGATTTCGTTCTCAATGTAGTTTTTCACTTTATTTTCCTGTCCGCTAATAGCTTTCAGCACATACCATTTCATATCGCTCATAGGGAAAGTAATTTGGATTAATTGAATAGATTGATGAACGTGGCGATAAAATTCTTAATCGTTACACTGAAAAGAGAATCCACACCGAACGTAAATAAAGCAAGAATAACAGTGGAAACAGCTACCACAATAGTAGAAGACTGCAGATCCGGCCATTTTGGCCATTCCACTTTATCTTTAAATTCTGTATAAGAACCTTTTAAAAAATTAACAAATGAGCTCATATTTTAATTTTGCACGGGCACTAGGATTCGAACCCAGATCAACGGTTTTGGAGACCGGTATCCTACCATTGGACGATGCCCGTAGATTAAAAAGTTCCGAAAGCTTCCTTCCGGAACTTTTTATATTGTGATTATGATTAATCTAAGATTTCAGTAACCTGACCAGAACCAACTGTTCTACCTCCTTCTCTGATCGCAAATCTAAGACCTACGTTAAGAGCGATTGGCTGGATTAGTTCTACAGTGATCTCTAAGTTATCACCAGGCATTACCATTTCTACACCTTCTGGTAAGAAGATCTCACCTGTAACGTCAGTTGTTCTTACGTAGAACTGAGGACGGTATTTGTTGTGGAATGGAGTGTGACGTCCACCTTCTTCTTTAGAAAGGATATAAACAGAAGCCTTGAATTTTTTGTGTGGCTTAACTGAATCTTTTTTAGCGATTACCATACCTCTCTTGATGTCAGTTTTTTCAATACCTCTCAACAATAGACCTACGTTATCACCAGCTTCACCTCTGTCTAGGATTTTTCTGAACATCTCAACCCCTGTAATAGTAGAAGTCAATTTTTCATCACCCATACCTACGATATCTACTGGATCTCCGGTGTTGATAACACCAGCTTCGATTCTACCAGTTGCTACAGTACCTCTACCTGTAATAGAGAATACGTCTTCGATTGGCATCAAGAATGGCTTGTCAGTATCTCTTGGTGGTTGCTCGATCCACTCATCAACAGCATCCATTAATTGCTCAACAGTTTTGAACCACTTATCTTCAGTGTTAGCTGGAGTTGCAGTAGCAGCAGTAAGAGCTCCAAGTGCAGAACCTTGAATTACTGGAGAGTTATCTCCGTCGAAGTCATAAGTTGACAATAGATCTCTAAGTTCCATTTCAACAAGCTCTAGCAATTCTGGATCATCTACCATATCCACTTTGTTCATGAATACAACGATTCTAGGTACATTTACCTGACGGCAAAGTAGGATATGCTCTCTAGTTTGTGGCATTGGACCATCAGTAGCAGCACATACAACGATAGCACCGTCCATCTGAGCAGCACCCGTTACCATGTTCTTTACATAATCCGCGTGACCTGGACAGTCAACGTGAGCATAGTGTCTTTTTTCAGTTTCGTACTCGATGTGAGCAGTATTGATAGTAATACCTCTTTCTTTTTCTTCTGGAGCAGAGTCAATTGCAGAGAAATCTTTTTTCTCAGCAAGACCTTTGCTAGCCAATACAGCAGAAATAGCTGCAGTAAGTGTAGTTTTACCATGGTCAACGTGACCAATAGTACCAATGTTCAAGTGGGGTTTGTTACGATTAAACGTTTCCTTTGCCATGATTTTAATATTTAATTTTATTTAACTATTTTTTTTCGGTCTGCAAATATAATGAATTTTTAAATATCAAAAATTATTTTCCTCAAAAATTAATGATATGGTATTCAATTTAAATTAAAATGAATATCATCATAATTTTCATCAGACCGGAAATGCAAATTTACATTAAATCTAACATAAAATTGATTTCAAAAAAAATCCTGAATCACTTCAGGATCTTTCGAGCCAACTACGGGATTTGAACCCGTGACCTCTTCCTTACCAAGGAAGCACTCTACCCCTGAGCTAAGTCGGCGTAAAAAAAAATCACATTCCGTACGGTTTGTGATTTCTTGAGCGGAAGACGGGGGTCGAACCCGCGACATTCAGCTTGGAAGGCTGACGCTCTACCAACTGAGCTACTTCCGCATTTTGTTTCCAAAAAGGTTGGTAAACGAGTTTGCAAATTTAATGATATTTTTTGAATTTGCAAATTAAATATAAAAAGTGGGGAGAGCAGGATTCGAACCTACGTAGCCGAAGCAGCTGAGTTACAGTCAGCCCCATTTGACCGCTCTGGTATCTCCCCGATACTTTTATATTAGAGCCTCCAGAGGGATTCGAACCCACGACCCCGAGATTACAAATCACGTGCTCTGGCCAACTGAGCTATGGAGGCAAATAGATTTCAAAAGAACTGTCTTTCTGCGCTGCGGTTACTTCCGTTTTGCGAGTGCAAATATGAGACACTTTTTTGAAATCTACAAATATTTTCAGAAAAAAATTTAATTATTTTTTTATGCTAATTCTTTTTTCTTGATTAACAGTTTCTTAGCTGTATCCACACATTCGTCCAAACTTTCTTCAAAAGTGGCACAGGTTTTCTTAACCACTATATCATTGCCCGGAATCTTTACTACCAATTCTGTAGTTTTATTATTTTTATCGGAGGTATTTTCCACTTTCAGATAGACATCTGCCTCTACAATTTTGTCATAAAATGTTTCAAGTTTATTTAATTTTTTCTCAATTCTCTCTTTCAATGGTTCGTGAGGTGTAACACCTGCGGTCTGAATTGTAATTTTCATAACGTGTAATTTTAAATGGTTAAACAATTAAAAAATAGATTTCACTCCATATTGTTGTTCTTTTTAGTTTTTAATTCCCTTGGGTGCGCTTTACTGTAAGCTTTTTTCAGCTGTTCAATATTCGCGCTCGTATAAACTTGTGTACTTGCCAGGCTAGAATGTCCCATTATCTTCTGGACTTTCGAGATCTCTGCTCCTCCGTTCAGGATGTGAGTAGCGAAAGTATGTCTCAGAATATGGGGGCTTCTTTTTTGCTTTGAAGTAACTATACTAAAGTACTTATTAACGACCAAATACACAAACTTTTCTCCGAGTTTTTTTCCATTCTTATTAACGAAAAAATAATGTGCATTTTCTGAATTAGCTCTTCTTATATTAAGATATGTTTGAAAATCTAAAACCAATTCATCCGAAACAGGAATTACTCTAGCCTTGTTCCCTTTTCCGATGACCATAATTTCCTTTTTAGAGAAATCTACATTTGAAAGCAAGAGGTTGCATAGTTCCGATTTTCGGATTCCGGTTTGGTAAAGTGTTTCGATAATCAGTTTATCCAGAAGTGTCATGGCTCCTTTTTCCTCTATTTCTGTTTTCATGGTTTCCATTTCATCCTCGGAAAATGGGATTCTTTTTTCGGGATAAAATTTTAGCGAGTCGATGGTTTCCATCGGGGAGACCTGGATTTCTCCGAGACGGAGCATGAACATATAAAAACTGCGGAGTGATGATAATTTTCTATTGATGCTTCTTTTGCTAAGTCCGGATTTGCTAAGTTCTACAATAAAATTTTTAATTATTTTTTTATGAATATGGACAATGTCTTCGGAAGCTTCGGTTTTCAACACAAAGCTTGAAAAGTCCGACAAATCTTTTCTGTAATTGGTAATGGTGTGCGGGGAGTATCTTTTCTCAACTTCTAAGTAATCCAGGAATCGTTCTATCATAACTATATAAATGCAAAATCACTTCCAAATATAGAAAATTCGGAAGTGATTTTTATTATGTTTTGCTAAAAAAGAACCTTAAGCTTGTTCTTCTTTGCTCAAGTTTCTTTGTTTGTGAGCTGCTTTTAGTTTTGCTTGTCTCAAAGTTACTGAAGGCTTGATGAATTGTTGTCTAGCTCTAAGCTCTTTTACAACTCTTGTTTTATCAAATTTTCTTTTGTACTTTTTTAAAGCTCTGTCGATAGACTCTCCGTCTTTTACTGGAATTATTAACATATTTTACATCTCATTTTGAGGTGCAAAAATAAGAATTATTTATTAATCTGCAAATTTTAAAAAATTTATTTTAGAAAATTAATATTAAATCCAAGATCTAATGATTTGAAATAAATTCCCAAAATTTTCCAGTATATAAATCCATTAACGATTTCTAATATCTCGCAGATAAAACAATTTTAAAGATTTGAAATCCATTGTTCCGTGGCATTTTCAATAGTTTATACTACTAATTACATTTGTTATGTTGAATGGTGGATTGGATGTTCAATCTCCTAGCCCCGATAGGAGCGGCATCCTTTTTTTGCATGGGAAAAGCTTTGGCAAAAAAGATACAGCGGATAGCGGGATGAAGCTCCTAAAAAAATGGGTCAATAAAAAACTCCCGAAAAATCCGGGAGTTTTGTTCTATGCTTTGATATACATTGCATTCTTGATTTCTTCTTTCACTTTTTCCAGTTTTGGGAACCATTCTGCAAACAATGCTGCAGAATATGGTGCCGGCGCATCCGGCGTAGTGATTCTCTTGATTGGTGCATCCAGATAATCAAATGCCTTTTGCTGTACCATATAAGTGATCTCGGAAGCTACAGACGCAAATGGCCATGCTTCTTCCAAAATTACCAATCTGTTGGTTTTCTTCACAGATTCCAAAACGGTATCGTAATCCAAAGGACGAACTGTTCTAAGGTCAATTACTTCAACTGAAATGCCTTCCTTTTCCAGATCAGCTGCAGCCTGAAGAGCCAGTTTCATAATCTTACCAAAAGAAACCAAAGTCACATCTTTCCCTTCTTTCTTGATATCTGCTTTCCCGATCGGGATGTAATATTCTTCTTCCGGGATTTCCATTTTGTCGCCATACATCTGCTCGGATTCCATGAAAATTACCGGATCATTATCCTGGATTGCAGTTTTCAAAAGTCCTTTCGCATCGTATGGATTGGAAGGAACTATTACTTTCAGTCCCGGACAGTTTGCATACCAGCTTTCGAAGGCCTGCGAGTGCGTTGCTCCCAGCTGACCTGCTGAAGCAGTAGGTCCACGGAAAACGGCAGGACAATTCCATTGACCACCGCTCATCTGATAGATTTTTGCCGCATTATTGATAATCTGGTCTATAGCCACCATCGAGAAGTTGAAAGTCATAAATTCTACAATCGGACGATTCCCATTCATTGCAGCGCCTACAGCAATACCTGTAAATCCAAGCTCGGCAATCGGTGCGTCGATGATTCTTTTTGGTCCGAATTCGTCCAGCATTCCTTTTGAAGCTTTGTAAGCCCCGTTATATTCTGCAACCTCTTCTCCTACAAGAAATATGGATTCGTCTTTACGCATTTCTTCGCTCATGGCCTGAGCAATTACTTCACGAAATGTATATTCTTTCATTTGATAATTATTATGAAAATATTCTTTTTTTAAATTTCGAAATACAAAAGTATTAATTTTTTTATTATTCGCATAACAAAAAAGGCTTCCGATTGGAAGCCTGCGATATATCATAATTTTTGATTAATCTGCCTTGTGCCAGGTCTGGGTTCTGCCGATCAAAGAAATCCCCATATATCCTCTTACATTCAGCTTATCTCCATCTTTTGTGATGGTGCATTTGTAAGATTTTCCATTTTTAGGATCTGTGATTGAGCCTCCAGTGAACTCATCTCCGTCTTTTTTAAGACCACGGATAATTTCCATTCCCACAAGTGGCTTGTTTTTGCGGTCATCTTTACACGCTACACAGTTTGAATTTTCCGGCTTGATTAAAAGCTGTGAGATCTTTCCATAATATTTGCCATCGGACTTTTTATAAATCTCTACGATGGATTTTGCCTTTCCGGTTTCATCATCTATGGTTTTCCATTTTCCTTCGATCTGAGCAAAAGAAAGAATCCCTATGAATGATAAGGCAAATGATAATAATACTTTGTTCATTGTCTTTATTTTTAAATTGTTTTGTTTTTGATAATGAATCTAACTTAACGTTAAATTAATATTGATAAAAATATAAATTAATTTAAAACAAACAAGATTTTTTTATTATCCAAGGCATAAATAATGACAATTTCCGAAATATTCTATATGAATTACCGTATTAATGAAGTTTCTTATTAATCACTCTGTCCATATAATCCTGATACCATGCTTTTGTCTTTTCAATGCCTGATCTTTGTTCAGGGTTTAATGACTTTGAAATTATATTTTTGGATAATGCAAGATCTGTTTTGTCATAAATTCCGGTTACTTCTTTACCATCGAAAATATAGATATAATTACCGATAATCATTTGCTCATTGATAGAATCGGAATTTACAATCATATAATCATCATTCGAAAGCAAGCTTCTGCCCCAGCTTCTGATTTTCTTATTGTAGCCGATTAGGTCTGCCAAAGTGGGGTAGATATCAATCTGCTGAGCAAGCCGATGATCCACACCTTTCAGATTATATTTTGTATTGGGCGAAAAAAATAATATCGGAATGGCGGATCGATTGACTGCTTTCTGATATTCCGGATAATAGACCTGATTGGTGTGATCTGCTGTAATCACGAAAATCGTATTCTGATACCAGGACTGTCGGCTTGCTGTTTCAAAAAATCGCTTCAGCGCATAATCTGTATACTGAACAGGTTCGTGAATCTGTAAAGTTCCTTTTTTGAATTTTCCCTTATACTTTTTGGGAATTTTAAAAGGATCGTGGGAAGATGCAGAAAACATAGTTGCCATAAATGGTTGCTTTTTACCAATATTTTTAGCAAAATACTGAAAAAAAGGTTCATCCCAAATGGCCCAGATCCCATCAAAATCTTTATCATTATTATATTCCGTTTTTCCAAAGTAATGTTTAAAACCTAAAATATTGCCAAATCCCTGAAATCCCATTGAACCATTCGGTGCACCGTGATAAAAACTCGTATCGTAACCCAAATCATTACAAACCGAAACAATTGATTGAATTTTTTGGTTAGAATATGGCGAACTCGTGAAAGCGTCTGTCAAACTCGGGATTCCCGCAAGGACAGAACTCATTCCATGGATAGATTGTCGTCCGTTTGCAAAAGCATTATCAAATATCAGACTTTGACCGGCAAGACTATCCAGGAAAGGCGTATACGAAACAAAATCCTTAATATTATTCTGCTGATTGAAAGCGCCGGAATATTCCTTAGCGAAACTTTCCATTATGAAAATTACCACATTAGGTTTTGGCTCAACTTGTCTTTCATACAATCTGTAAGGCTTGATTTCCCTTTCAATGAAGGCGTCATCCACAAAATGAACGAGTTTGAAATTATTGGTTCCAAGCGTTCTGAAAAAGGAGAATACACTGTTCAGAACCAGATTGCCCTGCTGCGGATTGCTGACGTGCTTGTTGGCATCCACCAGATTGATTGGTCTTGTAGAATGCTTGAAATCGCCACGGATTCCTCCGACAACTAATATGGCAGTGACACACAAAACAATAACAGAAGAAGTAAAATAAGCGATCAGATTAGTCGGTTTTTCTGGTTCAATTTTCACTTTCCTGTAAAGAAAAATCCAAATAAAAATGATGACAATAAAGCCGATAAAAACAAATGGATGCTGCAATAACGCATTCCAGAAAATCCTGCCCAGATTGTTTTCATTTTTACCAACATCTATCGCTGCGGAAGTCAGTCTTGCCTGGCTGAACCGGTAATAAATCATATCTCCAAAATTGAAAGCGTACGTAACTCCATTGGTGATAAAGTACCAATAGTACAGGAATTTCTGATAGCTTTTTTTCGTATTAATGATAATCGGAATCAGGCTCAGCAGGATGAAAACCGCATTCACGTATAAAATGGCAGTGGTGTCAAACGCCGTTCCATAATAGGATAATTTAAAATAGTCTGATAATCCATCTACTTTTATCAAATCTCTATTGACGATCCAAAACAGCAATCTTGCAACCTGGTAAAAGAAAAAAACCAAAAAAAGTCTGTAAATCAAGGCAAAAATCTCTTGCCCTCTCAAATTCTTCATTCTGCAAAAATAAGGAAAGTTGGAAGTCAGAAGCTTGAAGTTGGAAATTTTTCTGCGCTTTTTGAAAACTTCTATCTTCCGACTTCCATCTTCCAACAAAATCCCTATTTTTGTGATATGAATTTCATCAAGAATAATCTTGCGAACGCATTTACGCTTGGGAATCTTTTTTCCGGCTGCGTTGGAATAGTTCATCTATTTTTAGGTGATTATCAAACGACTGCAATTTGTATTATAATTTCACTCGTTCTGGATTTTTTCGATGGTTTTATTGCCCGTGCTATGAATTCCAGCAGCAATTTGGGTGGACAACTGGATTCTTTGGCAGATATGGTAAGTTTTGGATTTCTGCCGGGATTTACAATGTTCCTTGCTATGATAGGTAATCGTTATACAGACTTTCCTTGGTATACCTATTTAGGATTTTTTGTAACACTATTTTCGTGCCTTAGATTAGCGATTTTTAATTTGGATGATGAACAGAAATATTACTTCAAAGGTTTGAATACGCCGAGTAATACGATTTTAATTTTCGGATTATTTTATGCTTACAAAGAATCTGGGCGTTTCAGTTTTCTGTTCGAGAATGAAATTTATTTATTGATCTTCACAGTTATTTCTTCTTGGCTATTAATTTCTCCAATCAAAATGATTGCGATGAAATTCAAATCAAAACAATTGAAAGATAATTATCCAAAACTCGCTTTGTTAATTGGCGGGATTTTGATTTTACTGATTTTTAAGACCGTCGGAATTCCGTTAATCATCATCTACTATATTTTGATTTCATTGATATTTCAAAAACAATTGAAGTAGTCTGAAGCTGGAAGATAGAGGCTCGAAGATTTTCAATTCGGAAACAATAAAATATAACATTAAAACTTCGGACATCAGACTTCTGAGTTCGACAAAAAAATAATTATGAATCTCAAATTATATAAACCACTTTGTGTCTTCGATTTGGAAACCACAGGAACCAATATCGGGAGAGATAGAATCGTGGAAATCTGCATCCTGAAAGTCAATCCGGATGCTTCCCGGGAAAGCAAAACCTGGAAAGTGAATCCTGAAATGCCAATTCCAAAAGAATCTTCGGCAATCCACGGAATTTATGACGCTGATGTTACAGAAGCGCCAACTTTTAAAGATATTGCTCCAAAAATTATGGAATTGATTAAAGATTCGGATTTAGGCGGTTTCAATTCCAATCGGTTTGATATTCCGGTTTTGGCGGAAGAAATGCTGAGAGCCGATATTGACTTTGATCTTAGTAAACACCGTTTTGTGGATGCACAGACGATTTTTTTCAAAAAAGAACCGAGAAATCTGGGCGCAGCTTATCAGTTCTATTGTGGAAAAACTTTGGAAAATGCCCATTCTGCGGAAGCTGATGTAATGGCGACTTTTGAGGTTCTGGATGCACAGGTCGGAAAATATGATGACGTGCCGGATGAGATTGCTGAACTGAGCGATTTTTCTTCCCAAAATAGATTTGCTGATTTGGCAGGAATGATTCATTTCAATGACAAAGAGCAGGAGATTTTTGCTTTTGGAAAGTATAAAGGTCAGGTTGTGAAGGAAGTTTTCCAGAAAGATCTGGGATATTACGGCTGGCTTCAGAATGCAGATTTTCCGCTTTACACGAAGAAGATTTTCACTAAAATCCAGTTAAAATCTAAGTTTTAGATTTCAAAAGCCTTGTCAAGGTTTCAAACTTGACAAGGCTATAAAACATTAAAATCAATCTAATGAAAATAATCTGCATAGGAAGAAATTACGGCGAGCACGCCAAAGAATTAGGAAACGAAATTCCGGAAGATCCTGTAATTTTTATGAAACCTGATACGGCAATTCTTAAAAAAGGTTCAGATTTTTATATTCCGGAATTCTCTGATGATGTTCATTATGAATTGGAAGTTGTTTTGAAAATCTCAAAAGGCGGAAAATATATCCAGAAAGAAAATGCAGGGAAACATTTTAACGAAATAGGTCTTGGCATCGATTTTACAGCGAGAGATTTGCAGTCAAAACTGAAGAATAAAGGTTTGCCTTGGGAACTGGCAAAAGGTTTTGATGGTTCTGCGGTGGTTTCGGATTTTGTATCAAAAGAAAATTATGACTTGCAAAACTTGAATTTTTCATTAACCAAAAACAATAAAAAAGCTCAGGATGGAAACACCAACGAAATGATTTTTAGTTTTGATGATATTATTGCGTTTGCTTCCAAGTATTTTACGTTGAGAGTTGGCGATCTAATTTTTACCGGAACACCAAAGGGCGTTGGAAAAGTGTCTGAAAATGATATTTTAGACGCTTTTCTGGAGCAGGAAAAAATGTTCAGTGTAAAGATTCAATAATCATCAGATTTCTGTGATGTTACTTGACAGTTATCAGCCTTGATCTTATCACAATGGCTAAATTTTTGTACTCAATAATTTATAACCTTCGATTATGAAAAAAATTATTTTACCTGTAGATTTTTCCGACAGTTCCGATAAACTGGTAGATTTTGCTGTTGGTTTTGCGAAAGACATTAATGCTGAGATCGCTCTTATCCACGTTGCAGCTACCGACATAGGATTTGTAATTGGTGATATGGGCTTCCAGTATTTTCCGGAAGTGGAAGAGAATGAAATTAAATTTGAGCTAAGAGAACTGAATAAACTGGAACAGCGTGTGATCTCTCAAGGCGTAAACTGTTCACATATTCTGAAACAGGGAATTGCAGGAGATACAATCCTGGAATTTGCCGAGGAAAAAAATGCAGATTATATAGTGGTTGGATCCCACGGAAGAAGCGGCGTTTATGACGTCTTCATCGGAAGTCTGACAAAAGAAATCACGAGAAAATCAAAAATCCCGGTTTTGGTAGTGCCTTGCCACGATGAATAAAAGATTAGAATTCAGCAAAAAATAAAAGAACCCGTCTCGTTATTACAATGAGACGGGTTTTTTATAAATATAATCAATTTATTTAACCTTCGTTTTTATAGATCTTAGGATCGTAATAGGGATGTTTTCCTTCTGTAGGAGAAAAATAATCTTTGTCCTTTTGAGCTCCCAAAGTTACTACTAACACATAGCACCAGTAGCAGAAAAATCCTGCAGCTACCAGAAACAGAATCCAATTAAGAACATTACCTGCCAGGTCGAAAAAACCAAAAGACCATTTGAAAGCTGCGCTCAATGCTAACCAGAAAGATGTCATCTTTTTTCTTTTTTTAAATTAACTTTGCACAAATTTATAAAAAATGTTTCGATTACTTTCTAAAGAAAGCAATATTTTTTCGGTTCCTGTCTATATAGGTGTTTTGTTTTTGATCTTTTTATCACTTAATCTTTTAGATTTCAGAAACATAGATTATTTTTCTACGATCATTACATTTTTGGGAATCAGTCTGGGATATTTTTTATTTAATAAGATTGCGCTTAATCAATTTTCCCACCTTCCTCTTTTTCTGTACACGGCATTTGTCATTTGCTTTTATTCCGGAAATTTGGATCGGGGATTAGCCGTTACATTCGTTACCAGTGCCATTATCCTGTTGATTCTTACCAGCCAGGATGATTATCTCAGGAAGAGTTCCTTTGTTTTGGTTGGTTCTATTCTGACCTTTAATTATTTGGTTTTTCCGCCCAGCTGGCCAATGGGTGTTTTCGTAATTTTTCATATTATCGGAACTTCAGGAAGGGTAGGACTCAATATTTTCCGGTTGATTTTCGGGATTGTGCTCATTGTGCTCAGCTATTTCGGATTGATGTATCTCATTCATTATACCACTTGGGATAGAAGTTATTTGCCGTTCCACGGAAAATTTGAAATACAGACATCGTATTATCTGCTGTACATATTGATCCCGATTGCATTGATGCTGATCTTCTCAATATCAGACCATTTCAAACATTATAATGAAAAAAGCCCGGTTAGCAGGTACAAGTACACTTTCGTACTCATTTTTTCCCTTGCACAGCTGATTACCATTATCTTTTATATGGGAAATGATTATGAATACCTGTTGCTTCTCGCCCTGCCTGCAAGCATCATTATCAGCAGGATGTTACGCTTTCTTCCTAAATACTGGATGCAGGAAGTTGGACTTTGGGTAATTGTATTGACACTTGCCATATTTAAAATAGCTACTTTTGCATAAAATTTAAAATTATTAATGACGAATGATTCAGATCGATGATAAACTGATTTCAGAAGATATATTTGCAGAAAGTTTTGTCTGCAATCTTACTAAATGTAAAGGCGCCTGTTGTGTAGATGGTGATACCGGCGCGCCGCTGGACAAAGAAGAACTGTCCATTCTGGAAGATATTTTTCCAAAAGTAAAACCCTATCTTCGTCCGGAAGGAGTAAAAGCAATTGAAGAACAGGGAACCTGGGTTGTAGATCCTTATGATGGCGGATATGTTACCACTCTGGTAAATGGCAGCGAATGTGCCTATGTTATTTTTGATGAAAAAGGAACTACGAAATGCGGTATTGAAAAAGCTTATGAAGACGGCGCTGTGGATTGGAAAAAACCAATTTCCTGTCATCTTTACCCGATTCGTGTAAATGATTATAAAACCTTTACTGCTCTTAATTATCACGAATGGAATATCTGCAAAGATGCCTGTTCGCTTGGTTCGGAATTACAAGTCAGAATCTATCAGTTTCTGAAAGAACCGCTTATCCGCAAGTATGGTGAAGCATTTTATCAAACCCTTTGCGATGCTGCCGAAGAATGGGAAAAAGAATATAACTCTTAAAAAAAAGAATCCAAATTTGGATTCTTTTTTATTGTTAATGATTTATTTCCAACTATTTCTTTGACAAGATATACTGCGCCATAAACTTTGCATTTTCCTTACTCATTCCATGGTGCGCCGGCATAGGAACATCGCCCCAGATTCCGGAACTTCCCTGGATAATTTTGTCAGCCAGTAGTTCTACATTTTCAGGTGTGTTTTCATATTTCTGCGCCACTTCCTTATAAGATGGACCAATCATTTTTTCATCTGATTTATGACAACCCAGACAATCTGCACCTTCGATAAGGGATTGTCCTTCTGCTATTGGATCTGTTACGATTTTTGGTGTTTCTTCCGGTTCTGCAGTTAAAACATCTTTATTACCAGAATTGTCACTTTTGGAACAGGAAAACAGTATCCCGAAAATAGATATTATAAATACTTTTTTCATATTGATCAATATATTACAAATTTACCAAATAAGGAATTAAGACTGATTTTAAATTAGTCCCGGCAGGAATCATTATCTTTGCAAAATGGTAAAAATTGGCAACATAGAACTTCCTGATTTTCCACTTTTGCTGGCTCCCATGGAAGATGTAAGTGATCCACCGTTCAGGAAATTGTGTAAGATGCACGGCGCAGATCTGATGTATTCGGAGTTTATTTCTTCGGAAGGATTAATTCGTGATGCTATCAAAAGCCGTAAAAAGCTAGATATTTTCGATTACGAAAGACCTGTCGGCATCCAGATTTTTGGTGGTGATGAAGAAGCAATGGCAATGTCAGCCAGGATTGTGGAGACTGTAGAACCGGATTTGGTGGATATTAATTTCGGTTGCCCGGTTAAGAAAGTCGTATGTAAAGGAGCTGGAGCCGGCGTTTTGAAAGACATCGATCTGATGGTGCGATTAACAAAAGCTGTCGTGAGTTCTACACATTTACCTGTAACTGTAAAAACCAGATTGGGCTGGGATGACAGCAGTATCAATATTGATGAAGTTGCCGAGAGACTGCAGGATGTAGGTATCAAAGCTTTAACCATCCACGCCAGAACACGTGCCCAGATGTACAAAGGCGAAGCAGATTGGGAACATATCTCAAGAATTAAAAACAATCCGAACATCGAAATTCCGATTTTTGGAAACGGCGACGTAGATTCTCCGGAAAAAGCGCTGGAATATAAAAATAAATACAACTGCGACGGCATAATGATTGGACGAGGAGCCATTGGATATCCGTGGATTTTTAATGAGATCAAACATTTTTTCAAGACAGGAGAAATTCTTCCGGAGCCTACGATTTCTGAAAGACTGGATGCAGTGAAAAACCACGCACTCTGGTCTGTGGAGTGGAAAGGCGAACGTCCCGGAATTGTGGAAATGAGACAGCATTACAGCAATTATTTCCGTGGGATTCCACATTTTAAAGAATTCAAGACCAAGTTTCTTCAAGCTTTGACACTGGATGAAATTGATGACGTCATCGAAGATGCTAAGAATAATTATGTAAAAAGCGTCAATTAAGATAATTAATCTCGCCATCAACCCTTTCAGAATTACAAATTGGCTAAGCCAAATCTTTGATTTCTGAAAGGGTTTTTCATTTATAGGGGAAGTTAATAGACAGACAAAATCCTAGCCCCGATAGGAGCGACATCCTTTTTCTTTTTTTGCTAAAAAAGGAAAAGATATAGCGGATAGCGGGATTAAGCTCCTGATAATTATTTGTAAAATACTTTTAGTTAATTTTGTAACGTTTCAATTCATATCTGAAACTAATAAGAAAAAAATAAAATGAAAAAATTATTACTTCTCTCCATATTATTATCAGGAATTTCGCAAGCTCAGTTTTTTGAAGATGCCAAACCGACTAAAATTGATACGCTGAAAGGCTCCAACACTGAGTTCAGAAACTTTTGGGATGTCAAAAAATACGATATTGTTCTGGAGGCAGATTTTGCAACGAAGAGCATTAGAGGAAGTAATAAAATCACGCTGGAAATAGAGAAAAACACGTTGAATCCTGTTTTCCAGATTGATCTGCAGCAACCTATGAAAGCGGATAAAATTACGACTAATTTTCCTGTAGTAGAGAAAAAAATTGAAGGTGATTTTATTTTCATTTATGCTAAAAAGAATTTTAAGAAAGGAGAAAAATATACGATTGATATTGACTTTTCCGGTAACCCGTTGATTGCTAAAAATGCACCTTGGGATGGCGGCTGGATTTTTACTAAAGATAAGAAAGGAAATCCGTGGATGACTGCTGCAGATGAAGGAATTGGTGCAAGCATTTGGCTTCCGTGCAAAGATATCTGGAGTGATGAACCTGATAATGGAACGACTTTCAAAATCATTACGCCAAAGGATTTGGTAGGAATTGCAGGCGGCAGGCTCATTAAAGAAGAAAATCTGGGCGACAAAAAATCCTGGCTTTGGGAAGTGAAAAATCCGATCAATGCTTATTCTATTATTCCTTCCATCGGGAAATATGTCAATTTTAAAGATACTTTTGATGGTGAAAAAGGAAAATTGGATCTGGATTACTGGGTTTTGGATTACAACCTGGACAAAGCTAAAAAACAATTCGAGCAGGTAAAACCAATGATGAAATCTTTTGAAAGCTGGTTTGGTCCTTATCCTTTTTATGAAGATTCTTACAAATTGGTAGAATCTCCGCACTTGGGAATGGAGCACCAAAGTAATGTGGCTTATGGTAACAAATATCAAAATGGTTATCTGGGCCACGATATGTCGGGAACGGGTGTGGGATTGAGATGGGATTATATCATCATTCACGAAACCGGGCACGAATGGTTTGCCAACAACATTACTGCAAAAGACCAGGCTGATATGTGGATTCACGAGAGTTTTACTACCTATTCCGAAACCCTTTTCGTGGAAAGTCTCTGGGGAAAAAATGATGCTGACCAATATCTCCAGGGATTGAGACATAATATCCAAAACGATAAACCGATAATTGGAAAACGCGGCATTAGAAATGAGGGGAGTGGTGATATGTATCCGAAAGGCGCAAATATACTCCACACCATCCGTACCGTGATCAATGATGATGAAAAATTCCGCCAGATTCTGAGAGGTCTGAATAAAGATTTTTATCATCAGACGGTAACAGCGGAGCAGATTGAGAATTATTTTATAAAAAAATCAGGAATGGATCTGAAATCGATTTTTGATCAATATTTGAGAACGGTAGAGATTCCGACTTTGGAATATAAACAAACCGGAAATCAACTGACCTACAAGTGGACAAACGTAATCCCAAACCTGAAATTACCAATCAGATTAGCCGACGGACAGGAACTGAAACCTACGCAACAATGGCAAACAACGACTTTGAAATCTGATCAACCTGTAGCGTTTAATAAGAATTACTACATTTTCACAAAAAAGGAATCCTGATTTCTGGAAGATTGCATTTTCCGTATTGTATAAATAAAACATAAAAAAACCTCAAATAAAATTGAGGTTTTTTGTATTGTAAGATTTTACTTTATTTTGCCGGCTTTTTAGGACTCATCATCATTATCATTCGCTTCCCTTCCAGTTTAGGAAGTTGGTCTACTTTTCCTACGTGTTCCAGATCCTGAGCCAATTTTAAAAGAAGAATTTCCCCCTGATCTTTGAATATGATAGAACGTCCTTTGAAGAAAACATAAGTTTTCAGTTTAGAACCTTCCTCAAGAAATTTCTCAGCATGTTTTTTCTTAAAGTCATAATCGTGATCGTCCGTCTGAGGACCAAATCTGATCTCTTTTACAACTACTTTTACCTGCTTTGCTTTTAATTCCTTGGTCTTTTTCTTTTGCTCATACAGGAATTTTTTGTAATCAAGGATACGAGAGATATAAGGCTCTGCTTTATCGGAAATAACAACAAGATCCAATTCCTGTTCTCTTGCGATTTCTAAAGCTTTAGCCAAAGGATAAACTCCCGGTTCAACGTTTTCTCCGACCAAACGTACTTCCTTTGCCCGGATTTTTTCATTGATTTGATGCAGGTCTTCCTGGACTGGACGTCTCATCGGACCTCGGCTGTTGTTTCTTTTTAGTGCTATGGTTTTAAAATTTTAAAATTAATATTCTTTAACTAAGATTTAATGACTGACACCTAATTCGAATGTTGGTTTTGCCTGCTCTTTAAAATAATTAATAAAAGCATCCACCGTCATTTCTCCAAGATCGCCTTCGCCTCTTCTTCTAACAGAAATTGTACCATTTTTCTCTTCATTCTCACCGACGATGAGCATAAATGGAAGCTTTTTCAATTCGGCATCCCGAATTTTCTTGCCTGTTTTTTCGTTTCTGTCGTCTATCAATCCACAAATATCGTGATTTTCCAATAATTGTGAAACTTTTTTTGCATAATCTCCAAACTTTTCACTGATCGGTAAGATCGTAAATTGCTCCGGGCTAAGCCAAAGTGGAAAATCTCCAGCAGTATTCTCTATTAAGATTGCAATGAAACGTTCCATAGAACCAAATGGCGCTCTGTGAATCATTACTGGTCTGTGTTTTTCGTTGTCGCTTCCATTATACCAAAGATCAAATCTCTCCGGTAAATTGTAGTCAACCTGAATGGTTCCCAACTGCCAGCTCCTTCCCAGAGCATCTTTTACCATAAAGTCAAGCTTAGGACCATAGAAAGCTGCTTCGCCATATTCAGTCACGGTTTTCAATCCTTTTGCTTTTGCTGCAGTTACGATGGCACTTTCGGCTTTTTCCCAATTCTCATCGGAACCAATATATTTTTCTCTATTGTCAGGATCTCTCAAGGAAATTTGAGCTGTAAAATCAGCAAATCCAAGCGAACCAAAAACATAAAGAACGAGGTCAATCACTTTTTCAAATTCCTGTAACAATTGGTCTGGCGTACAGAAAAGATGCGCATCATCCTGAGTGAATCCACGAACTCTTGTCAAGCCGTGTAATTCTCCGGACTGCTCATATCTGTAAACGGTTCCGAATTCTGCATAACGTTTTGGCAAATCTTTATAAGACCATTGCTGTGCTTTATAAATCTCGCAGTGGTGCGGACAGTTCATTGGTTTTAATAAAAATTCTTCACCTTCGTTCGGTGTTTTGATAGGCTGGAAACTGTCTTCGCCGTATTTTTCCCAATGTCCTGAAGTTATATATAATTCTTTCGCTCCAATGTGCGGAGAAATCACGAATTCATAACCTTGCTTTTTCTGAGCCTTGGAAAGAAACTCTTCTAATTTTTTTCTCAATGCCGCTCCTTTAGGCAACCAAAGTGGAAGACCTTGTCCAACTTTTTCTGAAAATGCGAAAATTCCTAATTCTTTTCCTAATTTTCTGTGGTCTCTTCTTTTAGCTTCCTCCAGTCTTTCAAGATATTCCGATAACTCTTTCTGTTTCGGGAAAGAAATTCCGTAAACTCTTGTAAGCTGTGGGTTTTTCTCGTCGCCTCTCCAGTAAGCTCCTGCAGCATTCAATATTTTTACAGCTTTTACAATCCCTGTGGATGGGATGTGACCGCCTCTACAAAGATCTGTGAAGTTATCGTGAGTGACGAAAGTGATTTCGCCGTCAGGCAGATTTTCAATCAATTCAGTTTTGAAAGGATTATCTGCATATTCCTTCAATGCATCAGCTTTTGAAACTTCACGCAATTTAAACGTTGAATTTTTCTTAGCGTTTTCTAAGATTTTCTTCTCTAATTTTTCGAAGTCTTTTTCAGACAAAGGCTCTCCTCCGAAATCCACATCATAATAGAATCCGTTAGCGATTGCCGGTCCGATTGTAAGCTTAGCGTCAGGATAAAATTCCATAATTGCCTGAGCCAGCAAGTGAGCGGAAGAATGCCAGAATGCTTTTTTTCCCATATCGTCATTCCACGTCAAAAGCTGCACTGTAGAATCCTCTGTTATCGTGGTGTCTACTTCTGTCTGTTTCCCGTTTACGACGGCAGAAATGGTGTTTCTTGCCAAACCGTCACTGATACTCTGTGCAACTTGAAGCGGCGTAACTGCTCCTTCATATTCTCTGATGCTACCATCAGGAAGTGTAATTTTTAGCATAATGGTTTAAAAAATAATGTCTGCAAATTTACGAAATAATAAGAAATCGGCAACGTGATAATTTTGCATTTCAATTAATTAAACATTAAAAAAATAAGGATTGGAAATTTCCAACCCTTATCACGGTGTAAAGTTATATATCAGGATGTAAGGTTTTTTAATCTTTGTTACCTAATGAGTCCATATCGTCTATCATTCCTTTCTCCGGACTGTTGACTTCTGTCCTGTTATCTGTAAAGTAAAGGTCATTCCGGGCTTTAGCAATGATTCGTGATCTTGTAGATTCCGAGATCGGATATTCATTGTGTCTGTCCGGATATTTTTCGGCGAGATAGCTTCTTGTTTTCTCCTCTACATCTATGGCGCCATTGTCATCCAGGATTCTTTTCGCAGCATTGGCATCGTCTTCTGTTGCAGCATAGACAGTAATTGTATTGCTGTCAATACTGGCATATTCGTAGCGGTCTTTTTCTACCACATCTCTGTCGAAGAGCCAGTCAAAAAAGCTTGCCTTCCTGTCGGTATCTATTTTTTTCAGCGCATCTACTTCAGAATGTGAAATTGTGTAATCATATAATCCTGCTTCTTCCAGTTTATCAATCACTTCTCTGCTTTCTTTTTCGTTGGGAAAAATCCCGATAATCGTGTAAGACATAATAATATTTTTTGTGTTAATATTGGTTATTAAATCAATAAACAAAAATTATGGCAGAAAATGAATTCATTACTTTTTTAACAGTTTTTAATATAATAGAGCGGTTCTTTTAAAATTAAAACCTTCCGTACAAAAATGCACGGAAGGTTAATGATAATGGGAAAATAAATTAAATTTTGTATCCTAATCCATCTATCTCATCAGCTATTCTTTTCTGATGGATCAGATGTGGTTTCCGGTCATTCGTAAAGAACAGATTGTTTTTAGCTTTCGAAATAATTCTCGCTTTTACCATTTCTGAAATCAATAATTCCTGATCAGAATCTGAGTATTTTTCTGTCATATAATTTTTCTTTTGTTCCACTTGGATCGCATTGCTGCTTTCCAGGATAGCTTTTGCAAGGATTGCGTCGTGTCTGGATTTCAGATTGACAGTAATCATATTATGGTCAATGTCTGAAAATCTGAGGTGGTCTATTTCCGGATATATGCTGTTGAAAAACCACTTCCAGAAGCTGTTTTTCTTATCTACGCTTGTCATTTCCGGCGTGTCTTGGAAAGAATTGGAAATGTAATAATCGTAGTAACCTGCGTTTTCTAATTTTGAGAGGACTTTGTCAACTTCCACCTGATTTGGAAAAAGTCCTATAACAATATAAGACATAACTTTGATTTTTTGGTGAATAGAAATTTAAGAACACAGTGAGAATCAATGATTTTTGTCAGCTGATTTTCAAGACTAATGTACGATTATTTTTAAAACGACAACAGCTTTTCAATTTTATTTGAAAAGCTGTTGTGTAATAATACTGAAATTTAGTTTTTCTCCGTATTGTCTGTTTTTCCGTCCTTATTGATTTTGGAACCTTTATCAATATCTTCTTTATCAATGTCGGGTGGATTTTTTCTATCTGATGAAGCCGGAATATTTTTAAAATCTTCAGTTTGTTTTTTATTCTCGGAAGAATTGCTGTGCTCTGTTTTTTTATCAGGATTCATAACGGTAATTTTTTATAATTCTGCAGAAGAAAAAGTGTTCGTTCTGTCTTCTATAGAATAATGCAAGGCTTTTGCCAAAACAAAAATTTCGTTCAGATTTTCTTTCAGTTGTTTCTTACTTTCCTGTTTCAGCTGTTCCTGATTCACGCTTTTCGCCATATTTTTCTTAGCAGATTCCATAATGCCGTTGATGTCGCTTTGTTTGAACCTGTTAACGGCATAATCATCCATAAAATGAATTTTCACATCTGGAAAAATCTTGATTTCGGCATTGGGTAATTCATCGATGATAACTTTTTTATTGATCGTATCCACATCGATCTTCATTTGCTTCAAATCATAGGAAACCTGAGCTTTTGCAGTCGTATAAAGAACCATTTCTCTTGGTAAAATATCAAATCCTGCAATTTTAGCAGCTGAACTTTTATGGGTCTGAAAGCTGGAAAAATCCTGTTCTAAAACTACCATCTTGTTCATTTTCTGGATTTGATTCGTAATCAGATAATAATCCTGATTGACCAAAGCTGCCTTATCTTTTTGATTGCAGCTTCTCCACGACAGGAAAATGAAAATAGTGAGAATGACCCCAAAAATAAAAGAAAGTAAACCTGTATATTTATTCATTGATTAAGGCTTTATGGCTTTTAAAAGAATAAAATTAATTGCTCGCAGATATTTAATTTAACAGATTTTTATAATGTAAATATGTAGAATTTGAATAATCAGCGAGAATTTTTTTACTTAAATAAACTCGAATTGTCTTTTTTCAGAATGTTAAGCAAATCTCTTTCCAAATAGCCTGTTTCCGGCATTTCTGTAATCCTTCCGATTTCTTTTCCGTATTTTTTCACAATGATGGTGGGAACCCGTGTAATGTTGTACAAACCTTCTTCGCCTGCTGGAGATTCTTTTTTACGGTTTACGCCAATAATCTGCATTTTAGCGGTATTGTATTTCAGACCATCCAGGATCTTTATTAATCTTGGGAACTCTCTGTGACTGTCTCCACACCAGCTTCCTACAAAAACTACCAAACTGTAAGAATTAAGTTTTTCTTTTTTTAAATCTGCCAGACCTGTCTGGTCAACCTGATACCGGTTGTACTCTTCGTCAAACCAGGTTTTGTATGGCTCTTTTTTGAATTGATCCAAAGTTTGCGTTCCCAAAAGCATTTTGCCGTCATTTTTGGACTCTACTTCACGATTGACGATGACTTTCTGTGCGCAAGAATTAATGCTCGTCAAAGCGATAATTCCTAATAAAATTGAAATTTTTTTCATTATGTTTTTATTTATTCACGGAAATGAGGGAATTAAATCTCTCGCTAATTTGGCAGATCAAGATGATTTTTCAAATGCAATTATCTGCAATATTTGCTAATCTACGAGAGTATTTTTTATTTTAATAAAGAAGCGATGTCCGCAGCAGAATAATATTTGTTCTTAAGAACCTTGTTGTCTGCCACTCTGTGAACATTATATTTGTCACCGGACTTTTCGTAATAAGCATCAGTTCCTTTGGCTTTGTAGAATTCTACAGTTTCCTGTGCCTGAACTTCGTTTTCACAAGCTTTTGACATATTAGAACGCTGAACTTCATTGAATAATTCCACGAATTTTTCTCCCAAACCAAACTCCAAAACGGCACCGCTCAAAACATATTGCAAATCGCAAAGTGCATCGGCAACTTCTACCAAATCATTGTCTTCAATTGCTTTTTTCAGCTCGTCTAATTCTTCTTGCAAAAGACTCACTCTCAAAGTGGCACGTTCTTTTGAAGGAATCTGAGGTGTATCCAAAATTGGAGCGTTAAAAGTTTTGTGAAATTCGGCTACCTGATTCAGGCTATCTAATTTTTCCATTATTTTTCTAAAATTTTAACAAATATAAAAAATGCCGTCCAAGGAGACAGCATTTATTTTTTTATTAACCACAAAAGTCAAAAAAGAAAATATTTTGAAAATGTAGAAAAATATAAGTTCAAAAAGTCTGACAGTTTCTTTTTTCAGTTTTTTAATGAGCCTAAAGGTTTTTTGACTTTTGTGGTTTATTAAAATATATTCTAATCGCAAATATCTCTTCCAATAACCAATCTCTGGATTTCAGAAGTTCCTTCGCCAATAGTACAAAGTTTAGAATCTCTGTAGAATTTCTCAACCGGGAAATCTTTCGTATAACCATATCCACCGAAGATTTGAACGGCATTATTAGAAATTCTCACACAAGCTTCTGAAGCATAAAGTTTTGCCATTGCACCTTCACGCGTCATTTTTTGTTTAGAATTTTTCAGGTCAGAAGCTCTTCTGATTAACAATTCTGATGCATCAATTTCTGTAGCCATATCAGCTAGCATAAAGTTAACCGCCTGGAAACTTGAAATCGATTTCCCGAACTGGTGTCTTTCCTGAGCATATTTAAGAGCCGCTTTGTAAGCGCCTCTCGCAATTCCCAAACTCAAGGCGGCAATAGAAATACGACCACCATCCAAAATTTTCATTGCTTGTTTGAAACCGCTTCCAACTTCGCCCAATCTGTGAGAATCCGGAACGCGAACGTTGTCAAAAATCAATTCTGCCGTTTCCGAGGCGCGCATTCCCAATTTATTTTCTTTTTTACCGGAAGTGAAACCTGCCATTCCTTTTTCTAAAACAAAAGCGGTGGAATTATTTTTCGCACCTTTCTCTCCAGTTCTTGTCATCACCACAGCAATATCTCCAGAAATTGCATGCGTAATGAAGTTTTTTGCACCGTTGATAATCCAATCGTCGCCATCTTTTACAGCAGTTGTGGACATCCCGCCAGAGTCAGAACCTGTGTTGTGCTCCGTCAATCCCCACGCACCGATGACTTTTCCTGAAGCTAATTGTGGCAACCATTTTCTTCTTTGCTCTTCATTCCCGAATTCATAAATGTGGTTCGTACAAAGAGAATTGTGCGCTGCAACAGATAATCCAATTGATGGATCAACCTGAGAAATCTCGTCCAAAATGGTCACATATTCCTGATAACCAAGACCAGAGCCGCCGTATTCTTCAGGAATTACAATTCCCATAAACCCGAGTTCTCCCAATTGATGAAATAATTCTACAGGAAAAGTCTGGCTCTCGTCCCAATCCATAATGTTTGGACGAATATTTTTTTCAGCAAAGTCTTTGGCCGTTTCGGCTATCATTTTTAAGTTATCCATTGTGTCGGAGTTCATATTTTTATCTTTGTTGCCAAATATAAAAAAATTAGGTTAAGGAGAACTATTTTTTAAAATATGATTTTTATACTGCATCAATCGAGGTTTTCATTATTTTAGCAAAGAAATTTTAATCCATGAATCCAAAACTGAAAACCCTGTTTTTCTTTCTTATCGGAGCATTTGCCGGAATATCGGTAATGTATTTTATTTCGAATTATAAAATCGAGAAGAGGAATGAACGTTCGTCGGAAGTTAGAAAACAGCAGTCGGAAGCTCCAAAATCCGAGAATAGAATTAATAAAGAATTTGATTCTGAGAAACCTTCTGATGATAATTCGATTGATGAATTAACGAAAGATGAAAAAGTAATCGCTTATGTAAAATCCAATCATCAATTGCCTGCTTTTTACATCACAAAGTCAGAAGCAAAAAGGCAAGGCTGGAATCCTTCCAAAGGAAATCTTTGTGACGTTTTGCCGGGAAAAGCAATCGGTGGCGATAAATTCAGTAATCGTGAAAAGCAATTGCCAAAAGGCGGACAATATTACGAAGCGGATGTGAATTATAATTGCGGAAACCGAGGCGCAGACCGAATTGTATTTACCAAAAACGGCGACGTTTGGCTCACGAAAAATCATTATAAATCGTTTGATAAAAAATAAAATGCTGGAAGATGGAAGTTTGAAGAGCGAAGAAAAACTTCCAGCCTCCATCTTCTTTCTTCCAACAAAAAATAAAACAATGAAAGAAATATATATAGACTTCGCAAACATCGGTGATTACGAAGATTTTTACAGCGAATTGAAATCGAAATTAGAACTACCAGACTACTTTGGAGACAATCTGGATGCGCTTTCGGATGTGATTTCCGGAGGTTTGGAATTACCACTTCACATAGAATTTGTGAATATGAGCGTGGATCAGCTGGAAACGTTTGAAGATCTTCTGACCACTTTGGAAGATGCGGAAGATGACGTGGAAGATTTTACATTCAGTTATTATCTTGAACAATACGAAGATGATGAAGAATAATACGAGAAAAGCCACAATTGACGATCTTTCGCAACTTGCGCAGTTATTTGATGAATACAGAATGTTTTATCATAAATCTTCGGATGTTTCCGGAGCAGAACAGTTTATTTCCGAAAGATTAGAAAACGGAGATTCGGAAATTTTTGTGGTGGATGAAGATGGAAAATTGGGAGGTTTTGTACAACTTTACCCTTTGTTTTCGTCCACCAGAATGAAACGTTACTGGCTTTTGAATGACTTATATGTTAATCCGGATTTTAGGGAAAAAGGCTATTCCAAAACGTTGATAGAAGAAGCAAAACAACTTTGCATAGATTCCAATTCTTGTGGAATGTACTTGGAAACTGGGAAAGAAAATATGATTGGAAATCGACTATATCCAAGTACAGGATTCAGGAAATATGATGAGGTTAATTTTTATGAATGGGAAGTGGAGTAATAATTAACAATTAATAAATTAACTATGACAGAATTTGAAAAATATATAAAGCGCTATTTGGACTTGATTCCCTCAGAACATTGGATTGAAGAAATGAAAACAGTTTCCGATGCGACTTTGGAGATTTATGAATCGCTTTCCGAAGAGCAGGCAAATTATGCTTATGCAGAAGGAAAATGGACTTTGAAAACACTTTTGCAACATCTTATAGATACAGAAAAAGTCTTTGCTTACAGGGCTTTGAGGTTTTCCAGGAAAGATCAGTCTTTGGTGTCGGGATTCGATGAAGATGCTTGGGCAGGTAATTCTTACGCAGAAACCCGAACATTGAAAAGTCTGATTAAGGAATTTAAACTTACCAGAAAATTGTCAGTAAGATTCTTTAAAACTCTTCCGAAAGAAGCCTTTCAATTAATTGGAATCGTGAATGGCAATCACATCAAAGTAGAAGCTGTCGGTAAATTAATCGTTGGTCATAATATCCATCACCTGAATATCATCAAGGAAAGATATTTACCCAATCTTTAATATTCCGGAGCCAACTCTACAATAAGACCTTCTAGCTCTGGTGTTACAGGTATTTGACAACCCAATCTGCTGTTTGGTTTTACATTGAAGGCTTCGGAAAGCATGGCGTCTTCATCCGGCAGCATCTCCGGTAATGGAACATCTTCACTCAAAACATAACACTGGCAAGATGCGCACATTGCCATTCCGCCGCAGACTCCGATGGTTCCTTCCTCGGCTAATTCGTATGCCCGTACTACTTCCATAATGCTCATGGCCATATCTGTAGGTGCGGGAATGGTGTGAGAAACGCCTTCTCTGTCTATGATTGTAATATTAACGTCTGACATAATGCAAAGATAGGAAGTAGATTTTAGATTAAGGATTTAGATGTCAGATTTTTTTGAGGATAATTTAATAAATAAAAAAAGAGGATTTATACAATCCTCTTTTGATATTGATATAAATATATTTAATCAATAGCTTTTACAACTGCTTTTTCAGCTTCTTTCCTTGTTCCGTCGAATCCGTCAACACCGCTTACGGTGGTATATTTCAAAACGAATTTTTTACCAGGATTCAGTCTGTTGTACACACTTTGACACATTAATGTCGCTTCGTGGAAGCCGCAAAGGATTAATTTCAGTTTTCCGGGATACGTGTTGATATCTCCAATTGCGTAGATCCCATCGATATTGGTTTGATAATCCAAAGCATTATTGACTTTGATTGCATTTTTCTCGATTTCCAGTCCCCATTCTGCAAGAGGTCCTAATTTCGGTGTCAATCCGAATAGCGGAATTAGGTAGTCTGTTTCTATGACTGATTTTTCTCCGTCTTTTTCGATTTCAATGGCTGTAAGTTTGTCTTCCCCGATTAATCCTGTTACTTCAGCAGGTGTTATAAGGTTGATTTTTCCCTGGTGTTTCAGTTCCGTTACTTTTTCTACGGAATCCAGTGCGCCACGGAACTCGTTTCTTCTGTGAATAAGGGTAACTTCTGATGCTACATCCGCCAGAAATACTGACCAATCCAGCGCAGAATCTCCACCGCCGGCAATCACGATTTTTTTGTCGCGGAACATTTCTGGTTCTCTCACAAAATATTCCACACCTCTTTCCTCGAATTGATCGATATTCGCCAGCTCAGGTTTTCTTGGGTCAAAACTTCCTAATCCACCGGCAATCGCGATGGCTTTGCCTTTAACCTTTACACCTCTGCTTGTAGTTACGATAAAATCACCGTCTTCGGTTTTTTCGTAGCTTACCGCTTTTTGTGCCAAGGAAAATTGCGGCTCAAATTGTTTGATTTGTTCCATCAGATTATCAACCAAAACGCCTGCATCCACGCTTGGAAATCCGGGAATGTCAAAAATGGGTTTTTTAGGATAAAGTTCAGTTAATTGTCCGCCGGGCTGTGGAAGCGCATCGATCAGATGACATCTTAACTTTAATAATCCCGCCTCGAAAACAGCGAAAAGCCCTGTTGGACCAGCGCCTATTATAATGATATCTGTTTCAAACATCTATATTAATTTTTAGAAATGCAAATTTATGAATTATATATGATTTAGAATGATTCTAAAGTATGACATTCATTAGCATTTAAATTACGTTGAAAAAAATCTTACCAAATGATAAGATTTTTTAAAAATATATACTCTAATATTGCGCTTTCATCATTTGTGTTTTTAATCCCTGAGAATAATTTATTTATCTCAGGGATTTTTTATGAGTTTCTTTTGATAAGAGCCATATAAAAACCGTCATAGCCTTCGCTCGGCATTATTTTTTCGTCTTTGATAAGCGAAAAATCCGGGTTGTTTTCCAGGAATGTTTTTACTTGTTCATTATTTTCAGATGGCAGGATGGAGCAGGTTGCATAGATCATCTGTCCTCCTTTTTTCAGTATTTTGGAATAATCCTGTAAGATTTGTTGTTGCTCACTCTTGATCCTGTCAATGAATTCCTGATCAATTTTCCATTTGGAATCAGGATTTCTTTTCAAGACACCAAGCCCGGAACACGGCGCATCGATTAATAAACGATCGGCTTTTTCATGCAGCCTTTTGATTACTTTATTATCGGTAATTAATCTTGTTTCTATATTATGTGCACCCGCTCTTTTGGCGCGTCTTTTCAGTTCGGCAAGTTTCCATTCATAGATATCCAGAGCGATGATCTGTCCTTTATTTTTCATCAGAGCAGCCAGATGCAATGTTTTTCCACCTGCGCCTGCACATGCATCTACGACGCGCATTCCTTCTTTTACATCCAGTAGTTCTCCGATTTTTTGTGAACTCGCATCCTGTACTTCAAATAAACCGTCTTTGAAGGCAGAAGTCAGAAAAACATTTTTCTTTTCTTCCAGCTGTACGGCATCCGGATAGTTTTTTATGGAAAAGGATTCTACATTTTCATCCTTCAGGTCGGCAATCAGTTCTCTTGGCGTGGTTTTAAGAGTATTGGTACGTAAAACTGTAGGAGCCTGCTCGTTCAGAGCCAGCATCTCTTTTTCCCAGTTTTTTCCCAGCTCTTTTTCCAGTGTTTCTGCGAGCCAATCCGGGATGGAGTATTCTATAGATTTAGTAGGAACTGTTCCCTTTTTTAGTTTTGTGAGAATATCGGCAATCTTTATCCCGTCGAACTCTTCGAATTTTTTATAATGTGTTTTGCTCCACAGCAGATAAGCCAAGATCAGTTTATAAACATTGTTAGGTTTTACGCCTTCTCCCATATAATATTCCAGCCTTTTCTTCCACCGGATAATATTATAAAAGATCTCGGAAACCACTTTTCGGTCTTCGCTTCCCCATTTTTTATGAGATTTCAGAAGTCTTTCTATGACTTTGTCAGCGTATTTTTTATCCTCAAAAAAAGTTTCCTGAAGCGAATCATGAATCCCGATGAGAAGGTTGCGATGTATTAATTCCATAAGATTTTAGCATTCAAAATGAAGTCTGCAAAGGTACTAAAAATTCAAAGCCTTTGAATTATAAATTATTGCAGTAGCTTTTATTATTTTTTGTCACTGAGGCTCAGCTTTACATCACTCCAGTTTTCTCCGGTTTTGATCCTGTGGATCTGCATGTCAGAAACACCGAATCTTCTTGCCAGTCTGGCGGCAGGTTCTCCTTTTTTCAATTTTCTTTTGATAAGGACTACATCGTTATAAGAAAGCTTAGCAACCAGGGTGGGATCTCTTTTGGCACCGCTGATTTTATGACTGATGTAGTTGGGACTCTGCAGGCTTCTCTTTACCACTTCTTCTTGTGTTGCCCATTGTAGGTTTTCTACACGGTTGTCTTTTTTGTCAAAATTCTTGTGGATAACAAATTTTTTATTCTCCGGATCATCATTGGGAATGAATAATTGTGCAATCGCTTTGTGAACCAGCAAATGGTAATAGACACTCCGCTTTTTGAGATTTTTCTTTCTTTGTTTTGACAGTTGAGCTACAGCAGATTTTATCTCTTGTTCCAATTCCTGAATTCTTTTTCCTGCTTTGTGTTTGTCTTTTTCAGGTGTGGATTTTCTTTTGACTGATGCCTTGAGTTCTTTTGCTTCCTCCCGGAGATATTTAATAAGAGTCTCTTGTTCCGAAAAAATGGCTTTCGTTTTTTCGTCAATAGGTTTATATTGGGTAAAGCTGATGATCGGATAGCCTTCCCGCAAACTTCCTTTTATGATCCTTCCCTCAGGATTGATTTTGTTGTAAGATTTTACTTCTCCATAGATGGAAAATGCCAGTTGATAATAGTCATCAAATATTTCTCCGAATTTATATATTTTCCATTCTTCCTGCTTTATCATAATCTATATAGTTCTAATATTGATTTACTAAAAATAATTTGATAAAAATCTGAATGTAAAATTATCAATTTTAATTTTAATGATTTTCTTGTCATGCGAAAAGTTATTGGTGAATTACGAAATATTAAATTTGTATTAACTTTTTCAATTTTGTTTAAATTTTTTGTTTAACAATTTTGTCAAACTGAAACTTTGATTTACATTTGCACAAAATTGTTTAACAAAAATGTCAAATCTTAACAAAGATCAAACGCAGGAATTAATAAAAGAAACGGCTAAGAGGCTTTTTTTCGGAGAAGGTAAGTTCAATGCAACTACCCAGGAAATTGCTGATGCAGCCGGTGTGAACAGGACGCTCATTAACTATTATTTCCGCTCCAGAGATAATCTTTTCAACTCCATTTTTGAAGATGCAATGAAGAAGGAGGAAGAGCAGAGAGAGCAGGTTATGCTGTCCACGCTTCCTTTCAAAGAAAAGATTGAAAAGTATATCGATGATTCTATCAGGATCGGGCAGGAGTATCCATATCTGGAAACTTACATCGTAAGCAGGATCAATGACGGGTGTTTTTATAAGGAAGAGGAAGACTGGGACAGATTTATGGATATTTTTAATAAAGAATTCCGTAATGAAGTAAAAAAAGGAAGTGTAGAAGATGTAGAGCCGATCCAGTTTATCTTAAATCTTGCCTCACTCGTCTCTTTTCCTTTGGCTATAAGGCCATTATTTCAGACTACAATGAAAATAAGTGACGAGGATTATGACAGGATTATCAATGAAAGAAAGAAGGTAATTCTGAATCTTTTATTTAAAGATTCAAAAAAATAAATGGACTTTAAAGTAATTTTCATCAAAGATCGTTTATCAAGAGTAAATACAAAAAACATTAAAAATTAACTTATAATAAATTATGAATAGAAAACGTATAACTGCAAACGGACTGAAGATCGGGTTGTCCGCAGTGCTTATGATTTTCGGCTTTTCGTCTGTTTTTGCACAGCAGACCGTCACTCTGAAACAAGCCATAGAATATGCATTGCAAAACAAAACCGATGCACTGAAGGCCAAGCTGGATGTGACCAATGCAGATTACAAAATTGCAGAAGCAAAAGCCGGCGCACTACCATCCATCAATGGGACGGCAAATATCAACTATAATCCTATCCTGCAACAGAGCGCTCTACCGGGAGATTTCATCGGAGCTCCGGGAACGGTGGTAATGGTTCCTTTCGGTCAGAAATGGATTGCAGGAGCAGGTGTTCAGCTGCAGCAGGCCATCTTTAACCAGCAGGTTTTTATCGGGCTGAAAGCAGCAAAATCTACTAAAGAATTTTATCAGCTGAATGCAGATCTTACCGATGAGCAGATTATCGAAAGAGTTTCTAACGCTTATTTCCAGGTGTTTACGGTAGAACAGAACCAGGAAACTTTGCAAAGCAGCTACGCAAGTACTGAAAAAGCAAGAAATATTATAAAAAGCCTTTACGATAATGGATTAGCTAAAAAAATCGATCTTGATAGGACTAATGTTAATCTTACCAATATCGAAACCAATATCAAGCAAACCAAAAATGGAGTGGTGCAGGCAAAAAATGCCCTGAAATTCTATATGGGAATGCCGATAGAGAAAGATATCCAATTGGTGCAGCAAGATATGGAGATTACACCGCATCTTTTGGAAAATATGGTAAGCACGGACAACAGGACAGAAGTGAAAGTATTGCTGAAAAATAAAGAGCTTCTGGAATATAATAAAAAAGCAACGGAAGCAGCTTATTATCCTACGGTTAATCTGAATGCGAATTATAACTGGCAAGGTCTAGGTCCAAAATTCCCATTGACGAACGGAAAAAAGGATATGGTTTATTGGTCAGATTATTCCTCCGTCAGTCTTGGGATCAATGTTCCTATTTTTAATGGATTCGCAACAAAATCGAGAGTCCAGCAGGCTCAGATTGATTTGGATAAGATCAGCCTGGATATTCAGGAAACCAAGCTGAGTCTGGATCTTGCGTATCAGAATGCGAAATCCCAGATAGAAAATAGTCTTTCCACACTGGAAAATCAAAAAGCTAATGTAACTCTTGCCGAGGATGTTCTTGCCAACACAAGAAGTAACTATCAATACGGATTGGCAACACTTACAGATCTACTGGATGCGGAGAATGCCTTGGTGCAGGCAAAAAATAATTATACCAATGCCATTTTGGATTACAAAATTGCAGAAGTCCAGTATTATAAATCTAAAGGTGAACTTAAAACTTATTTAAAATAAACTAAATGAAATCTTTGACTCCATTTGTCAATTACAAAAAATAAATATTCCCAATGAAAAAAACTTTAATATATATCATCGTTGCAGCGGTTCTTATCGGTCTGGCTGCGTACAAAATTGTTGACAACAAAAACAAGCAGGAAGCCGAGGTAAAAGAAGTTGCAAAGCAAGTTGATAAAATCAATGTAAACGTCATTACAGTTTCCAGAGAGGATATCAATACAGATTATTCTGCAAACGGAACTTTTATTCCTAAACAAGAAACCAATCAGTCTGCTGATATTTCCGGAAGAGTGGTAAGTGTTTTTGTAAAAGAAGGTTCCAGAGTGGGTGCAGGTCAGGTTTTGGCAACGATCAAGAAAGATGCAATTGAGGTGGATGTGACTCAGGCTCAGAATAATCTTCAAAATGCCATCATTGACAATCAGCGTTACGAAAATGCTTATAAAACCGGCGGTGTTACAAAACAACAGTTGGACAACTCCAGACTACAGCTGAAAAATGCACAGTCTGCTGTTAGAGCACAAGGTGTAAGAGTTAATGATACCAGCGTGAGAGCGGGTATCAGCGGAACCATCAATAAAAAAATGGTTGAGCCGGGCGCTGTGGTTTCTCCGGGAACGGCTCTGTTCGAGATTGTCAATATCAATTCCTTGAAACTGTCTGTTTTGGTAGATGAAAGCCAGGTGGGCAGAATCCAGCTCGGTCAGGAAGTGGACATCAATGTTAATGTGTTACCTGGGGAAAAATTCACAGGCAGAATTACATTTATTGCTCCGAAAAGTGATGCGTCTCTAAACTTTCCTGTAGAAGTGGAAGTTTCCAATAATGGAAAACTGAAAGCTGGTATGTACGCGACTGCAGTTTTCAAAACCAATCACGGCGCGGAAACTCAGAATATGCTGACTGTTCCGGCAGAAGCTTTCGTAAATGGTGTTAGCTCTGGACAATTATTTATTGTGAATAATGGAACGGCAAAATTAATTAAAGTTCAAACCGGAAAAGTATATGGTGATAAAGTTCAGATCCTGGGTGGATTGAACGGTGGTGAGCAAGTTATCACAAGTGGACAGATCAACCTGGATAACGGTTCAAAAATCAATATCGTAAAGTAACATAAGATGAAGTTAGCAGAAATATCCATTAAAAGACCGTCCCTTGTTATCGTATTATTTACGATTCTCACATTGGGAGGTCTGTTGAGTTACTCTATGATGGGGTACGAATTGATTCCGAAGTTTGAAACCAATATGGTAACGATTTCTACTATTTATCCGGGAGCATCGCCTTCTGAGGTGGAAACATCGGTAACCAGAAAAATTGAAGATGCCGTTGGTTCTTTGGAAAACGTAAAGAAAGTAGAATCTTCCTCTTACGAAAGTTTATCGGTTATTATGGTTCAGCTGAACACAGGTGCCGATGTGAACTACGCTTTGAACGATGCTCAGAGAAAGGTCAATGCAATCTTGGCAGACCTTCCGGATGATGCAGATCCGCCATCGTTGCAAAAATTCTCTCTGGATGATCTTCCAATCATGACATTGAGTATCACCAGCGACAAGATGAATAACAAGGATCTTTATGACCTCTTAGATAAAAAAATTGAACCGATCTTTTCCCGTGTTAATGGGGTGGCTCAGGTAACGCTTGTTGGTGGACAAGAGAGAGAGATCCAGGTTAATCTGGATGAGAGAAAACTGCAGGGTTACGGTATTTCGATTGGCGATGTACAACAGGCAATTCTTTCTTCCAATTTAGATTTCCCAACAGGAGCTCTGAAAACCAGAACATCCAGATCTACGATCAGACTTTCCGGAAAATACCGAGATGTAGCGGAGATGAATAACCTTGTAGTTTCCAGCAAGAATGGAGCGCAAGTGCGTTTGTCCGACGTGGCAACCGTTTTTGATACGCAGAAAGATGTTGAAAAAGTGGCGAGATACAATCAGAACTCAACAATTCTGATGCAGGTTAAGAAACAATCGGATGCCAATGCAGTATCAGTTTCCGAGTTGGTTAAAAAGACCATTGCCCAGGTTCAGGACAATTATAAAACTCAGGGTGTGAAAGTGAATATCGTGGATGACAGTACAGATTTTACGCTGGCTGCAGCAGATCACGTGATTTTCGATTTATTCCTGGCGATTATTCTTGTGGCTGTGGTAATGTTGCTATTCCTTCACAATATCAGAAATGCCTTTATTGTAATGGTTTCTATTCCATTGTCATTGATTGCAACAGTAATCGGGATGTATCTGATGGGATATACTCTGAATTTGATGAGTTTACTCGGGCTTTCACTCGTAGTAGGTATTCTTGTGGATGATGCGATTGTGGTTCTGGAAAATGTTTACCGTCACATGGAAATGGGGAAAAGCAGGATCCGCGCAGCTTATGATGGAGCTTCCGAGATTGGTTTTACTGTAACGGCAATTACCTTGGTAATCGTAGTAGTATTTTTACCGATTGCGATGAGTTCCGGTCTGGTATCGGATATCTTAGCACAATTCTGTGTTACTGTAGTTATTGCGACATTATTCTCATTATTGGCTTCATTTACCATTATTCCTTGGTTATCTTCAAGATTCGGGAAATTGGTACATCTTACGGGTAAAAATCCTTTTGAGAAATTTATCCTTTGGTTCGAGAAGCAATTAGATAGATTTACACATTGGATCAGCGACATTCTGGAATGGTGTCTGAAATCAACACTGAGAAGAATAATGACTGTTATCGTTACATTTATTATATTGATCTCATCTTTTATGTTGGTGGCATTCGGATTTATCGGAGGTGAATTCTTCCCGAAAATGGACAGAGGTCAGTTCCTTGTCCAGATGGAGTTACCAAAAGATGCTTCTGTTGAGAAAACCAATCAGGTAACATTGGCGGTTGAAAAATATTTGAGAGAAGACAAAGATGTTGTCGATATGATTACCACGGTTGGTCAGCAGTCATCAGGTTTTGGTGGCGCTCAGGCAACTTTGTATCAGTCCGAAATTCAAGTGATTTTAGTTGATAAAGCTGAACGTAACGAAAGTACAGATATCAAATCGGCTAAGATTAAAAGAGCCTTAGAAGAAAAATTTACCGGAGTAGAGTTTAAAACTGCACCGATTGGTCTGATGGGAGCGGATGCAGCACCGATCGAAATGGTGGTCACTGCGCAGGATAATGAGACAGCCAATAAAGAAGCGAACAGAATTCTGGAATTGCTTAAAAAAGTTCCTGGTTCTGTTGATGCAGAATTGTCAACCGATTCTGGAAATCCGGAAGTTCAGGTAAATATCGACAGAGATAAGATGGCTTCTTTAGGCTTAAATCTTTCCAGCGTTGGACAAACAATGCAAACCGCATTTTCTGGAAACACGGACGGGAAATTCAGAGCCGGAGAATATGAGTATGACATCAACATCCGTTTCGGAGATGCCAACAGACAGTCTATTGAAGATGTAAGAAACCTGATGTTTACCAATCCAAACGGTGAGCAAATCAGATTGAGCCAGTTTGCGGAGGTGAAAATGGGATCCGGACCAAGCTTATTGGAACGTAGAGACAAAGCACCTTCCGTAAAAGTAAAATCCAAAGTGGTAGGTCGCCCAGTTGGGGATGTTGCAAATGAATGGGCTGCCCAGTTTATGGATAATGAAAAAACAAAACCAGCCGGCGTAAGCTACATCTGGAGCGGCGATATGGAAAATCAGACAGAAGGTTTCGGTACTTTAGGAATTGCTTTGATGGCGGCTATTGTATTGGTTTATTTGGTAATGGTTTCGCTGTATGACTCGTTTGTTTATCCGTTTGTGGTATTATTCTCAATTCCGTTGGCATTGATCGGGGTAATGGTAATCCTGGCAATTACAGGAAACTCATTGAACATCTTTACGATGCTTGGGATGATTATGTTGATTGGTTTGGTGGCGAAGAATGCGATTATGATTGTCGATTTTGCCAATATGAGAAAAGCTGCCGGAGCCAATACGCACGATGCCTTGATTCAGGCGAACCACGCCCGTCTTCGTCCGATCTTGATGACCACGATTGCGATGATCTTCGGGATGATCCCGATTGCGATTGCAAAAGGAGCAGGAGCGGAGATGAACAACGGATTGGCTTGGGTAATCATCGGTGGTTTGACATCATCATTATTCCTGACTTTGATTATCGTACCGGTTGTTTATTCTTTGTTTGATTCGATCCTGAGACGAATGGGTAAACACGAAAAAGTAGATTATGATGCTGAAATGAAAGCCGAATATGTCCACAGGGAGTTAAGTGATGACGGATTTACACCTAAACACATCGATTAATATATCAATTATTTTACCTGGAGGCGCATCAATTATTGATGCGCTTCTTTTTGTTTTAATAAAAAAAGCTTCCGGAAAAAACCGGAAGCTTCAAATATCTTTCATTCAAAACATTAATCTACCATGGCTTCGGCAGACTTTCTGTAGATAAAATTGCCATAGATATGTCTTCTTGCGAAACGGCTTGGTGAGTCAGAATTAACCATTTTGATATAGGTATTTCTTGGGACGCCAAGGTATTCGAATGATTTTCCGTTCAAGTGCTGTACGGTAAGAATCGATTTCTCTAGGTAAAAATCCTGAATAATCGAGTTGGTGATGGTTTCCGTGTACTCGTCTTTATATTTTTCCTGCGTTTCCTCGTTGATGCTAACTAAGAAATGATACGCTTCTATCACGGATTTGCTTTTTTCTTCCGCTTCCAGTTTTCCCGCTTCGTCATTGATGAATTTGTCAGGATGCGTGTCCTTCATCATATTCCTGTAGATATTTTTGAGATTCTTCAAGGTGGCAGATTTATCAACACCAAGAAGTTTTCTGTATTCGCCTAATTTTTTCATATCGTATGATCCTTATTTCGGGGTGCAAAATTAGGTTTTTAAATTTTAAAAAACGTAACTGATTCATTATTAATTTATTTTAAGCATTTTATTTAATAATAATTTAATATTCTTAATAGAAAAAGCTATTTCATCGAAGTATTTAATCCAATGAAATTTAATTATGTTAAAAAGAAAATCTTATCTTTGAAAGGTAATTCTATAGAAAAAATGAAAAAACTTTTTTTTACGTCGATATTAGCTCTTGCCATTGTATCCTGTACCACCAGGGTGGGGAATGCTTCCAAACTTGGGAAAAGCCAGGCTCCCATTACAGGAACACAGTGGGTTTTGGCAGATGATGTGGCCAATAAGCCCACATTGGTAATAGAACAGAACAGAATCTCCGGTAATGCCGGCTGTAATAATTATTTCTCTGATGCGATGATTGATACTGCTGCAGGAAATTTCTCTGCGAAGAATGTGGGATCTACACGCAAGATGTGTAACAATATGACTACGGAGACAGCTTTTATGGAAGTTTTGCCACAGGTTAATAAATATGTAGTCACGGAAACAACATTGGAACTATATAAAGATAATCTGCTGTTGCTGAAATTCAATAAGCAGCAGTAAATAAATATAAACGAAAAAGGAACTCAATCTGAGTTCCTTTTTTATTATTCTTCGTCTTCGTCGTCGTATTTCGCAAGTTCTTCATCACACCATTTGAAGGCTTCTTCCACCACTTTTGTAGCTTCTGTGGCTACAGTTTCTTCATCATCACCTTCCAGATCATCCAGCCATTCTACATCTTCTTCTTCTACATTAAGGATGAAACGGGGATATTCTGTATGTACAACGAACAGATCTTCCGGGAAATCAGAATTGTCGGCTAATAAAAACTTTGGTAATTTCATAACAATAAAATTTTAAAATATAATTGGAGCGTAATTAGTTTTCCACTCTATTTTTCAAAGATAGAAAAATTCCCGAAAAGAATTATTGATAATTATTTTTTTTGATGTTGATTTTTCTTTCCACTTTATAACGTGTCAGCACATCCTTTTTCAGCGTGTCAGAAGCCTTGTAGGTGATGTAAATATGAGGATTAACCGTGCTGATAAGTTCCGCTGTCTGTCCGTCATTATCCATCTGATCCTTCATATAGAACATCAGTTTCCGGTCCATCATATTTTCTTCTTTCAGAAATTGCGAGATAGCTGTCCGGTTTTCAAGATAGTTTCCTCTGGAAAGCCAGCTGAACGCAAATCCGGTCATCAGGCTCAGAAAAGCTATAGAATAGGTAATGCTATGCAGAATCTGGAATAATTTCCGGAAAAAAACCATCCAGATCCCAATGGAAAACGGCGCTAGTAAACGGTAATCAATTGCATTGACAGAATATACATATTGTATGAAGTAAGATAAAATAATGGATACTGATGAGATAATGAGAATCAATTTTTCAATTTCTGATAATCTGGTTTTAACGAAAAGAAAAATCATTATTAAAATAGTCAAAATCCCAAGTCCGTAAATCCCATAATTAACCATTCCGCCATTGGGATCTGCAATGTGAATGAATGGATTGAATGTAGTCGCCAAACCCTGGAATAGCTCCAGCAAGAGTTGAGATGTAGGTTTCAGGCCAATTTCAAGAAATGAATCGATGTACTTTTCATTAAAATAATCAATAAATGTAAACTTGTAAAGTCCATAAAACAAAACGCCGATAATCCCAGAAATAACAAAGTTTTTCCAATAGTTTTTCCGCATATTCATCATCCCGAAAACAATGCTTCCCAGACAGAAAAACAAAGCACTGTACCGGATATTGATCATAATGACAAGGCAAAGGCTGAGATACAGAATTCCCTTTGCAACCGAATATTTTTCTTCGCAAATCTGTTTTCCGATATAAAAGAAAATCACCACAAACGGCAGGATCAGTTCCTCGCTCATCGTATAGGAATAAACACTTACAAAGCTGAATAATGCTGATGTAATCATCAGTTCCCGGAAGAAAAACTGTTTTCTGTGAGCAAAAATGAGGATGGCTGTGTAAGCCAGGATTCCGATCAGTTTGCTGCTCCAGAAATGATCCAGCTCCAGAAATGTAAAAAATTTGATGGCCAGCGGATAACCCAGCGGCGCAGTGGTATTGTCAATAACCGGGAAAATCTCAGACTGTCTCATATAGCGGATAGAATCCGGACTCACACGGCCTTTCTCATTGGATAAGAACCTGAAAATGATCATCAGATAAGTCAGGATGACCAAGAAAATTTGCAAAATTTTTTCCTGTTTTGGCTGGAGTTTAATGGTAATCATAGTTTAATAAAAAATTGTCAGAACCGGTTCTGATTCTGACAAAGTTATAAATCGTAAATTGAAATTACTAATTTGAGATTCAATAATTTACTTGGCAAATATTTTTGAAACTTTTTCTGCTTTTTTACTTTCGGAATAATCGTAAAAGCCTTCGCAGGATTTCACTCCTTTTTTGCCTGCCATTACCATATTTACAAGTAGCGGATTAGGCGCATATTTAGGGTTTTTAAAACCATCGTACATTACATTTAAAATAGCAAGGCACACATCCAATCCGATGAAATCTGCCAGTTGCAAAGGTCCCATCGGATGTGCCATACCAAGCTTCATTACAGTGTCGATTTCTTCTACGCCTGCAACGCCATTGTAAAGTGTTTCGATAGCTTCGTTGATCATTGGCATCAGAATTCTGTTGGCTACAAATCCAGGATAATCATTCACTTCCACAGGCACTTTCCCCAATTGTTTTGACATCTCGAAAATGATGTCAAAAGTCTCTTTTGATGTCGAGTAACCTTTGATGATCTCCACCAGTTTCATAATCGGAACAGGATTCATAAAGTGCATTCCGATGACTTTTTCCGGACGTTTCGTGGCTGCCGCAATCTGCGTGATAGAAATGGATGAAGTGTTAGTTGCAAGAATACAGTTTTCCGGCGCAAACTCATCAATCTGAGTGAAAATTTTCAGTTTTAGATCCAGGTTTTCCGTTGCAGCTTCTACGATGAGGTCAGCCTTTGGAGCAGCATCTTTCAAATCTGTGAATGTTGTAATGTTGCCAAGCGTTTCGTTTTTTTGATCTTCCGTCAGATTTCCTTTAGCAATAATTCTGTCCAGATTGGTGGAAATAGTTTGCAGTGCTTTGTCCAGGCTCTCTTGTTTTACATCTACCAAACTCACTTGGAAACCGCTTTGAGCAAAGGTATGTGCAATGCCATTTCCCATAGTTCCGGCACCTATTACAACAATGTTTTTCATATTTAATTTCTTAATATTTTTTCTAATTCCTAACCTCTAAAATTTAACCTCTAAAATCTAACTTCTAAAAAGCTTTCTCAAGATAATAAAGATATTCTGTCGTTCCCGAAGCTTTATGATTTCTGTTTTCTTCCTTGTCTGCACGGAAACGCTGATACTCGGTTGTAAATATATCATATTTCCCGAATTTGGAAAGGATATTTCTGATTTCACTTTCCGGCATCAATCCTTCGTTGTTGTAGCTTAGAAAAATATGTTGAAAATGAGCGTTTTGGATGAGGTTTTCAAAGCTTTTTGAAACTTCAATTTTGCTGCAGTATTTTGATTTTTGATAATTTCTCAGTCCCGTTTTTCCTTTTGGAGAGAAGTTGTCATATTTCGCAATTGTGTTCAGAAGATGATAGTTGGCGCCGTATTGTCGCGCGTTGTAAGGCGGATCAAGATAGAGAATGTCGCCTTCGATTGTTTTGATTAATTCGTTGGCATCTTCATTATAAACCTCGTGTTTGTTTTTTGTCAATTCAAAATTGGCAGGCTGAAGTTCCAGTTTTTTCTGAGCAGATTTTTTAATTTGTTTCAAAAATGCACCATAAACTGAAGCGGTGTTGGCGATTTTATCAGCCGCTTCCAAAAGTGAGCAAAGCAAAAAATAATATTGGTCTTCACTTATTTTCTGAGCTGATTTCCAGCTTTCGATTTTTTGTCGAATCGAATCAATTTTTTTGCCGTTCTCTTCCGAAAAATACAGCCGTTCGGATGTTCCATTCTCCGAATATTCTTCTGCAATAAAACCAGATTTTCCTTCAAGAAGATTCAGTTTTTCAATCAGATTTTCAGATTCAATCGTTTGATGATTTCCGATGTAATTCCTGTTTAGAACATAGCTGTAAAACTCAAAATCGTTGCTGATGATTTTTTTAGTTTCCGCTTTGAAATTACGTCCTACAATTCCGGTTCCGGCAAAGAGATCGCAGAATGTTTTTTCAGACAGATTTTTACCAACAACTTGATAAACGCATTGTTTGATAAAATCTGAAAGTTTGTTTTTAGAACCGATGTAATTCATTAATATTGAGAACGGATTTTTTTAGTAATTAAAATTTCTCGCAGATCAAAATGATTTTGCTGATTTTTCGATCTGCTTAATTTGCAAAATCAGCGTGAGACAAATTGATCTTTAGGGTTTAATCCAAATAACATCTGACAAAATCTCGTGAGATTCCAAATTTAAGGAAACTAAACTGTCCATGGAAAAATTACGCAGATAATCTTCAATGTTTTCCTGGATCAGCGTCAGTTCCGTTTTCAATTTCCAATGTTCGTTATTTTTTTCATCAAAGAAAATAATAAACAACCGATTTTCCAGATGTTTTCTTCCTTGCTGACTTTGGTTTTGGTAAAGCCATTCAATTAATTCTTTTTTGTGATTAATCGCATAATCAAAACTTTTCCCGAACTGCCTCGGAAAAACGCTGCTTTTATGATCAAACGGAATCTCCGAAATATAAAAATCGACCGTTTTTGAAAAAGGATTGTCTTCTTTTCTGACGCTTGGATGATTCGTGAAAATCTGTTCAATTGCTTTTGCAGACCAGAAATTCAGCCAGCGGTTAAAAGCATAGTTTTTCAGTGCGTCATCAAAATTTTTACATTGATTTTCCAGACTTTTAAAATCCTGAGTCTGATAAATGAATTTCGTTTGTCTATCCCAGTCATCCGATTGCTTTCTTCCCCAATTGTAAGGAAAATTGAGGCGTTTTTTTAGTTCGGATTCTAGGGAGTGTGGGTTCATCTATTATGGTTTTGTATAATATTTTCCAACTTCTATATACTCACCAGAAGGATTTTTTTTAGTCTTAAATTTGGGATTGTAAGTTATCTTTTTTCCAGTTATAATATCTTGTGAAAAAATCTCAAAATGTAAATGTGCTCCATTTGAAAATCCAGTATTTCCACTATATCCAATAAGTTCGCCTTCTTCTACTTCTTGATTTGATTTGACAATGACTCCATGAAATTTTAAATGTCCATATAAAGCAATAGTTCCATCTTCGTGTATAATTGCAATAGAATTGGCCTTTTCTTTACAACTTTCATTGAAACAATTTTCATTACTATCGTCCTTAATAAAAATAACTTTTCCTTTTCTAGAAGAATAAATTTTTTCTCCACTTTTCAACCCAAAATCGTAAGCATTTATTCCCGTGTGAGTTTTTCCTGAAAAAGGACCTTGCATTATAAATACAGACTTGTTAGTTTCAAAAGGGAGAGCGTATGCGTAAACGTGATCTTTTTTATTTAATAAATCTCCTGTACTAACTTTAGTATCATAATTAAAACTCCATTCTTGATAAGGGTCTTTTGGATGAACTGTATTGAATAATTTATTTTCTTTTGGTGATGCAACTATAAAAGTTTCATTTTTTGTTGTCGTAGTTATATTATTTCCTATTTGAGTATATTTAAAAGTTAGAGGAAAATCCTCATTATTCTCATAATATACTTGAATAGAATCTCCTAAATCTTGATGGAAAACTCTCGCATTTGGTTTGTAGGTAATAGTTTGAGAGAAAATAAAGCAACCACAAAAAAGAAAAAGTAAGTATTTCATAAAAGTCAACTATTTCTGTATCAACCTCATAATCTCCAACGCCACTTTCAACGCTTCCGTCCCATCTTCCAGAGAAACCTGAACAGGAACATCATATTTGATTGCATTTGCAAAACTTTCCAATTCATCCAGAATCGCATTGTTGGGTTGAATGTTTGGATATTCGAAAAGGATTTGGTTTTTTTCGCCTTCTGCATTTTCGATAATCATATCAAAGTCGGATGGATTTTCCGGAGCAGGTTTCATTCTGATAACTTCAGATTTTTTGTCCAAGAAATCAACAGAAACATAAGCATCTTGCTGGAAAAATCTGGATTTTCGCATTGCTTTCATCGAGATTCTGGAAGTCGTCAAGTTTGCGACACAACCATTCTCAAACTCAATTCTGGCGTTGCAAATGTCCGGCGTTTTGCTCACAACGGAAACGCCACTGGCGTGGATTTGCTTCACTTTAGATTTTACCAGACTCAACAAAATATCCAAATCGTGAATCATCAGATCCAAAACTACAGAAACATCCGTTCCTCTCGGATTGAACTCCGCCAATCTGTGAATCTCGATAAACATTGGGTTTTTGATGTAATCTTTCGCCCCAATGAAAGCCGGATTGTATCTTTCCACGTGACCAACTTGCGCCTTGATGCCGAATTCCCTGCATTTGTAAAGAATTTCTTCCGCTTGTTGAAGAGTTTGAGTAACGGGTTTTTCTATGAAAAAATGAATGCCTTTTTCAATCGCTTTCAGCGCATAATCGTAGTGATAGACAGTAGGTGTTACAATATCCAGCATTTCGATGGCGTTCAATAAATCCTCAAAACTTTCAAAATATTTATAACCCAATTCTGCTTCCAGTTTTCGACCGTTTTCAGCATCTTTATCGTGGAAACCAACTAATTCGTATTTCTCAGACTGATTCAGTAATCTCAAATGAATTTTTCCCAAATGCCCAGCACCTACAAGTCCCGCTTTTATCATAGCTTATTTTTCTTAAGGAGGTAAATTTAAGAATTATCACAAATCCAAATAAAAAAAGACTCAGAATTTTTGAAGTTTCTGAGTCTTGTCATTAACAAACTGCGAAGCAGTGATATCGTGGTAGCCAATTTAAAAGTTTGCAAAGTGCGAAGCACTGATATTTCGGTACTTCGTACCTATATGATTAATAATAATTATACTACCAAAATTTCGCAACTTCGTCGCTTGAAATTGTTTTATAAAATAACCACTTTCCCAGTCTCAGAACTTTCTTTCGCCGCTTCAATCACTTTCATCGTGTGGAAAGCCTGTTTCGCAGTCACAGGAACTTTTTTGTCATTCACGATGGCGTTGTAAAGGTCATCGTAAAAATCCAGATAGTTACCTTGAAAAGTTGGAAAATTGACAACTCTGTCATTGTAAACCAAAAGTCCGGTTTTTTCGTCAGGTTCCGTTCCCCAATTCTCTCGATTCGGGATTTTACCCAATTTCAATTCGTCTTCTTGGATGTCCGCTCTATGTTTTAGAAAACTTCCTTTCTTGCCGTGAAGAACAAACGCTGGCGTCATTTCTTTCACAAAATAACTTGATTTTAATCGCACTCGTTTGTCAGGATAATAAAGCAAAATATCAAAATAATCATCAATCTGAGTATTTTCTCTAGTTCTTCTGATATCAGCAAAAACTTTCTCCGGATTTCCGAATAAGGTCAAAGCCTGGTCGATCACGTGCGAACCGAGATCCATCAAAATACTTGCGCCAGGATTTCCATTTTCTTTCCAGGCTTTCGGGCTTAGTTCTGGATTATATCTTTCGAAACGGATTTCCGCTTCGACGATATCACCAAGATAATTTTCCTCCAAAACCTTTTTCACAGTTCGGAAATCACTGTCATATCTTCGGTTCTGATACACGCAAAGTTTCAGATTTTTCTCTTTAGCGAGTTTATGCAATTCTTCTGCTTCTTCCGAAGTTGTCGTAAAAGCCTTTTCTACCAAAGCGTGTTTTCCGGCTTCCAAAACTTTCTTTGTAAAGTCAAAATGCGTATTGATGGGCGTATTAACCACAATCAACTCTCCATCACTTTCTAAGACTTCTTCCAGAGAATCAAAACTCCTAACTTCCGGATAATCCATTTGTATATTTTTTTTGCTTCGTTCGTAAGCGCCTGTCAACTCGAATCCATCATGGACTTTAATGAATGGCGCGTGGAACAATTTCCCGGAACCGCCATAAGCGAGCAAAGCTGTTTTTATTTTTTTCATAGAATCAAATTTACCGATTTTATTCTTTACCAAATATCAGGCAAAAATTTTAAATTTGTAGGAAATGAGAGACAATTACGTTCATAAAGGCAAGCGAAAACAGCTGGTAGAATATTTACGTCAGAATATCGGAATTACGGATTCCTTCGTTCTCAATGCGATGAACGAGGTTCCGAGACATCTTTTCATTGAAAGTGTTTTTGAAGATTACGCTTACGAAGACCGTGCTTTCCCAATTGCTGCGAAACAGACGATTTCCCATCCGTCCACAGTTGCGGAACAAACCGAATTGCTGGAAGTGAGTGAAGGCGAGAAAATCTTGGAAATCGGAACAGGATGCGGTTATCAGACAGCAGTTCTTATCCAAATGAAAGCTTTGGTTTACACAGTGGAACGTCAAAAAGACTTGTATAACTTTTCTACAAAGATTTTCAGAGAATTAAATATAAGACCCAAATTCCAGAGTTTCGGTGATGGATTTGCAGGTTTGCCAACATTTGCGCCTTTTGATAAAGTGATTGTGACTTGTGGTGCAGAAGTTCTCCCAACCGAATTATTAAAACAATTGAAAGTGGGCGGAAAAATGGTAATTCCGCTCGGGAAAACTGATGAGCAGATTCTTTACAGGTTTACAAAAATATCAGATACGCAGTTCGAGAAGGAAGAATTCGGGGTTTACAAATTCGTTCCGATGTTGCAGAATAAATCACATTAATGAAAATCTACACCAGTAAAAGAGATTGGGTTTATGGATCCTTATTTTTAGGAATCAGCTTACTTTTTGTTGGGATTGCAATCACATCTTATTTTGATACGCCGTTATCAGGATGGCTATTGTTGTTATTGATTTTGTTAAGTGTCAATTCAGTTTTACTGATTAGTTTTTTCTTTATTAAAATCAGGATTGAAGGCGAAGAGCTGGTTGTGAATGTCATCTTTGATGTTTTCAGAGTCAGTATTTTTAAAATAACAAAAATCCGAATCGGGGAAACAATGTGGAGCGGCTTCAACAAATGCGGAACTTCCGTTGGCGGTTTGATTATCTTTTCAAAATTTAAAAACGATCTTTACATCACACCGAAAAATCAGGATGATTTTCTAAAGGAATTACTAGAGATTAATCGACATATAATTATTGAAGATGTTAGGAAAAAGGCTTCAAAAGTCTAACCTGATATTCCTTCAATTATAAAATATTCTTCATCATTTATGAATACAAGACAAGAAAAAATGGAGGCTTTTGGAAGGCTTCTCGATATAATGGACGACTTGCGGGAAAAGTGTCCTTGGGACCAGAAGCAGACTTTTGAAACGCTTCGTCATCTTACTTTAGAAGAAACTTATGAATTGTCTGATGCGCTTCTGAATGAGGATTTGCAGGAAATCAAAAAAGAGTTGGGCGATGTTTTGTTACATTTGGTTTTTTATGCGAAAATCGGTTCGGAAAAAGAAAGTTTTGATATTGCTGATGTCATTAATTCTCTGAACGAAAAATTGATTTTCCGCCATCCGCACATTTATGGTGATACAGTTGCAGAAGATGAAGAGGCTGTCAAACAAAACTGGGAAAAGCTGAAACTAAAAGAAGGAAATAAGTCGATTCTGTCTGGTGTTCCCAAAGGTTTGCCTCCAATTATCAAGGCCTACAGAATCCAGGATAAGGTAAAAGGAATCGGTTTCGAATTTGATTCTGCGGACGATGCCTGGGCGAAAGTGCGAGAAGAATTGCAGGAGTTTCATCAGGAAACGGATAAGGATAAAAAAGAAACGGAGTTGGGCGATGTTTTTTTCTCATTGATTAATTATGCCAGAATCTCCGGGCTGAATGCTGATACGGCTTTGGAAAAAACCAATTCCAAATTCATTTCGAGGTTTCAGAAAATGGAGGAGTTGGCATTGAATAAAAATCTGATTTTAGCTGATTTGAATCTTATTGAGATGGATCAGCTTTGGGAAGAAGCTAAGGTTTCTGAAAAATAAAATATCTCCGTTTTATTTAATTTGTATATTTGGTTTAATTAAATTTTAAAACACATCAAAACTATGAAAGGTAAAGGTTGTATTGTAATAGCAGTTATTGTAGGATTAATTGCTCTGGTCGTATTCTGGGTAGCAGGAAGGTATAATCCTATGGTTCAGGCCAATAATGACGTTCTTGAAAAATGGGCTAACGTGGAAACAGTTTACCAGAAAAGAGCGAATCTGATTCCTAATCTTGAGAGAACCGTAAAATCTTACGCAAAATACGAGCAGGAAACTCTGACTCAGGTTGTAGAAGCCAGATCAAAAGCGACTGCAGTGAACGTGGATCCGACCAATATGACAGAAGCCGATATGGCAAAGTTCCAGCAGGCACAGGGACAGCTGAGCGGTGCATTGGGTAGATTGCTGATGGTGGTAGAAAAATATCCTGACCTGAAAGCAGATCAGCAATACATCAATTTCCAGAGAGAATACACTGCGATAGAGAACAGTATCCGTTCCGAAACGGTTTACTACAACGGTTCCGTGAAAAACTTCAATAACCTTGTAGAGACGTTTCCGGGAAATGTCGTGGCAGCATTTTTCCCTAAGTTCAAAGTGAAACCAACATTCAAAGCTGAAGCCGGTGCAGAAAAAGCACCTCCCGCATTCACAGAATAATGAATCATTTTCTTACAGATAAAGAGATGGCTTCCCTGGTGGAAGCCATCAAAACAGCTGAAGACCACTCTTCCGGTGAGATCCGTGTGCACATAGACTCCACAGCAGAAGACGATTTTGCAAAGAAAGCTTTTGCCATTTTCCGCTCGCTGGATATGCATCTGACTAAGGAGAGAAATGCAGTTTTATTTTATATCAATTTTGAGCAGCATTATCTCACGATTATTGGTGATGAAGGGATTCATAAAAAAGTAAAACAACAGTTCTGGGATGATCTTCACGATGAAATCACATCTGAGTTCTCCAGGGAAAATTACTTCCACGGTCTCAAAGATGCCATTTTGAAAACAGGACTCGAACTGAAAAAATATTTCCCTGTAGATGGGGAAAATGTCAATGAACTATCCAATGATATCAGCTTTTCTTAAACGGTATATTCTAGCATTATTCCTGGTTTTTGGATTGTTTTCCAAAGCTCAGCTGGTGCCAGAAAAACCGGCGGTTCTCTATCCGGTTTATGATAAAGCAGGATTATTATCAGAATCCGAAAAAGAAGCCCTGAATCAGAAGCTCATCAAGTTCTCCGATTCTACTTCTACAGAAATTGAAGTCATCATTCTTCCCACCACCAGTGGCGAAGATGTGAATTACCTTGCAACGATGTATGGCGAAAAGTGGGGAATCGGACAAAAAGGTGTAGATAATGGTGTCGTATTTCTGATCGCAACAGAGGATAAAAAAATGTCGATACAGCAGGGCAGAGCTGTAGAACAATACCTGACAGCATCTGTTGCAGGGCAGATTCTAGATTATCTTGTGACGCCGGCTTTCCGAAAGGGTGAGTTTTACAATGGAATTGACCGCGGAACTTCTGCTATAATGGAAGCCGTTCAGGGGAAATTTAAGCCCATTGTCAAGAAACACAAAAGCGAAGGCGGCATTAACATTGGTGCTGTGATTCTGATCGTTTTTATTATCATTATTCTTATCAGTATCATCAATAAGAATGGCGGAAATGGCTGGGGAAATTATGATGACGATGATGATTACACACTTTCCCGAAAAGGTAACCGGCGATACCGTGGTGGCTTTTTTCCATTCCCAGGCAGTTTCGGTGGAGGCGGTTTTGGAGGCGGAAGCAGCGGTGGAGGTTTTGGTGGCTTTGGCGGCGGCGGAAGTTTCGGAGGCGGTGGCGCTTCGGGCGGCTGGTAAAATTTAATTAGAATATAAAATCAGAATCTTTTTTAAGACTCTGATTTTTTTATTTCTCTAAGTTTAAAATACAATCTTTTATCTGAATAGGAAATATTTCTCAATTTCGTAATGGACTAAATATTGATACAAAACCAAAAAATCACTACATTTACGAAAACCGAGATTTCATTGAAAAAAACGCTGGTCCTTTTTGCCCATCCGTACTTCGAACATTCTACCACCAATGCCAGATTGTTAGAATGTTATAAGGATTTGGGTAATGTTACGTTGAGGGATCTGTATGAAGATTATCCGGATTTTCATATCCAGCCATTTCGGGAAAGAAAGAGAATTGTAGAGTACGACCGCATTATTTTTCATTTTCCAATCATTTGGTTTGGATTGCCACCATTGCTGAAACTTTGGATCGATGAGGTTTTTGATATGCGCTGGATTTCTGAATCCGGATTGAATATCCTCTCGGGAAAAGACGCAATCATCATTACCTCTGTTGGCGGAAGAGAAAATAATTATACAGCGGAAGGGAAATATAAAACCGGGGTGGAAGAGTTGCTTTCCGGACTGAAAGTCTCGCTGGATGTCAATAATATAGAGCTCAAAAAAATAAACATTATCTATAACGCTGATAACCTGACAGAAGAAGAGCTGACTTTTCACAGCCAAAATCTGTCACAAATACTCAAAGTGAAGTAAATGCAGAATTCTATCGCAATGACTATCCTTATTTTTCTTGGAGCGGCCATCATTATGGTTCCGCTGGGGAAAAAACTGGGGCTGAGTTCTGTGATTGGCTATATTCTTGGCGGGATTCTCATCGGACCATTTTGTCTGCAACTTACCGGGAGAGATGCGGAGGATATTATGCATGCCTCGGAACTGGGTGTGATCATGCTTTTATTTTTGGTAGGCTTGGAGTTGGAGCCACAGAAACTCTGGCAGATCAGGAAGCGGATTCTCGGGCTTGGTCTCAGCCAGATGTTGCTGAGTATCGTCGGGATATTTATTGTGTTTTATATTGCAGGATTTGGTTTGAAAAAATCCTTCATCATTTCACTCTGTTTTGCAATGTCCTCCACGGCGATTGTTTTACAGACATTGAAAGAGAAGAACCTTTTCCGTACGGTAAGCGGAGAATCTTCCTTTTCTATTTTATTATTTCAGGATATAGCTGTGATTCCCATTCTCGCACTTTTACCATTTCTTTCCAGATCGGAAAAGGCACTTTCACAGGCAGAGCATGAGAAAATCCTGTTGCAGTATCTCCCGGAATGGCTGCAGCCTTTTACTGTAATTCTGGGGGTTTTGACATTGATTCTCCTCGGCAGATATATCTTTATTCCATTCCTTAGGTTTGTTTCCAAATCCGGGTTGAATGAGTTGCTCACCGCGGCGTCACTATTTCTAGTTATCGGTGTTTCTGAGTTGATGATTTCTGTCGGGTTGAGTCCTGCTTTAGGAGCTTTCATAGCAGGTGTAATGCTGGCAAACAGCGAGTTCCGTCACGAGCTTGAAAGCGATATTGATCCGTTCAAAGGACTTTTGCTGGCTGTTTTCTTTGTGAGTGTAGGTGCCACTATCAACTTCAATATTATATTAGAAAAGCCTTGGTTTATCTTTTCAGCAGCATTTATTGTTCTTGCGGTCAAAGCTGTAGTCCTGTTTTTCATCGCAAAATATTATAAAATGAATAATGAGCAGAGTTTCTTCCTCGCTTTTGCCTTGTCGCAGGTAGGAGAGTTCGCTTTTGTCCTTGTTAATTTTGCGGCGAGTTTGTATCTGATAGATTATCAGGCTAATTCCGAATTAATGGCCATTGTTGCCATTACGATGTGTATTTCGCCATTGCTTTTGATCTTTAAAGAAAAGTTTCTGGATCACCGTTTCATTAAACAAAAAATTGAAGAAAATGTTGAATTGGGAATTATCAGGCAACGTAAAATTATCATCGTAGGATTCGGGTTTTTCGGAAGTACAGTGGGACGTCTTTTGAAAGCGAACGGAATCCGCTCTACAGTTCTGGATAGTGATCCGGACAGAGTTGCACTTTTGAGATCAAACGGGTTTAATGTCTATTATGGAGATGCCACCAAACCTGCCCTGCTGAGAGCAGCCGGAATAGAAGAGGCGGAATTGCTCGTGCTTTGCCTGGATGATATTGAAAAAAATAAATTGCTGGTAGATTATTGTAAAGAGAATTATCCCGATCTGAAAATCTTCGTGAGAGCCAAAAACCGTCTGGATGCCTATGAGTTTCTGAATAAGAATGTAAATAACATCTACCGGGAGACTTTGGGAACAGCTGTGGATATGGCTGTTGATATCCTTCAGGAAAATGGAATGAGGAAATATACAGCCCGCAGAATGGGGAAACGCTTTATGCTGATAGACAAAGCGATGACAAGACGTCTGGCTAAAGAAAAAGATCAGGATAAAATTACCTTTACGCTACGGGAATCTCTGGAACGGGAAGCCGAACTATTGGCATTGGACAGTATTTCCTTCGAGGAAAATCACTGGAGCGGCGATGAGGATGAGGATAAATAGTATTCAAAATCTGTTGCTGTTTGCCTACTTTTCCTTACTTTTAATCCCCAAATATTTGTATTAATGAAGATAATAAAAACGACATTGCTCATCACTTTCATTGCACTTAATGCTGGAAATATGACGCTCAATGCTCAGCAGAAAAAAACTTCTGCAACTATAGAAAAATCTATGAACAATAATCCTTTTCTCAAAAAAAGTCCGTTGCAGTACCAGGCTCCGGAATTTGATAAAATCAAAGACGAGCATTACAAACCCGCTTTTGATTTTGGTTTGAAAGAACAACTGAACAACATCGATAAGATTGTCAATAACAAAGCCGTTCCTACATTCGAGAACACGGTTCTGGCTTTAGAAAACAGTGGAGAAACGCTGGGTAGAGCCACCATTCTTTTCTATAATCTTACCAGTTCCAATACCAATGATGCGCTTCAGAAACTGGAAGAGGAATATGCGCCGGTTTTTGCGGCTCATTCTGATAAAATCTATCTTAATGAAAAGCTTTATAAAAAAATCAAAGCGGTAAAAACAGATAAGCTGGATGCGGAAAGCAAAAGACTGGTAGAATATTATATCCAGAATTTTGAATTAGCAGGCGCTAATCTTTCGTCAGAGAAAAAAGATAAACTGAAGGAGATCAACCAACAGCTGGCAACATTGTCCACACAATTCAGCAATAAATTGCTGGAGGCAAGAAAAAAAGGGGCAGTTCTGATTACCGATGTTAAAGAATTGGACGGACTTTCCGCAGACGAAATTGCTGCGGCGGCAACAGATGCTGAACAGGCCGGGCAAAAAGGAAAGTATCTTTTAACGTTACAGAATACCACTCAACAACCCCTTTTGCAAAATCTGAAAAACAGAGCTACGAGAGAAAAACTCTTCGAAGCATCCTGGACACGTGCTGAAAAGGGTGATGAAAATGATACGCGCGAAACGGTTGAAAAATTAGCAAAATTAAGATTGCAGAAAGCACAACTATTCGGGAAGAAAAACTTCGCTGAATGGAGCCTGCAAGACCAAATGGCAAAAACACCGGAAGCAGCAATGGGACTTCTGGCACAATTAGCAAAACCTGCAGTGGAAACCGCAAACCGTGAAGCAGCTGAAATCCAGGAAGTGATAGATGCGCAAAAAGGAGGTTTCAAAGTGGAGCCCTGGGATTGGAATTTCTACTCGGAACAGGTCAGAAAAGCCAAGTATGACTTAGATGAAAATGAAATCAAACCTTATTTCGAAGTAACTACAGTTCTGGAAAAAGGCGTATTCTATGCTGCAGAAAAATTCTATGGCATCACATTCAAAGTGAGAAAAGACCTTTCGGTTTACCATCCGGATGTGGTGGCGTATGAAGTATTTGACAGAGACGGGAAATCTTTGGCTTTATATTATCTCGATTTCTATACCAGAAGCAATAAAAGCGGTGGTGCCTGGATGAACAATTTTGTTCCTCAATCTCATCTTCTCGGACAGAAACCAGTAATCGTGAATGTCTTCAACTATCAGAAACCGGCTGCCGGAAAGCCTTCATTGATCTCTTTTGACGATGTGGAAACGATGTTCCACGAATTTGGACATACGCTTCACGGTCTGTTTGCAGACCAGAAATATGTTTCTATTTCCGGGACCAATACGCCAAGAGATTTCGTGGAGTTTCCTTCGCAGATCAATGAGCATTTTTCTTTAGAGCCGGAGATCTTGAAAAATTACGCCTTACACTACGAAACCAGACAGCCAATGCCTCAAGCTTTGATCGATAAAATCAAGAAAGCAGCGAACTTCAATCAAGGTTATGCCACTACGGAATTGGTGGCTGCTGCAACACTGGATATGAACTGGCATACAGTAACGTCTGAGGATCAATTGATTCCAGTATTAGATTTTGAAAAGCAAGCATTGAAGAAATATGGATTACTGGTTCCTCAGGTGCCGCCAAGATACCATACGCCGTATTTTGCGCATATCTGGGGCGGCGGTTATTCTGCGGGATATTACGCTTACCTGTGGTCCGAGACTCTGGATTCTGATGCATGGGAATGGATCAAGGCTAACGGTGGTGTGACCAGAGAAAATGGCGATCGTTTCAGAAAATACATTCTTTCTGTGGGGAACAGTGTAGATCTTAACAAGGCTTTTGAAGAATTTACCGGTCACAAAGCGGATATCAAACCACTTCTGAGAAGCAGAGGTTTTATCAAATAAAAAGCTTTTTCCGAAAAAAAACTTTGATAATTCAAGAAATACGTCTTCATTTCGGAGACGTATTTTTTTTGAAAATTTAATCTTCTGTAAATCCCATGAATAAAGGTTTTGTACAGATGCTCAAAAAGACACGTGTGTTTTCATCAAAACACACGTGTCTTTTGTGTAAAACGTCCGTGTCTTTTTACAAAAACATACGGATGTTTCGTGAAATTGATTCATTAAAATTAAAATTCCCCAATTTCTAACCTTGTGCTGACAGCGATTCTGTTCCAGGAATTGATGGTTACAATAGCCATAATGATTTCTGCAATCTGTTTCTCCGTAAAGAGAGATTTTGCTTTTTGATAAGTGTGTTCACTTAGTCCGTTCTGATTGATTAATGTAATTTCCTCTGTCATTTTCAGTGCAATTCTTTCTTCTTCTGTAAAGAATTTTTCAGCTTCGTGCCAGGCGCTGATCAGGAAAATTCTTTCTGCGGTTTCGCCGTATTTCATTGCATCTTTGGTGTGCATATCCAGACAATATGCGCAGCCATTGATTTGCGAAGCCCGGATTTTGATGAGTTCTTTGATAGTTTTAGAAATTTCAGAATTGGCTAAGTATCCTTCCAGTCCCAGCATTGCTTTGTAAGCCTGAGTGTCTGTTTTGCTGATGTTGATTCGTTTTTCCATTGTTTTAATGATTTAATTTGTTGACACAAAGTTGGGAAATTAAAACTATGAAAAACTTAAACTGGTTTAAGAAAGAGTGTAAATCCCTGGACTCTGCTCAGGATGATAATTCTAATTCTGAGTTTAATTGATGAGATGTCAGGCTGAGCGGAACCGAAGTTTCTTTACATTATTACCGTGATTCATAAGACGATTTTCTTTCTAATCTCGCTCAGATATTCCGGTGTGAAGCCCAGGAAAGAAGCGATCAGATACTGCGGTACACGCTGCACGAAATCAGGATATTGTTTTACCAATGAAAAATAAAAGTCTTCCTTGGAATAGGAGAAAATATATTTGACCCTGCGTTGATTAGCTGCGAAAGCTCTATGATAAACAATTCGGAAATACTTTTCCATAATGGGAAAATCGTTAAGAAGCTTTTCCTGAGAATCATTACTGATGGAGAGCACTTCTGATTTTTCAACAGCCTGAATGCTGAAGTCCGAAGGCGTTTTCCGTTCAAAAGAAAAATTATCTGACATCCACCAGGTTTCCAAAGCGAAGTCTGTGGTTTGTTCCACGCCTTTTTCATTAATAAAGAACTTTCTTAGCAAACCACCCAGAACGAAGTAATTGGATCTGCAGATCTCTCCTTCTTCCAGCAGGTTTTCTTTTTTAGCAAACTTCTTGACTTCAAAATAATCCATTATCAAAGCAAAATCTTCATCAGTAATCGTGATGAATTTATCGAGATGGGATTTGAAAATTTGGGACATTAATCGGATTATTGATTGAAACAAATACTATTTTAAGATTTAATATTGTCATTCCGCAGGATCTCAACTTAATCATCTGGATTCCGGACGGAGTGACAACAATATGTTTTACTACATTCTATTTAATATCTCTTTCTTTTTGGTTTCGTAATCTTCAATGGAAATTAAGTCATTATCCAGAAAGGCTTTCAATTTCATTAAAGTTTCCATCGGATCTTCGGCGGTAACTTGTGGCTGTGATTCTATTTTCTGTTCTTCTGATTGTTCGTTTTTTGTATTAACAGTGATTCCGCCGGCAACTGCCCGTTTTTCTTCCAGTTCCTTTTCACGTCTGTATTCTATCATTTCTTCTTCTTTGCTTTGGGCATATTGATAGAGTTTTCTCGCCTGAGATTTTGGAAGGTAATCGATGGTTTCAATAAACCCGCTGATGGCAGTCATTTTAAAAGTTGAACCCAAAATAGCTTCGCTGATATGACTTTCGGCTACGTCTTTCCAAAGATAATCCTGAAAATCAGTTATCAGTCCAAATGATTTGGAACGGAAAAAAAGAATTCTTTTATTGGTAAGGACAACAGAATCCGGAGAGATGTTAATGGCAGGTTTATTCTGAACCGCAATGTATTCCACAGTTTCTCCGTTGGTAAGCAGGTCATTGACTTTTTCTGATATTTTCTCGACTGCTTTCGGGTCCTGGTCTTCGTTCAGGAATTTTTTTATATCGTTGATCATTGTTTGACATTTTAAGTTTTATCTACTGTGAAATTACAAAAACAAATGGAATATTTCTTAAATAAAAAAGGCTGTCACTTTTAGACAGCCTCTTCAGTTTTAATAAATTAATCTAAGAATTATTCTTTGATAACTTTAATTGATTTAAGAGTTCCGTTCGTATATTTAACATTTATAATGTACAGCCCTTTGTTAAGTGCAGAAAGATTTAGGTCTGCAGTGGGCTTCACATCTGCAACAATTCTGCCTGATAAATCAGAAACTGTAATTGAAGCTGCATTTTTAACATCAGAAATTTTCAATACATCTTTGAATGGATTAGGATATACTAAAAGCTTATTTACAACAGGATTATAAAGACCAAGTGTTTCTGTTCCAATATTAAGCGTGTAATCTTCTACATCTCCTACAGTAGTGTTTCCGCAAGGTGATGAAGTGTGAGCAGATGAAAATGTATCGGTCAAACGAATTCTCATTCTTGTTTTTCCCGGTCTTGCATTGGCAGGAATAGTAAATGTTCCGATCCAAGGACCTTTGCCGGAATTTACAATTACTCTTTCATTCTCATCGTCAAAATCTCCGTCCTGATTATAATCTACCCAAACATATACAATGTCTCTAGATTGTCCGTTAGCATTCGGAGTAGCAGTAAAGGAATATACCTTTTCTTTCTCTACATTTACAATGACAGAGGTATTATCCGAATAACCTGAATTTTCCGGAGAAGAATGGCTAAGAACTATAGCGCCACTTGCATCTTTAATTTCAACCTTATTGATTCTTTCAGATCCAGTCCCAGTGTATGTAGCACTAGCGGTACAATATAATGGCGTTTTCGTTGTGAAAGATACCTCGCTACATCCTGAAGCATCTCCAATCATATTGGTTGGTACTATTTTCACGAAATACTTAGTAGAAGAAGACAAAGCAGCATTGTAACTGGTTGTTGTAACTTTTGTTCCGTTTACAACATTGTAAACGCCGGTTGCAGTTCCTATATATACTTTATACCCAGCTGAGCCTTCCGCAGCCGGCCAGGTAATGATGGGTGAAGAGACAATATTTGTTGCTCCTTGGGCTGGTGAAGTAATTGTAGTACAATTGGGAACTGTAAGGGAGGCAATAGCCTCCACTTTATAATTGTCTATAGCTGAAGTTGTCGGAGCCACACTGCTGCCAGATGTATAGAAATCTACTTTAGTTGGATCGCCGGAAATAGTTGTGTACGGACCATATTCTGTACCGTTTATATTATAAACAACAGAACCTGTAACAGAATTATAATTAATAATAACTTTATTCCAGGCAGATGCTGTACCGGTAGCCACACTTGTCGGCGCATCGTCACTATTATTAGTCTTGACATACCAGCTGCTGAATGCTCCTGTAAATTTGACACTTGCAGCTATTTTTAATTGTCCCAATTTTGTTGTTGTATAGAACCTTGCTTCTGTAAGGCCCGTACCAGTGCCTGTGTAATGGTCATAAACTACTTTAATAATTTCATTGCCGGGAGTTCTGGCTGCCCAGGCAGAAGCAAACGCTGCAGGCGATTTGCTTACCCACATAGCAAAGTTGTTAGTCCTTGGAAATTTTAAGGATCTCCCGTGTGTCGATGCTGTAACTTCTGCAATAGTGGCTTGTGAAGCCAAAGATGAGCCATCGTTCCGCTCCCAGCCACCCAGATTGCCCAGATTGCCAATAGGATAAGTGTCAAAATTGTCTTCTTGGAGGACTTGAGAAAATGCTGATCCAGTAAATAGAATACTGGATAAAATGAAAAGTTTTATCATGGTTGTTAATTTAGTTGTACAATAATACAACAAATTTTTTTAACTATAACTAATTGTTTAGTGAAAAAATTATTTTGATTAGCTTAGACAATAATTATTCTTTGTTGTGATTTATCCACTGTTTTTTGCAAGGAAAAAGAGGTTAAGAAATAATCCTGCAGTGACAAATCAATTTTTGAAAGGTATCCTGTCTGCAGCTTGCCTTATCCTCATCATTCATTTTTGTTGATGAAACTTATTGTTGGAAATGCATTCCAATAGAGTGAAATAAAGAATGTAATGTTTTTTAAATGAAAGTAAAAAAAATCGCCAAGAATTTTAATCTTGACGAAATTTTATGTTAACCTTCCAATTGACTCCCAAGGTATTCCCATTCCTGAAGCGTCAAATCCAGTTCTTCTTTCGTTTTATTATAAGTTTCCAACATTTCCTCAGATGGATTTTCATTAGTAAAAGACGCTTCGAATTCCTCGATTTTCAGTTCCAGATCGGAGATTTTTTCCTCCACTTTTTTAATTTTGTTCTGGATGTTTTTTTGTTCTTTGCTTACAATGGTTGTCGGTTGATGGTTGTCAGTTGTTGGTTTTGATTCCTGAGTTTTTGCTTCTTTATATTCTTGTTCCTGATGCAATTTTGACCTTTCAGCAGAAATTTCACGGATGCTTTCTTTTTGTCTGTATTCCAGATATTCATTGATGTCGCCCAGGAATTCTTTCATCTTCCCATCTCGGAATTCGAAGATTTTATCAGACAGACCTTGCAGGAATTCACGGTCGTGAGAAATCACGATCAATGTTCCTTCATATTTCTGGAGTGCTAGTTTGATAATCTCTTTCGACTGGATATCCAGGTGGTTCGTCGGTTCATCCATAATCAAAGTGTTGAACGGGCGAAGTAACAGTTTGCAAAGTGCAAGACGGTTTCTCTCCCCTCCGGAAAGCACTTTGGTTTTTTTTGTAACATCTTCGCCTTGAAACAAGAAAGAACCTAAAAGATCACGCACTCTCGGTCTGGTTTCTTCCGTTGCGGAATCTTCTGCTTCCTGAAGAACTGTTTTTTCAGGTGTCAGAACTTCTTCCTGATTCTGTGCAAAGTAACCGATGCTTACGTTGTGACCAAGATTCCACTCTCCGGAATAATCCGTGATGTCGCCAGCAAGAATCTTTGCCAGAGTCGTTTTTCCCTGTCCGTTCTGACCTAGAAGCGCAATTCTGTCACCACGTTCTACAAAGAAATCAACGTTGTCAAAAATCTGCTTGTTGCCATAAGCTTTCCCCAGATTTTTAGCTTCAAAAATCACTTTTCCTGGCGTTACAGAAGGCTGAAAACGGATATTGAATTTGGAAACGTCTTCATTATCGATTTCGATTCTTTCAATTTTGTCTAATTTTTTAATTAATGACTGGGCAAAAGAAGCTTTGGTCGCACTCGCACGGAACTTGTTGATGTTGTCTTCCATCTGTTTGATCTCCGCATCTTGGTTTTTCTTCGCCTGCGCTAATTTTTCGCGACGTTCTTTTCTCAGCTCCAGATATTTGGAATAGTTGGCTTTGTAGTCGTCAATCTTCTTATTATTAACATCGAAAGTCCTGTTACAGATCGAAGTCATAAACTGCTTATCGTGACTTACAAGAACGATTGAGCCAGGATAATCTTTCAGGAAATTCTCCAGCCAGATGATAGATTCCATGTCGAGGTGATTGGTAGGCTCATCCAGCAGCATCAGATCGTTTTTCTGAAGCAGCAGTTTTGCCAGCTCAATTCTCATTCTCCAGCCTCCGGAAAATTCGTCCGTGATTTTATGGAAATCATCTGCTTTGAAACCCAATCCAAACAATACTTTCTCCACATCGCCTTCCAGATTGTAGGCATCGTGATTCATCAAAAGGTCATTCAGTTCCGTCATTCTGACAATCAGATCAGAGTAGGCATCACTTTCGTAATCGCTTCTGGTTGCCATCTGATGATTAACTTCCTCAAGCTCATTTTTCATTGCATTGATCTGCTCATAAGCCTGCATTGTTTCGTTCCAAACGGTTCTTCCTTTTACAAAATCCAGATCCTGCTTCAGGAAACCGATCGTGATGTTTCCTTCAGGAACCACAGTGCCTTCGTAGAAATTGATTTCTCCGGACAGGATTTTAAGAAGCGTAGATTTTCCAGCTCCGTTTTTTCCAACCAAGCCAATTTTGTCGTCTTTTTTTATCGTAAAATTAACGTCTCTGAAAAGATAATTTCCTGCGTGATGCAAGCCTAATCCCTGTGCCGAAATCATTGTGATGTATGTTTGAATTTGAATTTGCAAAAGTAGTGAAATATGTTGGATGTTGGAAGTGTGGAGTTGGTTGAAAATATATCTTTAAATTAACTTTCACATCCAGCATCAGACTTCTGGCATCCAAACAAATTCCTATCTTTGCAAAAATCTTAAATAAAATGAGCAAGCCGATTTCGGAATTTATAGAAAAGTATTATTTGCACTTCAATGCAGCTGCGTTAGTTGATGCTTCCAAAGGTTATGTTGCCCACCTGAAAGATGGCGGAAAAATGATGGTGACATTGGCTGGAGCCATGTCTACGGCGGAACTTGGGAAAATCTTTGCAGAGATGATCCGTCAGGACAAAGTAGACTTTATCTCTTGTACTGGAGCTAATTTGGAAGAAGACCTTATGAACCTGGTTGCGCATTCTCATTATGAAAGAGTTCCGCACTACAGAGATCTTACGCCGCAGGAAGAATGGGCACTTTTGGAAAGAGGTCTGAACAGAGTTACTGATACTTGTATTCCGGAGGAAGAGGCTTTCAGAAGGTTGCAGAAACATATATATGAGCTTTGGAAAGATGCCGATGATAAAGGAGAAAGATATTTTCCGCACGAGTATATGTATAAAATGATTCTTTCCGGAGTTCTTGAGCAGTATTACGAAATTCCGAGAGAAAATTCCTGGATGATCGCTGCGGCTGAAAAGAATTTGCCAATCGTGGTTCCGGGGTGGGAAGACTCTACAATGGGTAATATTTTCGCTTCTTATTGTATCAAAGGCGATTTAAAATTCTCTACAATGAAATCCGGAATCGAGTATATGGCTTATCTGGCCGATTGGTACACAAAAAATTCAGGTGGAAAGGGCGTTGGATTCTTCCAGATTGGTGGAGGAATTGCCGGAGATTTCCCAATCTGCGTGGTACCGATGCTGTATCAGGATATGGAGATGCATGACATTCCGTTCTGGTCTTATTTCTGTCAAATCTCTGATTCTACAACATCTTATGGCTCCTATTCCGGAGCAGTTCCGAATGAGAAAATCACTTGGGGGAAATTGGATATCACCACGCCGAAATTCATTGTGGAAAGTGATGCGACAATCTGCGCACCATTAATGTTCAGCTATATTCTTGAGAATTCATAAAGTTGGAGGACGGAAATCTGAAACTGGAGGATAATAAAAGCGTTCAAATTATTTTGAACGCTTTATTTTTATTTTAAATAGATGATTTGTTAATCCAGGGAATTTATCAAAACTAAATATCTGTATCCAAAAATAGCTTTTTGAAGCTTATTCAATTTTGTAAAATCTCTTTTGCTGTATTTTGGTAAAATAGCGACATTTATTTTATTCAGAAATTTAAAAAATGACTTTTTCATAACCTAAAATTTGATTTTAAAATACAAGATTCAAACCAAAATTAAAGCATCATAACGCCTTCAATTTCTGCTACTTTTTTATAGATCATAATAACCTGGTCTGCATCCAGTACAAAACAATCTATGGAAACAGAGGTATATTTTCCGGTAGAACTTTCCTTGTTGGATAAAGTGTATTTCAAGTTGTCAAATACTCTCAGGATTTCTGTGATTTTTTCAGAATCGCTGGTAACGATGAATTTAAAAAGATATTCTTCCGGAAAATTATGTTGTTCTTCCAGTTTTTCTTTCAGGGATTTATAAAATTCTTCGGGGTTAGCATGGTTGCTTTCTATGATATCTGCCATTGATCTTAAAATTTAATTATAAAAAGAAGTCTCCGCAAAAAACGGAGACCAAAGGTAGTGATATTTATTTTGAGACTAGGAAGGATTTTCTGCAGTAGCTTCTTGAGGAAGGGATACGTCATCTGGTGCAGATTCCAAAGCTTTATCCAAGGTAAACAGCGATTCATCAGTAGCCTGATCGCCACCTGCTATTTTCAATTTATCAATTAATTCCAGAGCTAATTTTTCCTCTTCAATCTGTTCTTTCACAAACCATTGCATAAAATTCCAGGTTGCCCAATCCTTTTCCTGAAAAGCCAAATCTACCAGATGATAGATTGCTGTTGTATTATCTACTTCGTGTTGGAATACTTTATTAAAGCAATCTGTCAGACTTTGTGGATTTTCCGGAGGAGCAGGTATAGCCTCTACTTTTGCTTCTCCGCCTCTGTCCAGTATGTAGCGCATAAACTTGATCATATGATTGCGCTCTTCCTGAGAATGTCTGTATAGAAAATTGGCAATTCCGCCATAGCCTTTGATGTCTGCCCAGCATCCATAAGAAAGGAAAATCTGTGAAGCATGCGCTTCTTTAGTCATTTGCCTGATGAGAGCAGACTGCATGTTGTCTGATAATCTGTTGGTGTTCATATTATGATGGTTTAGTGATTAACATAATTAATAACTCAAAATGAGTTATTAAAATTCTTATTTTGATAATTAGACAAATATTGAGCCACAATTCAGGGATTTTTTTGCTAAGCTTATCATTATATTTTAAGTTGTTTTTATGATGTATTTATTTGATTATAAATGATTTATATTATAATTAATAAAATTTAACACCGTGTTAATAAAATCTTTTATATTAGGGGTAAGAAAATAATACATAAGAATATTATGAGAAAGAATTATGTTAAATTACCATTGTTGATTGCTGCTTTGTACTTTGGCGGTGATTTGCATGCGCAATCCACACAGGATACTGCTACCAGAGAAAATAAAATCGAAGAGGTAGTTGTGATTGGATATGGAACACAGAAAAAAGTTGATTTGACAAGTGCAATTACGACAGTAAAAGCTGCTGATATTGTCAAAACACCTTCTGGGCAAGCTACACAGTCTTTGCAAGGAAAAGTTGCTGGGGTTCAAATTATTGCAAATGGATCTCCGGGTGAAGCACCAAAAATGAATATTAGAGGCGTACATTCCATTAATGGAGATAATCAACCTTTATATGTTGTTGATGGATTGTTTGTGAATAACATTGAATTTTTAAATCCTAATGATATCCAGGATTTTACAATTCTTAAAGATGCATCAGCATCTGCAATTTATGGGGTTTTAGCAGCTAACGGAGTTGTTGTAATCACAACTAAAGGAGGAAGTTTTAACAGGAAACCCAAATTAACTTACGACTCTTACTATGGTGCACAATACGCGAATAATGTTATCAAAATGGCTAATGCGGAGCAGTACACTAATTTTGCGTTAGAGTCTGGAAGTCAATTTGAAATTGATGCCATATATGGTGGACCGGGTAATAATTATATGGGTGCGATTCAAAGATTTGGAAGAAGCAGAACCAATCCAAATCTGCCTAATGTGAATACGGACTGGTACAAGGAAGCACTTAGAATAGCACCAATCCAGAATCATAGTTTAGCTGTAGATGGAGGGTCTGATAAAGTGGCATACTCCTTGGGCGGGCATTATTTTTCTCAGGATGGTATTCTTAATATGAAAAACAGTTATGAAAGATTTAACATCCGGGCAAAAGTGGATGCAAAAGCAACAGATTGGCTTAATGTTGGGGCGTCAATGAATTATACAAGAGGAGAGAAATATGATGATGAGGGGTCTGCTTGGCAGCAAGTTTATTATGCGGTTCCCATTATGCCTGTTTATGATCCTCTCTTTACCGGAGCAACTTATAAGCCATATGCAGATGCAAGAATACTAGGTTACAGAAGTAGTGATAATCCTTTTGCTTTAATGGAAAATGTGGATAAATTAGGGATTCAAAAAAACCTCATTTTCAATGCCTATGCAGAAATCAGTTTACTTCCTAAAGAATTAACCTTCAAGTCCTCCCTTTCTTATAATAGCAGAACATTCAATGAACGATTAATGGAGCTTCCATATTTCGTAAACAACTTTGCAGGAGGTTTCCAAAGAACAATAGAAAATTCCTCCATTACTCGTAATAATGCTACTTACGAAGATTATATATGGGATAATGTCCTGACTTGGAATAAAACACTTGGCGAACATGACTTTACATTGATGGGAGGTACTTCTTACGCTGACCAACTATACAGTTTCATGAGTATCAAAGGTTTTTTCTATGCTGCTAGCCCGTTTTCCAGATATAACGAGAGTACGTGGTATATAAATAATACAGCTGATATTGGTAGAGTCACGAATGATGGAGCTTCTGTAGATCCTTATCGTTTTTACAGAACATCTTATTTTGGTAGATTATCTTATAAGTTTAAAGATCGTTATATCCTTTATGCCACACTTAGAAATGAGGGGTCTAATAAGTATCCAAATCAAAAGACAATCAATTTGCCAGCCTTTGGTCTAGGTTGGGTAGCATCAGAAGAATCTTTTTTAAAGGGAGCCAATTGGATGAACTTGTTAAAATTCCGTGCAGGTTGGGGTAGGTTAGCCAATGATAATGTACCGAATAATAGACCTAGTACTGCACAGTCTGTTAATAGTGTGTTTGCAGATACATTTGTTCCAGCATTTCAATTTACCACTTTCTTAGATGATGTAAGAAGAGAATATACCGAAGAAACTAACGTCGGTATCTCAGCAGAGTTTTTGAACAGAAGATTAACATTAGAAGGAGATTATTACATAAAAGACACTAAAAATATGGTAATAGGTGTTCCTCCAACTATTGGTACAGCGGTTAGTTATAGAAACGTTGGAACTATGAGAAACAAAGGTTTTGAAATATCATTGGGTTGGAGAGATAGAATTGGAGAAGATTGGGGGTACAGCATTAATGCCAACTTTACAAATAATGATAATAACATTACAAAATTGGTGGATAACGCATCGTTCATCGCAAGAGGATCTGGTGATTTTCCTCAGCGTTTGGTAGTTGGTCAGCCAATGGATGTTTTCTATGGATATGACTTAATAGGTGTTTACCAAAATCAGGCTGAAATTAATGCAGACCCTACAGCGGTGGCTTATAATAGTTCAAACCCAAGTAGCCCAATTAAGCCTGGTTATTTCAAATACAGAGATATCAATGGTGACGGAAAAATTGATGATCAGGATAGAATGTATTTAGGTTCTGGTATTCCAACCTATTATTTTGGAGGATCACTAGCTGTGTCATATAAAACGTGGGATCTTTCAGTAGCATTTTATGGACAAGGTGGTAATGTGATTTTGAACAGAAACCGTGCAGAGGTTATCAGAACTACAGGTAGAAATATAGACGCAGATTTTGCAATCAACCGTTGGCATGGAGAGGGTACTACTAATGAGTACGTATCATCCGAAGGCTACAGAAGTAGTTGGAATAATCAAAAATTATCAAAATTCTGGTTGCAAGATGGAGATTTCTTCAGAATTCAGAATATCCAAGTAGGTTACACTCTGAAAGCCGATGGAATACCGGAAATGAGATTTTCGGTAACTGCAGACAGACCTTTTATGTGGACAAAAGCAGAAAATCTTATGAATCCTGAGATTGGTATTAATGGTGTAAATCTGGATGTATATCCTACACCGTCAGTTATCTCATTCGGCTACAGCATCAAATTCTAATTTAAAAAAATTAAAAAAATGAAACAATTAAAATACATAAAAGTAATATTACTTGCCGGATTTGTAGGTCTTACTAGTTGTGACAATAAACTTGACGAACCGATGGAACTTGACTCTAGTTCAAGTTTCGATTATACCAGTGCTGAAGGTGCAAGAGGTGCTTTAATGGGAGCTTATGCTACTTTATCGGGTAAAAAAGCAGATAATAGCGACACCGGTTTCGGATGGGAGCAGATTCCACTAATTTCTGTAAGAGGAGACGATGTTAATGCCGGCGGAAAAGGCGATCAGGCACCGTTTACAGATACGGATAACTATTCTTATGACCAAAGTTACTGGATGTATAATTCTTTATGGGAAATATTGTACCAAAGAATCGTACAGGTAACTGCGCAGATGACTGAACTAGAGAAGTTTAGAGCAGGCGGTGTTAATTCACAGCTTATTGATCAATACCTTGCAGAGTGTAAAACGCTCAGAGCGTTCTATACATTACAGATTTCCAGAGTTTGGGGGAAAGTAATTGTTATGGAAGTATTGGATCAGAGTCAGTTAACTCTTAGATCTAAAGATGATGTCATGTCTTGGATTTCATCACAAATGGACGAATCGATTCCTAACCTTCCTGATTTGAGACCAAATCAACGTACTGATATTAGAGGAGGTGTAACAAGATATACAGCATTAGCTGTAAAGGCGATGGCCAATCTTGAATTGAAAAATTATCAGGGTGTTGCTGATGCAACTGGACAAATTATCAATTCTGGCAAGTTCACTTTATTTGGAGATTATTATGAATTATTTAAAACGCCGGGTAAACTGGCAGATGAAAATTTATTAGAAATTCAATATACAGATTTTGGTGTTGGGACAGGAAATAATGTGAAACACCTTTGGGATTTTTATGGACCGACAAACTGGACACCATCTGTTACTGGTGCTACTGCCGGATGGGGCTTTTATGAGCCGAGTATGAAATATATCAAGTTTATGCTAGGAAGAAATGAGCAGAAAAGACTGGTAACCAACGTACTATTCACACCAGATGGTATTAATGAAATTAAAAAAGATGCAAACTTCTCGACATTACCATCTTGGGTTTCCAATGTTACGCCGGATAATGACCAGATAGGTAACTCTGCCAGAGCGTTGTTTTTCAGTGGGAAGCATTATTTACCTTCTAATCAGTTAATTCCAGGAAGATTAAGCTACGGAAGTAATAAAAATTATATTATTACAAGATATGCTGAGGTTTTGTTAATGTATGCAGAAGCAGTTGCTAGAGGAGCTAGTCCAACAGCTGGATCTGCTGTTGATGCTGTTAACAAAGTCAGAGAAAGAGCAAATTTAGGACTTTTAACTTCTGTTACAGCTGATCAGGTAATGGATGAGAAGTATGCAGAACTTGGCATGGAGTGGGGTATTCGTTATTTCGATATGGTGAGATTAGGTAATACTGCGGCTTTGAGTTATGATGGTAGAACTTTTACTATGGATAAACAATTCTTACCTTATCCATTGGCTCAATTAGAAAGAATACAATCCTTAGAAAAATAATAACTTTGAATCAATCAAGATGAAAAACATAATAAAAATATCTCTTGCAGCAGTTTCAATAATTACCTTGTCTGCCTGTTCAGATGGTTATATAGATGATATTAGCAATGTGGCGGCTGGAGAGGATAAAGCCGCTCCGGTAATTACAATAAATAGCCCTACTGCGGGTACTACTACAATCCCATTCACAGATACTACTACAGATTTTAAATTTGATTACAAAGTAACGGATGACATAGAAATATCGAGCATTGAAATTCTTGTTGATGGGACTGTGCAAAAATCGTATAACAATTTTTTAGATTACAGAGGTTTCTCCGAAATATATACTAAAAATCTCGGTTTAGGTTCTCATACATTTACTATTAATGCTAAAGACCTTTCGGGTAAAACTGCAACCAAATCAGTATTATTCACTGTTGATAATAAATATAATGCTTTGTATGATGAGAAAGCTTACTTCCCATTTTTTGCAGGTAATATATTTACAGAATTGTTATCGGGAAATAATCCTACAGTAGTGGGATCCCCAACAACTGTTAGCGGAGGAAAGTCAGGTGCTGCTTATAAGGGAGCTGTAGATTCGTATTTACAAATACCTTTTAATAACAATCTGTATAGCAATGAAAATGGGATTAGCTTCACTTTTTGGTATAATGTTGATGCTACCCAGGACAGAGCTGGAATAATCTCATTAGGCGATGAATCTATCACTAATAATGACGACAGTAGAAAGAAGGGGCTCAGACTTTTTAGAGAAGGAGCAAATAAGACAGTGAAACTAAATTTAGGAGTCGGTTCAGGTGAATCTTGGAACGATGGCTTTAATATTGGGAGTGCTACAGGATGGATCCATATCGCTGTTACAATCTCTAAAACTGAATCCAAAATTTATATGAATGGACTTCTTCAAAGAACAGCTACTTATACTACACCGTTTGATTTTTCAAATTGTAATAAACTCTCCATAGGTTCGGGTGCTCCGACATTTACATATTGGGATCATAAATATGATACAAGTATGATAGATGAATTAAGAATTTATGATAAGGCTTTAGATGAAGTTATGGTTAAAGCGACAATGCAATAATTAGTAATATTTCTTACAGTAATAATAAAAACACTTTATGACCACCTGCTCATAAAGTGTTTTTCATAAAAAATAAAACCAATGTTAAAACAGAATTTATTTAACATAGTTATTTGTTCAACCACATTTTTCTTGTGCAGCTGCTCCAATTCGAGTGACTGGGATGTAAACAACTCATCAGTAGGGACCCCACAAAATCCTCCGACAGTTTACACAGATGCTCAGATTGTAGAAATGACCCAAAAAGACGCTCTAAAATATTTCTGGGATTTTGCACAGAGCAACTCCAAACTCGCAAGAGAAAGATACCATACAGATAATCCAAATCATGATGCCGATGTCGTAACTACAGGAGGTTCAGGATTCGGATTAATGACAATTTTGGTGGGAATCAAGAATGGTTATGTTTCACAGGCTGATGCTGTTTCGAGATTAACAACCGCTCTTGATTTTCTCAAAACAGCCAATCGGTTTCATGGCGCATGGCCGCACTGGATTAATGGAACTAATGGTTCAGTCATTCCTTTCGGAGACCCTGCAGTCACAAAAGATAATGGAGGAGACTTAGTAGAGACGGCATTTCTAGCACAAGGACTGATTTGTGTAAGAGAATATTTTAAAAATTCAACCAATCCAACCGAATTGACATTGGCTCAAAAAGCCGATGACCTTTGGAAAGGTATTGAATGGAACTGGTACACAAAAGGGGAAAATGTTCTCTACTGGCACTGGTCACCTAATTACGATTTCGCTTTGAACCATAAAATCCAAGGTTATGATGAAACCTTGATTGCCTATATTCTGGCAGCGGCTTCTCCGACCTTTCCTATTGAAAAGGCAGTTTATCAAAATGGTTGGGCAAGAAACGGAGCCATCAAATCTGCAAGTTCACAATTCGGGATCCCATTAGTAGTTAACCATAATGGAGCTACAGGAACGGTGGGTCCAATGTTTTGGTCACATTATTCTTTTTTAGGTTTAGACCCTAGGGGGTTGTCGGATGATTATGTTAATTATGGAGATGCAACAACTAATCATGCTAAAATTATGTATCAGTATTGCGTTAGCAATCCAAAGGGCTGGCAGGGTTATAATTCCAAAAGTTGGGGACTTACAGCAAGCTACTCCAGAAATCCAACAACAGGAGCTGATGACTATGCTGCTCATCAACCGAATAATGATCTAGGGATTATTTCGCCAACAGCAGCGATTTCTGATATGCCATATACGCCAACAGAAAGTATGAACTTCCTGAGATTTCTTTATAACGAAAATTATTCTAAATATATCGGCGTTGCAGGACCTTATGATGCTTACTCGATTCAGTACAATTGGGTGACACCAAGATACTTGGCAATAGACCAGGGTACTATTGCACCGATGATTGAAAATCACAAAAATCAATTTCTTTGGAATCTCTTTATGAATGCTCCGGATGTGAAACAAGGCTTAATTAAACTTGGCTTTCATTCATCCACTCATGGTTTTTAATTCTAAATAAATAGTAATGAAAAATATATTATCATTATCCATTATCTCACTATCAGTATTATTATCCTGCAAAAACACACAGGTTACAAATTCAGATACAGGTACCAACTCAATTTCAAAAAACCTTACAGAGGCCCAGCTAATGGACAAAGTTCAAACCGATGTTCTCAGATATTTCTGGGACTTTGCAGAACCCAATTCATTATTAGCCCGGGAGCGCTATCACGAGGACAATATCTATCCCGATAATGACAAGCACGTGATCACAACAGGAGGTTCCGGCTTTGGCTTAATGACGCTTCTGGTGGGAGTAGAAAGAAAATATATTCCAAGAAAAGAAGCTGTAAAAAGATTAACACACATTGCAGACTTTCTGGAAAAGGCAGACCGTTTCCACGGCGCATGGTCTCATTGGATCAATGGAGAAACAGGCAAAGTTGTCCCTTTTGGCAAGAAAGATAATGGCGGAGATTTGGTGGAAACTGCGTTCTTGGTACAGGGAATTATTTGTGTGCGGGAATATTTCAAAAACGGAAACGAAGAAGAAAAAGTACTTGCCGCAAAAATGGATAAGCTCTGGAAAGGTGTAGAGTGGAACTGGTACACAAAAGGCGGTGAGAAAGTGCTTTACTGGCATTGGTCGCCTAATTACGGCTGGGAAATGAATTTCCCTCTGGAAGGCTATAACGAGTGTCTGATTACATACGTCCTTGCAGCATCCTCCCCGGATTATTCCATAGATTCCGAAACTTATAACAAAGGCTGGTCCCGAAACGGAACCTATCTTACAGACAGAACAAAATACGGATTGCCACTCTATGTGAAGCACAATTATGCAGAAGAATTCGGCGGACCACTATTCTGGTCACAATATTCATATCTGGGTCTGGATCCAAGAGGACTTTCTGATCAATACGTCAAAAGTTACTGGGATCTTAACAGAAATCACGTTATCATAGACTATAAATATTGCCTGGAAAATCCACTCAGTTACAAAGGCTATTCAGAAAAATACTGGGGACTTACAGCAGGCTACACCAGGAATAAAGATGGGTCCGTAGGCTATGCCGCACATCAGCCTATGAAAGAAGATTTTGGAGTCATTACACCTACAGCCGCACTCAGTTCGATGCCGTATACACCAAAGGAATCAATGGATTTTCTCAGGTTTATCTACACAGAAAAACCAGGATTTATCGGATCTGCGGGACCTTATGATGCTACCTCCATTCATTATGATGACTGGTTTACCCCCAGGTATCTCGCAATCGATCAGGGCACCATCGCACCAATGATAGAAAACCATCGCACAGGATTGCTATGGAATCTGTTTATGAATGCGCCGGAAATTAAAATTGGACTCAAAAAAATCGGATTTAAGTCACAGAAACACCCAATAGATTAAGAAAAAAATTGCTATCTTTAGCCAATAATATTTATTGTCTCATTTTGATCAAATAAAGTTTTAGGAGCCGGGAACCTGCTCTCCGCTCATACTCCTCGCGCCGGAGCTTTTGCCAACGCTTGCTGTGGGGTATCCGCTCCGATCAGGGCTAGGGTTTAAGACATAAAAAATGAAATACTAAATCAATATTGCTGTGGCAACATTCAGAACTTTGATAAAATTAATTAAGCCCCATAGGAGCGGCTTGTTAATAGAAACCTATTCTGTAGTGAGTTCGTAGGAGCGAAATAATTATCAGATTCATTGAAAAATAAATCAAAAATGAAATTGAACCTAACATTGCTTCCCTTATTACTTTTTGGATTCGTTTCCTTTTCAAATGCTCAGGAAATAAAATCCGAATTCAATAAGGAAATCAAAATTCATAAGAAATTAACCTATATCCTGGATATACCAAAGGATTCCAAATCAAAATTACCTTTGATTGTTTTTCTTCACGGCTCCGGAGAGCGCGGAGACAATTTGGAGATCGTAAAAGCGCACAGCCCGTTTACGTATAAAAATCTTATAAAGGAACCGGTTGCTATTCTGGCGCCGCAATGTCCGGCAAATACTTGGTGGGATACAGATGCAGTGTATTTTCTCATCAGGGAAATCACAGAAAAGTATAAAATCGATACCGACAGAATTTACCTTACCGGTTTGTCAATGGGCGGTTGGGGAACTTTGAAACTGGCGGGGGAACATCCCGAGATGTTTGCAGCCGTGGCAGCCGTTTGTGCGCCTACCGACCGAGTGATGCAGGCCAATATCCATCAATACAAAGATCTGAATATCAAATTATTCCACGGCGGAATGGATGATGTGGTGCTTCCGGAAAATGTATTTAACTTCTATCAGAAATTGCATCCGGTAAATCCAAAAGCAGAATTAACCATTTTCCCAAATGATAATCATAATTCCTGGGACTCCACCTATTCAGATCCCAGGCTGTACGAATGGATGTTATCAATGAGGAAAAAATAAGATTTAAAAAAATTAAATATATAGAAATGAAATCGATGTTTCATAAACTAAGAGCTTTTTGTAATAGCGGTTTCTAAGACTTAAAATAATAAAATTTACTTATGAAAAAGTTTGTAATCCTAGCTGCGTTGGCATTGTCACCATTGTTTTTGGCGCAGGACATTGTAACCAAACCGGTTCAGTCTTTCCAGTCGGCCCAGTATCAGTCCAAGAAAAAAGTTTTTGTAGACAATCTGATCGCCAAAATGACTTTGGATGAAAAAATTGGACAGCTTAACTTGCCATCGTCTGGTGATTTTACCACTGGCCAGGCTCAGAGTTCCGATATCGGGAAAAAAGTAGAGCAAGGTCTTGTAGGAGGATTGTTTAATATCAAAGGTGTAGACAAAATCCGTGACGTACAGAAAGTAGCCGTAGAAAAAAGCCGTCTGAAAATTCCGATGATTTTCGGGATGGACGTTATTCATGGCTACGAGACTACATTCCCGATTCCGCTGGGATTGGCAGCATCCTGGGATATGAATCTTGTTCAGAGGTCTGCTCAGATTGCCTCTCAGGAAGCTACTGCGGATGGGATTAACTGGACTTTTTCGCCAATGGTGGATATCTCCAGAGATCCGAGATGGGGAAGGGTAGCAGAAGGTTCCGGCGAAGATCCTTATCTGGGAAGCGAGATTGCAAAAGCAATGGTCTATGGCTATCAGGGAAAAAATCTGGCCGATAAAAATACGATGCTGGCGTGTGTAAAACACTTTGCTTTATATGGCGCACCGGAAGGAGGCCGTGATTATAATACCGTGGATATGAGTCACGTACAGATGTATAATACCTATTTTCCTCCATATAAAGCTGCGGTGGATGCAGGAGCTGGTTCCGTAATGGCTTCTTTCAATGAGGTTGATGGGATTCCCGCTACAGGAAGCAAATGGCTGATGACGGATGTGCTTAGAAAACAGTGGGATTTCAAAGGTTTTGTAGTAACGGATTATACAGGGATCAATGAAATGATCGACCACGGAATGGGAGATCTGCAGCAGGTTTCAGCTTTGGCAATGAATGCGGGAATTGACATGGACATGGTGGGAGAAGGCTTCCTGAAAACATTAAAACAATCCATCTCGGAAGGAAAAGTTAAAGAAGAGACTGTTACTGAAGCAGCAAGAAGAATCCTTGAAGCTAAATATGATCTGGGGCTTTTTGATGATCCTTATAAATATACCGATTCCAAAAGAGCTCAGAAAGAGGTTTTCAGTCCAAAACATCTCGAAGCTGCAAAAACAATTGCCTCTAACTCTATGGTTCTGATGAAAAATGATAAGCAGGTTCTCCCGCTCAAAAAATCAGGAACTGTTGCAGTAATTGGTCCATTAGCTGATAATGCGATGAATATGACAGGAACCTGGAGTGTGGCCGCCAAACATGCCAATTCTATTTCATTATTGAGAGGTCTTAAGGAAACTGTAGGTAAAGATGTTAATTTTGTTTATGCGAAAGGCAGCAATGTTTATGAGTCTGAAGAAATGGAAAAACGGGCGGCAATGTTCGGAAAGACTACAGATAGAGATAACCGTCCTGCGGAGCAGGTAAGAAAAGAAGCTGTAGATATTGCAGCCAAAGCAGATGTCATTGTTCTGGCAATTGGAGAAAGTGCCGAGATGAGTGGCGAGGCAAGTTCCAGAGCGGATATCACAATCCCGGAAACCCAAAGAGAATTATTGAGAGAACTGAAAAAAACGGGTAAACCAATAGTTCTGGTTCTGTTCACAGGTCGTGCTTTGGTTCTTAATGAGGAAAAAGAACTGGCCGATGCAATCCTTAATGTCTGGTTCCCGGGAAGTATGGCTGGTTACGCAATCTCCGATGTACTTTACGGAAAAGTGAATCCTTCAGGAAAATTACCGATGACCTTCCCAAGAAGTGTAGGACAAATTCCGATCTATTACAATGCTAAAAATACAGGACGTCCGCTAAGCGCAGAGAATACGGACAAATGTAATTTCGAGAAGTTCCGTTCCAATTATCTGGATGAGTGTAACACGCCGCTTTATCCTTTCGGATATGGTTTGAGTTATACTAATTTTGGCTACTCAGAAGTGTCCGTTAGCAATGCAAAACCTTCCGGAAATACTTCAATAGAAGCATCCGTAACTTTGACCAACAACGGAAAATATGACGGAGCGGAAGTCGTTCAGCTTTATATCAGGGACTTAGTAGGAAGCAATACAAGACCTGTTAAAGAATTGAAAGGTTTCCAAAAAATCTATCTGAAAGCCGGAGAGAGTAAAAAAATAACGTTCAACATCTCTCCGGAAGATCTGAAGTTCTACAATAACGAATTGAAGTATGACTGGGAAGCCGGTGATTTCGACATTATGATCGGAACCAGCTCCAGCGAAGTAAAAACTACAAGAGTTAACTGGAGCAAGTAAACGCTTAAATTTAATACAAAACAAGCCTTTCATTTAATCTGAAAGGCTTGTTTATTTTTATGATGATCAATATTTATTCCTTAATAATCTTCTGGGAGATCATTCTGATACCATCTTTTTTCAGAACCAGTATGTAATCTCCCGGATTCAGCGTGGAAACATCCACACTTTTATCATTGTCTGCAACTTTGCTTTCTAACATTATTCTTCCGGAAAGATCCATTATTTCTACGGTTAGATTTTTATCATTCAGATTGCTGAGGTAGATGAAATCTTTTGCTGGAACCGGAGAAATCAGAATTTGATTTTTGCTGATATCTGATACAGCAAGATTATTGGTTTTAACTTTATAGATACTGCCGTTAGAAGCTGCAACATAGAGCTGTTTCTGATTATCCTCGCCAAAAGTCGTAAAATTATTTCCGGAAAAAGCAGGAGTCCAAACAATAGTATTATTGCTGTCTAAAACACCGATCTGAGCAGAGCAGAAATCGGCAAACACGTATTTACTTATAAGATCAGGATACAGATTCCCTCTGTAAACATAGCCGCCCGTTATGGAGCATTTTCCTCCGGAATGATTATACTGTGCTATAGGAAAAGTCATTGTGGCAGACTCTGCGCATCCGTTAGTAAGATAAGGATTATTGCCTTCGTAGCATCGCCATCCGTAATTGATTCCGGCAGACGTAGCAGGGATTCTGTTGATTTCTTCCAGCACACCTTGACCTACATCTGCTATCCAGACATTATTCGTGCTTCTGTCAAAAGAAAACTTCCATGCATTTCGTAGTCCGTAAGCCCAGATTTCATCGGCACCATCTGTGCCTACAAAAGGATTATCAGCAGGAATATTATAAGCACTGTCAGAATTAACATCAATTCTCAGCATCTTGCCAAGCAATGAATTTTTGTTCTGCGAGTTGTTATTGGGGTCATCACTTCCGCCTCCGTCTCCGGTAGAGATCCATAGATATCCGTCTGCTCCAAAATGCATACTGCCACCATTATGGTTGGAAAAAGGTTTATTAATGGTTAGAAGGATCTTTTCCGAAGAAAGATCTGCCGTGTTAGGATTTGAAGCATTTGCAGTAAATCTGGAAACCCTGATGGCTCCCTGCATATTATTGTAATAAACGAAAAAATACCTGTTAGTAGTGAACTCCGGATGAAAAGCCAATCCCAGTAATCCTCTTTCTCCGCCAAAAGTAATGAGACCGGAAATATTAAGAAAATTATCAGGAGCAAGGCTGCCGTTTTCGTTGATTATTTTAATAGTTCCGGACTGTTGTACAACGAATAGTCTGTTATCAGCAGTCGGTGATGCGATGATCTCTACAGGGTTTGAAACGCCGTTTATGTAGTTTTCCAGAACGATAGTCTGTGCAGAGACAGATAGAGTTGAAAGCAGACCCGTCCAAAGTAATATTTTTTTCATAATCAATTATTTTTTAGATGTTTAATCATGCTAACCAAATTATATGCCTCATTTTTTTGGATTATTTAATATTTAATCAAGTTTACTTTTCAGAGCATTTTATTCAAAAAAAAGCAGAGATTTTGACATAATTAGTTGCGGTGCACATATTTATCATTTTCAGATTCTTATTTCCACTATAAATCATTATATTTGCCGACTAAAATTATATATATCGTAAGAAAATGCAAGGAAAAGGACTCGTTACACTAGTTGCCATCGTTCTTGGACTGATTTGTCTCAATGAGCTTTTGCCTTCTTTCTATGCCAGTAAAATAGAAAAAGAAGCAAGAGCCGTAGCAGGAGATAATCAGGTAAAATATCAAGCCGAACTCGACAGACTTTCGAAAGACACCATCAATCTTGGTTTTACTAAGTTGGAGTATAAGTCTGCGAAACAGAAAGAGATGAAACTCGGTTTGGACCTTAAAGGTGGTATCAACGTATTATTGGAGATCAATCAGAGAGATCTGGTTAATGATCTTAGTAATTATTCTACAAACCCGGTTTTGATAGAAGCCCTTAACAGGACGGATCAGGCTCAGAAAAGCTCCAGCAAGCAGTATATTGAGGATTTCTTTATCCAGTTCGATGCTGTGAATAAGGATAAAGGAACGAACCTGAAACTTGCAGATCCGGAAATATTTGGAAATACGAATCTTACGGAGATTAAATTCAATACACCGGATGATCAGGTAAAAAATATTGTCAGAAGAAAAATCGAAGCTTCTGTTGGGACAGCTTATGAAGTGCTTAGAACCCGTATCGACAAGATGGGAGTTACGCAGCCTAACGTTCAGAGAGTTCCGGGAACAGGTAGAATCCTGGTAGAGATGCCGGGTATCAAAGATATCGACAGAGTTAAGAAAATGCTGGCAACTTCTGCCAAGCTTCAGTTCTGGGAAGTGCAGATGGGACAGGAAGTTTATCCTTATTTGTCCGAACTGGATCAGATTATCAAAGTTAAAGGTGATTCTATCGGTGTTGCAAAAAACACCAATTTCATCAATATTCTTCAGCCGGGTTCTACACCGGGAAGTGGTATTGCTAATGTAAAACTTTCTGACACAGCTGTCGTAAATAAAGTTCTGAACAGTGCAGCAGGTATAAAGGCTAGACCTGTAAACCTGAAGTATACACAGTTCATGTGGGGTTACAAGCCGGAAACCAATACTTCCAACAGTTTGGTTTTGTATGCCATCCGTGGAAACATCAACCAGAAAGCTCCGGTAGATGGTGCTGTAGAATCTGCTAACATCAGCTATGACCAATTGGGACGTATCGTGGTGGATATGCAGATGGATTCCAACGGTGCACGTGACTGGAGAGCAATGACTGAAAAAAATAAAGGAAAAGTGGTAGCTGTAACACTGGATAACAGAGTTTACACAGCTCCGGTTGTGAACGAGGTAATTCCTAACGGAAGAACACAGATCTCCGGAAACTTTTCTCAGGAAGAAGCTAAGGATCTGGTAGATGTTCTGGGAGCAGGTAAATTGCCTGCGGGTGCCAAGATTGTACAGGCAGACGTGGTAGGTCCTTCTCTGGGAGCAGAATCCATTAATGACGGTGTGCTATCCTTCCTTATCGCATTTGCAGTAATTATTGTTTATATTATTTTCTATTACGGAGGTGCTGGTGTCTATGCCGTTATTGCAATGGTCATCAACTTGTTCTACATCTTCGGAATTATGGATTCCATTGATGCTACATTAACACTTCCTGGTATTGCAGGTATCGTATTGTCAATGGCGATGGCGGTGGATGCAAACGTAATCATCTATGAAAGAACCAAAGAAGAATTATTCCGTGGAAAAAGCATTATGGAAGCCTACAAAGACGGTTTCAAACACGCGATTTCTGCGATTATCGATGGTCACCTTACGACTTTGATCACTGCGATTATTCTTTATGTGTTCGGAACAGGTCCTATCAAAGGTTTTGCGGTAACATTGATTATCGGTTTGATTATGACATTATTCACATCGGTGTTGTTGTCAAGAGTGATGATTTTCAACAGACTTGAAAAAGGAAAATCTCTTTCCGTGTGGACAGCGCCGACTAAGAATCTTTTCAGAAATACATGGATCGATTTCATCGGGAAAAGAAAATGGTCTTACATCGTTTCTGCTATATTAATGGTAATTGCTATTGCATCTATTGCAATCAACGGATTCAAATACGGCATCGACTTCACAGGTGGGCGTAACTTCGTAGTGAGATTCGAGAAGCCTGTAGATGCTGAAAAAGTAGAGCAGAATATCGCTAAACTGATGCAGACTGCAGATGGTCAAAATAATATCGTAGAAGCTAAAACTTTCGGAAACTCTTCCCAGCTTAAGATCACTACGGATTACCTGATCGATGATGAGTCCCTGCAGGCTGACCAGACTGTAGAGCAGAAAATCTACGAAGGTCTGAAGCAGGATCTTCCGGCTAATATGACATTGGCAGAGTTCAAAGCAGCAGATAAAGATCACGCCGGGATCGTTTCTTCTACCAAAGTAGGTCCTACTGTAGCAGATGATATCAAGACTCACGGTATGCTGGCAGTGGCAGCTTCCCTGATAGGTATTTTCATCTACATCCTTGTGAGATTTGACAAGTGGCAGTTCTCTCTGGGAGCAGTGGCAGGTCTTTTCCACGATACGGTAGTAATCCTGGGAGTTTACTCATTGTTCTACAAAGTGATGCCTTTCAATATGGAGATCAATCAGGATTTCATCGCCGCCATTCTGACGGTGATTGGATATTCCATCAATGATACGGTGATCATCTTCGACAGAATCCGGGAATACCTGCGTGAGAAAAAAGCTTTGACGCTGGCTGGATTATTTGATGATTCCATCTCCAGTACGATCGGTAGAACTTTTAATACTTCCTTCACTACGATTTTGGTAATCCTTGCGATTTTCATCTTCGGGGGAGATAACCTGAGAGGATTTATGTTCTGTCTGTTGATCGGTATCGGATTCGGTACTTATTCTTCTATCTTCATTGCATCGGCTACGGCTTATGACTTCCTGAGAGGTAAGAAAAAAGAAGGCAAAGTAACAGGGAAATCTTCTGTCAGCAATGCTGAAATAGTAGACTAGTTCTCTTAAGCTATATCAAAAAACTCTCAAGAAATTGAGAGTTTTTTTTTGTTTATAGGTGGTGGTCTTTGTAGTTAGGTTTTTGGTAGTAGGTTTAGTTAGTAATTTTGACAACTTTATTGTTGAAACAAAGCTCCGTAGGAGCGACATGTTTGTAGAATGCAACAATTGAAAACCTGACAAAGCTCCGAAGGAGCGAAATATTTTTAGAATAACGTGGCGAATAAAGCAAAGCTCCGAAGGAGAGCGACATATAAAACAAAAAATCCTGCAGAAAAAACTCTGCAGGACTAACACCATTTAAACATCAATTTGGGAAAACTGATTTTTTATTCAACAGGTGGTGGCGGAACATCCGGCAAACCACTTGGCGTATCATAAATGATATAATCATTATACTTCGCTTCATCGGTTTCGTAGAAAATATCTTGTCCGATGCCTGCATATTTCGTGAGCAGCTTATAAAGCGTGTTGAGTACCTCAATGCGGTCTTCCGTTGCCACATCCCTGTCCGAGATTCCTTTTGCCTGTGCGTCTATCGCAAGATCCAATTCATCACGTTGTGCTATGAGCGTTGCTATTTTATCCTCCGTCAGTCCTTCATTTTCCAATTCCCGGAGATACTTATCCGCAGCGGCAGACATAATTCTTGCGTTGCGCACGATCTCAGCATCTGGCTGGCGTGTGATATCCGAGGCGCCGAATTCCCTATGCTTGGCACTCCCGAATCCAAATGTGTTTTCAGCCATATTCAGGATGGTTCGCATAGATTTTTCCAAGGCACGGCGGGCAGTTTCTTTCTGGTTGGTTAGGTCTATTTTGATGGCTTCCAACTGCTCATCGGAGGGGAAATCTTCCACCGCACTGCGGGCTTCCATCAGTTCGGTTCTCTTGGCAGGTGAGTAGCCCCGGTCTGTGAATTCTACAATATCGCGATCTAACAGGTTGATAAATTCATCCGCTTTTTGTTTCAGAACGGCGTCAGGGAATAGATATCCCCTTGTAACAGGATTTTTTTTCATAATAAAGATCATTTATGTTAATAATTCTAAATTATAATTTTTTCTCAATTCCACAACCATTCAAATCAAATTTTGATAAAATTAATTATAACTGATTGACTGATAGCGAATTTGCTTCAACTAAATGGATCAACGGCTCAACTAAGTGAATCACTGGCTCAACTAAATGAATCAACTACGCAACTAAATGAAACATTGACCTAACTAAATCAATCAACAGCTCAACTAAGTGAATCATTGGCTCAATTAAATCAATCATCACTACAACTTAATGAATCACCGATACAACTAACTATGTTTTTAGCTTTTTTGAATATTTAAATTATTATCTGATAAAATAATAGAGATCACAAGATAGCTTCATACTCATAAATTGCTTTTTGATAAGAGTTTGCATTATATTCTCTCTCGCAGATTCCTCCGGTTTTTTCAGATGATAAAAAATAAATCGGTCTAATCTGGTAAATCTGCGAGAATAAATAGCTCTCTCAATTATGTATTTATCTTACCTGAAAAAATTGAAAAACAATTTAAAGGTCGCTCCTATGGAGCTTTCATTTTAAAAATCTTGTTTTCTATTAACAGGATGCTCCTGACGGAGCATTAATTTTGAAAGAAGGAATTTTCTATTGAGAAAAAGCTCCTGATAGAAACACTATTTAATCACAGTTGGGGTTCTATTGACAAAAAAGTCCTGACGAAACTGTACATAATCCCTTCGGGATTAACTGTTAATAGAAGAAAGTATTGCTAAAATCAAAAAAATCCTATCTTCGCACTCTATGAAACAAAATCAAAAATCCGCTGCCATTGGTTTTATATTTATCACTTTATTGATCGATATTACAGGGTGGGGCATCATCATCCCCGTGGTTCCAAAACTGATAGAAGAGCTGATACACGCAGACATCAGCGAGGCGGCAAAATATGGCGGATGGCTGAGTTTTGCCTATGCTTTCATACAATTCGTTTTCTCGCCCTTTGTCGGGAATCTGAGTGACAAATACGGGCGACGCCCCGTGATTCTACTTTCGCTTTTCGGATTTTCTATAGATTATATTTTCTTGGCATTGGCGCCCAATATCTGGTGGCTGTTCATCGGGAGAATCATTGCCGGCATCACGGGCGCAAGTGTAACGACTGCGAGTGCCTACATCGCCGACATCTCTACAGATGCAGACCGTGCGAAGAATTTTGGATTGATTGGTGCCGCCTTTGGCGTTGGGTTTATCATCGGTCCTGTGCTGGGTGGCGTTTTGGGACATTATGGTTCGCGAGTTCCTTTTTATGCGGCGGCAGTTTTGTGTATGATTAATTTTATCTACGGCTACTTCGTGTTGCCAGAAAGTCTAACGCCAGAAAACCGCAGACCGTTTGACTGGAAAAGAGCCAACCCGATTGGTTCTTTCAAATTCCTTAAAAAACATCCCGAGATTTCTACCTTAACCACAGCTTTGATTCTGATTTACATTGGCGGACACGCAGTGCAAAGCAACTGGAATTTTTATACGATGTACAGATTCGATTGGGATGAGCGAATGGTCGGGATTTCTCTTGGTGTTGTTGGGCTGATGGTAGGTCTGGTTCAGGGATTGCTGATCCGATGGATCAATCCCAAAATCGGGGACAAAAAAAGTGTGATCTATGGTTTGTTGCTGTATGCTTTTGGGATGTTGTTGTATGCTTTTGCTACCGAAGGCTGGATGATGTTGGTGTTCACAATTCCGTATTGTTTGGGTGGGATTTGTGGCCCGGCGTTGCAGTCTATCATTACCAAAAATATTCCGTCCAATGAACAGGGCGAATTGCAAGGCGCACTGACGAGTTTGATGAGTGCCACTGCCATCATTGGTCCACCGCTGATGACGCAATTGTTCTATTACTTCACGCACAAAGAAGCGCCTTTCCTTTTTCCGGGAGCACCATTCTTCTTGGCTTTCTTGTTGTTTATGTTGGGGATTTATTTTGTATATATAAGTTTTACCAAGAATAAACTTTAGCGGGAATTTTCTCGCAGATTTTGCAAATGTTGTAGAGCAACTTTTTCGTGATAAGTATCAGTGAGATTGAATTAATCTATGCTTTCGGAACATACGTATAAACATTGTACGGGATGATTTTCTCAGCGGTTTTTTTGGCAATCAAACTTCCTAAAAGAATAGGGAAGAAGAGTTCATAGCCGTTTGGTACCAGACTGCAGGCTAAAATCAATGCAGTGAAAGGAGCGAAAATTGCGGCGGACAATGTGGCAGCGATGCCTATCAAAACAAAATTAATGTAAATCAGAGACGTTCCGAAAAAGGTATTGCAAGTGATAGCAAACGCCAATCCCAAATAAGCTCCTGCCACAATGCTTGGTGCGAAAACTCCGCCGTCTCCGCCAGCGCCTAAAGTCAATGATGAAACAATGGGCTTCAGCAGTACCAAAGCAAAAAGAAACATCAATGAATAATGGGTGGGGTGTGACAGTAATTCGGTAAGAGAATGGTAGCTGTCGCCATAGAGAAAAGGGAAGAGGCAGATCAATCCGCCAACTGCCAAAGCACCGAGATTGACACGGATAAAATTGTTGTTAATCCCCGAAAAGAATTCCTTGATCTTAATAACCAATAAAGTGAAATAAACCGAGAGAGTTCCGCTGAGCAAACTCAATATCAACATAAAAGGAACGGCGGTCCAATTCCAGTCTTTCACAGGCAAATTGATCAATGGTTTCGATGGGAAGAAATAAAGGAAAACCCAAGCAATCAAAGCAGATGCTGCACAACTGATGAGCAAGGTTTTGTTTATTTTACGCGCAATAACTTCTAGGGCAAAAAGACATCCCACAAAAGGATTCCCAAACAGAATGGCAACGCCAGCAACGACTCCGGCACAAATCAACTCCAATTTATAGACATTTGCCGCAAAGTGTTTTTCATAAACCGAATTTCCAACTGTCGCTGTTGCAACCACCGTAGAAACCTCGATTCCTGTGGAGCCTCCAAAAATAACGGTTAAAAATCCATTGATGTAATGCGAAGGGATTTTGAAAAAAGGCAAGTGATCCTTCCGCTGATCTACGGTTTTGTAGATCTCCGTAATGCCTTTGTTTCTTCGGTTTTTGAAAACATATTTCCTAAGAAAATAGATAGCCGTAATCCCGATGGTTGGTAGAATGATGAATAGATAAACGTTCGTTTTCTCTGCCCATTCGAAAATATGTTCCTGAAAATATTCTGTGAGATTTTTGAGGCTCAAGCCTAAAACAGAGGCGATAACTGCTATTAATAAGGAAGATATTATTAATTTAAAATAATTGTGCGCCTGTACTTTCTTTCTTGTCATTGTCTCAAACTCTTAAAACTCACAAATTTACGTCAAAAATAATTCTTAGAAGAACAACGCATTGGGTTTGACGGATTTCAGTTTTTTTTAAGGAAAAATTATTAATAATCTGTATATCACTTCTGTAAATGTTTCTTAATTTTGCGCTATGGAATTGAGTATTGGAGAAATGCTGGTTATAGCTTTGGCTATCGTGGTTTTGTTCGGACCGGATAAATTGCCCGAGATCGCAAGAGGTCTGGGCGAGGGAGTCCGTAAAATGCGTGGCGCTGTAGATGATATCAAAACCGAAATCATGAAAGAAGCGGATAATCCCGTCTCCGAAATCAAAAAGGAAATTGAAAAAGTGAAGAAATCTGCGCAGGAATTTAATCCACTAGCAGAGAAAAAAATTGACATTCCTTCACAAGAAGAAACTCCAAAAATCAACCTTTCCGAAGACGACACCCACGAAGGCCCCGTAAGCCGATAAACCTATGAATGAACTGATCTCTCTGGACCAGCAGCTGCTTTTGTTTCTCAATGGATTGGGAAGTTCCACCTTTGACCCGTTTTGGCTTTTGGTAACAGGGAAATGGTTCTGGATTCCGTTTTATATTATTCTGCTCTATCTGGTTTACAAAAGCGTTCCTATCAGAAAACTTCTGTTTGTACTGCTATTCATTGCTATCGGTATCACTATATCCGACCAGCTTGCCAGCGTTTTCAAACACGGGATACAAAGATTAAGACCTTGTCACGAACCGCTCCTGGCTGATAAAATGAGAATGGTGATCTGTGGCGGAAATTATGGCTTTTACTCAGCACATGCATCCAGCTCGTTTTTCCTGTTCAGTTTTCTTACTCTTCTTATTGGTAAAAAATACAGATGTCTGCCTTATATATTGGCGTTTTGGGCAATGTTGGTTTCCTATAGCAGGATTTATGTAGGGGTTCATTATCCCGGCGATGTTGCCTTTGGTGCGGCAGTAGGCTTTCTGTTAGGTGGTTTTTTAGCTAACCTGACTAAGAAAGTTCTGGCAAAAAACTAGAAGTTAATTTTGCTAACATCAATCATTATGATAAGGTTTGCCTTGCAGTATTGTTGCAGCACGGTAGATCTGTTCCACAAAGAATAACCGAATCATCTGGTGTGTAAAAGTCATTTTTGATAATGAAATTTTCTCATTAGAACGCTGGTAGATTTCCTCCGAAAAACCATAGGCACCTCCAATCAGGATATTGACTTTTTTGACTGAACTTCCCATCCAGAAATCGATTTTTTCTGAGAACTCTCTGCTTGTGAATTGTTTGCCTTTTTCATCCAGAAGAATGACCAGATCGGAAGGATCTATATGATTCTGGAATAACTTAGCTTCCTCTTTTTTCAGCTGGTCAGGACTCAGGTTTTTGGCGTTCTTCACATCCGGGATTTCGATGAGTTCAAAGTTCCAGTGTTTGGGGATTCTCGGCAGATAATATCTGATAAGAGAAACTATTTCTTTATCATCCGTTTTCCCGATGCAGATCAAATTAATACGCATTTAGTATATTTGTGAGGCAAAGATAAATGAATGGCAAAAAAAATACAGCGTTTTTTCCTCAATATCAAAAACTTTTTCGACGGGATTCATATTCCGGTTTTAGGGATCTCTCTGTGGAAGATGTTTTCCATCTATTCGGATGCGATATTCAAAAATCCTCTGGGCAGGCAGGCTGCGAGCATTTCCTGGAGTTTTTTTCTCAGTCTTTTCCCGATGATTCTTTTCTTCCTGTCGGTATTGCCTTTTATGCCGCATTATGACAAGCTGCAGTTTTATATTTTCGAGGTGCTTATGCCTAATGTCTTTCCATCTCACATGCAAAGTGATGTCACAGGCTATATCCAGTCCAGCCTTATCCCTAATATGAAATCGCTAAGCAATCTTACGATTCTGCTGTCATTTATTTTTGCAACTAACGGCTGCTTCTCACTGATCAACGGATTCAACAGGAATACGGAACTTCAGCGTGGTTTTGTGAAGGAATATCTTTTGGCAATGCTCATCACGATATGCTTTCTTACATTAGTCTGTCTGTCGATTTTCGGAATTTATTACAGCGAGGTGGTTCTGAAGCTGTACACGCCTACATACGATATCAGCTGGTTTACTAAGAATCTCAGTAAGATCATCGGATTTATCTCGTTTCCTTTGTTTTATTTTATCCTGCTTACATTATTTTACTGGATCGGATGTATAAAAATTACCAGAATCAGAGAAGCATTTCCCGGTGCCATTCTTACTACTGTTCTCTTTGTGGTTCTCACTTATTTCTTTGCGATTTATGTAGCCAATATTGCCAGGTACAACGTTCTGTACGGTTCCATTGGTTCCATAATTTTGGTAATGATCTGGGTCAATGTCAATGTTTTCCTGGTATTAATGGGTAATGAGCTGAATCTCGCCATCAAAAAAGTTAAACTCGAAAAACTGGTGCGCGAAGAGATGACTTCCGGAATTACAGAATCTTCGCCTTCTTCATCTTAAGAATAATGAATCCTGTTAATCCAGACAAAACAGAAGCAAACAAAATACTGATCTTGGAAATATCCTGATTCTCTACCTCATTCGGAAAAGCGAGAAGCGATACAAAAATTGACATGGTAAACCCGATTCCTGCCAGAAAACCAACACCAATCATTTCCCTCCACCCGGAAAATGCGGGTAATTCTCCCAGTTTAAACTGAATTGCAAGGAATGATAAAAGGTTGATTCCCAAAACTTTTCCAGCAAATAATCCGAAGATAATTCCTAAACTAAGCGGACTAATAAAATGTTCCAAAATCTGAGGCTGAAAAGTAATATTCGTATTGGCTAATGCAAATATGGGCATTATCACAAAGCTTACAGGAATATGAAGTTGCCCTTCCAGCTTCTCCAATGGTGATATATCTGTTGTTGAGACGTTAGTAGGAATTGTGAAAGCCAGAATAACTCCGGCAATTGTAGCATGAATCCCGGAATGGTGCATAAAATACCAAAGAAATAAACCGGGAATCAGATAGAAAAAAATCTTTGTAACTCCAATCCGGTTAAATATAATCAGTAGAGCTGTAATTCCACCGCATATTCCCAGCGAAATCCAGTCTATGGAATCTGTATAAAATAAAGCAATCACAATGATTGCGCCCAGATCATCTACAATGGCTAAAGCACTCAGAAAAATCTTGAGAGCATTAGGAACGCTTTTCCCAAGCAGGGAAATGACTGCCAAAGAAAATGCAATATCTGTAGCCATCGGGATTGCCCAGCCTTCTTTGTAATCGGTATTGTGATTGAAAGCCAGGAAAATCAAAGCTGGAAAAAGCATCCCGCCCAATGCGCCGAAAATCGGGAGACTTGCTTTTTTGATATCAGAGAGTTCGCCTTCTACCAATTCTCGTTTGATCTCAAGACCTACCAACAGAAAAAAAACAGCCATCAATCCGTCATTGACCCAGACAGAAACAGAGTAGTTCAAATGGAAGATTTCTGTTCCTATTGTTGTATTCAAAAGGTTTTGAAAGCTGTTGGCAAATGAGGTATTGGCGGTTATTAATGATACTATTACACAGATGATTAACAATATGCCAGAGCTTTTGCTGCTATGGAAAAATTGCTGAAAATATTTTGATAACTGCATCTAAACTCTTTTCACTTTAGAAACACCATTAATTGCTTTCAGTTGTTTGAAAGTCTCTTCCAGCTGTCCTTTGTTTCTTACCTCGAGGTTGATATTTCCTGTGAAGATGCCGTCATTGGAAGCAATGCTCATACTTCTCATATCCATACTCATATTGTTACTGATAACCGCTGTAATATCATTGATCATTCCCATTCTGTCCAGACCTTCAATCTCGATTTTGATTCTGTTTTTGAAGCTTTCCGCATTCACCCATTTGGCTTGGAGAACCCGGTAATCGTAGTTGGCTCTTAGGTTGATGGCATTCGGGCAACTATCATTATGCACTTTGATGCCGTCCGAGATGGTAATGAAGCCAAAAATCTTGTCCCCGGGAATCACAGTGCAGCATTTGGCAAAAGAATAATTCATCTTTTCCTCATCCTTTCCAAAGACGATCATGTCCAGATTAGAGTCCACCTTTTCTACGTATTGCTCTTTATTGGACGATTTTCGGAAGCGGTTAAAGATATTGCTCAGAATTCCTTTTTTATCAGAATACCGCTTGATGTCACCAATATCAAAGGTTCCGTTTTGAAATCCTAAAAACAAATCCTGAGAGGTTTTAAGATTAAGAAATTTTTGCAGTGCGTTCACTTCATCCTCGCTGAAAGTCAGTTTGGCGTGGCGCATCTTTCGTTGAAGGATTTCTTTTCCTTCCGCGGTATTTTGATTCTTTTCCGAGTTAAGGATGTTTTTGATCTTTGACTTGGCCTTGGAAGTTACCACAAATTCCAGCCAATCCGCTTTCGGTTTCTGGTTTTGGGAAGAAAGGATATCGATCTGGTCGCCATTTTGTAATACATAGCTTATCGGCACCAGTTTTCCATTGATTTTGGCACCCAGACATTTCATTCCCAGATCTGTGTGGACGGAAAAAGCAAAATCGAGAGCCGTGGCACCTGTCGGCAAAATTTTGATTTCACCTTTCGGTGTAAAAACGAAAACTTCCTTGGAATAGAGATTTAATTTGATATTATCTAAAAGCTCTGATGTAGAAAGGTTTTGCTGTTGTTCCAGCACTTCCCGGATCTCGGAGACCCAATTTTCAAATCGTTGGTCATCACTGTTTTTCCGGTAACCTTCCTTGTATTTGTAATGAGCAGCAACACCTTTTTCTGCAATATCATCCATTCTTTCCGAACGGATCTGGACTTCAATCCACTTTTTATCGGGACCCATCACGGTGAGATGAAGACTCTCATAGCCTGTAGATCTTGGCTGGGAAATCCAGTCTCGCATCCTGGAAGGATTACTTTGGTAAAGGTCGGTTACAATGGAATAGATCTTCCAGGCCAGGAATTTTTCGTTCCTGGGATCGGATTTATAAATAATTCTGATCGCATAATTGTCATAAACCTCCTCGAAGGTTACATTCTGCTTCAGCATTTTACGGTAAATGGAACTGATGGCTTTTGCTCTGCCTTTGATGGTGAAATTCAGGTTTTCTTCTTTCAGCTGTTCAGAAACCTCTTTTTTGAATTCCTCTACATACTTTTCACGGCCTTCTTTAGCCACTTCCAGTTTGTTAAGGATTTCGTTATAAACATCAGGATTATTGTATTTAAGCGAGAGGTCTTCGAGTTCAGATTTAATGGAATATAACCCAAATCTGTGTGCCAGCGGAGCGTAGATGTAGGCCGTTTCCGCTGCAATTTTTTTCTGCTTCACAGGATGCATACTTTCCAGCGTTCTCATATTATGAAGGCGGTCTGCGATCTTGATGAGAATCACGCGGAAATCTTCCGAAAGTGTGAGCAGTAATTTTCTGTAATTCTCCGACTGAACCGAGATATTCTGCTGGTTCATGACGGAGATCTTGGTTAATCCGTTGACAATGTCTGCGATGTTTTTACCAAAGATTTTTTTGAGATCTTCGTAGGTATATTCAGAATCCTCGATTACGTCGTGAAGTAACGCACAGGCAATACTTGTCGCTCCCAAACCAATTTCGTTAGCCACTATTTTTGCCACTTCTATCGGATGATAGATGTAGGGTTCTCCGGTTTTTCTGCGTTGGTCCTTATGTGCATCCAGAGCGATGTCAAAAGCTTTTCTGATGAGCTTGTTCTGCTCCTCGTCCAGAGTCCGGTAAGTGTTGGAAATGAGGTCTTTATATCGGGCAAGGATTTCCTTGTTTTCCTTCTCTAAATCGTAAATCATCATCGAATGTTATCTCAAAACGAATATAAGAAAATTAATACACATTATCAAGCTATCTTTGTGCCATATTTTTGTAATGAGCTGATTATTAAAGGGAAAATAGTTAGCTTATCAATAATGAAAAGAAGGTTACTGATAAGGATTTTTTGAATGAACTTCCATCCATCTTGCTGGTTCTTTGATGGGATTCCATCCAAATTTTTTATAAAGCTCATGCGCATCGGCTGTTAGCAGGATCCATCGTCTCAAACCCTGCAGTTGCGGATGGTTCATGATGGTTTCCATTAATAATTTTGATAAACCGAGATTACGAAATTCATTCAAGATAAATACATCTCCCAAATAAGCGATCGTTGTAAAATCTGTAATTACCTTTGCAAATCCTATCTGTTTTTCCATATAAAATACTCCGAAACAAAAAGAATTAGCGACTGATTTCTCAACAGTTTCTCTGGGAATTCCTTTGGCCCAATAAGATTCTTCTGAAAGATAGCGATGGATCATATCTATGTCCATTTTGGATTGATCGGTAGAAATGTGAAAGTCCTTCTGTTCTGTCATTGTTAGGAATTTAGTTCTCTGGCTCTGTTTTCTGCAGCTAAGATTCCTTTTTCAAGGATGGATTTCAGTTGATTTTCCTCAAAGATTTTCAGTGCTGCTTCTGTGGTTCCGCCTTTGGAAGCGACATCTTTTATCAATTCTTCCAGAGATTTTTCCGAATTATTGATGAGATGATAGGCGCCCAGCATTGTTTGTTTTACAAATAATTTAGAAAGATTTTCATCAATTCCCATCTGCGTTCCAGCTTTTATCATGGAATCGATGATGTAATAAAAATAAGCAGGTCCGCTTCCGGAAAGCGCCGTGACAGCATCCAAAAGATTTTCGTCTTCCAGGTAAACAGAACGTCCCGTCGTATTCAATAATCGTTCAATAATCATCAGTTCCGAAAAGGAAATCCCTTCTGCGGCGGTGTATCCTGTAATTCCCATTCCCAGAAGTGTAGGAGAGTTTGGCATTGCTCTTACTATGGATGGGTGTTTCAAAAGTTGCTGAATTTTCTCAATAGGGATTCCAGCCATTATGGATAAGACCATTGATTTCTCAGGAATCTTAAAACTCATATTTTCTGCAACGAAAGCAAAATCCTGAGGCTTCACAGCAATGATAATAAGGTCTGCTTCCAGGTTGTCAATTTCATCAAAAGTCGAAATCTCAGAATCCGGAAAAGACGATTTTATTTTTTCTTTTTTCTCTTGGTTTCTTGTGATGAGATGTAAATTCTGTGGCAGAATCAGATCATATTTCAAAAATGATTTTGAAAACGATAACCCCATATTTCCAGCACCGAGAACTGTTATTTTCATTGGCATTTAAGACTGCAAGGTTATTGTTTTTTTAATGTTACTATTTTTTGAGAAGATTATCTATCAGTTTACTTTGGTTTTCAATTAATTTTGTTATTTGTTTCTGGTTATCCAGAATGTTATTAATTAATTCGGATGGTTGAAAATTTATAGTAGAATCATATGAGTTAACGACATAAGAACTTCCATCAATTTTTGCATTTGAAAGATCTATGCTCGGTACTTGCGCTTGTAGTAAATCAATAAAATCTATTTCTAAAATATCTGCAAGTTTTTGCAGATTTTCCATTGTTGGTTTAGATTGACCAGTCTCCCACTTGTTGTAGGCTGCTTGAGATATATCCATACGATGCGCAATATCCAATTGCGACCAGCCTTTCTGTTCTCTAAGTCTCTTAATTTTTGTTGATAAGCTCATGTGATAACCGATTTTTATGCTAAAGTAGTTATTTTAATATCTCTAACCAAAAGTTATTGTTTTTATAACTTTTGGTTGTTGTGTGATTGTTTTATTCAATGTATTTTGGTGAAATTAAAAAAAATATTAATTTCAATTAAAACTTTAATGATGAAAAATTTATTTTTCGGAGCAATTGCTTCTTTATTTATTATTTCCTGTTCTCAGGAAAGGCTTTTGAATGATACAGCCAATGAAATTTCTTCAGGCTCACTATTGGATCTGAAAAGAGATACAAAGCTGAAAACAGATTTTGCAAAAGGTTTTGCTGTTGCTCTTAAGGAGAGTAAACCTCTAAGGGATTTTATAAAATCTGAAGCAATTAAACAGATTAATAAGGATTATGATGTTATTTATCATGTTGTTAAGAATAAGAAGATTATTTCTTCTGATGCAAAAAATAGCTCACTAAAACTTCACGATTTATTATTACAGTATTTTGATGAAGCACAGTTACTTGAGATAGAAACACAATTGCCGCTTCTCACCATTTTTGTTCCAGAGCTTCCCGAAGAAAGCTTTTCTGCCGAGAATTGGGATACAATGACTGAGATTCCTCTCGTTGCTGTGCGGTCTTACGAATCTAATGACGTAGCAATTTATGATGCAGAAGGTAAAAGATATGTTCTTGAGGCCCAATATATACCGGACTTTCCAGTGGTTGTAATAAAGGATAACGAGCGGATTGTTTCTGATAGAAATATAGCACAGTTCAATAGTTTGGATACGGAAGTTTTAACTAATCCAAATGACGATGTACAGTTGAGATTGGCTGATAATAACTTTAAAGCAAACGTAACAATATTGAATCCGGGAACAACATCATCTTATCCGCGTGTTGACCCGATCCACCAGCAAGCTTATGATGTTTATAAAAATTATACACCAGGCGGCTGGCAAAGGGATTTCATCTATTATGGACTAACACCAACAAACACTGAAGGAGGAATCAATCCTAATTACAGAGAATATCTTACCTCTTTTAAGTTGACAGGAAATCCGCAATCAGCTTACACTAAAATTGCAAGTTTACAAGATCCTACTCTTTCTAATAGCGCAATTCCGCCTAATAGCTCTGGATGGACTGATGGATCATTTGAATTTGGTGTTTATCTTAGCTATGGTGCAAAGAATTCTAATCTGGGTTTGGAAACAAAACGTTTTTTTAGTGTTCCTCCAACAGATTTATTTGAGATTACTTATGTGAAAGCACCAGGGTTTTTAGGGAATTTTTTGAATTATAAATTAGCTATCATAACAAGTACGAAAATGTTGGATTTTTATAATAATCCAAATTATAAAGTAGAATTTCCTATTTGGAATCTTAATAATTTTAGTAATCAGTGGCAATTGAGATTTGAAGAAGTGGATACAACAACAACACATACCAATACAATTTCTGCTACTAATAAGTATAATGCAAACTTTTCTTTGGAACCATCAACGGGCATTCTTAAGAAAGTTGGATTAAAGTTTGGCGCATCTGCAGAGCAAACTCAGACTAATACTTATGTTAGTCAGTATACAGATATAAGTGATAACTTGGGTTTTCAAGAAATAGATTTTGAAGAAAACGTAGTAAACATGGTAAACGGACAACTGATGCCAAGAAAATATAATACAGGGTTTGTTGAGTTTGAATTTCGCCCAAGACAAAGCTATTAAATATTATATTAGTTGAACAAAAATTTTTGCGCCTGAAAAGGCGCAAAAAATTTTAAAAAAAACTTATTGGATGAAAAATTTATTTGTTTTGTTTTTATTTTTTATTATTTCTCAAAGTTGTAGGAATAATGACTCGGAAATATCAACTGAGATTTCAAGGGAAATAAAAATAACGATTAACGGAGAGCGTTTCAATTTCACAGATAAAAAAGATGGTGAATTAATTTCAGGTAGTACAGAATGTAATTCAATTTTCATCTATACCACTGTTGCAAATAATTCTAAAAAATATAGACTTAATTTTCAATTACTAAAAAATGGAGAGCTGATTCGGGTACAATGTTGGGAAGTTCTTGCTTCCGGTATGCATAAGTTATTTATGACCTCGGATTTTAATCCGAAATCATCATTTCAAATATCTGATTTTCATTACGATGAAGTAACCAATGATATAAAATTTGGCTTTGCCGGAACTTTATATTTAGAAAATGAACCTAACTCTCAAAATACCAAAACAATTACTGGAAGTATAGATATAAAATCATTTGAAAAGACTTATTGTTCCTTGCCTTTTTATCAGAATATAACCTACAATTCAACTGATTTTAATTTCAACACTATTCATAGTAATAGAAATAAAAATGAAGTTACATTAGTTCAAAATCATAATTTTTATTCCAATAATGGATATAAATTGACATTGGAAATCCATAACGATTTGTGGAGCCTGTCAACAGGAACTTACCATTTTAATGAAACATCAAACTCTAATCTTGTTCAATTAGAAAAATATGTTGGGGATATTGTTGCCACTCAAATACAAACAATCAATGTAAATGATTGGGAAAACTTAAAAACAGTAGGATATTTTACCATTGATACTAAAGAAATCATTAATTCCAATAAAAAAATTAGTGGTAAAATTACAATGAGTGTATATCGAGAAAATCAGCGAATATTTGAAATCAACAATATGCAATACATTACTGGAAGTTTTGAATAAAGCTTATTTTTTATTATAGATGAAAAAAGCTTAAGTAATAAAACACGTTTTCAACAATTTCCACCTATCTCACAAGAACCACCTTCCTGACTGATGTCAATTTTGGAGCCATTTTCAGAAAATTCTGTCCAGCTTTTCTCAAGAACCTCCGAGAACAGATGCGTGGGCTGCGCTCCGGAAATCGCATATTTTTGATTGAAAACAAAAAATGGCACACCTCGGATCCCAAGATCAGAAGCCGCATCGATATCATCATTCACAAGGCTTTTAAGTTCTGCAGATTGGATGGCTTCTGTAATTTCAGTTTCTGAAAATCCCAGTTTTTCTCCAATTTCCGATAAAACTTCTGCATTATCAATATCTTTTCCCAGAAGGAAGTAAGCCTCGAACAGCAATTCCTCCATTTCATTGGCTTTCCCTTTTGCTTTAGCCAACTGAACCAGCATTTGACTTTTGAAAGAATTAGAAACCTTCACTTCATCAAAGTTGAAATTGATGCCTGCATTTTTACCAGCCTGGATCAGATTGTCGTGCATCTGCATAATTTGCGACATCGGCAGACCTTTGATTTCGGAGAGATATTCATAATGATTTTTAATCAGATCTGTTTTCATATTGGGATCCAGCTGGAATGAGTGCCAAAGGACTTCGACCTGATCCTTATGGGCAAAACTTTGAAGAGCTTTTTCAAAATTTTTCTTTCCCACAAAACAAAACGGACAACGTGTGTCACTCCAAATATCTATTTTCATTTTTTCTTATTTTAAATTATAAAAACCTCCAACTTCCATCTCCCAACTTCCCATCTATATAATATTCACTTCCCGCTCCAATTCAATTCCATATTTTTCCTTCACGGAATCAATGATCATCGTAGAAAAATCAAAAACCTCCTTTCCGCTGGCATTTCCTGTGGCGTTGATAATTACCAGAGCCTGAAAATTGTGAGAAGCCACATTGCCGATCTGTCTGCCTTTCCAGCCAGCCTGTTCAATGAGCCAGCCTGCAGGAACCTTTACAAAATCGCCATTGGGGTAACCTGGGATATTTTCGAATTGTTGTTTTAAATTTTCATATTGATGAAGTAGAATGGTCGGATTCTTGAAAAAGCTTCCTGCATTGCCAGTGATTTTAGGATCTGGCAATTTGCTTTGTCTGATGTTGATGACAGCTTTTGAAACATCCTGAATAGTCGGATTAATTATTCCCAGTTTTTCAAGTTCTGACTGGATGGCACCATATTCCACATCAATTCTGTGGACTGTTCTTGTTAACCGGAATGTCACTTCCAGAATCACATATTTTCCTTTCCCTTCCTGTTTGAAAACCGAATCTCTGTAACCGAATCTGCATTGTTCCCGATTAAAAATTTCAGTTTTTGATGTTTGAAGATTCAGGACTTTGCAAGTTTCAAAAACATCTTTGATTTCCGTTCCGTAGGCACCGATATTCTGCATCGGAGAAGTCCCGACATTTCCCGGAATCAGTGAAAGATTTTCTAATCCGCCATAATTTTTGTCCAGACAATACATCACGAACTGATGCCAATTTTCTCCAGCTTTTGCCGTTACCAAAATGTGATTGTCATCAACAATTTTTTCATTAATCCCTTTCAGATTTAACCGAATTGCTAATCCATCGAAATCTTTTGTAAATAAAATGTTACTTCCACCACCAAGGAAAAGCAGTGGGAGAGTTTTTGTATTTGAGAATTTGAGAGTTTCTAATAGTTCTTCAACAGAATTGGCTTCTGCAAAATATTTTGAATTAGCATTAACACCAAAAGTATTGAATGGCTTTAAAGAAACGTTTTCCTGTATCATTATTTATATTGAGAAAGCAAATTTTCGAGACTGTTTTTCAGCTTTTCCAGTTGTTGGTAACCCTCGGAATCTTCCGGAACATTATAGAATTCGTATTCCTTTTCCTTGGTTTTGATCCTGAAAATCTGATCGGGACCATCATAATGACCACGTCTTTCCCCACTTTTGGTTTTGTCCAAGGTAGAAATATTAATTCCTGAAACCAGGTTTTGCCAGTCTTTACTGTTTATTTTCTTTTTAAATGCAGGTATTTCCGTTGTTCTTCCGCCTCGTGCAGAAGACTCGATAGAATCTTTAGTCGCATTGATAAAAGTTGCGCCACCTCTCCCGAAAGTATGGGTGAATGATATAGATTTAATGGAAGTGTCTTGAGCCGCAGTTTTACAGTTCAGTAACATAACTGAAATAGCAAAACTAAACAAGCCGGTTTTAAGTATTTTCATCTTTTGAGTTTTAATTATTTTAAGCAAATTCTGTATTGTATTTCTGAATCGCATCTTTCAGGATCTCAACACTTCTTCTAAGGTCGTCTTGTTTCAGAACATACGCAATTCTCACTTGTTTTTTTCCTAATTCAGGGTCGCTGTAAAAACCGCCCATCGGAGCTACCATTACAGTTTCGTTATTGTTAGAATAACTTTCCAAAAGCCATTGTGCAAATTGCTCCGTATCATTCACAGGCAATTCCACACCACAATAAAATGCGCCTTTAGGTTTTGGGCAGATCACGCCTGGGATTTCATTCAATAAACTTACCAAAAGATCCCTTCTCTCCGTGTATTCTGCTCTTACTTTTGCGATATATTCTGCATCATTTTTATGAGCAGCTGTGGCGGCAATCTGACCTAAAAGAACAGGGCTCAATCTGGCCTGGGCAAACAGAATTGCAGCATCGTGGATTTTTTTAGACCGAGTAATCATACATCCGATTCTCGCGCCGCACATAGAATATCTTTTTGATTCTGAATCGATAACGATAACATTCTCTGCAACTTCCGGAAACTCGAACATCGAGATTTGTTTTTCGCCGTCGTAAACATATTCCCGGTAAACTTCATCAGAAATAATAACGATGTCGTGTTTTTTTGCAATCTCTGCCAGTTTCTGAAGTTCCTCTCTGGAATACAGATAACCTGTCGGATTTCCAGGATTGCAAATCACAATTGCTCTTGTTTTGTCTGTGATTTTTTTTTCAAATTCTTCAATCGAAGGCAAAGCAAATCCTGTATCAATCGTTGATGGAACGGCTACGATATTGATGTTGAAAGTTCCTGCAAATCCGTTATAATTCGCATAATAAGGTTCTGGAATTATGATTTCATCGCCATCATCACAAAGTGTGGAAATAGCGAAATTCAAAGCTTCGGAACCTCCGTTGGTAACGATGAAATTATCCGTAGTCAGATCATTGAAGCCTAAGGAATGGTAATAATCTCTCAGTGCGGTTCTGTAATCCAGATTCCCTTCGGAAAGTGCATATTCCAAGACTTTCAGATCGATGTTTTTCACTGCTTCCAGAGCAGTTTGTGGTGTTTCGATGTCCGGCTGACCGATATTGAGATGATAAACTTTGATTCCTTTTTGTTTTGCAGCTGTGGCAAATGGAACTAATTTTCTGACTGGAGATGCAGGCATGTGCTGCGCTCTTTGCGATATTTTCGGCATTACTGATATAACTTTGAACTACAAAAATAAGCTTTAATTTTACAACAAAAAAATTAGTATTTTTGATATAGGTTAATTGGATTTATAAATCGCAAAGGCACTAAATTTTATATCGTTGTGTTTTAAGCCGCAAAATTTTTAATATTAGAAATTTTGCGTTTTGAATTTGATTTTGTACTTAATTATTTTTTGCGATAAACTTAAATAAAATGTTATATGCAGATTTTTGTTGATACCGTAGAAGCGTATATTTCTCAAATTCCGGAGGAAAGAAGAGATGCTTTCCGAAAATTACTGGAAACCGTTGACCACAATCTTCCGAAAGGTTTTCAGCAGACCATGCAGTACGGAATGGTCACTTGGGTTGTGCCTATGGAAACTTATCCCCCAGGTTATCATTGTGCGAAAAATACACCTTTACCTTTTCTAAGTCTGGCTTCTCAAAAGAATTTTATTGCGGTTTACAATATGGGCATCTATGCAGATCAGTCCATTTTGGATTGGTTTGTAAAGGAATTTCCGAATCATTCCAAAAAGAAATTGGATATGGGAAAATCTTGCATCAGATTCAAAAAAGTGGAAGACATTCCTTTCGATCTGATCGGGGAACTGTGCACGAAAATTTCTGTTGAGGAATGGATTACGTTGTATGAGAAGAATTATAAAAAGTAATAATTCTTTCTTTTGTTCACTGCGAAACTCATCATATTCACAGAAATAGTTCTAAAAAGCAATTGATAAAAAATTGATATCTTTGGACATCCAATCACGATATGACTAAGTTTTTATCAGACCAAAATCTGACAATCATCTGGCAACTTGTAATTTCATATTTGCTGGATGATATTTTCCTACAAAACTCCAAAGAGTTTCTTTCATAAGCCCTGTCTTGGCTCTCGGACAGGGATGCTGTATTGTCATTTCTTATAATAAATCTATCTAGCTGACTTCTGCCAGCGGTTTTATCATAAACCGCCGATGAGCCATATCGCAAAGCAGCGTAAAATCTAAATAAAACAATAATGTCACATAAAATCATTGTAACAACCGGAATTTATGATCTAATCAAAGAACAAATCAGAAGGAAAAAAGTTTCCCGCGAAGAGGAAAACCGTTTGATTACCGAGTTAAAGCATGCGAAACAAGTATTGAGACGGGAATTACCTGAAGATGCTGTTACCGTAAACCGTAAGGTTACAATTAAAGATCACACGGAGAATAAGGAAGAAACTTATCTTTTTGTGGAAACGGCCAAGGAAAAAAAGGCAAAAGGAAAATTTTCCATTATGTCACAGATGGGAATTGCTACAGTAGGCTATAAGGTGGGAGATGTAATAGACTGGCCTTTTCCCGATGGTGAAAGAAAAATTGAAATTACAAATGTAGAGGTAATATAGACATAGATATTTGTTTAAAAAAGCAGATTCAGTGATGATTCTGCTTTTTAGTTTTTAATAAAGTCGGTTATTTTAATTGATGTAGGAATGACAACTATACTTTTTATACTTTTGTGCGGTGAAAAAGATAATTCTGCTTTTTTCGACCTTTTTAATTATTCTGAGTTGCAAAACTTATAACAGATTTATTTTGGAAAACGGTGATTTGCTTTTCGTTCCAGCTGTGGATTCCGGGTTGTCTGGAGCGATTAATAACGTGACGCAGACAGAGAAGAAAACTGCATACGATCATATCGGAATTGTCAAAAAAGAAAGTCAGGATATTTATGTTCTGCATGCTGCGCCAAAAGGCGGTTCCCAAAAACAAAAACTCAAATCTTTCCTGAAGGAACAGACCAGAGCCGGACAGAAAATTGATGTTTACAGATTAAAATCAGAATTCCATTCAGCCATTCCGAATTCGGTTTCCAAAGCTGAAACACTGATTGGAAAACCCTATAATTTTGATTATATTCTGAATGAAAATTCTTATTACTGTTCCGATTTTGTGGAGAGAGCATTTAGGGAATATCATATTTTCCAATTGGAGCCTATGACTTTCATTGACCCGAAAACCAATAGAACCAATATTTTCTGGGAAAAATTTTACTCTGACAAAAACCTGAAAGTCCCTGAAGGCGAGCCTGGCTGTAACCCGAATGGTTTGGCAGCTTCTGATAAAATCAACAAAATAGGTGAACTTTAAGTTACTGCCTTTAAAAATAAATCATACTATTTTGGTATGAATTAAAAATTATTCTATTTTTGATCCATAAAATTTACAATGGATATATTTGATAGAATAGAAAATAATCCCGGTCCGCTGGGAGAATATGCGAGTTATGCAGATGGAGAATATATTTTTCCTCAACTGGAAGGCGAGATTTCCACAAAAATGTTTTTTAAAGGTCAGGAAATGACCGTTTTCAGTCTCAATAATTATCTTGGTCTTGCCAATCATCCGGAAGTCAGAAAAGCAGATGCGGAAAACGGACAAACTTACGGATTAGCTTATCCAATGGGTTCCAGAGCAATGACTGGGCAAACAATACATCATCAGGAGCTTGAAAAAGAGCTGGCAGAATTTACTAGCAAAGAATCTTCACTTTTGCTGAATTTCGGTTATCAGGGAATGTTTTCTTTAATTGACACTTTATTAACAAGAAATGATGTTGTAGTTTATGATAGCGAAAGTCATGCTTGTGCCATAGACGGTGTCAAGTTACATCGAGGAAAGAGATTTGTTTTTGCTCATAATGATATTGAGAGTTTTGAAAAATCGCTTCAGAAAGCTTCAAAAATTACTGCAGAAACCGACGGCGGAATTTTGGTTCTGACGGAAGGTGTCTTTAGTATGAATGGCGAACAAGGCAAGCTGAAAGAAATTGTAGAGCTTAAAAAGAAATATCCTTTCCGACTGATTGTTGATGACGCACACGGTTTTGGGGTGATGGGAGACAATGGAAGAGGAACCGGCGAACAACAGGGTGTTCAGGAAGATATTGATCTTTATTTTTCTACATTTACAAAATCTTTTGCAGGTTTCGGAGCATTCGTTTCCGGAAAAGCGAGTGTCATCAAATATATCAAATATAATATTCGGTCACAGATTTTCGCAAAAGCCTTGCCTGTTGTAATGGTCATCGGCATCAGAAAAAGATTGGAATTGGTGAAGAAAAACCCTCAATACCGGACCAGACTTTGGGATAATGTTCTCAAAATTCAGAAAGGCTTGAGAGATTTGGGATTCGATATAGGAAAAACCAATACTTGTATTACGCCGGTTTTCATCAAAGCTGATACTCTGGAAGCGACTTTGATTGTGAAAGAACTGCGAGAAGTTCACAGGATTTTTACAAGCATTGTAGTTTATCCGGTCATTCCAAAAGGTTTGGTGATGCTGAGAATTATTCCAACAGCCGAACATTCTGACGAAGAAATCAATCAATTGTTATCGGCTTTTGAAAGCTTGAACAAACCGAAAGGAATCAGTCCGAGATTAATTAATAATGAATTTGCTTAAATTTAATTCATACTTATTTGGTGGGAATTAAATAATTTATATATTTGTAAAAGATTTAGAAATTAAATGACAATCATTTTCTCTCATATTATGATGTGTAAACCCAAGTAAACATTTGGTAGGAGAGAACGTGTGAAAGCTTTACCTTACCCGGTAAAGCTTTATTTTTTTAATATGAAAACTATGGAAAAACTGAAAATTAGAAACAATTATTTGGACGAGAATGTGGTGTCCGTTGTGGCTTATCAGGTTGTATTGATTACTGTTTTTGGACTTCATTTCCAACAGCAATGGTTATTAATCTTATTGGTTATTGATTTTTTGATCAGGGCAAGTGGGATTTTTATATCGCCGCTGTATTTTATTTCCAGTAAAATAACGGCATTTCTTTGTTTTGATAAAAAGCCTGTTTTTGCTGTGCCGAAGAGATTTGCAGCCTCGTTAGGCTTGCTGATGTCATTACTGATTACAATTTATTATGATTCGCAATTTGGGGTTTTCCTGGGAATCATCCTGATCATTCTGGCTTCTGTGGAAAGCGTTTTCCGGGTTTGTGCAGGCTGTTACCTGTATAATTATATCGTGAATCCTGTGATCAGAAAATTTAACCGTACAAAAAATTAAGAAGATGATTTATCCGAACGAAAATAAGAACAATTCATTTTATCCAAAATCTGAAAAAGACATCATTCTGGAGGTGGATCTGAATGGAAAAATCCGTTTCGACATTTTGCTTTACACGATCTACAATCAGTTGGGCATTATCTACAAAATCCTGAGTGCCGATTTGGAATATATCAATGGTAATAACTTTGGTAACATCCAGCTCCAGCTGAAAGTTAATAATGATTCACTCGAAAACCTGGAAAATTACCTGCAGCAATATAAGCTGGTAAACAGCAGGATTGATTTAAAATAAAAACTCCGAGATTCTCGGAGTTTTTTGTTTGTTACTTTTTAATATTATTTCCCAAATAATCCGCCGCCCATTCCAGGCATATTCGGCATTTTGCTCATCATTTGCATCATTTGCTTGCCTTGAGGACCTTGCATCATTTTCATCATCTTGCCCATCTGATCAAATTGCTTCATTAATGCATTCACATCTTCCAATTTTCTTCCGGCACCTTTTGCAATTCTCTGCTTTCTGGAAACATTAATGATAGAAGGTCTTCTTCTTTCGTCAGGCGTCATTGAATGGATAATCGCCTCAATGTGTTTAAAAGCATCATCATTGATGTCCACATCTTTGATAGCTTTCCCAACACCAGGAATCATCCCCATTAAGTCCTTCATATTACCCATCTTTTTGATCTGGTTGATTTGCTTCAAGAAGTCATCAAAACCAAATTCATTCTTAGCAATTTTCTTGTGAAGTTTTTTAGCTTCCTCTTCATCAAATTGTTCCTGAGCTCTTTCAACTAAGGAAACAACATCTCCCATTCCGAGAATTCTGTCCGCCATCCTTTCCGGATAGAAAAGATCAAGCGCTTCCATTTTTTCTCCTGTAGAGATAAATTTGATTGGCTTTTCTACAACCGAACGAATTGTCAACGCCGCTCCACCTCGTGTATCACCATCCAATTTAGTAAGAACAACACCGTCAAAATTTAAAGTATCATTGAAGGCTTTCGCTGTATTCACAGCATCTTGTCCAGTCATCGAATCTACAACGAAAAGCGTCTCAGTCGGTTTAATCGTTTGATGAACTGACTTGATCTCGTTCATCATCTGCTCGTCAATCGCCAAACGACCGGCCGTATCCACGATGATAGTATCGAATCCATTCGACTTTGCGTAATTGATCGCATTTTCAGCAATCGTGACAGGATTTTTATTTTCTACTTCCGTATAAACTTCAATATTGATTTGCCCACCAAGAACTTTTAACTGGTCAATCGCCGCAGGTCTGTAAACATCACAAGCCACCAAAAGTGGTTTTTTGCTTCTTTTTTGTTTCAGATAGTTGGCCAATTTTCCGGAGAAAGTTGTTTTACCAGAACCCTGAAGACCGGCAATCAAAATCACAGTTGGTTTTCCGGAAAGGTTGATTCCTTCTTGAGAACCTCCCATCAGATCCACCAATTCGTCGTGAACAATTTTCGTCATCAATTGTCCCGGCGTCAGAGAAGTCAAAACGTTTTCTCCAATCGCTTTATCCTGAACTCTTTTAGTAAGGTCTTTTGCAACTTTATAATTTACATCGGCATCCACCAATGCTCTTCGGATTTCCTTTACCGTTTCTGCAACGTTGATTTCCGTGATTTTTCCACGTCCGGAAATATTATGAAGCGCTTTATCTAGCTTGTCTTGTAAACTGTTAAACATAACTTTAATAAGATATTTAAGGTTGCAAAAATAAGAAAAATTAAGCAATCATCGTCAGATTAAATATTAGATTTTGGGCAGCTTAATCCGCCTTCCGCTCCCAATCTTTTCACTTCGCTACGCTGCATAAAAAGGATTTCCGCTCAAGTCGGGCTGCAGATTCAACGTAAAACAATATTTGACATAAAACACAATGTTTGTCATTCCGTAGGAATCTCGACAGCTAAGTTTAGATTCTTTCAGAATGACAAAATGTAAGGATATCCTTGATGAGCAAAGCGTCTTTGCGAACTTAAAAACATAGAATCAAATAAAAAAAACTTTGCGCACTTTGCGTTAAAATCCCCCAAGCAGATTTTCCTTACTTTTGCAAAAATCAAAAATTGGAAGACAAAAAAAATAACGCCTCCGATTCTCTTAGAAAATATGGAAAGTATTCATCTGTTGTTTTTCAGATGCTTTTTATTATTGGAATTGCCTTTTGGGGTGGGCATAAATTGGATTTGTATTTTGAAACTGGTTCCAATGTATTGGTTTTGGTAATTGGATTGAGTGGACTTTGCTTGTCCTTATATACAACTTTGAAACGACTCGAAATTTTAAATAAAGAAGAACAGGACGATGCAAAACAAAAGTAACATAATTATCAGTGTGATATTTTTTCTCACATTTATTATACATTTCGCAATCTGGAAATTTGCATTTCATCTGGATGAAGTTACAATAATCAAATTTTATCTGTTCCTCGCCATTATTTTTATGATGATGATAACTTTGATTGTTTTGATTAATAAAATAGTTCCACAATTTCTAGGACTTGCCGTGATAGGGTTGATTTTGGTGAAATTTGGGATGATGTATCTCATCAAAAATAAGCTTCATTTCGAGGAAATTCCTCATTACAAGTTTCATTTTATAATACCATATTTCGTTCTGACAGCGTTGCTTACGTACTATGCCATCCGCTTAATTAATTATGATAAAAAACAGTAAAAATATTCTTCAAAAGAAAAAAAATAGTCTATTTTTGCAAAACGAAAAAAAAATCTACCGATGCTAAAGAAAACGGCAATTTTATTTTACAGTTTATTGATGTTTGCAACTGCTTTTGCTCAGCACGAAAATGTTGAAAATCAACACGGTAAAGCTGTAACTGAAACTTCTGAACTTTCTGAAAAAGACAAAGCAACCAAAGAAGTCAAAGAGTTCGTGGATCATCACATTCTGGATGCCCACGATGTGGCGATTATGGTAGATAAAGAAGGTCATCACATCGGGTTTCCATTGCCGGTAATTATTTATGATGAAGGCTTTCATTTCTTTATGAGTAACACAAAAGGTGTGGATGGACACGAGTTTATCCACGGTTCTCCTGTAGAAAGCAATGGTAAATTCTACAAGCTTCATCACGAAAAAATTTACAGAACGGATTCTGAAGGAACTTTGACATTAGACAAAGATCATCATCCGACTGAAAAGAGAGTGTTGGATTTGTCTATTACTAAAAGTGTTTTGGTAATTTTCCTGGTGTCGGTTCTGATGATTATTCTTTTCGGCGGAATGGCAAGGTCATATAAGAAGTCGCTTATTCCCACGGGAGCTGCAAAATTCCTGGAGCCAATCATTATTTTTGTTAGAGATGATATTGCAATTCCAAACATCGGACATAAGTACAAAAGATTTATGGGTTATCTGTTAACGGTATTCTTCTTCATCTTGTTCCTGAATGTTTTAGGTTTAATGCCTTTCGGAATCAATGTTACAGGTAATATTGCGATTACATTCTTCCTGGCAATCTTGACTTATTTGATCACAACTTTCTCGGGGTCAAAAGACTATTGGAAACATATCTTCTGGATGCCGGGAGTTCCTGTTCCGATGAAGTTTATTATGATGCCAATCGAATTATTAGGAACATTGACTAAGCCTTTTGCATTGATGATTCGTCTTTTTGCAAATATGACAGCAGGTCACATCGTTGTAATGACGTTGATAGGTTCCATTTATATTTTCAAAAACTGGATTGCCGGTGTTGCATTTCCATTCTTGACATTGGTTATTTATCTGCTAGAAGTTTTAGTAGCGTTCTTGCAAGCTTATATCTTTACAATGCTTTCTGCTTTGTTCATCGGTATGGCGGTTGAAGAACACGAGCACGACCACGCTCATTAATAGAATTATAAAAAAACAATTTTTAAATTATATACATTATGGAAATTCCTAGAATTATTGGTGCAGGTCTTATTGTACTAGGTGTAGGTATCGGTCTTGGAAAAATTGGTGCGGCGGCTCTTGAAGCAATCGCTAGACAACCAGAACAATCTGGAAAAATCCAAACTGCTATGCTTATTGCTGCTGCACTTGTAGAAGGTGTTGCTTTCGCTGCGTTATTCGCATCATAAGCCAAAAAATTAAACATTGTTACAGCGGTTGGCTGTAGCAATGTTTTATATTTAAAAATTTCAAAAAAAAATTAATCTTACGATATAATGGAATTACTTCATCAGTTTTCATCAGGATTGTTTATCATCCAGTCCATCATTTTTTTAGTATTGCTTTTCATCTTAGGAAAGTTTGCGTGGAAACCAATTCTTAAATCTATAGACGAGAGAGAAACTTCTATCATCGATGCGCTTAACCAGGCTAAATTGGCTAAACAAGAAATGGCACAGTTGAAAGAAGATAACGAAAGAATTCTTCGCGAAGCCAGAGCAGAAAGAGATGGTATCTTGAAAGAAGCTAGAGATATGAAAGATAAAATCGTAAATCAAGCTAAAGATAGTGCTAAAGTTGAAGGCGAAAAAATGATTGAAGCGGCTAGACAATCTATCCAAACGGAAAAGAATGCGGCTATGGCTGATATCAAAAACCAAATCGGAACTTTGTCTGTGAACATCGCTGAAAATATCTTGAGAGAGAAATTGAATAATGATGGGGCGCACAACGCTTTAGTAGAAAATATTCTTAACAAATCTAACCTTAACTAATCAGGATGCTTACATCTAAAGTAGCTAAAAGATACGCACAAGGTTTACTGGATTTCACACAGGAATCTGGTAATACAGAATCTGTCTTCGGAGAAATGAGAGATGTTGTGAAAATAATGTCTGAATCTAAGGAGTTAGTTCAGTTTCTGAATACGCCTTTCATTGATGCTAGAAAAAAAGATGCTGTAGCTTTGGAAATTTTCAAAGATTTGTCTCCGGTTTCTCAGAACATCATCAGATTAGTTATCAAACAAGGTAGAGAAGCTCAGCTTAAAAATATCGCTCAGGAATTCATCAATAAAGTAGAAGATATCAAAGGAACGCAACGTATCTCTTTGGTTACAGCGACTAAATTGTCAGAGCAAAATATTCAGAAAATAATTGCTGATTCTAATATGGTAAATGTTTCTAACTATGATTTGGAAACGATTATAAAACCAGATATCTTGGGAGGGTATATCCTAAGAGTGGGCGACCAGCAAATAGATGCTTCAGTTAAAACCAAACTGAACAATATCAAAAAAGAATTTCAACTTAATTAAGAAAAACAACCATATAATGGCAGAAATAAATCCGGCAGAAGTATCAGCGATACTGAAGCAGCAATTAGCAAATTTCGATACTCAATCTAACGTAGAAGAAGTTGGAACTGTACTTACAATCGGTGATGGTATCGCTCGTGTTTACGGTTTAGAAAATGTGCAGTACGGAGAATTGGTAAGATTCGAAGCTGGAGTAGAAGGTATCGTTCTTAACCTTGAAGAAGACAACGTTGGTGTGGCGCTTCTTGGTGAATCCAAATTGGTAAAAGAAGGTGATACTGTAAAAAGAACCAACAGAATCTCTTCTATCAAAGTTGGAGAAGGAATGCTTGGTAGAGTTGTTGATACTCTAGGAAATCCAATCGATGGAAAAGGACCTATCGAAGGTGAACTTTACGAAATGCCTTTGGAAAGAAAAGCGCCGGGAGTTATCTTCCGTCAGCCGGTAACTGAGCCACTTCAGACTGGTATCGTTGCTATCGATTCTATGATTCCTGTAGGAAGAGGACAAAGAGAGTTGATCATTGGTGACAGACAAACTGGTAAAACAGTTGTTGCTATTGACACGATCATCAATCAAAAAGAATTTTATGATGCTGGCCAGCCAGTATATTGTATATATGTTGCAATTGGACAAAAAGCTTCAACTGTAGCACAAATCGTTAAAACATTAGAAGACAAAGGAGCTTTGGCTTACACGGTTATCGTTGCAGCTAACGCTTCTGATCCAGTTCCAATGCAGGTTTACTCTGCAATGGCAGGTGCTTCTATCGGAGAATACTTCAGAGACACTGGTCGTGCTGCTTTGATTGTTTATGATGATTTATCTAAACAAGCTGTTGCTTACCGTGAGCTTTCTCTACTATTGAGAAGACCACCGGGACGTGAGGCTTATCCAGGAGACGTTTTCTACTTACACTCAAGATTGTTGGAAAGAGCAGCAAAAGTAATTGCTGATGATTCTATCGCAAAACAAATGAATGATTTGCCAGAATCTCTTAAACCAATCGTGAAAGGTGGAGGTTCATTAACGGCACTTCCAATCATCGAAACTCAGGCTGGTGACGTTTCTGCATATATCCCGACAAACGTAATCTCTATTACAGACGGACAGATTTTCTTGGAAACAGATTTGTTTAACTCAGGGGTTCGTCCGGCAATCAACGTTGGTATCTCTGTATCGAGAGTTGGAGGTAATGCTCAGATTAAATCAATGAAAAAAGTATCTGGTACTTTGAAATTAGACCAGGCTCAATATAAAGAATTGGAGGCGTTTGCTAAATTCGGTTCTGACCTAGATGCTGCTACTTTGGCAGTAATCTCTAAAGGAGAAAGAAACGTAGAGCTTTTGAAGCAACCAGTTAACTCTCCACTTCCGGTAGAAAATCAAGTTGCGATGATCTATGCAGGAACTGAGAATCTATTGAGAAATATCCCAATCAGAAAGGTAAAAGAATTCCAGGTAGAATATGTGGATTTCTTGAAAAACAAACATCCAGAAGTGATGGCAGCTCTTAAAGCCGGTAAAATTGATGACCAATTGACTGGAGTTTTGAAGCAAGTTGCAACAGAACTTTCTGCGAAATATAACTAAAATTGGTTGTCGGTTGTTGGTTGTCAGTTGATGGAGATTTCCTTGAACTGACAACTATCAACTATCAACTATCAACCAAATAAAGTATGGCAAACTTAAAAGAAATACGAGGCAGAATTTCATCTATATCTTCTACGATGCAGATTACAAGTGCTATGAAAATGGTTTCCGCTGCGAAACTAAAGAAAGCACAAGACGCAATCGTAATGCTGAGACCTTACTCAGAAAAACTTCAGGAGATTATAGAGAACGTAAGTGCTGCTTCTGATGCTGAGAGTATCTCAGAATTCGCTATAGAAAGAGAAGTTAAAAAAGTGCTTTTCATTACTGTGACTTCCAACAGAGGTTTGGCTGGAGCTTTCAACTCTTCTGTTATCAAAGAATTGAACACTCAGTTCTCTGCTAACGAAAATGTAGAAGTAGAAGTTTTGACCATCGGTAAGAAAGCTTTTGATGCACTTAGAAAAAACAAAACTGTTTACGAAAACCACAGTTCTTTGTTTGACAACCTTTCTTTCGACCACGTTTCAAATATGACAAGTAAAGTAATGTCAGATTTCAAAGCTGGAAAGTTTGACAAAGTTTACGTTGTTTATAACAAGTTCATTAACGCAGCTACTCAGGAAGTAGTAACTGAGCAGGTTTTACCAATTGCAGTTTCTGCAGAGAAAGCAAGTTCAGACGTTAATGTAGATTACATCTTCGAACCAGGAAGACAAGAGATATTGGAAACATTGATTCCAAAATCGATTAAAACTCAGATATTCAAAGCTGTTTTAGATTCCGTAGCATCAGAACACGGTGCAAGGATGACAGCGATGCATAAGGCAACCGACAATGCAGAAGCACTTAGAAATGACCTTAAGATTTTCTATAACAAAGCAAGACAGGCAGCCATCACCAACGAAATATTAGAAATTGTTTCCGGAGCAGAAGCGCTTAAGAACAGTTAATAAAGATAAGTTAAAGTTAGTAGTTAGTTATAAAAAGCATTGGAGGTCAGACTTCAGTGCTTTTTATTATTTTTAGACAAATGAAAATGGACAGAAATCTCTGTCCAATTTTTATTTTAATTCATTTTCATACGCTTTCCAGCCTTCCGTTTTGTAACGTAAAGCTTCTTGTTCTGGTTCTTCTGCTTTATAAATGCCTCGTCCCACGATGATAAAATCGGTTCCGTAATTTTTAATCACATGTTCCGGAGAATTGTATTGTTGTCCTTTGTCATCGCCAGTTATTCCGAGATTAACGCCTGGAGTGAAGAGTAGAAGGTTGTCAGAAACATGATTTTGAGCGACACAAGCGATAATGCTCGGGTGGTTTTCGATGACTTTCAAAGCTTCCTCACGATAATGAGAATCGGTCAAAGTGCCTTCAGAAGACATTCCCAAAATTGCCACAACACCAACATTCATAAAGCAATCTAAGCTTTTGCTCCCGCCAATAACGTGGGAAGTTACCAAATCTGCCCAGTTTGAAATTTTATAAGTTCCGTAAGAAAACTGCAATTCCTGAGTGTTTCCGATGTCAGCAAATTTCCGGTCTTCCATCAAAAGGAAATTATGTTTCGTAGCCAAATCTTTCAAGGGAAGAATGGTTTCATCGGCATCAAAATCGTTTAGAATATCAATATGTGTTTTAAGAGCCACAATGTGCGGACCGACAATATCAGCAAAATCTAATAATTCTTTTGTTGTGATAAAATCTGCCGAAGCAATCAAATTTGATCTTTTTTCAATGGCGATTTCAAGGATTTTCTTAGCGAAAGAATGTTCAGCAATTTCTAATTTTTGTTCGTAAGACAAGCGTTTTTTCTCTTCGAAAACCACTTGATTTCCATTGACGAAATCCTGAATTCTTGCAACTTCTTCATCGTCAATATAATTCACTTCTCTAAGGATTTCCACAACTTCAGAAATATTGAAAAGCGAATGAACTTTGTAACCTTTGGCTTCCAATTTTTCTTTTCCGCCTTGCTGTCTGTCCAGAACTACAACAATGTCCGAAACTTTGATGTCTTCATTTTCAACTTCCTCAATCGTTTCAACCAAAGACTTTCCGGAGGTGATGACATCTTCTACCAAAAGGCAGTTTTGTCCTTTTTCGTAGATGCCTTCAATCAGTTTTTTGGTGCCGTAAGCTTTTGCTTCTTTTCGTTTGATGATCAACGGAAGATAGCTTTCCAAAGACATCGCGGTTGCCATTGGGAGCGCCGCATACGGAACGCCACAAATGATATCAAAATTATCCAACGGAAGCATTTCCAAAAGATAATTGGCGAGTTTTTTCAGGATTTTTGGGTCAGAAGCGAGCGGTCGCAAATCAACATAAAACGGACTTTCAATCCCGCTTTTCAGTGTGAAACGCCCAAACTTGATTATCCCGAGTTTATAACACTCGAGGAAGAATTCTTTTTTACTTTCCATTGACTTTCTTTAGATTTCTACAAATTTAAGACAATATTTTTTAGCCGAAAAAAGATAATAGTCTTGAAGATTACATAATTTACATCCAATAATTATGGATATAAAAATTGAGGTGAATTTTATAATCAAACCATTGTACGCCATTAATGTGTTTTACAATATCAATTTCTTTTAAAATTTTTTCAATTTTATCTATTCCAATTTGTGATTTATTTTCATTTGCAATTATAGAGTTGATTTCTTTAGTAGCAATAAATTCGGGTTTATACAATTCTTCAGATTCAGATTTTTCTTCGAAGTAATTTTGCATCATTTGCATTCTATCAAAATGTTCTGACTTTTTACTTTTCATAATCTTTTGATTTTTAATTCTAATAATTATGCGTCTCTCCACTTCGGATTTGTAGCCAATATTTTTTCATTGATTTCACAACTTTCAGAATGCGCACCTTTCAGAAAACCAATGCTCATCAGAAACTCACCGACAATTTCTCCACCTGTGAATCTAAAAGTTTTCTTGAAGAGCTTTACCCATTCTTCTTTAGTTTTCGGGTGATGATGTTCCAACCATTTTTCGAAAGAACCGAATTCTTTTTTAAGTTCCAAAATGGTTTTTGCATTTTCTATGGCCGCATTCACTTTTAATTTATTCCGGATAATTCCGGCATCAGACAAGAGGCGTTCCCTGTCTTTTTCAGTATAAGTAGCGATTTTTTCAATACTGAAATTGCTGTAAGCTTTTCGGAAAGACTCTTCCTTTTTCAGAATCGTTTCCCAGCTCAATCCCGCTTGATTGATTTCCATTATCAATCTTCCAAACAATTCATCATCATTGTGGATTGGGAAACCGTAATGGTTATCGTGATAATTCTTGTGTAATGCTTTCCGCTCCTTTGGTTGCATTGTTTCTATGGCTCTGCAGTAAGACATATTGTTGATGATTGATTTTTGGTAATTATGAAAAGTAAAGATAATTAACAATTGACAATTAATATTTAGAAAATACAATTTCTTATCTTCGCGCAAAGCTTTTTTAAAATGACTAAAAAAACATCTTTTTTCTTTCTACTTTTTTCTTTTTTATTGATTAATGCTCAGATCGAAGAAAAAAAGCTCGACGAATTGATTCAGAATTCTCTTAAAACCTTTGACGTTCCCGGGATGTCTGTTGGAATTGTGAAAGATGGAAAAGTGGTTTATTCCAAAGGTTTCGGCGTTCGTTCGCTTAAAAACAATCAGCCGATGGACGATAATACTTTGGTCGGAATTGCCTCTAACAGTAAAGGTTTCACTTGCGTTGCCTTGGCGATTTTAGCTGATGAAGGAAAAATAAAGTGGGACGATAAGGTAACTAAATATATTCCTGAATTTCAAATGTATGATCCGTATGTTTCTCAAAATGTGACTATTAAAGATTTGGTTACACACAGAGCAGGATTGGGATTGGGACAGGGTGATCTGATGTTTTTTCCGGAAGGTGGCAACTTGACTGTGAATGATATTGTTCACAATGTGAGATATCTTAAACCAGAAAATCCTTTTAGGACTACTTTAGATTATAATAATATTATGTTCATCGTTGCTGGGGAAGTGATTCACAGGGTTTCCGGTTTGCAATGGGCAGACTTTATTGAGCAGAAAATTATGAAGCCTGTCGGGATGACGGCGAGTTTTGGGTCTTATAATCGTGCGAAAAATTCTCAAAATATCATCGGTGCGCACGCTCCGGTTGACGGAAAAGCGATTGCAGTTCCTCACGATTGGAACGAAACGGCAAACGCCGCAGGCGGAATAATGAGCAACATCCAGGATATGACAACTTGGGCGAACTTCCTTCTGGATGGATTTGTGACCAAAGACGGAAAACGTTTGGTTTCTGAGAAAAATGCCCACGAATTGTGGAGTCTGCAGATTCCGGATAAAGTTGGTGCGACTTCGCCTTATGATACTAAATTTTATGGTTACGGGTTAGGTTGGTTTTTAAGCGATGTAAAAGGTCATTTGCAAGTTCAGCATTCGGGCGGTTTGATAGGGACTGTGACGCATTTTACATTGATTCCTGATTTGAAATTAGGAATTGTGGTTCTGACGAATCAACAATCTGGCGCAGCATTTTCCACCATTACCAATTCTGTGAAAGACGCTTATCTGAGAATTGAAAATCGTGATTGGTTGAAAATCTATAGTGACAGAAGTAAGAAAAATGACGAACGTTTCGAAAAGCAGAAGAAAGAAGTTTTTGATAAAGCTTCAAAGTTTAAATTGGATTTGAAAGACGAGCAATTTATCGGTTGGTACAAAGATGATTGGTTTGGGATTGTTGAGGTTTCCAAACAAGGCAAAGGTTACAGAATCATTTCTAAATCTTCGCCAAGATTGAAAGGTGATTTGATTCCATATTCCGCGAATTCTTTTGTGGCAAAATGGGACGACAGAAGTTATGATGCCGATGCGTTTTTCACTTTGAATTTTGATGAAAATGGAAAAGCGGTTTCTGCGAAAATGAAACCAATTTCTGATGTCACTGATTTTAGTTTTGATTTTGAGGATTTGGATTTGAGGAAGATTAATTAATGCTTTTAGAACAACATAAAACCGAAATCTCAGAAAAAGGATTTACAATCATCAATGATGTTTTTTCTGAGGACGAAATCAATCAAATCATTAATGTCATTGATTCCATCGATACTTCAAAAGAAACATTCAGGAAATCAGAGGACCTTTTTGCAATCAGACAATTCTTGAAGGAAGTTCCGGAAAGTGATGATTTTATCTTCAATGATAAAATTAAGAAAATAATCAATGAAGTTTTTGGAAATGATTACTTCGTGGTGAAAAGTATCTACTTTGATAAACCTGAAAAATCCAATTGGTATGTTGCTTATCATCAGGATTTGACAATTTCTGTCGATAAAAAATTAGACTTAAATGGATTCGGACCTTGGACGACGAAGCAAAACCAATTTGCTGTTCAGCCTCCGATTGAATATTTGAAAAATATATTCACGATTAGGATTCATCTGGATGATACGGATGGCAATAATGGTGCTTTAAAAGTCGTTCCCAATTCTCACAGCAAAGAAATCTATCGCCCCGAAACCATCGATTGGAGTGTTGAAACCGAGGAAATCTGCTCAGTCAAAAAAGGCGGAATTATGATAATGAAACCATTAATTTTACACGGTTCCAATAGAACCACGAACCAGAAAAGACGGAGAGTCATCCACATCGAATTTTCTAATATGGAATTGCCGAAAGAACTGGAATGGTCTGAAAGATTAAATTGAAAAATTTATTGTAGGATATTTGGCTTACCTTGGTCTTTTGCCAATATTTTGATAAGCATTGAAAACTGCTTTTATTAAAATCAGTTGATTCACTTCATCAACTTGATAAAAGATAATATAAGGATATTTGTACAATGGCAGACCTCGGAAATCTTTGTAATAAATTTGAAAGAAAGGATTTTGTGCAATTTTTTTGACCGTTAATTCATAATCAGATACAAAATTTTGAGCAACTTTTAAAGAAGCTTCTTTTTTATAATAGGCAACTGCTTTTCTAATGTCAGTTTTTGCGATTGGAGAAACGATGACTTTATAAGCCATATTCTTTTTTCAATTCTGCCACAAAATGATCATTATCCTGAAACTCGGAGACTGGTAGATTATTTTGAATTTCTAAAATCTGTTTTTGTTCATCAGAAAGCTTGAACGTATCATTTTTATCAATGTCAGGATATTGTTCTTTCAGTTTTTCCCATTCTTTAATGGGAATGAAAACGCCAGTTGGAACGCCGTTGTGGTCTTGGATGATTTGTGTTTTCATAGTTTTAAATTTGGGCAACTCAATCTTAAATCAAAATTACAATTTTTTATTAAACTAAAAACCCTTTCAAAATTACAAACTTTGAAAGGGTTAATTTTTATATTCAATTTGAATTAAATCTCTTTAAACTGCAAATTCTGTTCTTGCACTTGTTTTTCTGCCAAATCTTTGTAATAACCAGTTTCTAACTTCTTGTAGATAGCTTCAAAAGCTTCTAGAGTTTCATTAATTTCTGAATCTGTGTGAGAAGCTGTTGGAATTAATCTCAATAAAATCATACCTTTTGGAATTACAGGATAAGAAACTACGGATGTAAAAATCAGGTAATTTTCTCTCAAATCTTTCGCCAACATCATCGCTTCCATTGGACCTCCTTGGATGAAAACCGGTGTCACACAAGTGTTGGTGTCTCCAAGATTATATCCTATTTTCTTAAGTCCGCCTTGTAGTTTATTAACGTTTTCCCAAAGTTTAGCTTTGATTTCCGGTCTGTTTCTCAATAATTCCAATCTCTTTAAACCTCCGATTACCATTGGCATTGTCAAGGATTTTGCAAAAATTTGAGACCTTAAGTTGAATTTCAAATAACGGATAATTTCTTTGTTTCCAGCTAAGAAAGCTCCGAAACCAGCCATAGATTTTGCGAAAGTAGAGAAGTAAACATCAATCTGGTCTTGACAGCCTTGCTCTTCGCCAGCTCCAGCTCCGGTTGCTCCAAGCGTCCCAAATCCGTGCGCATCATCTACCAAAATTCTGAAACCATATTTTTCTTTAAGTGCACAGATTTCTTTCAACTTACCTTGTTGTCCTCTCATTCCGAAAACCCCTTCGGTAATCACCAAGATTCCTCCTCCGGTTTCTTCTGTTACTTTTTGTGCTCTTTGCAAGTTTTTTTCAAGACTTGCGATATCGTTGTGTCTGTATGTAAAACGTTTTCCTGAGTGCAATCTAACACCATCTACGATACAAGCGTGGGAATCTACATCATAAACAATCACATCATTTCTGGAAACCAATGCATCAATCGTAGAAACCATACCTTGATAACCAAAATTCAGTAGGTACGCAGATTCTTTTTGAACAAATTCTGCCAATTCTCTTTCTAGTTGCAAATGCTGTTCAGTTTCCCCGGACATGGCTCTGGCCCCCATCGGATAAAACATGCCGTATTCTGCAGCAGCTTTTGCATCGGCTTCCAAAACGTCCGAATGGTTGCAAAGACCTAAATAATCGTTTGCGCTCCAGAAAATCACATCTTTGCCCTGGAACTTCATTCTCGGGCCAATTGGTCCTTCTAATCTTGGGAAAATATAATAGCCTTCTGCGTAATCTGCAAATTGCCCCAAAGGACCGGGATTTTGTTTTATTCTTTCAAAAATGTCCATTTTTTCTAATTGATGTTTTTTGATTTGATTAAAAAAACCTTTTGTATTTACAAAAGGCTTATAAATATTAGGATAAAATTTTATTCAATGATCTCTGTTTTGAAAACTTCGTCATAATTGTGGAAACAGTTGTTGATAAAGCCTTGTTCCTCCATCCATTTGTCGCTGTAAACTTTCGTGATGTAGCGGGAGCCGTGATCCGGAAAAATAAGAACAACCAGATCATCTGCTTTGAATTCGTGAGAATTGGCGTATTGAATCAAAGCCTGAGTAACTGCACCAGTAGTGTATCCTCCCATAATCGCTTCTTTCAAAGCAATTTCGCGGGTTCTGTAGGCAGACATCTCGTCATTGACTCTTACGAATTCATCAATTCTATCAAATAAAAGTGCGCCTGGAATCAGGTTTTTTCCAAGACCTTCAATCTGATAAGGATGAATTTCTGTTTTATTGATTTTTCCTGTTTCGTGGTAAGTTTTCAGGATAGAGCCGTCTGCATCTACTCCGATTACTTTGATGTCAGGATTTTGCTCCTTCAGATATTTGGCAGAGCCGGAAAGTGTGCCTCCCGTTCCTGTGCAGGCAAAAATGTGTGTGATTTTACCTTCTGTCTGTTTCCAGATTTCCGGGCCTGTAGTTTGGTAATGTGCATCAATATTTAATTCATTGAAATATTGATTGATATAAACAGAATTTGGTGTTTCCCTTGCAATTCTTTTGGCCACTTCGTAATAAGATCTCGGATCGTCCGCAGGGACTGACGCCGGGCAAACATAAACGGTTGCTCCAAGAGCTTTCAGATAAGCAATTTTTTCAGCTTTTGTTTTGTCACTTACAGCCAGGATGCATTTGTAGCCTTTTACGATGCAAACCATTGCTATGGAAAAGCCGGTATTCCCGGAAGTGGTTTCTACGATTACAGAATCTGATTTTAGAATCCCTTGTTTTTCCGCATTTTCTATAATGTGAAGCGCAATTCTGTCCTTTGTGGAATGCCCCGGATTATAAGATTCCAACTTAGCGTATACTGTCGCAGGAATGTCCTTGGTAACCTGATTCAATCTGACTAACGGTGAGTTGCCGATCAAACCAAGAATATTATCGTATACATTCGTCATTTTATATCATTTTTTCTCTCAAAAACTGTCTGCAAAAATAACAAAAAAAATACAATGTTTTTACTTTTGAACCGTGAATATGATTTTAACCATAATAATTTCCCGAAATTAGAAGTTTTATACTGTTTGTGATCCGTGTATCAATATTTAATTTTTGTTAAAAACTTATATAACTGAATCAAAAACGTTAATTTCGCCGATATTTCATTTTCCTTATGAAGAATTGGACTTTTAAACAATGGAACACCGTTCTCGGATGGGTCGCTTTCGTAATAGCATTGGTTACTTACCTCTCAACTATTGAACGCAATTTCAGTTTCTGGGACTGTGGCGAATATATTTCATCAGCGGTTAAACTGGAGGTAACGCACGCTCCTGGAGCAGCGCTGTTTCAGCTGGTAGGAGCGGTTGTAGCTTTATTTGCGTTTGGAGACGGTCAGAACTACTCATTGGTAATCAATGCGATGTCGGCTCTTTTCAGTGCATTTACGATTCTGTTTCTATTCTGGACCATTACCCATTTGGTAAGAAGATTACTGAATAAAGAATTTGAAAATATTACAGTTGGTGAAGAAATTGCCACTTTTTTTGCAGGTGGAGTCGGCGCATTATGTTTCACATTTTCCGACACCTTCTGGTTTTCTGCTGTAGAAGGCGAGGTCTATGCGATGGCAAGTATGTTTATTGCACTGATTGTCTGGCTCATCACAAAATGGGAAAACGAATATCTGGAAAAGGACAATGAGCGGTGGATTATTCTTTTATTTTTTGTGATAGGTCTTTCTGTAGGAGTGCACATGATGTGTATGCTGGCATTGCCTGCAGTCTGTCTGATATATTACACCAGAAAATATGAATTCACTTGGAAATCTTTTCTTTGGGCCAATGCGATTACACTTGTGATTCTTGCCATTGTTTTTAAGTTTATTTTCCCGCTGGTCATGTGGTTCTTCTTCAAGTGCGAGTTGATTTTTGTGAATGGAATCGGGTTGCCGTTTCACTCAGGAACTATTATCGCTTTTGTATTGTTTAGCACACTTTGTTATCTCTTTATTACTTACACTCGAAGAACAGGAAAATCACTATATCAGACCATTGCATTGTCTGTGGTTTATATGCTGATCGGATTTTCCTGCTGGCTCGTTATTCCTATCAGAGCCAATGCCAATCCGCCGATGAACCTGAACGATCCTGATAACGCCATCGGAATGCTGGATTATTATAACCGGGAGCAATATGGAGACTGGCCTACTTTCTATGGTCAGAATTATACTGCATACCTGGATCCTAACGGTATTGAGAAAAATGAAGATGGCAGTTACAAGACCCAAAAAACCGGAGATACTTACGAGAGAGACCCGCAAACGGGAAGATACCGTGTAGTAGGAGAGAAGTTCAATTATGTTTACAGCAAAGAGCATGTTGGATTTTTCCCGAGAATGTTCAGCGAAGATAAATCGGTGATGCCGAATTATATCTCAATGTATGGCGCGCCGGATTTCACTTTCAACTATGGAAACGAGCAGATCTCGGAAAGTCCCGAAGCCAAACAATTCTTCGACGAGTTACGCCAGAAGTATGAGAACGGAACCATTAAAATGGACGATTATCTGAAGGCTAAGCAATTCGGGATTATCAATGTTCAGAAGCCAACCTTGGCTCAGAACCTCGATTACTTCATCACATTCCAGAATTATTATTACTTCGGCAGATATCTGCTTTGGAATTTTGCAGGTCGTCAGAATGATTTGGAAGGTCACATGGAAAACACGAACGGAAACTTCATCACAGGGATTCCTTTTATCGATAATAATATCTGGGGTGACCAGAGTGAGATGCCAGCCAAATTCCAAAATGCCAGTACGGTCAAGTTTTTTATGTTGCCGCTGATATTAGGATTGCTCGGGTTTTTCTTTCAGTTGAACAGGGATTTCGGAAGGTTCTATGCGATATTGTCCTTATTCGTTTTAACGAGTGTCGGGATTGTTTTTTATACCGGTGTAAAACCTTTTGAACCCCGGGAAAGGGATTATGCAATGGTTGGCTCCTTCTATGCATTCGCCATTTGGATAGGTCTTGGTGTTGCAGCAATTTATTGGCTGCTTCAGAAAAAAGTGAAGAGCAAATCTGCTCAGATCATTATTGGTGTTGTCTTATTGGGAATTCCATTCATGATGGGCTTCCAAAACTACAATGTTCACGACAGAAGTGGGCGTTACACAGCTTACGCATATGCACACGATTCATTAGCATCTCTTCCAAAAGATGGAATAATGTTCGTTTATGGTGATAATGATACCTATCCGGTTTGGGCGATTCAGGAAACTGCGGAATTCCGTAAGGATGTCAAAGTAGTGAACTTCACATTGCTTTCAACACCTTGGAATATCGACCAAGTGAAGAGAAGGACTTATGATTCTATGCCTGTTCCGTCAACTTTGACCCACGAAGATTATCGTGAAGGTTCCAATGATCAGGTTTATATGATGTCCAAAGAAGACTGGGAAAACATCTTTGCAAACCTGAAAGACCAGGGTGCTCCGGATACGGAATTTGCAGCCTTCAGAAAGTATCTGACTCAGGATTCCATTACCATGAAGGAAGCCGTTAATTTCCTGAAAATGAAATCACCCGAAAAAGATGAGATCGTGAAAATGATTTTCGGAGAAGAACGTTATCACAAGTTCAACTTCCTCCCGGTTTCCAAATTTATTCTTCCGGTTAATGTGAATAATGCTGTTAAATCAGGAATCATCACACCACAGGAAGCCCAGAAAGCAGAGAAACAGATTGTTATCAATTACAGAGGATCCAGTATGTTCAAGAATAATATGATGATGCTGGATATCCTTGCCAATTTCGACTGGAAACGTCCTATTAATTTCTCAAGCGGCGGAATCTACGATGGAAGCAATCTATTCTTCTTATCCAATTATCTTAAGTTTGATGGATTCAGTTACAGATTGGTTCCAATCAAAACAGAAGAATCTCCGGATGGTGAACTAGGGATGGTAAATGCAGATGAGCTTTATAAGATTGTTAAAAATTATGGAGTAAGGGATGAGAATAAGGATTATGGTTGGGGCAATTTCAAAGATCTGAGAACCCATTTTGATGAGACTTGTACGCAGAATATCATAGGCTACAGATCTTCAGCAAGCCGTGCTGCAGAAGCATTAGTTCTGAAAGGCGAAAAGCAAAAAGCGATAGAAGTTCTGGATCTTGCCAACAGAGAGATTCCGGTTTCCAAGTACAATGATCCAAGATCATTAAGTTCCATTGTTTATGCTTATATCGTAGCCGGACAGGAACAAAAAGGATTGAAGCTGGCAGAAGAGCTCAAGAAAGGGATTTTTAACGAGTATGATTATTATACAAGATTGTCCCCGCAGTTCCAGGTTTATGCAGCAAGGCAGATGAAGACCAAACCAATGGAATATTCACTTGTAGTCGGTGCAGTTTCTGACGCTTATAATAAAATCGGACAAAAGGAAAAAGGCTACCAATACCTTGTTAACTCACTGAATGTTATTGATAAACGGTTTAACAGCTTTATTAAAGATCTTCAGGAGATGGGCAAAGAAAAAGCTTTCAAAAAAGCCGATGATGTGCAGAAAGTAACATCGTTCTATTCCTATCTGTTCGATATTATGAAAGATTATGATACCACTTATGAAGCTGAAAAAATGGACAACATTACCAAACAGCTGATGAAAGTTACTCAATAAATAAATTAAACGTCTCGATATCTCGGGACGTTTTTATTTTATAATTTTAGCAAGATTTTTTAGGAGCTATTTCCCACTTTCCGCTATATCTTTTTTGCAAGAGAGCTTGGTCATAGAGGGACAAATTTTGTTTTCGCAAAAAAGGATGCCGCTGCAATCGGGGCTAGTGAGCAATTTTCCACAAATTGAGGTCATTAATACATAATACATTTTACTTTTTACAATGAAAAATTTCTGTGCTTTCCTTCGCGGTGTCAATGTTAAAGGAACCACTATGAAAATGGCAGACGTCTGCAAAGTATTTTCCGATGCAGGTGTCAAAAATGTGTCTTCAGTTTTGGCAAGTGGGAATGTTCTGTTTCAATCAGATAAAGATGCTTTGGAATTAAAGACAATTCTGGAAAAAGCAATGTCAGACCATTTCAATTACGAAGCTTTTCTCTTCATCAGGGATGACATTGAGATTAATGAAAATTTAATGAATGACCCATTTTCACCGCTTGAAAATTTCCACAATTATATTTTTATCGGCGAAGAAAAGATAGAAGAAATATTGCTGGATGAATTTGAAAAAGCTAGTAAAGCAGAAGATGAAAAAGGTAAAATCGCTAAGAATGTATTTTATTGGCAAGTTCCAAAAGGGCAAACTTTAGAATCTACCTTTGGTAAAATTCTGGGCAGGAAAAGCCTGAAAGATAAAATGACCAGCCGGAATATCAATACATTGGAGAGAATTTTGAAAAAATTTAAAAATTAATAATTATTTCTGATGATTCCGCAAATGTATCAACTAAAGAAAACTTGTGCAATTTCTGTTTAAAAGTTACTTTTATACGCAGAAAACTGGTACAGTTAATGCAAACCAGAAAGTCAAAAAAAGTTAGAAATGGATTTATCAAAACCTATTAATTCTGCCCACAAAACATTCTCGGACTGGAAAAAAGTTCCCTTCGAAGATCGGCAGAAATTACTTCTGAAATTAGGAAATGTTCTTGAGAAGAACAAAGAAAAGTATGCAGAAACCATCACGAAAGAGATGCATAAACCTATCGCACAATCCATTGCTGAGATAGAAAAAAGTGTGGGAATGATAAGGTATTATGCAACAGCAGATAATGTTCTGAAGCCGGAAAAGATCAAAACCGAATTCAATGTGAGTGAAGTTCACTATGAAGCGATGGGTATCATTCTGGGCGTGATGCCGTGGAATTTCCCATTCTGGCAGGTCTTGAGATTTGCGATTCCAACCATTCTAGCAGGGAATGTCGTTTTGCTGAAACACGCTTCCATCTGTTTCGGAAGCGGCGATGAGATTCAAAAAGCTTTTTTGGAAGCGGGTTTTCCACAAGGTGTTTTTCAGAATTTTAGAATCGGGCATGATGAGATCAAGGAAATTTTGGAAAATCCTTTGGTAAGGGGAGTTAGCCTTACAGGAAGCGAGAAAGCCGGCGGAAATGTAGCAGCGTTGGCAGGAAAGAATATCAAAAAATCTGTTCTGGAATTGGGAGGGAGTGATGCTTTCATCGTTCTGGACGATTCGGATTTTGAAAAAGCAGCCAAAGAAGGACCTTGGGCAAAACTCCAAAACACGGGTCAGATCTGTAATGCGGCAAAGCGTTTCATTGTTCATCAAAAAATCGAGAAAGAATTTGTGCCTAGATTCATAGAAGAATATAATTCTTACCAGCCTTCCGACCCGATGAATAAAGAAACAAAACTTGGAAAAATGGCTAGACCGGATCTGGCAGATGATTTGGAAAAACAGTACAAAAAGGCGCTGAAAAATGGAGCGGAAATAGTTTTGGCTTTGGAACGTATTTCCGAAAATGAGTTTCGTCCGGGAATTATTCTTGTGAAAGAAGGAAATCCTATTTTACAGGAAGAATTATTCGGACCATTGGCAATTCTGATGATCGGAAATAATGACGAAGAAATCCTGAAATTAGCCAACGATATTCCTTTTGGGTTAGCAAATGCAGTGTGGACGAAGGATAAAAAAAGGGCTCAGTTTTTTATTGAGCATCTGGAGTCCGGCACAGTTTCCATTAATAAAGCGACAAGTTCTGACACCAGGCTTCCTTTTGGCGGCGCAAAATCTTCAGGCTATGGCGTCGAATTATCCTTACATGCACTGAAAGAATTCACACAGATCAAAACAGTGGTCGGGAATATTTAAAAATAAAAACGGAGAACTGAATTCTCCGTTTTTTTATGATATTTAATCAAACTTCACTTTAATCATTATTTTGGGCTTTAACCGCAAGTAAAGAATCTGCTTTCGCTTTCTTTTCCTGCTCCACCTGCTGAACTACTAGGTCCCTGTTTTCCTGCTCTTTCAATATTTCTGCAACATGAGGTTCAATGATTTTATTCATTTCTTCTTCGGGAACATTATTGGCATCCGGTGAGTCCAGAAGCTTTTTCCACGGACGCCTTTTCCCCCACGGATAATCACCATAAACAATCAGCGGTGTACCTTTTGCACGTACAGTCTGTCCACCTTTATTCAGGATCCACGTGTTCACCCAGCTGTACATCCACTTCGCATCTTCTTCCAGCATTCTGAGACAGGAATGGGATGCAGGATAACCCGGCATAGCGTACTGGTGCCATCCTATTCCGTCGAAATTAGCGACATTCACATTCCAGCGGAGCTTCCATTCGTCACTCACGGTCGAGATGGCGACTTCCTTTTTCCAGTTGGCGAACATCAAACCGGTTTTGGTTTTGGTGGCTTTTTTTCCCATACTTGTCGGTCCCCATTTTACCAGATTTCCATATTCATAAACACCAAAAGCCTGGATAGGATAAGAAAAGAAAACGAATTTTTTTACATTTTCCAGACTGGTAATGTGTCCCGGAAACGGAGAGTATATCAGAAAATTTTCTTCAATTTTTGCAGGAACCACTAATGTATCTGCAGCACCTATATTCGCTCTGTCCAGCCTGTTGAGGGCAAGAATTGTGTAAAGTGCTTTTCCGGTAAATTCTTTTTTATTCTTCAGTGAAACCGAATCGGTGTTCTTATAAACCCAAGGGTAAAAACCAAAATCTTTTCTTGGAATAACTACATCGGGAACTTTTGGCTTTTCATCCTCTTTTTTCTCCTCTTCTTTTTTGTCATCTGTACCCAGGATGTCTGTTATCGGATTGTTTTTCTGATCCGAAGCTGGAACAGATTCATCTTTTTTACATTGAACCAGAAGCAGGGAAATAATGATAAATAAAGGAAATGTGTTTTTAATTAGTCTGATATTCATTAGTCTTTCTTTCTCGCCCCATAAATTACAAAAAGAATACCATATCAAAATAAAAAATCAGTCATTTATTCTGAATGATAAAAAATTATCTCTTCTCTACGATATCTCTAATAATCTGCTTAGCGTGTATTCTGGAATTCTCGATAAACCATAGATGCGTATCCCGGCCGCCGCAGACTACACCTGCGAGATAGATGCCTTCTACGTTGGTTTGCATTGTTTCAGGGTTGTAAGTGGGATTTTGGCATTCCCCGTTCAGATCAACTCCGATTGTTTTCAGAAAGTCAAAATCCGGCAAATAGCCCGTCATGGCAAGAACAAAATTATTCTCGATTTCCCGGATTTCCTGATTTTTAGTTTTAAAAATAACAGAATGTTCCTTTATTTCCAGAAGTTCAGCTCCGAAAAAAGCTTGGATACTCCCTTCTCTGATTCGGTTTTCTATGTCTGGTTTTACCCAGTATTTCACACTTTTGGAGATTTCATTGTGACGTATGATCATCGTTACATTACCACCTTTACGATAGATTTCCAAAGCCGCATCCACCGCCGAGTTACTGGAGCCGATCACCACAACATTCTGAAAAGCATAAGGATAAGGTTCTGTATAATAATGTCTTACTTTCGGCAGGTCTTCTCCGGGAATATCCATCAGGTTTGGGATATCATAAAAGCCGGTGGCAATGATTACGTTTTTTGCAAAATAAATCTGCTTACTGGTTTCGACCTGAAAAAAAGTTGATTTTTCAATATTAATTACTTTTTCATAAGTTCTGATATTGATATCTTTTGCTCTGGCAATTCCCTGATAATATTCCAAAGCATTCTGTCTTCCGGGTTTTGGTTTGGTCGTAATAAACGGAATTTCATCAATTTCCAGCCTGTCCGCAGTCGAGAAAAACGTCATATACAGCGGATAATGAAACAGGCTGTTCGCCACGGTTCCCTTTTCGATCACGATATATCTCAACTGATTTTTTTTTGCTTCCAAGGCGCAAGCAAGTCCGATGGGACCACCACCTACGATAAGAACATCATATAACTCCATCTTACAAATTTACAAAACATTCGGCTCGGCGTATCAAAATTTTAGGAGCATCAGATTTCAGTTTCATATTACGTTTCCAACCCGCTGTCCGCTATATCTTTTTCCCGCACCAAAGCTGCCGCAAAAAAGGATGCCGCTCCCATCGGGGCTATGTTCAGGCTTTTCCATTCTAATAACTTCATTTCAAGCAAAAAAAACTCAAACCTCTAACCCGGCTTATTGTTCTACCCAGATCAGTTCTCCAGTGTTGTAGCCAATTTCTTTCGCTTTTTCCAGATACTTATTTTTTACATCATCGGGAATTGTTTTTTCACGGGACAGGATCCAAAGATATTTCAGGTTGTTGCCTACAACTAAAGCATATTTATAATCATCATCCAATTCTATAACATTGTAGCCCGCCCAGAAAGGTTTGAAGAAGGACACTTTCAGCCTTGCTTCGTTTTCGGAAGTCACAAATCTTGCTTCTCCAATGCTTTGCTTCCATTCTTTTTTCACATAATCGTAACCTTTGTTATCTACTTTGATTGTACCGTCCGGATTTTTGGAATAAGTAGCCGTTACCTGATTCAGGTTTCTTTCAAAACGATAATCAAATCTGGCAATTTCATACCATTTCCCAAGGTATTTATCCGAATCAAAATTTTGGACAGCCGTCGCTTTATCAGGAATTCCTACAGAGCAGGAATTAAGCACCAAAAGTCCGATAATACTTATAGAAACAGGAACTAAAAACTTTGTGAATATCTTTTTCATAATAGAGTTTATTTGTCTCATTCATTCAAAAATAATTCCAACAAAATGATTTTAAATTAAAATTTTATGCACACAATATCGAATCGATAATTTGATTATTTTTACATTAAAATAAAAGTTAAATAATCAATTATCAATGAAACTAAAACTACTTTCTGTCCTCTCTCTGGTTGTATTCAGTCAGGCATTTGCACAGTCCGATAAATTCTATGCTACCACCGATTCAGAATATGCGAAAGCGCTGCAAAAGCAATTTCCGGATGAGGTAGATATCATAAGTTCCACGGATAACAGTTCAGCCGTTTTTCTCACTAGAAATGCAGCGGAGTTCCTTCACCATAATGTGATCACGCACGGACCGGGTTATGTTTACAAATCTTCCAGGGAAGAAGCTCTGTCGGCCATCAACAAAAGCAAAAGATCCAACAAGGTTCTGAATTTTACTATAGATCAGGATGCGATTGTAATCTCTGCGATTGCAAAAGTAAGTGCAGATAATATCAAAAATCATATCCAGGTTCTGGAAAACTACGGGACACGCCATCACACCACAGCAAAAGCGAAAACAGCGGTTCAGGATCTGAGAACCAAATGGCAAAATATGATTACAGCTTCCGGAAGAACGGATGTGTCCGTGAGGGTAATCAATCATTTCGGAACGTCTATGCCGTCCCTTATTCTTACCATTAATGGTACTTCTTCCCCGAATGAGTATGTTATCGTTGGCGGACATATGGATTCAATTATTACCAACTCCAGTAATGTCAATAATGCGCCGGGAGCTGACGATGACGCATCAGGAATCGCGACGATATCGGAGATGATCAGAGTATTGCTGGAGATCAATTATAAACCTTCAAAAACTGTAGAGTTTATGGCGTATGCGGCAGAAGAGATCGGGCTGGTCGGTTCATCGGAAATTGCTCAGGATTATGCGCTTAATAACAAAAATGTGGTTTCTTATGTGCAGTTTGATATGACCAATTACAAAGGTTCTTCCAAGGATATCTATCTCACGACGGATCCTTATAACAGTAATGATCTCAATCTGTTTCTGATAGAGCTGATGGAACATTACAATAAAACCGGGACGCATGCTTTCACTTATGGGAATACGATTTGCAACTATGGCTGTTCCGATCATTTCAGCTGGGCAGATAATGGCTATGATGCGGCTTTTCCTTTCGAAGCATCATTTTCTCAATACAATCCTAACATCCATACAGTAAATGATAAGCTTTCCAATATGGGGAATAATGCCAATCATTCTGCGAAGTTTGCGAAGCTGGGTTTAGAATTTATAATTGAGACTGCGAAGGGTGATGTCTTGGCGGTTTCCGAATCTTCCGGATCTTCTGTGGAAATTACGGTTAAAGACAAATCTTTGAATTATAAAATCGGAAAAGAAATGCTGGAATCTGTATCGATCATTGATGCCAGTGGAAAACAGTTGTTGGAATCAAGAAATTTACTTTCTTTAGGTAAAATCGACTTGAATAAAATTAGTACGGGATTTTATCTGGCGGTTTTCAAAACCAAATCCGGAAAAGTGATGACGAAGAAATTTATTTTAGATTAGAAAATAAGTTGTAGAGTAGGAGAATGAAGTGTTGGAGAGAGTGTGTGTTTGAACTGAAAGTAACTCTCAGATTCTCCCACGCTAAAACTTTCAAACCTATTTCTTCCTCGTCAGATACTTTCTCCCTGGAATAAAAAGCAACAAAGCACCAATCACAAAAAGACAGATTCTGGAAAGAAAATCGCCGCTTTTGGTGTAGAACGTTTCTTTGTCTATCAGATTGACTTTTGCAGTCAGTGCGCCTTTTGCACCGTAAGGTAATTCGTCCACAATATCGCCTCGGGAATTGATATGTGCACTTGTTCCGCTGTTTGCCGCTCTTGCAATTTCGCGTCGGGTTTCTATAGCACGAAGCTTAGCATAAACCAACAACTGCTTGTGTCCCTGCGAATAACCCCACCAGGAATCGTTGGTTACAATGGTTAGAAGATTAGCACCTTTTTTGACATAACCAGTCACGAATTCGCCATAGATGCTTTCGTAGCAAATAATTGGCGCAATCACAGATTGGTTGTAAGGATTGGCAAAGACTTTTCGCTCACTGGAAATTCCGAGAGAACGCGTTGTTCCACCCAAATCCAACATTGCATCGCCTAAAATTGGTTTTAAAACTTTGATATAAGGGAAAATCTCGACGCCGGGAACCAGCATTGCCTTATGGTAAACTTCGGGTTGCTGATTCGGAATGATTTGTATTGCTGAATTATATTCATCCAGCCAAATGCCTTGTCTGTCAAGATAGCTTGCTGTGGAAGGTTTTTCTTCATCTTCTTTGTAAACATAATAGCTGGAAATACCTCCTGCGTAAACGGATCTTGGATGCTGAGTAAGAAAGGCTTTGATGTTATTGATTAATAAGCTGTTATGAAAACCTCTCTCGCTGAAGCCGCCGATTCCCGGGAGTGAAGTTTCCGGAGCAAGATATAAATCGACCTTTGATTTTTTATCATTTTGCAAAACCGAATTTTCTGTAGCTAATTTTAATAAATCACTTTCAATCGTTAAACTGTCTTTCTGATATTTTTCAGTGTAAGGGTCAAGCGCTGGCTGAAGCATTGTTACATTGATTGAGCCAACAGTTTCAGGTGTATAATTGTAATATTTAACCAAAGAAATGACCATCGGTAAAATGATAAAGCCGGCTGTCATCAAAACATTTTTAATCAATGATTTTCTGATTCTTCCAGCTTCCCAAATTCTTATCGTATAAAATGCCAGAACATTGCAAATCAAAATCCAGAAACTTCCGCCAGTTGCGCCCAAAGTGTCGTACCATTGAACAAGCTGATGATACTCGGCAAAAACATTTCCGAGATTCAGCCAAGGCCAGGTGAATTCCCAAACGAGATGCAGTTTCTCAAAACACATCCAGATGGCGACGAAAAATACCAAACCAAAATACGTTCCCTGGCTTCTTTTATAGATATGATAAAATACAAAAACCAATGCCATAAACAATGAATTGGTTAATACAGGAAACAATACAGCCAATAGAGATTTGCTCCCGTCAGGTAATTGCGAATTGTAAAGCCAGCCTGTTGTTACCCAATTCCAAATCAAAAATGTGAGATATGAAAAACAAAAAACTGTTAATCTTTTCTTTTTGATATCGCTGAATTTTGCAATGTTGTGTTCCATCATCAGAAGCGGAACCCAAGCAAAAAATATAAAAAACGGAATCCCATAAGTCGGCCACGAAATGGCTAACAAAACTCCCGAAATTAAAGCTAGTAAAAGGTTTTTCATTGTTATCGTAATAAGATGCAACAAAAATACTCATATTGGAATTAATAAAAGATGCGAAGCATCATAATGTCGGTAGAAAAGTTTGATTTGTCCAGTAAAAGAGGAGCGAAGCTCCGAAATGTTTAACAGATATTCCGGAGCTTCGCTCCTCATTGTTTGTAATGCTTATTGTTTTCTATCAATGCTGCGCAACTTCGTCGCTTTTTTCGGTTTAAATGAAAACTTAAGAAAACATCTTCTTTCTCAAGAAATAAAATCCTGCACCCAAAACTCCCAGAATTCCCAAAGGTAAAAGCAAATTAAACCATTGCCAATCCGATTTTTCTTCATCAATTCTTTGTCTGTCGAGTAATCTTACTTCGATGGTTCTGTCACGCAGTTCCATCAAGTTGCTGTCATCCAAAAGATAATCCAAAGCATTTCTCAAAAATTGAGCATTTCCGTAATGTTCTTTGGTTAGCAAATCTTCGCCCAGAGGAAGCGGTTCGCCTTTCCACATTTGGTTTCGGGCAATATCGCCGTCAGCAATTACAAGCATTTTGTTTTCCGGACTTTGAGCTTTGAAATCTGGATAAGCATTTTTCTCACTTCTTGTCGCATAAGCAGATTTGAATTTCCCTTCCAACGCTACTGCAAAAATCTTCGGTGGCGTAGGACGTTCCATCTCGCCGATGCTGTCTGTTCTTACGATTTCAGAAAGTGCAACATAATTTGGAACTGTTTTGGTGTTGGTTCTTTCACTGGATTCAAAAAGAACTCTGGTTTTGATATTTGGTCTCCCCAATGTATCAATCGAAGTTGGGAATTCGAATTTTACAGGATTGATATTTTTGGTAATTGGATTTTTGGTTTCAGCAATTCCTAAAGGGAAATAAGGCCAAAGAAAGCTGCTGTACTGCGGATTACCAGCGACTTCTCCTGAAACAATTCTTACCAACGCCGATTTTTTCATATCCTTTACCAACGCCGGATTAATTCTCAATCCATAATTGAACATAAAATCTGTCAGATTAAGGTCAATTGGGTAAGCCATAATTTTCTTAGCTTGAAAAAGCGTGTCCATTTCGGCATTCACAGCGTCTAGCATCCACAGTGTTTTTCCGCCATTCATAATATATTGGTCGAGAATCACTTTTTCGTTATCGGTAAAAGCTTTTCTTGGTTTTGCAATGACCAAAGCATCCATTTGTTTTAGTTTTGGAACATCGGCCAGAGATAATTCGGTTTTATTTTCCGGAATCACTGGGCCAACATTGTAATTCTCCATTGCCAAATCCAAAAATCCACGGAATTCATCCGGACCTAATTCTTGTTGATTCACCAAGAACCCAATATTCTTCGCTGTTTCTTCCGTCATTCCTTTGATAGTGGAAGCAAAATTATATTCTAAGTTTTCAATCGATTTGCTCAATTGCGTTGCTGCATCAATTCCGGATTGCTGAACAATCAGTGGAACAGAAGTTCCGTAACCATTATATTTGATAGCGGCATAAGGAAACATTACGATTTCGGAGATCTTTCCGTCTTTCATATCCGGAAGAATCGAAGGCTGCATTCCCATTCCTTTCAACGTATCCTGCGGAATTTTCTCTGCAATCGGGTCACGGAATTTGTAATCGATTTTCGGATTGATTTTTCGGAACTCGTCCAACATAAATTTGGTTTCGTTCGAAAGCTGTTTGAAAGAAGCCGGAAAATCTCCTTCCAAATAAACCTCAATCGTCATTGGTTTTTTCACATTTTCCAAAACTTTGATGGTAGAATCAGAAAGTGTGTAGCGTTTTTCCGCCGTCAAATCGAAACGTTTATAAATGATTCCGCTCATCCCGATAATCAGGAGAACAGCTATGATAATGAGTGTGATTTTATTTTTTTTATTCATTTTTCTATTAGAATGAATTTTTATAATTTAAATTTTTAGGGCAGCTTAATCCGCCTGTAGTTTATCCTGAGCTTGTCGAAGGGCTCCCAATCTTTCCGCTCAAGTCGGGCTGCATGGATTCAATGTTCCAATTGGAAGTCTTTCATCTTTCTTCTTGAATATTTTCCTTATTTCTTTTTCCAGACAAACCAGCTCGCTAATCCCAATCCCAAAAATATCACGAAAAGAAAATAGCAAACGTCTCTTGTATCAATTTGACCTCTTGTGAATGCTAGGAAATGCTGATAAAATCCAATATTTTGCAAAATATAATCTGCGCCTCCCATCAATTTATAACTTGCCAACTGTTCAATCCCAAAATAAAGAATGAAACAAAGGAAAACGCCCAATAGATAAGCCATAATTTGGTTCGATGACAACGACGAAGCTAATATCCCAACCGCAGAAAAGGCGGCAATCAAAATAGTCAAACCAATATAACTTCCGAAAGTCATACTTCCATCGATATTACCTTCCGGAACGCCCAAAACATAAACAGTATAATAATAAACCAGTGACGGCAACAAGCATAAAATGCCAACCAACCAAACAGACAAGAATTTTCCACCAACAATTTCGGTAATTTTCACAGGTTGAGAGAACAGCCAAAATAAGGTTCCGGATTGTTCTTCCTCAGCTAATGTTCTCATACTGATTGCCGGAATGATGAACATAAAAAGCCAAGGTGAAAGCACAAAGAAACTTTGTAAAGTGGCGCTTCCAATCTCAAAAACATTAAAATTGTTCTCGAAGAAGAACAGGAACAATGCAGAAATAACACTGAAAGCAGCGATGATAATCCACGCGCTCCAGTTTCCGAAAAAATTCCAAAGTTCTTTTTTGAATATTGCTATCATAGATGAGTTGTAGAGTTTGTGTGTATTAGAATTTTATGGGTTTTCGTTTTATTATTTTTTGTCAGGCTGAGGTTCTCGAAGTCTCTAATCCTTATTCTTTGTTCTTTTATCTTTATTCTTATTTACCAATTTTACAATAGAAGTTATCAGAATGATGATTCCAAAAAATCCAAGTAATAATTGCCACCAATACTGTATAACGGAATATTTGAGAATTACTGTAAAAACTACTGCGAATAAAATAAAAGTTGCAATCTCGTTGAATTGTCGAAGCTTGATATTCGGAATAGAAAGCGTATTTCCGTTGAGGTTTTTCAGTTCCTTAACTCGCTTCCAACACCAAAAATGGTAAATCCCGAGTCCTACGAGAAATGTCAATTTCAAATGAAACCAAGGCGTTTTCATTAATCCTAAATTGAGATAGATCATTACCAAACCGCTCAGTAGCATCAGAATTCCCGCAGGAACAGTAATGATATTCCAAAGTCTGACCGCCATATAACTGTATTGATTTCTGAGAATCTGCTGCTTTGTTTCATCGAATTCATCTGTGTCCTTATAATAAACAAACAATCTTACGAGATAGAAAATCCCGGCAAAATAACTTACCATAAAAATAACGTGAATAGCCTTTATTATAATGTATAACATCTGTTTGAGAAGTTTTGTGCAAAGATACTTTTTATTGACAGAAGATAAGAAACAATTGGCGGATTATGTTTTATGATATCGATGTTAAAATTAAAATTATCTTATATATTTCCGATTAAAAGTATTTCATTTGTAATAAAATTATAATTAAGTCAATGAAAACAAAATTACAACTGATATTTGCGGTTTTTTTTGGTGTTTTAGGTTTTTCTCAGAGCCTGAAACCTGTTGCCAAAGAGATTGCAGATTCTAAAGCCAGGAAAACCAGGTTTGAACAATTCACACTTTTTACAAAGGACAATTCAACTCAAAAAATGGCGAAATATCAGCAGGCTGCCCGCGATATTTCTGTTCTGAAGCTTAATAAATCTCAGCTATCAGAGATTATCAACCAAAAACCTCAGGCATTGGAGATGACATATCCTTTTGAAAATGGATTGCTGACGGTGGAATTGGTAAAAGCAGACATTTTTTCCAATGAGTTTAACCTTAATACGGATAAAGGAAAGGTGGAAAATTATACACCCGGTGTTTATTACAGGGGGATTATAAAAGGAGATGCTAATTCCCTGGTGGCTTTTAGCTTTTTTAATGATAATGTTGTCGGAATTGCTTCTGTGAAGAATGGTGGCAATATTGTTCTCGGAAAAGCATTGGACTCAGAAGATTTTGTGGTTTATGATGATCGTAAAATGAGCGGGAAAAGCAGTTTTATCTGCGGAACCGACGAACTGATGGAAAACCAACGTCGCAAGATCTCTTACGATCCTGTGAAAAAAGCACCTGAAGTCACTGCAAACTGTGTAAGAATGTATTATGAGGTGGCGAACAAGCCGTACAAGAATAACGGTTCCAATGTGACTACCACCACCAATTGGATTACAGCAGTTCACAATAATATCAATACCCTTTATGTAAATGATGGCGTAAAGATGTCTTTGAAATCTGTCTATATCTGGACAACAGCAGATCCGTACACCGGAGATTACAACCAGAATCTGTATGAATTCAGTGAACTCCGGCCGACATTTGATGGCGATCTGGCTCATTTGGTTAATTCGCCTTCTACCACCAGTGTTGCTTTTCTCAATTCACTCTGTACAACCTATAAGCATGCCTATTCCGGAATTGATCAGACTTATTCCAATGTTCCGGCCTATTCCTGGACAATTGGCGCAATGACACACGAGATGGGACATTCTCTCGGTTCTCCGCATACGCATGCCTGTGCCTGGAATGGTAACAATACTGCCATCGACGGCTGCGGACCAATGGATGGGTATTATGAAGGCTGTGACGGACCTATTCCTGATTCAGGAACTATTATGAGCTATTGTCACCTGAATGTGGGAATCAGTTTTGCCAATGGATTCGGACCTCAGCCTGCGGCGCTGATCAGAGGACTTATAGATACCAAGGCTTGCCTGGGAAGTGACTGTATTAATACCTGTCCAATAACTGTTTCGGGACTTATGTTTGCTAATATCAATAAAACCGGCTTTATAGCAGTATTTAATGATGAATCTTCAAATTCCTGGAAATATAAAGTGACAAAGATGGATGGTACTGTTGTAAAGTCTGCAACTGTTAATTCCAGAGAAATTATAATCAATGATTTGTTGCCCAATACTTACTATAAATTGTTTGTGGGAACCAATTTCTGTTCTACCGAGAATGCTTATCAGACAGAAAATATTTTTTTGACTGATGATGACTGGTGCGGAAAGACATTCACAGATTCAGGAGGATTGACAGGTAACTATTCCAATGCGGAGACTTTTGAAAAAACTTTTTATCCGGATAGCCCGGGTCAGAAGCTGAAATTGACTTTTACAAGCTTGAGACTGGAAGACGGCTATGATTTTTTAACTATCAAAAACGGTCCTGATGCCAGTTCACCAAACTTTCCTAATGGCGCAAATCTTACAGGCATTATGAATCCGGGATCATTTACATCTACCCATTCTACAGGTGCAATCACAGTGGTATTTAAATCCGATACTTATGTTACGGATTCTGGTTGGGAAGCTAAATTTTCTTGTAATACTCTCGGCGTTTCTGATGTAGATAAGAATGCGCTTTCAGTTTCTCCGAATCCTGTAAAAGATAATTTTAAGATTTTGGGTAATGATAAAATCAAGTCAGTTGATATTTTTGATAACTCCGGGAAACAGATAAAAACATTTGATACATCCGTTATTTCTGCAAACCAATATGATGTTAGTAAACTGCCAAAAGGAACTTATCTAATCATTATTAAAACTGAAAATGAAACAGTCACAAAAAAACTAATCAAATAAAATTAGTTTAGTTATCATAAAACAGTCAGATGTATCATCTGGCTGTTTTTTTGCTAATAATGTTATAAAATTTTCTATTGAAGATCCTTTAAGCTATTTTAGTTTTAACTAAATAACAATCTGAAAATGAATTTATGATTAAGATTAAAATGTTAAATTTTGACTTAATAAGTCGATTTAAAAAAAAAAACCTTTTTTTTGTATCATTAATTTAATAAATAAGATTATGAAGAAAATTTTACAACTGTTCTTTGCAGTATGTATTTTTGGTTTCGGATTTTCGCAGAATCTGAAACCAGTCGCTCAGAAAATAGCAGCTAAAAAAACAGCCAAGAAAAATTTCATTAAATTCAGCCCTTTTACAAGAGATGTTGCTTCTAGAAATGAAGCAGTTTACAAAAACGAAGCAGATGGTGTTACCATACTGAAGCTGAAGTCTTCCGAACTCCAGACTATCGTGAGTGAAAAACCAGAAGCTCTTGAACTTAGCTTTCCTTTTGAAGACAGAGAGATAACTGTAGAATTGGTCAAGAATGACATTCTTACAACAGATTTTCAGGTAGAAACAGATAAAGGCGTAAAGGCGTACACACCAGGCGTTTATTACCAAGGGATTATAAAAGGAGATAATACATCAGTGGTTGCTTTCAGTTTCTTTGAGAATGATGTTGTAGGAGTAGCTTCTACTAATGAATTGGGAAATATAGTTTTGGGAAAAACCAAAAGTACTCAAGATTTTGTATCCTATAGTGATAATAAACTGAAATCAAAAAACCAGTTTACGTGTGCCGCAGATGAACTGCCGGAGAATAAAAACAATGGAATCTCTTTTGATCCTAATAGAAAATCCTCAAAAAACAGTGATAATTGTATAAGGATTTATTTTGAAGTTTGTAATAATGTTTACGCTCAGAACAGCTCCAACACCACTGCGACTACTAACAAAATCACAGCACACTTCAACAATATTAAAACACTGTATGATAATGAGAATGTAAAAGTGGCGATGAGTTCTATATATATCTGGACAACAGCAGACCCATACGTTGGATCGACAAAAACCGCATCGGAACTTCTGAATCAGTTTAGGTCGACAAGAACCTCTTTCAACGGAGATGTAGCACAATTATTGAGAGTCCAGTCTATGCAGGCGTCAGGTGGTGTTGCATGGGTTAATGCAGTATGCACTGGCAATAAATATTCTTTTTGCGGTATCAATAATCAACAAATCAATGTGCCTACTTATTCTTGGAACATAGAAGCTATGACGCACGAGTTAGGCCACAATTTTGGTTCTCCTCATACACATGCCTGTGCTTGGAATGGCAATAATACAGCTATCGATGGATGTGGACCTGCATCTGGAAATGATGAAGGTTGCGACGGACCACTTCCCACAACAACCAAAGGGACTATTATGAGCTATTGTCATTTGGTTTCTTCCGTAGGAATCAGCTTTGCAAATGGATTTGGGCAACAGCCTGGCGACTTGATAAGACAAACCATAGCAAGCAAACCATGTTTAGGCACCGACTGTATTAATTCTTGTGACGTTACCGTTACAGGACTCACTTTAAGCAACCTTACCGGCAATACAGTAACTGCAACAATTGCTGATGCTACAGGAACTGTATGGAAATACAGATTAACGAAAACAACCGATGGAAGTGTAATCTCTTCCGGAACTACAGTTGATAAAGTGCTTAATTTTACAGGGCTTGATCCCAATTCTTTCTATAAAATAGAAGCTGGAACAGATTGTTCTTCAACTTATCAGCAGACTCAAATTTTCATCACAGACGGATCTTGGTGTGGAAAAATTATTACCGATTCAGGAGGCAACAATTCCAGCTATTCTAACAATGAGAACTGGACAAAAACCTTTTACCCGGATTCTCCGGATCAGAAGCTTAAAATTAACTTTACCGAATTTAATTTGAATTCTCATTATATCACGTTGAGAAACGGACTTGCGAACTCACCGGTTTTCACAGGCGCGGCAAGACTTACAGGAAGTAATATCCCCAATTCTTATGAATCTACCCATGCATCAGGAGCAATTACGATAACCTTCAGATCAGATAATACAGCAACAGGTACAGGATTCAAGGCAAACTTCAGTTGTGTAACCCTTGCCGTTGATGATGTAGTGAATTCTAAAGATGTAGCATTGTCTCCAAACCCTGTGAAAAACCAATTCACATTGACTGGAATCAATAAAATGGAAGCTGTGGAAATTTATGACATTTCCGGAAAACTGATAAAACAGTTTGATAAAGAAAGCCTGACTAAGAATACATTCGATGTTTCCAGGCTGAAAACAGGAAATTATCTTGTGAAAGTAAAAACACAAAACGACAGCTTTACCAAGAAATTAATCAAACAATAATTTTTTATTCTTAAATAATGAAACCGGCAATACAAATTGCCGGTTTTTTTATGAAAATTCTACATAGATCTTCTCGCCTGTGTTCATCCCGAAAAGCGTAGAAGCGCCATTCAGGACACTTCCTTTGTAGATCGTGATTTCCAGCAGATCCGCATCATTGAAGATAACAGAAGATTTTCCATGGAACTCCTGTTCTCGGCTCCAGTCCGTTACCAGGTCCGTGTATTGGTCATAAATTTTGGACAACACAATGTTTCGGAATTTGACCGTAAACTCGTTATTAACCGACAGGTATTTGTCAAAAAACTTGCGGCTGATGTTGGAAACAACATTCCCGAAATTATCAATATACATCACTTCTCCCACAATCATTTTTTCATTTTCGTTATAGATAGCTTTTGGAAAAGAGATGTCTTTCATCGTTTTAACTTTTCTTCCGATAACTTCCGGCAGTCCGCCTTTATAAAGATGCATTGCAGCCGGTACGAAAATATCTGCGGATGGAAAAGAAACCTTATCATCAAAACGGTTATTGAGTGTGATTTCGTAGATGGCTTCCGGTTTTATATCAAAAAACATCAGGTTAATGATCCCGTTGTCAGCAGAGATGAAATAATGTCCGTCGATTTTAGTGATGATATTCTTCCTTGATTTATGGTGGAAACTGTCCACAGAGATGATATGAATGCTTCCTTCCGGGAAGAATTTGTAGGCATTTCTTACAATGTAAGCTGTTTGTAAAAGATTGTAAGCCATAATGTTGTGGGTGATGTCCACAACTTTTACCTCCTCGCTCCAGCTGAGAATTTTTCCTTTGATACTTGCAACCCTGTGATCCACAAGTCCATAATCCGAAGTAAGCGTGATGACTGACATGTTTAATTGATTTAACTGCAAATTTAACATAATTCAATTTTTAAAACGGACATATCATATCAAATCTATTCATATATTTGTTAGACTAACTTCTAATATGATCTATGTTCGAAATAAATTATGAACTCGAAGGCACAGACACCAAAACGTTTTATGGTGTCCAGAATCAAAATTTTAACCTAATAAAATCCAGCTTCCCGACACTGAAGATCACGGGCAGAGATAATTTTATCTTCGCTATGGGAAATCAGGAAACGCTCGATCTGCTGAAGCAGAAACTGGATGATATCTCTGCATACATATCAAAACATAATTCACTGGATATAAAACATCTGGAATCCCTGCTGAGACTCAAGGATGACAATGAGAAGCAACTGGTTTTCGATCAGGATATCATTGTAAAAGGCGTGAATGGAAAAGTTATCAAAGCAAAAACCACCAACCTGAAAAAGCTGGTCAAGGTATCTGAAAAGAAAGACATGGTTTTTGCAATTGGACCTGCCGGTACGGGAAAAACTTATACCAGCGTAGCGCTAGCAGTACGTGCTTTGCGGGACAAGGAAGTCAAAAGAATTATTCTTACCAGACCCGCTGTAGAAGCCGGCGAAAGCCTGGGTTTTCTGCCCGGCGATCTGAAAGAAAAACTTGATCCCTACTTGCAGCCATTGTACGATGCGCTTCGCGATATGATTCCGCACGAAAAGCTGGAAGGATTTATGGAAAAGAAGGTTATAGAGGTGGCGCCATTGGCTTTTATGCGAGGTAGAACCTTGGATGAGGCCTTTGTTATATTAGACGAAGCTCAGAATACGACCCATTCTCAGATGAAGATGTTCCTGACCAGGATGGGAATGAATGCAAAATTCATCATCACGGGTGATCCGAGCCAGGTGGACCTGCCTCCAAAACAACAATCCGGGCTTAAAGAGTCTATGCAGATTCTGAAAGGCATAGACGAGATTGGCTTTGTGCACCTCACTGAGGAGGATGTGGTAAGACATCCTGTAGTAAAGAAAATTATAGTAGCTTATAACAATAGCGAAAAGAAAGATTAATTGGTATGAAACTTGGTAGCTTCTTTTTAATTTAATATTTTAAAACTATGAAAAAGTTATTTATGATTGCAGCTATGGCTGTGTTTGGATTTTCAAGTGCTCAGGAAGGATTTAAGTTAGGCGCACACATTGGTATTCCTGTAAGTGATGCGGGAGATGCTTCATCTTTCAATTTAGGTTTGGATGGTGCTTATATGTGGAATGTTGGAAGCGGTTTCGATTTAGGCGTTGCGACTGGATACACTCATTTCATCGGAAAAAACAATAATGGTTTCAAAGTAGATGATTTCGGTTTTATTCCGGTAGCTGTTGCTGGTAAATATAGATTTTCCGGGTCTCCTGTTTCTATAGGGCTTGATCTTGGATATGGCATTTCTACAAAAGATGGTATTGACGGAGGTCTTTATTATCAGCCAAAAGTAGCCTATAACTTTTCACAAGGAGAGTTGTATTTAGGTTATCAAGGTGTTAATTCTAAGATCGGACCTTGGGATTTTGGCGTAGGATCTGTGAATTTGGGCTACAATTTCTTTTTAAAATAGAATCATTTTACGAAAATAATAATCAATCTCCAGTATTTTAGCTGGAGATTTTTTGTTTTATAATCGGCATTACCCGTAATTTATTGGCTGATAATTGAGTATTGTTTAAGGTAAAAATAATTTTTATTTGGTAGTTTCAGAATTATTATTAATTTAGCAATGTTTTAAGTTAATTTAACAATTTAGAAACATTTAAATTATAAACTATGAAAAAATTAATTTTATTAGCTGCAGTTGCAGTTTTTGGATTGTCGAATGCGCAAACATTTGGTTTGAAAGCAGGAGCAAATGTATCGAATGTATCAAATTCTGATGACAGCAAATCTAAATTCGGTTTTTATGGGGGAGTATTTTTTAATGCACCATTAGCAGAATCCTTCAATATTCAACCGGAGGTTCTTTACAGTGGGAAAGGTGCAAAGGCAGATGGAGCAGATATTTCAGTAAACATGGATTATATTTCTGTTCCTGTTATGTTTCAGTATATGGCTACTCCTCAATTTTATTTAGAAGCTGGACCGGAATTTAGTTTTTTGATTAGCGCTAAAGGTAAAGCAGATGGAAATTCTGCGGATGTTAAAGAACTTTTTAATGGCTTCGATATGGGAATTGGATTAGGAGCTGGATATGACTTCACATCTAATTTCGGGGCTAACATTAGATATGTGGCTGGAGTTACAGACGTTATTAAAAATAATGAGGGCGATGCTTCCAGAAATGGAGTATTCCAATTTGGTCTAACTTACAAATTCGGTAAGTAGACTTATCATAAAAAAGTAATAAAAACCGCCAATCGGCGGTTTTTTTATGCGAAAAATTATGTTGTAAGAATTTTAGACCTCATTAAAAAATCGTATTTTCGCAAGAAAGCAAATCTAACATAATGAGCAAATCAATTGAAGAGCTGAAAAGCCTTTCTACACAGATCAGAAGAGATATTCTTAGAATGGTGCACGCTGTGAACAGCGGACATCCGGGCGGTTCTCTTGGCTGCACAGAGTATTTCACAGCACTCTATGGAGCAGTGATGAATTACAAACTTCCCTTTACCATGGAAGGAAAAGACGAAGATTTATTTTTCTTGTCAAACGGACATATTTCGCCTGTGTTTTACAGCACATTGGCAAGATTTGGATTCTTTCCTGTCTCGGAATTGGCAACGTTTAGAAAACTGGATTCCAGGTTACAGGGACACCCTACCACACACGAAGGTCTGCCTGGGGTAAGAGTGGCTTCAGGGTCATTAGGGCAGGGACTTTCAGTCGCTCTGGGTGCTGCTCAGGGGAAAAAACTAAATGGTGATTCTTCATTGGTTTACACACTTCACGGTGATGGTGAATTGCAGGAAGGTCAGGTTTGGGAAGCGTTTATGTACGGTGCTGCAAAGAAAGTTGATAATGTGATTGCAACCATAGATTATAACGGAAGACAGATTGACGGAGATACAGAGGATGTTCTTTCACTCGGAGATCTGAGAGGTAAGCTGGAAGCATTTGGATGGCTCGTTTTGGAAGAGAAGAATGGGAACGATCTGGAAGCGGTTATCGGAATCCTGAACAGAGCTAAGGCAGAAACAGGAAACGGAAAACCTGTCGCTATTCTTATGCATACAGAAATGGGAAGCGGAGTAGATTATATGATGGGAAGCCATTCCTGGCACGGAAAAGCTCCTAACGATGAACAATTGGATACAGCGTTCAAGCAGTTGTATCTGGAAGCACCAGCGGATTATTAATAGTTGCAAATTGAATAAGATTACGGTATTTTTTCTGGTATTATTATCTGCTTCTGTTTTTTCGCAGAACAAGAAGGTTGTTTTTACAAAAGAATTCAGATACAGCTTTCAAGATGACAAAAATAAAAATATACAGATAGGAATATTTGGAAATACCTCCAATGAACTGCTGATCAATTCAAAAGTAGATCAGTTTCCTTTCAATGTTTTTATGGATGATCTGGGCTCAAGCTTTGTGAGCTTCGGGATGAACAATCAGTTGGAAAACAGTATGTATTCCCAGTTTTTTACAGGGATGATGCATAATTCTCCGTTGCAGACCAAAAAAGATCTTATCATTCAAAAAACGGATGAGAAGGAAACCATTTTGGGAATGCCGTGTCAATACTATCATATTAACCTGAAAGATGCAAACCAGGACGAAGCACTGAAAGTCTGCGTCAATGAAAGCTATCCTGTCAATACCTTCAGTGCCTTGAACGGCATTATGAATATTTTTACCAACAATAAAAATAAATCCGTTCTCAGAGGACTAATCCTGAAAGGAGGACCTTCCGGAGAAAAATTCGAAAAAGAATTTTTTGTATTGAATGAGATCAAAGACACGGATGCTTACGTTTATTTCGATCATAAGGGAAGTATGATGAAGCACCAACGGAAAATGGACTCTCTGATGCTGGAACAGCAACGTTGGAACGAAGATTTTGCCAATGATTCTCTTTCGGTTTTCTCAGACAGTACCGCGGTTTATAATAATTACAGTTACATTCCGGAGTATGTCTCTACCTACAAAAAAGAAAATAAGGAAATGGCAACATTAGCCATTGACAATCCTTTTTCCAAAGAGCTTTTGATTGGAGCACCAAGATATTGTACCAACATCGAAAAAGACTTTCCGGTTTTTGAAAACAAACGCATTGCAAAGCATCTGAAAAATTACGTGGGACAAGTCTGCGATATGTATCTCACGCAGTCCGATTCAGAAACGGTGGACGAAAAAGGAACGATAGATGAGATCAGAAGAGAAGTTCTGTTCCTGCTGAATATCCGGGACGATCTTTCAAAATCAGACAAAAAGAAACTTGATAAATACCTAGATCAATTAGATTAAACTTTTGAAAAAATTAAAATGAAATATACTTACACAGAAAAAAAAGATACACGTTCCGGTTTCGGAGCAGGATTAGCTGAGTTAGCGGATAAAAATCCAAATGTAGTCGCACTTTGTGCAGATTTGATTGGCTCTCTGAAAATGGAGAAATTCATAGAAAAAGCACCGGAGAGATTCTTCCAGACAGGAATTGCCGAGGCTAATATGATGGGATTGGCAGCAGGTCTTACCATTAATGGGAAAATTCCTTTTGCAGGAACTTTTGCCAACTTTGCAACTTCCAGGGTTTATGATCAGATTCGTCAATCGATTGCTTATTCTAATAAAAATGTAAAGATTGCCGCTTCTCACGCAGGAGTTACTTTGGGAGAAGATGGTGCAACACACCAGGTTTTGGAAGATATCGGGATGATGAAGATGCTGCCGGGAATGACGGTTATCAATCCTTGCGATTATAATCAGACCAAAGCTGCAACATTAGCTGCTGCTGAACACGAAGGTCCTGTTTATTTGAGATTTGGACGTCCTGTGGTTCCGGTTTTCATCCCGGAAGATATGCCTTTCGAGATTGGGAAAGGAATTCTTTTACAGGAAGGAACGGATGTAACGATTGTTGCGACCGGACATTTGGTTTGGGAATCTTTGCTGGCTGCTGATGAGCTGGAAAAAGAAGGCATCTCTTGCGAAATTATTAACATTCATACCATAAAGCCACTGGATGAAGAAATCATTCTTAAATCGGTAGAAAAAACAGGTAAAATCGTTTCTGCAGAAGAACATAATTATCTTGGCGGACTTGGAGAATCTGTTGCCGGAATGTTATCCAGAAGAAGACCTACACCACAGGAATTCGTTGCAGTACACGATACATTCGGAGAATCCGGGACACCGGCTGAACTGATGAAAAAATACCAAATTGATGCCGATGCTGTTGTAAAAGCAGTAAAAAAAATCATCGAGAGAACAAAATAATTTTCAGTTCATATCATCAAAATCCACCTTTTTCCGGGTGGATTTTTTGTGAGGTATAAAGAAGATTGAGGCACTTTTATCCGCCTGTTTATCATGAAATTGTCGAAGATTCCTGCTTTGTGAAGAGTCCACTCAAGTCGTTACGCAATTACTTGATTCTAAGATTGATTAAGTTTTTAAGCAACGGAGTTGTGGCATATTGGTAGAAAAAACATAACAAAAACAAAGGTGCGAAGCACCGATATCTTGGTTCTGGATACTGATTTTATATCTATCACTATTTCTAACAGCACAAAATATCATTTAACTTTTCATCAGAAATTTTTATTTTTGACAATGCTTCAAATACCGGAACATAATATCCCGATTACAGAACTGAAAACCAATTTCGAGGTCCGGATTTTCATCAAAAGAGAAGACCTGATTCATCCCGGGATTTCCGGAAACAAATTCTGGAAACTATTTTTCAACGCCAATCAATATCTGGAATTAAAACCGGAAAATCCTTTGCTGATTACTTTTGGAGGAGCATTTTCCAATCATATTGCATCGGTTTCTTCTTTTGGAAAACAATTTAATATGCCGACAATTGGGATTATCAGAGGAAATGAATTAGAAAATAATTGGCAGGATAATCCTACACTTTCCGAAGCTTCCAAAAACGGAATGCAATTCTTTTTTGTTTCAAGAGAAGATTATCAGGATAAAAAACAATTAACTCAACAGTTTAAAGAGAAATATCGAAACGCATTGATTATTCCTGAAGGCGGAAGTAATGAAACGGCGGTTGAAGGTGTCCAATATATGCTGGGAAATGACACCAAAGATTTTGACTATCTTTGCACGGCTGTTGGGACTGGCGGAACAGTTGCCGGGATTTCCAGGTTTGCAGAGGAACATCAAAACGTGATTGGAATCAAAGTGGTAAAGGATGGTTCTTTGCAAAAAACAATTTCGGAATGGAGTAGGAAAAGCAATTTTGAACTGATGGATGCAGATGAAAGCCGATATGGAAAAATAACTGATGAGAATATCCGTTTTATAAATTGGTTTCGTAATGAATACGAGATTCCGCTGGATCCGATCTATACAGGAAAAATGATGCAGAAGATTTTTGATCTAGCGGAGAAAGGTTATTTTCCGAAAGGTTCTAAGATTCTGACATTTCATACTGGCGGATTGCAGGGCATCAAAGGAGCGAATCAGTTTTTGAAAAGTAAAGGAAGAATTCAGGTAAATGAATATCCATAATATTGTCATTCCGAAGGAAACCTAATGCAGTGGTTTAGTACAGAATGACAAAAGTCTATTTTAGAGAGAAAGAATGAAAAGAATTACGAAATCCATAGCCCTGATTGCAGCGGCATCCTTTTTCTTTTTTTGCTAAAAAAGGAAAAGATATAGCGGAAAGCGGGAAACAGCTCCAAATAAAAATTATAAGTAACTGTTCGACGTAGTCAAATAGCTCCTAAAAATAATATTGAGTAAAAGTAATATGAGAAAAGTATTAGTGATTGGTTTTGTAAGCGTTTTAGCTTTAGTCAAAGCGCAGACCTGGAAAACGGAAGACCAATACATCCAGAAATTTGCGCCGTATGCGGTGGAAGAAATGGAGAAATATAAAATTCCTGCAAGTATCACGCTGGCTCAGGGACTTTTGGAAACCGGCGGCGGACAAAGCCGATTGGCACAGGAGGGGAAAAATCATTTCGGGATCAAATGTAAAGAAGAGTGGACAGGTAAAACGATGAAACATACAGACGATGCCCCCAATGAATGTTTCCGGGTGTATGATGATCCCAGGCAGTCTTATGAAGATCATTCTATTTTTTTGGCGACGCGGAAATATTACACCAAGCTTTTTGACCTTGACCCAAAAGATTATAAAGCCTGGGCACACGGTCTTAAGAAAGCAGGATATGCGACCAATCCGAGATATGCGTACATCCTGATTGATAAAATCGAGCGCTACAAATTGTATGAATTTGATAACACAACGAAGGACGAGGTGTATTATGCAATCCTGAAACTATACCCAAGTCTGAATACGGATGCCGTTTTTATGGCTCAGCTAAGCCAGGAAAAGCAGAATGAAAAAGTGGTGCCGCCAACTATCAAGGTGGATTATACGCAGGGTTCCTATGCTAAGCAACAAAGCAAAGTTTCTGAAATTGTAGATTCTAAAAGCAAAGCCGAACTCCTGAAAAATATCCTCGTCAAAAACCACCCGAATGGCGATTTAAAATTCTTCGTGATGCCTGTGGATGCGGATGTATCTGATATTGCTAAGAAATTCGGGATCAGTGAAAAACGCCTGATGAAATATAATGAGCTGGAAAACTCTAAGCTGGCAAAGAATGATATCGTCTTCCTGGAAGGCAAAAACTCATCAGGAAACAAGGAAACTTATAAAGCCGGAACAGGTGAAACCATGCACGATATTGCTCAGAAATTCGGAATCAAGTTGAATAAACTCTATTCCAAAAACAGAATGGAAGATGGAGAACAGCCAAGAGCTGGACAAGTGATCTATCTGCAAAGTAAAAAACCGAGATCATAGTACAATGTATTATGTACAAAGTATAAAGTAATCAATAACAATCAATAATAATGTTATATCAAAGAAGTTCAGCGCTTTTCGAAGAAGCGTACCAATATATTCCGGGCGGTGTTAATTCGCCGGTTCGTGCCTTCAAATCCGTTGGAGGTGTTCCCATTTTTATGAAATCTGCGAAAGGTGCATATATTACCGATGAAGATGACAGAAATTACATCGATTATATCAATTCCTGGGGGCCAGCGATTCTCGGTCATACGCATCCGGAAGTTCTGGAAGCTCTGAAACTGCAGGCTGAGAAAGGATTTTCTTTCGGAGCGCCAACGGAATTGGAAACGGAGATAGCCAAATTTATCGTGGAAAACGTTCCTAACGTTGACCAAATCAGAATGGTTTCTTCCGGAACCGAAGCTTGTATGAGTGCAATCCGTTTGGCCAGAGGTTATACGGAAAGAGAAAAAATCATCAAGTTCGAAGGCTGTTATCACGGGCATTCGGATTCGTTTTTGATTCAGGCAGGAAGTGGAATGGCGACATTCGGAAGTCCGAATTCTCCAGGCGTTACCCAAGGAACGGCGAAAGATACTTTGTTAGCTGAATACAATAATATCGAGCAGGTTGAAGACCTTTTCAAAAATAATCCTGAGCAGATCGCAGCAATTATCGTAGAACCGATTGCCGGAAATATGGGCTGTATTTTACCGGAAAATCAGTTCCTTCAAAACCTTAGAAGAATCTGTGACGAGAATGGTGCATTATTGATCTTTGATGAGGTAATGACGGGATTCCGTCTGGCTTTTGGCGGTGCGCAGGAAGCTTTGGGCGTAAAAGCGGATTTGGTAACTTACGGAAAAGTGATTGGCGGCGGTTTGCCGGTTGGTGCTTTTGCCGGAAGAAACGAAATTATGAACTGGCTTTCGCCAAGAGGACGCGTTTATCAAGCGGGAACTTTGAGTGGAAATCCTCTCGCAATGAGAGCCGGACTCAAAACTTTACAACTCATCAAGCAAGATGCAGATTTCTATAAAAAACTGGATAAAACAACCGAAACTCTTGATTTTGAAATCGGAAAAATATTGAATGAAAAAGGAATCCGACACAGAATCAACAGAAAAGGAAGTATGATGTCGATTTTTTTTGATGTGACTTCCGCAAGTAATTTTAATGAAGTGAATAATTCCAATATCGGATTGTTCAATAATCTGTTTCATCAGGTATTGGAACAGGGGATTTATCTACCGCCAAGTGGTTATGAGACTTGGTTTATTTCGTCTGCGATTGGCGATACAGAGATTGATAAGACGCTGGAAGCTTTTAGAAAGTTCCAGTATTAGATAAAGAAAAACCTTTCCAAATCGGAAAGGTTTTTCTTTGAAATATTTCTCACATATTTTGCAAGTAGAATGCAGAATTTTTTATTTATAAATCACTTTATGATTCAGCTCTATTGGATTATTGTCCTGTAAAATATTATTTTGAAACTCTTTATTCTTAACAGAAATATCCACTGTTTTACCAGTCGGATCGGTAAATCTAGCGGTTTTCCAGCCTTTTGAATTGATATCAAATGGGTCATTAAAATAGGATTTAGCAAGTGCTTCATATTTTTTCCAATCAATTTTTATTGTTTTTGTGCGTACGTCAAATAGATTTTCGCCTTTTTTGACTTCTATCAAATGAAATGAATAATCGTTGTTGGCATCCTGAATAGAGACAATCAACCCGGGTAAACCACTGAAAATATAGGGACCATCACTGAAAGGTAATTCTGTAGTAAACCAGGCAATCCAGTGTCTTCCTCCATACGTGGTTTCTGCTTTTTGAGATTGATATTTTCCAATTATTTTTTGTTCGGAAGTAATTGTCCAATCTAATTTTTCCTCAATTGGAAGAAGATAATCTTTTCCCAAATAAGTGATGACTTTTTCAATCCTTTTTTGAGCAAGATTCTTTTTGACATAGAATTGGTTTTCAACACCCATTTTAAATATTTCCTTTCCATTATTCAGCTTTAGTGAATCTGCTTCTTTTTCTACTGAATCTCTAAAAATTGAAACATTATTTTTTAAATCCAAAATCATTTTATCGGAATTGACATCCTCTGGATTTTCTGAATTCGGTCTGTATTTCGTTTCGTAAATAAAACTGAATTTTTGTGGGAAGCAAAAGGTTGAAAATCCAAGAAAAAATATAATTAATTTCATTTGTGACGGGCGTTTGTTTAAGTTTTCGGCTATTACAACATAAACGAAGTTTTAATGTTTATATTTTTTAAACGTGAAACAAAAGTGCTGGGATTTTTTCAGGAAGTTTCAGTATTAGATAAAGAAAAAACCTTTCCGGTTGGAGAGGTTTTTTTTGTATTTGATAGCGCGGATTTGTGATCCGTGCTTTCTATAAGGTCACGGATTGCAAATCCGCGACATCTGGTGATTTTAGCACAAAAACTCAATCAAAGAACGAATGCTGAACCTTGAACAAATGTTCAATCAAAGAACTTCGGTCCTCATTTACAAAACCCTTGTTAGCTGCAGTTTGTTAATCTTTTTTTTTAGTTTCTAAATACAATCCATAAATTCCGCAAGTAGAAATTAAAAGCATAAATAAATGATTAAATATTCTTTCATTTGAAAGACTTTTCAATCGAAATCCTATTGATCTATTAATCCAAAATTCTGAACTAAATTCTTTTTTTGTTATATATGAACCTATTTTTATTTCAGATTTATTTAAGTCATTAACTAACAGAATTGGATAAGTTTTTCCATTCTCTAATTCAATTTCGAGATATCTACTTGATGACTTTCCTGGTTTATAACGTTTTTCTGTTTCTTTAATTATTTTAATATTGATAATTTCATCTTTTTTGAATTGACTTAAACTTCTATCAATGTCCCAAAATATATATACTGCAACAAGTTGGCAAATGAGTATGATAATTATTGACGGAAGAATCAAAGGTTTAAATTTTGTGAAAAAATTATCTAAAAATTTCATTTATTGGCAACATTTTTTTATGAATTGCAGCTAACATCTGTCCTCACGTCCCTCGCAAATCCAGATAATAATTCCCTAAAAATAATCAAATAAAAACATCCAACAAACTTTAATTCATCCTAAAGAACCCTCTCGATACGTCCACCAACCTATCCCGAACCGTCCAAGATACATCTCGACAGGTCTTACCACCGCTCTCGACCTTCCCAACACGTGTCCGGCGCTATCAATCACCCCGCGCGACCATTGCAGAACGTCTCCAGATGTATCAAAGACGTCTCCCGACCTATGGCGGACGTGTCCGGATAGGTTGCATCACCCCAACCGACCATTGTGGAACGTATCTGGATAGGTAAAAGCAAAAAAATGCCCCTCCGGATGATGGAAGGGGCAGTTGCTAATTGTTTTACTTTTTGTCGTCCGGTGGAGCAGTAGAAGTGGTGTTTTTGGCAAAGAACTGTTTCAGGTCTCTGTATTTGTCTTCAAATCCCGGTGCCGACGTTCCCGCCTTGTAGGTGGTGTAGGAATAATCTACCAGTGCGGACTGGTAATTGTCGTAGTCGTGCAGGGTTTTGGCATTGTTTAGCCTGGTGATGATGCTTTCCAGCCTGCTGATCATCGTCTCCATATTTTTTCTGGAGTTGTGATCTTTGCTAAACTCTTCCCAGTCCACTTCGGGCGAGCTCAGGTTCGCCTGGCTCTGGTTGTAGTCATAGACTTTGTTTACAAAGAGCTTGTTCTGCTCGTTGATGCTGCCGTAGCGTCTGCGATCCTCGGTAGAAAGGTTGATTGTGATTTCATTAAGTGCTGTTTCGAGAGACGAAATGGCATCCTGTGCGGCGGTGATCTTTGCACTGCTCAGATGGACGGCGTTCAAATTGGTTAATCCCATCATTTTTGATTTTAAAAGGTTAATATTATTGAAATAAAATCGTGTGTTTTTATTTTGATGAAAACTAAGGTAGAAAAAAAATTAATACGATAATATTTTTTTAATCAAATATGATTCATAAATAGAAAAAAATGCTGTAAATCTATTGCCGGTTAATTTTTTAGTACCAATAAGATGCACCTTGGTACATTTTATCAAGGTGCATTTTCTGTCTTTGTAATTCGCAAACGAGTCGGTTCCGTATTCTCTAAGAATGCTTATGTAATTTTCAACGATTGAATTTTTTTATCCCTGATGTCAAATTGATAAGTCAGAACCAGCGGACTTCCCGGGAAATTTCCTGAGACCTCTGCTTTAAGAGTCTGTTCTGTTTCCGAATAGTCCACAGGCTTCATTGTGGCGCGGTAATCTTTATTGGCTTTGTCTATCCACTGTTCGATTTCTTTTCTGCCCGTATGTGTTTTGCCTTCATCAAAGACTACAGCTGATTCTGTAAAACATTGAGCATAAGCATTGCTGTCAAACTCGTTTTGTGTTTTTATTAGTTCTTCTACTACTTTTGGTAAGTTCATAATTTTTGATTTTAAGATTATTAAATTGTTGGCACTGTGCCACCATCGATGATGAAGTTGGTTCCTGTCAGATAATTAGCTCTCGGTGAAACCAAAAATCCGACTAATTCTGCTACCTCTTCGGATTCGGCAGGTCGTCCAAAAGGGATTCCGCCCAAAGCATCCATCACACCTTGTTGTGCTTCTTCCACGGTGCTGTTGGCATTTCTTGCAATTTCGCCTAACCAGGCTTTTGATGCAGTCGTATTGATCCAACCCGGAGAAACGGTCAGCACACGGACTCCCTTTGGTGTTACTTCGTTGGATAAGCTTTTACTGTAATTGATCAGGGCGGCTTTGGAAGCGGCATAAGGCAAGGTGGAATCATACAAAGGCAGTTTACCTTGGATAGAAGCGATATGAATGATAACGCCGGTTTTCCTTTCGATCATTTGCGGCAGAAATCCTCTGTCCAATCTTACGGGAGCGAGCAAGTTCGATTGCAGTGTTGATTCCCAATCTTCATCACTCAATGCCACAAAACCTCCGGCTGGCGTTACCGATGAACCAAGGTTATTCACCAAAATATCCAGCTTTCCATAAGCCGATAGCACTTCGCTGATGACTTTTTGCGAGTCTTCTGCTTTGCTCAAATCTGAGGCAATAAAATGAAGGTTACTGTTTTCTTGTTCAGGTGCATTTCTAGCTGTAATGATAACAGTTGCTCCGGCTTGTAAAAGTCTTTCTGCGATGGCTCTTCCGGCGCCTTTTGTTCCACCTGTTACCAAAGCAATTTTGCCGGATAACTCATTGTTGAAATTAAATTGTTGTTCCATTTGTTTAATTATTTTAGGCAAATTTCAGACTTATGTACGCTTCTCACAATTACGGAGTTACGATTCATATAGGGATAAATTTTTCCCCTATTGCACGATTTGGAACATAGGTTTAAATTTGTCTTATGTATGAAAGAAAAATAATTCCGAATCTGAACTGCGGTCTGGATCTGATAGGCGAAGTTCTCTATGGCAAATGGAAAATCCGTCTGCTTTTTTTTATCCATCAGGGACATCAGCGTCCAAGTGAATTGCAACGGAAGATTCCGGATGCAACAAGGAGAGTTTTGAATATTCAGCTAAAAGAACTGGAAGACCACGGATTGGTCAGCAAAGAGATATTTCCTGTTGTTCCCCCGAAAGTAGAGTATAGTCTTACCGAGTTGGGAAAAACACTGATTCCCGTGATTGCAGCGATTGGAGAATGGGGCGATGCGAATGAAAAGCATCTGAGGGAAGTTATCTTGAGAAGGTTGAATATTGATTAGACACAAAAAACTTTCCTTGTGGGAAAGTTTTATTGATATTCTGTCAAAAGTCAGTTCGGAGAAATTGGAACAGGTTTTCTTATTCTCTACCTTAGTACCTCCAAAATGATAAACCCAAATTCATTTAAGACCGCCCTTTTTTGTGAGGACGGTTTTTTTATTTTATTGATTTTCTAATATTCTTTCAAAAATTTCTGGAACCCAAATGAGTAATAATTGATAGAGGAGCAACCCGACAATAAATATTTTATTAATTATAAAATTTTGTATTGTTAAAATTTTTTCCTTTAATTGTTTATCCTTTTCCAACTCTTTGTTGTTTTCAAATACACTTACAATTTTTTTTATAAACTGCAATATTATAAATGAAATTGAAAACATCAGCGTAAAAAGAAATAGTTGATTCGATAGACCATTAAAAAAATGATTGTACAGAATTAGAAATAATGATATTATAATTAATGAATAAGCATAAATTGGTTTTATAGTTCTATTATTATATTTCAAATAAAGAACATAACTTAATAAAGCAAAGAATAATGAATGTGTGATTTGTGCAAAAATCATAACTATTTCGAAGGTTTCGCTCTCAAATATTGATGCGGATAAAAACAATCATCGCCATTTTCCCAGGAAGACTGAACAGCAAAATAGGGATTTCTCAAGATCTCTCTAGCCAAGAAGATAAGATCGCCTTGTCCTTTTTGTAAAATTTCTTCTGCCTGTTCTGCTGACGTGATAAGACCAACTGCTCCTGTTTTGACTTCCGATTTCTTTTTCACATCTTCCGCCAACGGAACTTGATAACCTGGTCTCAAAGGAATCGTAACGCCATTGATATTACCACCACTGGAAACATCAACTAGATCAACGTTTTTCGTTTTTAAAGCTTTTGAAAGCTCAATGCTGTCAGATATTTCCCAGCCGTTTTCTGCATATTCGGTTCCGGAGATTCTTACGAAAAGCGCTTGGTTTTCTGTGATCTCAGAATTGACTGCATCTACGATTTCCATCAAGAATCTTGCTCTGTTTTCCGGATTTCCACCATATTCGTCAGTTCTAATGTTGGAAAGAGGAGATAAAAATTGATGAATCAAATAACCGTGCGCACCGTGGATTTCCAAAACATCAAATCCTGCTTCAACCGCCCTTTTCGCTGCTTTACGGAAATCTTCAACTAATTCTTTTATTTCTTTAATCGTCAAAACGTGAGGAATTCTTTCGGAATGATGAAAAGGAATCGGGCTTGGAGCAATCGTTTCCCAGCCTTCTTCCAAGCTCATTTGCCGATTGGTTTCAGCGGAAACAGAACCTTTTCGTCCAGCGTGAGCCAACTGAATTCCGATTTTACTTTCCGAATTCTGATGAACAAAATCAACGATCTTTTTCAAAGCCAAAGCTTGTTCGTCATTCCATATTCCAAGACATTTGTCCGAGATTCTTCCTCGAGGTTCAACGCCCGTTGCTTCCACGACAATGAGTCCTGCGCCACCTTGGGCACGACTCCCATAATGAACAAAGTGGAAATCATTCGCAACGCCTGCTTCTGCAGAATACATACACATTGGCGACATTACGATCCGGTTTTTCAGTTCTACATTTCTGAATTTTATTGGGGTGAAAAGTTTCATTTTATTTTTTCATTATTTTATTACTGTTATCAAAATAGACTGGGAACTTCAACGATTTTTCATAGTTTTCCCATTTGCCTTCGAATCCTATGACTGCTAGTTTTCCTAAACTTAGAGAAAGCATATCACCGGAAAATATACCATTGTGTTTTCCTGTTCCCTCTTCGGAAAATTTGAAATCGTAGATTTTCAAATTGCTTTTCGGTGATTTTCTTGTTTTCTCGATATTTAGAATAATGCTTCCGCTGAAATTGGCTTTCGTTCCTTCGACATCAGAATAACCATTTACTTTATAAGTTTCGGGAGAATCTTTATCCAGAAAAACTGAATAAAATCCCACTTTTATTTTTGTTTTATCATCAATAGTTCCAATGTAAGATTCGGCATTATTCATAATAAGACTTTCGGTTTGAGCATTGATGAAAATGCTTACGAAAGTTATTATCAAAAGAAAGAAAAGCTTTTTCATAACTGTCAATTTAAAACGTTGAATTATCTCTAGTTTTTATTTTTTTATTTGAATCAATGAATCTCGTTACTCGATTTGCAGGCAGCCCGGCTTGAAATAAAAAATATTTAGTTACTCGCAGATTATTTTTGATTAAGCAGATAGAAATGAAACAGCTAAATCTGGACAATCAGCGAGAGAAATTATATCAAACCCCAAATTGTGTCAGATGGTGGTCAAGATGTTTCGCCATCATATTGTTCCACTCTGTGGCAGTCAGTTTCCCGAAGTTGAAACTTTCTTTTCCTTCGAATGCATCTACGCCCAGCTGTTGCGTTTTCTGGATGAATCCTATAATTCTCTTTTTTTCTTCTTCGAAAATTTTATCATCAGTAATTACGAACATTGCCGCAGTGGGAAGGTTTTGTTTATAGGGCGCTTCGCTGGTTACTTTTGATTTGACGAACGTTTTTAAAAGCCATTTGGTAATGAAAGTCGGTTTTCTGTGTTTTTCCTGTTCGTAGATTAGCTCGTAGGTCACGTTGCAGTGCGCCAGCATTTTGTCCACGGACATTGTTCCCCACTTCGGGAAAGAGTCTTCTGTAAGTGAGTTGATTCTTTTGATGAAATGATTGGTGTCGTTTTGGTCGAAGATATTTTTCATAAATGAAGTAGATTTATCTAAAAAAAGATAAGAACAAATATAAATACAAAACGGTAAACTTATGTTAAGTTTTTATAAAGACTGTTCCAAAATTGCAAGTTAACCCGAGATGCTTTAACTTTGCACAAACCTAATCTAATGAGTAAAAAAGAAACGAAATACATCTTCGTCACAGGAGGTGTAACATCGTCACTTGGTAAGGGTATTGTTTCCGCTTCTTTGGGATTGCTTCTAAAATCCCGAGGCTTCAAAGTTACCATCCAAAAGCTGGACCCTTATATCAACATCGACCCCGGAACGCTTAATCCTTATGAACATGGCGAATGTTATGTGACCGAAGATGGCGCAGAAACTGACCTGGATCTGGGACATTATGAAAGATTCCTGGATTCACCGACGTCTCAGAATAATAATGTTACCACCGGACGAATCTATCAGACTGTTATTGAAAAAGAGCGCAAAGGTGATTTCCTGGGAAAAACCGTGCAGGTAATTCCGCATATTACCAACGAAATCAAACGCCGCATCAAGATGCTTTCCAAAAAGGATTATGATATCATCATTACCGAGATTGGCGGAACTGTAGGCGATATAGAATCTTTACCTTATATAGAAAGTGTTCGTCAGTTGCAATGGGAAGTGGGGAAGAGCAATTCTATGGTCATCCATTTGACATTGTTACCTTATTTGTCATCAAGCGGAGAACTCAAAACAAAACCTTCCCAGCATTCTGTCCGTCAGTTGATGGAAAGTGGAATCCAAGCCGATGTTTTGGTTTGCAGAACAGAACACACAATTCCGAAAGAACTTCGTTCCAAACTGGCTCAGTTCTGTAATGTAGGATTGGAAAATGTGATTGAATGCATTGATATGGACACGATCTATGAAGTGCCATTGTACCTTCAGAAACAGCATTTTGACGAGGTAGTCCTAAAAGAGTTGAATCTGCCTACCGGGAAAGATATCAACCTGAAAGACTGGAAATCATTCCTCAGGAAATATAAAAACCCGAAGAAAAGTGTAGAAATTGCTTTAGTTGGGAAGTATGTCTCTCTCCAGGACTCTTATAAATCTATTGCGGAAGCCTTCATCCACGCTGGTGCGGATATGGAAACAGAAGTCAGAGTAAGGTGGGTTTACAGCGGAGATATCGAAGAAAAGGGTGCCGAAAAATTATTGAAAGATGTGGATGGAATCCTTGTTGCTCCAGGTTTTGGTGACAGGGGAATAGAAGGAAAAATACAGGCGGCAAAATATGCACGGGAAAACAAAGTGCCGCTGTTAGGCATCTGTCTGGGAATGCAGATTATGACAATTGAATTTGCCAGAAATGTCCTTGGTCTGACCAAAGCTAACAGCGTGGAGTTTGATACTTCTACGCCGGATCCTGTGATCTCTCTGATGGAAGAACAGAAAAATGTAGTGGAAAAAGGCGGAACCATGCGCTTGGGAGCGTGGAAATGTACTCTGAAACAAGGCTCAAAACTGGCAGAAATTTACGGTGCGAAAACCATCTCCGAACGTCACCGTCACAGATACGAATTCAATAGTGATTATAAAAAAGACTTTGAAGATAAAGGACTTGTCCCAACAGGACTGAACCCGGAAACAGGTTTGGTAGAAACGCTGGAAATGAAAGATCATCCGTTTTACATCGGCGTTCAGTATCACCCGGAATATAAGAGTACAGTGGCAACTCCACATCCTTTATTCAAGGCGTTTGTTAATGCGACAGTCAAAAACAAAAAATAAATAAATAAATGGCTCGAAGTATTTCTCGCAGCCATTCGTCTTTATTACAGAATCTGAAAAATAAATCCTATTTTTGCAGACCAAAATGATGTAGGTTTGAAGTATCAGTCTTAGGTTCTCGAAGACTATCCAATCAAACCTTAAACCTTAAACTTAATTCTATAATGCAACAGAATAACGGATTAGACAGAAACCAGCTGATTAGCTTTGCGGTTTTTTCTATGATTCTTATCGGTTTTATGTTTTATTTCCAAAACCGAAACGCACAAGCCGAGCAGGAACAACTGGCTGCCCAAGCCAAAAAAACAGAACAGACCACCAAAGTGCCTGCAGTAACTAATCTTAATGCCAATGCTGTAACGCCTACTTCGGTTCAGAAAGTGAATCTTCAGAATGATGAACTGGCTCTGGAGTTTTCCAGTGTGGGCGGACAATTAAGTTCTGTGAAGCTGAATAAATTCCAGGCATTCGGAGGTAAGCCGCTTTATTTGTTTCATAATAACAATGCAAGCTATGGTTTTCAGTTCAAAGACAAAACAGGAAAAGTTTTCAATACAAAAGATCTTGTTTTCGCTCCACAGGTTGCAGGCAGTGTAGTAACGCTGACTTCTCAGATAGGATCTGCAACCATACAATTTGTTTACACGCTCAAGGCAAAATATACCGTAGATTTTCAGGTAAAGACACAGGGATTAGCTAATATTGTGAATGACGGTAAAGCTAATTTCGTTTGGAATTATAGTGTGAGAGCTGCAGAAAAAGGACGATCACAGGAAGAAACGCATACAGAGTTTGCTTATGCTTTCAATAATTATAAAGACTACGACTACGATGCCCGTACCGATATGGAAGAAGTGGAAGAAACGCTCAACTGGATTGGTGTGAAACAGCAGTTTTTCTCTGCCGTTATCGAGGCTAAGAATGGCTTCACAAAATCCAAAGGTTATCAGGAAGTGGTGGAAGAAGGTGAGTTTCTGAAAAAATTCAATTATGACGGACAGGTCAGTCTGGCAGGGAATGAATTGAATCAGGATTTTACATGGTATTTTATGCCGCTTGATATGGACTTGCTGAAGTCTTATGATAAGAATTTTGATGAGATCCTTCCGTTAGGCTGGTCATTCATCGGTTCACTGAATCGCCACGTTTTTATGCCGATGTACAGCTTGATTTCAGGTTGGGGAATTGCAGCGGGCTGGGCTATTTTCTGGATGACGATTATCGTTAAATTGATTTTGTCGCCGGTAATGTTCAAGCAACATAAATTAAGTGCGATGATGAAGGTCATCCGTCCGGAAATTGATGAGGTGAATGCCAAATTCAAAGATGCCGATCCTATGAAACGCCAGCAGGAAACTATGGCGGTCTATCGGAAAGCCGGTGTGAATCAAATGGCAGGTTGCTTGCCGGCTTTGGTTCAGATTCCGCTATTTTATGCGCTATTCCGCTTCTTCCCGAATATGATTGACCTGAGAGGGAAAAGCTTCTGGTTCGTTCCGGATCTTACCGCTTATGACGATATCATCAGTTGGGGAACCAACATTCCGTTGTTAGGAAATCACCTGAGTGTATTTGCTTTGGCTTGTACCATTGTGATTCTGATTTATACAATTATGACATCAGGTAACATCCAGCAGCCACAACAAGAAGGAATGCCGAATATGAAAGTCCTGATGTACATCTTCCCGATTACGTTCTTGTTCTTCCTGAACAGTTCTGCGTCAGGTTTATCTTGGTATTATTTTGTATCTAACGCGATTAATATCGTGATTATCTTGGTAATTAAATATTTCATTTTGGACGAGAAAAAAATCCATGCTCAGATTCAGGAAAACAAAAAGAAAGAACCGAAAAAAGAAGGAACTTTCCAAAAAAGAATGAGAGAGATGATGGAGAAAGCGCAGGAGCAACAAAAAATGCAGGAGCAAGCTAGAAACAAAAAGAAATAAATTTTTAAAGGCGGTAATTTTTTTACCGCTTTTTTTATTGGGCGTTTCCCTTTGTAAGATTGGCTTTTTGCAAAAAGTCAATCTTACAAGCGGGCCGTGCTTTCCGCTATATCTTTTTCTGCCAAGGCTTTTCCCAATCAAGAAAAAGGATGCCGCTGCAATCACTTACGCGCTGACACTTCTATTCAACATTTGTCTAAAGTATTACTTATCATAATTATTTGTATTCCTTTGATGAGTTTTACGTCTTTGCGAACCTTAAAATGTTTTCAATAATGTCAAAAATATCTTTGCGGACTTTGCGTTAAAATCTACATTTTATACAAAGAAAAATCCCGAAATTTGTAACTCAATTTTAAATCCAAAACCTTGAACTTAGAATCCACTTACGAATACCTTCAATCTTTCCTTACACCAGAACGTTTCCAAAAAATAGAATATTATTCCAAAGAAAGTTCCGATTTTGTTCTGCCTGTGATGGAGGATATTTACCAGTTCAGGAATGCTGCTGCAATTGTCCGTTCGGTAGAGGCTTGTGGATTTCACAAAGTCGTGGCAATGGAAAAAGAGAACTACTTTGAACCAAACTTAAAAGTCACAAAAGGTGCTGACACTTGGGTTGAGGTAGAGAAAATGCCAAGAACTATAGAATCTTTACAGAACATCAAAAATAGAGGTTACAAAATCGTCGCAGTTTCGGCAGAAAACAATGCAAAAATGCTTCCCGACTATAAAATAGAAGAACCATTAGCTTTGGTTTTCGGAACAGAGTGGGAGGGAACAACGGATGAGCTTTTGGATTTTGCTGATGAAACTTTGGCAATCCCAATGTTCGGATTCACGAGAAGTTTCAACGTTTCTGTGGCGGCCGCAATTTGTATGTACGAACTCAAACAAAAACTTCTAAAATCTGACATCGATTACAAATTGTCCGATGAAAAATTACTCCAAATGAAAATCCGCTGGGCAAAAAATTCGATTCCGAGTGGCGATAAGATTTTGGAGAAGTATTTGAGGGAGAATTACCAAGCAGAATTATAAAATTGACTGATTTTAAAAAGTTCTGTTGCTCTATGATCATAGCTCACCTCTACAGAATTGTAATAGTTTTCGTAATTTGATCCATATTCATAGTTTAATTCTGAAATACTACTTAATAAATCTGATAAATCTTCTATAGTTTTCAGATAGCTATTCTTATCTTGTGCAGAAAAGTTATCTATTTGGAAAACCTTATTGCCAAGCCTATTTGTGTAAATATATTTTTTTCTAATCTGTGTCGCTTTGTTCATAAGAATCTTTCCTTTTTGAATTTTGGATAAGTAAATAGATTTCCATTCTATATATTTTGTGTTGTTTTTAAAATTTTTAAGTTTTTCCTCTTCCTCTATTGCCATCTTTTTTGCAATTGCGAGATCTTTTTCTTTTTTTAGTATTTCATTTTTTTCATCTTCTTTTATTTTTGCTATTAAAGCTTTTTCATCTTCTTCTTTTTTATTTAAGTAATTAATTCCATCGTTTCTATTTTCTCTAGCATTTTTAAGCATAAGAGTAAAATCATAGTTAGCTTTGACTAATTCGGAGTCAAATTTTGCTTCTGCTTTAGCAATTAGTTCTTTTTCTTTTTTGCGGTCATATCTATGATTTTTATAACCTTGGATTTGCTCATCTCTAAAATTATGAATTCTATGTAATTCACGAATTTTACTATTTAAAATTCTTAAAGAATCCTCGTCAAATTTTTTAGCACAATCATATAGGGTAAATGTTTCTAAAAATTTTTTACCACAAAATCCTTGAGCGTATAATGTTGGACTATAGATTGCTAAAAAAAGTATTAAATAAATCTGTTTCATATTAGGATTTGTTTTTACTTAGTAAGTAAAAATTATAATTTGTCAAATAAGGTTTAGTAATATTAATCTCAAATTCCTGTAAGCTTGCTGTCTCTAAAAATCCACCAAAACAGATTTTAATGTTTTCTTTCCAAATCTGTTTTCCAGAATGGAATCTCAAAAGATTTGAAGAAATTCCCCAATTTTTATCAAATTCTTTTTTGCCATCTCCATCGAAACTGCAAACTATCAGAATAAATAAATCACTGTTTTTGGTTTCAAAATCTTTAACAACAACTTTATTATACTTTTCAAAATGATTATCATCTTTTGTAAACTGGAATTTCAATTCAATTTTAAAAATAGAATTGTCTGACAGATTTACGATTGACAAATCCGTTCTTCCATTTTCTCTTGGATGTTCCGCAAAAGCTCGGGAAGTAGAATTAGAATATTCTTTGTTGAAAATTTCAAGAAGAGTATTTCTAATAAAATTTTCTTGTTTGATGTTTGGATAGTTTTCGTTTATATCTTCCAGTTGTTGTTGAAATTTTTCTGAAATTATTATTTCTGAGATTATATTCTTTATTTCCATATTTACTCAAAGAATTAATTATTTTACCTTTTCAATTATGAAATCTCCCAAAGAAGCACTTCCTCCTTTTAAATTAAATTGTCTTTCATAAGTTTCAATAATAATTTTAGAACTTGGAGAATGTGGATGACTTATCTGAACTTTTAGCCCTTTCGTAATTTTACCTATGTTTCTTTTTGCTGTAATGTTATAAGTATAATTCATTATTGTAATTTTTTATTTATTTCTCAAAACTACCAACAAAACCACAATAATTTCTTTCCCAATTTTGCCCAAAAATTTCTATTTTTATAAAATGATAACCAAACTTAGAGAAGAATTTCAAATAAAATATGCCGAAGATTTTTCTAGTGTGAAAAAATTGGAAACTCTTTCTTCAAAAATTGGGATTTCTAAAAACACGTTGAGAAGATTTCTAGGCAAAATGAATTCGGAAAGCAATCCGAGTTTGCACACCATCAATGCGATTTGTAAATCGCTGAATTATATCAATTTTGAAGATTTCAAATTCAAAAAAGAAAATTTTCCAGCTTTGATTTTGGATGATGGAACAAAGTTGTTTTATGATTTTTTGAAACAAAATAAACTAAAGGAACAGAAACAATCCGTTTTCCAAAACATCAATATTCTGAATGCGGAAAAAATCATCAACAATCCAGAATTACTTCGTCAGTTTTATTTGGAATACAAAGATTCTCCCGATGTCATTGAGTTTGTTCTCGGCTGGCATCCAACTTATCATCGTTTTGTTTCTCAGGATTATCAAAAGATTTTATTGGATTTTGCAAAACATTCGCAGATTTCTCATTTTGAAGTTTTTGCGAAAAGTATTGTAATGATTGGAAATTTTCTAACTGAAAATCATTCAAATTTAGAAACAGATTTTCAAAATTTAGAAAAGTCTTACATCAAAATGATTAAAGAGTTCGGCAATTTCTATCCATTTCCAATCGCGAGATTTACCGTGGCGAAGGCTTTGTTTATATCAAATCAAAATCAAAAAAAGCTTGATGATTTTATCAAAGAGCAAATTCAACTTCCTCATAAATTAAAGCTTTCTGATTTACAAACAATTGTTCATCACGTTCACTTTGCAGACGCTTTGAACTTGATCGGAAAATATATAGAAGCAAATGAACTTTTAAAGTTTTATAACGAAAATAATTTCGACAAAATCTGGAATCTTTATTATCCAGAAAAATACAAATACCTATTCCGAGTCACAAAAATGATGAGTTTGCTTGGATTGAAAAAAATCGATGAAGCGAAAACTTATTTCGATGATTTTAAAATTGATTTCAAGGACAAAAATTTGACTTTCGATATCGCCAGTTATATCCAATTGCAATATTGTACATTAGGATGTTTTTTGGATGAAAATGATTCGGAGTATTATTTTGAAAATATGAAAAAAAAGATTGAAGAAACTCGATTTTCTTACTGGAATCAGATTTTCAATAGATTGAAATGCTAAGTTTTCTCACTATTTTTATTGGTCATTTCGCTTATGGAATAACCAACGCACTTTGGAAAAGCCCAAGAGAAAAAGTAGGAACATTCCCGCTGATTGCTTTCCGAAGTTTAGGCTGTTTGATTATATTTTCCATCATATTTTTGATTTCCCAATATTTTGGCTTAGTCAAATTTCTGCAAATTGATTTTGCGAAATTTCTACAAGTTTTCGGGATTTGCATTATCAATTCTTTCGGTTTGATTTTCTATGTTCAATCTTTGAAATATGGAAACGCAACCAAAGTCATCGGCTTCGGCAAACTCAATGTCATTATCTGGATTCTCATCAGTTTTTTGATTTTCCACGAAGAGATTTCGACAAAGAAAATCATTCTGGGATTGTTGATTACAGTAGGGATTTTCTTGATAGATTCGGACAAAAAACATATTGGAAAGCTAAAACCATCGAAAGCTTTGCTGTTCACTATTTTGTCAAGATTATTTTGGTCAACAGCATTTTTGTTCATTCCGTATATCAAAGAATTGGGCATTCTGTTCTTTTGTATCATTTTGGAATTAGCAGTTTTTACTGTCAGTTTTACATTTTCAATATTCCAAAATGAAAAATTAATGCTCCAAAATTTTAAAATCAAAACAATAAAAGAAATTTTAATGTTAATCATTTTAGGTTCTGTCGGAACATTGACGCTCAACTTCGCCATTGCCGAATTAAGCATTTTTGTATTCGCTCTTTTAGCCTTGATGGAGCCAATTATTGGACTTATTTTCTCCAGTATTTATTATAAAGAAAAACTACAAATCAGACAATTAGTTGGAATTTCACTTTCTTTAGCTTCTTCTTTTGTTTTGTCGATTTAAATCTTCAAATTATTCTTCCATTAAAAAGCTACGAAGTAGCGAAATGTTTGTAGAAATAATAGAGATTTTTTAATAAAAGGTGCGAAGTACCGAAATATTAACATCGAATTTTTATATTCAATTTTTTAACCAATCATTCCACAAACAATCTCCCCAATCTTCGGTGCCAGCGCAACGCCCATTCCGGAAAGTCTTACTGCGCAGAATTGTCTCTCGGAGATTTGTTTTACAATCGGCGTTTTCTCACTTCCCATTGCCATAATTCCAGACCAACGCATTTCTATTTTGAAATATTGATTGGGAAGAATTACTTCTTTCAGGAATTTCTCAAGATGATTTTGCAGAAAGTCTGTTGTTTCAAAATCCGTTGTTTTTTCAGTTTCAAAATCCTGATTTCTTGCACCACCAAGAAGAATTCTATTTCCTAGATTTCGGAAATAATAAAAACCTTCGTCATAATGAAAAGTTCCTTTTAGTTTAAGATTTTCTATCGGTTCTGTGAGGATAATTTGTCCTCGTGCAGGAAGAATTTCTTCAAACTCTAAGAATTTTGAACTGAAAGCATTCGTGCAATAGATGACTTTATCAGATTTTAGAATAAGATTATCAATGAATTTGATTTCGATTTCATTATTATTCTCGGAGACAGATTCTACTTCGGCTCCACAAAGAAATTCAACTTTCAATTCGTGGCATTTTTCTAAAAGTTTTGTCAATAATTTCCGGAGTGCAGACTTCCTTCACAAAGATTCTCGACCAAAAATTCTGATTTTCCTAAGCCAAATTCTTTGATTTTTTCATTTGTAATTCTGAACGTATTTTCAGTTTTTGTAATAGGAGCAAGTTTTTCATTGACTTCATTTAATTTTTCTAAAGCAGATTCATTATTCAAAATCTCATAACCGCCACAAAGATTAAAATCAATTTCGTCTTTAGAAAAATAATTCTGAATTTTCTGCAAACCTTCAAATCTCATTTTAACTAGATCCAAAGTTTTCTTCCAGCCCATTTTTTCGGAATCGGAAATAATCTCGGTCAGACTGCCGAAGCAGGCAAAACCAGCATTCCGGGTCGAAGCGCCGGTTGGAACAGCATTTCGTTCAATAATCAAAACCGATTTTTCAGGATGTTTTTCTTTGATAGAAATCGCCGTCCAAAGTCCTGTAAAACCAGAACCGATGATTGTAATATCACGTTTCCTGTAAAAAGTTTCGGTTTCCCAAATGCTTGGATTCATAGTTTTTGAGTTTTAGTAAGTGAGGAAAAAAATAAACGCAAAGATTTAATTTAAAACTGTAAAAATTTAAGCTTGCAAAGGCAGATAAATCTACATTGATGAAGCTTTTGATTGAACGATTTCTGTTATTTTTTCATTTATTTAATAATTCTGCCTTCATCAAATCAATTTATTGGTTATTCTTTGCAGGCTTTAATTTCAGAAGATTTGATAAATCTTTGCGTTTAAATTTTACAAAAGTAAATGTCTGAAAAATGTTATGTAATCAAGTTTTATCTTTAAAATTTTGATATTTTATATTTTAAAATCATCTCGAATTTCATCACTTTTTGCAAAACAAACCGGCGAAGAGTTTTCCTGATTAGAATCAAATCTTGAATGCATTTCCTGATTGAAATCCACAGACTTATTTCTTGCGATTGAAAGCGTTTTCCAATCATTATTTTTCATCATCTTGGCGATGTAAACAATTTGACCAATGTGATAAGGATAGTGCGCTAACTGTCGAAAAACAGCATCCACAACCGAATGAGCCTCGCCTCTAATAAAAATTGTTGAATTAATATTGTCGTCGGTGATTTGTTCCAAAGCAGAGAAAAGACATTGCCAGCCTTTTTCCCAATGTTCCAAAACTTCAGCTTTAGTTTTAAAAGAATTTACAAATTCCGAATCTCGGTTTCGCCAATCTTTTTCCCCGTCTTCGGTTAGGAAATTAGTCCATCGGGACAGCATATTTCCTGCAATATGATTGATGATAACTGCGATGGAATTGCTTTCCTGGTTGTATTGCCAGAACATTTGTTCCTCAGAAAGCTGTACAAAAGTTTTGTCACCTAATTCTTTGTAATAGAGAAATCTTTTGATGAATAAGTCTTTCATTTTAAGCTGATTTTCGGTTCAAAAATAAAAATATGAAGCTATCAAAATCTTTCTGAAAAGAAAAGCTTTTTTTGCCTAATATTGCAATCCTTTTTCAAGACAGTATTATGAGCCAAAAATCTATAGTATTAGCATTATTTCTTATCATCTCTTTTTTAACAAAAGCTCAGGAAACTCCAACAGTTCAGAATCCGCCTGTTATGATGGAAGGTCTGGTCGGAAGCCGTGGCTTTTCCTACCAATTGGTGGCAGATAAAAAATTTCAAAGTTTACCGAGATTTGGTTATTATACAGTTATCAATTTCCAGACAGACTGGGGCGAGTCAAAAATCGGTGACTATATGCTGCAGGGCCATCTCACTTACACCATTCTAAAAGGTCTGAATGCAGAAGCCGGTTTTTTTGCCAATCCCGTGGATGGAATCAGACCTTCCGCAGGTTTGGTTTATACTTATGGAAACCCCGAAGTCTTTATTTTAGCAAACCCGCGATTTGATATTTCTAAAAATGCCAATGCCGAGATTTTTGCACTCGCAGAATACAAACCGAAACTGAATGAAACGCTGAGTCTTTACACGAAAGTTCAGGGCCTCTATTCGCATAATTTAGGTTACGATATTCATTCCAGAAGTTATGTTTGGCTAAGAGCCGGATTGACGGTTAGAGAATTTACTTTCGGATTAGCCAGCAATTTCGACTTTTACGGTCCGGCAAAGCACAATGAAAATAATCTGGGCGTTTTCCTGATGGTAAATTTGTTTTAAAGAATCAGAACATTTTATCATAGTTCCACGCTGCTACAAAAATCCCCGCCGTTTCTGTTCTCAGTCTTTGGCTGCCAAGCGAAACTGCTTTGATGCCTTTATCTGCGAGCAATTGAATTTCCCGGTCAGAAAAATCGCCTTCCGGACCAATGAGAAATGTATATTTTTCAAGCTTTGGAATATTGTTTAGAGAAATTCTTTCCAAGTTTTCATTACAATGCGCAACCAATGTCTTTTCTGAATCCAGGTTTTTCATAAAATCAGAAAATTTAATCAGATCGTTGACTTTTGGGAAATGAAATCTTAGGCTTTGTTTGGATGCAGAAATGGCTTGCTTTCTGAGTTTTTCAATGTTGATATTCTTTCGTTCCGTTTTTTCTGTGATGATCAGGCTGATTTCCGAGATTCCCATTTCCACAGCTTTTTCCACGAAGAATTCGATTCGGTCGATATTTTTTGTGGGTGCAATGGCGATGTGAAGTTTGGGTGAGAAGTCAGGCAGATTTTCCTTGATTTCCGTAACATCCAATGATACCTTTTTGCCCTCGAAGATCAGGTTTCCTTTTACCAGATTTCCATTGCCGTCTGTTAGGAAAACCTCTTCACCTTCCCGCATTCTCAGAACTTTTGTGATGTGCTGCTGCTCATCAGAATCAATTAATATTTTGGGAAAAATCTGTCCAAAGAAAAGTTTCATATTTTGTGAAATCGTTGATTAGTGAAATTGTTAAATCGTATAATTGTGGAATTGTAAAACCGATTAATTTACTTGTTGATGGTTTTATTCAAAGAATTAATTTGATTGGTTATGAATTCCGATTTTTCTCTCAGTTGATTATAATTTTCATTAGTTAAAAATCCTAAGTCATTGGATAAAATTAAGAAATTGATGACTTCAATTGTTGAACCAAATGCAACATTCAGAAATCTGGATTTTTCTTTGTTCGATTGTCTGGAAAAACCTTCTGCGATATTAGCCGAAATACTTGTAGAAGCACGTCTAAGTTGATTTGTAATTCCAAATTTTTCATTTTCAGGAAAAGAAGAGGTGGCGAGATAAATTTCTTTTACCAACTTTCTGGAGTTTTGCCAAACTTCTAATTTCTCAAAATAAAATTGATACATAATTAGTCATTTTAAATATGTCAATGAATCTGCAAAAATGTTGAATCGTAGAACTGTTGAATCGTAAAAGTGTTGAATTGTAAAAGTGTAAATTGGATAATCTCACAAAACAACGATTTAACAATTTCACAAATTAACGATTCCCCGATTTTACCGCAGAAAAAATCTTCTTCCCAACAGTCGCCAATAAAACTGCAACCAATCCGAAGACGATTCCTAAACCGAATTCTGCAAGCATAGACGGAACAGTTTCAGGAATCAAATGGTGGATGTAATCAATATTGTGCATAAAAATTCCGCCTGAAACCAATAGTAACGCAATCGTTCCAACAACGCCTAGGACCTTGATAATGATAGGCAAAGCTTTGATTAAGAATTGACCAAGACTGGAAAGGAAACCTTTGTTTTCGGATTTTTTCATTAGAAAATAACCTGCGTCATCCATTCTTACGATCAGTGCTACAAGTCCATAAACACCAACTGTTGCGATGATTGCAACAAAAGAAACGCTCAAGATTTGTGTCAAAAGCGGATGTTCTTCTGCGATTACAGTTCCAAGTGCGATAATCACAATCTCCAAAGAAAGAATGAAATCTGTTTTGATTGCCGAGCTGATTTTTGACTTTTCAGAATTAGCCGCATCTTCCGGCAGGTTGCTTTCTTCCACCACTTCGTGACCTTTTTTGGAGCGATGAAATAGGAATTCTACAATTTTTTCCATTCCTTCATAAGCCAGGTAGATTCCGCCAATTACCAATATGACCTTAATCGCTTCCGGGAAAAAATAATTGAGAAGGAAGACAATAGGAAGAATAATCAGTTTATTGATAAAAGAACCTTTAGTAATAGCCCAGAGCACAGGAATCTCCCGGGATGAGAGAAATCCGGTTGCTTTTTCAGCATTCACAGCAAGGTCATCGCCCAGGATGCCTGCTGTTTTTTTGGTAGCGAGTTTACTGGTAACTGCAATATCGTCCATCAATGCACCAATATCATCTAAGATTGCAAAGAATCCTGAAGCCATAATTTTTATTTTTTATGGAGCAAAAATAAGAATTTTAGAGGCTTGAAACTGATGTTTTTTTTCAGATTTTCTTTTTTGCAACCAAAGAATACACCATCGGAATTTTATTCTCAAGATGTTTGATTCTGAACTTATTAGGCTCAAATTCTACTGTGTGGCTGAAACAATTGTAAGGCGAATAATCGATTTCATTAAACGATACAATTTCGAGACCTTGGTGGAGCAGACTTGTGAAAACCTCGCTCAGGCTGTGATTCCAGGTAATGTTTTCCTGAGAGATTTCAGCAGATTTATCCGCATAGGTTCCGTTTTCGGATTCTATGATTGCGCCGGAATTGAAATAATTGTAACCGATTTTTTCAAAATTATCATCAAACATCCAGACCACCGGGTGAAACTCTGCAAAGACGAATCTGCCTTCCGGTTTCAGGTATTTTGAAATGATCTTTGCCCATCTGTCCAGATCCGGCAGCCAGCCTATTGTTCCGTAGCTTGTAAAAACGATATCGAATTCCTCGTCCAGATGATTAGGCAGGTCATAAATATCTGAACAGATGAATCTTGTATTTTGCTGCGTTTTTTCTGCAATTATTTTTGCATTTTCAATTGCTTTGTCAGAAAGATCTACACCTGTTACTTCACCACCCAGGCGACTTAGTGATATCGAATCCTGTCCAAAATGACATTGCAGGTGGAGAATTTTTTTTCCGGCCACATTACCTAATAATTCTAATTCTATGCTGTTAAGTGAAGATTTTCCATTGATGAAGTTGTCCTGATCATAAAAATCAGATTGGATATGGACTTCTGTTTTTTTGTTCCAGGACTGTCGGTTGATTTCCAGGTAATTTTGTTCTTTGTTCATTGTGTTTTTGATATTATAAATCATACTTCGCTGTCGCTGTCGTCCTGATATCCGTAAACTCACCACGTTCGTATTTCAGTTTTGCCACCATTGCAATCATCGCTGCATTATCCGTCGTGTATTCAAATTTCGGGATGAAGATGTTCCAGCCTAATTTTTCATGATTATTTTCCATATATTTTCGCAATCCAGAATTGGCAGAAACACCACCAGCAATAGCAATATCATTGATGTTAAGCTCTTTTGCCGCTTTTTCCAGTTTGTCCATTAGGATTTCAATGATTGACTTTTGAACGGAAGCACAAAGGTCATTGAGATTGTCTTTAATAAAATCCGGATTTTTTCTAACCTCTTTCTGAATAAAGTATAAAACCGAAGTTTTAATCCCACTAAAAGAATAGTCATAACCTTCCATTTTCGGTTTGTTGAATTGGAAAGCATCAGGACTTCCTTCTTTGGCTAATTTATCAACGATTGGTCCGGCAGGATAATCTAGGTCAAAAATTTTTCCGATTTTGTCAAAAGCCTCTCCTGCAGCATCATCAATCGTTTTGCCGATGATTTCCATATCGAAATAATCCTTTACCAAAACAATCATTGTGTGACCACCAGAAACCGTAAGACACAGGAACGGAAAAGTGGGCGGTATTGGATTAGCATCTTCAATAAAATGCGCCAGAATATGAGCCTGCAGATGGTTTACTTCTATCAATGGAACGTCCAGACTCATTGCCAGCGATTTAGCAAAAGACGTCCCGACCAATAGTGAGCCCAAAAGTCCCGGACCTCTGGTAAAACCAATCGCGCAAATCTCATTTTGTTGTATATTTGCTTTCGAGAATGCTCTTTCCACCACCGGAATGATGTTCTGCTGATGTGCTCTGGAAGCGAGTTCCGGAACTACGCCGCCATATTCGTTGTGGATTTCCTGGTTCGCAGCAATGTTGGAAAGGATTTTGCTGCCGCTGATCACGGCTGCGGAAGTGTCGTCGCAGGAGGATTCTATACCTAAAATAATTGAACTGCTCATATATAGATGGCAAAGTTAGAAAATAAAAATACAAATAACGAAGAACCTGTTGCGGAGCAACCATCTGGCAAGAAGAAAAGTCCGCTTTTTATCAGGATTCTGAGCACTATATTTTTCACGATCGCCGGCTTGCTGGTAATGCTGCTGATCATTATTAATCTGCCTGTTACCAAGCGCTATATTGCCAACGAGGCTATTGATATGCTGAATAAGGATTTCAAAATGGGCATGAAAATCGAAGATATTGATGTTGATTTCTTCGGTGATGTTACCATTAAAAAACTAACGCTCAAAGATTACCGGGATTACGAATTTGTAAAAGCTAAAGAGCTTCGTGTGCGGTCGGATTGGTTTGCATTGGCTTTCAATACCCGTGATATCAAATTCAATCAGGCAACAATTATTGATCCCGTAATCCGGGTCATTACTTATAAAGGTGACAGCATCAGTAATTTTGTCCGTTATGTCGATAATTTTGATGATGGAAAACCACGTGATCCCAAGAAAAAGCCCTTCAAAATGGGGATGAAAATCGACTTGATAAACGGTGTTGCCAGCATTGTGAACGAAAACAGCCCGGGCGAAGCCGGAAGATGGCTGGATGCAAGAAATGTAAACCTGAATGTCACATCTCTGAAAGTGGAAGGCGCCGATGTCTTTGCTGATATCAGGAATTTTAACTTCATTACCAAACGTTACGGCAAGGAACATATCGTAGATACATTCTCCACCAATTTTGAATTGACCAAGAAACATTTGAAACTGGGTAATCTGACTTTCAATACTAATTATTCTTTATTGCAGGGAGAAGCGGTTCTAAATCTGGATCCAGTAACTAGATTTTCTGATTTTGGTAATAAAGTGAATTGGGATTTACGAATGGTTCCGGGAAGCCAGATCAGTGGTTATGATCTGAGTTATTTCGTGACGGATTGGGATAATTATACACCGATCAATGTCTCTGGAACAATGAAGGGACCGCTGAATGATTTCGTTCTGGATGATTTTGTGATCCGCTCGCATGATATCAACCTCAACACCAAAAAAATGAAAATCTCCAGTGTGCTGGACAAGAAATTTTTTATTGAAAGTAAAGATGTTTCCGCCGATTTTACATACAAAGGTTTAAAAGCATCTCTTCCAAATTTCATCTCATCAAAACTGGGAAATATTGCAGATGATTTTGGCAGGCTAAAATATAATGGTTCTGTGAAGGTCAATCCCAAGCAGATTTTTGCTTCGGGTAATTTAATCACAGGGATCGGACAGGCTAAGATGAAAGACTTCAATTTGGTAGATTACAGTACCAATCGTCCGAAATACAAAGGCTATGTGGATGTGAAAGATCTGAACGTTACTGCCTTAACCAAAAATAAACAAGTAGGTTTGATATCGGGTCAGTTCAATGTCCAGGGAGAAGGTTTTGATGTGAACACAATGTATGTGAAGACGTCTTCTGATGTAGCCCACATAGACTTGATGGGCAAAAGCCTTAAAAATATCTCAATTGACGGTGTCCTTAATAAAAGAAGATTTACAGGCAATGTTAATGCGAATGATCCCAATGCAAAAGGCAGTTTCAAAGGTTTGGTAGATTTCAGCACGAAAAGATTGTTTGCAGATTTTGACGCCAATATTCAATATCTTAATCTGAAATATTTTGGTGTTTCTGCAGGCGATACCAATTCCGTAAGCGGACATCTCATCGGGAAAATTTCTATGACCAATCTCAATGATCTTAATCTCGATGCCAATATCAAAGGATTGACACTCAATTCAAGTTCTCAGAAATTACAGATTCCGGATTCCAAGATCCAGGCTTATTTCGAGGACGGGAATAGAATTGTCTCTGTAGATGCGCCAGGTGCGGTTAATGGAAGAATTGCCGGTAAATTTGATCTCGAAGATATTGGGAATATGATCACAAACAGTGTCAATAAAATCATGGTTGGCAATCCTCCGAAGAAAACCTATAACGGGCAGAATTTTGATTTCGATTTTGATGTGAAGCAAGGCTTGGTCGCATTTTTTGTTCCAGATCTGCAGCTTCCTAACGGAGCCAGAGTTGCGGGAAATTATTCCGGAGCAACTAATGATCTGATTCTGAATGCTGATGCGGTCCAAATTAAATATATAATGACTAGCAAAAAGGAACTGACGGAGGCTGAAAAATTTCTGGCGGAAACCGATGCTGCTTTCCAGCCGGATCTGAACAAGGTAAAGGACAGTGCAATGGTGGACAGCCTTCAATTAAGAGTCAATACGGCAGATCTTAATCAGCAATTGCTGGCAACTGTAAAAAGAGCACAGTACGGAAAACAGGTTTTGCAGGAAGTGAAACTGGCTGCCAATAATGAAAATGGACAATTGTTAAGAATCAGAACCAATTTCAAACTGGGAAGTCCAGATGATGAGATTGCCAAACAGATGAAAGAATATACGGTAAACATTAATCAGACTACTAATCCTAGTGGCGATTATGTGTTCCGTTTTGAGCCGACTACTATTAAATTCAATGATGTAGCCTGGAGTGTAGATACAAGTCCGGAGCTCAATCATTCCATTACCTATCGGAAAAAAGAAAAAGATATTATTGTAGAAAATCTGAGAGTTTTTTCCGATGAAAGTGAACTTTTGGTAAAAAGTGCCGACTTCAAATCCGGCGACGAATTTACAGCTGATGCAGAAGTGAAAAATCTTGATGTTTCCAAATTACTTGCTTTCGGGAAAGATAATAACGATCTGAACATCAAGGGAATTGCAAACGGTACAATTCATATTAAAAAATCCGGAAACAGCCTGGAGCCGCTTGTGGACTTGGATGTTAATGATATTTTCATGAACGGTAAGCCAATGGGAAATATCGAAACCAGAATTACCAAAAGTGAAAAACCTAACGTTTTCGATGTCAGTATTCAGGCTCTCTCATCGGATCTGTTGGGACATAATACGCTAGATGTTTCAGGAACTATTGATAATAATCCGTCTTCTCCGGTTCTTGATCTGAGTGCACAGATGAATGAATTTGATCTTGGTTTTGCTCAGCAGTTTGTGAAAGAGATTTTTGGCAATTTCCGGGGAAAAGCCACAGGTGATCTCAAGATTTCCGGTCCCGCCAATGATATAGATTACAGTGGCGATATTGCCCTTAAAGGATTTGGATTAAAACTGATGTTTACCGGTGTAGATTATTCTTTTGATGACACGGTAATTAATCTTTCCAGAGGTTTGGCAATCCTCAACAATATCGGAATAAAAGACGGCAGAGAGAACTCGAAAGGCAGCATTTCCGGATCTATCCAGTTTGAAACACTTTCCTCTTTGGGAATCAACCTCATTATGCGTGCCGATAATCTTCTGGTACTCAATTCTGACCAGGATGACAACGACCTTTTCTGGGGAAGAGTGACAGCCCAGGGCGACCTGTACGTAGATGGTCCTGTTTCCGGATTATCGATCAGTACGCCTAATGACGGACTTCGTGTATTGAATAACAGTACTTTCACTTTCAACAGTGCTTCTACAGCGAATGTGGAGGAATTCAAGATCCTGCGTTTTCTGAAACGTGACAATGATGGCGTAATCTCTGTAGAAAAAAAGAAAAGATCCGGAGCCAATATGCTTATCGATTTTGATGTGACCATTGATAAGGGATCTTTGGTCAATGTATTGGTAGGAGAGGACGTGGGAAATATCTCTGTGCGGGGCGATGCGAGAAATCTGAAATTCCGGATGGAACGTAGTGGCAATATCATTATGGACGGTACTTATACCGTGGATAACGGAACTTTTGTATCAAGAGCCATTCTGAACAGAACATTCCAGATTGCGAGAGGAAGTAATATCCAATGGAGCGGAAATCCAATGACGCCTGATCTGGATATCACCGCAAACTATACGCGAACTGTGACCAATGGTGCGGATTATCTCCAGATGTCATTAGGACAGCCAATCGATGTGGTTCTGACCACCAAAATAACCAATACACTTACCAAGCCGGAAATAGAATTTGGCGTTACAGCGCCAGATGCGTCTTCTCAGGTGCGGGAAACGCTGGCTACCAAAATGAGTACGGAGGATGAGCGTACCATCCAGTTCGGATCAGTTTTGGTTCTTAACAGTTTCAATGTCACTAATTCTGGTGGTCTTGATTTTACCAATATTTCCAGATCACTTCAGAATACAGGTTACAATATGGCGTTCAAACAGTTGGGTTCTGTTCTTAATACCATTAGTAGCGCATTCCAGATCAACCTGGATTATATAACCGGTGATCCGAATTCCAATACATCTGACAGAGCCAATACGAATGTCAGCCTGGCATTGTCTCCAAGAATTAACTTCAAAACAGGTCTGGGAGTCCCTATTTCCAGGAGCGATAATAATGCTAATTATCTTTCTGTAGAGGGGATTGTAGAGTATGACTGGAGTAAAAATAATAATGGAAGCAGGCTTTTCCGGGCGTATTCAAAACCTTCCAATATTGGCGTTATTACCACTACTGCAGGACTGAACCAAAGCTATGGCGTGGGCGTGGTTTACAGTAAAAGTTTTAACTCCTTCCGCGGACTGTTCAAAAAGAGGGAAACTATAAAAACAGACAGTGCTGATTCTGAATCGAATAAAATTGATTCTGTAAAAAACAAGCCTAATAAATGATAATTGTCATAGTGAATTGATGATTTTGTTAAAAGGTGTTAATCTTTTGATAATTGTTTTTATTTAAATAATTTTTTTTAAATTTGCAAAAAAAACATACATATTTTAAATAAATAACAAAATCATACAATGAATTATCAATTAGACGATATCGATAAAAAAATTCTTGATTTTCTGGTAGAAAACACGAGAATGCCTTTTACAGAAATTGCTAAGCAGATGGATGTTTCCGCAGGAACTATCCACGTGAGAGTAAAGAAAATGGAAGATGCAGGAATTATCCTTGGTTCTTCTCTCAATATCGATTACAGTAAGCTGGATTATAACTTCACAGCTTTTATCGGTATTTTACTTACCAAATCAAACCATACGCAGGAAGTCCTGAAGCAGCTTGCATTGATCCCAAATGTTGTAGAAGCCAGTGTTACTTCCGGGAAGTATAACATCTTCTGCAAGATGAAAGCAAAAAACACAGAAGATGCTAAAAGAATCATTTACCAGATCGATGACATCCAGGATGTTATGAGAACGGAAAGTATGATCTCTATGGAAGAATTTATCAGCGATAAGAACCGTCTTATCAATGCTGTTAGTATATAGTTAGTTAGTAGAGTTTTCTATTAGAAAGAGCTTATGAAAATAAGCTCTTTTTTTGTACTTTTATCCCATGGAAAAACCTGACAGAACTTATAGGAATAATAAAGATTATTACATCATTTTCGGATTGATTCTGTTGGTGTTTCTGCTCAGTATCAATACGGATCTGCAGCAGTATTCCCAACACCAGCTGGTTCATATTCCGGGTGGTTTTTTCTACTTTACCTTTGGAATTGACTTCTTAGTTTTGGCGAGCTGGATTCTGATATTATTCTTCAGGAAAGCAGGTGTTATTCTTTTCCCTGTTTTTGTTTTGATACATTTCGGATTGCACAACTATTTTCTCAGCACATATCTATACTCAGACATTACCGCTCTCTTTCTTTTTATAGGAATAGGATTGATGGCTGCTATACCACGGTGGGATATATTGAAATAAAAAAAAGCTCTAGAAAAATCCAGAGCATAAAGTATCAGCAATTTGATAGAAATTAATTCAAGAAAAATCCTGCTGATAATACCTGTACAATCTTTACAGAAAGTGTTTCATCTTGTGTGCCTCCAGAATCGGTGCCTGCGACGTGGTGTTTAGTTTTCAGTTTGATGAGGCAAATATTATCATTTAACATAATCTATGCAAAAAATCCGCTACTACTTAGCTACGCCAAGTATGTAATCCGCTGAATTGTAAATTGTTAAAAGTATAGTAGGAAGATGGTTAAAAATCCATCATCCATTTATTAAGGTCTATTTCGGATGAGATGTCCAGTAATTTTCTTAATCTGTTTTTTCTGGTTTCGACACTTCTGACGGAGATATTGCTATATTGTGCGATTTCTTTGGTCGTGAAATTGAGTTTCAGAAGTGCGCAGAACTGAAGTTGCCCTGTAGTCAGTTCCGGATAACTTGTTATTAATTTATTATAGAAAAAAGGATAGACTTCCTTGAATCTGCTCAGGAAAGAAGAGTCGTTATTTTTTGCCAGTTCCAGCAGTTCTGAAAAAGCATCATTGATTTTAGACTCCAGATGATTGAGTTCTTCTTCTTTTTCTATCAGATCATCTTCAATGTTTTCCTTTTGCTCTTTTTCTTCTTTATAGCTCTTAAAGTATTTTATAGTAAAAAAGAAAAATAAAACAGCAATAAACACAATACAACCTATAAAGATGTAAAAATTCTGATACCAGCTTTTCTTCTCCTGTTCAATGATTGTAGTGTAGGCCGTGTCGGTCTCTGTTCTTTCTTTTTTCCGGATCACATCAGATAGTTCTCTGGATTTTTTGGTATAATAAGAGTAGATTCTGTCGTCACCTAGTTTTTCATATATGGAAGCAAGATCATCATAGATATATTGGAGGCGATAGATGTCATTAGCCTTTTCAAAAATAGGTAATGCCTGCTTGTAATAATGGATGGAGCTGTCGCTCTGATTCATTTCCAAATAAACATTGCCCAGCCCATATAGTCCAAAAGCCTGATTAATAGAGTCATTCTCCAGCTTTGCAAGATCGTAGGCTTTTCTGCTGTAGTAGATCGCAGATTTGTAGGAATCCAGATCAATATAGGTGTATCCAAGACTGGAATACTGGATTGCAAGCCAGCCGTTTCGCTTTTTTCTGTCCTTGACTTTTTTATAGTACTCTATGCTTTTCAGGTCATATTTCAAAGTGTTCTGAGGAGATTCGTACTGCAGATTATTGATTTCCGCTTTGCCCGCATACACTTGTCCCAATGAACTGTAAAGCTCATCATTATCCTTGATTTTTCTGATGATTTCCTCCGCATCCGCATTCGTTTTCAAGGCTTTTTCAAAAAAGCCTAAATAAGCATAAGCCTGTGCTCTCGCCAGTAATGCCTGTCCTATATGGTAATTATCATTTTCCTTTCTGGCAATTTCATAAAGTTTTTCTGCAGAGATCAGTGCTTTTCCCTGTTCGCCAAGACCGAGGTAGCTGTTGATGTCAGCTTTCAGAGATTTTGCAATTCCAGAATAATATCCTATTTCTTCAGAAAGTTTATAGGTTCTGTTACTGATTTTCAATGCTTCATTGCGATCTGCCAGTTGAAATGTTTTGGCGATCATGCTGTCAATCATTTTCGGAGTATGCTTCTGAGCTTCCGCTTTTAAAAAAAACGAAATTGAAATGATTGTAAATAGAAATTTTTGTAAATTACTCACGGCTAAAACAGAACCCCAAAAATATTAAATTTTAATAAATAATCGAATATAATTGCGTGTTTTAGATTGCGATTGCGGCAAATTGGTAAGAAATACTTAATGGTTTTTACGCATTATCCGTAATTAATCCTCACAGCTTCCAGGATATCTGGAAAGAATTGTTCAAAATAAACCTGTAGCTTTTCTTTATTTTGACGAAAAGTGTCAAAAACGGGCACGTTTTTTTCCAGGTATTGAGCTTTATTCAGGACATTTTGCATACTGAATTTGATACCCTGGTCATATCTGTAATTAGTAAGCCAGTCATCCTGCTCCATTCTGGTAAGCATTTTTTTATAATTGTCTGGAAGCCATTTCTCATTGTCCCAAAGAATCCGGTAACTTTTTATAGCGTGCTCTCTCAATTCGTTTTCGGGATAATGATTTGCGGTAAAATAATCAAAAGCCACATCCACAAAAGCGCCGGAATATAATCTTACAAGCGGACTGAAAATTTTTTTTGCCTCAGAAACTGCCTGATGAGTGTCGGTAAAAGTATCAATGAACCGGTGCAGCTTGATACCTTCCTGGATGTCCAGAGGAAAATTTTCCCGTTCATTATTCTTTATGAAATCCGCAATCATATTTCCGACCAGTTGTCCGTCGGTAAAAGAAAGTATAGAATGGGCGAGATAATTCAACTCTGGAAGGATTAGACTTATAAATTTACAGAATTAATTTAAAATAATAACTCTACAAAGTCCTCAATCTTACTAATTTCTTCTATTTTAATTCCAAATTTTCGCTTCGGAAGTTTATTGAGATTAGAAATAAATATTTTTTCATAACCCAATTTTTCTGCTTCGGTGATTCTTTGTTCGATCTGAGCTACCGGACGGATCTCGCCACTCAGACCGATTTCTCCGGCAAAACAGTAATGATCCGAAATGGCAATGTCTTCATTGCTGGAAAGAACCGAAGCAACAACAGCCAAATCCAAAGCCGGATCATCGGTTTTGATTCCACCGGTAATATTCAGGAAGACATCTTTTGAACCAAGCTGGAAACCTGCTCTTTTTTCTAAAACTGCGAGTAGCATATTCAGTCTTTTGGAATCAAAGCCGGTTGAACTTCTCTGCGGGGTTCCATAAACTGCAGTGGAAACCAAAGCCTGGATTTCCAATAACATCGGGCGATTGCCTTCCAAAGTTACTGCGACAGAATTTCCGGATAATTCTTCGGATTTTTTTGTGATAAGGATTTCAGATGGATTTTTGATTTCTTTCAAACCTTGCGAAATCATTTCATAGATTCCGATTTCTGACGTAGATCCGAAACGGTTTTTATTCGCACGAAGCAAACGGAAAAGATGATTTCTGTCACCATCGAAATTCAGGACCACATCTACCATGTGTTCCAGGACTTTTGGTCCGGCGATCTGTCCATCTTTTGTGATGTGACCAACCAGAAAAACAGGAATATTATTTTCTTTGGCAAATTTGATAATCTCATTAGAGCATTCCCGGATTTGAGAAACCGTTCCAGGCGAACTTTCGATCAATTGTGACTGCAGCGTCTGGATAGAATCGATGATCATAAAATCCGGCATCAGTTTTTTGGCTTCGTGCAGGATTTTCTCAACATTAGTTTCAGTAAATAGGAAACAGTTCGGGTTTTTCACTTCTGCTAATCTGTCGGCTCGCATCTTAATTTGTGACGCACTTTCTTCCCCCGACACATATAGGATTTTTTTCTTCATTTTCAAAGCTAGCTGAAGAAGTAAAGTTGATTTTCCTATGCCAGGTTCGCCGCCAATTAGAGTCACAGAACCCAAAACAATCCCGCCTCCCAAAACGCGGTCCAATTCTTCGGAAGGTGTTTTGATTCTTGGCTCTTCATTAGTTTCAACTTCTATAATGTTGATGATTGAGGATTTGGATTTGGTTACAACAGATTTGGTAGATTTTTCTACAATTTCTTCCACAAGCGTGTTCCATTCTCCACAGGTTTTGCATTGTCCGTGCCATTGGGAGTATTGTGCACCGCAGTTCTGACAGAAATATTGTGTCTTGAGTTTTGCCATTCTGCTAAGTTCAAGAAAAATTTTTGAATTAGGAAAAAATTATACTGCTCTCCGAGGATTATTTTGGATTCCTCTTCATTTAATTTTCAAAAGCTTACATTTGTCTATTATCGGAATTGACGGTAATAAGTTTTAATTAAAATTATACAAAATGGCATTAGACAAAAATCATGTAGTAACCTTAAAATATGTTCTGCATACGAATGACGAAAACGGAGAAAAAGTGTTTGTAGAAGAGACTTCTGCAGAAAATCCACTCACGTTTCTTTACGGTGTAGGAATGATGATCCCAAAGTTCGAGCAGGAAATACAAAACCTTAACGCAGGCGAAAAGGCATCTTTTGAGATCTCACCAAGTGAAGGGTATGGCGAGAGAGATCCTCAAGCTGTGACACAACTTCCTGTAGATATGTTTCAGGGGCAGGAATTGCCGCCGGTAGGAGCAGTTTTGCCGCTGTCTGACAATCAGGGGAATAATTTTCAGGCTATGGTTTTGGAAGTAACTCCGGAAGCTGTGGTGGTGGATCTTAATCATCCAATGGCTGGGAGAAGTCTTTTCTTTGATGTAGAAATTGTGAACACACGTCCTGCTACAGAAGAAGAATTGGCGCACGGTCATGCGCACGGTGCAGATGGGCATTCCGGACATTAATCACCTTACCAATAATAAAATGCTCGTCTTTTTGACGAGCATTTTTTTTTAGAATATTTGAGGAAATTATTTCTTAGGAATATTTCTCAAAATTTCCTGCGTGTATTTCCAGAATTTTTGAGTGGAAGAAATGCTGGCTCTTTCGTCCGGAGAATGGGCGCCTTTGATGGTTGGACCGAAGCTTACCATTTCCATTTTTGGATAATTGGCACCGATGATTCCGCATTCCAAACCGGCGTGACAAGCAACAACCAAGGGTTTTTCTCCAAAATTAGTTTCATAAAGCTCTGTCATCACTTTGATGATTTCTGCATCTGGTTTAGGTTTCCAGCCTGGATATGAACCTCCGAATTCTGTTTGTAAACCATTACTTTCAAAAGCTGATTTTAACTGATTGGCCACTTCCCATTTTGTAGATTCTACAGAAGAACGTGTTAAATTTAAAATCTTGATTTCTCCGTTTTTTAATTCAATTCTAGCAACGTTGTTAGACGCTTCTACCAAACCTTCCACATCCGGACTCATTCGGAAAACACCGTTATGAGCGGAATTGATTGCGAAAATTATTTTCTTAGAATCTTCTACAGAAATGGCTTGTTCGGATGAATCTGATTTCTCAATATTAATATTTAAATCTTTTTCTAATGAAGCAAATTCCTCCAAAATATCAGATTTCAGTTGTTCAAATTTAGCTAGGAAATCTTCTGAATTGCCCACAGAAATGGTGGTTTTTGCCTCTCTCGGGATCGCATTTCTCAGACTTCCGCCATCGATAGAAATTAATTGAACATGGTTTTCCAATCCAAGGAATAAAAATCTGCCTAATAATTTGTTCGAGTTTCCAAGACCTTTATGGATATCCATCCCGGAATGTCCGCCTTGCAGACCTTTGATTTCTATTGTGAAAGTTTCATCTTTTACATTTTCCAAATCGAATTTTGCAGAAGCCGTTACATCTACACCGCCTGCACAACCGATATCGATTTCGTCATCTTCTTCTGTGTCTAGGTTTAATAAGATTTCGCCTTTCAATTGCCCTGGTTTCAAAGCTAAGGCGCCAGTCATTCCGGTTTCTTCATCAATCGTGAAAAGAGCTTCCAATTCTGGATGTGCGATATCATTACTTTCAAGAATCGACATAATAGTTGCGACGCCCAAGCCGTTGTCAGCACCCAAAGTTGTTCCCTTTGCTCTTACCCAATCGCCATCAACATACATTTGAATGCCTTGGGTTTCGAAATCAAAATCGACGTCGTTGTTTTTTTGGCAAACCATATCCAGGTGAGATTGCATCACGATGGGTTGTCTGTCTTCCATTCCTGCAGTGGCTGGTTTTGTGATGATGACATTTCCAACCTCGTCAACCGTGGTTGGCAATCCCAATTTTTCCCCGAATTCTTTTATGAATTGTATGACTTTTTCTTCTTTTTTAGATGGTCGCGGAACGGCATTGAGTGCTGCGAAATTTTTCCAAATCACTTGTGGTTCCAACTGTGAGTATTCCATTGTTTTGAAATTATTTTGATGTGGCAATTTAATATAATTCTGACGATTCTAAAAACAAAAACCTCCCAAAGTATTGAGAGGTTTATTTTATTTCCGGATCATTTTTTAATCTTCCATCATATTATCCCGTGTATTTTTCTGAACCGCAATGGCTCCGAAAAGTGCAAGCAAAAATGCGAAGGCATAAAAACCTTTCTCGCTTGGAAGGATGGTCGCATTCCAAAGTCCGATGACCAACAAAACAATTGAAGAAAGCGTTGCAAACCAGCATAATCCATAATAGATGTCGGTTACTTTTATGTTTTCCATCTTGTCACGAACAGCTTTTTGCAAAGAGACCACTGCGAAAAGCCCATAGAGTAAGATTGTGAAATAATATCCTTTTTCATTGAGTTCCATCTCGGCACGGGCAAGTCCGGTAATGAAGCCTATCATCCCTGCTCCCAAAGCAACCCACGATGCTGCGACGAAGGCATTTGATACTTTTTGTTTTGCCATTAATTTATGTTTTTAATTATTATTGATTTCAAATATATTGATTTTTTTATCAGAGCAACAAAAAAACTCTCCTGCAATGGAGAGTTTTAGTATTTGTAAACGTATGGTCTATTTCGTTATATATTCATAATTATACTCTACATAATTATTGCCATTGGCTCCCTTTCCAATTACTTTTGTTGGAAGATTTGAGTCGTTGTATTGAATCGTATAGTTGATTGTCTGATTCTGTGTCCAGTTTCCATCACTTTTTTTGTAACTCATTTTTTGAGATGTATAATTATTCCTGCTGATAACGTATGCACCGCCCATCATAATTCTGAGATATTTGTTGATGTTGGTGTAGGGATTTAGCTTATCATCATAAGAAGATTCTATTTTGGAGGTGTAATTGATTGTTCCGTTCAATTGGTTGGTCTCTACAGAAATATTGTCCCCATTATAGGTATAGGAATCTGTATCTGGATTAGAGCAGTTCTCCGACTGGCAAAAACTTGACTTAATGACTTTTCCATTGGAATCATAGCTGAAAGAGATGCTTCTGTTGAAATTAGGATTATCATAAATAGCTTTGATATTCATTAGCTTATCCCCTTGATAGCTGTAAACAGAGTAGTAGTCTAGCGTCTTGTCTGGTTTATAATAATTGGTTTTTGTAGGTTTTCCTTGAGCATCATATTCTAAAGTTGAAAATCTGCCCTCGCTTTCTGAGCTCATCAACTCTCCTTTATCATTATAATTTAAAGTTGAGATAGTTGTTTCGGGATTATTAGGATTGTCATAATAAGTAGTCGTGATTTTGCTTAATAATAATTTTTTCTCTGAAGCCGGATCTCCGGAGTCATTATCATTATTCTCACAGCTTAAAAGTATAGCTGTACTAACTAATAAGAATAGTAAAATTTGTTTTTTCATTTTTATTATTTTTTTGCAATTTATTATAATATTTGAGATTGCGAAAATGAAGGGTCATAATAAATGTCAGCTTTTAAAATTAGCTTTCTAACAAAAAACTCCCCAATAATGGAGAGCTTTTATTTATTATAATATTGAAATATTTAGTATCTGTAATATTCTGGTTTGAATGGACCTTCTACAGGAACACCGATGTAATCTGCCTGAGCAGGAGAAAGAGTTTCCAATTCTACGCTTAATTTTTTAAGGTGAAGCGCTGCTACTTTTTCATCCAAATGTTTAGGAAGCATATACACTTCGTTTCCGTAAGCTTCTGAGTTAGTCCAAAGTTCGATTTGAGCCAAAGTCTGGTTAGAGAAAGAGTTTGACATAACGAAAGAGGGGTGACCCGTTGCACAGCCAAGATTTACCAAACGTCCTTCTGCAAGGATAATGATTTCTTTTCCGTCTACATTGTAGATATCAACCTGAGGTTTTACTTCAGTTTTTGTGGCACCATAGTTTGCATTTAACCAGGCCATATCGATTTCGTTATCGAAGTGTCCGATGTTACAAACAATGGTTTTATCTTTCATTTTCTTGAAATGCTCAGCTCTTACAATATTAAAGTTACCAGTCGTTGTGATTACAATATCTGCATTATCAACCACTGTGTCCAATCTTTTCACTTCGTAGCCGTCCATTGCAGCCTGGAGCGCACAAATCGGGTCAATTTCTGTTACAGTAACAATTGAACCCGCTCCTCTGAAAGATGCAGCAGTTCCTTTACCAACGTCACCGTATCCGCAAACTACCACTCTTTTTCCGGCAAGCATCACGTCTGTCGCTCTTCTTACCGCATCTACTGCAGATTCTTTACATCCGTATTTGTTATCAAATTTAGATTTAGTAACAGAATCATTGACGTTAATGGCTGGCATTACCAAGGTTCCATTCTTCATTCTTTCGTACAATCTGTGAACACCGGTTGTAGTTTCTTCGGAAAGTCCTTTGATTCCTGCTGTTAATTCAGGGTATTTATCAAAAACCATATTGGTAAGATCTCCGCCATCGTCAAGGATCATATTCAACGGTTTTCTGTCTTCTCCAAAGAAAATGGTCTGTTCAATACACCAGTCAAATTCCTCTTCATTAAGACCTTTCCAAGCGTAAACCGGGATTCCTGCGGCAGCAATTGCGGCAGCAGCGTGATCCTGAGTAGAGAAAATATTACAAGAAGACCAAGTTACTTCCGCACCCAGAGCTACCAAAGTTTCAATCAAAACTGCAGTCTGGATTGTCATGTGAAGGCATCCTGCGATTCTTGCTCCTTTAAGTGGTTGAGACGGTCCATATTCTTCACGGATTGCCATTAAACCTGGCATTTCTGCTTCAGCTAAAGTAATTTCTTTTCTTCCCCATTCTGCTAAGGAAATGTCCTTCACTTTGTAAGGAACGTATTGTGTTGCTGTACTCATATTTATAATTAAAATAAGTTTAGAAAATAAAATGCAAAATTACGATATATAATTAAGATATGAAAACATGCAGTTTACATGATATGACAATTGACATTGTTAAATTTTATTTGGTTTAAATCTAAATAACTATTTTTGTCACATCTAAACAATATATTATGAACGAAAGTACACAAGAAGCAAAGAGACAAGCAAAACCGCTTGCGCCAAAAGTCAGGGAATTAATTGCAAGAACTCAAAGCGTTATCCTGGCAACGGTGGATGCAGAAGGAAATCCCAATTCTAGCTATGCACCTTTCGTAGAAATTAATAACCGATTCTACATTTTAGTTTCATTTATGGCGAGACATACTAAAAATCTTGCTGAAGGCAGAAAAGTTTCGGCAATGTTTATCGAGGATGAATCTGCTACGAAACAAGTTTACGCCCGGGAGCGTTTGACTTTCGATGTTTCTGCTTCACAAATCGAAAGAGATTCTGATGACTGGAACAATATCGTTGACAAGCTAAAGGAAAGACACGGAAAAGTAGTGGATATCCTTAATGAAATGACCGATTTTATCCTGATTGAATTGAGTCCTGTAAAAGGAGCTTATGTGAACGGATTCGGAAGCGCCTATTTCGTAGATGCCAATCTTGAAATTATGGAGCACAGGAACGATATCAATCATACACAGAAATAATAACGATTTCAAATATATAAGAAAGGCTTAGTTTTTTACTAAGCCTTTTTTGATCTTTATGTCTTCGAGAGCCTCAGACTGACTTGACAATATTAGAAAATTTAGTATTATAGATGTCACAATGAGCATTTCGACATCGCTCAATATAAACTCCGTCGAAGTGTTTTTTAATTTAGATCTTTCTAAAAATAACCGTCGAGTTGTGTCCTCCAAAACCAAAAGCATTACTCATAGCGATGTGGTTTGGCTTTTCTTTGTTTTTTGTAATGATATTAATACCTTCCGGAATATTCTCGTCCAACTTTGAAACATTGATTGTCGCAGGAATAATATTCTCCTGAATCGCTTTGATGCAAATGATCGCTTCTACAGCGCCCGCAGCGCCCAGCAAATGTCCAGTCATGGATTTGGTTGCGCTGATGTCAAGATTTGGACTTCCTTTGAAAACTTTGTTAATAGCATTCAGCTCTGCTAAATCTCCCAGTGGAGTAGAAGTTGCGTGCGGATTCAGATAATCGACTTGTTCATAAGTGATATCAGCATCTTCCAATGCCAGTTCCATAGATTTTGCAGCTCCGATTCCATCCGGATGAGGTGCGGTCATATGATAGGCATCCGCGGTCATTGCTGCGCCAATCAATTCGGCGTAGATTTTTGCACCTCTGGCTTTGGCGTGTTCGTATTCTTCCAAAATCAATGCGCCTGCGCCTTCGCCCATTATGAAACCGTCACGTTCCACATCATAGGGGCGGCTTGCGATTTTGGGATTATCATTTCTGGTTGACATTGCTTTCATCGATGAAAATCCACCTAATGAAGCTGGAGTAATCGGCGCTTCCGAACCACCGCTTACAATTACTTTTGCTTTTCCCCAGCGGATATAATTGAAAGCATCCATAAAAGCGGTGTTGGCGGTTGCACAAGCAGAAACCGTAGTATAATTGATCCCTCGCAAACCATATTTCATAGAGATCATTCCGGAAGCCATATTAGCAATCAGTTTTGGGACAAAAAACGGACTGAATCTCGGTGTCCCATCGCCGGAAACATAATCTGTGACTTCGTTTTCGAAGGTTTCCATCCCGCCTTGCCCGGTTCCCCAGATCACGCCAATATCAAATGGGTCGATATTTTCTAAATCTAAATTAGAATCTTCCATTGCCTGAGCAGCTGCATAAATGGCGTATTGAGTGAAAAGGTCGCTTCGCTTGATTTCATTTCTGTCCAGGTATTTTTCCGGAGTGAAGTTCTTGACTTCGGCTGCAAATTGTACTTTGAATTTCTCTGGATTGAAATGGGTGATCTTGTCTGCACCGCTTTCGCCTTTCAGGATGTTTTTCCAAAAGGTTTCTACGTCATTTCCGAGAGGCGTTATTGCTCCCATTCCTGTGATTACGACTCGTTTCATTATCTTGAGATTTGTGTTTTGAATAAGTTGGATGTGCCTTTTGCGATCAGTCTGGATTTGTCGGCATTCCAGATCTCGCAGGTGGCGTTGATGAATTGTTTTCCCAATTTGGTGATATGTGTTTCGGCAATGATATTTTCGCCTTCTTTTGCGATTCCGAGATAATCTATCACATTATTAATCGTTGTATAAAAAGTTGGTTCGTTCAGAGAAAACATTGTTGCTCCCAAACATCATCGATATTCGCTGCTGTCACTCCACCGTGTAGATTGCCGATGGGATTCAGCCATTCCGGACGAATGGTGTATTGGAATTCCAGATGTCCTTTTTCTGCAGATACGACGATTGGTTTCAACCAACGCATAAACGGCGAGGGCGAATCTTTGAATTCTTGTCCGATCAATGATTGTAAATGTGCTAATCTATCCATAATTTAAAAATCTTTTTTAATAATTAATTGTCTGATGGAAACCAAATGTCCAAACAGCACGACTGGAACCACGTAGGTAGGCAACCAACTGAAAGGGAAATACAATATAGCAATGTTCGGTTGTTCAAAAGCCAGTTTTTGAATTGGAAATGGTGCGGAAAACAATGCGTTGGTTACAATATTGACTAAAAGTCCGAGACATATCAAATTCCAGATCAGTAGAAAATTGTGGTTTAATTTCCTTTTTGTAAAAACAAAGTAAGCCACAATAGGTGCTGAGATTCCTGATAAAATGTCAAAATTTCTGCCTTCGAAAGTCATCAGCTCCGGAATTGCTTTCTGGATGAAAAGCCAATATAAGATCAATTCTACAGGGATTCTGATTACATTGAGATATGTTATATTTTTAAGTGGCAGACTGTCTGTAAATTCTTTCCCTTGTTTTGTAACCAATAACGCAATAATCAATAGAAGTGGTGGCAGAATCCCCAAAAGGAAAAGCTTTGGTGGAAATGATGTCAAATTCTGACTGTAAGTATGATTCAATGTCAAAGCCATTTGTCCAATCAGCCAGATGACTAAACCGATCAGAATTAAATTTGATTTCTTCCTGATTTTTTCTGAATCAGAATTCCTGACAGTTCCAAAGAATAGAAATAAGGTCGCAACTGTTGTCAGAATGAAGCTGATAACGATGTATGTTGGCAAATTGTATATCATAATATTTTAATTTGAGTGAAAATATACATTGCATCGGGCTTCAGCCCGATGATAGATTTTAAAATTGGCTTTAGCCGAAACTTACTATTAATTTGGCTAAAGCCGTATAAAGGTTTTCTATTTCAGACGGGCTAAAGCCCGCCTCTATTGATATTTAAAATATATAGATCGAAATCAAATTTATAATATAGAACCTTATTGGAAGCCTAAATCTGCAGCTCGACCTGAACGGACTCTTCGAGAACCTCAGAGTAACAAAACGTTAATGGAAAGCGGACTAAGCTGCCCAAATCTAACGAAGTTGTTCGACGGAGTTATTAAAATTTACTTGCCAACTTCCTGCGTTCTTGCTTGATTCATTGCCAGCAATGCATTTTCAGGTGAAGAAAGATATAATCTGTAGATATCTTCCGTCTGTCCAACACGGATCTCATAATTGTCCTGTTCCAATCCGGCCATCAACTGTTCTGCAACAAAGGAAGCGGGAACGCCGTTTTTACCACCGATCGGAGCAGAAAATTCGGTGTCTACCAAAGGTGGCATCAGTTCAAAAACATTCACGTTGGCATCTTTCAAAGCCAGGCGGAGATATCTTGTATATGAATGCAGGGCGGCTTTGCTCGCAGAATAGGTCGCTAAAAAACCAGGGACGAAAGCGACAACAGAGGAAACGTTCACGATGGTTGGATGGTCATTGGTCTTCAGAATTGGAAGCAGTTTTTCATTCAATCGGATGATGGAGAGATAATTGGTCAGCATTTCATCTTCTGCTTTTTCGAAAGCGTTGACATTCTCTTCTGTGATGTCGTAAACAAGTGCACGACCGGCGTTGTTGATGACCATATTCAAAGCAGGAAATTCGGTTTTGATCTGCCCGACGAGATTGTCTACGTCTTTTGCATTGCTGACGTCCGAAACGATGGTGCTGACGTTTTTCAGTTGAGAAGCGGCTTGCTGTAAACGGGCTTCATTTCTGCCTGTGATGATGACCTTATTGCCACTTTCGGATAATAATTTTGCGATTTCTAATCCGATTCCGGCTGAGCCGCCGGTAATCAATACTGTGTTGTTGGTTGTTTTCATAATGTTGAAATGTTATTATACCGAATGGTATATTTTTGTTTAAATTTTTTTATTTGATTAATTCGGTATCGATAATCTTTTCGATTCTTTCTAATGTGCTGAAAAGATGGGCTTTGTTGTCCATCGTTTTTGAGAGTAAGATTCCGCCTTCTATCAGTGCAATGAACTGGTAAGCGTATTGTGATGAATTAGCAGATTCTGTGATTTCATTTTTCATTTTTCCCTCTTCCAGAATTTGGATAAAATGATTGGCCCAATTCTGAAAATTTTTGTTGACCTCAGCTTTTAGAATTGGCATTGTGTCATCGGATTCTACTGCGGTATTCAGATGCGGACAGCCTCCTCTCGAGGTATTGATATCCCAGTTTTTCCTATAAATGTTGGTGATAGCAAAAAGCTTTTCACGGGTGGTCATTGCATCATTAAGCTCATTGATGAAATTAGATTGCAGCCTTTTGGCGTTGTAGCGGTAAACTTCTTTAGCCACTTCATCTTTGTTTTCAAAGTTTCCATAGATACTGCCTTTTGTCAGTCCTGTTGCAGAAGTAATGTCGGACAAGGATGTTCCGGCATAACCTTTCTTGTTGAAGATTTCTGCGGTCTGCTCTATAATGAACTGTCTTGTTTTTTCTGCTTTTGACATTTTTACTCGGAATTAACTTTGCAAAGATAAACAAATTATATACCAATTGGTATATTTTTTTTGATTTATTTAAAAATAAAACCCGAAAGCCAAAAAACTCCCGGGTTAAACTTAAAATTGAGAAATGTTATTTTTTGATGATCTTATAAGAACTGCTTTTCTGCCCAGATAAAACTTTAACTACATAATTTCCCTTTGGTAAGGAAGAAACATTAAGTTGCAGCTTTTTCGAATTGGCAGGCTCACTTAATAATAATTTCCCGGAATAGTCATAGATCTGAACAGAAGAAATCGGCGAATCTCCGGAAATATTGATGATATCAGCAACTGGATTTGGATAAACTGAAAATTGATTTTTACTGAAATCTGTTACCGCCATTGCTTCATCAGCAGCTACAGTCCATAGTTCATAACCACTATCGTTATATTTTGCAGTAAAATATAATTTATCATCGAATGCCGTAAAATAGGGTGTGTAACCTAATGCATCCTGTGACGGGTTCTCTGGGTCGGCCGTTATCTTCTGAGTTCCTGCCAGTGTTCCGTCAGATTTCCATAACTGGTAATACTCTTCACTATTGATCGCTCTGAAATATAATTTACCACCCATCACCTGGAAAAGCATTGGCGAAATAGTAACGCCCATCGAATCGAAAGGACCAGGGAAAACATCCATAAAAAGTTGAGTGCCTTCGGTTGTTCCATCCGTCATCCAGATTTCTCCACCGTGCTCTGCATCCTTCAATGTCATAAATAACTTATTGTTATAAATGATATATTTGAATTGTGGAATGACACCATTATCAGGACCTTCGTAGACATCTTTCAGTATTTTTGTTCCAGCCTCGGTACCGTCCGTTGTCCACATTTCTCTTCCTGTATCACTGCTGTATGCGGTGAAAAGTAGTTTTCCATTCAAATCAATAAAATCTGCAGGTAAAGAGTTTCCGTTTCCACCAGTGTTAATATTTTTAACCATATAAGTCCCATCGCTGGTTCCGTCTGTCGCCCAAAGCTCGATGCCGTGCGTACCATCATCTGCATTGAAGTATATTTTGTTGCCGAACGCTTTCAGGTTGGATGGATAAGAACTTTCTGCACTGATATCTTTTACCATTTGCGTTCCGCCTGCGGTTCCGTCTGTTACCCAAAGCTCAAAGCCGTGTTGGCCATTATCAAAATCAAATCCATCGAGCGCGTTGAAGTAAAGTTTACCATTAAGAACGGTCATAGATGAAGGATTGGAACCAAATTCACCTTCGCGCAAGTCTGTTACCATCACAGTTCCTTCCGTTGTTCCGTCGGTTTTCCATAGTTCGGTTCCGTGGACGCCATCTTCCGAACGGAAATATAGAGCATTGTTGAACTCTACAAATTCAAAAGCATAAGAACCGCCACTTCCAGGATACATATCTTTTACAAGTACTGTCCCGGCTTCTGTACCGTCAGAGGTCCAAAGTTCGTTTCCATAAGTCTCATCGGTTGCGGTAAAAAATAGTTTTCCATTCAGAACTTTTAAATTATAAATGTCAGAACCATTGCTTCCGGGATTGATGTCTTTTACCAATTTTGTTTCCGTTCCATCAGTGACCCAAAGTTCTTTTCCGTGCACGCCGTCATCTGCAGAAAAAAATATTTTCGAATCGACTTTGATTAGATTTTCTGGGAAAGAATCGCCCGTAGGATTGATGTCTTTTACCATTTTAAAGACTGGCGTCTGCTGAGCGTTGATTTCCAAAAATGAAACTAACAACACTGCGAGGATAAATTTACTCTTCATATAAAAATTTCTTTTGAGTAAAATTAGAGCCTTAATTTCAGAATGTGTAAAGATAGGCTGTTAGTTATCCGAAATTTCAAGAAAACAAAAGTTTTAAAATTTTAAATATTTGATTTTCAATTGATTTAATCAAAGTTAATTTTAAATTAAGAAATCTTGTTATTGATGTTTTTATTGATGTTTTTGGATTTTTTGAATAGTAAATAAGATAAAATCGAAGCTGATAAAAATAAAATCCCAAAAAGTATAGCAATAATAATTACATATTTTTTTTGTTCAGACTTAAAAGTTTTCTGTTTAAATTCATTCCGTTTTTGAATCAATTCGTTGACAGATTTTACATCTTCCTGCGCAAATTTGGATTGCGTAGAATCAAATAATTTTTGATATTTTTGATGATTCTCAAAGTCGTTCAGTTCGATGAAATTTTCTGCGAGCAATTTATAAATCTTGCTTTCCATTTCTATTTGTTGCACCTCCTGCGAAAGAGGAAGCGCGGAGAGCAACATTTCATTAGAACTATTAAAATCATTCCTGGAATTTTTAATTTCCGACAATCCAATCAGCGCGTTGCATTCCAAAGATTTTGCACCATTTTTTCTGGCATCGGCCAATCCATTTTCAAAGCTTACCTGCGCAGAATCTTTGTTGATTTTGAGATAGCAATAAGCTTTCTGGTTGTAAGCCTGCCCGAGATTCGCTTTGGCAAATCCGTTGTCTTTATCTTTCTTGAATTCTTTAATCGCTTTGTCAAAATGTTTAATCGCATAACCACAATCCAGACTTCTTTTGTACAGAAAACCTTTCAGAAGATTGATATTTCCAATCAGATATTTTTTAGATTCAGGCAAAGAAACCGTTTGCGAAAGTTTGTCCGCTTTGTCTAGATAATGCCAAGCTTCATCCCGCATTTCTATCCGGATGTATTGATTTCCAATGAGTCCTAAAGTTCTGATTTGATTGGCGATATCTTTTGTCTGCTCAGATAATTCGTTAGCTTTTAGAGCGAATTCAATTGATTTCTGATAATCGTTCAAACCAGAATAACCGTTGGAAATCAAGATATAAGATGAGATTTTATAAGAATCATCGATATTTTTTTTCTTCAAAATATCTTTTCCGATGTCAATCGTTTTCTGCGGATTTTTGAAAATAAACGAATTGGCAGAACCAATCAAACTGTCAATTTCCTTATTGCCTTCCTGAGCAAAAAATGAATTTGCAGAAAGACACAAAATCATCAAAATAAAAATTCTAAACGTTATCATCCAATTCGCTTTTAATGGTTTTGATAAATGACGCCGGCGAATGTCCCGTAACCTGCTTGAAAACAGTAGAAAACAAACTATGCGAAGAAAATCCAGCTTCCTCTGCCAAATGACTGACTTTATATTTCAAGTAAACCGGATTGTTTTTCAATTGATTGATGATGTAATTGATTCTCAGTTCATTGATGTAATAATGGAAGTTTTTATTCTTATAAGTATTGATGATCTCGGATAGATATTTGGTGTTGGTGTTCAGATTTTCTGCAAGCAGATTGAGCGAAATTGCTGGGTCAAGATAATCATTATTCGACTCAAATTTCTCCAATTTTTCCAGCAAAAAACTAATTGTTTTATCAGGAATTACAATTTTTCCCGCATTTTCCTGCGCTTTGTTCTCAGCAATGAACTTCTCTCTTTCTTCCGCTTCTTTTGTCGCTTTTTCGTAATTGTTTTGTTTCTGATCTAATCTCCTGTTGATGAAATATCCAATGATGAACACAAGCAAAATGATCATGACAATGAAGTAGATCATTTTTGTCTTTTGCTCGGATCTTGCCTCCAGGATCTCGTCCTGTTTTTGACCAATTTTATTCAAAAAGGATATTCTGGCATTCTCTTTTATTGAACTCAAAGAATCCTGCAAAGCAGTTTGAAGCTGGTAAAATTCACGGTATTTTTCCCTGTCTTTTGATTCAGCATTCTTTAGTTCCAATTTATAGATCTCTTCTCTCAGCCAAACATCCTGAACTTTTTTATGGATTGGTTTCAAAGATTCGATGTAATCAATATTCTTATCGGATTGTTTTCTTGAAAACTGAATCTTTGCTTTCGCATAAAAATAATAAGCTTCATAACTCTGAATTTTCTGAGCATAATATTGAGCAGAATCTAGCTTTCCGAGATTGGAATAGGAGAGAGCGTAATAAAAATTACTCAGTTCTGGAAACGACTTATTTTTCTGTTTTTCAAATAATTTTAAATCCTTAATTGTTCGATCCCACTTAGAATCAGAATAAGATCTTATGGCTTTTTCGTAGTAATTCCGGGAAATATCTTTTTCATTTTTGATAAGATATAATTGAGACAATTTAATTCCCAATTCATCACAAAGTCTTGCCAGAAGAAAGTTGATTTGAAATTCATTTTCGGGACGATTGGATTTTTTGAAAGCTCCAGACATTGAAATAATTTTTCAGTTGCCGTATTATAATCGCCTCTTAACAAATTGCTTTCAGTCAACAGGAGCAGCGCTTTGATCTTATCATTGTTATCAGAACTGTTTTTAGTAAGGAATTCTGAAATAACTGCTGATTCCGAAGGTTTTTTATAAAGCAGATGCTTGGACTCCAAGAACAAAGTTTCTGCATCTCTGCTATTTTGCGCTTTGATGATTGTACCGAAGACAAGAAAAACTGCTAAAATTAATTTCAAAATGAAACTGTTGATTGACTTATAAACCAGTAAATTTATGTAAATATTTTTTCAAAAAAATACCTTTTATATTCTAAATATTGGATATGTCGCAAAAAAATGCTCCCGAAAAAATTTCCGAGAGCATCGCGTATAGAGAGAATAATGAATGTTATTTCCAGCCGCCACCTAAGCTTTTGTAGATATTCACAACTGTGCTTAGTTGTCTTTCCTTAGCTTCGATGAGTTCCATTTTGGCGTCCAATGCATCACGCTGATTCATCAGAACTTCCAGATAATCCGCTCTCATATTTCTGAATAATTGATTGGCAATATCGATTCCCTGGTCAAGTGCATTGACTTCCTGAGACTTCATTTCGTAATATTTGTCAAGGTTTTTAATCGCCGACATTTGATTGGTAATATCAAGATAAGCACTCAAAATGGTTTTGTCATATTCATACAAAGCCTGGATTTGTCTTGCATCAGCAGATTTGAACTGCGCCTGGATCGCACTTTTGTTGATCAGCGGACCAGCCAATTCTCCCACCAGACTGTAAGCAATAGATTCCGGCATTTTTACCAGGTATGAAGGATTGAAAGCTTCCAAACCAAGTGCTGCATTGATCTCCAGACTTGGATAGAATTCTTTTCTCGCTGCTTCAACATCCAGTTTTGCAGATTGTAATTCCAATTCAGCCTGCTTGATATCAGGACGATTCGCCAATAACTGAGACGGAATTCCAGTGTAAACTGTTTGAGGAACGATTGACATAAAACTTTCTTTTGTTCTTACAATCGGTTGCGGATAACGACCCAACAAAGCATTGATCTGATTTTCCTTTTCCGTGATCTGTTGTTTCAGGTCATATTCAGTTGCATTGGATTTTGCCAATTCGGCCTCGAATTTTTTCACAGCCAATTCCGTTGCAGCCATTGCCTGCTTTTGGATTTTAGCCACTTCAAGTGCTTTTTTCTGCAGATTCATATATTGATGAATGATATCCAATTGATTATCAAGAGATAGTAATTCATAATAATTATCAGCAACTTCAGCGATCAGACTTGACAGAACGAAATTCTTTCCTTCAACTGTTGACAAATAATGAGCAACAGCAGCTTGTTTTTCAGTTCTCAATTTATGCCAGATATCAACTTCCCAGTTAGCAACCAAACCACCTTCAAAGTTTCCTAAATTCTCAGGAACTTCTTTTCCATCGGTTATTTCTGTGGAAGCATCACCAGCTCCGGTACTTGTATAACGGCCAACTTTTTCAATTCCGGCTCCCAATTTTGCGGCAACAGTCGGACTTAATTTTCCGTTTTTGTACATCACATCGCTTTTCGCGATTTCGATTTGCTGAAGCGTAATCATTAATTCTTGATTATTTTTCAAAGCTTCGTCAATCAGTTTCACAAGATTTGGGTCTGTGAAAAACTCTTTCCAAGGCGTGATTCCGGAATTGTTTTCCGAAGCAGTCTGATTCTCAAAATTCTGAGGAATGGTTTCTTTGACTCTATCCTGAATTTTGGTTGCCATTGGTGCTTTACATCCAATCAATACTAATGAAATGAATGCTGTAGCTATTATATTTTTATTTATCTTCAAATTTTCCATCGTGTTGGTAAGGTTCAGTTTGTTCTGTTAAAGGATTTTCTTCTTCATAGTAAGTCAATTTTGACTTAGCTGCAATGTTGGCGAAAATGTAATACAATCCTGGAATTATCATTAATCCGAAAATAGTTCCAATCAACATCCCTCCCGCAGCAGCAGTTCCGATGGTTCTGTTACCTACAGCTCCAGGTCCTGTTGCTAAGGCTAATGGAATCAATCCAGCGATAAATGCGAATGATGTCATCAAAATCGGACGGAATCTCAAAGATGCTCCTTGTAACGCAGCTTCTTTTGTAGAAAGTCCTTCCTCTGCTTTTTTCTGAACGGCAAATTCGACAATCAAAACGGCGTTCTTTCCGAGTAATCCAATGAGCATGACCATCGCCACCTGAGCATAAATATTATTCTCTAATCCGAAAAGAGTCAAACATAAAAATGCTCCGAAAATCCCTGTTGGTAAAGACAAAATGATTGGCAACGGTAAAATGAAACTTTCGTATTGAGCAGAAAGGATCAAATAAACGAATCCAAGACAAACCAGGAAAATGTAAATTGCTTCATTTCCTCTGGAAACTTCATCTTTAGAAATCCCCGCCCAGTCAATTCCGAAACCTCTAGGCAAGGTTTTATCAGCCACTTCCTGGATGGCTTTGATCGCATCTCCGGAACTATATCCAGGCGCTGGTGTTCCACTCACCTCGGAAGAGTTGTACATATTGTGTCTCGTGATTTCCGACAATCCATATACTTTTTCAAGATGCATAAAATCCGAATAAGGAACCATTTGGTCTTTATCGTTTTTGACATATAATTTCAATAAATCACTTGGCAATGCACGATATTGCGGACCAGCCTGAACAATCACTTTATAAGGCCTGTCGAATCGAATAAAACTAGTTTCGTAGTTGGAACCAATCAAAGTCGAAAGATTGTCCATTGCTTTTTCGATTGTCACACCTTTTTGCTCAGCCAAATCATTATCAACTTTCAACATATATTGAGGGAAACTCGCTGAATAGAAAGAGAAAGCAGAACCCAGTTCAGGGCGTTTTTTCAATTCCTTAACAAAATCATTGCTGACTTCTTCCATTTTGTGATAATCACCGCTTCCTGCTTTGTCCAGAAGTCTTAATTCAAAACCTCCGGCTGCGCCATAACCGGGAATTGACGGCGGTTGAAAGAATTCGATATTGGCGCCAGGAATTTCTTTGGCTTTTTGTTCCAATTGCTCAATGATTTCTGTGGCCGATTCTTTTCTTTCGTCCCAATTTTTAAGGTTAATCAAACAAGTTCCGGAGTTAGAACCCGTTCCTTCGGTCAAAATCTCATAACCAGCTAAAGATGAAACAGACGAAACGCCATCAATATCTTCAGACGCTTTCTGAAGTTGCAGAGCAATTTGATTAGTTCTTTCCAAAGTCGAACCTGGAGGAGTCTGAATAATTGCATAAATCATCCCCTGGTCTTCACTTGGAATAAATCCGGAAGGCAGCTTGTTACTCAAGAAAAAAGTTCCGATACAGAAAAGAACCAGTAATGGCAGTGTTACCATTTTTCTTGTAACAACTTTGGTCAATAAGTTGTGGTATTTTCCTGCTCCAACTGTAAATAGGTTGTTGAAACCATCCAGAAATCTAGTAACAGGTGTTTTCTTTTTTTCTTTTCCGTGATTGTTTTTTAGAATCAAAGCACACAATGCAGGTGTCAATGTCAAAGCGACAACTCCCGAAAGTATGATCGATGAAACCATCGTAATCGAAAACTGACGATAGAAAACCCCAACCGGACCAGACATAAACGCAACCGGAATGAAAACCGAAGCCATAACCAAAGTGATTGCGATAATTGCCCCGCTGATCTCGTGCATTGCTTCCTCTGTTGCCTTGAGTGGCGACAGATGTTTTTCTTCCATCTTGGCGTGGACGGCTTCTATCACAACAATCGCATCATCGACCACAATCCCGATGGCCATTACCAAAGCAAAGAGTGAGATCAAATTCAATGTAATACCAAAGGCGGACATTACTGCAAATGTTCCTACCAGTGAAACCGGAACTGCGATGGTCGGAATCAATGTAGAACGCCAGTCTCCTAAGAATAGGAAAACCACGATTGCTACTAATATAAACGCTTCAAACAAAGTATGAACTACTTTCTCAATAGATGCATCCAAGAATCTGGAAACGTCATAACTGATTTCGTAATGCATTCCTTTTGGGAAAGTTTTTTGTAAATCAGACATCAACACTTTTACATTCTTGATTACGTCACTTGCATTAGAACCGTAAGATTGTTTCAATGTGATTGCCGCAGACGGTTTTCCATTCAAAGTAGAGTAGATATCATACATTGAGGAACCGAATTCTATATCCGCAACATCTTTTAGTCTTACAAATTCGCCATCAGTTTTAGCTTTCAGAATGATATTTCCATAATCTTTTTCATTATTGAAACGACCTGGATATTTCAGAATATATTCAAAAGACTGAGAACGTTTTCCTGAACTTTCACCCGTTTTCCCTGGTGAAGCTTCCAAACTTTGAGCATTCAAAGATTCCATCACTTCGTCAGCAGAAATTCCGTAAGCTGTCATTCTATCAGGCTTCAACCAAATACGCATTGCATATTCACGAGTTCCCAAGATGTCGGCAAAACCAACTCCGCTAACCCTTCTCAATTCTGACATTACGTTGATATCCGCATAGTTGAAAAGAAATTTTTGGTCTGCTTTTGGGTCATCACTGTAAAGGTTGATATACATTAGCATATTTGGCTCTTCACGAGTAATTTTCACACCTTCACGAACTACCAAAGGAGGAAGTTTGTTAACAACAGACGACACACGGTTTTGAACGTTAACCGCAGCAACATTCGGGTCAGTTCCTAAATCAAAAACGATTTGGATTGAACATTCACCATCGTTACCGGCATCGGAAGTCATATATTTCATTCCTGGAACACCGTTTAATCCACGTTCCAACGGAATTACAACAGATTTAATAAGCAATTCGTTATTAGCTCCTGGATATTCCGCAGTGATGTTCACTTTTGGTGGAGAAATAGAAGGGAATTGCGTGATAGGAAGTTTTACCAAAGACAAGACTCCCATAAATACGATAATCAAAGAGATTACGATAGACAGAACTGGTCTGCGAATGAATTTCTTAAACATAATTTTTTTAATTATTAATTGTCAATTATTAATTATTAATGAGAAGCAGTGTTACCATTAACAATTAATCATTAACCATTATGTTAGTTTGCTTGTAATTTTAATGAGCTCAAGACTTTTTTCGGATCTTGGAATTTGGTTTCCACTTTCTGGTCATCTTTCACTTTTTGAACACCTTCTAACAAAATCTTGTCGTCAGAATTAAGTCCCTCAGAAATAACATAGATATCAGGAAGTTCGTAAGCAACTTTGATATTTTTTGATCTGGCAACGCCGTCTTTTCCAACTACGAAAACATATTTCTGATCCTGGATTTCGTAAGTCGCTTTTTGAGGAATTATTAAAGCATTTTTAAGAGGAAGTGTCATTTGGATTTTTCCAGTTTCTCCATTTCTCAATAATTGATTTGAATTCGGGAATTTAGCTCGGAAAGCGATATTTCCGGTTTCATTATCAAACTCACCTTCGATAGTTTGAATAATTCCTTTATTCGGGAAAGTTTCTCCATTAGCCATAATTAGAGAAACCTGATTGTTTCCTCTTTCAGCAGAATGAGTCTGATAATTAAGATATTCAGGTTCGGAAACATTGAAGTAAGCGAAGATTCCACCGTTGTCGGAAAGGCTTGTTAGTAAATCGCCTTCATCAACTAAACTTCCTAATTTAAGAGGAAGGCGGTCGATAATTCCTGAAAATGGTGCTTTGATTGTTGTAAATGATAAATGCGTTTGAGCAAGGTTCAACTCAGCTTTTGCCGCATCCAATTTGGCTTTTGCCATTCTTTTTTCATTAATGGAAACCACATTGTTGTTGGCTAAAGTGCTGGAGTTTTGTAATTCAATTTCAGCCTGTGCAACTTCTGCCTTAGCTTTTAGAACATCAGCCTGATAAAGTTGAGGCATGATTCTGAATAAAACCTGTCCGGCTTGTACGTGCTGACCTTCATCAACATATATTTTTTCAAGAAATCCTTTTTCCTGAGCTCGGATTTCGATATTTCTTTCGGATCTGATCTGGGAAACGAATTCTTTGTTGATCACAGTGTCCATTTTTACTGGAGACGTTGTTGGGTAAACAACAGTTTCTTCTTTTTCTTCTTTTTTGTCTTTGCAGCTTAAAATCATCAATAATGTGCTGAAAATAAGAGTAATTGTGACTCTTTTGTTCATAATTTTTATTTTTTTTGAATTAAAGTTTGACTCAATAACCACTTGGGTTATTAATTGAAAATGAAAATTTCAATATTGGAATATAAAGACATCACAGGGTTTTACCACTTTGAGATAAGGGTAATGATGCCTGTGAAAATCGAATTTTAAATGCGGATAGAGCGGATCAGAATAAATCTTTTTACCGGATAGATAATTGTTTCCGGCTCGTGAAACTTCCGCTTTTGGCGATTATACAAAGCCCGGAATAAAAATCCCAAACCAAACACGGCAAAAGCGGTAATGGTACACAGAGAATCTGAAAAATTGAGATTCAGCTCTTCCGGAGCGTCCAGTGAGTCATTCACCTGCTGGAAAGAAGCTTTCTCCAAAGAGTGATTAGGATGATGTTTCTTTACAAAAGATAAAGACTGCAATGATATGTTTTGAGTAGTGGCATCTTTTTGGAAATCAATGGATTGATTTTTCTCTGCCAGGAATAGCAGAAAAATTCCTAATAATAAATAGATGATGCTCTTTTTCATTTTGATGATGCAAATTTACTTTGTTAATTGTTAAGCAAATCTTAAATCTGAAAATTTAAGGAATTTTTAAGTTGAGACGATCCGGATTACAGATTTTGACTTACAGATCTTTTTATTACTTTTATCCCAACAAAAAAACGAGATGCCACTTTACAAAGACCTTTCCGATGATGTTGCAAAAATCCTGATCTGGGAGTTCGATAAAGATGAACAGTTGAATGCTGATGCACTCTTGGAACCGGAAAACCAGACCAAGATATTGGGCTATCATCCGAATAAAATTGCGGAATTTTTAATGGTAAGGAAAATGCTGAAGATCTTACTTCCAAACCATAAGATTATGTACAGGGAAAATGGCGAACCGTATCTTTTTCCGCAAGATTTTCACATTTCCATCAGTCATTCTTATCCGTTGGCAGCTTTGGCAATTTCAAAAAAGAAGATTGGAATAGACCTTGAGAAACGCAAAGAGAAAATCAGATATATCCGGCACAAATTCGTTCTGCACGAGGATGTTTTTATTGATAATAATGAAGAAGTGGATTTTTTAACCGCCATTTGGTGCGTGAAGGAGGCTCTTTATAAGATCCATCACAGCAAGCATTGGTCATTGAAAAAGCATTATGATGTTTTGCCTTTTGATCTTCAAGAGGAGTTTATAGTAAAAGCGCGAGTTTACGATCTTGAAAACGAGGATTTTTATAAAGCTAAAATTAACTTTTTCGATAATTACTGTGTAGCTGTTGTAGATTGATGGATAAAGTATTCTTCAATGATTTTTCGTTGATCTTTGGCTACATCATAGATCAGTTCCAGTAGCTCTTTGATGTTTTTGATTTCTGTGAGATGACTTACTGTAAAGGTTTTTCTCTCATCAGAAAAGGCTTGATTTTCCAGCTCTGCTTTTCTTTTTTCCAAGAGATCCAGCACCTGGTCTTCCGGTTTGATGTGGCTTTCGATCCTGATCTGCTCGTCCAGATCTTTGTGAAAAAGCAGGGAAGAGGTTCTCAGCATCTCGGCGGAAATTTTGATTTTCCAGTTTTCAAAATCGATTTCAGGAAACTCGTGCCCGGATTTGGCATACTGAGATAATGAAGCAGTGTAAGCCGTAATCAGATGGGTTGTAGCTACGAACTGATGAACGGTTTCCAGTTTTCTCTGCTGGTTTTTCGGATCAGAAATCATTCTTTGGAAGTTATCGGAAAGATTCGCCAAATCTATGATTGCATTTTTTCTTTTAAGCCGGAAACTCTGGTCGTCAGGTTCATTTTTCAGAAAATGATCCATAACTAAACGGAAATATTCCAGATTGCTTTTCGAGGATTTTTTCATCAATGCCAAATTCTGTGTATGTTCCCAAACCGGCAAAATAAAATAAGCAACTAAAAATGTGACTGCACCGCCAATCACGGTGTCAATTAACCGATCCTTGAAAATCAGATTTACGTTACCCGGATTCAGAAAATTGAAAGACAGGAAAATGTAGATGGTCATAAACATAACCGCCCAGGAATAATGAAACTTCAGCAGGCTGAAACACATAATCATACTTCCCAAAAGGATGATTAACAATGCAGTAGGTTCATTAACAAAATATAAAATAATATATGCAATAACAGCACCGGCAACTGTTCCGTAGAGCCTTAGGAGATTCCGGTGTTTCGTGGTAGAGTAGGCGGGTTTCAGAATTGCAATAATGGTAATGAGAATCCAATAAGAATGCCCGATTCCCAGTATGGCAAATCTGGATACAATATAACCGATCAGCAGAGCAATGGTTACTCTGATGGCGTGGCGAAAATGTCCGGAATCCAGAGAGAAATTGGAGATCAAAACCTTGTGGTTCAGTTTTTCTTCTTTCGGAAGGAATTTGGAATAATCTAATCCTGTGGAAAGACTTTTCGCCAGTTTTACATCCTGCTGATTGACTTTGAAAATAGTGTTTACCTCGTCCGTGATTTCGGTAATTCTCATCAGGATCTGGCGCATCATCATAAAATCTTCCAATGCATCCGGGGAGAATTTCTGTGAACGGTATTCAAAAAATTCGTCATAAATCTTTTTCAACTCCTCATCGAAATTAGTGACCTGGCGGAAGGTAAGATTGCCCTGGAGGGAAATGCCGAGATTGGTAATTTCATCCGCCATTCGTAAAAGATAATCGTGAATGGTTTCCAATAATTTGGAATCGCCAAACACTGCATTCATTCTTTTATAATCATTCTCGGTAGTCAGGAGTTTATCATACAGATCAATGGAATTCAGAAACATCAGCATCAGAATCCGGCTTTGCGTGGTAGATTCATTAACGATCTGTCTGGTTTTGAAAACGATCTCTCTGGTATCTTCCTGATGATTTTTGATCTTGACCTGCTGTGCAATCAGCTGATTCAGTAATGAATCGAAGTCCGGATTTCGGGTGTAATATTTTGCTTTGATTCTGAGGTAATCTGCCAGCTCCAGATAATTTTCTCCTACAACCTGCCCCGCCAGTTTATAAGGCTGAAGCCTGGTAACGATCATAAATACAATGAAAAACCAGAGACATCCCAAAAAGAAAATAAACGAACTTCGGAAAATATCTTCGCCGGTAAGATGACCGTCAATAAAAATGCTGAGAACTACCAATGCAATGGAACCGAAAACGGCAAGCCGCAATCCATAAACACCAATTATCGAGAAGAAAAATCCAAAAACGATGATCTCCAGGTAAACTGCGAATGGATAGTCTTTTACCATACTGGCAATAAGCGCAATCAAAAAAAATGTGATGACAGAAAGCAAAAGGGTATTCCTCCTCCGGATGAATGGACCAGGCTGATCCGTAAGTCCCACGAAACTGGTTCCGAGCGGAAAAAGAAAAAATTCCTTCAGCAGACCCAGCTGCGCCAGTATAATACTGGGAATCACTATTGCCAGAGCAATTCTTACTCCGGAATAGATATACTGGCTGGTCAGGAATTTTTTGAGTTCGGAACTGTAGTTCATAGTTGCAAATTTACAGAAACTATCGTGTAAAAATTAGGATTTAAGAAATGGAATTTAGTGAAAACAACCAATAAAAAAAATGCCAAAGCGAAAAGCCCTGGCAAATTTTATTAAGATAATAATGCTCGTTAATAATCTGTTGCATTATAAGTCTCGCTACCGATATTCCAGGTTAAGCCGAATCTAAGCGTATTATCAAGAGCTGTATTGATTTTTGAAGTGTTGATGAGGTAAGAAAGATCTAATCCGAAAGATGCATATTTGAAACCTACACCCACTGTTGCGTATTGTCTTGCTCCCTGTTCCGGTGCTTCTGCAAAGTAACCGGCTCTCAGTGCAAAAGTCTCATCATAAGAATATTCTGCTGCTCCGCTGAACATAATACTTTTCTTATTGCTGAATGATTTTCCGATGCCTTCCATCACGCCGACATTCGGAACGTTCCCGGTATCATCCGGACCAGGCACCAATATTTTGGACGCTTCACCACTTAAGCTGAAACGGTTCATATCATCAATTAATAGATCATAGCCAAGACCTAGCCTTGCCATAGTCGGAAGATAAGATCTGGAATTTTCATCTCCGGTATAATCCAGTCTTGGACCCAGGTTCTGTACAGCCCATCCTGCTTTTACACGACCTTCGTATCCACTGATGCTTTCGTGTTTGTTTGACATGAAATATCCGGAAACATCTACCGCAAAAGTGTTGGCTGGTTTCAGCGTACTGTTGGAATTGAAACCACCACCAATATCAGAACGTATAAATCTACCGGTTACAGCCATTGAGTAATTGTCCGATAATTTCAAGCCATAAGCAAGATCCACCGAGAATTCATTTGGTTTTGCGGTTCCTCCCTGGATCACCTCGTTTCCTACAAAATCTGTAAGATCCACATCTCCCATATTGAAGTAATAGACACTCGCACTCAATGTGGAACGCTCATCATCTCCCAGGAATGTATAGAAAGATCCGTATAGTAAGAATACATCATTTGTTAGCTTGCTCATATAAGGCGTGTAATTGACACCAAATCCTGAGGATACTTTTGCAAAAGGATATTTTGCTGCGTTCCAGAACTGTGAGAAAACATCAGTAGAAGTTACTACACCCTGATCTCCCATACCACCCGCTCTTGCATCCGGAGATATTCTCAAAAACGGCGCTCCTGTAAGTACAGGCTGAACATTGCTCTGAGAAAAAGCAAAAGCACTGACGCCGATTCCTAATCCTAAAAATAATCTTTTTGTTAAATTCATTTTTTTTCTTTTAAGGTAAATTTTACCAATATTTTTAAGTTTTTTATTTTAATAATACCATTTTTTCTACAGCTGTAGCGCTTCCTGAACATTTTGCCTGATTCTGGCTGCGTGCAAATATCTTAAAAATATATGTACCTTTTGCAACCGTATCGCCAAAATCATCTTTTCCGTCCCATTCTATCGCCTGTCTCGGTGTCCGGAAGCCCTGTAGAACAGTAGGCTCGGCAGAAACACTGGTAGAGATAGTTCTTACTATTTTTCCTGTAATCGTGTAGATCTGAACATTGACATCCAGAATATCATCACAATTATGCTCAAACTGAACATAGGTTTTGTTTGTAAAAGGATTGGGCCAGTTCAGAAGCCTGTTTACAGTCAGTTTATTTTCCGACTCATCTTTTACTACAAAGTTTAACGTAGAGGTTGTAGAATTATTGTTGATGTCCCAAACTTTAAACACCAGCTGATGCTCTCCCGGACTTAGGTTCCTGAAAGGAAATGTTACCGACCCTTTCTGATAATCCTGAAGATCACCAAAGCTGCAGCCATTTCCGTCACCGGAAGAATAATAATCGTTGATAGCTGTAGTGTTAATCACATCGCCATCCAGAATGAATGTAATATCGTGACCAATTCCTGCGCCTGTAGAGTTGATTCCCATATTATCTCTCACACATGCGAGAAGCATTGGATTCTGATCTGTTACGCCACCGTTTGCAAAATTAGTATTATTCATAAAGAGATTCACAGCAGGAGGTTCCGTATCATTGATCCCATCAGGATTGATATCCCCGATTTTATGAACTTTGTTTGAAAAGACATCAAAAGCATTTTCTTTTGCATCCAGGAAATTTTCTGCATAAGCAAGGATTCTTCCGTCTCCCACAGTATAATTAATATCCTTAGGAACATAAAATTCTACGGTGTAGATGCCATTTTCTACCTTTCCAGAAGCTTTTACGATAGCGCTTGGCTCCTCAGAATAGGTTAGTTTGTTATTCATTGCAGGAGCATTGTCATTATTCAATGTTGTTTTCTGGATTTTCTTGTCAAAGATATTGATGACAACACGACCTTTGAAAGTGTTATCCGTGGTGGTACCATCAGATTTTAACACACGACCTTTAATTTTAACAAAATCTAATGCTCTTATTTGATTCGGGACAGGCGTTTCTATACTTTCTATGGTAAGAGATCTTTTGGGTCTGCTCATTTTCATGGCAGGATCGCCTAAGAAGTTGACTCTTAAATGATCCGGAACCGAAGAGGTTTTGTAAACCAGATTATGTTCTCTTTTAGCATCAAGATAGGCATCGCCCAACTTTACGAAATCATCATTATTCAAAGAAAATAGCTTATTGGTAAAAATCGTGGTGAATTTTCTTCCGTAATCTACAGAAATAGCACGGCTGGAAGTGATCATGGTTGCTGCACCGCCAGTAGATAATTTAATCATTTGTTCCCCAACAGAATTCGTGTTTGGTTCATCCCAAAGTGTAAATTCACAAGTAATTGTAGAAACCAAAGGGAACCTGCTGTACACAGGCGTAAAATTGTTAAACCCCTGAACTTCTGTAGAGGATAGAACTCTCTCCTGTGCCCATCCATTGATACCGCCATGCCCGAAGTAGAATAGATAAAGACTGTTCCCCACATCATTAGTGATGGATTGATTTACCTGAGGATATCTCTGTCCTCCGGCACTTGTTATTGCCGGAAATGCATCCAGATATAGTTTTCTGATATTGTATTCCGGCTTATTTGCAGGCGTGAAGTTTTTGTCAATCGCATAATCTACAAGGAAGTGAAATGGTCCAGGAATAATCGTTCCGTCTTCACGTTCCGGTCCGCTGCCTTCATAATCATCATCAGCAACGAAGTCGAGTTTCATTCTCCATTCCCCGAAAGGGTTGGACTGTCCTGGCAAAGCATTATAGTAGGCCAATGTCTTGTCGATAAGCAATTTCGCTTCCTGTGCATTTGCGGCAGGCAATCTGCCGATAGGAATGTCCGGAAGTATATCTGTCACGCTGGTCGCATTCTGCGGCTTAGTCATTACGAAGTAATCATCTGTAACATAAGAGGATTTTACATCTGCGCTGAACTCACTCTGGTAGCTTGGGAGGATGTCCGTGTTGTTTGCAACTCTGTTTTTGAAATCGTAGGACGTATCTCCAAGCAGGAAAACATATTTTAGAGATCCTGCAGGATTATTAAGCTTAGTAATAAAATCTCTGATCGCAGTGATATCTTTACTTCCGCTGCTGAATTCGTTATAAATTTTGTTTACATCTACCACTTGTACATTATAGCCATTTCTGGAACGGTGATAGGCAGCCAACCTTTCCGCCTGTGCAATGTAGGCGGGTTGCGTTATCATCAGGTAATCAACATTACTTAGCGATGACAAATTCTGATTGTCAATTCTTCCTACAAAACTGGGCTCAAAAGCAGCAGAATTTTTGAAGGCTGCAAATTCATTATTAAAAAAAGGGCTGTCTGCTGTGTAGCCAAAATTGAATGTAGAATTCTGAGCATTCTTATTAGTCATTCTTTTGGCATTCGTGATGTCAGAAACATCCCAGATCTGATCAAGTTCCGAGGTGTTTTTAACAGAAAACCCGTATAAATCTCCGAATCCTGATTCAATCTCAAAATCCCGGAAATTCATTTGGGAATTATTAAAGCTCAAGTCTTCTTTATATTGCACTTCTGCATAATCAAAGTAGAATTTGGCATTAGGATTTGAGCTGATATTGGTATTGTAATTAAATTTGATGCTACTCCCGCTTTGATTCAATAATGTTCCTTCAAAATTCAGAGGCTGGAATTCCGGTGCTGTGCCAGATAAACTGATCTCATTTTTTGCCGCATTTACATCGAAGTTAATTCTTGCAGACTGGGCATTATATCCTACAACTCTGGTCTTAAAGCGTATAACATCATCAGGCTGCATCGGTGATTTGGTGGTAAAGGTAAGTTCCTTGTTTCCGGGAATAATATCACCTGTCCAGACTCTGCCGAGTTTTACAAGATTGAATTTTTCTTCGTTGATAAACTGGTAATCGTCATATCTTGTAATCAGATTGGATGGAATGTTGCTGTCTACGGTCTGGACTCTTTTTCCTGGTCCGATATCAAAATTAATGAAGTAATAAGAATAATCATCGTAGATATTTACAAAATTATTGGGCGTATCATTCCTGGTTTCAGTTCTCTTTATTCCTGCACCGTTATTTCTGTTATAGATATTATATCCGTTGGGACCTTGAGCATAGAATATTGCATAATCATTATCATTCCATACGCCATCATCTTCACCAAAAACTTGTATTGCATTTTCCTGCAGCGCATCATAACGTTTATCCCCATTGAATTCTGGCAAGGCAATACCGCCGTTTCCGTAAACTCTGAAATTTTTCGGGTTGATGGAGGCTGCATTAATGCCGTTCTGTTGCAGAAACTGTCGGGTAATTTTGAAAATTCCGCTTTTATCCACTTTAATCTTATAAAAAGTGCCGGATTTCAAAGGATTCTCAGTAGTTCCGAATTTGTTGTTTCCTCTGTTGGCAACAATTTTTTGATTGGTTGGAACAATGCTGAAAGAAACCAGTTTGTAGATTTTGTTTTTTTCTGTTTTTACCGCTTCTATTTTGATGCTTGCAGCTTGTTTTTTTTCTTTTTCATCAAAAAAATAATAGACATTGTATTTGGAATCCGAAGAGATTGAATTGATTTTCAGATCATGAATATCTTTAGCCTGGATTTCCTGCCACTGGATCTGTTCAATCTTGATTTGATAATCTGTACTCACATTCAGATTGGCATAGATCGTATTGGCATCCACCTGAAAACCGTAATTACTGAAAAAAGGATATACTAGTTTTTCTTTGCCATAATCCATTTCGGTAGTTCCGTTCCATTCTAAATTGATTTTTTGAGAAAAACCTGATGCATAAAGAATAAAGAAAGCTACGAAGTAAAATTTGAATTTCATCAATTGAATTAATTTAAGATTACAAAATAAACGATTTTTTATAGAAAATGGTATATAATAAAATTAAATTAATCTCGTTCTATCAAAAAAAGGTAAACAATATTTGATTAATTAAAGAATTTACTTTTTCTTTGTACTTTGAAAATTTCTATATCGGATTATGAAAAAAATAAAGTTGTTTTCGATAATTTCTTTTGGTGCTACACTGCTTTTAGTAAGTTGTGGAGGTGGAGGTAACACTAAAAAAGGAGGAGGAACAAAAGGTTTTGTGAGCAAAACAGGATGGAAACCCAACGAAAAAGATGGTTGGTTCTTCTCCGGCAAACAACAGAAACCAAAAGCTTGGCCTGGGATGGTTTATGTAGAAGGCGGTACCTTTACTATGGGATTAGTAGAGGATAACGTGATGCATGACTGGAATAACACGCCAAGAAGAATGCAGGTGAGTTCTTTCTTCATCGGGGATACAGAAATTACAAACTCAGAATACAGAGAGTATACAACTTGGCTCAAGTTTGTATTTCCTTCTTCTGATCCAGGATTCAAACATATCTACACAGGAGCTTTGCCGGATACTTTAGTATGGAATAATAAACTATCCCGTAATGATTATGCAGAAACTTATTTCAGATCTCCGGAGTACGATTATTATCCTGTAGTTGGAGTGTCCTGGTTGCAGGCAACCAAATACTGTGACTGGCTAACGGAAAGAGCCAATGAAAAAGCACTTATGAAGCAAGGTGTGATATCCAAAGATATCTATTCTGCTGATAAAGCTGCTACTGCAGGATCTACATTCAATATGGACAAGTTCAAATCCAATGATGCAGAACTTGATTCCTATATTGATAAAGATAAACTTCAGAAAAGAAGTGGGATCAAAACGGCCAATGAAAAGATTGCTGCGGCTAACAGAAACGCTGCTTCTGGAATCGTTGAAAAATTCAGACTTCCTACAGAAGTAGAGTGGGAATTTGCAGCACTTGGTCTTCAGAAGAATAGAGAATACAATAATTATCTCGGGAAAAATCCTGAAATCTCCAATCTGAAAGGGAAAAAAGGAAAAAACAGAGGAATGTATCTTGAGAATTTCAAAATGGGACGCGGGGATTATTCTGGTGTTGCAGGCTGGAAAAACGATGGATCACCTACAACCTCCGATGTGAAGCAATATCCTTCTAATGATCTTGGAATCTATGGTATGTACGGAAACGTAGCAGAATGGGTAGCCGATATCTACAGACCGATGATTGATGAAGAATTCAGTGATTTCAATTATTTCAGAGGTAATGTTGTAGTACAGGCTGTAAAAAATCCTGATGGATCCTACAAAAAAGTTGGTAATACAGAAATCAAATATGATACTCTTGCAGACGGACGTTTGGTTTACAGAGGATTGCCAGGTGAATTTGAGAAAAAAGTTATTGAAGATAACAGAAACTACAGAGACGGAGATTACCAGTCTTCATTGGACGCAGGAGGAACGCCGCCTAGCGACAGCGCAGATTTTAATATGTATAACTCTGTGAAGCCTACTTTCATTGTGGATAAAAATGGAAATGTGGTGTTGCAAAAAGATAAAAAGAAACCAACTTCGCAAATCAATGATTACAGTAGAGTAGTTAAAGGAGGCTCCTGGTTAGACTCTGCATATTGGTTGGATCCGGGACAGAGAAGATTCAAAAATCAGATGAAAGGTTACGGATGGATTGGTTTCCGTGTAGCGCAGGATGCCAAGAATACTAAGGCAGGACGTACCAAAAGATAATATAAGAACAATATCATAAAAGAACAGCAGATTTTTCTGCTGTTTTTTGTTTTATGTTCTCTCAATTTAATATTTTTGATTTATGAATGTTAAAGAGTTTTACCCCCTGTTTTTGCAACGCAAAAACGTGGTTATCGACAGCAGGAAAGTGGAGAAAAGAAGCGTTTTTTTTGCATTTTCCGGAGACACATATAATGCTGCGGAAAAAGCGAAAGAGGCAATTGATATTGGCGCTGCATCAGTCATTGTTGAAGACAAGAATTATGCAGATCCTGATATCAATATTTTTTATGTTCCGTCCACACTTGTTTTTTTGCAGGAGCTTGCAGTCTTCCACAGGGATCAATTGAATATTCCATTTATTGGACTTACAGGAAGTAATGGTAAAACTACGACCAAGGAATTGATAAACAGTGTTTTATCCGCTAGGTTTAATGTTCAGTATACTTTCGGAAACCTCAATAATCATATTGGAGTTCCACTGACGATTCTTTCTGTAACACAAGATCACAACATAGCTGTGATAGAAATGGGTGCCAATCATCAGAAAGAAATTGAATTTCTTTGTCAAATTGCAAAACCTACAATCGGCTATATTACCAACTTTGGGAAAGCGCATCTGGAAGGTTTCGGCGGTTATGAAGGAGTGATTAAAGGAAAATCAGAACTATATGATTATCTGATTCAGCATCAGCAAAAAATTTTGGTCAATCAGAACGACAAGATCCAGCAGGAAAAAACTGAAAATTATTCTCCTAAAATAACCTTTGGAACCAATGATTCCGATTATTATTATGTGCCCGTACAGAATGTACATTTTGTAGGACTAAAGTATAATGACACAGAGATTTTTTCAAATCTTACAGGGAATTACAATTATGATAATATCTCAGCTGCAGTTTCGCTGGGACTTAATTTTGGGATTGATATCTCGGAGATCAAACAATCAATAGAGAATTATTTTCCTTCCAATATGCGATCGCAGATTCAGAAAAAAGGTAATAAAACTTTGGTTCTGGATACCTATAACGCTAATCCGAGCAGTATGCAGGCTTCCTTGGAAAATTTCAGATCATTTGAAGGCAGCAGGGTTATAATAATTGGTGATATGCTGGAATTGGGAGAAGAGAGTATAAAAGAACATCAGAATATTCTGGATTTTGCACAGTCTTGCAGATTTGACAAAATCATCACAGTCGGATCTCATTTTAAATCGATTAATAATTCTGATCATGCTTTTCAGAATACTTCAGAACTGATAGACTATTTAGAAATCAATCCTTTGAATTATGATAATATACTTCTGAAAGCTTCGCGGGGAATTGCGCTGGAAAAGATCATCAATTATATTTAAAAAAAGAACCTCAGTCTATTGAGGTTTGTTAGATTTATAATCGTTCAGAATCAGCTTTATATTTTGAAAAGTGGAAGGTATGATTTGGTTCTCGATTTCTTCATCGGTTTTCCAAACTGCTTGGCTGATTCCTTCTTCTATCTGCGGTTTCGGCATTTCTGATCCGGGATAGAACATCTTGAACCAATACGTGGTTTTCAGGATCTTAGTGCCGTCTCTCTCTGTATATACGTGATAGGTTGAGTTAATGAAATCTTGCAATTCGAGGTCGAAAATGCCACATTCTTCTTCCACTTCTCGCACGGCAGCCAGTTCTGTGGATTCACCTGCTTCGATTTTACCTTTCGGAAGATCCCATTTTCCGAGTCTGTGGATGAACAGGATTTTGTCTTCTGCATTACGGACAATTCCCCCTGCAGCATCTATTTTTTTGAAATAGTTTCCGAATTCCGCCCAAAGCTGGTCAATGTCTTTATGATAGATATTCAAGCCTTGCGATGCAGTGTTTTCCAGTAGGTCAATGGCAAAATCAAAACTATGCGTTCCATCGTAATTCAATGTTTTAGGGCTGTTTTGAGGCTCAGGACTCAAAATTAATTTTTTCTCATTGATAAAAACTTTATACATTTGTATGGCTTTTGATATAATTACAAAAATAAAAAAAATGAATTTAGAAGGACGAAAAATTATAGTAAATAAATCTTCATCGGAACTGGCAGGAATGTTGAAAAATCCGCAAGACTATAAAGATCTGATGCCGGAAAGTCTTCAGAATTTTGAAGCTAGAGAAGATGGTTTCAAATTCGGGTTAAAAGGAATGCCGGAAATTGCACTGAAAATTGAGAACGTGTCTGAAAAGGAAGTAGTTCTGAAGTCTGCAAGTTCCAGTCTGGACTTTGCTTTGACCGGTACAATGAATGCTGTGAGCGAAGACCAGACAGAAGTACAACTGTTATTCGAAGGAAAGTTCAATCCATTTATCAAGATGATGGTGGAAAAGCCACTTCAGAATTTCATTAATTCTTTGACTGATAAAATCGAGCAATTATAATATTATTTCAATAATATAGAAAACCCTTTCAGAATTTATATTTTGAAAGGGTTTTTTTAGCAGATCAAACCCGAAGAATGATCATGCAAACTTCCTGTTGCAGATGATAGAACATTATTGAGATCAAGTGATCTCAAAATGCCCATAAAGGCAAAAACTAAAGCTTCTTTATATTCAATAATTTCTTTTGAAGGAACGTGAATTTCGGTTTTGGTCTTTGCTTTTATTTTTTCTATCAAATAAGAATTGTAAGTTCCTCCGCCAGTTATAAGAACTTTTTTAATCTGAAAATCATTCAATGTCTTTGCAATCTGAATCGCAGAATGTTCCGTGAATGTCGCCAGCAGATCTTCTGTTTTCTGATTCCGGATCAATGGATAAATATGATCATTAACCCATTCAACCCCTAAAGATTTTGGAGGATTCTGAGAATAAAATTCTAATTGATTCAATTGATTCAGAAGCATTTCATCCACCTTTCCCATTCTGGCAAAATCACCGTTTTCGTCAAATTTCTTTCCAAGCTTCATCGCAAGATCATTCAGGATAACATTAACCGGAGCAATATCAAAAGCGATTCTGCTTCCATTTCTTTTCAGGGAAATGTTGGAAAATCCTCCAAGATTGAGACATGCATCATACTCGGAAAACAATAGTTCATCACCAATAGGAACCAGCGGTGCGCCATTTCCTCCAAGGATCACATCCTGGCTGCGGAAATCATAAATTACAGGTTGATTGGTTTTTGATCTGATGGCACGTCCATCGCCAATCTGCAATGTAAAATGGTTTTTGGGCTGATGAAAAACCGTGTGACCGTGAGATGCAATCAGATCTAATTCAATAATATGATTACTAACAATGAATTCCTGAGTCCTCTCGCCCAGATAAAATCCGTAGTCAGAATTGAGCTTTAGCAATTCTTCACTGAAAAGATGAATGGCAGTTCTGAGCTTGTTTTCCAATTCGGATGTGTAGAGAATGGTTTCACATTTCAGGATCTCAAAATTCCAGACTAAATCTGTCCGGGTAAATTTTGCATAACAAATGTCCAATCCATCCAGACTGGTTCCGGACATCAGACCGATTGCAAAGAAATCCTGATTTTCCAAATGATGATTATTATATGAAGATCAGCTGAATGCTGATCGTGAATTATTTACTTGTAGCAGGCAGATTCGCAGAGTTGAAGCTGCCGGAATTGTTAAAGAAGGTATATTCCGAAAAATCGTCTTTTGCCACCATTCCGTGGGAACCTACCAAAATGTTTCCATCCTTGTCAGAAACGAAAACGGTGTCTTTCGTGTACATTTTCTGTTTCTTCTTGTCCCAGTTTATAGTTTCCATCACGAAGGTTTGACCTTCTGTAGAGATCACTTTTACGCGCCCTTTTGCAAAATAGAAGTCACGCTTCTCATTATATTTGGCATATTTTGCCCATATTTTACCGGGTTCCTTAGGCTTCTTCTTGTCGAAAAACTCCAGGTAAATTCCTTTTTTGGCTTCTACATAAGGCGAATCAATCAGCTCATATTTTTCAATCAATGGCGCTTTGAACCGTACTTTTACCAGACCGGAATCCTTTTGGATAATATTGGCATTATGAATAATCTGTGAGGCGAAATTGGTTTTCTTATTCTGATTCACCTTGGTCATATCTTCTTCGCAGGACTGAATAAGAAAAAACATCAGCAACAGAATGAATCGTTGTGATGTTTTTGGATTTAATATTTTGAAGCAATAATCTCTCATTTAGATTATCATTGTTCCGGTATTAATTATAAAGTCTCTTACCAAACCATTTGTCTGCAAAGTTGATCCCGACTCTCAGGTTGATAAAGTTCTGACGGATCAGGCTGTTGTCCAACGTTCCTCTTTTTCCAAGTTCCACACCTATGTCAATACTGTTCATCCTGTTAATCTGGCTTTTCTCGAATGGAAGCGTTATGCCTGCTGTCAAAGCCATTTTATTGATATTGGTTCCGTTGATTTGCATGTTTCCTTTTTCATAATAGGCACCATATCTGTAGATCACTCTGGAGAAATAGGAGCGGAAATCATTGTAGTTTGGCAAATACCAGCCTCCGACAGAATATCTGTAAGAATCCTGATAGCTAAGTGTCTGTCCAAGGAAATTGAAGTTTTCTCCTTTCTTGTAATCTACCTGTGCGCCCAGGAACCATTTGGTTTCACGACCATATCCTAAACCGAGAGATGCTTCCTGAGGAAGGAATTTTTTGTCATAGGTAGTTTGCTGATCTATGATGGTTTCATAGGCTTTGTTTTCCCCAAGCAGGTAATAATAAGTACTGTTGGTGTATGTTGTTTTCAGGCTTCCTGTATTTCCGAAAGTATAGGTTGCTCCAACTGTTAATTTTCTGTCGTTAGCCAGTTTTTTCTGATACGTTGTTCCCAATGTAAAATTAAAAGACTGAACTCTGTAAGCATTGGAATACCCACTGATCAACTCTGCACCCGAAAAAGAAACTTCCTCTATGTCATACATCTTTCCAAAATAGAAATTGGATCTGATACCTAATCCCAATTCCGGTGTGGCCTGGTAAGAAAAAGCAGCCTGAACCGTGTTTAGCGTTCCTTCTCCGTGGAAGCGGTGGGCTTCCATCACGTTCTCATTGAGATTGGATGTGGTAAGAATATTATAAGTTTTCGAGCTGTAAGGCTGGAATCCCATCCCGAATTTCAGCTTTTTGGAAAGCGGAAAAGCGATGGTCACATTGGAGAGATAAGTGGAATGCTTAGTCGAATTGATATTATCGACATTAGTTTTATAATAATTATTCTCGTTTGTACCTTCTACCTTCAGGGTAGTAAGTTCCAGATTGGTATTCGCAGCAGGATTCCGGAAATTAAAATTGTTGTTAAAATCCCAAATGTACGCTGTAGAAATCCCTCCCATAGAATTGATATCGACTGTATTATCAAATTTCACATCTCCAATTCCGTATGCTCCGTAAGGTGAGTTACCCACACTCTGAGCATTCAGGAAATATCCTGCAACCAATGATGATACAACAAAAATTCTCTTCATCCTTTAAAATTTCAATGCGCAAATATCTTAATTAATAATGAATTGCAAAAATATATTTGGGTTAAAGTTTGTTAAGTAAACCCCAGAAGAAGAATACAAGTTGCGGATTGATTTTGGAAGGTCATCATTTTAATTTAAAATTATAAAACTTAGGCACGATAACTTCTGACCTCCGTCAAAAATATTATCTTTGCTGTTATGAAATGGGAACAGATTATTGGTCAGCACGCCATCAAAAATCTTTTACAGGATAGCATCCAGAATTCCAGGGTGGGTCATGCGCAGCTCTTCGTGGGAGAAGAGGGTTTTGGCGTTCTGCCTATGGCTTTGGCAATGGCTCAGGAGATTTTCGAGAAGGAAAATCCGGCATCTGTTCATAAGGTAGAAAATCTCAATCATCTTGATTTACATTTCAGTTTTCCGGTTTTCTCTGAGAAGAATGTATCGCTGAGCAAGCGCTTTTTTGATAACTTCAGAGAAATGGTTTTAGCAAATCCATATTCTTCATTCGATGACTGGACAAGTTTTTTGGAATCGGAAAATAAACAGTTTTTTATTTCAGCTGATGAAGCCGAAGATATCGGACAAAGATTCAACCTGAAAAGCTTCGAAGGCGGAAGCAAAATTCTCATCATCTGGCGAGCAGATAAAATGAATGACGCTGCAGCCAATAAAATCCTGAAATTCCTGGAAGAACCGCCGAAAAACACTTTCATTATTCTGTGCGCACCAAGTACGAATGATATTTTGCCAACCATTTTATCAAGATGTCAGATTGTGAATGTCCCGAGAATCAATGACGAAGATATTCTAGAAAATTTACCAAACATAGAAAATGCTCGAGAAATAGCTTATCAGGCGCAAGGCGACTGGAATCTTGCTCAATCATTGTCTGAAAATAATGAAGGTGCTTCAGAATTTGAAACTTTATTTATTCAATGGGTTCGGAATGCTTTTCAAGCCAAAAAGAAACCAGAGGTTCTGCGTGAAATCGTAAAATGGGCGCGACAAATCTCCGAATGGAACCGGGAAAAACAAATGAAGTTTCTCAATTATTGCATAGAAATTTTCCGTCTTGCTATGCTTCAGAATTATGGTAACGATAATCTTGTTTATAAGAAGCTCAGCGAAGGCAATTTCAACTGGTCCGCATTTTCAAAATTCATTCACGGTGCTAATATAGTTTCCATCGTTGAGGAAATTACAGATGCTTCTTATCATATTTCCAGGAATGCAAACTCAAAAATTGTTTTGACGGATATGGGAATTAAGCTAACGCGTTACATCCATAAGTCCGCCTCTTAATTAAGTTAAATTCTTCTTTTATTCGATGTTTTCGGGATTATAGACAAATTCGATAAAGTATTAATAAAAAATTAATCAAACAAATGTTTGATTGAATGCTTGTTTGATTTAAATTTGCTCCGTCAAAAAAATAATTATGCCAACAAAAGAAGAACATATAATGATGGCTGCGGAAAAACTTTTCGCCGCCAATGGTTATAATGGAACTTCGGTAAGAGACATTGCGACCAAAGCAAAAGTGAATGTTTCTATGATTTCTTATTATTTCGGTTCTAAGGAAAATCTTATGGAAACGCTTTTCCGTTGGAGAATGGAAGAAGGACTCAACTTCGCCAAACATATTTTGGAAAATAATGACTTAAGTGAAATCGAAAAACTGGATGCTTTTATAGATAATTTCGTGAATCGTGTTCAGAAATTTCGCGATTTCTATTTGTTGATCCACACACAGCAAGTCGTCAGTCAAAACAAAAATATCCAGAATTTTCTCAAAGATTCTAAAATCAATTACATAGAAATCCATCAGGAAATCGTGGAAATTGGATTGGGAAAAGGTGTATTTACAAGAAGACCATCTTATCATCTTTTGCAATGCACCATTTCTGGAACGATTTTCAATGCAATGCACGGCATCAAAATGTACAAAGAATATCTCAAAAAAAACAATCCTGATTTTGATGAGAAACAATACGAAAATCTATATTTCCAAGAAGCCGCAAACCACCTGAAAACTATCGTCAGGTCATTGATCGGCTATCAGGATAAATCTTAAATCTCAACTACAATTATAATAATGCGAACAATGAATAAGCTTTTAACAGCTATTATTCTTGTTGTAACTTTTGGCGTGCTTTCCGCTCAGGAAAAACGTAAAATAAGTTTACAAGAAGCGGTTAAATTAGGAATCGAAAACAGCAAACATCTTAAGATAGATCAAGCTCAAATCGAAGAATCTACAGCCAATCTTTTGGCTGCGAAAAACAAGCAATTGCCAGAGCTGACGGTTTCTGGAAGTTATCTTTACTTGCCTTTGGAACCCAATGTTGATCTTAAAATCCCGGGACTTGCAGGAGGCGGACCAAAAGTGAGCAACGTGCTTTATGGCTCAGCAAATCTATCGGTTCCAATCTACGCAGGTGGAAGGATCAAATACGGAATCAAATCGGCAGAATATCTTGTAGAAGCTTCAAAACTGAATGCTGAAAATGATAAAAATGCCATTGCCTACAACATTTCTCAAGCTTATAACAATTTGTTCAAAGCGAATGAAGTGGTGAAGCTGTTGAAGGAAAATTTGACATCATCCCAGAAACGCGATGAATCTTTCATTAAACTAGAAAACAATGGCGTGATTGCTAGAAACGACCGTTTGAAAGCGCAACTTCAGACTTCAAACATCGAATTGCAATTGATGGAAGCTCAGAACAACTACAGCATTGCCAATATCAATATGGATTTACTTCTTGGTCTTCCTGACAACACAGAAATCGAGGTTGATGCTGATTATATCGGCGAAGATGATCTCGGAAAACCAGATGATTATTATTTGAACTTGGCGAGAGAAAATAGAAATGACATCAAAGCTTTGGACTATCAGAGAAAAGCGGCAGCGCTTGGAAGCAAATCTGCAAAAGCGGAACATCTCCCGTCACTGGCTTTCACTGGTGGTTACGTTGCTGCGGATATTCCAAAACTTTTGACCATTACTAATGCTGTGAATGTCGGCATTGGGATCCAATACAATCTTTCTAATATCTGGAAAAAGAATTCGAGTTATGTTCAGTCAAAAGCCAAAGAACAGGAATTGGCGGCGAATAATGATTTGCTTAATGACAACGTGACCTTGGAAGTGAGACGCGATTATCAAAACGATCTTTATGCGCACAAGAAAATCGATGTTTATCAAAGAGCGTTGGAACAAGCAGAGGAAAATTATAGAATTACACTTAATAAATATAACAACGGTTTAGAAACCATCACGAATCTTTTAGATGCGGATACGGCAAAAATCACAGCAAATGTCAACGTTATCACTTCTAAAGCAGATGCGGCTTTAGCTCATAAAAAATTATTACAAACTACTGGAACAATTAATAATAATTGATCATAGGTAAATGATAATTGATTTAAAATAAAACTTTATAAAATTTATAATCTAGAATTTAAAATTTAAAATCTCAAAAATAAAATGGCACAAGACAATATAAAATTCGAACAGGGAGAAGTTCCTGTGAAAAAGAAAAAAAGTCCGGTTTTCTACATCGTGGTTTCACTTGCGGTTTTGGCGGCGCTTTTCTTTGGCTTTAGACAATATCAATACAGCCAAGTTCACGAGGAAACAGATGATGCACAAATCGCGGCAGATGTAAGTCCGGTGATTTCGAAGATCTCAGGTTACATCGCGGAAGTTAAGGTTAAGGACAATCAATTTGTTAAAAAAGGCGATACTTTGATTGTTTTGGATAACAGAGATCAGAAAATGGCAGTTTCTCAGGCAGAAGCGGCTTTGGGAACGGCTCAAAGCAACGTTGCGTCGGCTCAGGCGGGTTCAGAAGCAGCTAAATCCGGAATTGGCAATTCCAGAGCGGCAGTTCAGACGGCTAATGCGCAAATCGAAGCAGCAAAAGTGAATGTTTGGCGAACAGAACAGGATATGAAAAGATATTCTGAATTGGTAAAAGACCATTCTATCACGCAACAACAATATGAGCAAGCAGTTGCAGCGTACCAAACCGCTCAAAAACAATTACAGGTTTTGGCTGACCAAAAAAATCAAGCAAATGTTCAGACAGGCGTTGTGACTTCTCAGTCCAATGCGACTTATCAAAACATTGGTGTTGCCAATTCTCAATTGAAGCAAAGACAAGTGGACGTTGAAAATGCTAAACTAAATCTTTCTTACACTGTGATTACAGCTAAAGAAAATGGTTACGTTTCTAAAATCCCTGTACAAGTTGGTCAGTTTATTCAAGCGGGTTCACAATTGTTCAGCGTTGTGTTGAGCAATCAAAAGTGGGTGGTTGCAAACTACAAAGAAACTCAGGTTGAAAAAATGGTGGAAGGACAAAAAGTAGAAATCGAAATCGATGCTTATCCGGGTCAGAAATTCCAGGGAACCATCAGTTCATTCTCTCCGGCAACAGGTTCTGCGTTTGCATTGCTTCCTCCGGACAACGCGAGTGGAAACTTCGTAAAGGTCGTTCAGAGATTGCCGATCAAGATTACATTTGACAACCTCAACGAAGATATTATGAAAAAACTTCGTGTTGGGATGAACGTTCGAACTGTGGTTTCATTAAAATAGAGGTATTAGTAATAAGATTTTAGTTAATGTGATTTTCGCTACAACCTTATTTCTAAAACCCAAAACCTAAAAATTATGCAAGACGATTCATTAGTAGAATATGGATTTCGCAGGGTCATTGTGACTGTTACCGCCATCGTTTGTGCGCTTTTGGAAATTGTAGATTCCACGATTGTGAATGTAGCACTAAACGAGATGAAAGGTAATCTGGGAGCAACCCTGTCCGAAGTCGGCTGGGTAATTACAGCTTATGCGATTGGAAACGTAATTATCGTTCCGATGACGAGCTGGCTTTCGCAACAGTTCGGACGCCGAAATTATTTTGCGGCTTCCATCATCATATTTACAGTTTTCTCTTTTCTCTGTGGTAATGCGACCAACATCTGGGAACTCGTATTTTTCAGATTGATGCAAGGGATTGGTGGCGGAGCCCTTTTGGTAACTTCACAAACCATTATTACGGAATCTTATCCGGTTGAGAAAAGAAGTATGGCTCAGGCGATTTACGGATTGGGAGTTATTATCGGTCCTACTTTAGGTCCGCCGTTGGGAGGTTATATTGTTGACAATTACAGTTGGCCGTATATATTTTACATCAACATTCCTTTGGGGATTATCGCGACATTATTGACATTGCAATTCATCAAGAGTCCAAGATTCTCCGAAAAACGTTCGGCTTCGGATGTCGATTGGTTAGGAATTGGATTATTGGCGGCTTTCGTAGGTTCATTGCAATATATCTTGGAAAGAGGTCACGAGGACGATTGGTTTGAGAGCAAAGCCATTGTTGTATTAACGATTACAGCCGTTGTAGGATTTATATTATTCATCTGGCGAGAACTCACATTCAAATATCCGATTGTAGAACTCCGAGTTCTCAAAAACGGAAACCTGAGAATTGGAACTATTATGTCCTTCGTTTTAGGATTCGGATTGTATGGTTCCACGTTTATTGTGCCACTTTATACACAAAGTATTCTGGGATGGACAGCTTTGCAATCTGGCGCACTGATGATTCCAGCCGCGTTGACGACTGCGTTTATGATGCCAATTATAGGTAAACTTTTGACCAAAGGCGTTAAGCAGCAATTGTTGGTAGCATTAGGATTATTGATATTCTTCATTTATAGTTTCTGGGGTTACAAAATCATTACGCCGGACACAGGAAAAGATGCTTTCTTCTGGATGCTGATTGTGCGAGGAATGGGACTCGGATTATTATTCATCCCGATTACATCATTATCATTGAGTACACTGAAAGGTCCTGAGATTGGGCAAGGCGCAGCATTTACCGGTATGATGCGTCAGTTGGGAGGCTCATTTGGTATAGCAGCGATTACAACGTTTATTGCTAATAGAAGTCAGTTGTATAGAAGCAATCTCGTCGCACATCTAGATGTTAATGATCTGGATGTTCAGCAACGTGTCGCAGGACTCAAAGCCAGCTTTATGGCAAAAGGAATGTCCGCAGACAAAGCATTACAATCTGCTTATCAAATCCTGGATTATGGCGTAACGAAACAGGCAACAGTATTATCATATATGGATGTTTTCCTTTATTTGGGAATTGCCTTCCTGATATGTATTCCGTTTGTATTGCTCGTGAGAGAACGAAAAAGTAAAGGTCAGACAATTGATCTAAGCTCAGTGCATTAATATTTATTTTATAGTTATTTGTTAGAAACTCAGAATCTTGATTGGTTCTGAGTTTTTTGGCATGAATTTTTTATGTTAGTCGTAACTTACTGATTATCTTAAATCAAAACTGACCTTATGGATTTAACTTCAAATATTTTACAGCTTTTTCTGATCGCTATTCCTGTCGCCTGTATCGCATGGACAGTAACGCAGGAGGAAATCTTTCGTGAGCCAAGAGAATTTTGCCAGAAATGCAGCAAAAATTCCAAAACGATAATGAGGAGAAAATTCTTCTATCTTTTTACCTGCGAATATTGTTTCAGCCATTACATCAGTCTTATATTTCTTATTATAACAGGTTTCAGGCTGTTGTATGATGACTGGCGTGGTTATCTACTGGCATTCTTCGCATTGGTCTGGATTGCCAATTGGTATATGAGTTTATTCGGCTATCTGAGACAAAATCTGAAAGTTGAAAAAATCGAAGCCAAAATGAAAGATGAAAATCTGAAGGAAATGAAAAACGAAAAGTAATCTATTTAATTTTAGATTATATTCTTATTTCAATTTACTAATTTTGTGGACAGATCTGTTATCAGACCACAATAATTATTATCAAATCCATGTCTCTAAAAATATCAGGACTCACAAAACGTTTCGGAGAGCAAACTGCGCTGGACGATATCAATATAACAATTTCCAATAATGAGATTATCGGGCTGCTGGGACCAAACGGCGCCGGAAAATCTACCTTGATGAAATCCATAACAGGGGTTCTGAAAATCGATGAAGGCGAAATTCTTCTGGATGGGAAGAATATATCGGCAAACGAAATCGAATCCAAAAAGAAAATAGGTTTTCTACCGGAGAATAATCCGCTTTATAACGAGATGTATGTGAAGGAATATCTTCAGTTCGTCGCGAATCTTCATCATATCAAAAAAGAAAAAGTAGAGGAAGTGATTGATCTGGTGGGGATAACGCCGGAAAAATCAAAAAAAATCGGACAACTTTCCAAAGGTTATAAGCAAAGAGTAGGGCTGGCGCAAGCTATTCTTCACGAACCCGATTTGTTGATTCTGGATGAACCAACCAACGGACTGGACCCGAATCAAATTGTCGAGATCAGGAATGTCATCAAGGAGATTGGAAAAGAAAAAACAGTGATTCTGTCCACACATATCATGCAGGAAGTGGAAGCGCTATGTTCGCGCGTGATCCTGATCCATCAGGGGAGTATTATCCAAGACTCGCCGATTTTTGAGTTCAAAGGAAAATTTGCAAGTCTGGAAGAAGCTTTCCAGAGTTATACAGGTTAGAAAAGCTTTCCTGAAAAAAACTGAATTATTTTTTCTTTTTGATCAGATTGTTATTCTCAATCCATCTTTTGCTGTTGTTGATGTCCTTCAGATACCATACCTGATTGGCATTCATCAGATAAAGACTATGGATGATGGGTGTGGCGATCTGTTTGCCTTCCAGATAGTTGGCTCTTATGGAGATGGCATTTCTTTTCCGGATGTAATCACCGGAAAAAATATTGGAATAGGATTGCCCGGTTGCTTTATCATCTATCACTTCAATTAAAGTGATCTTATTATCTGCACCAAACTCCAGGATATGACGCTCGGAGTGATCTTCGTAATCTTCCATCAGGACAAATTTTTTATGGCTGATGTTATAATCGGAAGCATCACTTGCTTTTTTATGCTTGCGCTCGATTTTTTCCAGGATGTCATTGATCGCCGAATAATTCTGGGAATAGAAAAAAACTGAGGATAGCAGTGCGGTTAAAAAAACTATTTTTTTCATTATGTTGTGTATGCTTTACAAAAATAGACTTTTGTTCCCGACTGTCCCAAATCTTTTGAAGAAATTATTCCGCTGTTTTTTAATTATCTTTGCAAAATGATACGGATTACAAAAATTTTCACTTTCGAAACAGCACACGTTCTTTATAATTATGACGGGAAATGCAAGAATATGCACGGTCATTCCTATAAATTATTTGTTACAGTAAAGGGGAATCCCATCAATGATCTGGATGATCATAAAAACGGAATGGTTGTAGATTTTGGAGACATCAAAAAAATTGTGAAGGAGGAAATTGTAGATGTCTGGGATCATGCGGTTTTGGTGAATGGTGCTTCACCGCATCAATCTCTGGGTAACAATCTTCAAAAGGAAGGTCACAAAGTTATCTTCTGTGATTACCAGCCTACCTGCGAAAATATGTTGTACGATATTGCTTCAAAAATCAAATCAAAACTGCCGGATCAAGTTCAACTGGCATATCTAAAACTCCACGAAACCGAAAATTCTTACGGCGAGTGGCTGGCTGAGGAAAATTAATTTCATATAAATAATTTTTTTAACATTTTTTTTATTAAATATTTGGTGTATTGGTAAATTTTAATATTTTTGCACCCTCAAATTTAATAAACGATGAAAAAACTATTATTAGTTGGTGCAATCGCACTTTTCGGAGCTATGAATGCTCAAAAAAACACAATTTTGGTTGGAGGTAATATTTCTTTACTAAGTTCAAAAGACAAATTTGGTTCTACAACAATAAGCGAAAGTAATACTTTTACCTTCAGCCCAAGAATTGGATACCAATTTACAGATAACTGGACTGCAGGTGTAAGATTAGGAGTTGAAACAGAGAAGACTACTGAGCAGATTACTGGTACTTCTTATGAAGGAACAATTAAAACAAATAATTTCACTTATGGTGTTTTTGGTAGATATACACAGCCCTTGAGTGAAACTTTTGCAGTATTTGGAGAATTAGACGTTTATGCAAGCAATGGTAAAGAAACTTTTTCTACTAATGCACCTGGAAATTTTTCTTCTACTACCAAAACTACAGGTTTTGGTGTAATGTTTACTCCAAACTTATTCATCAATTTCAAAAACTCATTTGGTCTTAACTTCAACATTGGAGGTTTAGGATATGAGACTAGCAAAATCAAAGATACTGATATCAAAACTAACCAATTCGGATTTGGCTTCGGAAAAGGAGTTACAGTTGGTATCTCGAAAAATTTTGGTGTGAAATAAAACGCCTGAAATTTCATGATTACAGAGGTTGTCTCACTTTTGAGACAGCCTCTTTTTTTTGTTAAAAATTATTAAATTTGCGACCTCAATTAATAATTTATGAAAAAACTAGTTTTAGTTGGTGCAGTTGCACTTTTCGGAGCTATGAATGCTCAGACAAAATTCGGTGTTAAGGCAGGTTATGCCCTATCCACTATGAATATTAGTGAGAATGATCTTGGATCGCTTAAATCAAAGTCCGGCTTTTATGTTGGAGCATTAGTAGAGCATAAGCTTACGGACAAATTTGCTTTACAGGCGGAACTGCAGTACGCTAATCTGGGTGCTAAAGTTGAAGAGTCTGAGTCAGGAATCACAATTACTGAGAATATCAATATGAATAGAATCTTGCTACCTATTTCTGCGAAGTATTTTGTATCTCCGAACTTTGCTTTTTATGGTGGACCTTTTGTAAGTTTTAAAGCAAGCAATAAGGTAGATATCAAAGTGAAAGGAACATCTGTTGATGCTTCAACTCAGAACGAAATCAACCAATACGAAAAGATGCTTGAGGATTATATAAACGGAGGATTGAAATCTTCAGAATTCGGATTATTCCTTGGCACTGAGTTCACAGTATATAAAGGTCTATTTGCAGATGCCAGATATAGCTTTGGACTTTCAAACCAAATTAAAAATCCTGAAGATGGAGAAAAATCAAAACTAAACTTCTTCCAGATCGGACTTGGTTATAAATTTTAATAATATATAATTTATAAAAAAACCTCGCTTTTTGCGAGGTTTTTTAGTTAGGATAGACAATATATTTCTGTCTTATTTTTTCAAAATCGTCAAGACTTTTTTTCCAGCTGTTTCTGATTTCCTTTTCAGATTTCCCGGCGATGATTTGTTTTCGCAGTTCATCACTTCCGGCCAATTTATCAAAAAAAAGATTTTTGAGAAAGAAGTCTTGCGCAGGGTTTTTATAATTTTTGTAAGATTTCAGAAGCCATTCCAGATTGATTTCTCTCAGATCCTTAGAATATTGGCTCAGATTTTCACCATAGCATAACTGTCCGTTCAGGAAAGGATCTTTGGCACCTTCGGTTGGTTTTGGTGTAAACTGAAATTGGAAATCTTTTGTCCACGGACTTCCATAAATTTGAAAAGGCAAATCGGTTCCTCGTCCAACAGAAACCTGGGTGCCTTCAAAAAAACAAAGGCTAGGATAGAGATTGATGGATTTATCATTCGGAAGATTCGGCGAAGGTTTGTCGGAAACGCCATATCGTTTTTTCTTATGATAATTCAGCATCGGAATTAAAGTGTATTTTGCAGTAATCCCATTTTTTAGCCATTTTTCTCCGTTTACCATTTTTCCATATTCCCCGATTGTTAAACCGTAAACTACTGGAACATTGTGAAGCCCAATAAAACTTTTCCAGTTGTCTCGCATCATTGGTCCATCTGTGTATCCGTCGTGGGGATTGGGTCTGTCCAGAACGATGACTTCGATATTATTTTCCGCCGCCGCTTCCATTATATAAGTCAATGTCGAGATATAAGTATAAAATCTGACACCCACATCCTGAATATCAAACAGGATAACATCAGCTCCTTTCAGATACTCTGCCTTAGGTTTTTTGTTTGGTCCATAGAGTGAGATGATTGGTAATCCAGTTTTTGTATCTACACCGCTTTTTACATCTTCGCCGGCATCGGCAGTTCCCCGGAAACCGTGTTCCGGAGCGAAGATGGATTTGATTTTAATATTATTTTCCACCAAAAAATCCACCAAATGTTTTTTATCTTTCAAAAGGCTGGTTTGATTGGCAGCAATGATAACGTTTTTATTTTTCAAAAGCGGAAGATACAATTCTGGTCTGTCAGTCGCAGTTGCAAAGCAATCTTTTGACGTATTCTGAGATGGAATTAAAGTGATTGAGCTAAAATAAATTAGCAGGATAAAAACTAAAGTTTTATTTTTGAAGCTTAAAATCATTGATTTGAATTTTCCGTTATATTTCTCAAAAAAGATAGCGTTTTCCAAAGATAACAAAAATAATCTCTCCAAGGTGATTGTCTATATCGGCAGGCTTTCTGTCGCTCTGGGAATTATTGTTTCACTGATCACGATTTCTACCGGTCTAGGTTCCAAAAAAGCCATCGAAGACAGGATTTCAAATTTCAGCGGAGATATTTCTGTGAAATCTACACGCTCCAATTCTTCCTATAATTCTTCCATTTTGGACACGAAAGGTCTGGACGAACAAGCAATCAGAAACGTACCGGGAGTTGCCGGTTTGCAATCCTATGCCACAGTCAGCGGAATCCTGAGAACAGAAAGCAATTTTGCAGGCGTCATTCTGAAAGGCGTGGGAAAGAATTTTGACAGGAGCAGGTTTCAGCCATTTATAATTGCCGGATCCGTTCCGGATTATAAAGAAGATGGCTATAACAATGAGATCATTCTGTCCGATAAAATTGCCAGCGATCTCTCTCTGAAAGCCAATGACAGCATTGTGGCGATTTTTTCCAAGGAAGATCAGAAACCGATCTACAGGAAATTTTTGATCAAAGGAATTTATAAGACCGACATCAAGCTGGTAGATGATCTTTACATGATCGGGGATATCAATCACGTTCGCAAGGTGCTGAATATGAATGATAAAGAAATAGGCGGGCTAGACATATTCCTGGATGATACAGACCTGATAAACAAAGCATTTCCACAAGTAGAACAGTACATCGGGTATAAAAACTATGCAGAAAAAGTGACGGAAAAATATCCTCAGATTCTGGATTGGGTCAATATTTTCAATCAGAATATTTCGCTCATTATAGCGATTATGTTGATTGTGGTGGTCATTAATATCATTATGGTTCTATTGATCCTGATTATCGAGAGAACCAATTCCATCGGGCTGCTGAAGACATTCGGGGCTTCCAATGCGCAGATCCGCTCCATTTTCATCAATTATACCTTGCTGATTATGGTTCCGGGATTGCTCGCAGGGAATGTGATCGGAATCGGGCTTTTATTGATTCAGAAATATACGGGATTTATAAAACTAGACCCGGAAAATTATTTTATCAGCACCGTTCCGGTAGATCTTAATCCGGTTTATATCATTTCCGTTTCCGTCGGTATCTTCATAGTTTCGGGGATTGCGATGATCTTGCCAAGCTACCTGATCAGTAGGATCTCACCATTAAAAGCAATTAAATACAGTTAAAAATAATTAATGTAATTTGGGCAGCTGTTTCCGCCCTCCGTTCCCGCTTTTTTCTTTTTTGATAAAAAAGAAAAAGAGCTCCACTCAGGTCGGGCTGCGAGGGATTCACCGCTTAACCAATTTAAAACTAACATTATGAAATATTACAACAATATCGTAGAAACCATTGGCAACACTCCTTTGGTAAAGCTGAACAAAGTTTTAGGAGAGGATTTTCCTGCTTTGGTCCTGGCAAAAGTGGAAACCACCAATCCGGGCAATTCCGTAAAAGACAGAATGGCACTCAAAATGATCGAAGATGCCGAAAAAGACGGACGGCTGAAACCGGGAGGAACCATCATAGAAGGAACTTCCGGCAATACAGGAATGGGACTGGCGCTGGTTGCGATTCAGAAAGGCTACAAGTGTATTTTCGTAACCAATTCCAAACAGTCAAAAGAGAAAGCAGATATTCTCCGCGCTGTGGGTGCGGAAGTTGTCATTTGTCCAACAGACGTAAAGCCAACGGATCCACGTTCTTATTATTCTACCGCTAAAAGATTAACCCAGGAAACCGAAAATGCGTGGTATGTGAATCAATATGATAATCTGTCCAACAGACAGGCGCACTATGAAGGAACTGCTCCCGAAATCTGGGAACAAACAGAAGGTAAACTGACCCACTTCGTAGTAGGTGCAGGAACGGGAGGAACTATTACTGGCTGCGGAAAATTCTTCAAGGAAAAAAATCCGGATATCAAAATCATCGGTGTGGATACATACGGCTCTATCCTGAAGGAAATCCACGAAACTGGTGAGATTCATCTGGATCACGCTTACACTTACATCACGGAAGGTATTGGCGAAGATATCCTTCCGGAAAATTATGATATGAGCGTGATTGATCATTTTGAAAAAGTGACGGATAAAGATGGTGCCATCTACGCCAGAAAATTAGCCAAGGAAGAAGGGATTTTCTGCGGCTATTCTGCCGGAAGCGCGATATCTTCTTTGGTTCAGATGAAAGACCAGTTCACGAAAGATGATGTGATTGTGGTTCTATTTCACGATCATGGTTCCCGCTATGTTGGGAAAATCTACAATGATGACTGGATGAAGGAAATGGGTTGGCTGGATTAATAATTATGAATTGTTAATTATAAATTATAAAAAACCGCTGTCGAGAGATAGCGGTTTTTATTTTTTTAGTTATAAAAAAGTTTGAACATAAGTAATTGTGGCTGCTCAGGAACTGTAACTAAAATCCAGTAATAATTGTTTTCTTTGCTGACAATTTCATAAAAATATTTTTCACCAGGTTTACTGAAGTTCTTCCTACCATTATTATTACTCTCTATGAATTCTAATTCAAATTGATTGTTGGTCAGCCATCTGAAGTATAATTTTGAGTAAGTTCCATCTGAAAATGTTTCAGTCCAATATTTGTTAGTGATTTTAACAGTTGTTTTTTTACCTCCCCATTCGAAGTAATAGAAATTATGTCTGCTCTTTAGAAAGGCCAAATCTCTGTTTGTAACCTTAATTTCTGGGCGGGTGGTAAGTTTTTTCCAGTCATCTTTTTTTGGAGGGTCAATTCGATACAGATAATCTACAAATTCCTTACAATTTTTTTGAAATCGGTAGTACAGATTATCTATAATATGTTCCTTTTCTGCTTCAGGGAATTGATTTAAATAAGGAAAGATAAATTTTTCGTTCAAGATCGTAATTCTTACGGAATCACTTAGACTTTCATTATTCTTGAAGCTTAGGCACATTTCGTTGGTCAAATTATCAATACTTTCATTCTGTGCAAAAGAAAAAACAGAAACAAACAAAAAGAATATCAGGTTTAGTCTTTTCATAATATTTTATCCAAAAACTTCAAAATCAATCCCGTCAAAACTCGCAAAAACCATCGTCGGATAAGAATCCTGATAAAACATATTGCCTTCTGAATCAATGGCAATTGCGCCTGCAAAGCCGTCAATGGCTTTCAGCTCTTCAAAGGTTCTGTCAAACGCATTTTCAAGGGTTAGTCCGTCGGTTACTCTGGTTACGATTTTTGCTGCAGTCGCATTACTCACAATATCCTCGCCAACACCGGTACAACTTACTGCACAAAATTGGTTGGCAAAATTACCAGCAACCGTAGCAGAATCCGAAATTCTTCCCGGGATTTCAAAACCTTTTCCGCCTGTAGAGGTGGCAACAGCGAGTTTTCCGTGCTTGTCAATCGCCACTGCGCCAACGGTTCCTTTACCACCGTTTTTCAGTTTTTCTTCATATTCCTTTCTGCGTTGAGGAATTTCCGTTGAGAAATCTTCGAAACCATTTTTGGTTGCGTATTGCTTTGCGCCGTTTCCACCCAAAACACGATCGTCTTCTTTAATCAATTCTTTGGCTACGAAAATCGGATTTTTCACATCCTGAATATTGATCACACCACTCATTTTCTGTGTTTCTCCATTCATAATCGCAGCGCTCATACGGATAATGCCGTCACTTTGGATTTGAGAACCCATTCCGGCATTATAAAGTTCATCATCCTCCAAAAGCGAAACGGCAAAAGCTACTGTATCAAAAGCCGAATTAATTTTTAAGAATTCATAAGATTTTCTGGCAATGTCTTTCAGCGAGTTTTGCTTTGCAATTTTTGTTTCTTGGCTTTGGCTGCTTTCGGAAAAAAAACCGCCATGGATGATTATTTTCATTTTTAAATTTTATTTTTTAGAATAACCTTACAGATAAGCAGATATTACTGAGTGAGAAATCATCATAATTATTCTGAACTTACTTGTGGAATCGGATTGTACTGAGAATTGACAATCGTCATTTTCCTGGATTTCAAATCAAAAGTATCATTCATAGAAAGGACATCTACTACTAGATTCTGGATAGAAATCGGCTGCCCCAGCTCTATATTGGTAAGATTGGTGTCTTTGATTTGAAGTCCGTCCACAAGGATTACCAGACCGGAACCAATGGCCGTCATCGTATCTTCTTCTATAAAAAGACCGGTGTCTTCTCCCAGACCGATGCCTAATGTTCTCGGATTATTCACAACTGCCTGAAACAGTCTTCCGATCCTTCCTCTCTGTACAAAATGCGTGTCAATAATGACATTTTCTATAAAACCGAGACCTTGCGTCGTCTTGATTTCGCCTTTCAGTAGGGCTTCGGAACTGGATCCTTGGTAGATCATATTTTCTGAAGCGGCAGCAGCTCCCGCCGAGGTTCCGGCGTAGATAAAATCTTCTGTTTGATACTTAGTCAGAATGGCATCGTGGAACCGTGTTCCGCCGAGAATAGAAGTCAGACGAAGCTGGTCCCCACCGGTAAACATGACTACATCAGCAGCGATGGCTCTGGCGACTATAGCATCGCTGTTAGCCTGCTCGCGGTTCTGAATATCAAGAATATTACAGCTTTTTGCGCCCAGATATTCGAAGGCTTTTTTATATTCCGGACCCACAATGTCTGGGATCTGAGAAGCGGTAGTAATTACTTCGATTACGGAATCTTCCTTCATCCTGGACTCGTTGATGATTTTTCTGAGGATGCCCCGTTCAAAAAAGTTGAGGTTTTTCTCAACATTTTGGTCAAAACTGGTTTCGGTAAAACTCCCTTTGTTTACAGCACCACCAATAATGACTAGTTTTCCTTTTGATTTCATAGTAAACAAAAATAATAAATCATATCTTAATAAAGGTAATCTTTCAAGGCTAAAAAAATGCAAAATGATTTAAACTTTTAAGAATTAAGACCATATTTCTGTAAATCAATGATTTTTAATTACCGAATTGTTAATGAATTCTAATTAATAATAAGATATTGATTTTGGATTAAAATATTTAATTATAATTTATCTTGATTTTCGTGCTTTTCTATTATCTTTGATAAAATGGAATGGTTTTTATTATGCTATGTGCAGAGCAATATGAAAATGAATGCTTCCAAATCATAAGTTTTTGATGCAATGATTTTCATACTTTTTATAATAACTACCTTGCGTTTCAAAATGAAAAATATCTACTGACTAAAATATGAAAATAGAAAAAATACAGGTTTTGCGTGGACCCAATATCTGGAGTATCACCCGGAAAAAACTGATCCAGATGCGTCTCAATCTGGAAGAGGTAGAACACATGCCTACAAATAAAATCGAAGGATTTCGGGAAAGGATTGAAAAATTATTGCCAACCCTTTATTCCCATCGATGTTCAGAAGGAACTGAAGGCGGGTTTTTCAAACGGGTTGAAATGGGAACCTGGATGGGACACGTTATAGAGCATATTGCACTGGAAATACAGACTTTGGCAGGAATGGATCTTGGTTTCGGAAGAACCAGAGAAACTAAAACTCCAGGAACATACAATGTTGTTTTCAATTATATCGAAGAAAAAGCAGGTATTTACGCTGCAGAAGAAGCGGTAAAGATTGCGCAATGCCTTATTGATGCTACAGATTATGACATCAATGCTTGCATCCAGAAACTTAAAGAAATCCGTGAACGTGAACGGCTGGGACCATCCACGGGAAGTATTGTGGAAGAAGCGGCATCCAGAAAAATTCCCTGGATCCGGCTTGGTAAGAATTCTTTGGTTCAGTTGGGCTACGGCATTAATCAGCAGCGTTTTCAGGCAACTATTACAGGCAACACCAGCAGTATTGCAGTGGATATTGCATGTAACAAAGAACTTACAAAGAAAATGCTGGAAGATGCCGCAATTCCTGTACCTTCCGGAGATCTGGTGGTAGATGAAGAGGGATTGCAGAGTGTCATAAGGAAAATTGGATTTCCGCTGGTTCTGAAACCTCTGGACGGCAACCACGGCAAAGGAGCTTCCATTAATGTAAAAGATTATGAAACCGCAAGGATAGGACTGGAGCATGCACAGAAATATTCCAGAAAAGTGATCGTTGAAAAATATATTACAGGATTTGATTTCCGTGTTCTGGTCATTAATCATAAAATGGTTGCTGCAGCGAGAAGAGTCCCGGCTCACATTGTAGGTGATGGCGATCTCAATATTCAGCAACTCATTGATAAAGAAAATCTGGATCCGAGAAGAGGCTATGGACACGAAAATGTTCTGACAGAAATTGATGTAGATAAAGACACCAACGAGCTTCTTGAAAAACTGAATTACACACTAGAAACTGTTCCGCAAAAAGGTGAAATAGTCTATCTGAAATCTACAGCCAATCTTTCTACTGGTGGCACTTCTATAGATGTTACAGACATGATCCATCCGGAAAATATCCAGATGGCGGAGCGTATTTCCAGAATCATCGGTTTGGATGTTTGCGGAATTGATATCATGGCAGAAAATCTAACCCAACCGCTTAAGGAAAGTGGCGGAGCAATTCTCGAAGTTAATGCTGCGCCGGGTTTCAGAATGCATCTGGCGCCAAGTGAAGGTCTCCCGAGAAACGTGGCTGCGCCTGTTGTAGATATGCTTTATCCACCGGGAAAAGAATTCCGGATTCCTATCATCGCATTAACAGGAACTAATGGGAAAACAACGACAACGAGATTGCTTGCGCATATTGTGAAAAATAATGGTAAGCGTGTAGGGTTCACAACTTCGGATGGCATTTATATTCAGAATACATTATTAGAGAAGGGCGATACAACAGGACCTATGTCTGCAGAATTCATTCTGAAAGATCCAACCGTAGAATTTGCGGTACTTGAAACAGCAAGAGGCGGGATTCTGCGTTCCGGATTAGGTTTCGGAACTTGCGATATCGGTGTTTTAACGAATATCAAGGAAGATCATTTGGGAATCAGCGATATTCATAATCTCAAGGATCTTACAAGGGTAAAACGCGTGGTACTGGACAGTGTGAAAAAAGATGGCTGGTGCGTCCTGAATGCTGATGACGAATATTCTATGAGGATCAAAGATGACCTGCGTTCCAAGGTGGCGCTCTTCAGTCTGGATGAAAATAATCCTCATATTAAGAAATTTGCAAAGGAAGGAAAAATAACCTGTGTCTATGAAGAAGGTTTTGTGACCATCAAAAAAGGCGAATGGAAAATCCGGATAGAACGTGTGAAAAACATTCCTATCACTATGGAGGGAAAAGCCAGGTTTATGATCTCTAACGTTCTGGCAGCATCTCTGGCTGCTTACGTTTACGGTTTCGAGATTCCAAACATTGCTTTGGCATTAACCACATTTATCCCAAGCGCACAGCTCACACCTGGAAGACTCAATGTTTTCAATTTCAAAAATTTCAAGGTAATGATAGACTTTGCCCATAATCCAGCCGGTTATGAAGCAATTGAGGATTATCTGAAAAATGTCGAATCCAATAAGAAGATCGGGATCATATCCGGTGTGGGCGACAGACGAGATAATGACATCCGGGAATGCGGAAAGATCGCTGCCAGGATGTTTGATCATATCATCATCAGAAATGAAAAACACCTCCGCGGGAGAACAGAGGAAGAGATCAATGGACTCATTATCGAAGGTATCCAAAGTATTGATAAAAATGTAAGCTACGAAATCATCCCAAAAGAGATCGATGCACTGAAACATGCCATGAGCCTGGCAGAAGAAGGAACATTCATCACAGCACTGAGTGATGTGATTCATAATGCGATAGAGATCGTTCAGGAATATCAGGCAAAGGAATTACTGGACGAATAAGCCAGAATGCTATAAAAAAAACCGTACAGAAAATGTACGGTTTTTATATTACTGCGGGATATTCTCTTCCAGAATCTCATTCCCTGCTTTGTCAAAGTAGGTGCAGGTCAGCTTATCCATACGGATTTCCCATTTTTCTATACCGGTTTCGGCACACATTCTTATAAAGGTCAGATAATCCGTTTTTCCCTGCTGATGTACCAGAAGCTCAGCTTTGAAAACATCATTATTCACTTTATCCGCCACTGTTATAGGATCATATTTTGCAGGTACTGTTGCAGTATGGCTGTTGGCACCGTGATAATCGGTGTGACCATCGCTCACGTAGGCTTCATAATGAGTTACACCCATATCTCGGATTTCCCTGATATAGGATGGAAAGTCTGCGCCCGATTTTACCTTGCTGTGCGCGGTCTGGATGTCTTGTGCTGTAAACATTTGTATTTTTTTATTGTTTGTGGAAGAATATGCTTCCATTTTTTATTCGCTGCAAATTTGCGGATTTTAATCAAACTATGAAATATTTTTTTTCTTGGACGTGCCCCTTTGCATTTTGCCAGAGCTTTTCCATTGCAAAAAATACAAAGGGTCGGGCTATACGCTGCAATCTTTTTGTTCCGCTTCGCTTCACAAAAAGGATTTTCGCTGCTATCCCTCACGCAGGCAATTTGTATAAAAAAACATTAAATCTCCCGAAGTAAAATATAAGACTCAGAACGATGATTTCAGTCGCTTTTTGTAATTCAGCAGATAAGCGCCTTTGTCAGAAGTTTTGGAGAAGTTTCCGCTTAGTTCCCAAAGATATCGCGCATTGGATCGGGCTTCCTCATTACTATAGTTTTCATACTCGATCCTGTAGATAGAGCTGAACAGCCGAGAGCGACCTACACCGTGGTGGCAATGGATGAGAACGGGATAGTTCTCCGGTTTGTCCATGATCTTCAGAAACTTTTCTACAGTACTATCCTGCGGGATCTGATCGGTAGGTAAGTTGTAATACTTTACACCATGGATTTTATCAATAGCATATTGTTCGCTGTTGACCTGCTGTTTGGTTTCCGGGTTCAGTTCGGTCTGTTGTATGCCATCCCGAAGATCGATGACAGTTTTGATTTGGTTTTCCTTCAGTACATAAGGCAGTTTGTCTGGCGAGATCACACCGGAATTATAAACCTTGTTTTCTGAGATGGTTACCATATTATAACGCATTTTCTTTTGGTAAATCACAAAAGCCAGGACCAGAATGCCAATTGTTCCAATGGTTACGCAAATCCTCTTAATTGCCGACGATCTATAATTGACTTTCATAAATTGATTTGATACTTGGTTTAGTTTTCTTAGATCATTTTTTGTTCCTTCTTCCATTTGCGGATTCTAGACCGGGCATTTGCAAACGGCGATGAGGTGTTGAACTGGATCATTCTTCCCAGCGTCCACTGATTATACCAAGGTACTTCATAGAGATCTTTGTTGGACTTGCTTTCAATCAGATCCAGTATTTCTGAAACAGTGGAATCCAGCTGTTTTAGCAGAGTAGGAAAGTCTTCATCGTATTTTTCATAAAAGGATTGAGCCAGCTTTCCCAGTTCATTCCATTTGAAGCCGGTCTCGGGAAAATCTACGGTTTCATTATTGTCTTTTTTATAATTCCATTTCAAAACAAGATTTCCCCAGCCTACAAGATATGCTAAAAGATTATTAACACTCATCATTGTTCCTTTGGAATGACCTTCCATATTCTTAATCAGAGCCTGTTCCTTTGAGATTGAAGATAATTCCTGATTAAACTTTTTATAATTAGTTTTAATCGCATTTTGTAACTCTTCTTTGTTGATAGGAACTGCCATTGGAAAATATTATTATAGATTGTGATGCTTGGCTGTAATTATTTTTCTTCTTTTTTACGCAGATTTTTTACCAAAACAAAAATGGCAAAAAGTAAAGTGATACCATAGAGTATAGATAAAGCAGGTTTTTCCACAGTCATGGTGCTGAAGTTGATTTGCTTGTAAAGTGCCGAACCCACGATGACGGCTACAATACCCATTGTAAACAGAGGAGCCTTGTTTTTTTCCATAGTAAGATAAATTAAAATCAAATATACAATTTAACTCGCATTAGAGCTCTGCACCTGTTTCATTAAAGTACAATTAATGATTTTTTAGAGGTATTTTATAATATTGGCTAATTGTATTTTTACAAGGCATATTGAAGCATGAAAAAAGGCGAGTTGCCCCGCCTTGAATGTTTTCACAACGGAATAATCCTTATTGTGAATTGCTTTCAAAATTATTGATACAAATATAGAATAAAAATTTATTACTTGGTTTACGGAAAACCGTATTTTGAATATTTTTTTTATTTCTATTTTTATGGATATTAAAAAAACTAATTTACGATGGCGAAAATAATAGTAGGATTAGACGTGGGAGTTTCATCTGTTGGTGTTGCAATCATCCAAGAAGAAAAAAATAAAAAAGTAATAAAAGAACTTGCAGTAAGAATTGTTCCGGAAGATCCTAATTTCCAAGGAAAATTCTATTCAGGAAATACTGCGAGTAAAAATTTACCAAGAACAACTTCTCGAGGCATTAGAAGAGGATATCAAAGGACAAAATTGAGAAAAAGTAAATTATATTCTTTTTTGAAGGATCTTAATATGTTTCCGGATGAAGAATTAATAAAATTAGATGAATTGAGTCTTTATAAATTAAGAAATGATTCTTTAGAAAGAAAACTTTCATTACAGGAAATTGGAAGGATTTTAATTCATTTAAATCAAAGAAGAGGTTTTTTAAGTAATAGAAAATCTAAAACAGCCGAAGAGAATTCTTCTGAATACAAACAGACAATTGCTCAATTAGAAAACAATCTCAAAAATAAAACTATAGGACAGCAATTATACTCTGAACTTCTGGAAGCTGATAATTTGCAAAATATAACTTTACGTAAAAGAACTTATTTAAGATCATCTTATATTGAGGAATTTGATAGAATATGGAATTTTCAAAAAACTTTTTATCCTGAAGTTTTAACTGGAGATTCTGAATCAAAAAATAAGAATTCCATCTATCAAAAACTTAAAGGTGAAATTCTATTTTATCAAAGACCATTGAAAAGTCAAAAAGGTCTTGTTTCTGATTGTGCTTTTGAAAAACACCATAAAGCAATAAGTAAATCATCTCCCTTTTTTGAATTGTTTCGTATCTGGCAAAAAGTAAATGACCTTGAAGTTACTTTTGAAAACGGAGATAAATATAAACCAACATTAGAGCAAAAGAAAATACTTGTAAATAATTTGTTTAAAGGGATTAAACTAAACTCAAAATTCAAATTATCAGCAACTGAAATAAAGAAAATACTTTCATTTCAAGGTCAGAATGTTTATTTGAATTTTCCTGAGTTAGATGGAAGCAGAACATATTCTGTAATAAAAAAAGCTCTGATTAGTATAGGTTTAAATAATGAAGAATGTGAGAAATATCTACAATTTGATCCGTATAAAAACGATGAGAAAGGTGGTTTATTTGAATTGTGGCATATAACCTATTCTTTACCATCAGATGACGAGATTATCAATACATTGCAAAAGAGATTTAATCTGACAGAGGAACAGGGAAAACTTATTTCAAATGAAGTTTCATACAATGCTGATTACGGTAGTTTGTCAACAAGAGCAATCAAAAAGCTTCTTCCTTTTATGCAACAAGGTTTCGGATACAATGAAGCTTGTAAAAAAATTGGTTATGGTCAAACTAAAATCGAAATTATAGACAAACTACAGCCAATACTAAAAAATAGTTTAAGAAATCCTGTCGTAGAACAAGTATTAAATCAGGTTGTAAATATTGTTAATCAAGTCATTGATAATTATGGTAAAATCGACGAAATAAGAGTTGAGCTAGCCCGTGAACTTAGAAATAGTGCTAAACAAAGAAAAAGAATAAGTGTCTCAAATTTTAGAAATAAAAAAGAAAATGATAAAATAAGAGAGGTATTGAGTAGTGATTATCAATACAAAATTGTTAATGGAAGAGATATTCAGCGTTACAGACTGTGGCAGGAAGCTGATGGACAGTGTCTTTACTGTAATCGGGAAATTACAATGTCTGATTTCATTTCCAGTCAGGCAGATCTTGAACATATACTTCCTAAATCAAGATCATTTACTAATAATATGAACAATTTTATTCTTGCTCATAAAAAATGTAATTCTACAAAAAATCAATTGACTGCTTATGATTTTATGAGTGGAAAGAATGAAGAAGTATTTGAGCAGTATTTAGAAAAAGTAAATGAACTTTATAATGATGGAAAAGGGAAAATAAGTAAAGCAAAATTTGATAATCTGATTTGCAAAGGAGATGATATTCCTTCTGATTTTGTAGAAAGAATGAAAAAAGATTCTCAATATATTTCTAAAGAAACTGTAAAACTTCTTAAAAATGTTTGTGAAAATGTTTTCACTACAACAGGACAGGTTACAGATTTTCTTAGAGATAAGTGGAAACTAAGAGAAGTAATGCAAGAAGTAAATTATGAAAAATACAAACTTTTAGATTTAGTAGATACTAAAATTATTAAAGATGGAATTAATAAAACAAAAGAAATAACAATTATCAAAGATTGGTCAAAAAGAGATGATCATCGCCATCACGCTGTAGATGCTCTAATTTGTGCTTTAACAGATCAGAAAATAATTTTCAGACTTAATAATTTAAATAAATTATATCAGTACGAAAAAAGTGGGATGTCAAAAGAAGAACTTGAATCAAATGCCAGGTTTTTAAATGTAGAAAATTTTGATTTAAAAGCTTTTGCTGATCAGATTGACGACTGGTCAAAAACTCCTATAGAAAATCTGAGAGATGAAACAAGGAAGCATTTAGATCAAATATTTATTTCTATTAAAAAATCATCCAAAGTTTTAAGCAAAAATATTAATAACCCCAAAAATTCTTCAAAAGAGCAAATAACCTGGACACCAAGGGGAAGACTTCACGAAGAAACTGTAATGGGAAGAATTAAAAGAATTTCGGAGAAAAAAGAAAAATTAAATCAAAAGTTTAATAATCTTGAGAATATAGTTGATCCTTCTGTCAAAGAATTAATTAGTAAAAGGATTGACAAATATGGAAGCAGCATAGATGCTTTTTCTTCTAAAAATATTAATAATGATCCGCTGCTACTTCATAATAAGGAACTTAAGGAAGTTTCAGTTTATGAAAATGTATGCGTAAAAAGGGTATCACTTAATGAAAATTTCACATTGGCTCAAGCAGAAAAGATTGTTGATGAAAAGATCAGAGAAAAAATTATTAAACCAAAAATTGAAGAAAAAGGCGGAATAAAAAAAGCATTTTCAAATTTAGATGAAGATCCGATCTGGTTAAATAAAGAAAAAGGTATTCAGATTAAATCTGTAAAAGTTTATGAGGAAAGTAAAGTGGAAAAAGTGCGAGATGGTTACGTCAAAACAGGTGGAAATCATCACGCCTTAATATACCTTGATGACAAAGGAAAATATAATGAAAGGGTAGTTTCTTTTTGGGATGCAGTCGAAATAGGAAAACTTAATATTTCTCATACAGGAAAACCATATCCAATTATTAATCGTAATGATGATGCTGTTTTAGGTACTTTTAAATTCTCAATGCAGATTAATGATTTATTTGTTTTAGATTTAAAGCATTCTTCAAATCCTGCCGAGGAAAATGAATTGGATTTTTATGATTCTAAAAATAGATCAACATTAAGTAAAAAGCTCTTCAGGCTGCAAAAGATGAGTAAAAAATCTAATGGAACATTTGAAATTCATTTTAGGCACCATTTGGAAACAACGATTGATAGAAATGATAAAATTTTAAGAGGAATAACTTGGGAGGTTTTTCAATCAAACAGCTACTTGCATCGATTAGAAAAAATTAAAATTAATCATTTAGGACAAATTATAAAAATAGGAGAGTAATGATCACCCGCTCGATCTACATTGGCAATCCTGCTTATATTAAGCTCAAAGACGAGCAAATGAAAATCCTGTGTCCGGAAACCAAAACGGAGAAAGGAAGTGTTCCTGTGGAAGATTTGGGACTATTGATGTTGGATCATTTTCAGATTACCATTTCTCATCAGCTTATTCAAAAAATAATGGGAAATAATGTGGTTGTGGTGAGCTGTGATTCCCACCATTTGCCGCACGGAATTATGTTGCCGCTTTATGGTCATACCGAACATTCAGATCGTGTTAAAGACCAGTTTGAAGCCAGCGAACCACTCAAAAAACAACTCTGGAAACAAACCATAGAATGCAAAATTGAAAACCAAAAAGAAGTTTTAAAAAGACTGGGAAACTATTACGAACCAATGATTGATTATCAAAATAACGTGAAAAGCGGTGACATTACCAATATGGAAGGCATTGCCGCCCAACATTATTGGAAATATCTCATCAGTCTAGATTTTTTGAGACAGCGTTTCGGAGATTCGCCCAATCAGTTTTTCAATTTCGGCTATTCGGTTCTTAGAAGTATTGTAGCCAGAGCTATTGTTGAGACAGGATTACTTCCGGTTCTGGGGATTTTCCATAAAAATAAATACAACCCATATTGTCTTGCAGATGATTTGATGGAACCTTATCGTCCGTTTGTAGATTTATTGGTAATGCAATGGCTGGAAAATAACCCCGAAATTGAGGAGCTGACCAAAGAATTCAAAGCCCACATCCTACAGGTTGCAACCAAAGATGTGCGGATAGACGGCAAAACAAGACCTTTGTTGGTGGCGGTAAAAACAACTGCTTTTTCGCTTTACAAATGTTACACAGGAGAAAAACGGCTGATTTCTTATCCGGAATTAATATGATAATGCATAATATTTGGGCGTGCCCCAATGTTTTTTTCCTCACCAAAGATTCCTCTTCGAAAAGGAAGCGCTTGCCTGAGGAAAAAAACAAAGGGTCGGTCTGCGCCTGCAATCTTTTTTGCCATTTCCATAGGTTTTTAAAAAACAAAGAAGTCTATGGCAAAAAAGGATTTCCGTCTCCGCCCTCACGCGGGATTTCCGTGTTCCAAAAACAAGAAAATCCCTATGAATCAAGAAAGATTTAATGCTTACCGGATTATGTGGGTATTAGTATTGTACGACTTGCCAACCGAGACCAAAGCCAATATGCGGGATGCCAATAAATTCCGCAAAAGCCTCATTGATGATGGGTTTACGCTTTTTCAGTTTTCAATGTATGTCCGCCACTGCCCGAGCCGGGAAAATGCCGAAGTACACATCAAAAGAGTGAAGTTTATGCTTCCCAAAGCTGGGAAAGTAGCCATTATGTGCATCACCGACAAACAGTTTGGTGATATTGAAATCTTCTTCGCCAGAAATAAAGAAGAACCACCACCAACCTTCCAACAGCTTGAATTATTTTAAATTTTAAATCCTAAAAATAAAAACAATCTATTGAAAATCAATAGATTGTTTTTTGAGGCTGTGACTAATCACGAAGATAATAATTTTTGAAAGCAATTCACAACTACGACGCGTAAAGGGACGATATTAAATTGGCTGTGACTAATCACGAAGATAATAATTTTTGAAAGCAATTCACAACGCTAAAGCTGAAGCCCACTCTTTCTGATAAGCTGTGACTAATCACGAAGATAATAATTTTTGAAAGCAATTCACAACGTGTTAAGGGTTAATAATTAATTCCCAGGCGCTGTGACTAATCACGAAGATAATAATTTTTGAAAGCAATTCACAACACCAAATCAAGATCAAATTGTTCTTTGTTTGCTGTGACTAATCACGAAGATAATAATTTTTGAAAGCAATTCACAACATTTGTCTTATGCGGTTAATGATGCGAAGAGCTGTGACTAATCACGAAGATAATAATTTTTGAAAGCAATTCACAACGCATGAGGAATTAGAATCACTTCATAACAAGCTGTGACTAATCACGAAGATAATAATTTTTGAAAGCAATTCACAACTTGTTGTTCCATCATCATGAATTCCATCAGGCTGTGACTAATCACGAAGATAATAATTTTTGAAAGCAATTCACAACGCATAATCTCAGCGAGTTTTCCGGTTGCAAGCTGTGACTAATCACGAAGATAATAATTTTTGAAAGCAATTCACAACACGCAGCTCAATTTGTCCACAAAAGACCTAGCTGTGACTAATCACGAAGATAATAATTTTTGAAAGCAATTCACAACTGAGAATTGGAACAAGATGGATGATCAATCGCTGTGACTAATCACGAAGATAATAATTTTTGAAAGCAATTCACAACCGAAAAGGCGGTTGATTCTTTTTGCCGTGAGCTGTGACTAATCACGAAGATAATAATTTTTGAAAGCAATTCACAACGACAAATCTTTCATTCCTTGTTTCATTCCTGCTGTGACTAATCACGAAGATAATAATTTTTGAAAGCAATTCACAACACCGTCCACAGAGCATTCAATGATATTATGGCTGTGACTAATCACGAAGATAATAATTTTTGAAAGCAATTCACAACCTGACGCTTTATGGGAAGAAGCTGTAAAATGCTGTGACTAATCACGAAGATAATAATCACGAAGATAATAATTTTTGAAAGCAATTCACAACATAGCATCTTTGGTTTTATAATGATGATTGGCTGTGACTAATCACGAAGATAATAATTTTTGAAAGCAATTCACAACCATCAAAGGGATTGCCTGCACAGCTGCTGGGCTGTGACTAATCACGAAGATAATAATTTTTGAAAGCAATTCACAACTATAGAAGTTCAAGTTCAAGAAAATAGTCCGCTGTGACTAATCACGAAGATAATAATTTTTGAAAGCAATTCACAACGTCCTTCCTCTCTTCCTCCTTCCTCCTCTTGCTGTGACTAATCACGAAGATAATAATTTTTGAAAGCAATTCACAACTGGATCGGGATAGTTCCGATAAACCTATCAGCTGTGACTAATCACGAAGATAATAATTTTTGAAAGCAATTCACAACTGTTACTGGACCAGGCGGACCAATTCCTATGCTGTGACTAATCACGAAGATAATAATTTTTGAAAGCAATTCACAACAATGTACAGATACATTGACGATAAAGATGGGCTGTGACTAATCACGAAGATAATAATTTTTGAAAGCAATTCACAACTAAAAAAGACGACTAATGAAAGTACAATTAGCTGTGACTAATCACGAAGATAATAATTTTTGAAAGCAATTCACAACATCTGAGAAGCTTTAGGAAATTTAGAAATAGCTGTGACTAATCACGAAGATAATAATTTTTGAAAGCAATTCATAGAGGTTTTCAATAACTCGTTTTACATAAAAAAACAGCCTCTTCTAAAGAAAAGACTGAATTATTTTTTAATTAAGTAGTAAATATCAATCCAACGGTCTTCTGCCGGATATAATGTTAAATAATACCACTACAATAGCAATTACTAATAAAACGTGTACCAGATAACCGGTGCTCATTCCTGGGACTACACCCAGCATTCCTAATAGCCAAACCACGATACAGATCGCTGCGACTAACCATAATAGACTTCTCATAATTTAATATTTTTTAGTGTGATATAGGTTTATTATCACATACTGTGCCTTTTTATAAAAATCAGTTAAAAAATTTTTAATTTTTCCAATCACTTCAGATGCAAAAGTATCGGAAAGTGATCGCTGTAACCGCTCATGTAACGTGAGCCTGAATAAGTTCGGGAAGGATGCTTGTTATTTTTAGAATATGTGTTTCTGAGCTGCGGAGAATTATAAATTTCAGCTTCTATAACTCGAAAATTAAAGTCTTCTATAATTCGTTTTTTGGAAAAAATAATCTGGTCAAAACAAACGCCTTTTTTTCCGTGATAAGTCGAGAAATGTTTGTCATTGAATAACTTTTCAAAAGGATTAATCAAAACCTGATGACCATTTTCGTCAAAGATCAATTTTTGAACAGCCTCCTGATCTGGATTTTCATTAAAATCGCCCATCAGAATTACTGATTCTTCTCTGTTAGAAAACTTTTGCAGTATTTCCTTTAACTGATTCAAGATATAATTCCGTTGGCTTTTCTTAGCATCCTGATTCCTTTTAGATGGAAGATGAACTACCAGAACATGAATTTTTTTTCCCCGGAATAAAAACTCTGCCTGCAAAATATCACGTGTGTCAAAAGCGGTTTCTTCATTTTTTTGTAGTTGTAGTGTTTGGTATTTCAGAAGAGTAAATATATTCTTGTCAAACAGTAAAGCCACGCTAAGGTTGCGGGAATCGCAGGAAGGCTGATGAATAATTTCATAATGACAAAGAGGAGAATTTTCACCGGTCAGATCTTCCAGTACAGACCTTGCGCCAATCTCAGCCAAGCCGATAAGAGAAGGCATCTGTCCAAAATCCTGTTCTATAAAGCGGAAGACATTGGAGATTTTTCTTACCTTCAAATGATATTTATAATCATCCCAGTTATAAAGTCCGGAATGATAATGCTCTATAGAATCCTGATCGGGTGGATAAAAATTTTCGACGTTGTAGAACATCAGCAATTCTCTATTCATCTTATCCCTGCCATTTTTTGCGGCGCATATAGATGAAGGTCACAATGACAATGAGCGCCATCAATCCAAGCGTGAAATAGTAACCCTTCTGGTGATGAAGTTCTGGCATATTGTCGAAGTTCATTCCGTAGATGCCGGCAATAAAAGTGATTGGTAAAAAATAAACCGAATACATCGCCAGCAGTTTCATAACCTGATTCGCCTTCTGATCCGAAAGAGCCAGAAACATGGAGATAAGGTTCACAGTCTGTGCATTCACGTGGTCAAAATCTGCAATCACATCCTTCTGTTTATCAAGCAGATCCATTACTTCCACCTCCTCCAGGTCCAGAGTCTTGAATTTAGTGATCCATTCTCCTGATATTGTCAGAATTCTTGTATTGAGCCCGGATTTTCTCTTCAGCTTATAAAGTCTTCGGATTTGGTTGGTATGGTTTGTATTTTTAAGGAAGATCTCGTTCTCTATCGCATCCATGATCTCCAGCAGATTCTGGCTTTCATCATCAAAAGTTTTAATCACTCTCAGTGCCAGTTTCAGCGCCAGATGATCCCTTGATACAGTGTCAGGATTTACTTTTTTAAGATCCTCACAGACCTCCTGGATACTTTTACTCTTCGCTCTGTGCGTAGTAATAATCAGCTTCGGAAGCAGAAAAATACCAAGCTTACTGCTGATGTCACTGATGTTGTTCAGTGTTCGCCTTTCCAGATCCGTAGATTCCCGGGCCAGGAAAAACTTGACATCGCCCACTTCCTCATATTTGGGAAGATGGTTAGGATCTATTGTATCTTCCAGCAAAAGATAGTTAATGTGATAACGCTCGTGCAAAAACTGAAGATCTTCTTCTGTGGGCGCAGTCACGTCCACCCATTCCCAGTTGGCGGTTTTATATTTCTGTTCAATAGGCATGTAACAAAACTAAATAAAATCTTAATATCGATTCAAATTTTTATTTGGGCAGCTTTATCCGTCTTCCACTCCCGCTTTTTTCTTTTTTTGAAAAAAAAAGAAAAAGAGCTCCGTTCAAGCCGGGCTGCGTGCAATTCTGTGTTTACATCTTCTTAAGAATTATGATAGGAAAAATCAGTCAGTCACGGAACTTATGTTATCAATAAAATATTTACATTTGTCCAAATATCTAAAACACACCAATGTTTAAAAGTGTAATAGCAGGCGTGGGACATTACGTTCCAGAAAATATTGTAACCAATGATGACCTTTCCCAACTGATGATCACCAATGACGAGTGGATCACGGAAAGAACTGGAATCAAAGAAAGGAGACATCGTAAAAACCGTATCGATTCCGAGGAAACTACATCATTCTACGGATTCAAAGCGGCCGAAATAGCGCTGAAAAATGCCAACCTTACAGCAAAAGACATCGATTATATTGTATTCGCAACTTTATCCCCGGATTATTATTTTCCGGGTTCTGGGGTTCTGTTACAGGAATTGCTGGGTTGTAACACCATTGGCGCCTTGGATGTGAGAAACCAATGTTCAGGCTTTGTCTATGCAATGAGCGTTGCAGATGCATTTATCAAATCAGGATTGTATAAAAATGTTCTGGTTGTAGGTGCAGAGATTCATTCTTTCGGATTAGATTTTTCCGATGCAGGGCGGGGCGTTTCTGTAATCTTCGGAGATGGAGCAGGAGCGGTAGTTTTGTCTGCAAGTCAAAACGACAATGCGAAAGGAATCCTTTCTGTGAATATGCATTCCGAAGGAAAATATGCCGAAGAATTAGCAGTTAAATTCCCTGGAACCAAATTAGGCTGGAGTGATAATCTTCTTAAAAATCCGGATTCATTAACGTCAGAAGATATCTATCCTGTGATGAATGGAAACTTTGTTTTCAAACACGCTGTTACAAGATTTCCGGAAAGTATTCTGGAAGCTCTTGGAAAAGCAGGAAAGTCTATTGAAGACCTGGACTTATTAATTCCTCACCAGGCCAATATCAGGATTGCACAGTATGTTCAGCAATTGCTGAAATTACCGGACGAAAAGGTCTTTGTAAATATCCAAAAATATGGTAATACCACCGCAGCCTCTATTCCGATCGCTTTGAGCGAGGCTATTTTGGAAGGCAGGATGAAACGTGGTGATCTGGTTTGTATGTCGGCTTTCGGAAGTGGTTTTACCTGGGGCAGTGTTTTGTTCGAATATTAATTCAAAACGAATCAAAGATTCCGTTAAATATCCAAACTTGTGTAAAAATCAACTCTGATCGATTCTGTAATTTTATTACTGATATTTAAATTTAAAGTTTTAGAATTCATTGTATTGTTAGCAAATTAATCTGGTAGCATAATTGCAGATGGATAAGATAGATAATTTAAAATCGTATTTTTGAATTAAATAAAAATCGATGAAATCGAAGATTAAAGAATTCCAACATAAAATAAACTAATAATGAGTAAAAAACTCTCACATATTTTATCATTAGGGATTTTCTCAACATTATTGTTTTCTTGTGCTACTGTACACGATAGACTGAACACAGGAACAGTCGTGAGAGACTGCACGGGAACGTATCTCAGAGTTGCAGAGAATGAAGATTACCTGATTTGTAATGCCGAAATTCTAGAATCCAAAAAAGATGGCGAAAAAGTGTCACTTGTTTATGATTACACCAAAGAATGTAAAGAAAGAGACGGCAAAATAATGTGTATGATGTACCACGAAAGCAAAGGGATGATCAGAGTCAAAAGTGTTAAATAAGCTGTTTCATTTTATAGCGACTTATATTTGTTAAATTTGCCTTGTGAAGGACTATTATTATTTTCTCGGGATTAGCCAGGATGCTTCTGCAGAAGATATCAAAAAAGCCTACAGGAAGCTCTCACTGAAGTATCATCCTGATAAAAATGATAATGATGATTTCTTTTCAGAACGATTCCGGGAAGTTCAGGAGGCTTATGAAACACTGACTGATATCGACAGAAGAAAACTCTATGATCAGAATCTCAGCAGCCAGCGGAGAAATATAAAAAGCATTCTTCCTCCTAAAATCAAAAGTTTTTCTGCGAGTAAAATCCGCGCGCAGAAAGGCGAAGAAATTACCGTTTACTGGAATACTTATGATGCAGATCTGGTAAAAATAATACCTTTTGGTTTGGAAAAACCTAACGGCGAACGGACTATCCGGATTACGGAATTCGATTCTCAAGGCAAATTTCAGATCTTACTTCACGCCACCAATACGGTTCTTCATAAAACAATTGTCCAGGGCATCACGATAACTGAAATGATGGAAACCGAATCTAGCTCTAATGATAAAGAGCTTCAGAATAATCCATCAAAATCGTCACAAAAAGCTCCAAAAAAAGAAAACCAATCTAAAAGACTGGTTTCTGTACTTATATTTTTAGCGTTGGCAGTTATGATCATCTGGCTGATATTTAGCTGATTTTTGCACGTCCTGGACATTTTTTACATCGCTTTCCTTTCTTGAATTTTTTACAGCATTTTTTCTTGTCGCAATACATCATTTCATCACTTCGGTAAGCCGGAGCCAAAGGTGCAATCTTGAAAGCTATAACTGTTGGAATCATAGCTGCAAATATAAGTTAATTTAGAATAAATACAAATTGAATTATCGAAATAATTATTCTTATTAATTGTTTTTATTTTAAATAAGGCTTCATCACCTCTGTCCAGAGTCTGTAACCTTCCGGTTTCATATGGAGCATATCTTCCAAGAAAATATCAGTTCTCACATTGCCGTTCTGGTCATTCATAACTTTTGTGATGTCAATGAACTTTGCCTTTTTTTGAGTCTTAAGGTAGGATTCTATGGCTTCATTGAGTTCTTTCATCTGTGGCCAAAACTCTTGACGGCTTGGGGAATATTTGATAGAAACATACGCTACGGGAACTTTTGGATACTTTTGCCGGATCTTTCCGAAAAATATTTTGAATCTTTCCAAAACTTCTGCTGTAGTAGGGTAATCCGTTGCAATATCATTTTCTCCGCAGTAAATAATGATTTGTCTTGAATTATATGGGTTTAATAACTCATCAGAATAATTATTAAGATCTAATAATCTGGAGCCGCCGAAGCCTCTGTTGATGATGGTTTTTCCTGGAAAATAGTCATTTACATCTTGCCAGTAAGTAAAAGAGGAACTTCCTACAAATAGAATCGGTTTCTTTGGAATCCCGTTCGTTTCATCTGTTTTTTTGAATTCCTGAATCTCTTTCCAATATGGTTTTTCCTGAGCAAATAACAGAATGGAATTTATCATCAGTCCCAATAAAAAAAGACCTTTCAGAAGTTTTTTACAATGTTTCATTTTTAAATTTTTTTTGAATTTTCAATATAAAAAAAATCAGCTGCCAAAGCAACTGATTTCAGTTTTTTAAATAATTGTTTAAAATTTAATCAATGATAAATTTTGTATTCAGTTCTCCTGTTTTCAAGATATAAATACCTTTTGGAAGATTATTCAATTGGATTGTATTTCCATTTTGGAAAGGATTCTCAATGGTCTGAACATTTTGTCCCACAGTATTATAAATGAATGCTTTCTTGAACTGTTTCAGATCCTTGTCTCCGCTCACGTAGATCACGTTTCCTTTTACAGGATTCGGAGCGATAGTCAGATTTTTGGAGAAAGAAGCGTCATCTACCGCCATTACCGTTCCCCAGATTCTGGTTACATACTCGGGATTATCTACGTAAGGATTTCTGTTTCCCTGATAATTATAAACGGCATTATTCCTGTCAATTTCTTTTTGAGAAACCGGATCCTGCTGATGCCAACGCAAAAGCATTGACAGAAATGGCTCGCCAAATACCTTGAACGTAGATCCATCGTACATGGCATAATTGAATGTTGTAATTCTCGACTGGTACCTCGTTGCAAAATAAAGATAGATTCTTGCGATATCTCCTTTGAACTCATTAATGGGTTCGAAAACAGTTCCGGAATATCCGTTAAGTTTACTGCTTCCTAATTTAGACCCATTCAGTGATGTCCATGTTGCTGAGGCTACTTCTCCATAGGGCCAGTTACCTCTTTTCTCATTCACTTGATAATCCGTTGCCAGGATGTGATGATAATCGTTGTGCATCGGAGGAACTTCTCCGCCGAAAGTTGATCTTGGGATTGTGTGTTCTCTGTTATAGCAAGTTCCTTCCGGTCCATTGCTGGATCCGCATTGATTGGTTACTATAGTATAATTATAAGGATCCGGACCTGCAGGATTTTCAGAATAGATGTCTAGAACCGTATTGTCATTTTCATAATATTTGTCACGGTCTGCAGTGCTGAAAACAGTCCATCCGTAGCCTCTGTCCTGATGACCCTGGGTAATGATCTGACTTAATTTAGTTTTAAGATCTGCACCAGTAAGACCTTCTGTACCATTGTAATAACCTGTAGGGATCTGCGCATTAGTAATGCCAAATACGCCAACAAAAAAAGTAAAAATATATTTTTTCATATCAAAATATTGGACATTAAAGTTAAATATTTTTTTCAAAACAAATTGAACAAATGTAAATCTTCAATAACAGTAAAAAACAAAAAGCAGAGAATTTTCTCTGCTTCTGTAGTAAGTTAGTGTATAGTAAAGTAATTATTCTACGATGAATTTGGTATTCAGTTCTCCTGTTTTCAGGATATACACACCTTTTGGAAGGTTATTCAGCTGGATGGTATTGCCATTTTGGAATGGATTTTCAATCGTCTGAACATTTTGTCCTACCATATTGTAGATCATTGCTTTTTTGAATTGTTTCAAATCCTTGTCTCCGGTAATATTTATTTTATTTCCTTTTACAGGATTTGGAGCAATGGAAAGATTCTTGGAAAAAGAAGCATCATCTACCGCTAACGGAGAACTACCCCATATTGCAGTAACCCATTCCGGATGATCTACAAATGGATTTCTGTTTTTTTGATGTGCATAAGCTGCATTATTTCTCACAATTTCTCTTTCGGAAACCGGATCCTGCTGGTGCCATAACAAAAGAAGGTTGAGTTCCCAGGTTTGCAGACCTTGTTCTGGATTGGAGGGATTAAGGATATTACCGCTGGTAAAACCGGATAATCTGGTTTGATATCTGGTTACAAAGTACAGAAGACATCTTGCAATATCGCCTTTGAATTCGTTGATAGGCTCGAATACAGTTCCAGAGTAGCCTGGAGATGTGTTGGGTCCTACTTTTGATCCGTTCTTGGAAGTGAAGGAAGGATTGGAAACCTTGCCGAATGGATAATTGCTTCTCATTCCGTTCACTTTACCATCCGTTGGGAGAATGTGAAGAAGATCGGAAACCATAGGGCTTGCAGATTTGAAAAGACTCTGCGGAACAGTGTGTTCCCTGTTATAGCAGTCACCTTCATTACTGTAGTTACCGCATTTTTTTTGCCCGTGGATAAATTTGTAAGGATCTGGACCCGTAGGATTTTCAGAATAGATATCCAGTACAGAACCGTCGTTTTCATACCATTTATCCGTATCAGAACTTGGATAAGCATCATAAAGATCATCATAGCTCTTGGTCTGGTAACCGGCAGAGATGATCTCTCCAAGTTTTGTTTTAAGGGCATAACCGCTTAGATTGTTGACTGAGGAATAATATCCTGTAGGCTCCTGGGCATTAATGAACCCAAACAATCCAGCAAATAGAATAAAAAAACATTTTTTCATTTTTCAAAAAATTAAGGGCGGTAAATGTATAAAATATCCTGATAATTAATGTGAAATAATTATTAACATTATAGATTGATTTTTTTGTAATCAGATCAATATTTTGAAATATTAATAAATTCTTCAAATTATAAGGGGTAAATTTGAAATTTTAGATAAAATTATCTGAAAATTATGGATTTTAAATAATGAAGAAATTCTGGAATGAAAAACAGTGTTTAATTTTCTGTAATGTATCTTCTGTTGATCTTGGAAAATATAAATGAGATCGTTAAGCCAAAGAATAAGGCAATTCCTGCAACAATAAAATAATTAATCAATTCAATCTTTACCGGGAATGCCAGCGTCTCACTTGCTTTGAACCAGCCAGTGTAGATTTGTAGCCAGCTCACAACCGATCCGATCACTAGTCCACACAGAATTCCTAATGATACAATCAGAATTCCTGTAAAGAAATAGATCATTCTCAGGTTGGTCATATTAAATCCCAATGCGATAAGAGATTTTGCCTGTTCTTTTTTATCCAGTTGCAGTATGGTAATAGCGCCGGCAAGATTAAAAGTGGTAATGAAAATAACCAGTCCAAAGATAAGGTAAATCATCAGTTTTTCTGTGTTGATCATTTTCCAGAATGCCGCATTCTCTTCTGATTTGGTCTTGATCACGATTTTATCACCCAGCGTTTTGGCAAGTGAACTTTTTACCAGCTCTGCGTTGAGGGGATTTTTCAGTTTAATGACAATCTGATACGATACGGATTTTGGAAGATCAAGAAGCTGCTGTGCCAGTTCAATAGGCGCAATAATGTAGTTATCCAACTGATCATTTCCGGGAAAAACGCCGCTTACGTAAATGTCCTTTTTATTGAAAATATCATTTTCCTGCTGGATAATACCTTTCCCGGGTTTTGGCATCAGGATGGTCGCAAAATCCTGACTGGAGTTTACAGGAAGAGAAAGTCTGTTGTCCAGACCGTTTTCCATCACAACCTCATTGCTGTATTTGAAATCCGGATATTTTCCGTAAAAGATATTTTTGTCAATCGGGTTTACGCTGGTGTATGCAGAATCTACACCTCTGAGATAAGCGATTTCGCCATTGTCCTTGTAGCCGAGGTAGACTTTTTCTTCAATAACTTTGGAAAAATGGGCAATGTCCTGATGCTGCTGGAGCGTCTTCCGGATTTTGTCCATATCCGGCAACACCTTTCCGGTTTTGCTTTTTATCGTGAGATCAGCATGCAGGTTGGCAATCATGTCTTTATTAATTTCTTCCAGCCCGGAAAAAACCGAAATAATGATAAACATTGCAGCCACAGCAGCCACCATCGCAAACGCAGCAAGCCACGTGATGAAGGTCACAGCTGTACTTCCTTTCTTGGAAATCAGGTAGCGTGATGCTATGTAAAAAGCATTTTTCAATCGCGCAGTGTATTACAGGATTGGGTTATCGCCTTCGCCTTTCAGTTCGCGTTCTATCCTTTCCACATCATCCAGCGTTGTATCCAGATAGAAGGCCAGCTGCGGAATGATGCGCACTTGTTTTCCCATCTTCTGTCCGATGTAGTTCCGGTAGTATGCATTATTATCACTGATTTCCTTCATAATAGGTTTACGAAGTTCTGCAGGGAAAATGCTGAGATATATTTTTGCGATGCTGAGATCGGCAGTAACTTTTACATCAGAGACAGAAACCAGAAAACTGTTTTGTTTGCTTTCCGATGCTTGTTTGCGGAAGATTTCCGCCATATCTTCCTGTATGATCTGTGCTACTTTTCTTTGTCTGTTGCTTTCCATAAGTTTTGCAAATTTAGTGATTTATTACAGATAAAAAAGATTTGAAAATGGAGGATTATAAGTTAGTCCAAAAGCCAGATCAAAGCCTGTTTCAGTTCTCGTTTCCAATAGGTTTCGGAATGCGTTCCGTCTTCATCTATTTTGACAGCAATATTTTTCTCAGGTACCGATTTCCTTAATAACAGATTATCAATGTTTTCTATTTCTGATGTCATTGTTTCATCTTCATTTTTGCCAGCTACGAAATAGAATTTTGAATTTCTGAGATTATTTCGATTTTTGTGGAGATAAGTTTTCAAATCCTTGGAAACAAACCAAAATGCAGGACTGAAAATGCCGGCTTTTCCGAAAATATGAGGATATTTCACAGCAGCATACAGAGAAATTAATCCGCCCATAGAACTTCCCATTATCACGGTTTTGGAAGCTTGTTTTTGTGTTCTGTAGTTTTTATCGATATATGGTTTCAGGGTTTTGATAAGAAAATCTACGTACAAATTACCTTCACCTGTGGTCTTATATTTTTCATTATTCCAGGGAGAATATTCTGCCAGTCGGGTTTCTCCGCCATTATCAATTCCGATGACGATGGCAGATTTTCCGGTTTCTTCATAGAGTTTATTCTGTGTTTCGTCCACGCTCCATTCACCGGAAAAGCTGGTGTAATCGTCAAAAAGATTCTGTCCGTCGTGCATGTAAATTACTGGATATTTTTTACCGGAAGTTTCATAATCGGGCGGGAGATAGATCCAGATCTTTCTTGTGGTTTTAAGCTGGGGAATTTTAAAGTTTTCGCTCAGGATTTTGACGTTGTGAGTTGTAGTGTGGCGTTTTTCTTTGGGTTGATTCCAGCCGTGGATCTGTATTTCTATAATTTTATCGGTAACTGTATTTTCGATGTTACGATTAGCAATTGGATTCCCGGATTCATCGGTTTCTGCAGTATCCCAATTTCCCTGTGTGATTTTATATTCCAATTTCTGAGTTGAGTTTGGAATGGTCAGCATATAAAAACCGTCTGCATTTTTCCTGAATTCCATTTCGTTGTCATTCGGATTCCAGTTATTCATATTAGAAGCCAGAAAGAGTTTTGTATTCTCGGCTGTGTTCTGCGGGAGTTTTATGATTTTAATGGTAATCTGCCCGGTCATCATCAGGCTGAAAATGATAAAAAATAAGATCAATGATCTCGCAGGGAAACGGAATTTCATTTTTTTATGAGGTTAAATTCAAATATAATTAATTCTCTGTTATGAAGTCATTAACATTTATGAAAAATTTAAGTCCCGAATTTCAAATTAGTTTTTAAAGGTTTTGTAAATTTGAAACGCTTTAATTGATTTCTTATCAAGAAGAAATTATAATACAAATCAATTTTTATAATGACAACAAAATACGAACAAATCCCAAGTTCTCTCTTCGTAAAAAACAGAAAAAAATTCGCTGAAAAATTATTGCCAAAATCTTTAGCTGTTTTCAATTCAAACGATATATATCCCATCAGTGCAGATTCCACAATGCCATTTCAGCAGCACCGGGACATATTTTATCTAAGCGGAGTGGATCAGGAAGAAAGTATCTTGGTGATTTTTCCGGATGCTTATCTGGAGGAGAATCGTGAAATATTATTTCTAAGAGAAACCAATGATCATATCGCCGTTTGGGAAGGTGAAAAATTAGATAAGCAACAAGCTTTTGAAACTTCGGGAATCAAAACGGTTTATTGGCTCAGCGACTTTGATAAAGTTTTCAAATCATTGATGTATGAAGCGGAAAATGTTTATCTGAACAAAAATGAGCACTACAGAAATGCTGTAGAAACGGAACTGAGAGAAGACCGCTTTATTAAAAAAGTGCAAGCGGATTTCCCAATGCACAATTACAAGAGAAGCAATCCGATTCTCCAGCGTTTGAGAAGTATCAAAGAACCGGAAGAATTAGCCTTGATTCAAAATGCATGTAACATTACAGAAAAAGGAATCCGTAGGTTGCTGAATTTTATTAAACCGAATGTTTGGGAATACGAGATTGAAGCAGAACTTCTCCACGAATTTGTAAGAAACAGAAGCAAAGGTTTTGCCTATACACCAATTATTGCGAGCGGAAATAATGCCAATGTTCTTCACTACATCGCCAATAATATGCAATGCAAAGATGGCGATGTGATTCTTCTGGATGTAGGTGCAGAATATGCCAATTATTCCAGTGATCTAACGAGAACAATTCCTGTGAACGGAAAATATTCTGCAAGACAAAAGGAAATTTACAATTCGGTTTTGAAATGTAAAGTTGAAGCTGAAGACAGATTGGTTGCAGGAAATAACTGGTACAGATTCCATAAAGAAATGGGTGAAGTTTACACTTCCGAACTATTACAGCTGGGCTTAATTGATAAAGCTGATGTTCAGAACGAAGACCCAAAATGGCCAGCTTATAAGAAATTTATGATGCACGGAACATCGCATCACATGGGATTGGATACGCACGATTATGGGATCTTAACAGATGATTTTGTTGAGAATATGGTTTTTACAAACGAACCTGGATTCTATATTCCTGCCGAAGGATTTGGAGTTAGAATTGAAGATGATTATGTGATCCAGGCATCCGGAAAGCCATTCAATTTAATGGCAAATATTCCTATTACTGTTGAAGAAATCGAAGATGTGATGAATGCTTGATTTGAAATTTAATTCAAAACATAAAAATCCCGAATATCATTTGATTTTCGGGATTTTATTATTCTGATTGGAATGATGTTATTTTTTGAAAAACTCCATCAGATCAAGATAATTTTTCTGATTCACGCCGTGTCCGCTCATATATTCTCTGAAAGAAAAATAGGCGCTCAGATCGTATAAAATTTCCGCCGCTTTACGTCCCCAGTCAATTGGAATTACAGCATCTTCCATCCCGTGGGAGATGAAGAAGCGAAGATTTTCGTATTTCTTTTTGTCTTTTACAATGTTTTTCAGCATTTTTTCTTCAGGAAAAGAGCTTAGGCAAGCAACTTTTGAAAACAGATCTGGATATTGTAATGCTAATGAATAAACGATCATTCCACCTTGGCTGAAACCACAAAGATGCGTAGGATTATTGATTAATCCATATCTGTTGGTAATGGCCATTATGTTTTCCATTACAGTTTTTACGGCTTCATTACTTTCGGTTTCTTCAATAAAATTTTCGGCACTGTTGAAATCAATTTCAAACCAGGCAAATCCTCCGTAGTTTGAATTTTTCGGTGCCCGGAAACTTACCACGAGCCAATCTTCCGGCAAGGTCGGCACGAAGCTGAAGAGATCTTCTTCATTACTTCCATAACCGTGCAGCATAAATAAAATCGGCGTTTCCGGCGTGATATTCTGAGGTTCCCGTACGAGGTATTGTAATTCCATAGGCTGCAAATTTAAAGGTTTTCTGTCGATATTAAATCATCATGACCAACATTGTTACAAGATAAAAATCTGTATTTTTGCGGCACAAAAATTTCTATTTATCAATGGACAAAATACCTAGTGTAGATCTGCGTGATTTCCTTTCGGACAACCCGGAACGCAAACAGAAATTTGTAAATGAAATCGGAAAAGCTTACGAAGAAATTGGTTTTGTAGCCCTGAAAGGTCATTTCCTGGACGATAAGCTTGTGAGTGAATTGTATGACGAAGTGAGAAACTTTTTTGAACTTCCTGCAGAAACGAAACTGAAGTATGAAATTCCCGGAATTGGCGGTCAGCGCGGCTATGTAGGATTCGGAAAAGAAACGGCGAAAGGCTTTAAAAAAGGTGATTTGAAAGAATTTTGGCATTTCGGACAATATGTTTCGGAAGATTCAAAATATAAAAACCAATATCCGGACAATGTGATCGTGGAAGAACTTCCCAAGTTCAATCAAGTGGGTAAGGAGACTTACCAGATGCTGGAGAAAACCGGTAAATATGTTTTGAGAGCTTTGGCTTTATATCTCGGTTTGGATGAGTTTTATTTTGATGATAAAATCGCGGAAGGAAATTCTATCCTGAGACCAATTCATTATCCGCCAATCACGGAAGAACCGGATGATGCAGTGAGAGCAGCAGCGCACGGCGATATTAATCTGATTACACTTTTAATGGGTTCTCAGGGAAAAGGTCTTCAGGTTCAGAATCATAACGGAGACTGGATTGATGCCATTGCAGAATCGGATGAACTGATGATTAATGTAGGCGATATGTTGTCAAGACACACTAATAATAAGTTAAAATCTACGATTCACAGAGTAGTAAATCCGCCAAGAGAATTGTGGGGGACTTCCAGATATTCGATTCCGTTCTTTATGCATCCGATAAGTGATATGCGTCTTGATGCGCTTGAAAATTGCGTGGATGAAAACAATCCGAAATTATATCCCGATGCTACAGCAGGCGAGTTTTTAAGAGAAAGATTGATTGAATTAGGTTTGATAAAAATCTGATTGTTTTTTTTTTGAATGATATTAACTCACATCTTGAAAGGGATGTGAGTTTTATTTTATGTTTAAAGTCTTAGGATTTTGACTGCCGTGTCTGATGGTCAAAATGTACAGTGTATTATTGATGAATTCATAATAAAGAAGATATTTATGAATAACTTTTATATATACATTTGGTATATCAGTTTTTCTTCCAATTTTTGGCTGTTCAATAATCAAATTTAATTGTGATTCAATCAGGGAATTTAATTTTAAACTGAAATTATTAGATTTATTTCTTTCAATCCAATATTGCAAAATCTCAATAAGTTCCTTTTTTGCTTTGACGGTCCAAATTATTTTTTCAGCCATTCCTTGATTTCTTCTTGAACAATGTCATTGGATAAAGTTTCTCCATTATCAATTTGATATCTGGCTTCGGAAATTGCTTGTTTTTCATTTTCAGATGTAATATAAATTGATTCGTCAGATTGAAACTTCAACTGCAATAACAATTCTTTAAGCCTAACTTTATCGCTTATATTCGTGATCTGATTAATTAAATCTAATTTTAATTCTGCAGTATTCATAACTCTAAATCTTGATATAAAATTATAAAATAAATTTGACTTTTATTGCGAACAATTAGAATCATTAATTCACATTTTTGCAAGTCAAAATTTTTTATTTACATTGGCAAGCAAGAATTAAGAATGAAAAATTTACAGTTAATCGGGTTGTTTTTGGTTGTGGCAGGCAGTTTTTTGCCTTTGGTTCATATCCCGATCGTTGGAAACTGGAACTATTGGAAAGTTGATCATACACTTGCGATGGCGGTTTGGGGATTTTCTTTACTGGCGCTGGTTTTCATCTTAATCGATAAAAGTAAATGGGTGAAAATAATAGCATTTTTAATGATTTTGCTTTTTGTTTTCACAATTGTTGCTGTTAAGTTAAAATCTTTGGATTATTTCAGTTTTTTGCCCTTCAAATCCTGGCAATCTACATTTGCAGGAATCGTGAAATTGTCGTGGGGCTGGTTCATTGAATTTTTGGGAGCAGTAATTATTTTAATAGCATCAAGAAAAATAAATAAACCACAAAAGACAAAAAAGAAAATTTAAAAATTAATATTTAGAAGAACAAAAAAAATAATTCTAAAAACATTTCTTTTGTTGCTTTTGAAAAGCTTAAAACGAATAATCTTTTGTGACTTTTGTGGTTTCTAAAAAATAAATATCAAAACAAAAAATTAAAAATATTATGAAAGAAGTATTCATTGTATCAGCAGTCAGAACACCAATGGGAAGTTTTATGGGAAGTCTTTCGGGCGTTCCGGCAACACAATTGGGAACTGCTGCGGTAAAGGGAGCTTTAGACAAAATCAACCTTGACCCAAGTTTGGTTCAGGAAATTTATATGGGAAATGTCTTGCAGGCTGGCGAAGGTCAGGCTCCGGCAAGACAAGTTGCTCTGGGTGCAGGTTTGTCAAATCATACACCTTCTACAACCATCAATAAAGTTTGTGCTTCCGGGATGAAAGCGGTAACAATGGCGGCTCAGGCAATTAAAGCTGGAGATGTGGATATTATCATTGCCGGCGGAATGGAAAATATGTCAAGCGTTCCTCATTATCTGGATGGCAGAAATGGCGTGAAATTAGGTGATATCAAAATGCAGGACGGTCTTATCAAAGACGGTTTGACTGATGTTTACAACAAAGTTCATATGGGCGTTTGTGCTGAGATGTGCGCTTCCGAATACAATATCACAAGAGAGGAGCAGGATGCATTCGCCATTCAGTCTTATAAGAGATCTGCGGCAGCCTGGGAAGCTGGAAAATTCAAAGATGAGGTGATTTCTGTAAGTATTCCACAAAGAAAAGGAGAACCTATCATTTTCTCAGAAGATGAAGAATATAAAGCGGTTAAATTCGATAAAATTCCAGCTTTGCCAACGGTTTTCCAAAAAGAAAATGGAACGGTTACAGCGGCAAATGCTTCCACGTTGAATGACGGCGCTTCTGCTTTGATTTTAATGTCAAAAGAAAAAATGGAAGAATTAGGATTGAAGCCATTAGCTAAAATCATTTCTTATGCTGATGCTGCTCAAGAACCTGAAAAATTCACAACAGCACCGGCAAAAGCTTTACCTATAGCTTTGAAAAAAGCAAATCTGAAAACAGATGATATCGATTTCTTCGAGTTCAATGAAGCGTTTTCTGTGGTTGGTTTAGCGAATAATAAAATCCTTGGTCTAGATGATTCTAAAGTGAATGTAAATGGAGGAGCAGTTTCTCTTGGTCACCCACTGGGAAGTTCTGGCTCCAGGATTATTGTAACGCTAATTAACGTTTTGAAACAGAATAGCGGAAAATATGGAGCTGCAGCGATTTGTAATGGCGGCGGTGGTGCAACAGCGATTGTTATTGAGAATTTACAATAATTCTTAATTATAATATTGAAAACCCTTTCAGAGTTTAGAACTTTGGAAGGGTTTTGTATTAAATAATTGTTATTGGAATCATTTTTTTAATCATTAATGTAATTCCTTTTTTTATTTTTGTCCAAATAATATATTTCCAATGTCCGAAATAGAAAAAACAACCACAGAAAACTCTATAAAGAATAATCCGAAAATAATGCGCGCCTGGGCATTGTATGACTGGGCAAACTCGGTTTATTCACTGGTAATTACATCCACCATTTTCCCGATTTATTACTCGATTCTTACCACAGCTTATGAAAAAGATGAGTATGTGAAAGAAACAGGACAATGGATAAAAGTTCCAGTAAGGAATTTAATTAAAATCTTTGGCAAAGAATATCAACCGGATGCGGTTTATGGATATTCATTGACGCTTTCATTCGTAATTGTGGTTTTACTATCGCCGATTTTGTCGTCTTTGGCAGATACGATTGGAAATAAGAAATCATTCCTTCAGTTTTTCTGTTATCTGGGTGCAACATCTTGTATGGGATTAGCAATGTTTACAGGAATGGGAACGGTTTGGCTGGGATTATTATTCAGCATCACAGCGAGTGTCGGTTTCTGGGGAAGTTTGGTGTTTTACAATTCCTTTTTGCCAGACATCGCAACGCCAGATAAGCAAGATGCGCTTTCGGCTAAAGGTTATGTTTACGGCTATATCGGTTCTGTGATTTTGGTTGTGATTTGTCTGGTTCTGATTCAGGTTTGCGCAAAAGATGCTAATCAGGCAAAAATATATACACGTGTTTCCTTTCTTCTTACCGGAGCGTGGTGGTTTGGTTTTTCGCAATATACGTTTAAACATTTGCCACAATTCGGTCAGGTTAAAGAGCAATTACCAAAAGATCTGGTGTTGCTGAATTATAAGAATATCTTCAAAAGTCACTCGGAGCAGGGTGGTTTTGTCGAGGTGTTCAAAGATAACATCAGCTTTTATATTGACATTGTAAAACAGAGTTTCAAAGAACTTTTCAAGGTTGGAAATCATCTTTTCGGAGACAAAAATCTTAAATATTTTCTTACCAGCTTTTTCTTTTACAGCGTCGGGATGCAGACCATTTTCCTGATGGCAACACTATTCGGGAAGAGTGAGATCAATATGGCTCAGGATAAATTGATAATGACATTGTTATTAATCCAAATAGAAGCAATTATTGGCGCATTATTCTTTTCTTGGTTATCTAAGAAAATAGGAAACAAAAATGTGATTAGCATAACCGTTGCAATGTGGATTGGCGCTTGTCTTGCTGCTTATTATCTGAACAAGGAAAATCCAAATGTTGAATATCAATTCTATGGTGTCGCTGCTGTAATTGGTTTAGTGATGGGCGGTTTGCAGGCAATGTCCAGGTCAACTTATTCCAAATTGCTTCCAACGGATTCTATGGACAATACAACGTATTTCAGTTTCTATGACGTTTTGGAAAAATTGGCGATTATCCTTGGAACCTTCATCTTCGCCACATTGATCGAACATTACAACAATATGCGATTCGCAGCCTTATCAATGAGTATTTTCTTTGCTTTAGGATTGGTATTCATTCGTTTTCTTAAGGTTAAAAATAATACCAAATAATAACTGTTTTGAAAGTGTTAAGTTTCGCATTTTTATTTCTTTTTACAATTTTAAGTGCTCAAAAACCGGTTGTTGAGGATTTGAAAATCGGTCAAAAAGTAACTTTAGAGTCTAATATTCTGAAAGAAAAAAGAATATTGAATATCTACCTTCCACAGAATTATGATAAGACCAGATCTTATCCTGTGATGTACATCCTGGACGGAAGTATGAATGAGGATTTTCTTCATTTGGTAGGACTTCATCAGTTTTTTAATCTGCAATTCAAAATGCCGGATTTTATTATTGTCGGGATTGAAAATGTTGATAGAAAAAGAGATTTCACGTTCCATACAGATTTGAAAGACTTACAGCAGGATTATCCTACGACCGGGCATTCGGATAAATTTATTCAGTTTGTTGAAGAAGAATTACAACCTTACATCGATAAAAATTATAAGACTGATAAAACTAAATATCTTATTGGTCAATCATTAGGAGGATTGGTTGCAACAGAAATTTTGTTGAATAAACCGCAGCTTTTCACGCATTATTTCATCATCAGTCCAAGTCTTTGGTGGGATGACGAAAGTCTTTACAATGAAGCTTCAAAGCTCATTTCTCAACAGAAAGATGAAGAAAGGTTTGTTTATATTTCTGTTGGGAAGCAGGAACATCCTATGATGGTAAAAGAAGCGGACGGACTATATCAGATTCTTAAAAATTCCGGAAAAAAGAATTTGAAATTAGAATATAAATTAATGACAGACGATGACCACGCCACCATTTTGCACAAAAGTGTCTACGAAGGTTTTCTGAAATTATTTCCGCCTAAAGATTAATTTTGAATTATTAATAAAAAATTAAAATTTCGGTGCATTATTTGATAATAGTTGAATAGTTTATTTTTTGTAAATTTGCATTATAAAACACTTTATGAATAACCCTTTATTTTACGCAAAAATTCTTTTGTTCGGTGAGTACGGTATCATTGAGGATTCTCAAGGTCTTACTTTACCTTACAGCTTTTATAAAGGAACATTGAAATTCTCGGATCTGGATAACGATTTTGAAAAAAAATCAAACCAATCTCTGGAAAAATATTCCAAATATCTTTCTGATTTAGAATTGCCTTCAGAATATCAGCTGGATGTTAAATCTTTTCAAAAAGATATCAGGAAAGGTTTATTCTTTGATTCTAACATTCCTCAAGGTTACGGTGTTGGAAGTTCCGGTGCTTTGGTAGCTGCGATTTTTGAGAAATATTCAGTAATCAAAAGAAATCCTGAAATGATTTCTAAAGACGAACTGAAAGACTTAAAAGTTATTTTTGGACAATTGGAAAGTTATTTCCACGGTAAAAGTTCAGGAATTGACCCGTTGATTTGCTATATGAATCTTCCGATTCTGATAGAAAGCAAAGAAAGTGTGGACAAAGTTTCTATCCCAAAAGAAGAATTGGGCAAAGGCGCCATTTTCTTGATCGATTCTGGTATAACTGGCGAAACCGGACCAATGATTCAGATTTTCTTTGAAAAATTGAAAAACGAAGGTTTCCGTAAAACTTTGAAGGAAGAATTCATCCGTTACAATAATGCTTGTATCGATGCTTTCCTGAAAAAGGATATGAATCCGTTTTTCCGTAATCTGAAAAAATTATCGGTTTGGGCATACGAGCATTTCCGTCCGATGATTCCGGAAAATCTTTTCAATGTTTGGAAAACAGGTTTGGATTCAAATGCTTATTATCTTAAACTTTGCGGAAGCGGGGGAGGAGGTTATATTCTTGGTTTTGCAAAAGACTATGCGAAAGCCGAAGAGATGCTGGAAGGATTCCATAAAGAAGTGATTTACAGATTTTAATCAAATTAGTAATAAAGATAAGTCTTCGACTCCGCTCAGACTGACAGCTCTAAATTATAGTTAGCATTAGCGTTGTCACACTGAGCGGAGTCGAAGCGTATAAAGCACAGTAATTAAAATGACAAACGAAGCAAAACCGACTTCACGAAATGCTCTTTACCGTATTTCTCAGTTGATGGGTTTTCTTTTGGGCGCTCGTTTTTTTGTGACAGTTTTGCTCACTTTTGCGCTTTATGTTTCCACATTTTTCTTATTCAACAGAGAGGAGAGTTTCAAAGACTTTGTTTTTGATTATAAAGTTCACTCCATTATCATTTGTTCCGTTCTCAGCATCTTAGCAGGCGGAATTATCAATCGGTTTTATGACAAAGAAAAAGATCAGCTCACAAAACCTTTCCGCTCCAGATTACAGAATTTTTTAAAGGAAAAATATTTCCTCACAGCTTATGTATTTCTCAATGCATTATCGCTTGGATTGGCATTTTTCGTGTCGCACAGAGTTTTTATTTTCTTCTTGATTTATCAGTTTTTGATGTGGTTTTACAGTCACAAGCTCAGCAAAATTATTGTACTTAATAATTTCATATTTGTCTCGCTTACGCTTTATCCGTTCTTCGGAATGCTGATTTATTATCAGACCTTTTCGCTCAAGATTTTATTTCTGGCTATTTTTCTTTTTCTAATGTTGTTCATTATCGATGTTACAAAAGATACATTGACGAAAAATGCTGATAAAATATTTGGTTATGAGACATTGGCAAACCGGTTTGGATTCAGAAATACAAGATCGATTTTGCTGGTTTTATTAATCATAACATTCATTGTTTCGCAGATTCTAAGTATTGGGATTGGTTTCAAAAACATTATGGCTTGGTATTTTTTATTAACAGCTATTGTAATTATGGGAACAGTTTATATGCTGTTCAGAAACCAGAAAAATGACAAATTTAAGTCGCTCAATCTTCTCAGATTATGGATTTTCATAGGGATTTTAGCAATGCTGTTTGATGGAATCTTTCATAAATATCCTTGGCTGATATAAGTTTTATTTTCGCTTTTATCTTATTTTTTCATCATAAACAGAAATAATTATTTACATATTCCTGTTTTTTCTGTAACAAATTTCCCTTATGATTACTAACTCTACAGAGCAATAAAAAAGATGGGTTCATCGGAAAAAGAATTTTTGGAAAAAATCGATAGGCACAAGGGAATCATTTTCAAGATTTCCAAAATGTACATGGATAATCGGGATGATCAGAATGACCTCTTCCAGGAAATCATCTATCAGGTTTGGAAGTCTTTTCACACCTTCGAAGGCAAAAGTGAATTTTCTACCTGGCTCTATAGAATTGCGCTCAATACAGCTATTATTTTCCTGAAATCTGAGAAAAGAAGAAGCTTCATCCGGAATGATGATGTCTCGCTCTACAAAATCAAGGAAGATGAATACAATTTTGAGGACGAACAAAATCTGAAAAGAATGTACGAGTGCATTCAGAAACTGAACCCGATTGATAAAGCTTTGATATTTTACTACCTGGAAGATTTTTCCGGAAAGCAAATGGCAGAACAGCTCGGGTTATCAGAAGGCAACGCAAGAGTAAAACTGAACCGGGCAAAGGAAAAGCTGAAAGAGCTTATCAATAAAGAAAATGCAAGAGCTACCGCCTGACAAAAAATCAAAATCATCAATCAACATCAACAATTAAAATATGGATCTAGATAATCTTAAAACACTTTGGAACAAGGAAGATATTTCTGATACACCGGAGATATCGCCTGATAAGCAGAGACAAATTCATCATCCGCTGCAGAGAATCCGGAAAAATATGCGGTGGGAATTCTGGTCTACCATTATTTTCCTGCCAATCATCCTGGTAGTAATCTGGTTTTTCCCGATACCTTTCCGTTTCAAGCTCTACATCGAAGTTCTGGTGGCTTCTATGGCGCTGGTAACCGCTTTTTTCTTCAGTAAATTTTTTAAATTGTATAAAGAAATCAATAATCCTGCTTTGGGAACCTATGATGCTCTGAAGGATCTCTTTCACCAGTTCGAACTCAATAAACAGTATTATCTCTCCTTTTACCTGAGTTTTGTCCCGTTTTTTGTTTGTGAGATCATTATCATAACAGAATCGATTCCTTACTCGCATCAATACACGGACGGATTATTAGCCGTGAAATTTATTATTTCGATATTATTTGGACTGTTCACACTCTATTTTTTAGGAAACTGGTGGTTCAAACATTTCTATGGAAAGTATATTGACAGAATCAAAAAACTGGTAGAAGAAATGAAACCTGATTAGATTGAATTATTAATATGTAAAAGCCTTGCAGTGCCTGTTCATGCCGCAAGGCTTTTTTAATTTCCATAAGCTGAAAATTTTTGTAAATTTGCGGACTTATGGGACAAATCCTGGCTATCGATTACGGAAAAGCAAGAACCGGAATTGCCGTGACAGACGATATGCAAATCATTGCAAGCGGACTGACCACGGTGGAAACTCCAAAACTGATGGATTTTCTGAAAACCTATTTTCAGGAAAATCAGGTAGATGAGATAGTGATAGGACTTCCCACAGATTTGAAAGGAAATATGTCCGACATTGAAACGGAGATTCAGAAATTTATTTTGGCTTTTGAGAAGGAATTCCCTGAGAAAAAAATCAATCGTCTGGATGAGCGTTTCACTTCCAAAATGGCTTCGTTTTTCATCAGCCAAAGCGGAAAAAATAAAAAACAGAGACAGGAAAAAGGATTGATTGACAAAGTAAGCGCAACGATATTGTTGCAGAATTTTTTAGACCAGAAAAGATGATTTTACCAATTAGAGCATTCGGAGATTCCGTTTTGAGAAAAAAGGCACACGATATTGATAAGGATTATCCCGAGCTACAGACTTTAATCGAGAATATGTTCGAAACAATGGCGGGAGCAAACGGAATAGGTCTTGCTGCGCCGCAGATTGGTCTGGACATCAGGCTTTTCATCGTAGATGTTTCACCGTTAGCTGATGATGAGGACTATGAAGATATTGCTGATGAATTGAAGGACTTCAAAAAGGTTTTTATCAATGCTAAAATCCTGGAAGAATCCGGGGAGGAATGGAAGTTCAACGAAGGTTGTCTCAGCATTCCGGAAGTTCGGGAAGATGTGAAACGTAAATCAACCATCAAAATAGAATATTACGATGAAAATTTCGTTAAACATACCGATACATTTTCGGACATCCGGGCAAGAGTCATTCAGCACGAATATGACCACATCGAAGGAATATTGTTTACAGATCACCTGAGTGCTTTGAAGAAAAAAATCGTAAAAGGGAAGCTACAGAAAATTGCAAACGGAGACGTGAGCGTGAATTATAAAATGAGATTTCCTAAGTAAATAGTACAACGTAAAATGTATAAAGTACAATGTAATTATTACAACCGACTTTGTACATTTGACAACCGACAATTATAAATTAGATTAAAGAAAATATACTAAAATGCAGTTAGAAAAAATTATTTCAATCTCCGGAAAACCGGGACTTTTCAAATTGGTTTCTCAGTTAAAGAATGGTTTTATCGTGGAGGACATCAGCACCAAGAAAAAAGCGAGCATCTCGAACTCCAGTCAGGTAAGTCTTTTGGATAACATCGCTATGTTCACATTTGATAAAGAAGTTCCTCTGTTCGAAGTTTTTGAAAATATTGCAAAGAAATACGACTACAAACCGACAATCAGCCACAAATCTTCCAGTGAGGAATTAAGAGCTTTTATGTCAGAATCACTTCCTAACTACGATTTGGAAAGAGTTTATGAGTCTGACATCAAAAAATTGGCTCAATGGTACAACTTGCTTCAGAAAGCAGGTTATATTACGCCTGAAAGTTTTGTGAAACCGGAGGCTCCGGCTGCAGAAGTGACCGAAGAACCTAAAACTGAGGAGAAAACTGAAAAAGCTGAGAAAAAAGCACCTGCAAAAAAGGCACCTGCAAAAAAAGCTGTCGAAAAAACAGAAGACGCTAAAGCAGAAAAACCTGCTGCAAAAAAAACTGCCGCTAAAAAAGCGACTAAGAAAGAAGATTAATAATTATCAATTTCTTTTTCTATCCCTAAAGGAAGAAGAATTGATTTTTAATTATGATCATATAATGCTCTCTCAGAAATTCATATTTTTGAGAGAGTTTTTATTATGAGAGTTATTTCTTTGGTTCCTTCGATTACGGAAACTTTGTTTGATCTGGGTCTGACGGTAGAAGACATTGTCGGCAGAACGAAGTTTTGCATTCATCCAAGCGATTGGGTTGATAAAGTCGAGATCATCGGTGGAACGAAAAATCTTAACATCAATAAAATTAAATTGCTCAATCCAGATCTTATAATTGCTAACAAAGAAGAGAATGTCAAAGAACAGGTTGAAGAACTGATGCAGGATTTCAAAGTTTTGGTTACCAATGTCGAAACGCTGGAAGACAATTACTATTTACTGAAGCAGCTTGGACATATCTTCGGGAAAGAAGAAAATGCGCAACATTTTAATCTGAAAACTTATGAAGCTTTTGATATTCAGAAATCTGAAAAACGTTTGAAAGTCGCTTATATGATTTGGAAAAATCCTTATATGACGATTGGTGGCGACACTTTTATTTCGAGGATTCTGGAAGAACTGGGTTTTGAAAATCTGTTTAAAAACCAAATACGATATCCTGAAGTTCAGTTGGAAGATCTGAAAGAAGCTGACTTTATTTTCCTTTCGTCAGAGCCTTTTCCTTTCCAGGAAAAACATATTGCTGAGATTAAAGAAGTTTGTCAAAATCAGAAAATTAAGATTGTGGATGGCGAAGCTTTTTCCTGGTACGGTACTCATCTTGCAAAGTGTGGGGAATATTATCGGAAGTTATCGGATGAGATTAACTTTCTCCGTTAGTTACCCATGATAATGTTAGATTTCGCTTCTGATTCTGCTTAATGTTTCCTGTGAAATTCCCAGATATGATGCAATCATTCCCAACGGCGCGCGCAAAATAATATCCGGATTTTCTTCTAAAATCAGCTTATATCTTTCCCTGGCAGTCATATGCTGGAGTGATACAATTCTTCCCAGCATCTGCGTCATCAGATTACCCAGAATATATCTGCTGAAGTTAGCGGCTGTAAGAGAGACGGAACATAATTTTTCTAATCTATCGTAGTTACAAGTGGTAATGATTGATTTTTCTATCGTCTCTATATTGTTCCTGGAAGGGTCGTTTTTAAAAATGGTATCAATGTTCGCAGTGATTTTTCCTTCGGAATAAAAATTAGTTGTTATATCTCTTCCATTTTCGTAGTAAAACATGCGCAGTAAACCTTGATCTACAAAAAAAATAGTTTTGTTATAATGATTTTGCTGACTCAGAAGGCTGCCTTTATCGAAAGTATGGGTTTCGCATTCTTCATAAAAAAACTTTTCTATCTCGGCATCTATTTTTAGATGTTTTCCTAGCTCCTGAAGAATTTTCATCGGTTATTTTTCAGTAAAAATACAAAAAATGAGCGTTCCAAAATCTGAAACGCTCACTAACAAACATGAAATGAAAACTTATGCTGAGCCAGTTTCCCGGTCTTCATAATCTTCTGCGATATGATACGTCTTGAATAAAAAGTGGATCTTAATCTTCAATGCAATCCATCCTAAAATAAAATAAACCCAACCCAGAATGAATAAATGCCAGAAATAGCTGTAGGTAAGATAATCCGAGCCTTTTTCTACCACCATTATTTTCAAAGCTTCCAAATATGGTGTCAATGGAATGATGTTGGTAAAATTGGCGATAAATTCAGGCATCGCATAAGTGGGCCAGGTAAAACCGCTGATGATGAAGGCCGGCGAGGCAATTACCATAAGGATCTGCGTAGCCTTCAGTGCATCCGGAATAATAATGCTTACCAGAACACCCAGGTTGGTTGCAGCAACTACGAATATAGCGGTCAGTAGAAAGAAATTCAGGACATTCTCCGGTGCAGGAATTTTGAAATAAATGCTGCACAGATAGAAAATCAAAATATTAAAATTAGAAAAAATCCAGACGGGAAGACATTTGATAGCCATTACTAAAACAGCATGCTTATGCTTACCGGCAAAATCCTTTATAAAAGATTCTCTTTTAAACTCCTCGGAAAAAGTAACTGCCATTGCCAACAGAATCACCTGTTGTAAAACTACAGCCATCAGAGCCGGCCACATAAAAATCAGGTAATTACTTGTGGTATTGAAAAGTGTAATGTAATTCGCTTTGAAAGGTTCAATGTTCATTTTTGCCTGTTCTGCATTCATTCCTTTTTTTTGTAATGCCTTCATCTCCGCACCTGCGGAAAAAGTACCCAAAGTGAGCTGGATAGCTTTTGATGCAAAATTAGCGGTCAGGACATTGGAAGTATTAATATAGACATTAATTTCCGGATATTTTTTCTGAAGAATGCTGGCTTCAAATCTTTCTGGGATGATAACCACAGCGCCAGCTTCAGTTTTTATGACTTCATCTTTTACGATTGCAGGTTCTTCTACATAATTCAAAACTTTGATTGACTTGTTATCACTCAGCATATCAACCACTTGATGGGATAATGGTGTTTTATCATGATTGACTACAATGACCGGGATATCCGTTACCTTTCCGTTTTTGTATGTAAATCCCATCAGAAGCGCATAAAAAACAGGGGCGATAAAGAAGACTGAGAGCATCGTTTTATTCGTTAAAAACAACTTGAACTCTCTTTTTAAAAGGTATCTTAACTGTTTCATTTTTTATTTTTTTAAGTTAAGATTACTTCAAAGTAACACTGGAATTCACTAAAAGCTTATTGACTTTGGCTCTGTCTGTAGGGATTACTTTTATTTCGTAAACGGCATCTTCCGGTTGATAGTCGGGGAAAGCTGTGGTAATATCGGCATACTTTGTCAATTGTTTAATGGAAACTACTTTTCCTTCAAATTCCAGGTTACCATACGTTGATCTCATACGTACCGGCAATTCTTTCTGGAATGCAGAGATTTCACTTTCCGGGATCGTAAACCGGAAGTATGTTGTATTAGGGATGTAGCCGTTGAACAATGCATAGCCGGCAGTTGCCAGTTCTCCGACATTCAGAGAAATGGTTTCAATTTCCATATCATTGGTGGCGATGATGTATCTTTCGGAATACGCTACATTGGCTTCCTGCAAAGCTCCTTTAGCTTGATTTTCCTGTCCTATCGCCATTTCGATTTTTTCGATTCTGGTTCCCAGCTCCACATCGTGCAATTCTGCATTTGCAGCATCCAGCTGAGCTTTTGCACCTTGGTATTTTGCAAAAATCTCATCATAATTTTGTGGAGACATCAGGCTATCCTTGAACATATTAGAGGCTCTTTTATAAGATTTCTGAGCGAATTCATATTGTTCTGCTAGTCCTTTTTGCTTGGCTCTCAACTGTCTGAGCTGGTTTGCAGTTGCGCCATTTTTAGCCATTTGTGCCTGTGCTGTGGCGGCTGCAGTTGCACCTTTTGCCTGAGCAATTTTTGCGGAAACCTCCGGGACGTCAAGCATCGCCAGAGTATCTCCTGCTTTTACAGTTTGTCCTTCTTCTACATAGATTTTCAAAATTCTGCCGCTAACTTTCGGGGCAAATGAAACAATCTCCTTTTTGGTTTTTCCTTCGGTAAGTTTATGTTGTTTCTCATTTTTACAGGCTATTAAAGAAAATAGACTTACAATAGCCAATGATTTTAAAATATAGGTTTTCATTTTATGTTGAATGTTTGTTGTTAAAGTTTATCGATAGACAGGTTTTGTGTAGATTTCATCAGCTCTACAGCGGCTCTTCTTTGGTTGAAAATGGCAGTTTGATAGTCTAATTCGGCAGTTTCCAAATCATTTTCCGCTTCTATCAGTTGGGAAGATTTTATCAAACCGTACCTGAATTCTTTCTCAGCCTGATTCAATGCATTTCTTGCAATTTGTCTGGCTTTGGTCTTCATTTCTATTTGAGAATTGGCGATGTTGTAATTGGTTTGAGAATTGGCAAGGTTCAGCTGTAGTTTTCTTTCTGCATCAAATCTTTTACTTTCCAGGATTTCCTTTTCTATTTTGGCTTTTTCGATTTCATGCTTTCCTTCGTTTCCATCAAAAACATCCCATTTGAAACCGATCCCAGCCTGGAATATTGGAAACAGGTTTAAATTAGTTAAATCATAATCCAACTTAGTTCCCGAGCCAGGTATCAGGGCTTTGGAAGAGGAGAGATTGGTATTATAAAAACCCAGGTATGATAATGATGTAGAAGCCTGCACTTTCGGAATCCACCATGTTTTTTCGGCTTTTATTTTAGCTTCAATAGCTTTCATGCCAAAATCTAAGGATTTCAATTCGGCTCTGTTTTCTATGGTTTTATCAACAAGATATTCGATTTTTTCAAGAGTCGGGTTGATGAGTGCAATTCTTTCTTTCCCGATTCCTGTCAGAATGTTCAATTGAGTAATCAACAATTCTTTTTTACCATCATATTCCACCATTTTAGAATCCAAAGTGGCTTGAGCCAATTCTATTTTCTTATAATCGTAAGGCGTAATTAATCCATAGCTAAGCGCTTTCTCAGCGGTTTTTTTATTTGCATCCAGTCTTCTTTTACTTTCATCCAGGACGTTTTTGGTCTCCACAACTAATGCAAATTGGTCATAGGCTTTAGAAACCTGCGTAATTACTTCATCTTGATTGTTGGCTTGTAATGCCTGATTGGCGTTGTTTTTTTCAACCAGAGCTTGTTTCAGATATTTCACTTTACCACCTGAATAGATCAGAACTTTAGCTTCAGCTTTCGCCGCTGCTTCAAATCCGGACAATGTGAAATTATTATTAAAAGTACCTTTTGGAAAAACCGCTCCAGGAAAAATGGGCTGAAGTGCGGGAATGGCAATTTCTGGAGAGATCAATCTCGCTGTTGCATTGATATAGCCACTTTTCCCCGTGATCTCCAATTTTGGAAGAAAAATATCCTTCAGTTTTTGCTGATCCAGAAGATTGGATGCTGATTCTAAGTTTTGCTGTTCAATGGCTGCATCTTTTGTCATTGCCGCATCGATAAGTTCCTGAAGTGTAGGAGCTAATTGTGCTTGCAAAACCATAGGAAAGCCAAGGATAGTGAAAAAGACAACTTTCTTTAACGTTTTCATTTTTGATATTCTGTTTGTTGATACAAATTTCCGAAGGGGAGACATCATATCCTTTGACATTTATCAAAAAAGAAAAGTGAAGTTTAGTAAAGTAATGCAGATTTGAAAATAATTGGAATTTGAAAAATTAATGAAGAGACATTTACCGGATAGAGTAATGTTTTTGGAGAAGTTTGAGACTATTATTGAATAATTAAAACCAAAAGTCACAAAAGATAATTAAACCTTTTGTGGCTTTTGTAGTTGTATAGTTTAAGTTTACAAAATCTTCGCAACCTCTTCACAAAGCCAGTTCAGCAACTCCTCATCCTCTTTTGTAAAAGGATCAATTGTATGGGAATCGATATCTATCTGACCAATGTTTTCGCCGTTTTTGAAGATCGGAACTACAATTTCCGCTTTGGTATCAATGGAGCAGGACAGATAATTATCCTGTGCATTAACATCTGGGACCACGAACGTCTCTCCGGAAACTGCCACCTGACCACAGATGCCTTTCCCAAAAGGAATAATCACGTGATCTGTCACAGCGCCAACATACGGACCTAGAGCCAATTCATCTTTGTCACCGTTTTTGAAATAAAAACCTGTCCAGTTATAGTAGTCGATTTCCTTATCCAGAACCTGACAGATTTTTAAAAGTTTTACGTTTGTATCCTGTGGGCTTTCCAAGATTGTCGAAAGCCGTTTTTTTAATTCTACCATTTTTTTCTGATGTTAATTTAATCCGTCGAAAGTCAGTTCCTTGTATCCGAACATCTGTCGGTCTTTGATCATTTCGGAAACACCTGCAGGAAGTTCATCCTCCCAGCCTTGTTCCTGTATCACTATTTTTTTGAGAATCTCCCGGGAGTAGATTTCAAGGAATTTCGGGTTAAAATTGTCGATATCTACAATCCTTTTGTTCAGCTTAAAATATTTGTAAAGTTCCTTCAGGTTATCATTGACCTTAAGATTTTCTGAATTCAAAAGTTCGCCTGTTTCCGGATCTTTGTAAGGATAGAGATAAACACGCATATCCTTTTTGAAGAACTTCCCGAAAGCCTCCAGAATTCCGCCAGGAAGATTTTTATAGTATTCTTCGTCGAAAACATCCAGAAGGTTATTCACGCCCATTGCAACGCCAATATGCTGATTGGTGAATGTCGAGAAATAATCCACCATTCTGTAATATTCCGAGAAATTAGAAATCATTACGGTATAGCCTAATTTGCCCAGAATATCAACCCTATCAAGGAAATCCCTTTCATTGATATCACCATCTGCACGCAGGTTGGATATCGTGATCTCGAAGAGGATCTGTGTGTTCCCGCTATCACAAGTATTATCCAGATTGAACATTTTCAGCCCATTTTCAAACATATCAATGTTCACACGGGTTACAGGACGGAAACTTCCTCTTACCGCAAAGATGTTTTTCTTGTAAAGGATGTCCGCAGGCAGCATATTATTGCCCTCGGAATTGAAAATCACTGCATCGGTCATTCCCAGTTTTACCAGCTGAAGGCTCATCAGGCGGTTATCAACATATTGGAAAGCCGGTCCGCTGAAGTCGATCATATCAATTTCCAGTCTATCCAGCGTGATGTCATCATACAAGGATTCGATGAGGATTCTAGGATTATCGGTATAGAAATAAGCGCCATAAATCAAATTGACACCCAAACTTCCTAAAGTTTCCTGCTGTAATGTTGCATTGGTCTCCTTGAATTTTACGTGGATGACAATCTCATTAAAATTCTCACTTTCATTACTCTGATAACGGATTCCTACCCAGCCGTGGCCTTTCGATGTTTTGTCAAAATTGATAGTCGTTACCGTATTGGCGTAAGAAAAGAATTTTTTTCCCGGATTTTTTTCCCTTGGGATCCTTTCTTCTATCAATGCCATTTCGTACCGCAGCATTTTTCTCAGCCTGTTCTGTGTGACATAGCGGTTTTTTACTTCCTTGCCATAGATTGCATCAGAAAAATCCTTGTCATAAGCAGACATTGCTTTTGCAATCGTCTGGGATGCACCGCCAGCACGGAAAAAATGACGTACGGTTTCCTGACCTGCTCCTATTTCCGCAAAAGTTCCATAGATGGATGTATCGAGATTAATCGCTAAAGCTTTCTGTTTTGGGGTAAGTTTTGGCTTTATCACAAAGAATTAGATTTATTTTGTAAATTTACCAAAAACAGCCCAATTACGAAAATGCTTTTAAAATTTTTAGGAACCGGAACATCGCAAGGGATTCCTGTTATCGGCAGCCATCATCCTGTCTGCCTTTCGGATAATCCGAAGGATAAAAGGCTGAGAACTTCCGCTCTTGTTACCACGGATTCCGGGAAGAAAATTCTGATAGACTGCGGTCCGGACTTTCGCCAGCAGATGCTGATGAATAATGAAGAGCAAATTGATGCAGTGCTGATAACGCATGAGCATAATGATCATATCATAGGGCTGGATGATCTGAGACCTCTGATTTTCAAGAACAGAGCATCAATGCCGATCTATTGCAACAGCCGTGTTGCGGATGAAATCAAGAGTCGTTTTCCCTATGCCTTCAAGGATCATAAATATCCCGGAGCACCAAGTTTTGATCTTTTTAAAATTGACAGTGATTTTAAATTATTTGATGAAATAGATATTAGCCCTATTGACATTGTGCATTCGGAGATCAATATTCTGGGCTATAAGTTCAAGGATCTGGCTTACATTACCGATGCCAGCAAGATTGAAGATCGTGAAAAGGAAAAACTGAAAAACCTGGATGTTTTCATCATCAACTGCCTGCGAAAAACCGAACCTCACCATTCGCATTTTATTCTGCCACAGGTTCTGGAATTGGTGGAGGAACTGAAACCTAAGAAAACGTATCTGATTCACATCAGCCATCATCTGGGCTTCCACGATGAAGTGGAATTAGAACTTCCTGAAAATGTACATCTTGCATTTGATGGTTTGGAAATAGAATTCTAATCGTCAAAAAAACCTCGAAAAAATTTTTGGAATCAGGATTTTTGAATTATATTTGCACACCAATTTAAAAGCAGCCCAGGTGGCGGAATTGGTAGACGCGCTGGTCTCAAACACCAGTTCTTAGGAGTACCGGTTCGATCCCGGTCCTGGGTACAAAAGAGATTTTGGAAACAAAATCTCTTTTTTTATTTATTACTAAGCTTTTCTTTTTCTGATTACCTTTCCGGCTTTAATAATTATTCTGATATCAAATCATATTCAATGTGTAACTTACAAAAATATTTGTTTTATAATTTTCATTTTGAATATCTTTAAAACCACAAAAATTTCAAATATCAACCTGTCATCCTGAGCTTGTCGAAGGATCTAATGTAAGTAAAGAAAATGACTTTTAAAGAACAAATAAAACAAGGTATTCCAACCGAATTACCTCAGCCAAAACCATACGAACAAAACATCAATCACGCTCCGAAACGTAAAGAAATTTTAACGAATGAAGAGAAAAAACTCGCTCTGAAAAACGCTTTACGTTATTTCGAACCGAAATTTCACGCAGAATTGTTGCCGGAATTTAAAGAAGAACTGGAAAAATACGGAAGAATTTATATGTACCGCTTCCGTCCGGATTATGAGATGAAAGCGAGAGATATTGCAGAATATCCAGGAAAATCGGAGCAGGCAAAAGCCATTATGCTGATGATTCAGAACAATCTGGATTATGCAGTAGCGCAACATCCTCACGAATTGATAACTTATGGTGGAAATGGTGCGGTTTTCTCAAACTGGGCACAATATCTTTTGACGATGAAATATCTGTCTGAAATGACTGACGAACAAACACTAACAATTTATTCCGGTCATCCGATGGGATTGTTTCCTTCGCACAAAGATGCGCCGAGAGTTGTCGTGACGAACGGAATGATGATACCAAATTATTCCAAGCCGGATGATTGGGAGAAATTCAATGCGTTGGGTGTGACGCAGTACGGACAAATGACTGCGGGATCTTATATGTACATCGGTCCACAAGGAATTGTTCACGGAACGACGATTACCGTTTTAAATGCTTTCAGAAAAATCAATAAAGAGCCAAAAGGCGGATTGTTTGTGACCTCAGGTTTAGGCGGAATGTCCGGAGCTCAGCCAAAAGCAGGAAATATCGCAGGTTGTGTTACCGTCATTGCAGAAGTCAATCCGAAGATCACCAAAATCCGTCACGATCAGAAATGGGTGAATGAAATCCACGAAAACCTAGATGAATTAGTTACAAGAGTTAAAGAAGCTCAGGAAAATAGCGAAACTGTTTCTTTGGCTTACCTTGGAAATATCGTTGAAGTTTGGGAAAAATTTGACGAAGAAAATCTGAGAATCGATATTGGTTCAGACCAGACTTCGCTTCACAATCCTTGGGCGGGCGGTTATTATCCTGTCGGACAAACCTTTGAGGAATCTAATACGATGATGGCAGAAAACCCTGAATTATTCAAAGAAAAAGTTCAGGAAACCTTGAGAAGACACGCTTCTGCCATCAACAAACATACAGAAAAAGGAACTTATTTCTTCGATTATGGAAATGCTTTCTTATTGGAAGCATCAAGAGCCGGAGCTGATGTAATGTCAGAAAATCCGACTTTGGGAAGAGAGTTTAAATACCCAAGTTACGTTCAGGATATTATGGGACCAATGTGTTTTGATTATGGTTTCGGGCCGTTCCGTTGGGTTTGTACAAGCGGAAAACCAGAGGATTTACAGAAAACAGACGAAATTGCCTGCCAGATTTTAGAAGAAATGATTAAAAATTCTCCTGAAGAAATCCAACAGCAAATGAAAGATAATATCCAGTGGATTAAAGGTGCACAAGAAAATAAACTGGTGATTGGTTCACAGGCAAGAATTTTATACGCCGATGCAGAAGGAAGAATGAAAATCGCAGAAGCTTTCAACAAAGCCATTGCCAACGGGGAAATCGGATCGGTGGTTTTGGGTAGAGATCATCACGATGTTTCGGGAACGGATTCGCCATACAGAGAGACTTCCAATATTTATGACGGTTCGAGATTTACGGCAGATATGGCGATTCACAATGTGATTGGCGACAGTTTCCGTGGGGCGACCTGGGTTTCTATTCACAATGGTGGTGGTGTTGGCTGGGGCGAAGTGATCAACGGTGGTTTCGGGATGTTGCTGGATGGAAGTGCTGATGCCGACAGAAGATTAAAATCTATGCTGTTCTGGGACGTGAACAACGGAATTTCCCGAAGAAGCTGGGCAAGAAATGAAGGCGCAGTTTTCGCCATCAAAAGAGCAATGGAAGCAGAACCGAATTTGAAAGTGACGTTGCCGAATTTTGTGGATGAGAGTTTGTTTTAATCCTATTAAGCTTTAATGAAAGAATTCACTGTAATTTATCCTATATTTTCTCCACTTCAATTATTAGATGAGAATGGAAATGTGATAGGAGAAATTCTTTCAAATATAGTCGCAGGTTTTAATGAAAAAATAAAAATTGGTGATGAGATTTTCAAGATACATCGTACTGGGTTTCTATGGCACGATTTCAAGATATTTGACAGAAATGAGAAATTAATTTTAAAATCGGATGTTTCAAAAAACAGGTTAATATATTTTGGAAATGACATCGAAATCTTTACATATAAAGGCAAAAGTTGGTTTAACAGCAAATTAAACTTGTATAAAAGCAGTAATCTTGTTGTATCAATTTGGACAAAAGGATTTTTCAAACATCAATACAAAATTGAAATCCAAAATGAGTTCACGAATTATTTGATAATACTGGCATTTTTAAACGAATATATTAATAACCAAAGTTCATAACTTCCGACGAAGCTGGGCAAGAAATGAAGGCGCTGTTTTCGCCATCAAAAGAGCAATGGAAACGGAACCGAATCTGAAAGTGACACTGCCGAATTTTGTGGATGAGAGTTTGTTTTAAAACTTTTTAGATATGGAAAAACCTGCTGTGAGGCAGGTTTTTTTTTATTTACACAATTTAATTTTCATTTCTCATCACATTTTTACACGCAATAAATTTCTAAATTAAAATTCTTCTAAAAAAATATTAAACCCCTTAGGTATTCTTCTCTTTAATATTTGATAGCCTGAGTATATGTATGGTACTCCTAATAATGCTATCCATCTTATTTTAGAAGGTGATTCCGCTACGATTTTTTTTGACTCATCTGGAATAAACAGAAATGAAACTATAACATAAAATCCCATTAGTATTGTAAACCATCCTAACATTTTTAGTTTAGTCATTTTTTTTATTTTTATCCTTCTTTCTTTCTTTATAAGATTATTTATTATCGAAGGAAACATACCAATTGAGATTTCTTTTCTTATTATTTTTTTCACAGATTTTATAGTTCCAGATAAATTTAAATCTTCACTTGAGTTACCTGTATGATATATTTGTAATATGACTCCTTCTTCAAAATCAAAATAATCGAATGTCAAGTTTATACACTTTTTATTATCCTCTATTTCTATTTTAAAATCATTTGCATTATTTTTTTGATATAAAATTTCAGCATCCAGAATATTGAAATTATTGTTGATATTAATTTTGATAGGACTGGAATTTGCTACATCATTTTTATTAATAGTTTCTTTTCCATCATTCCAAATAGCAATCTTAGAAATTGATAAATTGTTGATTTCTCTATTTGAATACATTATTTTAACTGTATCAATTTTTTGGATTTTTTCTTTTACAAGATTTATTGTTCTAATAACATATATTGGTATTCGATTTTTAATACTTTTAAAATAAAAATAAAAAGATAATAGAATTCCCAACAAACCTAATAATAATGATATAAGGTTAAATACAGGATTAGCATTAAAGAACTCATAAATAGAAGTAATTACATCAGTCTTATTTATCATTTTTTGGTAGGTTATTAGTTTGAAATATTATCCAGATTGAATGTAATCAAAAAATATTTATTCCAATCGTCTTTCAAAGATATAAAACATAAATGAATATTAGTTTTTTAAGAAAGTTTAATAAACTTCAAGTATTTCAACAATTTTTTTATTGCTGGTGTGAGCATCTTGCTCATACCCACAAACAAATTACCGCACGAGCTAGAAGCTCGCGCTAGCGGAGTATGATGCAGAAATATTCTTTTTCAAAATAATCTTAGTTACGACCTCATACATCTGCAGAAACTCACAAACAACCTTAAAACAAAGTTACTGCATTTGCATTTTGTTTAAAACAAGCTTGTTTGTAACTTCTTGCAATTGCATTTTATTTAAAATAGAGTTGTTTTTAAGCTCCTGCAATTTCAAGAAGTCTCCCACAAATTGCGGGGAACTTCTTGCAAGTGCATTCTGTTTCCCACAAAATGTTTTTAACTAAATGCAGAATTATTTATATTTGTTTCAAGTAATTACTTTACTTTTAATAAATAAAACACATTTGTATTATGAAAATTTCATTAGTGCGTCTGAGCACCAAAGACCTTGCGACTTTGGCTCAGAGAATTCTCAGCAACATCCAGTCAGGAAAATATCCTGTGATTTCCAACCATCCTTTGACCGCAACTTTGCAGACCTCGTACTCGGCGTATGATTTGGTCTATACCAAGCAGATCTACAGCGGAAAAGGTAAAGAGGTGGCCACGGCAGACCACGAGCGGGATGTCGCTTACACCAATCTGAAAGCTTTCCTCAACGGTTACCGACAGCTTCCTTCTGCTCCCAATTTTCAAGTGGCGGAGGATCTTTATCAGATATTCAGGACGTTTGGATTGGATCTGGACCGCCTCAGTTATTCTTCGCAAACGGCGCAGATGAAAAAGCTGATCGAAGAATTGGAGAAACCTGAGAATGTTCAGAAAATCACAGCACTTTCCCTTACCACAGGTTTTGCAGAAATGAAATCCAAACACGAGGCTTTTGAAACGCAGTTCGCCACGCAGGCAGAAGCCAACGCCGACCTCCGCAATATGACAAGCGCCTCTGCCATCCGCAAAGACCTCGAGAAAAACCTGAAAGCCTACCTCAATCTCCTGACGGTGATGAAAGAAGTCCAAGGTTGGCAACTGCTCTACACCGACACGAATGAGCTGGTGAAGGCGGCCAAGAATTCGGATATATAAATGGTATAAAATTAAGTTTGAACTCAGCAGATTGCTGAGTTTTTTTGTTGATACTTTCAAACCAACGTCAGTTCGAGTAGCGCAATACAATGGAGCGTATCGAGAACTTCATCTTTTACAAACTACGGTTCTCGATACATTTTTCTCCGTTTCTCTACGAAAAACACTCGAACTGACGGTAAACATTACCACTATATTATTATAGAATAGCAAACTTTATGGGAATTAATTAATATTTTTGATAGACTCAAAATATTCTTTGGTAATCTATTAAAAAAAATAAAGAGAAATGAAATTATTTAATCTTCTGTTTTTAATTTTTCCGCTATTGATTTTCACTCAAAACAGACTACCGGATTTGCAGTTGAAAAAATCTACCGACAATAACAATGATGTTAACAATACCTTTAAAATCAGAAAGAACGAGATTGCAATTTCTTTCTATACTAATGGCGGATTAGGTTATCATTATGAAATTGACAATTTTATATTCGATAATAACAATCAAGTCAGATATGAAAAGTCTAAAATCTATTATAAAAAAGGAAAAAAATATAAAAAGGAAATTATATCTCTTTCCCAAGAAGAACAAGATAAGCTAACGAAAATTATCCATTCTGATTTATTTGCAACATTTTCAAAATACTCTCAATCGAACTTTCAGTATTCTGAAAATAATCATCAGATTTGTGCTAATGGATCCATTGATGATGCACCGGAGAATTTTATTATGATTACACAAAACGCAATGCAAAGCACCATTATGGTCTATCTGCCTAAAAATAATATAACTTGTAGTTCTGCAGATTCTCCTTTGATGAAGTTTATAGAACTACATCGATTATTCGGAATCGAAATAGAAAGATAAAAGAAATTAATATGAAAAAAATAGGAATTATCGGTTGTGGCTGGCTGGGAACACATATCGCAGAAAGATTATCTGATCGATACAACATCTTCGCCACCACTACCACACCTGCCAAAGCACAAGACCTCAACACCAAAGGCTACCACGCCACGTTGGTCAGTTTTCCAGACACCATAGATCCTGAGATGCAAGTTTGGGAAGCCGCCAAAGACCTGGACACCATTATCATCAGCGTTCCGTTTTCCGGAATCCGAGGCGCACAGATTCCGATGAATGACAAACGCCAGAACCTCCTCAATTTCCTAGGCAATTACAAAGGTCAGCTCTTCCTCCTCAGCTCCACAGGGGTTTATCCCGAGACCGAAAAAGACTACACCGAGGCCGACAAACCTGCACAGGAAGTAGAAAGCGAAAGTTTTATTCTCGAACAATTTCCTCAGACCAATATCCTGAGATTAGCAGGCTTGATGGGCGATCAGAGACTGCTCAAGAACTACAACATCTCCAATCTCGATCAGTTGGTGAACCACATCCATTACGCCGATATCTGTACCGCTGTCGAAAAAATGCTGGAGCAACAATCCCAATCCAAAGTTTACAACATCGTAGCGCCCATCCATCCCAGCAAGGAGGAGGTCATCAATGCCCAGAAAGGACTTTCTTACTCTGGCGAGCGTGCCACTGTTGGCAGAACCATCTCGCCTGCAAAACTGATTCAGGAATTGGATTTTGAGTTTCAATATCCCGATCCGCGGTATTTTCATTTGTAAAAAAGCAAGTCGGTTTCCAACTTTTTCAGAAAGAGTATATCGATAGCCTCCCAAAATCCTCTGCCAAAGTGTCGAAAAAAATTCAAAGTAAACAGCATTATCAACACTTTCTACCCGACTTTCAAAATAAATCAACACTCCCAAACAGTCCCGCATTTCCAAATCAGCAATTATCTCTATCTTAGCACAGTGCAACCGATTGCATAAATCTTAAAACAATGAAATCTAAAATAGCAATATTGGCATTCAGCTTCCTGTCGATGGCGTGTTCTACGCAGACCAAAGATACTTTGGCAGAGAAAGTCATCATCTATCAACTTCCAAATGGCGGTTGGGGAAAACATTTGGAGAACAAAGCAGTGGATTATTCCCTGCCCATCGACAAAAATCTCCTAAAGAAAATAAAAGCCTCAGATGATAACCACGCCACCATAGATAACAATGCGACCACCAAAGAGATTGCGATTCTTATCAATGCTTACAACTCAACCAAAAACCAAACATATCTTGCGTCCGCAGAAAAAGGAATCAATTATCTCCTGACAATGCAGTATGCCAACGGCGGTTTCCCTCAATATTACCCCAACGCATCGATCTACCGCAAGCAAATCACGTATAATGACAATGCGATGATCAACGCATTGACCGTACTTTACAACGTAGCACAAGGTAATAATGGCTTCGAAATTGTGGATGAAAAACTCAAAGCCAAATCCAAATTAGCAGTCCAGAAAGGCATTGACTGCATTCTCAAAACTCAGGTTTTGCAAAATGGCAAATTGTCCATCTGGGGCGACCAATACAATGAAGTGACTTTGGTTCCCGAGAAGGCAAGAGCTTTTGAGCCTGCTTCTTTGGCAAGTGGAGAATCTGTGAGCATCGTTCGATTTCTGATGATGCAACCCGTGACTCTCGAAATTGAAAAGTCTGTGAAATCTGCAATACAGTGGTTTGAAGACAATAAAATCAAAGGTTACAGTTATAATGTCGTGAAGAAAGACAACAAAGCGGTAAGAACCTTGGCAGAGGACAAAGATTCCGTGATCTGGGCAAGATTCTACGATCTGGAAACTAACAAACCAATCTTCGGTGACAGAGACGGAAGCATCAAATACAATTACAACGACGTTTCTGAAGAAAGAAGAAACGGCTACAGCTGGTACGTTGACAGTCCTCAAAAACTAATTGATAAAGATTATCCAACTTGGCTGGCAAAGAATAAACTGACAGAGTAGGTCTGATTCAATATAACAAACCACAAAAGTCACAAAAGTCACAAAAGAAGCTTATAGCTTTTGTATCTTTTGTGGTTGTAATTTCACAATCTTTGGAATCATTCTTGAATCCCTTCCAGATAAAAGTTCATTATGAAAGCAAACACAATCAAAACCATCGCAAAATACGGATTAGGCGCAATGTTGATTTCAGCAGGAATCGGACATCTCACGTTTGCAAGAAAAGAATTTCAAGCCCAAGTTCCGGAATGGGTGCCATTGGAAAAAGATGACACCGTAGTCTATTCAGGAATCGTGGAAATCGCAATGGGTGTGGCAGTTATCGCAACACCAAAGAAATATGAATCGCTTGTTGGAAAAGCAGTTGCGGGATTATTTACCGCTGTTTTCCCAGGAAATTACACACAGTACAAGGAAAGAAGAAATGCCTTCGGACTGAATTCTGATAATAAAAGATTCGCCAGATTGTTTATGCAGCCTCTATTATTGTTTTGGGCACTAAAATCAACAGATAAAAATTAAAGATTTTCCAAAAACTCATAATTCACGTTTTCTGCTTCATAGTTCACAGCAACTCGTAAAGCGCGCAAGCCATTAATCCCCTGCAGATCTTCAACTTCCAGTTCTTCAATTGTTGAAAGTACATTTTGATCTTGCAGAATTTTTATCAATTTCAAATATTCATCACGCTCTTTGTCCTGAGAATAGATAATGCTGATTTTCCCGGGTTGCGTGATACGTTCATCAGAGTTCTTGACTAAAGATTTGTCAATGCGTTTTTTGATCATTTCGTAGCGTGCATTGTAGCTTCCGTCCACATCAAAACGTTTTTCATCCATCCGGAATCTGATGCTGATAGGGGTGCTGTAAACCAAAATCAGAGACGAAACATCCAGAGAATAATCCAGTGTTTCTTTGTATTTTTTGTAATGCAATTCGGATTCGCAAATCACACGCAGTTGCCATAATCTTAGGTTCCTCAGGAAAATCGGGTCATAAGTCAGATCCGGTTCAATAGAAGATCCTATGTACATATTATGCTCCACACCATCCGTTTTGAAACGTTCATAATAAAATGGAAACCTGTGTTGCTGCTCTTCCTGACGCTTATCCAGGATATCTGCCAGCGTTTTATTAACAGAAGACAGGCTATCATCAAATTTCTTTCTGAAGTTGTAAACTAAATCAGTTTTAGAGTCTAATTGTTTATGATAATCGGTAATAATCTGATTATAATCGACATTCTGAAGCTTGATGGATTCAAATAAAGGATGGACTTCATTTAGAATAAATTGCTGAACCTGGCTTTCCGTATCTGCTCTCAGCTCTTTGCTCAGAAGTTCCTGAAGCCGAACCAGTTTTTGATTAACCGCTTCCAGATCATTACCGGAACTGAGCTGCCGGAAAACATCGGCAATCATAGTCAGATTAATTTCCAGATCTTTCTTAATCGCCAGATTTCTGGTGTAGGAAGAATTTCTGATATCCGTTTGTCCAAAAAGCGGGGTCAGATTTTCAAAAGTGATTTTTCTGTAGGGCAAATCAAATTCTTCCCTGTAAAAACCAATATGGCGTTCTGCCTCCTGTCGGAATTTCCAGTAAACACTGGGATGTATGGCTGTGTATTCTCTTTGGATTATCGCCTGGATTCTCGTTTCTATACCATCGTAAAGTCTGTCCATCGTATCTTCCAGATAGGGCATGACAATTTCCATTTTATTGGCATTGATGCTGTTCAGCATTTTTCTTTTGGAAACGAGTTCAATGATTCCAAGGATTTTTTTATTCTTTATAATAGGAGCAAAGATTGCGCTTTTGATCCCCGATTCATAGAACTGTTTTGCAAGCTGGCTGTCCGGATATTCTTTGAAAGTCCGCTCTGTATCAGAAATGCTGAAAAATTTTCGGGTTTCCACCAGCGCATTAAAATTCTTCTCACAGAGCAATTCGTTTTTGCAGTCGTGCGAGTTTCCCAAAAGAATAAAACTGTCAATCACGTTGTTAATCGGACTTCGGACAAATTTATTTTGCTCATGATCGATCGATGTGAATCCCACTTCCAGATCAGCCACCTGAAAAATAGAGCGGAAAACTTTATTAAGTTCCGGTTTCAGATTTTCATCATCCTCCAGGTTGATAAGCTTGGTTTTCAGATTGGAAACAGCAATTTCCGTAGTCGCATCGAAGAAATTAACAACTGCAAAACCTTTCAGCTCCCAGCTTTCCGGTGGGAATTTCTCTTTCCAAAGATCATAATCTTCAAAATTATCCAATAATTCTGCAATTTCCTCTTCATTTAGAATTTTACAGTTTTCCAAAGGATTGATGTCAATAAAATCTACATTATTCAGGAAACGGTAATGATTGATAACCCCTTCATCATTAGGAATGTCAAAGATAAAAGGCATTGTAAGATTGAGATTGACTTTGTAATAATTCCGGAGAATAATGCAGCAGCTCATCACATAGAAACGATGCGGATCCAGCCCTTTGATAAACAAATCAAAGTTGTCACCAGCGTTCTTCAGGATATTCTGAAAGCGCTTTGTAGGATTAAAATAAAAATTATAGAACGGAAAACCTATGGCCTTAATTTCATTTTCAGTAAGCATCGGTGGGAAAAGGTCACGTAGCAGTTCCTTCATCAGTAACTCATTTTCGTTGAAAAAATCTAGGTTACTGATGCCGTTGATGAGTTCCGGAAACTCTTTTACCTGTTCCAAAATTCTCTCATGAAAATGCGCATACCCTGGATTTTCAGAAGCTTCCTGTTCCATTTTCCGGATCAGCTTTTCAAATGAAAATCGGAGTACAAAAGGACTTTCGTAAAAGGTTTGGAATTCCATAGGGTAAATATCAATGCAAATGTAAGTAATATCGGATTATTAAAAAAGACGATTCTTTACTCAGAATACTTTAAATGAGAAAAGAATCATTGATAAAATGATGTTAAAGACAGAGCTTCAAATTCTGTCAAAATACTCCAACTCAAAAATATCGTATCTTTGCAAAAATTTTCAGAATACCTTGAAAGACATCCGCACACTTTCCCTGGAACAGCTCAAAGATTACTTCAGCTCAATTGGCGATAAGCCGTTTCGGGCCAAGCAGGTTTATGACTGGCTATGGAGTAAGAACCTGCATTCTTTCGATGAGATGACGAATCTTTCCAAGGATCTTCGGGATCATCTCTCGCGTGATTTTTTCATCAACCCGATTGCTGTTGATCTATTACAAAAATCTACGGACGGAACCATTAAAAATGGTGTGAAGCTTCACGACGGACTGATGGTGGAATCGGTTCTGATTCCTACAGAATCCAGAAGCACAGCCTGCGTTTCCTCGCAAGTTGGATGTTCTTTGAATTGTGAATTCTGCGCTACAGCCAAACTCAAGAGAATGAGAAATCTGGAAGTAGCTGAGATCGTGGATCAAGTCGCATTGATTGATAAGCAAAGCAAGGAATATTTTGACAGACCGCTTACAAACATTGTCTTTATGGGAATGGGCGAGCCGATGATGAATTATAAGAATGTGGTAGAAGCAATTCATAAAATCACAAAACCAGACGGATTGGGAATGTCACCAAGAAGAATTACAGTTTCTACATCCGGAATTCCGAAGATGATAAAAATGCTTGCCGATGAAGAGCTGAAAGTAAAATTAGCTTTATCATTACATTCCGCCATAGAGCATAAACGTAATGAAATAATGCCGTTTTCTGAAAAATTTCCTTTGACGGATATTATGGATTCCCTTCAGTATTGGTATCAGAAAACAGGTTCTCCGGTTACTTTTGAATATTGTGTCTGGAAAGGAATCAATGATGGAGATGAGGATATCAAAGCCTTAATTAAATATTGCAGACAGGTTCCCAGCAAGGTTAATCTGATTCAGTACAATCCGATTGGTGAAGGGAAATTTGACCACAGAAGTATTGAAGCAGAACAAAAATATGTCCGCGAGCTGGAAAAAGCAGGAATTACTATTGTGATAAGAAAAAGCCGTGGCGGAGACATCGATGCTGCCTGTGGACAACTGGCCAATAAATCAACATAATTTTAACAAATGTTCAGCCATAAAGGAAAGACCAGGACAGATAAACATAATCTAGGAATTGCATCTTTATTATCATTTGTAGCAGGCTTGGTAAATGTAGTTGGTTTTATGTCGGTTGCGAAACTTACTACCAATGTTACCGGGCATTTTGCATATTTTATAGACGAGGCTTTTATGCTCAGGTTTACTCAGGCTTTTCATACGGCTCTGTATGTTTTATTTTTCTTTTTGGGAGCTTTTTTTTCTAATTTCGTGGTAGAAATTTATTTCCGGATCAAGGAAAACCTGGTTTATATTATTCCGACAATTACAGAAGCCGTAATACTTTTTTTAATAGCTGTTTTTGGAAATTTTTTGATGGAATTTCATCCCAATATTGTTGCATTATGTCTTCTTTTTGCAATGGGGATGCAAAATTCTCTGGTAACGAGTATTTCTCATTCCATTGTTAGGACAACACATCTTACCGGGCTTTTTACAGACATGGGAATTGAGGTTTCACAGCTTTTTTTCTATAAAGATAAAGATCATAAAAGCAGGCTGATTCAGTCTATTAAGCTTCGGCTCACAATTATACTTATGTTTTTCTCAGGGGGGATTGTAGGAGGACTTTCATACAGATATTTAGAAATCCGGACTTTGATTTTAGGAAGTTTTATCCTGATTATCGGACTTGCTTATGATTTTATAAAAATTAGAATTCTGTTAGCCAAAAGAAATCATTCCTGAGAGTTTATAATTTAGTTAATATCTTTGTGTAAAAATAGGGGAAAATGGAGTTCATTTTTGGTGAAAATGCACTGGAAAGTGTTTACATTTGGGCAGTTCCGCTCCACGCTGTGATCATTTTGGCAGAGATGATTTACAGCCATATTATGGAAGCAAGGCTTTACAGCAGAAAAGATCTTTTTACCAACATTTATCTGGCTCTGATGAATTTCGGACTGGATCTGTTGATGAAGGTTTTTGCGATGGCTGTGATGTTTTTCTTTTATCAGTATCGTATTTTTGACTTCAATCTTTCTACTTGGTATTATTGGGTGTTGTGTTTTCTGGCTACAGATCTGGCTTATTATTTTCATCATTTGGCGGATCATCGGTCCAGGATTTTTTGGGCGGTTCATATCACACATCATAATTCGGAATATTTCAATCTTACCACGGGATTTCGCAGTCCTGTTTTCCAGCCGCTTTACCGCTATATGTTCTTTTCTCCGCTGGCGTTTCTGGGATTCGATCCGTGGACAGTTATGGTTTGCTATGCCGTTGGACAGGTCTATGGAACCTGTGTCCATACTCAGACAGTGAGGAAAATGGGCTTCCTGGAATATATTCTTGTGACTCCTTCGCATCACAGGGTTCATCATGGCTGTAATATCAAATATCTGGACAGGAATATGGGAATGGTTTTCATTTTCTGGGATAAGATTTTTGGAACCTTCGAGCCGGAAGATCCCAAAGTTCCTGTTAAATTTGGAATCTATCCGAAAATGCCGGATGATGGACCAATGACCACTTTACTCTACGAATGGCGGAAAATTTGGAAGGATCTGAAACAGCCTGATCTTACAATCCGTGACAGGATCAATTATCTGTTCAATTCTCCCGGCTGGAGACATGATGGAACTGGGAAAACCGTAAAGCAATACCAGAAAGAATATTGGGAAAAGAAAAACAAAAAGTAATTATGATTGATTTCGCAAAATCACATCATATAAATCTTGTCTTCGATCCGACAATGTTCTCACTGCGCCGTTGTGATGGAGTTCTTTCAGAAGGTTGAGGTCTACATCCACAATCAGAGTCATTTCGGTATTAGGTGTTGCTTCCCCCTTTATCGCATTGGACGGAAAAGCAAAATCCGATGGTGTGAAAACCGCAGCCTGACCAAACTGGATATCCATATTATTAACACCGGGCAGGTTCCCCACACAGCCTGCGATTGCAACATAACATTCATTTTCAATTGCTCTTGCAGAGGCACAGTTGCGGACACGCATATAAGCATTCTGAGTGTCTGTGAGATAAGGAACAAAAAGAATTTTCATGCCTTGGTCTGCCAATAATCTCGGCAATTCCGGAAATTCGACATCATAGCAAATAATAACGCCTATTTTTCCGCAATCCGTATCGAAAACCTTGATCTCATTACCGCCGGTCATTCCATAATATTTCCGTTCGTTCGGTGTGATGTGAACCTTGCGGTATTCATCAATTTTACCGTCTCTGTGAAGCAGATAACTTACATTGTACAGTTTTTCATCTTCCAGAATCGGCATGCTTCCGGAGATGATATTCACATTGTAGCTTACAGCAAATTCGGATATTTTTTCCTTGATTTCTTCGGTTAATTCAGATAGTTTTTCCATAGATTCGCGCTCGTTCATGTGATTGAAAGGCGCCAGAAGCGGCGTGTTGAATAACTCCGGAAATAAACAAAAATCGGATTGATAACCCGCAACAGCATCCACGAAAAATTCAACTTGCTTGTAGAAATCTTCGAGGTTTTTCAAAGGCCGCATCTGCCACTGGATTAATCCTAACCGAATCACACTATCCTGCATTGTGTTTTTCTTCGCTGTGTAATAAATGTTGTTCCATTGCAGTAAAACGGCGTATTCTTCTGACTCGGAATCACCTTTCAGATATCCTTTCAGGATTTTGACGGGCGAAAAATTATTGCCGATCTGGAAACTAAGAACTGGATCATAAATTTCCTTGTTTCTGACTTTTGTAATGTATTGTCTTGGCGAGAATTCTTTGCTGTAGAGATGATAATTCGGAATTCTTCCACCCACGATGATGGATTTCAGATTGAGGATTTCGCATAATTCCTTTCTTGCATCATAAAGTCTTCTGCCAAGTCTTAATGCCCGGAATTCCGGATCCACAAAAACCTCGATACCGTAAAGCACATTTCCATTGTTGCTGTGCGTGTTGAAGCTTTCGTTGCCTGTTATTTCGTTATAAGTGTGCTGGTCTCCGAATAATTCATATTGGACAATAATTGATAGTGCAGCGGCTGCCAATTTTCCGTCAACCAGAATACAGATTTGACCTTCTGCAAAAATCGAAGTCAGCTTTTGGATGTTTCGCTTGCTCCAGACATTGTCATCAATCTCGGGATAGGCTTTCTGCATAGCTTCAGCCAATTCATCATAATCGTCAATACTTAATTTTCTGATCTCTATCTGCATTACTTATAATTTTTTCGATTCGTAATTTCTATTGGTATTTTTTAATTAAAATATCTCTGAGTTGTTTCATTCCCTCCGTTGCGGAAGCTTTGAAATAATTTTCGTTCTTGGTAAATGCATTTGGATTATCAAGATTGGGATCGATCACAAAAATCTCACAATGTTCAGGGACATATCTGATAACAGATGCAGCCGGGTAAACCTGCATTGATGTTCCGATAACGAGAAATAAATCTGCCTGGGATGCAATTTCAATCGCATTTTCCATCTCGGGAACCATTTCGCCAAACCAAACAATATGCGGACGCAGCTGTGAACCGTCGGAATGCAAATTACCAATCCCGATATCGTCTTCCCAATCTAGAATTTCGTTCTCGTGATTAACAGACCTTGCTTTTTTGAGTTCGCCGTGAAGGTGAATAATTTTAGTGGAGCCGGCTCTCTCGTGCAGATCATCGACATTTTGCGTAATGATGTGGACGTCAAAATCTTTTTCCAGTTCGGCTAAGATTTGATGCGCTTCGTTAGGTTCCACTTCCTTCAGCTGTTTTCTTCTCGCATTATAAAAATCCAGAACCAACTTTGGATTTCTGGCAAAACCTTCGGGCGAAGCAACATCTTCGATCCTGTGATTCTCCCAGAGTCCGTTAGAATCTCTGAATGTTTTAATACCGCTTTCAGCAGAAATGCCGGCGCCGGAAAGCACAACCAGTTTTTTCATTTAGTCTAAAATTTTCTTTAAATATAATGAATTTTCAATGGCAGATGTTCCCCAGGTATTATTAAAAAAGATATAAAATCCCTGAGTATTATTGGTGATTTCCTTAGCAAGATTATCAAGAAACGCCTCCGAATACGGCGATTTATACAAAGTCGGTTTTCCATGCAGACGGTAATAGCCAATTTTGGAATTAGTAATAATTACGTCTTCCGTAATTTTTCCAGGAAAACTAACCCCGCAGAAAATCCACTGGTGTTTTTTGAACAAATCGAAGATCTCATCATTCCACCAAGATTGATGTCGGAACTCGACTGCAATCAGAAATTCACCAGATAAGGTCTCTGTTAGCCATTTGATATTTTTTTCGATACAATGAAATGATGACGGGAATTGAATTAAAAACCCTGTTAATTTATTCCCGATATTTTCATTAATATAATTACAGAAGTTATAAAATTCATCTTTCTTACTTTCAGAATAGCCGGAATGAGAAATGATTTTTGGAATTTTAATAAAGAATTTAAAATCATCAGGCGTTTCATCGTTCCATTTCTGAAGTGTTTTTACTGTTGGTTTTCGATAAAAAGTGCTGTTGATTTCTACCGTGTTAAAAGTTTCAGAGTATAATTTCAGAAAATCCTTATTCTGAGAATTCTCCGGATAGAGTGAGCCTTTCCAGTCTGTATTATAGAATCCGGAACAGCCGATATAGTATTTTTTAGCCGATGGTTTCATTGTATATGTTCATTAAAAACTTGTGCCAATCAGCGTTTAAAGATCTATTTAGTTTCAATATGATATTTATCATATCAAATTAGTATGAATTAAATTTGCAGAGAAAAAATTCTTCTCATAGTTTTGCATCGTGATAATGAATTGCTGTCATACTTATTAAGAAAGACTGAGGGAACTGACCCCGTGAAGTCTTGACAACCTGCCGCAAGGTAAGGTGTTACATTCAGCCTTTGAAAAAAGGAAAGATAAGTTGAAAATGTTTATTTGCGGTTGTGATGCCGTCTCAATATAACTTCTTTCAGACTTGTCTGGAAGAAGTTTTCTTTTTTGTATAAAACGTAAAATTTAAAAATATGATTCAAAAATCGATGTTTAATTCCGGGAAACGAGCTGTAATATCTACAGCCGCAGTTTTCTTTTCAGGAATTTATTCAATTCAGGCTCAGGAAACCAAGCCTGTTACAGATTCTATTTCGGATAAACAAATTGAAGAAGTGGTTCTGGTGGGTTCCAGAAGTGGCGGACGTTCAAAAACTGACAGTCCGGTTCCTGTGGATGTTTTTAATCTGAAAGATATTCAGCAGAGTTTACCACAGACTAATATCAATCAAATATTGAACTCTGTTGCGCCATCGTTTACATCTACCATTCAAACCAATGCGGATGGAACGGACCACCTAGATCCGGCTCAACTTAGAGGATTGGGACCAGACCAGACTTTGGTTTTGGTTAATGGTAAGAGACGGCACACTTCTGCTTTGATCAATGTGAACGGAACACCCGGACGTGGCTCAGTTGGGACAGATCTCAACGCGATTCCAGCTTTCGCACTTTCCAGAATCGAGGTTTTGAGAGATGGCGCTTCTGCGCAATATGGTTCTGATGCCATTGCCGGAGTTATGAATCTCCAGCTGAAAAGAGATACAGGAAAACTGACAGGACAATTAAATTACGGAGGTTATCTAACTCCCGCAGCTAATGACCACACTGGGAATTATGATGGGCAGCAGTTCCAGTTGGACTTAAACTACGGAAACAAAATAGGGAAAAGAGGAGGTTTTTATAACTTAACTTGGTCATCTCAATTCCGTGATCCTACAAGACGGGCCGGAACTGAAAGAGGAAATATCTATAATGCCTATAATGCTATCGAAAAAAGAGCTGCGGAAAATGGTGTGAACCTTTCTTCTTATTTTAATAATATTAATAATCTGAAAGGTACAGAAGGCGAACAGGATTTTGTTAATCTGATTCATCAATATTCTCAGGGCGTGGGTTATTTTGATTCCGGGTTTCAGAACAGTATTCAGAATGCTTCCTCCATTACGGCTTTGCAAAGCCTTTTAGGTGCTAATTATACAGATCAGGAATTAGCCTACAGAGGACAAAACAGAAAAGATTTTAATCAGCAGGTCGGGCAGTCAAAACTTAATAATCATCAATTGTTTGCGAATATTGAAGTTCCGCTAAATGATGATTGGAAAGTTTATACCTTCGGAGGATATGCTATCCGTGATGGTGCTTCCGGCGGATTTTACAGAAAACCCAATCAGTCAAGAACTTTTACAGGATTGTATATTAACGGTTACTTGCCGGAAATTCATACTAAGATTCAGGATGTATCTTTATCCGCCGGAGTCAAAGGAAAATGGAACGGTTGGAATGTGGATTTGAGTAACACTTTCGGGCAAAACAGTTTCGATTATACTATTGAAAATACGGGAAATACCAGCTTGCGTTTTGCATCGCCAAGTCAATTCAAAGCTGGTGGATTACAGTTTTTACAGAATACAGTGAATCTGGATTTCAGTAAGCAATTTGATATTTTTGAAGGTCTTAATGTTGCTTTCGGAGCAGAGCAACGCCATGAGAATTTCAGAATCAATCCGGGCGAAAATGCATCTTACACAGTTTACGACATCTATGGAAATCCCCAAACTGCAACGACACCAAGTGCCGAAAAGCCGACTGATTTTTTCGGAGCTGAGCTGGCTGGGAATTCACAGGTTTTTGCAGGTTTCAGGGAAGCCAACAGAACCAATAAGAACAGAAATTCCTATGCTGCTTATGCCGATTTTGAATTCAACTTTACAAATTGGCTTTTAGTAGATGCTGCAGTGCGGTATGAAAATTATTCGGATTTTGGTTCGACATTCAATTACAAGCTGGCTTCCAGAATCAAATTGGCAGACCATTTCAATTTCCGTTTCGCAGGTTCTACAGGTTTCAGGGCTCCGTCGATCCACCAGATCTATTATAATACAACTTCAACTTTATTCGTCAATGGTGAGCTGAGAGAAGTTGGAACTTTTAGTAATGATCAGCCGATTGCCGTAGGTTTCGGCATTCCTAATCTGAAACAGGAAACATCCAAGTCAGTTAGCACAGGATTTACTTACAAAATTCCTGCACTCAATCTGAATATTACGGCTGATGCTTATTTTATCCGGATTGATGACAGAATTGTTCTAACCGATCAGTTTACGAGATTTGCTAATCCAACCACTGATGCACAAAAACTGGTCAATGCAGAATTCATAAAAGCGGGTGTCAATGCTGCACAGTTCTTTGCCAATTCTATTGACACCGAGACAAAAGGTCTGGATGTGGTCATCAGCCATTCTCTTTCGAAAGAAGCTTTCAAATTGACCAATGATTTTGCTATCAACTTTAATAATACCAGAAAAATAGGTGATATCCATGCTTCTGATCTGTTAAAAAATGCGGGCTTGGAAACTACTTATTTTGGAGAACGTTCAAGAGTTTATCTGGAAGATTCCGTTCCGAAAATCAAAGCCAGTCTGTCCAACAATTTTAAATGGAATGACTTCAACTTCTACCTGAGAAATACTTATTATGGAAAGGTTTATGGTGCGGATAATGTGGATGCCAATTTTGACGGGATACTTTTACCAAATGAGCATCAGCTGATTTCTGACAAAATCATTACGGATCTTTCTGTTGGTTATGATATCAATAAGAATTTTAATCTGACAATTGGGACAAATAATCTATTTGATATTTATCCGACAAAAAATCTTACGGTGTCCAGCAATAATGATCAGTTTGTATATTCCAGATCCACATCACAGTTCGGGCAGAACGGAAGATATGTGTTCAGCAAGCTAACCGTTTCTTTTTAACTATATTTTTTTAAGGTTTTTATTTTGTTTTGAAATGGCATCGGGATTTTTTCCGGTGCTGTTTTTTTTGTGACATTTCTGTTTAGCTTAGATCTCCAACTTTGCATTGTTTAATCTTAATGAATTCAAAATAACAGAAACAGAACTGAAGCTCATCGCAGCTGCAGCAATCATCGGACTTAGCAAAATTCCAAAAAACGGGTAGAGCAGACCTGCGGCAAGTGGAATCCCCAACATATTGTAAATGAAAGCAAAGAACAAATTTTCCTTGATGTTTTTCAGAAGCTTTTCGCTTAGGATTTTAGATTTGGCAACACCAAGAATATCGCCTTTCAATAATGTGATTTCGGCACTTTCAATCGCAGCATCAGTTCCGGTTCCCATTGCGATTCCGATATTGGATTGAGCCAATGCCGGCGCATCATTAATTCCGTCTCCGGTCATAGCCACAATTTTTCCTTCGTTTTGAAGTTTTTTGATTTCGTTCATTTTATCTTCTGGGAGACAATTGGCTTTGTAATGTTGGATTCCGAGTTCCGTTGCAACAGCTTTTGCGGTATTTTCGTTATCGCCGGTCATCATTATCACTTCAATATTTTGAGAATGAAGATATTCGACAGCTTTTTTTGAGGTTGATTTAATCTGGTCCGAGAAGCTCAGGAAACCTAAGATTTTTCCGGCTTTTGCGAGATAAGAAATCGTTTTGGCTTCGTTTTGTTTTGCGATGATCTTTTGTTTTAAAGAATCAGTAATTTCAATATTAAAATGTTGCAGTAATGCTTCATTTCCAAGCAAAATTTCTTCATTATTGATGATACCTTTTAACCCTTTTCCAGAGATGTTTTGAAAGTTTTGTACTTTTTCAAATGTATTCTCCCGAACAGAGCCGAAGGATTTTTTAAATTCATTCAAAACCGCATCCGATAAAGGATGTTCTGAATTCTGGTTTAATGAAGCAGCCAGTTTCAAGACTTCATTTTTGTCAGCATTTTCAACTGTTTCTATATGATCCAGACTTGGTTTACCTTCGGTCAGAGTTCCTGTTTTATCGGTAATCAGAACATTGATTTTATGCATCTCTTCCAGCGCTTCGGCGTGCTTGATTAAGATTCCATTCTGTGCGCCTTTTCCAATTCCGACCATCAAACTCATTGGGGTTGCCAGACCAAGAGCGCAAGGACAGGCGACAATCAGAACGGCTACAGCATTCACAAAAGCATAAATCAGCTTATTCTCGCCACCGAAAATGTACCATAAAATAAATGTCAGAATAGAAATCGCAATGACAGTCGGAACAAATATCTTTGATATTTTATCTGCTAATTTCTGAATAGGCGCTTTGCTTCGGCTGGCTTCGTTGACCATCTTGATGATTTGGGAAAGCAATGTTTCATCCCCGACTTTTTCAGCTTTCATCAGAAAACTTCCGTTTCTGTTGATGGTTCCGGAAGTCACTTTGTCGCCAGATTTTTTCTCTACAGGAATCGGCTCTCCTGTGATCATCGATTCATCGATATTGGAATTTCCTTCGGTAATTTTCCCATCTACAGGAATCTTCTCACCGGGTTTTACTCTTAATATATCGTTGATTTTAACTTCTGACAATGAAACTTTTTTTTCATTTCCGTCAACGATCAGATTGGCAGTGTCAGGCGAAAGATTCACCAGTGCTTCGATGGCTTTTCCGGTTTTCAGGTGCGCTCCGGCTTCCATCATCTGACCCATTATTACCAAAGTCAGAATTACGCAAACGGATTCGAAGTAGAGTGGTGTATCATTTCCATGAGCTAATTCGTGCGGAAGAATATTAGGGAAAAATAATGCGACTAAACTGAAAATAAAAGCTGCAGCAACACCCAAAGCAATCAATGAAAACATGTTAAGGTTCCAGGTTTTGAAAGAAACCCAGCCACGCTTCATCACAAACCAGCCTGCGTAAAACAAAACGGGCAATGTCAAAATCAATTCTAAAATTCCTTGAACCTGATGAGAAAATGACCAATTAATAAACATCCCACCCATTGACAAGATAAAAACCGGCACTGTAAATCCTAAAGCCGTCCAGAATTTCTTCTGTAAAGTCTGGTACGTTTTGTCTTCGTGCTTTTTACCTTTGACAGGAATCATCACCAAGTCCATTCCGCAAACCGGACAACCAACGTTGGAATCATAGACTTTATCGCCTTCGCAGAACATTGGGCAGTAGTATTTTCCTTGGTTGTCGGTTGTTAGTTGGTGGTTGATGGTTTGATGATTTCCTTGATGGCTATTGACTATCAACTCTGAACTATCAACCAAATCCTGCGTGATTTCCTCCAAATGCATATGACAGACCGGACAACCCGAATCTGACTCGTAAGTTTTATCGCCTTCACAAAACATCGGGCAAAAATAATCTCCGATTTTGTCTTTGAAACTCTCAGGAAGATGAGTTCTGGAATAAGTTTGAGGCTTGTTTCTATGATCTTCCCGTTCTTCTATCGGAACTAGGAACATATTACAAACCGGACATCTGCCTTGTTTGAAATATAGTTTTTCGCCTTCGCATTCCATAGGGCAATAATAAACGGAACTTGGCGAGATTCTTTGGTTGAGATGAAGATGTTCGTGATTATGATGATTGTGATTTTCCATTTTTCCTGAATTGATATTACAAATTTCTGAAAAATAGATGCCAATCCTTTATATATAAATGGAAAGATGTTATATGCTATTAAAAAAACCTTCAGAATCTCTAAAGGTTTTTATTGAATGATCACTTTATTGGTTTCAAGGAAAAATTATCCAGATAAACTGCCTGATGAATTCCGTTTAGCATTACTTTCAGACCAATATGACTGTCTTTTTTCAGGCTTATTGTAATGACTTTTTTATCCTTTGCAATTTTCACAGGCTTAGTAATGGAAACAAAAGATTTGGGATCAGAATTGTTACCAGCCGAGAATATTTCTAGTGTAGTTTCTCCTCCATTATCTGTAATGTCCAGGCTCAAGGCGTATTTTCCAGCTTTGATTTTTGGAGTCATGAGATACATATTTTCCTTCGGACTGGTCATAGAGTAGAAGATGATTTTTTTATCACTTGCATAGAGCATAGCTTCACCTTTCTGCGCTTTCCAACATCTGTCGATGTCTTTCCATGTATCAAAGTTTTCTGTGACCGAGGTAACAGTTTTGCACTGTGCATCGGCTGTTATTATTCCTCCTAAAACTAAAATCCCGCCTAATATTATTTTTTTCATGTTCAGTTATAAATTATCTGGTAAAAATAATTAAAAATGAGACGAGTACAAAGTTATTTTTAATTAATCTAAATTAATTTTAATAATTAAAAGCTAATTTAAAATATTTGGATAATAATTATTAATCTAAAAAATCAAATTTAATTACAGTAATTTCTCTTTACATCTTATATTTGCACTCATAAAGGGTGAATCGTGTGTAACTCACGAGCTGTCGCGCAACCGTGATCCGTACTCCGGAAAGCCGGATCCCCGGAATCTTTCGCGATTTGAAGTAGAATTGCTTTCCAATTCTGTTCATTTCAAATTTTTAAAAAATAATAATAAAAAGAAATGAATTACGAAACCAAAATTCAGGAATCAGAAACCCATGTTTTCAAAGTGGTTTTTCCAAACACTACTAATCATCATAATACGATGTTTGGCGGAAAAGTTATGGAAATGATGGATGAAGTCGCATTTATGACGGCGACCAGGTTTGCGAGGAAATCCTTTGTCACCGTAAGCTGCGACAGGATCGATTTTAAAAAACCGATTCCCGCAGATACTTTGGTAGAGCTCATAGGAAAGGTGAAATATGTGGGCAATACAAGTGTAAAAGTGAATGTGGAGATCTTCGTGGAAGAGATGTATCTGGAAACGAGGGAAAAAGCGGTATCAGGCGATTTTACACTGGTAGCAATTGATGAAGACAAAAAACCGCTGAAAATTTTTCAGGATTAAAAAAAGCTTACCAATTCGGTAAGCTTTACTTTATCAGCCGAGAACATCGTCATTCTGTTCCTCGTGGTCATCGTCATTATCGCTTGTGCTCCAGTAATTATTTTCTTCGTCTTCTGATCCTATTTCTTCCATAGCATCATCGTCATCAATTCCGGGGATGTCCAGACCTTTGTCAATTTTATCATCATCATCAGGTCTGTCATTCAGAATCGGATTTCCGTCTCCGTCCAGCGGAATGATTTCTTCCTGATTAAAGATATCTTCGCTGGAATCATAATCCATCTCTCTTAGTTTTCGGTCTTGCTCGTGGATATTATCTTCTGGTGTCATAATATTTTGTTTTTAGTGTTGATGGATGATAAACAAATATGATTCCAAGGCTGCAGAAGCGTTATTGATAAACTTCAGGATTGGCACAATGAGGCATCGGAATTCCTTTGGAAAAGGCTACTACATTTTCAGCGGCTATTTTTGCCATTCCATTCCTTGCTTCTAAGGTTGCAGATCCGATATGCGGAAGGATACAGACATTTGGGAGGTGGAGTAGCGGATTGGATTCATTCATCGGCTCCGGATTGGTAACGTCCAGACCTGCGCCCCAGATCCTGCCTGATTGCAAGGCTTCATAGAGATCTGCTTCGTTATGGAAGCCTCCTCTTGCAGTATTGATAAAAATCAGATTCGATTTCATTTTGGCAAATGTTTCCTTGTTGAAGATATTGGCCTGTTCCGGTGTGTAATTGGCATGAATACTGATAACATCCGACTCAAGAACCAAGTCTTCAAAAGAAACATATCGGGCGCCAAGTTCCTGTTCCGCAGTTTCATTTTTATTTCTGTTATGGTAGATAATGTTCATACCAAATGCAGCTTTACATTTTTCTGTCATTTCAAAACCGATTCTTCCTAACCCAAGAATTCCGAGCGTTTTTCCATACAATTCCTGTCCGAGTTCTTCCAGGGCGTCGAAGTCTTTCCAATTACCGGATTTTACTTTTTCGATGTTGTAATTCACTTTTCTGGAAACCATCTGCATCAGGAGGAAAGCAACGTCTGATGTTGCTCTGCTGAGAACATCTGGTGTGTTGCCAACAGGTATTTTACGTTTTGTAGCTTCATTAATATCAACTTGATCAAAACCTACTGAGAAAAGTGAAATGGCTTTTACGTTCGGGCAATGATCGAAAAAAGATTGATCATACCTGTTTTTGCCAACATTGAGGATGATATCTGCTTTTTTACAGTTTTCCAGCCATTCTTCTTTTGATGGATTGTCTTGATCTGGGATAATGATTTCAAGATTATTTTCTTTGAGTATGTCAATTCCTGTCTGCGGAATTCTTTTGGTAATTAATACTTTCATTTTTCAATATTTTGATTTCGGATTCTGTTTATTGTTGGATGTTCTTAAAATGCTGACATCTGCAGCCCGGCCTGAGTGGAGCTCTTTTTCTTTTTCTAAAAAAGAAAAAAGCGGGAACGGAGGACGGATAAAGCTGCCCAAATTATATAAATGAAAAAACCGGAAAGACTTCCGGTTTCTATATGTGTTCTGATATTGTGTATCAAAAATTATTCCTGAGTTGGTCTTTCTTTGTCTTTTGTGAAGAAAAATTTGATCACAATCGGAAGCGTAGTAACCAAAACGATGACCAAAACGATGAGTTCCAGCTTTTTCTTGAGATCGATGCCGAACTGTTCCATAAACAGCTTGTCCAGGTAGTGTCCTGCGAAGATCATACTGAATGACCATAAAATTGCTCCTATTACGTTGTAGAAAAAGAATTTTGGCTTGCTCATCTTCACAATTCCTGCTACAATAGGAGAGAAGGTTCTCACGATTGGAAGGAATCTGGACAGGATAACAGCTACTGCGCCGTGTTCTTCGAAGAAATCATGGGCTTTGAACAGATATTTTTTCTTGAAAAAGAAAGAGTCTTTTCTCTCGTACAGAAGTGGTCCGCTCTTGTAGCCAAACCAATATCCGATCTCATTTCCGATGATTGCAGCAATGGCAACTGCAGTCGCAAGAATTGTAGTATCCAGAAAATCTGAACCTGTGGAACCAAAAGTGGTGTCGATAATCTGAACGGCGTAGATACCCGAAATAAACAGCAGGCTGTCTCCCGGTAAAAAGAAACCAACGAATAATCCGGTCTCTGCAAAAATGATAAATAAAATGAGCCAAAAACCGCCTAATTTAATATAGAATTCGGGGTTTAGCAGGTCTTTCCAACTTTCGAAATGTTCCATAGTTTTCTGTGAAGCGCAAATATATTAAAACATTCCGAAAACTACTGTTAGAAAAGATTTTTTTAGGATTATTTAACTATTGATGTTCGATATTGAGTGGCGTTTATATTTTACCTAAAAAAATAAAATTGATATGGTTTTTAAAAACTTAATAGTGGTTTTTGATTGAAAATTTATACATTTATCTTTGTTGATTTTCATTATGTTATATGCTTCTGAATAATATCTTGCCAGGTAGACATTTACAATGCTACATAAGATTTTATAGGATTATCGATTTTGATTTTTCCCAAGAACAAAACCTGATTCCGCCAATAAAAGCTTATCGTCCCAGGATAGAGCACTGTCTCCAGTTCACACCATTTGACTGTGAGAAAGTAGATTATGCCCATAAAAAGAATATCAGTTACAAAGCCGCCATATTCGGACAGCAAACTGTTTTAAGCTATCGCCGGCTTGGGAATAGATTTCTTAATTTTCAAGTTGTTTTTCAGTCGGGCGTTTTGCATAAATTGTTTGGTCTGCCTATGGAAGAGCTGATGAATACTTATGTTGATGCAGATTTGTTATTTGGCTATTCGGTTAATGATGTTAATGAAAGATTGGCAGAATGTAAAAATTACTCGGAAATGATAGAAAAGGTCGAAACATTTTTGACGGACAAAATCTGTAAAATCCAACTCGATCTACATCCTATTAATAAGATTGCCGGACATTTGTTAGTATCAAACAAAGCCAATCTTGAATGGTTCGCTAATGAATCAAATCTCTGTTATCGCCAGTTTGACAGGGCTTTCAAAGCTAATACAGGAATATCGCCAAAAGCGTTTCAAAATTTAGTAAAACTTGATTCAGCTTATTTGTTGAAAAACAGAAACCCGGAAAAAGACTGGATGTCAATAGCATTAGAAACTGGCTTTTATGATTATCAACATCTTTCAAAAATGTACAAAAATTTTATCGGGCATTCTCCTACAGATTTTTATAAGTTGGAACAAACAGCTCCGGAACGCTATTTCGGAGATTTTGAACATTGAGATTGCTTTTGCAAAAATGTCTTTTTTTTACCACTTGTTCATTGGATGCTTAATATATATTTGTAAATAAATCACAAATATTATGGCTTTAAAAATACTTAGAATAGTTGCGGTTATTGTTTTGGGAATAATGCCTTTCAGTACAGTTTTATCTGGTTTTTCACCTTATTGGGTTAAAGAACATACTTTTCAGGATTTTCTATTGGCAAGTTTAGTTTTTGCAATCGTCAGTATTTTTTTAGGATTGTTTGTTTCAAAGGGAAGAATGTTAAAAAATTCCGGGTTTCTATTTTTTTTCCTGGGATTAATTATAGCTCCGCCGTTAATGATTGGTCCACCGGAAGAAACCCAAAGATTATTGGAAAGGGTTTCTGAAGAACATTTCCGCTACGGAATGCTGCTGATTGCAAGTCTTTTTTTCGGAGTGGGATTTATTATGATTCTGAAAACTCTGCAGAAAGAAAAGTCCAATCAACATAAGCTCATTTATATTCCTTTGATCATTTGTTTTGTATTGCTGATTTGGGATAATTTCACATCTTATAATTTTTCAGATGAACTGAAAGATTGGATTTCTAATGGTAACAGAGCAGAAGATTTTTTTCCGGGCTATGATTTTAATGTTTTGATTAGAACCTTTGGAAGAAGCCTGATTTATATTTTAATTATATGGTTATCAGTTATTTTGTTTAAAAGTAAATTGATAAAAAAATGGCAAGCTATATTTCTATGTATGTTCTCAACTATAGGGATTATATTTTTCTTTCTGACTAATTTTGTAGGGATGCAGTTTTACTTTCCGTTTATGGTTCCGGCAATAGCTTTGGCGCCGGCTTTTTGGCTTGGATTGATGTTAATTGTTAACAAAAATCCCTGAAAGTATTAAGAATCATACTTATCACCCCATTTTTCCTTCAGCTGTTCCTTGATTTTTTTCTCAGTTGAATTATTGGCTGGTTTATAGAAAGCAGTTCCTTTGATTTCGTCCGGAAGAAACTCCAGATCTACAAAGTTGCCTTCGTAGGAATGTGCATATTGATAATCTTTGCCGTAATCCAAATCTTTCATCAGCTTTGTAGGTGCATTTCTGAGGTGTAACGGAACAGGCAGATCGCCTGTCTTTTTTACAAATGCCATTGCTTCGTTGATTGCATTGTAAGTAGAATTGCTTTTCGGAGAAACGGCGAGATAAACGGCGGTTTCACTTAGGATAATTCTCGCTTCTGGATTTCCGATGACGTTGATCGCTTGGAAACAATTGTTCGCCATTATCAAAGCATTTGGATTGGCTAGACCGATATCTTCTGCCGCAAGAATCATCATTCTTCGGGCAATGAATTTAATATCTTCACCGCCAACCAACATTCTGGCGAGCCAATAAACTGCGCCATTGGGATCAGAACCTCGCATCGATTTGATGAAAGCTGAGATGATATCATAATGTTGCTCTCCGTTTTTATCATACAAAGCCATAGTTTCCTGCAAAACGGAAAGAACATCTTTGTTTGATATTTTATTTTTCTTGGCAGATTTGAATTGATTCAGAACCAATTCAACAGAATTGATCAATTTCCTTGCATCGCCTCCGGAATATTGAATGAAAGCCTGTTTTTCTTCAAGGAAAAATTTTGTGTTGTTAAGTTCATTGTATTTTGAAGCACTGATGTCAGCTAATTCTTCCAGCTTTTCAAAGGTCAAAGCTTTTAAAATATAAACCTGCGAACGAGAAAGTAGAGCGGAAACCACTTCAAAACTAGGATTTTCCGTTGTAGCACCAATCAGAACGATCCAGCCTTTTTCAACAGCGTGAAGCAAAGAATCTTGTTGAGATTTGTTAAACCTATGAATCTCATCAATGAACAAAATTGGACTTTTACCAGAAAAAAGATTCTGCTTTTTAGCTTCATCAATAACATCTCGGACATCTTTCACACCAGAAGAAACTGCCGATAATTTATAGAATTTTCTCCCTGATTTTTCAGAAATAATTTCCGCAAGTGTTGTTTTTCCAGTTCCTGGAGGTCCCCAAAAAATGAGCGAATTAATGGTGTCATTTTCCAGCATTTTGCGGATCGTTCCATTTTTTCCAGTCAAATGTTCCTGTCCTAAAACATCGTCTAAAGTTTTGGGACGTAAGATTTCTGCAAGTGGAGAATTGTTCATATTCCAAAATTACGGAATAAAAATTCAGAGGAACAAAAGAAATTAATCTGAATTAAAGTTTCCTGCTAATCACGTAATCAAGCATCAGTTTCAAAGATTCTTTAGCTTCGTTATCAGGAAATTCAGTCAAGATATCAAGAGCTTTCTGCTGATAATCTTTCATCGTTTGGATCGCATAATCCATTCCACCGGAAGATTTCACGAATTCTACCAATTCTCGGACTTTTTTGGAATCGTTATTATAACGTTTTATCGTTGCGAAATATTTTTTGTAATTCTCAGGACTCGCATTCTTCAAAGTATAAATCAAAGGCAAAGTCATCTTCTGTTCCTTGATATCGATTCCGACAGGTTTTCCAATGATATTACTCGTTTGGTAATCGAAAAGATCATCTTTGATTTGAAATGCCATTCCCGTATAAGTCCCAAATTCCTGCATTTTTTTCGCAGTCGCTTCATCTACACCATTAGATAAAACACCAACTTCGCAACACGCCGCAATTAAAGTTGCAGTTTTCTGGCGGATAATTTCGTAATAAACATCTTCGGTAATATCTAGTTTTCTGGCTTTTTCCAATTGCAACAATTCACCTTCGGACATTTCTCTGATCGTTCTTGCAATCACAGAAAGCAAGTCGTAATCCTTGTTATCCGTAGAAAGTAAAACCGATTTTGAAAGCAGATAATCGCCGACCAAAACCGCAATTTTATTCTTCCAAAGCGCATTGATAGAAAAGAAATTTCTGCGCTTAAAACTCTCATCCACAACATCATCGTGAACCAAAGTCGCTGTATGAATCAGCTCAATCATACTTGCGCCGCGGAACGTTTTTTCGTTCACATTGCCGACCAGTTTGGCACATAGAAAAACAAACATCGGACGCATCTGCTTCCCTTTTGTCGTCACGATAAATCGCGTGACCTTATCCAGCAGAGCAACATTACTTTTCATCGATTCATAAAACTTCTGTTCAAAAAGTTTCATTTCGTCGGAGATCGGTGCTTTGATGAGTTCTACTGTATTTGCCACTGTTTGCGATTAGAATTTTAAATTTTGGAGTAACAGGATCAGACTTTTCATTCACTTTTCCAGCCCGCTGTCCGCTATATCTTTTTTTCAAAGAAAAAAAGGATGCCGCTCCCATCGGGACTATGTTGAGGTTTTGTCTGTCCTCCCAAAAAACTATTCCACAAATATAATTATTCTAAATCTTTATAAGGAATAAAATAAAGACTTTGCGGTACTTTTTTAATTTTGATGCTGAATTGCTCGCCAGAAATGTAGATGCCTTTCTCAGTAGCCGTGATGCCTTCAATCTGTCCAATGTTGTAAGCTTTTCCCAGAAAGTATTTTTTCAGAGGTCGATGGAAGAAGAGATGTTCCGTTTCATCCTTCTCGAATATCATCATATAAACCGAAGCCTTTTTGGTATAGCCGACCAAATATAACTTATTCTCATAAAAAGAAGCATCTGTTACCACAAATCCGGTTTCAAACGATTCCAGTTTTCGGGCTGGCTGTTTTTCTATAAGATTTTTATCGATGACGTAATGCGAAACAGTGTTCGTAATCCATTCTTTCGTGAAAATATGAAGACTTCCATCTAAGAAAATCATAGCTTCAGCATCGAAGTTATTATTGATATTTCTTGGCTTGAAATCATTTTGTTCCGGGTAGAAAAACGGAATGGTTTTGATAGAATCAATCATCAGAGAATCATTCCTGAAAGGAATCTGATAAACTTTCAGATCTTTCCTGTTTCCCAGATTATTCCCGAATTCCCCGATATAAAAATTATCGCCGTCGTTCGTGATCGCTTCCCAATCCAGATTTCTAAGTCCGGTTTGGAAAGTGTTTTCAATGAAAGAACTTCCGGGGATTATTTCGAAGATCTCGCTGGTGTTTCCGCTGTCGTTGAAAGAAAAAAGTCGTTCGCCAATATGGGTAAGACCGGAGCTTTCCTTTAATGAATCGCTCAATACAGCAATTTGATACTGTTTAAGTTTCAGCCTGTCAGCCTTTTGTGAGAATCCAAAGTTGAAGATCAGTAAAAACAGGAAAAAAAATAGTTGTTTATTCATCCTTAACGGGGAAATTTGCTGTTCACAATAGTAGTCTATTTTCTATGAAATTTCAATATCTATACTGAAAATTAAAAGAGATTTAACATCAGCTGAAATTATTCATCTAATTTTGTAAAAATAGCTTATAATGAAAAAAAATTATTTAATAATTGCCGGATTATTATTTTCTGTGTCCTCTCAGGCTCAGATTTTCGATGCGCTTAAGACTGTGGTAAAAGATAAAACCGGTGTTGATCTTACAAAGCCAAAAACTGGCAACTCTACCTCAACGAATACTACATCAAATTCCAATATCAACCTTGGCAATCTGACTCAGACCGAGATTTCATCCGGATTAAAACAGGCTCTGAATCTTGGTGTTACTGAAGGTGTAAAAAAACTCAGTGTGACAGACGGTTTTTACAAAAATGATTTAGTAAAAATTCTGATGCCTGAAAAACTGAGAAAAATTGACACAACGCTTAGAAGCTTAGGAATGGGAAGTTTGGCAGACCAGGGTGTCAAGCTATTGAACAGAGCCGCAGAAGACGCAGTAACAGAAGCTACTCCGATTTTCGCCAATGCAATTACATCAATGACAATTACCGATGCGAAAAATATCCTTCTAGGAAACAATACAGCCGCAACCAACTTTCTGCAGGCCAAAACGCAAGGTCAGCTTTTCACAGCATTTCAGCCAAAAGTCCAGGCTTCTCTTGGCAAAGTTGGTGCGGACACAGTTTGGAAGAATATCATTTCAAAATACAATACACTAACAGGACAAGCTGTAACAACTGACTTAAATGAATATGTAACCACAGAAACCATCAACGGTGTTTTCAAAATGGTTGCTGAAAAAGAAACCGGAATCAGAAATAATTCGGCGTTGAGGACGACCTCGCTTTTGGAGAAAGTTTTTGGAGCTGTTAAGAAATAGAAGTTAGAGATTAGAAATCAGATATTAGATTTTCCAACTATCAAAATAAAGTCGCATAGTTTTCACTATGCGACTTTTTAATTTATTTTCTCGCTGATTAAGCAAATTGAGCAGATTTATTTTTTATAATTTTATATCTGCAAAATCAATAAAATCTGCGAGGGACTAAAATTTATGTAAATTCTAATTTTTAAAACTGCATCTCAGGAATTTCTCCTTCAACAATCAAATTAGCTTCTGTCGCTTTCACAATATCTTCTACAGAAATTCCAGGTGCTCTTTCCAGCAATTTGAAACCTTTGTCTGTGATTTCCATAACTGCTAATTCGGTTACAACTTTTTTCACACAGTTAACACCTGTTAAAGGAAGTGTACATTGTTTAAGAATTTTCGATTCTCCGGCTTTGTTCACGTGCATCATTGCCACAATGATATTTTCTGCCGATGCCACCAAATCCATTGCGCCGCCCATTCCTTTTACCATTTTTCCGGGAATTTTCCAGTTGGCAATATCGCCATTCTCAGAAACTTCCATTGCACCAAGAATTGTCAAATCCACTTTCTGACTTCTGATCATCCCAAAACTGAAAGCCGAATCAAAAAAAGAACCGCCTGGAAGAATCGTGATCGTCTGCTTTCCTGCGTTAATCAAGTCTGCATCTTCTTCACCTTCGAAAGGAAATGGACCCATTCCGAGAATACCATTTTCACTCTGGAATTCCACCGAAATATCCTCTGGAACATAGTTAGCAACCAAAGTCGGAATCCCGATGCCAAGGTTGACATACATCCCATCTTTCACTTCTCTTGATATGCGTTGTGCGATTTGTTCTTTTGTCAGCATAGTAAAATGTTATGCCGCAATATATCAATATTTCACGTGATAGAAAAATGCTTTTTCTGTCACAGTAAATATTAATAAAACAATCAGATTTATTATCAGTAGTTTTGTAATTCTGATTATGAAAACATTATTGCATTATCTCAAGCCGCATAAATGGCTGATTATCATTTCGTTGGTTTTAGCCGCTATCAATCAGGTATTTTCACTCTTTGCGCCAGCAATCACAGGAAATATTCTTGACCAATTGGTAACACATCCACACTTTTTCGACAAAGAAAAATCAATGCCCAGAAACCTGGATCAATTTCTCTATGGAACCGATATTTATCACGGTGCATTTTACTTCTTAGCTTTACTTGTCGGAACTGCAATGGTCAGCAGAATTGCAAAAGCGTTCCAGGATTATGCCGTGAATGTCATTACTCAAAAGTTTGGGGCTAATATTTTTACGGACGGTTTACAGCATTCTATGGCGTTGCCTTATCAAGAATTTGAAGACCAGAGAAGTGGCGAAACGCTGTCGATCCTGACCAAAGTTAGAGAAGATTCAGTGAAGTTTATTACTAATTTCATTAATGTCTTTTTTGGGATTTTGGTAAGTATCATTTTCGTTTCAGTTTATGCGATTCGTCTGCATTGGTCAATAATGCCGGTTTATATTATCGGGATTTTTCTAATTGCATTTGTAACGAATCTTTTGAGTAAAAGAATTAAAAACATTCAGAAAACGATTGTTATCGAAACCACAAGTTTGGCTGGAAGCACAACGGAAAGCTTAAGAAACATCGAAATTGTAAAAAGTTTAGGTCTGACCAAACAGGAGATTAACCGTCTGAACAACAATACTTACAAAATTCTTGGTCTGGAACTGAAGAAAGTAAAAAGCATCCGTTCCTTAAGCTTTATCCAGGGAACGATGGTCAATTTTCTTCAGCAGTTGATCACGTTGACCCTTTTATATTTAATTTTCAGAGATGTTGTAACGCCCGGACAATATCTGTCATTGATGTTTTATGGATTTTTCATTTTCGGTCCGATGCAGGAAATCGGAAATATCATTATTTCTTACCGTGAAGCCGAAGCATCTTTAAAAAATTTCGATAACCTGATGAAAAAGCCTGTGGAAGAAAAACCGCAGACGCCAAAACAAATCGGTTCAATCAATGAGTTAGAGTTCAGGCACGTTTCTTTCAAACATCAGTCGGCGCAATATAAAGCACTGAATAATATTTCATTTGATGTCAAAAATGGCGAAACCATTGCATTTGTTGGTCCGAGTGGTTCTGGGAAAAGCACATTGGTCAAGTTGCTTGTCGGATTGTATCGGCCGCAGGAAGGGAATATTTTCTACAATCAAATCAACGGAAAAGAATTTGACTTCGATGAACTGAGAAACCAGATTGGATTTGTCACTCAGGACACGCAGCTTTTTGCAGGAACCATCAAAGAAAATCTACTTTTTGTCAATCCAAACGCCAGCGAAGAAGACATCGAACTAGCTTTGAAAAAATCAAGCACCAAAAATTTATTGGAACGTGCTGAAAAAGGCATCGAAACGGTTATCGGCGAAGGTGGACTGAAGTTAAGCGGTGGTGAAAAGCAGAGAATTGCGATTGCCAGAGCTCTATTGAGAAAACCACATTTACTGATTTTTGACGAAGCCACTTCTGCTTTGGACAGCATCACCGAAGAAGAAATTACTTCAACCATCAAAGAAATTTCGCAGGAAAAAGAACAGATCACCGTTCTGATTGCGCACAGATTAAGTACTATTATGCACGCCGACCGAATCTATGTTTTGGAACGCGGACAAGTCATAGAAACCGGCTCACACGAAAATCTGATTGCCGAAAAAGGTTTGTATTATGCAATGTGGAGGCAGCAGATTGGGGAGAGGAAGATTTAAAAGAATTTATAATTATAAATATTGCTTATTTTAAACGAAAATTATTTATGAAATTCACTATAGATAATGGCACCAATATTTGCACAATAGGTTTAAGTGATATGGGAAGTTATATAAGATTTAATTATCCTTTAACAGTTATTTGGAATGATTGTCGTGGCTCTGTTGGAAAATATTTTTGTATTTTGCCGTATAATGAAGATTATCGAAAAACCATTCGAAAAAAAATCAATGAAAATTTAAATCAAGATTTTACAGAAAATATTGAGAAATTATATAGCATATTACAGCCATTATTTCCATTATTTAAAAATGGTATTTACGAGCTACAATTTTTTAATAATAAAGAAAAAGAATTCTTCGAATACAAATCATCAACCGATAATTTTGTAAAGTCGAAATATTATGAATTAGAAGTTATTTTCCCATCTGAAATTACAAATATTCAGAATACAAATGAAATAATAAAAAATTACAAAAGTTTTTTAAAAGAAATAAAGAAATCAAAAGAATTTTATCCACCCAGTTTACTTAATTATTCAACAAGTGGTATTTATGATGGCTATCAATCTCTTTTTGCTACTCAACCATACGAAAATATAGATAAATCAAGAGTTGAATACTTTGAAAAAATAATAAAAGATGGTGAACGACCATTTGCAATAATATTTAATGCTTATTTCGATATAAAAGATTATGATTCCTCAAACTTTATTTTGGACGGGCATCATAAATTGATTGCATATGAAAAATTAGGAATATATCCACCTTTAGCAACAATTACTTATAAACCTGAAAATATAGATGATGTTGAATTTGATGCTGAAAAATTAGCAGAAACATTATATCCTTGGCAAATTAAACATATAATGGAAAATTGGGATGATAAAAATTTTCTAGATGAAACTGCTGCAAGAGAAGGTTTAACAAAAAGCAAAACTCTAATCAAACAAAATTCAAAAAAGAAAAAGTCAGGTATTTTAGACTGGATTAATAATATTTTTGATTGAAAAATTGAACTGCTTAGTAATCTCTCTTCCTCACAGTCCTCTGCTCTATCCTTTTCTCATAATTCTCGCCCTGGAAAATCCTTTGAACCATAATTCCGGGAATATGGATTTCATTCGGGTCCAGTTGTCCAGGTTCAACCAACTCTTCAACTTCTGCAATTGTAATTTTTCCGGCTCCGGCCATTGGAAAATTGAAATTACGAGCAGAACCTTTGAAAATCAGATTTCCTGCGTAGTCGCCTTTCCAGGCTTTGACGATGGAAAATTCAGCGTTGTAAGCGTGTTCCAAAATGTGTGGTTTTCCGTTGAAGTCTTTGACTTCTTTGCCTTCCGCAACTTCGGTTCCGTAGCCTGCAGGCGTATAAAATGCCGGAATCCCAGCTTGTGCTGCTCTGCATTTTTCAGCAAGTGTTCCTTGAGGTGTTAATTCCACTTCCAATTCTCCGGAAAGCATTTGTCTTTCAAATTCTGCGTTTTCTCCAACGTAGGAAGAAACCATTTTTTTGATTTGCCTTTTCTGGAGTAACAATCCCAAACCGAAATCGTCAACGCCTGCATTGTTGGAAATACAGGTCAGGTTATTGACATTTTTCTTGACCAATTCTGAAATACAATTCTCAGGAATCCCGCAAAGCCCGAATCCGCCAAGCATTATCGTCATTCCGTTTTCTATATCTTTTACCGCTTCCTGAGCGTTTTTCACTCTTTTATCAATCATAAAATTGAGTTTTCTTTTGTTCGATTTGTTGGTTTATAAATATAGAAAAATCCCTGTACTAGAAGAAAGAAAATAGAGAAAAGATAAAAGACTTTTTATTCGAACGTTTGAAACCACAAAAGTTACAAAAGGAATTGGTTACTTAATTCAAAAATTTCTTTTACAACTAAGGCTTCGACTCCGTTCAGCCTGACAATGTTGAACTTCCAATAAATAATTAGCCGTTAGTATTAGAAATGTCACACTGAGCGGAGTCGAAGTGTTTGGCTATAAAATTGAGGACATAGAATTACACGCAGCCCGACTTGAGCGGAAATCCTTTTTACGCAGCGTAGCGAAGTGAAAAGATTGGGAGCGGAAGGCGGAAATAGCTGCCCAAATTATTAGTCACAAAAAAAGCCATACATCAAAAATGTATGACTTTTCCCTAACAATTTTAAACATTTATCTATTATCGATTGTCACGCTTACCGGCATTACGTAAGTTGTGGCTATCATCTTTTCGTTGAGTCTATCCATATCTACTTTGTAAAGAAGGTGTGACAAAACGTTTTCCAATTCTTTGCTCACATTTTTGCAGTCACCTTTGGCGTGCACGTTGGTGATTTTCCCATCTTCTGAAAGACTGAATCTAACGTCTGAATTCACAATTCCTTCTTTATAATCCTGGTTGGTGAAATCGAAATTATCCTTCAGTAATTTCCTTAATTCCGCGAAACCGTCTCCGGAATTAATAAAAACTTCCTGAATTTTGTTATCTGTAGTCTGTGCTTTTGCTAAACCGAAGATTCCTGAAAATCCAAATAAAAATAGTGATATCATTAACATTTTCTTATTCATAATCAATTATTTTATGTTATTAATTATCTAATGTTGTGACAAAGTTACATAAAATTTACATTCGGTTAATATTAAATTAATATTGAGTATGAAAATTTAATATTGAAAAAAGAAAAAGATTCTGAATTTTCAGAATCTTTATTATTTATCTTCGGTGTTGATGACCGGGAGCAAAATGCTTCGCCGATTTCTTGCCGTGAATTTTTTTGGCGTGTCCCGGCGGAATTGGTTTTACTTTGTAATTTTTATGTGGCGGATGGGAATGCCTCACATCACAAGAAAAAAAGCTGAATATAAAAACAACTGCAGCCAGATAAATTTTAAGTAGTCTCATAACTGTTTTCTTTTCGGAGCGACAAATTTAGTACCAATTTTACATCTCTTTCTTCAAAAACTTAGCAGTCAGACTTTTCTTAGATTTAATCACTTCTTCCGGCGTTCCTTCTGCAATGATTTGTCCGCCGTGTTTTCCACCTTCCGGGCCAACATCAATGATATGGTCAGCGAGTTTAATGACATCCATATTATGTTCGATAATGATGAATGAATTTCCTAATTCAACCAATTGCGTAATTGCTTCCATCAGGATTTTTACATCTTCGAAATGAAGTCCGGTTGTTGGCTCATCCAAGATATAAAGTGTATTTCCAGTTTGTTTTTTGGAAAGTTCAGTTGCCAATTTCACACGCTGTGCTTCTCCGCCACTCAAAGTTGTGGATTGCTGTCCAATTGTGATATAACCTAAGCCAACATCTTTCAAAGTCTTTACTTTATTAAAGATTTTCGGAATGGGCTGGAAGAATTCTACAGCTTCATTAATTGTCATATCGAGAATATCGGAAATCGATTTTCCTTTGTAACGAACTTCCAAAGTTTCACGGTTGAAACGTTTTCCGTGGCAGGTTTCACAATGAACATAGACATCCGGAAGGAAATTCATTTCAATGACTTTCAAACCGCCACCTTGACAAGTTTCGCATCTTCCGCCTTTGACATTGAAAGAAAAACGTCCGGCTTTGTAACCACGGATTTTACTTTCCGGCAATTCGGCGAAAAGATTCCTGATATCAGTGAACATTCCTGTGTAAGTCGCAGGATTGGAACGTGGCGTTCTGCCAATCGGACTTTGGTCAACATCTACGATTTTGTCGATATTGTCAATTCCTTCAATGCTTTTATATGGCAAAGGTTCTTGGATGGCTCTGTAAAAATGACGGTTAAGAATCGGGTAAAGTGTCCCATTAATCAAAGATGATTTTCCACTTCCAGAAATCCCCGAAACAACAACTAATTTTCCAAGTGGAATTTCCAGTGTTACATTTTTCAGGTTATTTCCGGTTGCACCTTTCAGAACGATTGATTTTCCGTTTCCTTTTCTACGTTCAGTTGGAATTTCTATTTTTCGTTTTCCTGTGATATAATCCGCTGTAATGGTGTTAGCTTTGGTAATATCTTTCGGATTTCCCTGCCAAAGAATTTCTCCACCGAATTTCCCCGCTTTCGGACCAATATCCAAAACGTGGTCAGCTTCCAGAATCATATCTTTGTCGTGTTCCACAACCAAAACCGAGTTCCCGATATCACGTAATTCTTTTAGGGATTTAATCAATCTTTCGTTATCACGCTGATGAAGGCCGATTGAAGGTTCATCCAAAATGTAAAGCACATTCACCAATTGAGAACCAATTTGCGTTGCCAAACGAATCCTCTGAGATTCTCCTCCAGAAAGCGTTCTTGAGCTTCTACTTAGACTCAAATAATCTAAACCAACATCCAAAAGGAATTGCAATCTGGTTTCGATTTCTTTCAGAATTTCGTGAGCGATAATTTTATTTTTATCACTGAATTTATCTTTTACATCCGCCAACCAATCTTTGAAATCGAGCAAAGACAATCCGTTAACTTCCGCAATATTTTTTCCATCGATCTTGAAACTTAGACTTTCCTGGCGAAGACGCGCGCCTTTACAAGTCGGACAAGTTTCTTCGGTGGTGAAATTTCTTTCCACCAAAACCGCATCGTAATTTTCCCGTTCCTCAACAATATCCTCAAGGATTTTCACCAAACCTTCAAAATTGATTTTGATTTTTTTGGAAATACCAGCGTGTTTCAGTTCTTTGGTAATATCACTGCTGTAACCATAATAGATGTATTCCAAAGCTTCTTTCGGAATATCTTTGAAAGGCGTTGTCAAACTTAAATCAAAAACTTCAAGAATCGATTTGATTTGAGAGAGAATCCATTTATTAGATTTGATTTGTTCCAAAGGCAACAACGCACCTTGATTGATAGACAATTTATCGTTTTCTACGAAATAATCGGTATTGACTTTTTTAATCGTTCCAAGACCTTTACAAGTCTCGCAATGTCCTTTTGGAGAGTTGAAGGAAAAAGTATTCGGTTCCGGCAAAGCTAAAGAATCTCCTGTAGAATCGTCCATCAGATTCTTACTGAAAAAATCAATTTCCTCGCTTCCCATTTCCTGAATTGCAATAATTCCTTCGCCCATTTCCAAAGCGGTTTTCAGAGATTTTGGCATTCTGGCTTCGGAAGCATTTTCTCCGATAATCCATCGGTCAATCACAACTTCGATGTCGTGGGTTTTGTAACGGTCAAGCTTTAAATCATATTCAATATCTTGTAAAACACCATCGATTCTCGCCTGAGAGTAACCTTTTTTGGAAAGATGAATGAACAATTCGTGATAATGTCCTTTTCTGGAACGTACAACCGGAGCCAACAGATAAACTTTTTTCCCTTTGAAGTTATCTTTGATGGTTTCCAAAATCTGATCTTCGGTATAACTTACCAAACGTTTTCCAGAACTCATCGAATAAGCATCCGAAACTCTTGCAAACAAAAGTCTTAGAAAATCATACAATTCTGTAATTGTTCCAACGGTGGAACGGGGATTCTTGTTCGTGGTTTTCTGCTCGATGGCGATAACCGGCGACAAACCTTCAATCTTATCAACATCCGGACGTTCCAAACCACCCAAGAATTGTCTTGCATAAGCCGAAAAAGTTTCGATGTAACGGCGTTGTCCTTCGGCAAAAATCGTATCAAAAGCCAAAGAGGATTTTCCGCTACCGGAAAGTCCTGTAATTACAACTAATTCGTTTCTTGGAATTTTTACGGATATATTCTTGAGATTGTGTTCTCTGGCACCATAAACTTCGATAAAATCCTGATTATCTTTCATTGAAAAGTCTCATTCTGGGAAAACGCAAAAATACGGAAATTAATCGACGATTCTACTTTAGGCTAACTTAAGTTTAACAATATTTAATAACGATTTCTCTTTAATTAAAATTTTGATAGAACTATCTTTACAACTTGAAATTAATTAAAAAATGAAAAGTATCTTATCAAGATTTACAGTTGCTGTTTTTATATTTTCTTCATTCTATTGCTTTGCGTGGGGACTAACAGGACATCGTGTGGTTGCAGAGATTGCCCAGCATCATTTGAGTTCCAGAGCCGAACGGAAAATAAAGAAACTTCTTGATAATCAGAAGTTGGCTTACTATGCCAACTGGCCGGATTTCATCAAATCCGATACAACGGGTGTATGGAAAGAAACGTCTGCATGGCATTATGTCAATGTGAATCCGCAAAAGACTATTGCAGCATTCAAGGATTCTTTATCGATCCAGAAAACTCCGAATATCTATACTCAGATCCGAATCTTATCCGAAAAAATCAAAGATAAAAATGTCTCAGATGCGGATAAAAAGACGGCATTAATTTTCCTGGTTCATCTGATTGGTGATATGCATCAGCCTTTGCATGTCGGGAGATATTCTGACCTGGGTGGAAATAAAATCAATGTGACTTATTTCGGACAGAAAACCAATCTGCATTCGCTTTGGGATTCTAAAATGGTGGAAGACCGAAAATATAGTTACACCGAATTTGCAAATCTGCTTAATGTGAAATCCAAAGATGAAGTGAAGACAATCCAAAGCGGAACGCTGGAAGACTGGCTGTATGACAGTCAGAAAATTGCCAATTCCATCTATTTTCATACGCCGAATGATTCTAAGCTGAGTTACGATTACAACTACCGTTTTGAATCAACGGTTGAAAGACAATTGCTGTACGGCGGATTGCGATTGGCAAAAGTGCTGAACGAAATTTTCGGATAGAAGTTAATTAAAAATATTAAAATCCTTTCATAGCTCAGACTTTGAAAGGATTTTTGTTATTTCCGATTAAGATATTCAACAGCTTTTTCGATGAATGTATCTTTTCCTTCTTTGATATCGCTAATATTTTCTTCGATAATAATGTCGGGAATTGCCCCAATTCCGAAGAAAATGGAATTGTCAGCATTTCTAACCTTGAGCCCGGTAAAAGAATATTTCATTCCGTTAAGGAGTTTGATATCATTTCTGTTACCATTAGCGCCGGCTGTTGGCCTTCCCATCACAGTTACAAAACCATTTGCTTTGAGATATTTTGTAATGGATTCCGGATAGCTTGCGCATCTTTCATCGATTAACAGAACAATTTTGGCGTTGAGCTCTTGTCTTTTTTTCTGATTCCAGCCGTTTGATTTTGTGTATTTTACATTTTCATAAAAAGGATTTTCCACAATCGGAAGACTGAAAAATTTTGGTTGATTTTTGTCCCAAAAAAACTCGTCTCTCAAAATCTTGTCTCCTTTTTTTCTTGGATATCCCCGCAAGTCGAGAATGATTTTTTTGTAAGACTTTATAAGTTCTAGGTTTTCTTTCGCTGTTTTATCGGTCAAATTATCTAGATTGATGTACAAAATATCATCGGATATTTTTTCTATTTCGATGGAATTGGTTTTGTTATAGAAATTAAAATTTTTATTGATATTAATATTTCTCGACAATGTAAAATGACCGCGAGAAGTTTCTAACCTGAGTGTAGAATTTTCTTTTCCTTTTAGAATTTGTTTTACTGATTTGTAAATATTAAAATGCTCTGAACCAGATTGATATTGGCTCAAACTGTCGATCACCAACATTACGTTCTTTCCATTTATTTTTTTGATAACATCGCCTTTTTTTAAACCAATTTTATCATCCAAAATATCAGAAATTACCACTTCTTTCGTAGTTCTCAGATACTTTAAATTAATTCCTGGCGCAAAAGTGTTTTCATTAAAATAGGGATTATAGGCAACTGACATGTGACCATCATTAAAATGATGAAGAAGCCTTCTTAATGTATTGAAATGTTCATATTCCGTTTTATTATGATAAGCTTCTGAAAGCGCATTTTTCAAAATCATATCCCAATCAAGTTTCATCTCATCCTGATAAGGATAAAAATGCCGCAAACCGGACCAAATAATAATTACATTGGATAATGCAACATTCCGGTTAAAACTCTGCTCGGATAGCTTTGCGAAAATATCTGTATTGCCGGAGGGAAAAGTTTTTCCGTTTCTTTTATACACGATCTGTGGAATTGTGACAACAAAATTATTGGAAAGCTTTAAAGTATAGCTGCTTTTAGGAAAATCAATCTTACCCAAATCCTTTTCTATAAACCGAGGAATGCTGTCACCATTATAAATCTGTCTTCCGTAGGATTTACTTAAAGAATTACTACCCAAACCTCTATTGATCCAGAAAACTTGTTTTGCATCAGTTTTATCCCAATTATAAGTTTCCTTGCCAAAAGTCATCGACGGAACAACTGGAAAGAACAGATCTTTGATTTTAGTTTCAAATTCAGTTTGATTTTTTGTTTTTGAAATCTCTTCTACAGCATAAATGGTAAAAAGATCCCAATCTATTTTTGCAGATTCATCGCTGGGATGAAAATGTCTCGCAACGGAATAAATTTTTGTAAAATCCTGAAGTTTTTCAATTTGAAAATCACTTTGGGAAAAATTGAAAATAAAAAATAGGGAAAATAAAAAAATAAATTTAGTTCTCATTAATTTGTAGTTTTCAACAAATATAGAATTGAAAGTACAATTGAATGAAACCTAAAATAATAAAAGAGTTATAATTTTCTACAAAATATGTTAAATTGAAAAGTACATATTATTTGGAAGTTTAAGATCTTAGTTTACCCGAACTGCATCAGGAACCAAAATCTCGTAGTTTCCGCCGTAAGAGATGATTTCCCTCACGATGCTGCTGCTGATGTACGATTTTCCGGAAGATGTCAGAAGGAAAATTGTTTCCACCGTGTTTTCTCTGGTTAGCGCACGGTTAGTCTGAGCGATTGATTTTTCAAATTCGAAATCAGCTGGATTGCGAAGACCTCTCAGGATAAAGTTCACGTTTCTACTTTTACAGTAATCAATGGTAAGGCCTTCAAAATCATCCACTTCTACATTCGGAAATTTTTCAAAAGTCTTCCGGATGAATTCTTTGCGCTGCTCCAGGGAGAACATGTATTTTTTCTGTGAGTTTTTTCCGATGGCAATGATGATCTTATCAAACAAGGGAACCGCCCGCGCCACGATATCATAATGTCCAAGCGTAATGGGGTCAAAAGACCCGGGAAATACAGCAATTTTCATAGAGATTTTAAATTTTAGATTCAGAATTTTAGATTTACCAGATCAATTTAAAATCTAAAATTTATCATTTATAAATTATTTGTTTAATGCTTTTTCTACTTCGTTCCCACAGAGATCTTTGATGGATATTCCGTAGATTTTTGCCTGTTGCGGAAGAATACTTGCCGGTGAAAATCCAGGATTGGTATTCATTTCCAAGAGGTGCGGAACGCCGTCCACGATAATGAATTCTGACCGGGAAAACCCGCTCATTCCTATCGATTTATAAGCTTTTATAGCAATTTTTTCCACTTTTTTTCTGGTTTTTTCGTCGATTCTTGCCGGAGTGATTTCCTGGGAAGCGCCTTCATATTTAGCTTCGTAATCGAAGAATTCTTTATCCGGAACAATTTCGGTAATTCCTAAAACAATCACTTCTCCATGGTAATCCAAAACGCCTACGGAAACTTCCATTCCAACCAGAGCGCTTTCGATTAGGATTTCATCGTCTTCTTTATAGGCAAATTCAATCGCCGATTTCAGTTCACTTTTATCTTTCACTTTAGAAATTCCGAGGGAAGAACCACTTTGGTTGGGTTTTACAAAAACGGGAAGTCCTAATTGCTCTACAATTTCGTCATCAGAAATTTCCTCGCCGTTTCTTAAATAAATGCTTTTGGCGGAAGGAATCCCATATTTTGACAGAACAGCCAAAGTATCTTTTTTATTGAATGTCAATGCGCTTTGGTAGAAATCACAACCCGTATATTTTTGCCCCACTGCATCCCAATAAGCCTGGAGAATGCCGTTTTCTCCTGGTGTTCCGTGGATGATATTGAAACAGGCATCAAATCTCAAATGTTCACCGTTGCCCAGATCTGCGGAAAAATCGGCTCTGTTGATAGGTTTTTTATTGTCGTTTTCATCCAGGAAATACCATTCGTCTTTCAGGATCACAACTTTGTAGACATCATAGATCTCGCGGTCCAGTGACTCAAAAATCAGCTGTCCGCTTTTCAAAGAAACCTTATATTCATCAGAATAACCGCCCATTACAACGGCTACATTTTTTTTGTTCATTCTTAATTTTTCTTAGAAACAAATGTAAAGATTTTATGAAAAAATTTAGGGTAAATATTTTAATTATTTTGAATCAGACATTTTTAATAAAAACATTGATTCAGATAAGGCCAGTAAATTAAAATTCCTACAACAACCGAAGCTATGACTGAAAGTAAAACCGCACCACCAGCCAGATCTTTAATGATTCCAATCCGGGGATCAAAGTCTGGCTGTATGTAATCACACAGCTTTTCGGTACAGGTATTAACAGCTTCTGTGGTCAAAACAAAAAAGCAGCAAACAATAATCAAAGCGGCTTCTGAATTGGAAAGCCCAAGAAAAACGATCAGAAACAGATTGATAATCAGACCTAAAATATGGAACTGAAAATTACGTTCGTTTCGCAGGATCCACATTAATCCGTTGATTGTAAAACGGACACTTTTATGAAATGGCGGTTTTTTCATACCAGTTAATTTTATTCGGAAACAGGCTGACTTTCAAAGAAAGAAAAACTAACGTTTCCATATTTTCTGGTGTCTTTCAGATTCGGATGAGAAAACTTTAGTCTGCTCTGATGCTCCATGATGAAAATGCCGTTTGGTTTCAGCAATTCGTTATTCAGAATCAGATCAATCATGTCATTGTATTTCTTTTCTTCCGTTTCGAAAGGTGCATCAGCGAAAATGATTTCATATTTTTTTTCGTGATTTCTCTTCTTTTTCAGCCATTCAAAAACATCAGCTCGCTGAACATTTACCTGCAATCCCATATCCAGATCATTCGCTGTAGAATTGATAAATCCGGCGTGTTTTGGATTAAGTTCCACAGCTGTGATGTCTTTGCAGTCGCGGGAAGCAAACTCCAAAGTAATGGAACCAATTCCTGCAAACAAGTCTAAAACCGAGCAAAACTCAAGGTCATATTTGTTATCGATAATGCTGAATAATGCTTCTTTGGCAAAGTCTGTCGTTGGTCTTACATCGAAATTTTTTGGCGCAGCAATTTTCTTGGCTTTCCATTTTCCGGATATGATTCTGTACATTTTTCTATTTTTTAAGTTTCATTTTGAGAATAGGATAAGGTTTTCCCATATCATCTTTCTCGGTTCTGTCAAAGGTTTCAAATCCCCATTTCTGATAGAATTCTGTCGCCTTCGGATTTTGCTCATTCACATCCACATAATTGATTTCAAAATTCGAAAATGCAAAATCTATTAATTGTTTGCCTAATCCTTTTCCAATGTAATCCGGATTCAGAAAAAGCATCTCTATTTTTTCTGAATGGATGCCGATAAAACCTACAATTTTTGCATTGTCTTCCAAGCAAAAAACATCAAGGTCTTTGAAGTCGAAGTTCTGCAGAATAGCTTTATATTCTTCAAAATCAGGTTCCAGCAAAAAATGATGTGTTGCTTTTACAGAATTTTCCCAGACAGAAAGGATTTCGCTCTTGTGAGAATCTTTGTATTCAACAATTTTGAGGCTCATTTTAATTCAGAACAAAATTCTTCTTGTGAAGATTATCAAAAACGATTTTCAGGTTCGTAACAAATTTCTGCATTTCTGAGATGAAAGTTTCGTTCTCAGTTGTTTCTCCATAAATATAAAAATAAGTTTCGGAAATCCCAAAATCAATTTTACTCAATGTAAACATAATGAAATAAAGAAAATCCACTTCCGAAGCCGCATCCAGATTATTATAAAGAATTACTTTTTTATTCTCAATCGCAAAAAACTCAGCCTGCTGATGATAAAGGTTTACGTGGATTTCTTTTCGGTTTTTCACGTTCAGAGAATTCAGGAACTTTTCGCCCGAAAAATTGAAATGTGTCGGAATTTCCAATTGCTTGATTTTCTGATAAAAATCTTTTGGAAAACTATAATAAAACTGAATCCCGAATTTTTTGTTCACAGACAGCATCAATTCTTCTGAATCTCTTTTTATATCAGCATTGTAGGAAATCAAATCATAACCTAAATCGTGCTGGTCAAAACCTTCTTCCACAACCGAGAAATGATTGATGGCGGAAATCACAGAGATTTCAGAAAATGGTTCCGAAGCCAAAACCTCATTCAGTTTTTCCTCCACCAAGTTTTTCGGTGTTTCTTCATCTTTCAGAAAGATTTTTTCCTCCAGAACTTTTCTGGACTTAGAAATCTGCCACTGCAAACCATCTTTCGTAAAAAGCAAGGATAATTTCCTCATATTTTAATGTCAATAAAAATTAATTTTTCGGGCAGCTTTATCCGCCTTCCGCTCCCAATCTTTTCACTCCACTACGTTGCGTAAAAAGGATTTCCGCTCAAGTCGGGCTGCGCTTCGCCAAGTTGAAACGTTCAACAGATCATCGAACTCAAAGATAAAGGTTTGAAAGTCTTTTATCTTATGTCTTTCATCATAAAGTCTGTTGAGAGATTTGCAAAGTTAAAAAATTAAAACTTTCAGCTTCTATCTCGGTCAATTTCTATATTATGGTTATCTTCGCAAGATAATTCGATTTATTTTCAGGATGAAAAAAATATCATTTCTACTTATACTATCAGTGTTTCAGCTGGCTTTTTCTCAGCAGTCCATAAAGTTTGAAGATTCTAATTTTGCCGCTATTCTGGCCAAAGCCAAAGCCGAGAAAAAGCTCGTCTTTCTGGATGCTTACGCTGCATGGTGCGGTCCGTGCAAGCTGATGGAAAAAAATGTCTTTACAGATAAGAATGTGGCTGATTTTTATAACAAAAATTTCATCAATGCCAGAGTGGATATGGAAAAAGGAGAGGGCAGAGATCTTGCGGTGAAGTATGGCGTAAGGAGTTATCCCACATTCCTGTTCCTGAACGGAGAAGGTGAAGTGGTGGGCAAGGAACTGGGCTATATTCAGACTAAAGAATTCCTGGAACTGGGACAGAAAAACAATAACCCACAATTGATCAACACCAATCTGAAAGACGAATTCCTAAAAGGGAAACTGGATCAGCCGGGCTTACTGAATTTTATTAATCTCTATGCCAGTAAAGATCCCATTCTCGCAAAACAAGCATCGGAGAAATATTTTGCGAATAAAAAAGATAAAACTTTTTCCGGCGAAGAAGTGAATGCTCTGTTGAATTTCACTCAATCTGTGGACGATGCCAATTATAAAGTTTTCGTGGCGAATAAAGCTGCAATTACAGAAATTCTTCCTGAAAATAATTACAAGCAGTTTGACAATTATCTGAAATTGATGAAGCTGGTAACTTCTGCAACCGACGAAAAAACCAAAACCATAGACGATGCTAAAATCCTGAAAGACGGAGAATCATTATTCCCAAAAGATGAACTGATCAAAAGCCTTAATATTTATAAGCTAAACTATTATTCAGTTCACGATAATTTTCTGGCTTATGAAAAAACAGCTCTGGAATATTATAAAAACGCAGCCGAGTTCAACAGCATGGAATTGCTTTCCGTGGCAGGAACGTTTGCGGAAAAATCTTCGGATCGCAAAGCGCTTCAGACTGCTGCTCAATGGACAGAGAAAGTAGTGATGTCCCAGGAAAATTTTGATTCTACAAGTACTTTAGCAATCATTTATGATAAATTAGGGAAAAAAGAAGAAGCCAAAATGTTCGCAGGAATGGCAGCCAACTTCGCAAAAGAAGAAAACAAGGACGCCAAAAAGATGATTGAAATTCTGAACAAACAATAATGATGAAAAAACTTTTTTTACTGAGTTTCATTAGCATAGCTATTTTCAGTTTCGCACAGAAAAATGAAACTTACGTCAAAGCCAACGCTTTGTTCTTGCCTGTCGGGATGTTTAATGTAGGCGTAGAACACGGATTCTCCGAGCATATCACAGGACAGGCAGATCTTTTCGTTTCGCCTTGGAAGTCTTTTGCTGGAAAACACGCCCAGGTTTATATGCTTGGTTTCAATGGGAGATATTATTTTAATGAGGCTTTCAAAAAATTCTATGTTGGTCTTGATTTTTCATTGGCACGATTCAATATACAAAAATGGGGTTACTGGAATGATGATTTCTATGTTCACAAAAATGGAGTAGTGACACCCTATATTAACTCTAATCTCTATCAGAGAGGCTATTCTTTTATGATCGGTGGCATTGCAGGTTATCAGTTTACGCTGGGAGACCGTTGGAATCTTGATCTTTATCTTGGACTTGGAACCATGCAGAGTTTCTACAAAGGTTATGACAAGCTGAGTGGCGACCGTTATGATACCGAAGGCGATTCTATGGGAAGAGATAACAACAGAAGCGGAGAATGGCTACCTTACAAAGGCGGATTAATGCTTTCTTACAAACTTTAAGATTATGAGTTTTAAACCAAAATATATTGTTTTCGGAATCATTACTTTTACGATTATATTCCTGATGAACTATCTTGGAAGCGATGCACCGGATAAATTATCCAGAGCCTTACTGACGGCTGTTGCAGCGGTCATTGGCTTAGGTGTCGGTATGTGGATATATAGCAAGAATAAAGATGGTAATCATCCGGATTTTGACTGATTAATTTAATTCAGATCTTATGAAAATTGATCTTAATCCGGGAAAAAAAATATACTTTGCTTCTGACCAGCATTTTGGCATTCCCAGTTTTACCGAAAGCCGGAAAAGAGAGGAGCGTTTTATCCGTTGGCTGGATCTGATCAAGAAAGATGCACAGATTCTTTTTCTGATGGGTGATCTTTTCGATTTCTGGCATGAGTGGAAATATGTCATTCCCAAAGGCTACATCAGGGTTTTAGGTAAAATTGCTGAACTGAAGGATTCCGGAATTGATATTTATTTCTTTGTGGGAAACCACGATCTGTGGATGAAAAATTATTTCGAGGAAGAACTGGGGGTTCCTGTTTTCTTTGAAAAAAGATATTACGACATTAATGATAAAAAATTTCTTCTGGCGCACGGAGACGGACTTGGACCCGGTGACAAAGGTTACAAAAGAATGAAAAAAGTCTTTACCAATCCATTGGCACAATGGGCTTTCCGATGGCTGCATCCAGACATTGCCATGAAGATTGCCAACTATATGTCGCAGAAAAATAAGATGATTTCCGGTGTCGAAGATCAAAAATTCTTAGGTGAAGACAAGGAGTTTCTGATTCTGTATTCCAAAGAAAAACTGAAGACGGAAAAGATTAATTATTTTGTCTACGGACATCGTCATTTGCCCATGGTTCTGGATTTGGAAAAAGGGGCGAAGTACATCAATCTGGGTGACTGGATTTCGTATTTTACCTATGGCGTTTTCGATGGAGAACAATTTGATCTGAAGGTTTTTGAAAACGGTCATAATGACTAAATTTTTGAAGCAACGAAGTTGCGAAATGTTGGTATAAATTAAGTTGAAGTAATAATCATAAAAGCGACGAAGTCGCGACATCTTGGTAAAATGAAGCAGAATATTTTTGATATCAAAACCGAAGAGGATTTCAGGTTGGCTTGCCTGGAAACTTTTCATTATCAATACGATAATGTAGAAGTTTACAAAAAATTTGTTGATTATCTGAATATTAATCCATCAACTGTAGAACAAGTTTCTGATATCCCTTTCTTACCAATTGAGATGTTCAAAAATCATTTGGTTTTAGATAAAAATTCAGTAGCGGATCATTATTTTCAAAGCTCCGGAACAACGCAGATGAACCGATCCAAACATTACATCGCAGATTTTTCTCTTTACGAAAAAAGTATTTACAAAAGTTTTGAACAGTTTATCGGTAAGCCGGAAGATTATATTTTCCTCGGATTATTGCCCAATTATTCTGAAAATCCACATTCTTCTTTGATCTATATGATTGATTTTCTGATGAAGAAATCGGATAAGCCGGAGAATGGTTATTTCTTATATAATCATCAGGAATTATTCGATCTGCTTCAGACTTTATCGGTTAAAAAAGTAATACTGTTCGGAGTGTCTTTCGCATTACTGGATTTCCTGGATTATTGCAACTCCAATTCTTCAGCTCTTCAATTCTCTAACTCTCTGACTGTTATTGAAACCGGTGGAATGAAAGGCAGAAAAGAAGAAATGACAAAGGATGAGTTACTGAAAATCTTCCAGAATGGTTTCCGAACCGATAAGATTTATTCAGAATATTCGATGACGGAATTGTTATCACAAGCTTATTCTTTAGGCAATAATATTTATAGAAGTCCAAATTGGATGCGTGTTCTCATCAGAAACACGGAAGATCCTTTTTCCTATGTCGATGACGGAAAAACCGGTGCTATCAATATTATTGATTTAGCCAACAGACATTCCTGTTCCTTCATTGCCACCCAGGATTTGGGTAATGTTAGGGCGGACACGTTCCGGGTTTTGGGGCGGATCGATCATTCCGATATCCGCGGCTGCAGTCTTTTGGTTTCCTGATTTTGATTAAATTTATCCCCCGAAAAACACAACTGATTTTTTATTTCAAATTTAGCTTATAATTGATGAAGTTTTTGTCACTGGTTTTTTTGTTGTTGTTTTCTTTTTCTAAGTCTCAGAAGTGTTATGATCTGAAAACCGTTCTGAAAGTGGAGCCTACAGAGCTGTACAAGCCGCATCTTTTGGCAGCTCAGAATTTCAATGTCAATCTGCTGGAGAATACAAAATCTATGGAAAAATATATCACCAGAGGCAAATTTGTGAAAGTGAAAAAAAAATCCAGAGGTTACAGGCTGCAAACCTTGGAATACAGCCGCCCGTATCTGGTTAAAAAGGCCAGGACAACACTGGAAAAAATGGCTAATAAATTTGCAACGGATACCAAAAGTTTCTTCGTGGTTTCATCTGTGACCAGGACTTTGGAAGATCAATGCAGACTAAGAAAAGTCAATTCTAATGCATCGTTGGGGATCAGTTCCCATAATTATGGTGCCGCTTTCGATATTTCCTATGTTCGCTTTGATCACAAACTGAAAGTGAATGCAAAACTGGAAAAAGAACTGGAAAAAGTGTTGTCCGAATATAAAAATCAGGGAAAGATTTTTTACATCAAAGAGAAGCAGCAGAGCTGTTATCACGTTACTGTCCGTAATTATTAAGTTTGTTGGATGCTGAAGATAGAAGAACTGGTTCATAATTTTGTCAATACCAATTGTGATTTTGAAAAGGAAATAGTCCTTACTAATTTTTTCCATTCGGACTGGGAAGCGGATCTATTATTGATCGATAACTCAGGATTCAGCCATGAAATCGAAATCAAAATGTCAAAAGCTGATTTCAAAAACGATTTTAAGAAATTTTATACCAACCAAAACTCCGGAGAGAGATTTTTAAAGCACGAAAAGATTGGCTGTGGCGATTATATCTGCAATGCATTCAGTTTTTTGCTGCCGATGGGAATGATCGACCATTCTGATATTCCGGATCATTGTGGAATTATTGAATTTTATCACGATGTGGATAATTGGGAAACCACTTTCTACTACATTCGGAAACCAAGAATGATCCATCAGGACTCTTATTGGAAACTCTGTGACAAGGATTTTTTTATGAGAAATTTGGCCAGGAATCTTCTCATCAAAAAATTTGAGCTGAAAGGTAAGAAGGAAGAACTGATTTTCAAAAATTATTTCGACCCCAAAAATAAAAAATAAATCCTGCCAAAACTGGCAGGATTATTCATATTCAAAAGAATTTTAAATTTTTTCAGGTTTTTCAATCAGTAAATTGTAGGTAAAAGCCGCAAAGACACCTCCTAAAACCGGTGCTACAATGAAAAGCCAGATTTGAGATAATGCTTCTCCCTGTGCAAAAAGAGCAGGACCAATACTCCTCGCAGGATTTACAGAAACCCCGGTAATCTTAATTCCGACGATATGAATCAGAACCAATGAAAGTCCAATAGCCAAGCCTGCAAAGCCGCCATGAATATTTTTGGTAGACGTAGAACCGAGAATGACCATCAGAAAGATAAATGTGAAAATAAATTCTGCAACCAAAGCTGCAAGAGTGGTGTACTCATCCAGATAGCCTTTTCCCCAGCCGTTGGATCCAAGTGCCCATTCATTCATTACAGCTCCGGGATGATTGGTAAAAATAACATACAGAATTCCTGCGCCTACAATAGCTCCAAGTATCTGAGCCACAATATAATAAGCAGCTTCTGATAGTTTCATTCTTCCTGCAGCTACCATTGCAATAGAAATTGCCGGATTGATATGACACCCGGAAATATGCCCGATAGCATAAGCCATTGCCACCACGCTGAGCCCGAAAGCAAAAGAAATTCCTAAAAGTCCGACACCGGTTGTTCCATCTGCGCCGGCAATTACTGCGCTGCCGCAGCCCATCAATACAAGAACCATTGTGCCAATCATTTCGGCTACAAATTTTGATGTTGTTGATACCATTTGTTTTGTTTTTATAGTTTATTAACACAAAACTACTCATTTTTATAATTCATTGTTAATATTTTTAAGTAGATATTTATCGACTGACAAAATTTCCAATTATTTTTCAGTTTCTTTTAATGGTTTATTTTTTGAGTTAAACAATTGTATAAATTATAGAAATATGTCTTTAAAATATTCAATATTAGATCTGGCAACTATCGTAAAAAATGATGATATCCAAAAAACATTTCAGAAGTCTGTAAAAGCTGCTCAGCATGCAGAGAAGCTGGGCTACACGAGATATTGGTTTTCCGAGCATCATAATTTCCCTAATGTGGCCAGTGCAGCCACATCTGTATTGATCGGCCACATTGCCGGACAGACAGATACGCTGAGAGTAGGTTCCGGCGGAATAATGCTGCCCAATCATTCCACATTATCGGTTGCGGAGCAGTTCGGGACTTTGGACGGCTTATTTCCCGGGAGGATTGATCTTGGCTTAGGAAGAGCACCAGGAACGGATATGCAGACAGCAGCTGCATTGCGCGGAAACAATCTGAATCCCAATTATAACTTTGAATTCCATATCAGAGAACTTCAAAAATACCTCTCAAAGGAAAATGCTGATGCCAAGGTAAGAGCCATTCCCGGGGAAGGAGCAGATGTTCCGCTTTATATCCTTGGAAGTTCCACAGATTCTGCTTTTCTAGCTGCCAAATTAGGATTGCCTTATGCTTTTGCAGCACATTTTGCACCTTCTCAGCTGGAAGTAGCTCTGGAGATTTACAGGGAACATTTTCAGCCTTCTGAGTTTTTGGATAAGCCTTATGTGATGATCTGCATCAATATCATTGCTGCAGATTCTGTGGACGTAGCCCATTATTTGTCGACATCCCATTTTCAGGCTTTTGTGAATATATTGACCGATCAGAGACAGCCGCTTCTGCCGCCGGAGGAAACAGAACTCTCAGAAATTTCAAACGAAGTGGCAGTTCATCTTAACAGAATGGCTTCCAAAACTTTCGTAGGAGATGGGGAAACCCTGAAGGAAAAATTAGGAAACTTTATGAAAGAATTCCGGCCGGATGAAATCATTGTTTCCGGCAATATTTATGATTTTGATCAAAAACTGAGATCATACGAAATAGCTTCAGAAGTTCTAAAGACTTTGTAAGAAGAAAGCACAAACATTTTGTTTGTGCTTTTTATTTTAGAATAGATTTTACAAATTATATAGCCACAGGCGCTTTTATACCCGGATGCGGGTCGTAATTTTCCAAAGTAAAATCTTCAAAGTCAAAATCAAAAATATCTTTGATTTCAGGATTCAGTTTCATTGTGGGTAAAGCTCTGGGCTCTCTGGAAAGTTGCTTATGAACCTGCTCAAAATGATTGTTGTAAATATGTACATCACCAAAAGTATGCACATAATCGCCGACTTCCAAATCACAAACCTGTGCAACCATCATTAATAAAAGCGCGTAACTCGCAATGTTGAAAGGAACTCCAAGGAAAACATCTGCACTTCTCTGATACAACTGGAGCGACAATTTTCCATCCGCTACATAAAACTGAAATAGAGCGTGGCAAGGTGCCAAAGCCATATTCGGGATTTCAGCAGCATTCCAGGCAGAAACAATTAATCTTCGGGAATCGGGATTTTTTTTGATTTGGTCAATGACTTCAGAGAATTGATCAATCACTTTGCCATCAGCACTATTCCAGCTTCTCCACTGTGCACCGTAAACTGGTCCTAGATCTCCGTTTTCATCAGCCCATTCGTCCCAGATAGAAACGCCGTTATCTTTCAGATATTTGATGTTGGTGTCGCCTTTGATAAACCAAAGCAATTCATAAATAATCGATTTAAGATGCACCTTTTTTGTCGTTACCAAAGGAAATCCTTTCGACAAATCGTAGCGCAGTTGATAACCAAAAACGCTTCTGGTACCCGTTCCTGTTCTGTCGGTTTTATCGGTTCCATTATCTAAAATATACTGAAGTAAGTCGAGGTAGTTTTGCATTATGATGAAATTCAGAGTTACAAAATAAGGTAATTTTTACCAGATATTTTCAATTTTTTGATTCATATTATTGATGGAGAAAACTTCATTTTTTTGTTTTCCGCTCATTGCTTTTGCCAAAGGCGACTCAGGAGAGACGCAAATAATTTTCTGATTCTCAAAATTAACCTCACCTAAAGAAACCGATATAAAAAATAAACCTCTTTCTGTTTTTACAATTGCTCCTTTTTCGGCTTTTTCAGATGATTTTGGAAGAATCGTTTTTAGAAAATCCTGCTGTTTTAGAACCTCATTTAATTGAACCTGAAGATTATTGATTTCCTGCTGCAGCATTTCTCTTCCCGTTTCATATTTATCGCCCATAGAACTTTTGGTGTCGTTGTTGGAAGCCCGGGTTTCGGCAATCAGTTTTTCTAATTGTTGGATTTTTTCTGACAGCTTAGTTTTTATCAGGAGTAAAAGTTCTGTTTTGTTTTCCATACACAAGCTTAATGATATTGATAGACGAAAAGATAAAAGCTATGATCCAGCGGGAATCTGTAAAGCAGTTTTTTGTTATGCAAATTCAGACTTTTATAAGTGAAATCACTGTCAATACGGGGATCGAAACGGGCAGAATCTTTAGAAACCACAGAAATTATGTTGATTTTTCTTTCATCGACATAATTTTTATATCCACTGCTGTCCTTATTTTTTCTGGTCAGAAGCATAGTGGCATCATTCAGTCCATAACCGTCATAGACTGTAGCAGATGAAAAATAGGCGACGTGTCCTGCATCCATTATAAGGACTTTATCTGTCTTTTTTAGTTTTTTTGCCAGCTCGCCATAACCTGTGATAAAACCTTTATTATCTATGATGACATCTTTTTTGTTTTGATAAAAATTACTGCCTAGGTCTATCATTCTCAGAAGAGATCCGGTAAATAAAATAAAAAATATGATATGGAATGTTTTTGTATAGCGATTATCAAAATTAATATTAAAATCTGCAAATAAAAAATAAACCATCAAAGGAAAAAAATACCGAATGTAAATTCCTGAAGAATAACTGTTTATATTAAAACTATAGAAAAACAGAAAGAATAATAACGGCGCTAAAAACAGAAATCTTCTTTTCAGAATCAAGCTAAATATAACCGGAGAAAAAACAAGTACTCTTCCCAGGAAAACTATGATATACGGTAAAGTATAAGTACTGAAACTTGATTTTAAAATAAAAGGAAGGGGAATGTAGAAATCATAAAAAATCAAATAAAACAGAGCAAAAATCACAACTCCGGCTGAGGAATAAATAAGCTTGGCAATAATTTGTCTTGTCTGCCGAAAGTCAGAATCTAAAAACCAAAACAGCAGAAAAATGCCAAACTCGGGACGGACCAGAATCAGAAAAACAGAATAAGGATTATTGTGTTTTTTCCAGTTTTTTAAAAACAAGAACAGCACTATTGTTGCCAGAACAGTTTCTAAGCCGTGTGTAGAATTCAGTGCGAGCCAATAAGTAAAAAAAAGAGTAAAACCTATTCTGAAAAGTTTTACAGCTATTTTTTTTTCTTTTAAGGAAAGGGAAACGGATTGATGAATCAGGAAAAAACCGATGATTAAATTGGCGATATAAAAACTATGTTCCGACTTGAGCCCGAAAAAATTGAGTACGGATAAAATCCACATCCAGAGCAGGCTGGTTTGCCCATTACCCTGATAAAAGGCATCGAGATTGTACCATGGTTTCAGGTGTTCTGCAAAGTTTCTGGAATACTGGAAGGTTATGTAAGCATCATCAATGATCAGATCCTTGTTCAGAATTACAAAAATTGCAAAAAATAAACACAGCAAAGATGTTAAAGCTAACTGATAATGGGATAGTTTTATATTCAATGGAAATGATTATTGTTTAAATTAAGTCCGATTTTAGCAGCTTCGGCGATCACATAATCTCTCGCTTCAATTTTATCATTTTTGATTTCGCCTTCCAGGATTGCTTCTTTTACTTTTTCTTTCAGGATTCCAATTTCTTTTCCAGGTTTCAGGTTGAATAGCTCCATAATCTCTTCGCCGGAAATTGGTGGCTGAAAATTCCTGATCTGATCCTTTTCTTCAACGTCTTTTATCTTCTGAGCAACATATTCAAAGTTCTTTTTGAATTTGGCTTGCTTAGAATAATTTTTGGTCGTGATATCCGATTTACAAAGTGTGAAAAGATCCTCCATATCTTCGTCGGAATCAAATAGCAACCGTCTCAATGCAGAATCCGAAGCATCATCAGTAATCAGCGCAATTGGCCTTGCGTGCATTCTTACCAGTTTTTCAACGTATTTTTGTTCTGCTCCAAGAGGGAGTTTCAGCCGTTTGAAAATCGGTTTGATGAGTTTTGAACCTACGAATTCATGACCATGAAAAGTCCAGCCCGTTCCCTCAACAAATTTTTTCGTCGGTGCTTTTCCGATGTCGTGAAGCAATGCTGACCAACGCAACCAAAGCTTATCTGTGCTTTGTGAAATATTATCAACCACTTCTAAGGTGTGATAAAAATTATCTTTATGCGTTTGTCCGTCTATATCTTCGATGCCTTTTAATGCTATTAATTCCGGTAAAATATGTTGTAAAAGTCCTGTTTCCTCCAATAATTTCAAGCCTTTTGAAGGTCTGCCGGAAAGCATTATTTTATTGAATTCAACCATAATACGTTCCATTGAAACGATTTTCATCCGCTCAGCTTCTTCCTTAATCGCCTTTAGAGAATTCTCTTCTATTTCGAAATCCAGAGTTGTTGCAAACCTGATGGCTCTCATCATTCGCAAAGGGTCATCGGAATAGGTTTGATGAGGTTCCAGAGGCGTTCTCAGAATTTTGTCGGATAAATCCTGCATGCCGCCAAATGGGTCAATCAATTCCCCGAAATTATCCTTGTTAAGAGAAATCGCCATCGCATTAATCGTAAAATCTCGGCGTTTTTGGTCGTCCTCCAAAGTTCCGGTTTCCACAGATGGTTTCCTGGAATCCTCGCTGTAACTTTCTTTTCTGGCACCAACAAATTCCAATTCCAAATCTTGATAACGAAACATTGCTGTTCCGTAGGTTTTGAAAACTGTCACTTTGGTTTTCGGGTCAATTTCTTGGGCAATACTTTCTGCCAATTCGATACCGTTGGATTCCGTGACAAAGTCAATATCCGTAGGCGCTTTTCTTTTCATGAGCAGATCTCTGACAAAGCCACCAACGGCGTAAACAGATTGTTCGTTTCTGTCTGCGACTTCAGAAATGATTTTGAAAAGTTTGAGGTTTTTATTTTGAGCGAGGTTGATTGTCATTTTAAAAAATAGAATTCTCGCAGATTTTACAGATTAGCAGATGATTTTAAAATCTGAAAAATTTGCTAAATCTGCGAGCTTATTAATTATAGTTTAAGTTTAGCAGATGCTAATAATCGTCAAAGATAAGTTTTTTGAGAATTTTGTCTGAATTGATTTTGAAATTGAACTAAAAATCTAAAAATCAAGACTTTTTGACTTTAAAATCAAATGACAAAATTATAATCAAGCAATAATGTCTTGAAAATCCTTTCGGTATTTCTTTTGTGATAAGAGATAATACAAAAAGTAGTTTTTTTTCATAGTTTATTTTTCCGGCGGATGGTCTTGCAAAAGGTCATCCGCCGGTTTATTTATTCCCTCAATATTTTAATCTGATTATTGTTCCAAACCTTAATCACAGAAGAACCAGAAAACTCCGAAACCTTATCCTGATTGTCTTCTACTATATAATCCACGGCATTTTTGATTTCGTCTGAGATATCGCTGAATTTCATTGGTGATTTTTGACCGCTGAGATTGGCTGATGTTGAAACGAGAGGTCTGTTAAGCTTTGAAATCAGCTTTTTACAATAATCATTTTTTACGATTCGGATTCCCACGCTTCCATCTTCTGCCACTAATTCTTTTGGAAGGTTTTTCGGATTTTCATAAACAATAGTAACAGGTTTCTCGCTGAGGTCAATGATTTGCCATGCTATCTCGGGTACATCTACCAAATCCTGTAGCCGTTTTTCGGATTCTACTAATATAATAAGAGATTTATTAGGTTCTCTTTTTTTGATGTCGAATATCTTTCTGATGGCTTCCGGATTGGTTGCATCACAGCCGATGCCCCAAATGGTATCGGTGGGGTAAAGTATAGTTCCGGCGGACTGTAAAATTTCTATGGCTCTGGTTAAATCCATTTCAGTACAAATTTTGGTAAAAATCAAATATGAATAACTGTTAAAGTTTTCAATTGATTGATTTTCATTGGTTTATTTAATTTGATTAAAAATTGCAGATAAAATTATCTATTGCAAATTTAACAAATAATGAACAGTTTTTTAAAACCTATTAACCTGTTAAGGTTGATTTAACATAATATGATTTTTCGTAATGCTTAATTAAAGAATATTTAAGAATTCTTATACATTCCGGTTGCTTTCCATATCATTTCTTTGGCAACGAAGAAAAAAGGAAAGTAAAAAATGAACTCAAAAACTATAAGCATCAGTGCGTTGTTTCTTTGTATGCCAATGTCACTTTTGATGGCACAGAATACAAAAGATACTTTGAAAGGTGAAAAAAAAATCGACGAAGTCAGGATCATCGGAACGTCTAAAAAAGGTAATGAGGCCAATATCATCTCTGCGCAGAAAAAAGCTGTGGAGGTCATAGAAAGAGTTGGTTCTGTACAGTTGGAAAAGCAGGGTGTAGGAGATGTATCTGTAGCCGTAACCAAAGCCACCGGCTCGCAAAAGCAGGAAGGCAGCGGACAGATATTTATCCGAGGATTAGGGGACAGAAACAATTCTACAACGATTAACGGGCTTCCGGTTCCGTCCAATGATCCGATTTATAAGAATCTTGATTTGTCCATCATCAAAACCGATATGATTGATTTCGTAGGATTGGAAAAAGTTTATCAGCCTAAATTATGGGGCGATATGTCGGGAGCCAATGTGGATATTGTTACCAAAGTTTACACAGGCAAACCTTATTTCAATATCAATCTGGGTTCTTCTTTTAATACCAACGCCATCCGTAAAAATAATTTTTACCTTCAGGATGGTCCGGATTATTTCGGATTCAAGCAACTCCATAAACCCAGCAATGCTTTATTAGCAACACGAGGTTATGTATTTTCCACATCCTGGAACAACAGAACAGTCGTGACACCGATTAATTCTTCCTTAGGTATTGATCTCGGAACTAATTTCAGAATTGGGAGCCAAGGTAAATTAAGTATTTTCGGTTACGGATCTTTTGATAATGATTATTCTTTTGTAGAAGGAAATATCGGCTCATCTTTCAATAATGAAGGTTCTGCCCTGAAGCAATTGAACGGACAAGAGTTCAGATATCTTACAAATACCACAGGTTTATTAAACATTAATTACCGGATTAATCCCAGTCATAATATTAATTACAGTTCCAACTATATCCACACCACGGAGCAAAAGCTGGGAAATTACAATGGCTACATCCGTGATGTCAATGAACTTTTAAACGATAATCAGGAAAGGATAGAGGTGGCTAATATGCGGAGAGCACTATATAAAACCAACGATTTATTCATCAATCAGCTGCGAGGAGAACACAACATTTCTGATCCTTTCAAAATTGTCTGGAATCTTGGATACAACAGACTAGACAGTAGAAGACCAGATAGACAGCAAAATATATCGGTGTATAATATCGAAACCGGGAATAATTATTTTGCCAATAGTAATCCAGGTGCCAATCAAAGGTATTTTGATAAACTGATTGAGAATGATTATGTGGGAGATGTACACGCAGATTATAATGTTTCGGATGATTTGAAAATCACTTTAGGATACAGCGTGAGAATGAAGGACAGTGATTTCCGTGCTTATCAATATAATTTCAGGATTCTCCAGCCACAGGGGAACTATTATCTGGATCCGCAAAATTATGATGGTTTCTTTAATTTGAATAACTATACTACAGGTAATTTATTTCAGATTGCAACATTTTGGGGTGATATCAAAGATCCTCAGCAGGCTCTCAAACCACAGTTCTACCAATCAGACTTGTTTAACAATGCAGGTTACGCCAATGTGGAATATAAGTTTAATGAAAAGCTGACCGGGCAGTTAGGACTTCGTTATGACAATCTGGAGCAGAAAATTACCTATATGACAGCGATTTTCTCAAACGGAGGAATCATCAACAAAAATTATTCAAAATTACTTCCTTCCCTTAATTTGAAATATTCTGTTAATGACAATAACAATCTGAGATTTTCTGCTTCCAAGACATACACAACGCCTCTTTTGATAGAACTTGCGCCTTATGAGTACGAAGAGATCGATGAATTAAGTTTCGGAAACGTAGATCTGAATCCGGCTGATAATTACAACGTAGACCTGAAATGGGAATGGTTCCCGAAGAAAAACGAGGTCATATCCGTTACGGCATTTGGGAAATACATTATAGATCCAATTGCCAGAGTTACTGTCAACTCCTCATCCAACTCGGTTTCTTTCGTTAATACAGGAGATAGCGGAAGAGTGTTCGGAGTTGAAACAGAATTGCGTAAAGATTTGTATCAGGTTGATAATACACGTTTCTATACATTCATTAATGCTTCTTATATCAATACACAACAGGATCTTGACAATGATAAAGTGGTTTCTGAAAATCCGAATTCCAGAGTCTCTGTAGATTTCATAAAAGATAAAGATAAGATGCAGGGTGCTTCTGACTTTCTTGCCAATGTTAATTTGGGTTGGGAGCAAAAATGGGGCGACAGGAATGCTTTGGATTTTGTTCTTTCTTATTCATACATATCGGATAATATTTACGCATTGGGCTATCAGACAAAAGGAAATATTGTAGACAAGTCAATCCATACTATGGATGCAGTTTTGAAGGTCAGACTTGCCAGCGGATTAGGCATCTCATTAACAGGAAGAAATCTATTGAATCCTGAATACAAAAGAGTTCAGGCCAACCAGAATGGAGACGTAGCCGTAAGAAGCTTCAAAAAAGGAATGAATTACGGACTTGGTTTCTCTTATGAATTTTAAATAATAACAACATAATTAATCTATAAAAATAAAACAATGAAAAAATCGTATTTAAAACTGATTGCAGCTGCATTCATTATCTCAACGACAACAGTGGCTTTTGTATCTTGTAGCAACGATGATGATGAAATTCCTGTGGTTACGCCGACTGGGATCGCATCCAATCCAAATGATTTCAAAGGAGAAGTGAAATCAGGAGAAACTGTAACGCTTGATGCTACAAAGATCTACAAAATCACAGGTGCTGTCATCGTGCGTGATGGAGGAAAATTAGTCATTCCTGCAGGTACCAAGCTGGAAGCTTCAGGAGGTACTTCTGCTTTCGTCGTAGTGGAACAAGGCGGACAGCTTTTCGCAAACGGAACTGCAACCGCACCAGTTGTGTTCACATCGCCTGCTGCTACGCCAGGAAGCTGGGGCGGTGTGGTCATCTGTGGTAGAGCGCCTATCAATAAAGGAACTACCGCAACTTCTGAAGTTGGAAACGCAACTTATGGTGGCACGGTTGCCAATGACAATTCCGGATCTATGACTTATGTAAGAATTGAGTATGCCGGTGCTATTTTCACAGGCGAAAAAGAATTTAACGGGCTTTCCCTCTTCGGCGTTGGTAATGCTACTAAGATTGACAATATATCCTTAGTTAATGGCTCAGATGATGGTATCGAGTTTTTCGGAGGAACTGTCAATGTTTCAAACATTGTTTCTATTTATAATGAAGATGATGCCTTTGACTGGACGGAAGGATGGAACGGTACAGCAACCAATATCTACACAAAAAGAAGAGCAAATGGTGTAGGAAACAGAGGGATTGAAGCAGATAATAACTCAAACAACAGAGATGCATCTCCAAGATCCAACCCAACCATCAAAAATGCAACTTTCATCGGATCTACTTCCGGAGAATCAGACGGTATGAAACTGAGAGAAGGAACTTATGCTTCTATTGATAATGTAGTTTTATCCAACTGGACGACTGGTATCAACGTAGAGCATGATCAGTCTGTAGCTTATTTCAACGGTGCTAATAAAGTAACTAAGGTAAAATTCGAAAATGTTGCAACTAAAGCATCCGTAAAAGCAACTTCTGGAAGTCCTGCTGCAACACTATTGCCAAATACTTACACAGAAGATGATTCTGCAACAGGTGCAGGTAACGGAACAGCTGCGCCAACTTGGGCTAGCGGATGGGCAGGATTGTAATCCCAAACAGAAAAATTTCTTTTTTCTTCATATCAAATCAAAATTTTTTGAACCTGCAGTGGATTCTGCAGGTTTTTTATTTTTGGAAATTAATCCCGAAATTTGCAGTCAACCATCAACCATCAGTAATGAATATCATTCTCGCATCCACATCCACGCTTTACGGCGGTCAATATCTGGAATATCTTAAGCCGGAAATTAAATTGCTTTTCAATGAAATTAATGAAGTGATATTTATTCCATTCGCTAGACCGGGCGGAATCTCTCATGAAGACTATACCGCGAAAGCAAAAGATTTTTTTGCAACAATTAACATCAATGTAAAAGGTCTGCATGAGTTTGAGGATAAAATTAAAGCAATCAATTCTGCTCATGCATTTTTTACAGGCGGGGGAAACACTTTTCTGTTAGTAAAGACATTACACGAATTGGGATTAATGACTGTCTTAAAGCAGAACGTAGAATCAGGAAAACCCTATTTAGGTTGCAGTGCAGGAAGCAACATCGGTGGTATCAACATGAAAACCACCAACGATATGCCGATTGTTTATCCCTCAAGTTTCGACTGTATGGGATTGGTTCCTTTCAATATCAATCCGCATTACCTCGATCCAAATCCTGAAATCAAACACAACGGTGAAACCAGAGAAACTCGAATCAAGGAATTCCTGACGCAAAACAATATCAAAGTGGTTGGATTGAGAGAAGGTAACTGGATCAGAAGGATCAATAACAAAATTAAAGTTGAAGGTTCAGAACTGACAAGGATTTTCGAGAAAGGAAAAGAACCTTATGAGATTGAATCAGGAACAGAATTGTAAATTTCCAGCAGCAAACCTGCAATATAGAATATAATTTTGTACAAAAGTCTGGAGGAGCAAAGCTGCGATATATATATTGGTAACTTAATAATTATTTAAAATGAGGATAAAAAAGGAGATAGATTTTATCATTGCCGTAGATGCCCTGAAAAACGTCCAGAGAAGAAACTATAATGCCGATGATTCAAGACGCGAGAATACTGCAGAACACAGTTGGCAGATCATCATCCTGGCGCAGATTCTTTATCCGTATGCAAAAAATAATACTGAAATTAATTTGCTGAGAGTGATCAGGATGCTATCCATCCATGATCTGGTGGAGATTGATGCAGGCGACACATTTCTCTTCGATGAAGAAGGGATGAAAGGCAAATTTGAAAGAGAAAAACTGGCGGCTAAAAAGATTTTCGGTATTCTGGATGAGCCGCTTTCATCAGAATTTTACAATCTCTGGATAGAATTTGAGGAAGAAGAAACGCCGGACGCCATCTTCGCCTGTGCCATTGATAGGATTATGCCTTTCATCCTCAATTCCTATACCTCCGGAAAAAGCTGGACAGAAGCCGGAGTTACAGAAAAGCAAGTCAGAAGTATGTTAGAGAATGCAATCTGCAGAGCCTCGGACGATATGGGAGAATGTTTCCAGCTGCTGATGAAAAAATGTTTTGATGAGAAAAAGTTCTCTTAAAACCACCAAAAAAAAACGCTTCCAATTTGGAAGCGTTTTTTTTATAAATAATTTTCTGATTACTTAGCAGCAGGCGTTTGTGTTGCAGGAGCATTATTTGCCGGTGCAGTTTTTACAGGTGCTTCAGATTTCACAGGTGCAGGCATTGTCGGAGCTGTTTGTGAAGGTTTTCCTGTAAGGATAATACTCAGCAAGATCAAAACTACAATTACAGTTCCCAGAGTCCAAGTGGCTTTTTCCATAAAGTCATTGGTTCTCTGTACCCCGAAAGTTGCAGAAGATGTGCCTCCAAAAGTTCCGGAAAGCCCGCCTCCTTTTGGGTTTTGCGCCATTATAATGATAACTAATAAAATGCTAGCGATGATAATCAGGATCATAAACAGCGTAAATATTGTGCTCATAGTATCGTCTTAATAATAAATTTTGAAGCGCAAATATAATGATTATAAATCAATTATTAAAAACTTATTTTTTAATAAATTTTACAATATTCGTTTCGTTGCCTGATGATTTTAATTTAATGAAATATAAACCGGTTTTCAAATTGCTAATATCAATTTTATTCCCTTTGAAATCCTTATTAAGAACCAACCTCCCGCTTTCATCTATGATTTCATAAGCAAAGAAATCTCTATCCGATTCTATATTGATATAATCCTGAACTGGATTAGGAAAAATTTTGACTACTGCTATCTTTTTAGATGGATCATTAACCGCTAATAAACAAGCTGGCGGATTGGAAATTGGTCCGGCAGAATAATCATAAAAGACAGTGTCTTCTGTTAAAATATCAAAACTTTGATGTAATGGAGGTGGTCCTAAATGGCAATTATTGAATGAGACCCAAGCTTTATAAAATCCAAAAGATGACTTATACCAGCCTTCACAAACAGCTGTCATTTTATCTCCCGGTCCAAAATTATCTATGATAATTTCAGGTTGGACATAATTCATATAAGAACAAACATTATTAGGGTTCCAGTCAGAGGGTGGTTTAAAATACATTACTTTTGTTGGGAGTTCTCCATAATAATAATTTCTTGTAAAAATCTGCGAGTTCCCAGTTTTTGCTTTTATCAGGGTATTTTGAGTGATTGTTATATTCACTTGATTAATCCCAGATGGGGAACTAGTTGTAGGGTCTGTTCCGTCAGTTGTGTAATAGATTGTTCCGCTTCCAACTATAGTTGCTGTATAGGGTTGCATATTATGATTGGTATTAGGCTCAAAGCTTATTTGTGCAAAATAAGATTGAAAAACAATCGTCAAAGAAAAGAGTAAAAGTTTTTTCATAAGTAAATATTGATTAATTAGTTGCTTAGCAAAGTTATAGAAAAGAATAAATGAAATCATCACATACTACCGTGATTTTTACAAATCAGTTTTATAATTGAGATTTTCATAGATTTAGTTTTTTTGTTATCTTCTAATTTACATAATAATTTAATAACTTCGTCCGAGTTTTTCTCAATATCAATTACTTATATAATGAAACTAAAAAAGATTCTTGCTGTAGCAGTTGCAGCACCTTTTATGATGAATGCACAACAGGTAATGACGCCGGAAATCATGTGGACGCTTAACCGACTTGGTGTTCAGTCCGTTTCCCCGGATAATTCTTCTCTGATCTACAAAATCAGCAAAACAGATCTTAAAACCGAAAAATCCAACACGGAAACTTTCTGGCTGGATATCTCAGGAAAATCTACTAAAATTGATTTGGGCAAGAAAAGCCTTATTCAATGGGACAAAAACGGAATCTATGCTCTTGAGAATAATAAGATTTTCTTGTCAAAGGATTCAGGGAAAACCTGGTCGGAATTTTATACTGTTGGCGAAGTGGATAACATTGTAATTTCTCCGGATGGTAAAAAAGTAGCGTTCAGTAAAGCAGTTCATGTGGAAAATCTTCTAGGAAAAGATAAACACAAAGACTTGCCGAAAACCACAGCTCAGATTTATACAGACCTGAACCACCGCCATTGGGACGCTTGGAACGAGGGTTCTTACAACCACGTTTTCGTGGTCAATGTTTCGGAATCTGCTGATAAAGCCAAAGATTTATTGGAGGGCAAACCGTTTGATTCGCCACAGAAACCTTTTGGTGGTGCGGAAGATTTTATCTGGAGTCCGGATTCTTCGGAATTGCTGTATGTGACAAAGGAAAAGTCAGGTGCGGAATATGCGCAAAGTACTAATACGGACATTTTCGCATACAATCTAGCTTCTGGAAAAACCAAGAATCTGACAGAAGGAATGATGGGTTACGACGTGAGTCCGAAATTCAGCAATGATGGGAAATTCCTGCTTTGGAATTCTATGGAAAGAGACGGTTACGAAGCGGATAAAAATGACATCGTCATTATGGATTGGAAATCAAAAGCAAAAACCAATCTGACAAAAGCTTGGGATGAAAGTATAACGGGCGATGTAAAATGGGCTTCGGATTCCAAACTGATTTATTTTACTTCGGCTTTCAGAGGAACTAAACAGTTGTTCTCGGTTGATGTCAAAAACAAATCGGTAAAACAATTGACGAAAGGTGACTTTGATATCAACGATATTGTTCTCGAAAATAAAGGCAAGCTTTGGGTAACAAAAACCGATATTAATCACAATGCAGATTTGTTCGAAGTTGATTCTAAAGGTTCTTTGAAACAGATTACTGATATTAATAAAGATAATTACTCAAAATTAGTCTCAGGAAAATCTGAACTGAAAATGGTGAAAACCACGGACGGAAAAGAAATGGGCGTCTGGTTTCATTATCCGCCGAATTTTGACCCGAATAAAAAATATCCGACTTTGGTTTATTGCCAGGGTGGACCACAATCGGCTCTAACACAATTTTTCTCCACAAGATGGAACTTCGGTTTGATGGCTGCAAACGGCTATATCGTAGTGGCGCCAAATAGAAGAGGAATGCCGGGCTGGGGCGTAAAATGGAATGAAGATATCAGCGGCGACTGGGGCGGACAACCCATCAGAGATTACTTATCAGCAACCGATTTTGCGAAAACACTACCTTATGTAGATGGAAATAGAGTAGCGGCTGTTGGCGCAAGTTACGGTGGTTATTCGGTTTTTATGTTAGCTGGTATTCACGAGAATAGATTTAAAACATTTATAGCGCACGATGGATTATTTGATATGAAATCCTGGTACGGAACGACTGAAGAACTTTGGTTTGCTAACTGGGATTTGGGCGGAAGCTACTGGCAAAAGCCAACACCGAAAGCTTATTCAGAATTTAATCCGAGTAATTTTGTAGATAAATGGAACAAACCGATTATGGTTATCCAGGGTGGAATAGATTTTCGTGTAGGTTATGAGCAGGGTCAGGAAGCTTTCCAAGCAGCGAAATTAAAAGGATTAAAAACAAAATTCCTCTATTTCCCGAACGAAAATCATTGGGTTCTACATCCACAAAATGGTCTGGTTTGGCAGAGAGAATTCTTTGACTGGCTGAAGGAAACTTTATAAGATTTTAATAAAATTATAACTATGAAAATGAAATTGTTTTTATTGTTTTTAAGTGTGTCAAATATTGTTTTTTCACAAACATATCAGTTTGATTATCTTATCAAATTTGCTATGGCTAATCACAAAAATGGTTACACTAAGTCCAATGACCAATTTGTTAATTCCAAAAAATTGTTTTATTATGGAAGTTTTTCTCCAACACTGGATAAGAAAGCTTATAATTTGATTATTTATGATTATACAAATAATTTGATGCATACTTTTGAAATTGCAAAGACAGATTCTCCGAGTGATAGTTCAAAATATATTTATAAAAACTCTGGATACCTTCTTCCAAATGAAAAACTAATAAAAGAACAAAAAGCACCATTTTATACACATACATTTGTTGAAAATATTCCAGGAGGGAAAAGAATGATTCTGAGAAAATTTAAAAATGAGAAAGCTAAAAAGGCTGATGTTGAAATGACAGCAGATTTTATAGAAATTGATACAGACTTAAGACCGTTTTCTTATGTAGAACTTTTTGCCACAAGAGCAGATTTTGTAAAACTTCCTGACAATGAAAATTATTATCTTCGTGATGCAAAATGGAAAGTGAAAGATTCTGATGGAGAATATCATACGAATATTTACAAAATACCATTAACCATTACTTTGGATTCAAGTAAAATTAAGCTTCCGAAAGAAAAACCAAAAAGTGCTGAAGAACAAATCGAAGAATGGAAAAAAACAATCGTTAGATAAAAACAAAAGTGTCAGAAAATCTCTGACACTTTTTATTTTACTCAATTTCAACCATCCAATCAGCTTTCCAATCTTGATTTCTTTCCAATTCCAAGATCCCAAATTTATCTATCAATTCCTGATTATGATTTTCCAAATCAGCAATGCCTTGCCAAGGTTCCAGACAGACAAAATCTACATTCTTAGCTGCCCAAATCCCGAAATAAGGGAAATTGGAAAATGAAAAAATCACTTTATGATGATTCTTTTTATTTCTTAAAATCAATTTTCTGCTTTTCATCTTTGTCATTACCAAAGCGTCTTTTGAGAATAATTCATAAGATAATGGAAGTGTTTTATTATCAAGATTAATCGTTTGCGTTTCGTTACTGATGAGGTTATCAATCAAAGGATGAATTTCCAGTTTCTCATCATCAGAAAACAAAATTTCATAATCATTGTAATTCAATCCATTTTCTGTGTCGATGGCGAATCCGGGATGCGCACCAAGCGAAAAATACATTGCTTTTCCCGAAAGATTCTTTACCAGATAAGAAACAGTCAGTTTATTCTCAATCAAAGCATATTTGATTTCCAGACTGAATTCGAAAGGATAGATTTTCAAAGATTCTTCATCGGATTTCAATTCAAAAATAACTTCGGTCTCTGATGAATGTTTAACATCAAAAGTTCGTTTTCTTGCAAAACCGTGACGAGGTAATTCATAGGTTTTGCCTTCAAAAATATATTGGTCATTTTTCAAAGCACCAACTGTTGGAAAAAGAACTGGACTAATTCCGCCCCAGAAATCTGGATTTCCGCTCCACATTATTTCTTTTCCGGTTTCGAAATTGATGAGAGAGGTCAACTCGGCTCCCAGTTCGTGGAAAGTCGCTTTCAGTTTTGTATTTTGAATCGTTATCATATTTTTGAATTTATCCAATACAAATATCTGCAATAATCTTGATTTTTTAGTCTATCATCTAAAAGTCTATTATCCATCATCTAATTATTATAATAAATTCCTAAATTGCCGTTTTATAAGCAATGATAAAAGGTTTTAATTTTCTCAAGCGCATCAATAGTTGGGTGGTTTATATGATTCTGACAGCCATTGTGTTCGGTATTGCGATTTCATCTTTCCTGATGATTGACCAGCTCCGTAAGCAGGAAATTCAGAAGATCAACCTGATTGCAACAGCGCTCAAAGCTTATACGGATGACGAAATTTCTGCCGATCCGAAAATTCAGGAATTGTATCTCGCCGTGATGCAGGATAATACGAATCTTCCGATTGTGGTAACGGATAAAGAAAAAAATCCGATTTTCCAGGCGAATATCCCGCCTCATATTGAACAGGACTCATTGAAGCTCAAAAATCTTATCAGGAGAATGGAAAATTCCTATGCGCCTTTCATTGTAGAATTGCCATCAGGACAGAACCAGTATATTTATTATGATAATTCGGATCTGCTGAATTATTTCCGATACTATCCATACATTTTAGCTTTGTTCATTGGTGCATATCTCTTATTTTCTTTTTGGTTTTTAAGAACTTTAAAGAAAACCGATGAAGGTTTTGTTTGGGCTGGTCTGGCGAAGGAAACGGCACATCAGATTGGTACGCCACTGTCTTCTATGATTGGCTGGGTGGAGATTATGAAGCTAGAGGATGAAAATGGAATGGGTGTAAAAGAGTTAGAAATGGATGTCAACCGATTAAAAACTATTTCTGAAAGATTCTCGAAAATCGGTTCAATTCCTGAGCTTAATGACCTTGATATTAATGAAACTGTTCAGCAGAACTATGATTATCTGAAAAAGAGAATTTCCACAAGGGTTGAATTTACATTGAGAAAAACTTACGAACCGGTTTTAGTTCCTCATAGCCGGATCCTGATGAGCTGGGTAATTGAAAATCTTGTGAAAAATGCTGTGGATGCTATGAAAGGAGAAGGCAGACTGGAATTGTCGCTTTATAAAAAGAGCAAAAATGTCTATATAGACGTTACCGACACAGGCTGCGGAATGACCAAACAGCAAATCAGAAATGCTTTCAAACCGGGATTCTCAACTAAAAAACGGGGTTGGGGATTAGGATTATCTTTAACGAAAAGAGTAGTGACGGAATACCACCGTGGTGATGTGAGAATTGCTCAATCCGAAGTGGGGAAAGGAACAACTTTCAGAATCATTCTGAAGGAAAATCAGAAATAATTTCAACAAAAAAATAAGCTTATCTTTGCAAAATGAATAAAACCACTTTTGCAGATTTCGATTTACCGGAAAAAATACTGGATGTTTTAGCAGATCTCAATCTTTTTGAACCGACGCCTATTCAGGAAAAAAGTTTGAAACCGATTCTTTCAGGTCGTGATGTGATGGGAATTGCACAGACCGGAACAGGGAAAACTCTGGCTTATCTGCTTCCTGTTCTCAAAACCTGGAAATATAATAAGACCGGAAATCCTACAGTTTTGGTATTGGTTCCGACGAGAGAATTGGTAGTTCAGGTAACGGAAGTTCTGGAAAAACTGACGGAGAATATCACTGCAAGAGTAATCGGAGTTTATGGTGGGAAAAATATCAATACGCAGAAATTGTTGTTCAATGATGGATGCGATATTTTGGTTGGAACGCCAGGTCGTGTGATGGATTTGTCGATTGATAATGCGATTTCTCTTAGAGAAGTTAATAAATTAATCATTGATGAGTTTGATGAAATGCTGAATCTCGGTTTCCGTCCGCAATTGACACACATCTTCGAAATGATGAAAGAGAAAAGACAGAATATTCTTTTTTCTGCAACAATGACAGAAGCTTTGGACGAAATATTAAATGAATATTTTGCTTCTCCAGTCGAGATTTCCTTAGCAAGATCGGGAACGCCTTTGGAGAAAATTGCCCAGACAGCGATTCCAGTAGATAATTTCAATACCAAACTCAATTTGTTGATTCATCTTCTTAAAACTGAAGATAATCTGGAGAAGATTCTAATTTTTGCCAATAACAAAAAGCATGCTGATCTGATTTTTGACAAATTGAATATTGAGTTTCCGGATGAATTTGGTGTAATTCACTCCAATAAATCTCAGAATTTCAGATTAAGAGTAATGCAGGAATTCACTAATGAAGAATTGCGTGGCGTTATTACAACGGATATTATGGCGAGAGGTTTGGATATTCCGGATATTTCACACGTTTTCAACTTCGAAGTTCCAGAAGTTCCTGAGCAATACATCCACAGGATCGGTAGAACCGGACGTGCAGATAAAGACGGAATCGCAGTGACTTTCTACACCAAAAAAGAAGAAGCGCAACTCTTGGAAATCGAATTGTTGATGGATAGAGAAATTGCAAAATCTGAATTCCCGGAAGAAGTAACCATTTCTAAAGTCAAAATCGCTTCTGAACAGGACGAAGTAAAAATGAAATTCCTGACAACAGCAAAACTAAACGAAGGCGAATCTGCTTTTCACGAGAAAAAAGACAAGAACAAAAAAATCAATCTTGGCGGACCAAGCAAGCGAAAAGCACCTAAAAAATTTGGTGCAAACAGAGCGCAACAAAAAGCAAAATCTAAAGCTAAGAGAAAGAAGTAATGAAAAACTCCTCAGAAAATCAATTCTGAGGAGTTTTATTTTATTTTTTATAATAGATGTATTCCTTATCGGTTTTTCCATCGCCATCAAAATCGCCTTCGCCATACATAATTACCAATTCTGAACTGTTTAGCTTTTCAACTTTCGTGTAATCATCTTCGCCGTCAGCTGTAAATTTCAAAACCTTTGTATTATCGTCATAAGAATAGGTTCCGCTAATAGATTCTAAAATACAAGATCCTGCATTGTTGAAATAGTCATTTCCCGTCACTTTATTGTCACTTGTGAAAACAAGATTCGATTTTCCACGACAAGCGTCTGGAATGGTTGCTTCCGTTTCTCCATTGCCGTATGCCATTACAAATTTGTCTACTTTCCAAGTTCCAACAATAGCGGAAGTTGATTCATTCTCATCATCATCTTTTCTACAAGATGTCGTCACTAATAAACAAGCCGAAGCCAATAAAATTAATTTTTTCATTAAATATGTTTTTATAATCCGGCAAAGAAAATAAAAATTTTAATTTTATGAAAAATATTTTAGAAAAATTTTTGAACTTATAGAAAACACCGAAGAAATTTGCAGCGAATAAAGCTTAGCAAAAAGCAAAATCTAAGCTAAGAGAAAATAATAAAAACGCCTCAGAAATTAATGCTGAGGCGTTTCTATTTTGTAAAATAGGTATAAAGTTTATCTTCTTTTCCGTCATTATCATAATCATAACTTGGAATACTGATAACTATTAATTCACTTTTAGTAATTGAAGAGACTTCAACTGTAGTGACTTCATCAGCATACATTACCAAACGCTTAGTTTGCTCGTTGTAGCTAAAAGTTCCATTTGCAGTTCTGCTAACACAATTACCATTAAAATCAATTCCGTAGCTTACAGAAGACATTTTTCCATCTTTTTGGAGAGTGAAATTATTTTGACTTTCACAAAGATCCAAAGTATATGTTTGTGAAGAACCATCTCCAAATTTTAGTATTGACTTACCTATTTTCCATTTTCCAACAATTGATGGTTTAGATTCATCATCATCTTTCCTACAGGACACAATAAACAATGATGCAAAGGCAAATAAGATAAGTTTTTTCAAAGTATTAATTTTTACAAATAAAATAAAAATTTATCAATATTGAGAATCAACTCCTAATCCACTTCCAAATCTCCTTCAAAGTCGCTTTATTACCATACATCAAAATCCCGACTCTGTAGATTTTTGCGGCAATATAAACCATCAAAAGTGTAGAAGCAATCAACAGGAAAATCGACAATAAAATCTCCCAAAGCGGCACACCAAAAGGAATCCTGGCAATCATCGCCACCGGCGAAGTAAACGGAATGATGGACAACCAGAAAGCCATAGGTCCATCCGGATTGTTCATAATTGTAAAGCTTCCGTAGAGTCCCAACATCAACGGAACAATCGCAAACATTGTGAATTGCTGAGTTTCCGTTTCATTGTCAACCGCACTTCCAATCGCTGCATACATCGAGCTGTAAAAGATATATCCGAACAAAAAGAAAAACACAAAAACACTGATGATTCCTACATAATTCATATCCAGAAGAATGTGAGAAACTTCGGTTGCAATTTGTTGGAAATCCATATTTTTCATTATCTCACTTTGTTCTGCAGGCATATTTTTCTGCATTGCAGCAAATCCTGTATTAAGAAAAAGTGCAGCAGTCACAGACATTGCAATCCAAATAATGAATTGAGTCAAAGCCACCAAAGTCACGCCTAGGATTTTTCCCATCATCAGTTCAAAAGGCTTTACAGAAGATATGATAATTTCCACAACACGGTTGTTTTTCTCCTCCAAAACGCTTCTCATCACTCTGACACCGTAAATAATGATGAACATAAAAACCACATACATCAATCCGAAGCTCAACGCCGTTTTGATTCCGAAAGCCATATCACTTTCCGGACGGTCACTTTCTGTGACGTTTTGAGAAATGATTTTGAAACTTTTATCCAGATTCACGATCCTGTCTTCCGAGATTCCCAGCATTTTGATTTTCTCTTTTTTGAGAATATTGCTGAGGTCTGCAGAAACAGCTAATTTCGTATCAACACCGACTTTTTTATTCGTCAATAATTTCGTTCCGTTTTCCAGTGCATCAAAATTCTTGTCTTTCAGTTCCGGGATAATGAGGATTCCGTCCGAACCTTTCAACTCTTTCAGATTTTTAACCAAAGCATTTTCCGTGCTTGTTGGAACAAAAGTGTAGGTAATATCTTTGGTCGATTTCAACTGACCTGCAAAAATTCCGCTTTTGTCCACCACTTCGAAGTGGTATTCCGCCTCGTTGGCCTTGAACATAAAAGCGATCAAAGCTCCAAATCCGATAATCAGCAAAGGCGCCAGAAGCGTGAGAATAATAAAAGATTTTTTCTTGACCTGCGTCAGAAATTCTCTTTTTGTTATCAGGAATATATTTTTCATTATAAAATTTAAATATTAAAAAAATGAACTTTTGCTGAGCGAAGCGCCTTTGCGAACCTTAAAACATTTAGTTGTCAAAAAAACTTTGCGAGCTTTGCGTTCAAACAAAATCGATTATCAATTATGATTTCACAGCATTAATGAAAACCTCATTCATACTCGGGATTTTCTCATTAAAAGTCCGTATCGTTCCGGTTTTCAGAAGGTCTTGCAAAAGAATCGATTGGTTCTCGGTATTTTTCAACTCAAAATTGAATAATCCATTCGCTGTTCCAACCGTTTCGATTTGATATTTTCTCGTCAGTTCATCCAGATTTTCAGAATTTACATCAGACAAAACCACAGAAAAAACATTCTGCTTAAATTTCTCCCTTACATCAAAAACTTTCCCGTCCAGAACTTTCTTAGAATTATTGATGAGCGCTACGAAATCACACATTTCCTCCACACTTTCCATTCGGTGAGTCGAGAGAATAATGGTTGTTCCCTCATTTTTCAGACGAATGATCTGGTCTTTGATGAGGTTCGCATTCACAGGGTCAAAACCGGAAAAAGGCTCATCGAGGATCAACAATTTCGGACGATGCAGAACCGTCACCACAAACTGGATTTTCTGCGCCATTCCTTTGGATAGTTCGCTCAGTTTTTTCTTCCACCATTGGTCGATGTTTAGTTGCTCAAACCAGAATTTCGCTTGCGAAAGTGCTTCCTGCCGGGACATTCCTTTCAGTTCTCCAAAATACAAAAGCTGGTCGCCCACCGTCATATTCTTGTAAAGACCGCGTTCTTCCGGCATATAACCGATATTTTTGATATGTTCCGGATTCAGCTTTTCACCATCGATCCAGACATTGCCCTCGTCCGCTTGGGTAATTTGATTAATGATTCGGATAAACGACGTTTTTCCCGCACCATTCGGACCTAAAAGCCCGTAGATACTAGCAGTAGGGACCTCTATTGAAAAATCTTGAAGTGCAATTTTCTTCCCGGCGTTATAAGTTTTCTTAATATTTTCTGCTTTCAGCATTGATAATTAATAATTAAAAATGAATAATTAATATTTAGGAGCAAGATGATTTCCTTATCGATTCACTTGTCCAACCCGCTGTCCGCTATATCTTTTTTTAACCCAAACCTCACAGGTTTTTAAAACCTGTGAGGTTTGGGTTAGAAAAAAGGATGCCGCTACCATCGGGGCTATGTTGAGGTTTCGTCTTTCTTTCCAACGATTTCTAAACTTCACAAAATTAGTTTAAAAAAGACAAAAATGTTACATAAAAGTAATTTATTAGCCTTGTCAAGGTTCAAAACCTTGACAAGGCTTCACTCGCAAAACACCGATGAACACGTGAAGATGCCTCAACTAAATGAATCAACGCCTCAACTAAGTGAATCACTGGCTCAACTAAATGAATCAACGGCTCAACTAACCGAATCAAAGAACTGACTTAATGCATGATTAACATAACTAAATGAATCAGGCATCTAACTAACCACATCAAAAGCCTGACAAACCGAATCAAAATACCAAATAAATGCATTATGGATCTATCTGAAGGAATCAACAGCCTCATTGACTTAATTACCAAATATTAGAAATACATATGTCTTAATGTAAATGAAAAACTTGACCAATAATGATTTTCTAACAATCAGTTATTGCTTTAAACGGATGATTGTTAATAACTAAATGAATACACCTTTTACAATCGAACCGAAATCATTATATTTGTGGAATTGAAATAAATACAGTTTATGAGATTTATTGTTGCCAGTGGCGATTTGCAAAAAGCTTTACAGACGGTGAGTGGCGTGATTTCCGGGTCACAATCCAGACCCATTTTGGAGAATTTTCTTTTCGAGTTAGACCAGAACTTATTGACAGTGACGGCTTCTGACGGAGAAACGACTTTGATTACTTCTCTGGAAGTGAAGTCGGATGACAAAGGAAAACTAGCAGTTCCGGGTAAGATTTTTCAGGATTTCTTGAAAACTTACGGCGAACAGCCTTTGACTTTAGCAGTTAAAGATTCCGAAGACGGAAACGGAAGCGTTTTGGAAATCCTGGATGAGAAAGACAACTTTGCTGTAGCATTGGACAATGCAGACGACTATCCGGAATTACCGGAATTCGATGCATCTCAGAAAGTAACAATCGGAGGCGGGATTTTGGCAGAAGCTTTGGCGAACACTTTGTTTGCGACGAGTAATGATTCTCTACGTCCTGTGATGACCGGTGTTTTGTTTCAGTTCAAAGAAGATGAGACCAATTTTGTTTCCACAGATTCTCACAGATTGGTGGTTTACAAAAGAACAGATATCGTACATCCGGAGACTTTGGAGTTTATTATGCCAAAGAAACCTTTGTCAATTTTCAAAAACATCCTGAACAATTCCAACGAAGATGTTGTGATTGAATTCAGTGATAATATGGCGAAATTCACATTCGGAAACAACATCTGGATCTGTCGTTTGATTGATGGGAAATATCCTAACTACAATGCGGTAATTCCAAAAGAAAATCCAAACGTTTTGACCATCAACAGAAGTTTGCTTTTGAGTTCAATCAGAAGAGCGTCTATTATGTCAAACAAATCTACGAATCAGGTGAGATTCAAATTGTCAGGCAACGTTCTTCACCTTCACGCAGAAGATACAGAATACGCAAACAAAGCGGATATGCAGATTCCTTGCGATTATAACGGCGATGATATCAACATTGGTTTCAGTTCAAAATTCCTAACAGAAATGTTATCCGTTTTGGCTTCTGATGATATCACAATGAAAATGTCTCAGCCAAACAGACCAGGAATTGTAGAACCAGTTGACGGATTGGAAGAGAATGAAAGTATCTTGATGTTGTCAATGCCTGTAATCGGACTTTAATATAAATGGTAATTAATTATCAATTAAAATAAAAAAAAATGCGACTTGAATTTTCAAGTCGCATTTTTTATTGTCACTCTGAGCGGAGTCGAAGAGTTTTAGTCTGGTTTCTTTTTTGGATTTTGTGGTGCATTGAAAACTGAATATACAACCACTTTATTTTCTTCAATTCTATAAATTATTAAATAAGGAAATTTTCTAATATAAGCTTCTCTGTAATTATTTTTGACCTCAAAATGTTTTGGATTCTCAGCAATTCTATCAAAATATAATTCTAATTGCTCGAAAAACGTTTCTCCTAATCCAATTTGCTTATTTTCATAATACAAGTAGGCTTCAATGATTTCCAAATTCGCTTCCTCTTTGATTTCTAAGATATACATTATTTAGTAGAAGCTCTTGCTTGATTTTTTACTTCTTCCCAAGTATAAGATTTAGATTCTCCTTTTAAATGTCGCTCTCTTCTTTTATCTAATTCTTCGTAAAATGATTTTGGAATGTCTGATTCCTCATCAGAACTTTTAGCGCTAATCAATTCATTGAAAATGCGCAACATCTTTTCATCGGCTTGGTCTATAAAGTCGTGGATTCTTTTTCTGATATCTATTATAGTGTCCATTATTTTTGATTTGTGTATTTCAAAGTTAAGGAAATATTTTAATTAGCGGATTGAATCTAATCACTTTCCAGTTTCTCAAAAAATCACGATATTTGCAAACTTAGACTTTGTTAAGTTTTACGGCTTTGTGAACTTAAAAAAGAGTTTAAATTAAAAAAATCTTTGTGCACTTGGTGTTCAAAAAATTCAAATATAAAAAAGAATGAAAATTTCTAATAATTGGCTTAAAGATTATATCAAAACAGACCTTAACTCCGAAAAAATCAGTGCATATCTTACCGATATAGGTTTGGAAGTAGAAGGTGTTGATAAATTCGAAAGCGTAAAGGGAAGTCTGGAAGGAATTATCGTAGGCAAGGTTTTGACTTGCGAGAAACACCCGAATGCTGATAAACTAAACAAAACAACCGTTGACGTTGGCAACGGAAAAGTTCTCGAAATCGTTTGCGGAGCTCCAAATGTAGCTTCTGGACAAACTGTACCTGTTGCTATAGTTGGAACAAAAATCTATGCAAAAGACGGAAGTTCTTTCGAGATCAAAAAAGCTAAAATCCGTGGCGAAGTTTCCGAAGGAATGATTTGCGCCGAAGATGAATTAGGTTTGAGTGATGACCACGGCGGAATTATGGTTTTGGACGAAACTAAATTTGAAGTTGGAAAACCTTTCGCAGATTATTTTGAATTGACCAACGATGAGGTTTACGAGATTGGTTTGACGCCAAACAGAACCGATGCAATGTCACATTACGGTGTTGCAAGAGATTTGCAGGCTTTCGTTTCTTCTAATAATTTGAAGTCAGAATTTACCAAATTAGAATCCAAAGTGTTGACCATCGAAGGTTTACACGATTTCAAATTAGAAGTGGAAGATTCTGAACTGACGCCAAGATATTTAGGTGCAGTGATTGAAAATATTGAAGTTAAGGATTCTCCAGATTGGTTGAAAGACAGATTGAAAGCTATTGGACTTTCACCAATTAATAATGTTGTAGATATCACCAATTATATTCTTCACGGCCTTGGACAACCGCTTCACGCTTTTGATGCAGATAAAATCACTGGAAAAACTGTGAAAGTTGGAACTGTAAAAGCCAGAACCAAATTCAAAACTTTGGATAATGTTGAAAGAACTTTGAACGGTTCCGAAATTATAATTAAAGATGGACAAGATAAACCAATGTGTATCGCCGGCGTCTTCGGTGGAAGCGAAAGCGGCGTTTCGTCTGAAACCAAAACTATTTTCTTAGAAAGCGCTTATTTCAATCCGGTTGCGATTAGAAAAGCTTCTAAACTTCACGGATTAAATACCGATGCATCTTTCCGTTTCGAAAGAGGTGTTGACCCAAATAATGCGAGAACAGCTTTGACTCACGCCATTAATCTGATTCAGGAATTAGCTGGAGGAAAGTTGGTTGGCGAAATTTTGGAACATTATCCAGAAAAAATCAAAGACCATTATGTGGTTTTCAGATATTCGAAATTAGACCAGATTCTTGGAACTAAAATTCATAGAGAAAAGATTAAAGAAATTCTTAAATCTCTTGATATTCAGATTCTTAATGAAATTCAGAATGGTTTGGAATTGTCTGTTCCTGTTTACAGAGCCGATGTGACAAGAGAAATCGATGTGATTGAAGAAGTATTGAGAATCTACGGTTACAATAAAATCGACGCACCGCAAAAAATATCTTTCACTCCGGTTAAATTGAGTTTCGAGGATCAAGATGCGTTAGAAAATTCTTGGGCAAGAACATTACAATCTAACGGTTTCCACGAAGTGATGAACAATTCGCTTCGTTCTGTAAAAGATGAAACAGATGCTGTGAAGCTATTGAATCCTTTGAGCAATGATTTGGCGTTTATGAGAAAGTCTTTATTAGAAGGACTTTTGGAAAATGCAATTTATAATATCAACAGAAAATCTTCCGACATCAAGTTTTTTGAATTAGGAAAAATTTATCATAAGAAAGAAAAATACGAAGAAAGAAAACAGTTAGCAATTTTGACTTCAGGAAGAGAAGTGGCGGAAAATTGGCGTCAGCCAAAAAGTGCGACAGATTTTTATTATCTTAAAGCTTATGTCAAAGTTCTTCTTGAAAAACTAAATCTTGACCTTCACGAATCTGCTTTGGAAGACGAGCGTTTTTCCGATGCTCTAGAAATCAAATCTGATGGAGAAACCTTGGCAAGATTAGGAAAAGTATCGCCACAATTGCTAAAAGATTTCGACATCAGTCAGGAAGTTTTTTATGCAGAGATTGAATTGGAAAACTGTCAGACATTGAGAACAAAAGATAATCTGAAATTCATTGATATTCCGAAATTCAACAAAATCAGAAGAGATTTGGCGTTATTAGTTGACAAGACGATTACTTACGCAGAATTGTACGAGTTGGCGAAGAAAAACAAATCACCTTTCCTGAAAAACATCAATCTTTTCGATGTTTATGAAGGCAAAAACCTTCCGGAAGGCAAAAAATCTTATGCTTTAAGCTTCGAACTTCTGAACGAAGAAAAAACCTTGGAAGACAAAGACATCACGGAAGTAATGAATTCTCTCATCAAATCTTTTGAAAAAGAATTCAAAGCGGAATTAAGATAATTAATTCAAAATTTTATAAATCAAAATCGGGAAATTCTCCCGATTTTTTATTTTAATAATAGAAATCACCAATCAAAAATCATTCTAATACAAATTAATTCCAAACATAGTTTTCGTAACTTTGCCGAGATGAATTCTCTAGTTGATAAATACAATATTCCAGGTCCGCGTTACACATCTTATCCCACTGTTCCTTACTGGAACGAAGCAGATTTTACGACAGATCAATGGAAAAAATCCGTTATAAAATCCTTTTCAGAAAGCAATGCCGAAGAAGGGATTTCCATTTATATTCACTTGCCTTTTTGCGAGGCGCTTTGTACATTTTGTGCTTGCCATAAGCGTATTACGAAGCAACATTCTGTGGAAATTCCATATCTGGAAAGTGTTTTGAAAGAATGGCAATTATATTTAAAATTATTTAACGAAAAACCAAATCTCAAAGAATTGCATTTGGGCGGAGGAACCCCAACTTTTTTTTCTCCTGAAAATCTGAAAACACTTTTGCAGGGAATTTTCGATACAGTTGAGATTGCAGAAGAACAGGAGTTCAGTTTTGAAGGTCATCCGAATAATACGACTAGAGAACATCTTCATACTTTGTTTGATTTGGGCTTTAACAGAGTGAGTTTTGGTGTTCAGGATTATGATCCAAAAGTTCAGAAAGCCATCAACAGAATTCAGCCTTTTGAAAATGTTAAAAATGTGACCGAATGGGCAAGAGAAATCGGCTACAAAGGTATCAGCCACGATTTGGTTTTTGGATTGCCACATCAGACTTGGGAAGCAACAGAGTATACTATTCGGAAAACATTAGAGCTGAAACCAGACCGATTGGCTTTTTATTCTTATGCGCACGTTCCGTGGGTAAAAGGTGTTGGACAGAGAGGTTTTGATGAAAGCGATTTACCAAGCGGTGATGAGAAAAGAAGACTTTATGAAGATGGGAAAAAATTGCTGGAAGAACTAGGTTACATCGAGATTGGAATGGACCATTTTTCATTAGAACACGATGACCTTTATCAATCATTGATTCAGAAAAAACTGCACCGTAATTTTATGGGGTACACATCCAGTAAAACCCAATTGATGGTTGGTTTGGGAATGTCCGCAATTTCCGATTCCTGGTACGCTTTTGCGCAAAATGTAAAAACGGTGGAAGAATATCAGAAGTTGGTGGAGGAAGGACAAATTCCGGTTTTCCGTGGTCATATTTTGGATGATGAAGATTTGAACATCAGAAAACATATTCTGAATCTGATGTGTCAATTGGAAACAAGCTGGGATTTACAAACTTCATTTCCGGAAATCGAGAATGCGATTGAAAAACTGAAAGAAATGGAATCCGATGGTTTGGTGGAAATCTTCGATAATCAAATTAAAATTACAGAAAAGGGAAGAGCTTTTACAAGAAATGTGGCAATGGTTTTTGACCTCAGAATGATGAGAAATAAACCGGAAACCCGCATCTTTTCAATGACAATATAATTAAAAATTAACAGCTCAAAGCGGACTGTTTTTCCAAAAGCGGACTAAATTGATGTACTTAAGTTAAATCTAAAACCTAAAATTGCAATTCGCCCAAATTATTCTTCCGCTCAATCTAAAAGGAACTTTTACGTACAGAGTTCCAAAAGATTTTTGGGATAAGATTGAAGTCGGAATGCGGGTTTTGGTTCCGTTTCGTGGGAAGAAAATCTATACGGGAATTGTAGCTGAATTATTTGATGATTTTGAAGACACTTTTGTACCGAAAGAAATCATAAACCTGCTTGATAACCAATCGATTGTTCCCAAGCAGCAGTTGGAATTCTGGAACTGGCTCAGTTCCTATTACTTATGCAATCTGGGCGAGATTTACCGGCTGGCATTTCCATCTTCTCTTAAATTGGAAAGCGAAACTTACGTCCGGTTATTATCTGAAAGAACCATAGACTGGCAGAATCTGGATGCCAACGAGACTTATCTACTTCAAGCTTTGGAAGTTAGACAAATGCTGAATCTGCAGGAGATTGAAGCTTTTATCCCGAAAAAAGAAATCATCAAAACCATCAATGCTTTGATTGATGAACGTTATATTTCGGTAGATGAAAAAATTGCTGAAAAATATAAGGCGAAAGAAATTGCTTACCTGCGGATTAATAATGATGAATCAAAAATCAGAAATAACCTCGCAGAAATTATTTCAGGTTTGAAAAATGCCAAAAAACAGCAAGAATTATTTCTGTTGATTTTGGATAAAGAAACCGAAAATCCTGACAAACCAATCAGGAAATCTGAGATTTTCCACGAAGGAAACTTCAATCAGTCTCAATTAAAGTCACTTATTGAAAAAAAGCTGGTTCAGGAATATTATCTGGAAAAAGACCGGCTAGAATCTTATGAAGGCGAAATAGAAGCGATTGAAAAACTGACAAATGCCCAGAAAAAAGCAGTTTCGGAGATCAGCATGGCTTTTGAAGAAGAGAAAAATGTGTTGCTTCACGGTGTGACATCATCCGGGAAAACACACATCTATTTGGAAAAAATTGAAGATTGTATCCAGTCCGGACAAAATGTGCTACTGCTTTTACCTGAAATCGCATTAACCAAACAGATCACAATTAGATTAGAAAAAAAATATGGTAAAAAACTCGGGTTTTATCATAATAAGCTGACGGATTTCGAAAGAGTAGAGGTTTGGAAAAAAATCAGAAATAATGAGTTTCAAATCCTGATCGGAACTCGCAATTCACTTTTCTTACCGTATCAGAATCTAGGATTGATCATTGTTGACGAGGAGCACGATTCGGCTTACAGACAGAGGGATCAGCATTTCTTCTTTAATGCCAAAGATGCGGCGATGATGTTGGCAGAATTTTATCAATGCCGGTTGATTCTTGGTTCGGCAACACCTTCTCTGGAAAGCTATGATCTGGCGATGAAAGATAAACTGCGTTATGTGGTTCTCACTGAAAGATTCGGGAAAGTGGATCTGCCGCAATTTGAGATCATCGATGTCAAAGAAGCACAAAATCAGAAAACGATTGTTGGAAATTTTAGTCAGAAATTGATCAATGAAGTTAATCTCCAGCTGGATCATCAAAAACAAACCATTATTCTACATAACCGCCGTGGTTATGCCAATGTCATAGAATGCGAAACCTGTGGTCACGTAACCTATTGCAGCAATTGTGATGTGGTAATGACCTATCACAAATCGTCCAATGAATTGAAATGCCATTATTGCGGACATCGTGCAGGAAAACCTACAGTTTGTCCCAGTTGTCATGGAGAAAATCTGAATACCAGAGGAATCGGCGTAGAGCAGATCGAAGAGGAGACGAAAAAGATTTTCGCAGATGCAGAGGTCGATAGAATGGATGTGGATGCGATGCGAAAGAAATTTGCCTACGAAAAACTCTACGAAAAACTGGAAAATGGAGAAACCGATATCTTGGTTGGCACACAGATGATTTCGAAAGGTTTGGATTTTGATAACATAGAATTGGTGGCAATTCCGAAAGCAGATTCTATGATTCACGTTCAGGATTTTCGGGCAGAAGAGAGAGCGTATCAGTTAATTACGCAGGTTGCGGGGCGTGCGGGGCGTGTTTCCGGTTCTGGAAAAATTCTTATTCAGACCTACAATCCGTTGCATTCGGTTTTTGAACTGATTAAAAATCAGGATGTAAAAGAGATTTATAAATATTTTCTGGAGGAAAGAAAGAAATTCCTTTATCCGCCTTTTGTGAAATTGATAATGATTGAACTGAAACACAGGAAAGAAGATAAAATTAACCGGGCTTCTCAGTTTTTAGGTTCCATTCTTAGAAAATATATCCCGGAAGAATGTATTCTTGGTCCGGAAAAATCTCCAATAGCGAGGCTCAATAATCTTTATCAGTACCAGATTCTTCTGAAATTTCCAAAAAATAAAAACTACAGAATCTATAAAGAATTACTTCTGAAATCTTTTGATGAATTTGATGAAATAACAGCTTATAAATCTGTTAAAAAAGATTTATTTGTGGATTTTTAACAATTTTTAACGGAATTTCTGTTTTTTTATTACGGTTAACAGTTAGCTCCTTCGCAATATTCTCTAATTTTACTTCGTTTTGAGAATAGCATTTAGTTCTCTAAATTCACAATTAAAAATAATTCAATAAAAATTGTAATTCGTTTGAGAATGAATAAATTAAGAAATTACTTTTCCATCCTCTCGATTGGTATTTCGTCAATTGTTTTTTCGCAAGGAAGCGTCGCAGTTTCTACATTTCCACAGGTTGCCGAGCAACAAGGTCTTATAAAGGATATTACGGCAGAAAAGGCGCTGCTTTCTCCGAAAGAACAGATTGAATTCAATATCAATAAGATGTTTACGGATCCGGTTCTGAGAAACGCCAATTGGGGATTCGTGGTTTATGACCCGAAAACACAAAAAGTGGTAACAGCATATAACGAGACAGCTCCGCTGATCCCTGCTTCCACAACCAAATTGCTAACTACAGAAACCGCATTTTCCCTTTTGGGAACACAGCACAGGTGGAATACGCAGCTTGAATATTCCGGTAGCATTGATGCAGATGGAATACTTACGGGAAATCTCTACATCGTAGGAAGCGGCGATCCTTCCCTGGGTGGAAATAGAGGTGGCGCAGCCAGTTACGGACAGATCGTGAATCAATATCTGAGCGCAATCCAGGAAAAAGGTATCAGGAAAATAACCGGAGATATTATCATTCAGACTGCACTTTTCAAAGAAAATAAGACAGAACTTCCGCAAAATATTGTCTGGCTGGAACAGAAAAATTATTTCCTCCCTGTAGGAACTACTAAGGATATAGATCCAAGAAACGAGAAACTGATTATCAATCAATCTAATAATCCGTTTAATCAGCAAAAGAAATATTTCTACATCTCGCCTTATGCGAATAAACTGGTTTATGCTGATAAATTTGAAGGAGCTTGGGTAACAACTAAAGTAGCAGAACCGCCGGCATACCTGGCGAATAAACTAAGAGAAAGCCTTGTTAAAAATAAAATTGCAGTCTCTGGAAAAGTGACTCCGAAAATTGTTGATAGAGAGCCGGAGCCAAGGGAGATTCTGACCACTTATAAATCACCGACATTGTCAGAAATTGTAGATTATACCAACCAGAGAAGTGATAACGGCTATGCAGAAGCTTTATTGAAAGCTAATGGTTACCACAAGCTTGGAGATCAGACTATCGAGTCCGGAAAACAGGTGGTAACTGAGCATCTGAAATCCGTCAACTTTGATATGGAAGGTCTCAACTTTATGGATGGAAGCGGACTTTCCCGGTCGCACACGGTAACACCTATTTCTCAGGCTAAGTTTTTAGCATCGCTGATGAAGTCGCCTTATTATAAAGAGTATTTTGATTCGTTACCTGTTGCAGGACAAACAGGTACGCTTAAGAAAATGTTTTTGGTTAATTCCAACGGACAGATCTTTGCGAAAACAGGAACGCTGCACGATGTTAAAACGCTTGCAGGATACATCAAAACCAGAAATAACAGAATTCTGACTTTTTCGCTCCTGATCAATAAATTTTCCGGGTCTGTAAGTCAGGTTAAAGACAGGATGGAACAGCTCCTGGATCCGACTTTAGATTTATAATAATCAATAACTTATATTTAATTAAACTCACACATTGTTGTGAGTTTTTTTGTAGATTTGAATGAAATTCTACTATATGAAAAACATTTCCGCATTCTTGATTATATTGTTCACTGCTAATTTATTTTCCGCTCAGTTGCTCAACATCGACAGAAAAGGAATTATTGAATCAGAAAAAAAGAAGAACCTGAGATCAATTCAGGATGTTAATGTGAATCCCAATACTTTGAACTATGACCTGCGCTATGCCAGAGTAGAATTGGATCTGGATCCGAATCAGCAATATGTTTCCGGAACAGTGACATCTCATTTTAAAATGTTGTCGGATTCGGATCATATTTTCTTCGATTTGGCAGATAATCTAACTGTTTCTGCTGTAAAGTATCATGGTCAGAACCTTATATTTCAGCAGTTGAACACGGATGAAATTAAAATCAATTTTCCTGTAGCGGTCACAGCACAGACTACAGATTCTCTTTCAATTACTTACAGCGGGATTCCCAGTACGGAAGGCAGTGCTTTCGTTGCTATCGGAACACCAGCCGGAGATCCCATCTTGGCGACATTGTCCGAACCTTTTGGAGCTAAAGAATGGTGGCCAACAAAACAGAGCCTGAATGATAAGATTGAGAAAATGGATATCAAGATTACCACGCCGGCGGAATATACGGTAGGTTCCAACGGAAAGCTGATGTCAGAAACCATCTTAGGAAACGGAAAGAAACTAACTTACTGGCAGACTAATTATCCGATTCCCGCCTATCTTTTTGCTCTAGGAATTTCAAATTATGTAAAGGTTAATTCTACCATCACTACCACCAATGGTTCTTTTCCTTTCTTCAATTATCTTTATCCTTCCGCTGTTACCACTTCCAATCAAAATAATCTGAACTGGACCGGAACCAATATGCAGACTTTTGAAGACCATTTCGGCGTTTATCCATACAAAGATGAGAAGTATGGACACATGCAATTCAACTGGGGAGGTGGTATGGAGCACGCTACAATGTCTTCGATGGGCTATTATTCTCTGGATCTGATTGCGCATGAGCTTGCACATCAATGGTTCGGAGATAAGCTGACTTGTGGTGCATGGAATGATATATGGCTGAATGAAGGTTTTGCAACAATGGGAGAATATCTTGTTTTTGAAAAACTATTGATGAGTCCGTCCCAGTTCCAGAATTATCTGCAGGATGAGATGGATGCCGTTACCAGCCAGCCTGGCGGAAGTGTTTATATTCCGGATGGGCAATTGACGTCGAACCGGATATTTGATGGAAGATTGACCTACACAAAAGGAGGTTATGTTCTGAGAATGATCAAATGGATCCTGGGCGATGACCAATTCTATGCAATGCTGAAAGCATATCAAAATAATCCTGCGTTTGCTTATAGCTATGTTAAAACAAATGATTTCCGTGATTTTCTGAATACATACACCGGAAGAGACTTTACAGAATTTTTTAATGACTGGATCTATGGCGAAGGTTATCCGAGTTACCAGATCAGATGGACGCAAAATCCGACCTCTAAACAACTAACCTTCCGCATTGGACAAACGAGAAGTAGTCCTTCAGTAAGCTTTTTCGAGATGCCGCTTCCTATAAGAGTTTCGGGAGCTGGCGGGCAGACTGCTTATTTTGTTTTGGATCACAATTCTCAAAATCAGTATTTTACCCGAGATGTGGGATTTGATGTAACCAATGTCACATTCAATTATGAAAAACAAATCATTACGAAAGGTTCTACGGTAGTGAGAGATAATAATCTGGCAGTTAGTGAAATCGATCAAAAAAATATGAATGTCTTTCCTAATCCTGCAAAATCTTTCATCAAAATATCTAATCTTGAGAAGCCAACAGATTACGAAATCTATTCGGTTGATGGAAAACTGATTAAAAAAGGAACTGCAAATCCGGATTCAGAAATTAATATTTCGTCATTGGTTAAAGGAATTTATATGTTGAAATTCAATAATCAATCTGTTAAGATTATTAAAGATTAGATAATTCAAATCTTTGTTGAGTTTTTACTTCTTTACGAAATCTTAAAAAATATTTTCACTAATTTAAAAAAATATCTGCGGTCTTTGCATTTAAATTTAAGTTCTTCCAAACGTTAAAAACATCATAAAAAAGCACTTTATAACGGTGCTTTTTTTATTTTTGTTAAAATCGAAAATCAATAAAAATGATATCACAAAAATTCCTGGAGAACATTCAAAATGAACTAACTAATATAGAAAACGAAGGTCTTATCAAAAAAGAAAGAATCATCACATCACAGCAAAGTGCGGAGATAGAAGTGGGCGGAAAAAAGCTTTTGAACTTCTGTGCCAACAATTATCTGGGATTATCCAACCATCCGGAAGTGATGAAAGCGTCACAAGATACTATCGATTCTCACGGTTATGGAATGTCCTCGGTTCGTTTTATTTGCGGAACTCAGGATATTCATAAAGATTTAGAAGCAAAGATTTCTAATTTCTTGGGAATGGAAGATACGATTCTTTACGCTGCCTGTTTCGATGCGAATGGCGGTGTTTTCGAACCATTATTCTCCGAGGAAGATGCTATCATTTCCGATGAACTGAATCACGCTTCTATTATTGATGGCGTTCGTCTTTGCAAATCTGCAAGATACCGTTACAAAAACAACAATATGGAAGATTTGGAAGCACAATTAATCGCCGCTTCTGAAAAAAGTCACAGATTCAAAATCATTGTTACAGACGGTGTTTTCTCAATGGACGGCATCGTGGCTGATCTAAAAGGCGTTTGCGATTTAGCCGATAAATATGATGCTTTGGTAATGGTAGATGATTCACACGCCACTGGATTTATAGGAAAAACTGGTCGAGGAACTCACGAAGCCAATGATGTTATGGGAAGAGTGGATATCATTACGTCAACTCTGGGAAAAGCTTTAGGTGGAGCTTTAGGTGGTTTCACTTCTGGAAAAAAAGAAATCATCGATATGTTGAGACAACGTTCCCGTCCATATTTATTTTCAAATTCATTGGCGCCAGGAATTGTTGGTGCAGCTTCCAAAGTTTTGAATATGATTTCTGACGACACTTCTTTGAGAGATAAAGTGATGGAAAATGCAGACTATTTCAGAAAAGAAATGAAAGCCAAAGGTTTTGATATTCCAGACGGCGATGCTGCGATAGTTCCTGTGATGTTATATGATGCAAAATTATCTCAGGAGATGGCAGAAAAACTTTTAGGAGAAGGGATTTACGTCATAGGATTCTTCTATCCGGTTGTTCCGAAAGGAAAAGCAAGAATCAGAGTTCAGCTGTCCGCAGCGCATTCCAGAGAACATCTTGACAAAGCCATCGCAGCTTTTGAAAAGGTCGGAAAGGAATTAGGTGTAATTTCATAAATCAAAATAAGTTCTAAAGATTTCATCAAAATTATTTCCCAAACCCTAAAGGGAATGATTTTGATGAAATTTTAAATAAATTCTGCTCCCTTTAGGGTTGGGGAAACCAGAATTTATTTAAAATTGAGATAAACAAAAAACCAGCAAATCAAATTTGCTGGTTTTATATTTTAAGAAGAAAATCTCAGGATTATTTCTTACCACCGTAAGCTTTGTCCTTGATTCTTGCTTTCTTACCTCTAAGATCACGGAAGTAGTAGATTCTAGCTCTTCTCACTTTACCTTGTCTGTTTACTTCAATTTTCTGAAGCGCAGGCATGTTGATTGGGAAAACTCTTTCTACACCCACATCACCACTCATTTTTCTGATAGTGAACGTTTTAGTAGCGCCAGTTCCTCTCAATTGGATTACAGTTCCTTTGAAAAACTGCGTTCTGGTTTTGTTACCTTCTTTAATTTCTGTGTACACAGTGATGGTGTCACCGGCTTTGAATTCTGGGAATTCTTTTTTCGTAATGTACTTGTCTTGTACGTACTTTAATAAATCCATTTTTATAAAAAAAATTGTTTTGTCAAGCTAAGCAACTTTCACGTCCTTCGTCAGAGGTTGATTAACAGGTTGCAAAAATAAAAATAATTTTCGTAACTACAATGCAATCCGTATATTAAATTCTAAAATTTTTGAAAACCGGGTATTATAATATCTTGTCAGTTTGCAATAGTATTGCATTCACATTACCACTACATTTGTATAAATTATTAATTATGGAAGAATGCTGCACTACAAAACCCAAAAAAGAACATAACCACGAAGAGCATAACCACGATCATGGCGGTTCAAAAATGGGATTGATTATCAGTCTTGTTATATTTTTCTCCGGATTGATTTTAGACTTCTGGATCAAAGCAGATTGGTTCACAAGCAATGTCTGGATCAGATTCGGATGGTATTTTGCATCCTATATTCTGGTGGCGTTTTCCGTTTTCCGGGAAGCATTTGAACTGGCAAGACAATTAGATTTTTTCAATGAATTTTCCTTGATGGGCGTTGCAACAGTAGGAGCTTTTGCCATCGGCGAATTTCCGGAAGGTGTGGCGGTAATGCTGTTTTATACCATTGGTGAATTGTTTCAGGAATCTGCCGTAAACAGAGCCCGGAAGAACATTCAATCTTTATTGGATGTCCGTCCGAAAGAAGCCACTGTTTTCCGCGACGGAAATTTGAAAACCATCGCTCCTCAAGAAGTAAAAATTGGAGAAAAAATCCAAGTGAAGGTGGGAGAAAAGATTCCGCTGGACGGGATTTTATTATCAGAAAAAGCAAGTCTCAATACTTCGGCTTTAACAGGAGAAAGTAAACCTTCTTCCATTCAAAGATCAGGAGAAGTGCTTGCAGGAATGCTCAATCTGGATCAAGTTATAGAAATTGAAACCAACAAATTATTTGAGAACAGTTCCATTGTAAGAATCCTGCAGATGGTTCAGGATGCCAGTTCCAGAAAAGCCAAAACCGAATTATTCATCAGGAGGTTTGCGAAAATTTACACTCCGATTGTTTTTGTCCTTGCAGTTTTGATAACAATGGTTCCCTATTTATTTGTTGATGATTACAATTTTAAGAATTGGCTGTACAGAGGACTCGTTTTCTTGGTGATTTCTTGTCCTTGCGCATTGGTAATTTCAATTCCATTGGGATATTTTGGCGGGATTGGTGCAGCTTCCCGAAACGGAATCCTGTTCAAAGGATCTAATTTTCTGGACATTATGGCTAATGTAACCACTGTTGTAATGGACAAAACAGGAACGTTGACCAAAGGCGTTTTTAAAGTTCAGGATGTCGTCCCGGACAATATTTCAAAAGAAGATTTTCTCTCGATTTTATCATCGGTTGAAAGTCAATCTACACATCCTATTGCAAAAGCCGTTTCAGAATTTTATTCTTCAAATGTGATTCCGGAATCTGTGGAAGAGATTTCGGGAAAAGGAATCAAAGCGGTTATCAATCAGCAAACAATCCTTGCCGGTAACACAAAATTGCTGAAAACCTTTAATATAAATTATCCTGAATTCTTGGAAGAAATCGTTGAAACCACTGTTGTTCTTGCAATTAATAATGAATATAAAGGATATGTAACGATTTCTGATGAAATCAAAGAGGATTCCGAAATAGCAATCAGTAGCCTGAAGCGAAATCATATTAAAACGATGATGCTGAGTGGTGACAAGGATACTCTAACCCAGAATATTGCTAAGCAACTCAATATTGATTCTGCATTCGGAGGTTTGCTGCCGGAAGGAAAAGTTGAAAAACTTGAAACTCTGAAAAAAAATCCGAAAGAAGTGGTCGCTTTTGTGGGAGACGGAATCAATGATGCACCTGTTTTAGCGCTTAGCGATGCAGGAATTGCGATGGGAGGATTAGGTTCCGATGCGGCGATAGAAACAGCAGATGTGATAATCCAGACCGATCAGCCTTCCAAAATAGCTACAGCCATACAAATTGGGAAAGCTACCAGAAAGATAGTTTATCAGAATATTACGCTGGCTTTTGGAGTCAAACTAATTGTCCTGATTTTAGGCGCTGGAGGTCTGGCGAATATGTGGGAAGCGGTTTTTGCAGATGTGGGCGTAGCGTTGTTGGCAATTCTAAATGCGGTTCGGATTCAGAATATGAAGTTCGGTTAATAAGAACTCAAATTGATACTTTTTTAAGTCGATGAATTTGCAGGTTAAGCGGTTTTTATCAGCATAATCTGCGAAAATTGTGAGAGTAGCAGTTTTTTGATTGGCTTTGAAAAAGATATTTTGTGACTAATTTTTCTCAATTCTCCTCAGAGAAAAACTTTATTTTCAAAATCATTTGCCTGCTGAAAAAATAGTTCTATCTTAGTTCAAAATGAAATTATGACAAGAATAGCCGTATTTTGTGCATTTTTATTGTCTCAATTTGGGACATCTCAAGGGTTTTTGAAAACCCAGGGACAAAAAATTGTTAATCAAAAAGGAGAGAATGTTTACCTGAAAGGTCTTGGTTTAGGCGGATGGATGCTCCAGGAAGGTTACATGCTGAAGACCGCTGATTTCGCAGGACCACAATATCAAATCAAACAAAAAATTGCTGAAGTCGCAGGTGAAGATGGAAAAACCGAATTTTACAAAGCTTATCTGAAAAATGGAGTTACTAAAAAAGATATTGATTCCCTAGCAAAATGGGGGTTCAATTCCATCAGGCTTCCGATGCATTATGATCTCTACACTTTACCGATAGAAAAAGAACCTGTGAAGGGACAGAATACCTGGCTGGAAGAAGGTTTTGTAATGACGGACAATCTCCTGAAATGGTGTGAGGAAAACAAACTCTACCTTATTCTTGATCTGCACGCAGCTCCGGGCGGACAGGGAAATGATGCCAACATTTCTGATTACGATAAAACAAAACCCAATCTTTGGCAAAGCGAAGACAACCAAAAAAAGACCATTGCGCTCTGGAAAAAACTGGCAGAACGTTATAAAGATCAAGAATGGATCGGAGGTTATGATCTGATCAATGAACCCAATTATCCATTCACAGGACAAAACCCTAATGGCACGGACGAAATGTCCAATGCGCCGCTCTGGAAACTACAAAAAGACATTACAGAAGCCATCAGACAAGTCGATAAGAATCACTTCATCATCATTGAAGGAAATGGCTGGGGAAATAATTACAACGGGCTGATTCCGCTCTGGGATGACAATCTGGTTTTTAGTTTTCACAAATATTGGACCCATAATTCAACAGAAGCCATTCAGAATATCGTGGATTTGAGAAATAAACTGAACGTTCCGGTATGGCTGGGCGAAACAGGTGAGAATTCTAATGTCTGGTTTACAGAACTGAATCAGATCCTTCTGAAACATAATATTGGTTATGCTTATTGGCCAATGAAAAAAATTGATAATATTGCCGGCGTTACTAATGTGAAAATAACACCGGAATATCAGAAACTTCTGGACTACTGGAAAAATGGCGGCGAAAAACCATCCAGAGATTTTGCTAAAAAAGCTCTGATGAAAATTGCGGATCATTACAAAATGGAAAACGTGGAAGTCAGAAAAGATGTTATCGATGCACTTTTCCGACAGGTTAATGATGATACCACGAAACCGTATAATAACCACATCATTCCCGGCAGAATCTTTGCTACGGAGTATGACCTTGGAAGAATTGGGAAAGCCTATCAGGATAATGATTTTCAGAATCTGTGGGTAAGCTCCGGAACGCATACGGAATGGAACTCCGGAAACAAGATGAGAAATGACGGTGTCGATATTTATGCTTGTACGGATAAGCTCAGCAATGGTTACTTCGTAGGCAAAACCGAAAAAGGAGAATGGCTGCAATACACGGTTAACATTAACCAAAATAAAAGATATAAATTCGAAATCCGGTATAATAATGATTCCGGCGAAAGTTCCCGGATAAGTTTCCAAACAGAGTCGGGAGATATCTTATCCACCATCAGTCTACCGCCTACGGGTAAGGAATGGAAAACCATCAGTACCGATGGAATCAGCCTGTCCAAAGGCCGTAAAAAACTTAGACTTGTCTTCGAGACCAATAACGCTAACATCAATTTCTTTGAATTGAAGTAATTATCACATTCATCATTATTATTTTTGAACATTCCAAGTCACTTTGGAATGTTTTTTATTGATTTAAATTATTTTTACAAACTGATAACAAATCAGCTTTTTAACAGACTTATTGTTATAATCAAAAACTAATGAAAATCCGATGAGAATATATATTATTTTATTTCTGTTCTGCAGTACAATGTTTTTTTCCCAAAGTACGCTTAGAGTTTACAGATCAGACAACCAAAAACCGATAAAAGGTGCCAAAGTCTATTGCAATGATCTATTGCTGGGACAGACCAATGAAAAAGGTATTGTGATTTTTACAGCCAAGTGTCCGAAAGTAGATGTGGAAGCCAATCAGTTTATCGGCGATGAAGTGGTGGTGGACAAAACCATGGAACTGGCAATGGACGCAGAAACCTCGAAAACCAGAGATATAGAGACAGTTACACTTACCAATGAAAGTGATCCGCGTGCTCTGGCAATCCTGGACAAGGTTTTCAGAAGTTTTAAGCAGAATTCCCCGAATGCTTTGGATTCTTATTCCTACAAATCTTATGAGAAAATGTCTTTTGACCTGGATCAGGACAGTATCAGTGATTACACACGGTTTATGATTTCAAGGCGAGATTCTTTGTCGAAACTTCCAAACCGTACGCTTCCAAAAGAGGAAAAAGAGAAAAAAGATTCTATAGAAGGAGAAAAAGCGATGAGTGTGTTCACCGAGAGTAAAATGTTCCTTTGGGAACGTGCCACACAATTTCTGTTTTCTAAAAAATACGGCGAGAAAATCAACGTTCTGGACAACAGAATTTCAGGATTACAACAACCGATTTATGAAATGATAACTCTGAGATCTAACAGGAATAAGGTTCCCAGAGAGGTACTCCCAGAGAACAGAAGCCTCTACAGGTATTTCCTCACGGATTCCATTACGATAGAAGGAAGAGAAAATTATGTCATCAGATTCAGGCAGGTAGATTATAAAACTCCTGTGAACAGGCGGAAGTATAACGGCTATCTTTACATTGACAAAGAAACTTATGCCATCAAAAAAATTGAAAGCAACAGCAAGGTAAAGTCTGACGGAAGCATTACATCGGTTTGGATACCTATTGATAACAAATGGTTTCTGAAATCTGAAAACTTGAAGATCAAGATGGGCAGTTCATCTTTCAACACTATAGAAAAAAAAGCTAATGAAACAGCGGAACAGAAAAAAGAACGTCTGGAAAAAGTAAAGAAGTTCGGGACTTACGCTTATATGAAAGCGGATTACTTCGATTTCAAAACGCCTGTGAATGTCGAATCCAATCAGTTCAGCGGTTATACGATGAGTGTCAGGAATTCGGATGGTTCACTGTTGGATGAATATCGTACGGACAGTCTGACTGCCCGGGAAAAACTGACTTACACCAAGATAGACAGCATTGGCAAAAAATACAAACTTGATCAGAAAGCGCAGGTAATTACAGGACTCTTACGCGGAAAAATAAGAGTGGGAATGGTAGACATTAATCCTTTACAAACCAAATATAACCGCTATGAAGGATTCCGTCTGGGCGCAGGTTTTAAGATGAATGAGCGATTCAATAAGTACATTTCACCGGATGTTTACCTGGCTTACGGATTTAAAGACAGAGGCTGGAAATATGGAGCGGGGTTAGATGTAAGAACCACGTTGGAGCGCAATTCATTCTTCAGGATAGAGTATTTTAATGACGTTGCCGCATCAGGACTTTTCAGTCAGAATCTCTGGAACTTCAGAATGACGATAATGAACTCCGGGATGTCCATTCAGAATGATAAATATTATAAATTCCAAGGTTTCCGTGCAGGTTATGAAGTGGATCTGAGTAATTCTCTTACGCTGAATGTCTCTGCGAAAAAACAAACAGAAGAAGTTGTTTTCGATTATGAGTTTATGAACCGTTCGGGTCGGTTTGATAATTTCAGTTCCTTGGCAACTATCAAGTTCTCTCCAAACAGTAAAAACATTATGACACCTTCGGGAAAATATACCTTCGAGCAGAATTTTCCAGAAGTTTATCTTAATTATGAACAAGGCTTCAAAAGTCTGGGCGGCGAACTCAATTACAGCCGATTTGATGTTCTGTACACGCACCAGTTCCGCACCGTTTTGGGTGTTACCGGAACCAGAGCTTACGGCGGTTACTTCACGGGGCAGGCGCCAGTGTGGCACCAGTTTGAGATGGGCGGTCTGGACAGCAGCCGGGAAAACAGTGTTTTTTCTAACTTTAATCTAACCACTTATTTAGGCTTCGCAACGATGACTTCCGGAAAATATTTCAATGATAAGTTTGCAGGATATTATTTCACGCACAGAATTCCTTGGTATTTCAAGAGTATTGGTAAAAATACCTCCAGCTTTGATGTAGTTTATAAAGGAATCATCGGGAATATGAAAAACCCGGATTATCATAAGTTCGAGTTTAGCCCGCTGGATCATCTTTATCAGGAGGTTGGACTGGAGAACAATAATTTTCTGAGTACCAAATTTAATCTTGGATTGTTCTACAGAGTCGGCTATTATTCTACAAGTAAATTCGCCGATAATTTTGCCATTCAATTAAAATTAAAAGTTCTTGGATTCTAATATGGAAGACTTATTTAAACAGCAGGTCTATGAGATCACCAGGCTCATCCCCAAAGGACGGATTACCACATACGGTTCTATCGCAAAAGCCGTTGGCTATCCTAATCATTCCCGACACGTGGGCAAGGCAATGGGCGGTTGTCCAAAAGATGTTCCTGCACATAGAGTAGTGGGTGCATGTGGGAAGCTATCAGTTCCGGAATTCCGGGAAAGACTGGAACAAGAGAAAATCATCGTTCAGGATAACTGGACTATTAAGGATTTCAAGCAGCTTTACTGGGATCCTATGGTGGAGTTGTGATAAAAGAAAATGTGTACCGTAGGATTTATTGAAGAAGCATTTCAATAGTTTCTCTTATACTTGTTTCCTGATATCAGGTATTTGGAATCTTTGCCATTATTGATGCGGAATAATGTTTTGATACTGATGTTCTTGCTTTTTGATCTTGGGAGATAACACATAAAATGAAGATGTGGCTCTGTACTATATCCGGTATTTCCACTTAAAGCTATTACTTCACCTGTCTCAACACTATCTCCTAATTTTACTTTGGAACTATTAATTTTAAGATGATAATACTCCGCAATAGTTCCATCAGAATGGATTATCTTGACGTAATTGCCATACTTGGCACAGGCTTTATCAGGACAACCTCTGTCACCATCTTGTTTTATATCAATTACATAACCTGATCTTGCTGCCAGTATTTCTGTGCCTTCCGACATTTGGAAGTCTAGTGCGTTCTGATTTCTATGAGAATAGTCTCCATTATAACCTTGCATTACCATAAACATTTCTCTTGACGCAAACGGCAGGTCATATATATAGTCTGAGTCATATTCTGCTTTCCAGATATTGCCAACAGTCATTCTGAAGAAAGGTTCTTTAACTTTAAAAAAAGATATATCCTTTATATTGAATGGTTTATTACGATCCAGGGGTACAAACTTTGCCAGCAATTTTTTATAAGTATTTCCCTCTATAAACAATTGATTATTGAAATTCTCACCAACAGAACGTAAGTTTTTTCCTTTTGGTCGCTCAAAAAACTCAAAAGAATAAGGAAAAGGATCCTGATTATCCATCAGTAGTGAAATAGTATCTTCTTTCTTTTGATAATAAAGCTTGAAGTTATAAAGGCTTTGAGAAAATAAAAGGCTATTATTGAAAATAATTATAAGAAAAACTAATCTTTTCATCATTTTAAAATAAAGCCTCAGTAATGAGGCTTTCAATTATTGCTTTGTAAATATTAAATCCTTTGTTTCTGGCAGATAGATAGTGATATCTGTTCCTTGTGGACATCTGCTATAATCAAGAATCATATCATTGGGTAGATATTCCCAAGAGATTTGAGTGTTGTTGATTTTTTTTAATATAATTTTACCCCAGCCAACGCCACAATTTGTACCAGAATAACTAAAAATGACAGAATTTTCATTAAGTCTTGTCCCTATGCTATTTAATTCTATTTTACTATTTGTATTATTTTTGGTATCCTGTAAAACTGTACCAGAAGTATTTTTTACTATATATTTTCCTACTAATGCATCCCTATAAAACTTTTTGTCGATTCTATCAACTAATTTATTTTCTTCCTTAGTTATAAATAATGTGATTTCATTACCTTGATAATTTGCTTTATAATTTCCCAAATATGGAAGTAATTCATTATTGGAGTCTTTTAAATAAGAATAATTTGGAACATTGTCATAATCTGCATTCAAAGGATAAATCTGTGATTTACAGGAGAGCGAACTTATAATTAAAGAAAATAGTATAATGGTATTTATAAATGTTTTCATTATAGATAATAAAGCCCTATTGCAGGGCTCTAGCATTATTGTTTTGTAAATATCAAATCTTTTGTCTCAGGAAGATAGATAGTAATATCAGTTCCTGGAGGACATCTGCTATCATCTAGAATTATATCATTGGGTAGATATTCCCAAGAGATTTGAGTTGCATTTATTTTTTTTAAATAAATATCTCCCCAGCCAACACCACAGTTTGTGCCTCCATAATATGACAATAATGTATTTCCATTATCTTCTACCCATCTGCTGTATATTGTATGCCTAATTTGATTTGACTGAAAAGACATATTTTGAGTGTCTTGTAAAACTACATTGCCATTAGAAATAATATATTTTATCGATAATACATCCTTATAGTATTTATATTTTCCTCTATCAAAATATTCGTGAATTTGTTTAGTTATTAATAGTTTAATTTGCTTGTTACCAAAAGTTGCGGTATAAGTACCTAAGAATTTATCAAGTTCATTGTTAGTATCTTTTAAATAAGAATTATTAGGAACTTCTGTATAATCTGTTTTTAAAGGATATTCTTGTGCTTTGCAAGACATTGAAATAACAAGTACTGTTAATAATATTATATTTTTCATATTTTTAATTTTATTTAAGAACAAGGAACGGGAGTTATTGTTCCGTCGTTATTTTTATTTATTGTTTTTATCGTTCCATCATTTTCTACTCTCTGTAAAATTATTTTTTTATCTAATCCCATATCATTTAAAGTTTTAAAAAATAACTTTTCAATAGAGTCAGATGATGTTGAGGATTTGAAAATGCTATTTCTCACAGTCATAATATCTCCTAAATTATCTATGTCTGTTTGCATAAAATTAAAACTTGTAGCATCCTGATACGTTCCTTCAAAACGTATAATATAATGCATTCCATTAGGCGCAACCATCCCTACAAAAGCCTGTGTTGGGTCACCATAGTTACCTTGCGCTCGTGCAAAACCTAGCAATTGGTCTATATCACCAGGTGACAGCATTGGTATTCCGGTTTTAGTATGGTTATGATATCCACCGGCATAGCCTGTTTTATCTCCAAAATTAACAGAATGTGCTCCGCCTTGTATAATAGAAGATGGTGTTCCTGTTTTAGTAGCTTTAAAACCTTGTTCTCCCGTTCCGGTTATAGCGTTATTCTTCAGATTATTTATGAATGTCTGCATGTTGGTATTATCTAATAAAGTCTTTGTTTTCGCACAAGGTGTTTTTGTAGGATCAAAGATTACTACGCCACCGCTGCCTGAACCAATCTTCGGACAATTTTTAATTAGTTTTCCAGTTAATGATCCGGTACATGTAACCATCACCCATTGGGTACATGCTCCTGTATCTTGGTCTCTCTGAACGCAAGCCGGGCATAGGCTGCTGCCTCCAGAACTTCCCGTTCCACTGGTATCTCCGCCTGGATCATCCCCACCCGGGATGCCACCGCCACCACCGCCACCGCCACCAGCGCCACCTCCTGGGATACCGCCTCCGTTACCTCCTGTACCCCCACCGGGTCCGTTTGGTGTGGTAGGACAGTCGGGGCATGGTTCTGGAGGAGGTGGGCAATCTGGATTGCCGGCAGCATAAGTAACCATATTTTCAAGATCCCCATCTATCGAATAAATACTTTTATTTCCAGAGAATGTCAGATAATCATTGTTGCCTTTAATTTGCCATTCAGTTGTGGGCTCATAAACAATGACTTTGATATCAGGAGTATTCATGTTATCTGTTCTTATTTCTAGATTATAAGTTTCAGAAGCATATTCTTGATATGAGGTTATAGAAAATGTATAATAAATGTCGCTACTAATATCATTAGTGGTTTCAACAATATAACTGGTATTGATATCTCCAAATAAAGTTTCAGTTTTTCCCATTGTTGAAGAACGATGTTTCAAAGGTACTTTAAAATTGTTAGTTTTTGTTTTTAATTCATTTATAATCTCTGGTATCTCGGACTTTGGTACTATACGGAACTTAAATCCCTGTTGATTACTGTAAGATTCATTGATGTTAAAATAGTCATTCCTGCATCCAATCATAGCGAGTGCCAGAAAAATAACCAAATAGAATAAATTTTTCTTCATAAGTGTTTTGTTTATTAATTTCTTTTACAAGTATAATACTTTTTCTGATAATAAAATTACGGAAACCCGTAATGTGTTGATTTTTTTTAAATAATAATCAGAAAAATTGCCTCTTTGCAGGCTGCATCAATAGGGCGTTTTCGCAGGTACCTTAAAACACACGTGTGTTTTTGGAAAAAGATACGAGAGTTTTGATCAAAAGACACGTGTGTTTTAAACAAATCATAAGTGTCTTTTTTTAATAAGACTTGTAGATTTTTTTCTACGGACTGATAAAAGTCAGTGTTTTTATGTTTACGATTAATATTTTTTTATAGTTTTATCGGATTAATTAAAATAAATTTTCATCAAAAAACGCAAAAATTATGTCAATTAAATTCAGCATCGTTCAAAGAGCGAACCCGCAAAACAGAAATGAGCCTGCAAAGTATTACGCCAACATCATCGGCGATGGAAAAACGACCTTAGCAGATCTGGCTAAGCATGCCGGTGCTGTATCCACCGTTTCAAAAGCCGATATTCTTGCCGTTCTGGAAAGCACCTTCGAAAAAATTGCCCAGGATGTTGCCGATGGCAAGATCGTCTATGTTGGAGAATATTTCACACTGCAAGCCGGCGGGTCCAGCACCGGAGAGGTAAACGAAAAGGATGTGACGGCTGCCAATATCAAAAGCATCAAAGCGGTATTCCGGCCGGGCAAGATGATCAAGGATGCGCTGAAGCTGGCGAAGTTCCAGAAAAAAAACTAGAGTTAATCATTGTTTCGCTTACTATTTTCAGAATTATTTTTTATCATTCAACAATTCTTAAACAAAAGCCATCTCAACGAGATGGCTTTTAATTTTGTGTTGAGCTACAATCCTAATAATTTCTATGATACGATGGCAGCTTATTTATAAGCTTCAATCGTCTTATTGATCGCATCAATCTGCTGATGGATAGTCGGGCTGTTCGGGTTAGTTTTTAGTACTTCCATTTTTTTGTTCAGGCCGTCTTTCAGCATCTGGGAGATCATCATTTTGATCTGCGGGTTGTCTGGCATTTGGGATTTAGCCTGTACCAGTACTTTAGTAACTTTTTCAGTTGCTTTTAGATTGTCAGATGACATAATCCAGTTGTAACCATCCTCGGCAGACTTGCCCAGAGTTGGATCCTGAAATTTGATGAAAGGGTAGAAGGCGACTGTCGTTCCTATGGCAGCCATTTGCTTTTCGATCTTGTTATTAACAATAATCGGAAGCAGTTTGGTGATCAGCTCATCAGAAGCACCATCCAGATCTGTTTTTTCAAGAGAGGTCTTAGCTTTGGCAGGATCCTGATCTGCAATTCCGGCTAGGGAGGATGCCTTTACCGCATTGGAAACAGCAGTCATCCCTTTGTCGAAAAGTGGCAGGTATTTAGCATTTTTAGTCTTTGCCAGTGCGGAAATTGCTGCTGCCTGTACCAATGTTTTGGGGTCATTGGAAGCCAGTTTTTCAATTTCTGCAGTCAGTGATTTTGCTTGATCGGCATTAGAAAGATCAATCTGTTCCAATGCCTGTTCCCTGATTCGGAAGAATGGATCCTTCAGCGCTGCCGCCAGTAGTTTGATAACAAAGGGATTCTTAGCATCGGCTTCTTTAATGGCTGATAAAGCCCTGTATCTGCTCAGGTATTCTTTAGAGTTGGTAAACTGCATCAGATTCTGCTCCGGGGTTTTGGTTTCCGTGATATCAGAAAGCAGAAGTCCGTCTGCATTGATGTTAATCAAATCCGGAGATTTGGAAGCATCAAAAGTAAATGTATTTTTAGCTTTGGCTTCTACCCAGACATTGAAACGTTTTGGCTTCCCATTATCATAGACATCAATAGCCAGTGGAAACTCAAATGGCTGCTCCTGGGACTGGCTGATAACAACAGTTACCTGCTTTTTTACCGGTTCATAAGTGGAGGTGTGGCTCAGCTTTGGATTTCCGCTTCCGAAATACCATTGGTTAAAGAACCAGTTCAGATCCTTCCCTGAGACTTTCTCGAAGGATAATCTTAGCTGATGCGCCTCGCCGGTCTGGTATTCATAAGTCTTGAGATAATCTGTGATGCCTGCGAAAAAGGCATCATCTCCCAGATAATTTCTGAGCATGTGAAGGATTCCGCCTCCTTTATTATAAGTCACCGCATCGAAAACATCTTCTCTGGAGGCATAATCGAAACGTACCAGATCTTTTTTGAACAATCCGGGATTGTGAATATAAGCGGACAGATCCTCCCTCAGGTGATAATCTGCATCGTCTTTTCCATATTTGTGTTCCAGCCACAGGTATTCGGAATAGTTAGCGAATGATTCATTGACTGTCAGGTTGCTCCAGCTTTCTGCCGTTACAAGATCTCCGAACCAATGGTGGAATAACTCGTGCGCAATCGTATTTTCCCATTTGTTCTCATCTATCAGGTCGCCTGGTTTTTGCAAGATATCGCTGCTGTGTAATGTGGCAGTCGTATTTTCCATGGCTCCGGAAACATAATCCCTGCCGGAGATCTGGGCATACTTTGCCCAAGGGTAATCATAGCCCAACTTCTTGGAATAGAATTCCATCATCTCCGGTGTATTGCCATAGATCTGTTTTGCATAAGGCTCATATTCCTTCTCGATATAATAATCCACCGGGATGTTTCTCCATTTGTCTCTAACAACTGCATATTCTCCCACGCCCATAAAGAAAAGATACGTGGAATGTCTCTTATCCATCACCCAATGATCGGTTCTTAGATTTCCGGATTCTTTTTGAGAATTTTTGAGAATACCATTAGAGAGTGTTACATACTTATCAGGAACGGTCATATAGATTTCCTGAGTTGTTTTCTGATTGGGCTTGTCAATAGTTGGGAACCATGCAGACGAAGATTCTGTTTCGCCTTGTGTCCATATCTGTGTAGGCTTATCGGTATCTTTTCCCTGTGCATTGATGAAGTAAAGGCCTTTTGCATCATTAATGGCGGCGCTTCCTTGCTGCTTCACTTCATTGGGACGCGCTGTATATTTAATATAAACTGTATAATCCTGATTTTTCTGGTACGTTTTGTCCAGCGATATTTTGAGTACATCATTTTTATAATCAAATTTCAGTGGCGTTTTTGAACCGCTTTTGTCTAAGGATACTTCATGGATCAGCATTCCTTTGGCATCTAGGATCAGCTCGTTGGAAGGATAGAAAAATGGACTTGCTGTGAGCCATTCTTCACCATTCATCTGTTCTTTCTGATAATCGAAGCTGACTTTAAGTTTGGTATGCTTCAGTTCGGTAACTTTAGTGTGAGTGGCTCTGTAAACTTCTTTTCTACCGGAAGTTTCTGTCTGGGCAAAGCTTACATTAGAATTAAAAATAGCACCGAGAAAAAGTGCGGCAATGAATAATTTTTTCATTCTTACGAATTTATATCGTGGTTGTTTTAAAATATTATCAGTATTGATTTTCAAAGAATTGTTACAAAAATAGCAGTTTCAGAATATAATCAGCCGATTTGCGAACTCTGTATATTAAAAAAGCTCCGGAAAATCCGAAGCTTTGTATTATTTTTTAATTTAAATTAAAGTCCAAGCAGCTTTCCGAAGAGATCTGGAACTACGCCCAGTGCAATCAAGGCTACAATAATCACAACAGAAACAATGTTATATGTGATGCTTGCTTTTTCCGCATTCTGAAAATGATCTTCTTTATAAAAGAACATAGCGATAATCAATCTCAGATAATAAGCGATACTTAAAGCAGAACCTAAAACTGCAATCAGAACCAGAAAGCTGGAGCCGCCAGCAATGGCCTGATTAAAAATTCCTAACTTTCCGATGAAACCGGCGGTCAAAGGAATACCTGCCATTGACAACATAGAAACTGTGGAAACAATAGCCAGCAAAGGTTCCTTTTTTCCTAATCCGTTGAATGCTGCAAATGATGTTTCCTTTTTGATCTTCTCTACCCAGATCAAGCTAATGAAAACACCTACTGTTGCTAGTGAATAAGCGAACAGGTAGAATCCTAAAATGGATGTTGAGAAATTATTGAGACCGAAAAATATCAATGCAATATAACCGGCGTGCGAAACAGAAGAATAAGCCAGCATTCTTTTGGCATTGGTTTGCACCAGTCCCATCACGTTGGCAAGCAATAGCGTGATGATGATGAAAACACCTAAAATATTGATCCAGTCACCAGCAATACCGCCGAATCCCAACGTCATTAATTTGAACAAAGCAAAGAAGCCGGAAATCTTAACCACAGATGCCATAAAGCCTGTAATCAATGACGGCGAACCCTGATAAACATCAGGACTCCACATGTGAAATGGTGCCAGTGATACTTTGAATGCCAATGCAGAAAGCATCATTATGGATCCCATTATCAGCATCAGGTTTTTAGGATTGCTGATGGCAAAATCGTGGATGGCATACATATCAAAACTTCCTACGCTTCCGTAAACTAATGCCACACCAAACATCAGGAATCCTGTGGCAAATGCACCCATCAGAAAATATTTCATAGAAGCTTCTGTAGAACGAAGGTCGGTCTTATTGGCTCCTGCCATTACATACAGAGGGATAGAAAGGATCTCGATCCCGATGAAAAGGGTTACAAGATTCTGAAATCCGAAAAGTACCAAACCGCCGCTCAATGCAAAAAGCATCAATGCATATAATTCCGACTGATGACTTCTGTGATTGCTGAATGCAAATCCTCCTAAAAAGAACAGCAATAGCGTGATAAGCACAGAGATCTTGGTAAACAGAGCCGCATTATCTCCATATTCGTACATTGTTTTGTACTGGGAAAAGAATTCGCTTTCCGGAAGAAAGCTGACATAGAAAGCAACCATTAATCCTAAGATCCCGATGTATCTTGCATATTTTCCCTTCTCAAAAACACCGGAAAAAAGTACAAGCACTGCCGTAAGGAATAAAATTATAAAAACACTCATTTCTTTATTTGTTTCGTCGGAAGCCGGAAAAACCGATGTCCGTTTTGAATTTTATTTAATTTCTCTTTATCTTTTTCAAGATTAATTTAACATCGATGCGTAGATGAATTGTACAGAACTCGTTACCATTTCAATCACCGGTTGCGGATAAACACCCAAAGCAATGACAAAAACTGATAAGCTTGCCAGAACCGTAAACTCAACAGCGCTGATATCTTTAGTGGTCGCCAAAACAGCATCATCTCCCTTTCCAAACATTGCTTTTCCGTAGAATCTCAGCATATAAGCTGCTGCGAGGATCAATGTTAATCCTGCCATTACGGTCATAATGAAATTGTAGCTGTAAACCGATTTCAGCAAAATAAATTCTCCGATGAATCCATTGGTCAACGGAACTCCGGTTGCTCCCAAAAGAATTATCATAAATAATATGGCGAATTTAGGTGCCACTTTTGCCAGGCCACCCATTTTTCGGATATCTCTTGTTTTGAATCTTTTATAAAGAATATCGGCACAGTAGAATAATCCAACTACATTGATACCGTGAGCAAAACTCTGGATCATAGCACCCTGTCCACCTTCGAATGTGAGTCCGGTTCTCATTGTTACTACTGCTGAAGAGAAAATCCCCGCAACAATCAGTCCTACGTGAGAAAGAGAAGAGTAGGCGATCAGTCTTTTGCTATCTGTAGAAATCATTGCGATCAAAGCACCATATATGACGCCTATCACAGAAAGAATGATAACGATCTCTCCGGAAATCCCGCCAATGGCTAAAGGTGTAATAGGCAACAGATATCTCATCACTCCATAAACTGCCATTTTCAGCATGATTCCTGATAACAACATTGATCCTTGCGTCGGGGAGTAAGTATAAGTATCCGGCTGCCAGGTGTGGAATGGGAAAACCGGCAATTTTACTGCGAATGCAAAGAAGATAAACCAGAAAAGAACGGTTTGCTCATTGACATTGAGGCTGGCATTATAAAGATCTGTGAGTGCAAATGATGCTGCGTGGTTATAAACATAGATCAAACCGATCAACATAAACAATGACCCGACAAATGTATAAACGAAAAACTTAGTTGTGAATTTGATTCTCTTATCTTCCTGTCCCCAGATTCCTGCGATAAACCAGATAGGGATCAGGGTTATTTCCCAGAAAATATAAAATAATAATCCGTCCAGGGAAGTGAAAACACCTAGCAATCCGAATTGCATCAGTAAAATCAAAGCGTAGAAAGAATTCGGAAATCCTTTTTTGTCATTGAATGATGATAAGACAATCAGTGGAACTAAAATGTTGGTTAATATAACCATCAGCATACTCATTCCGTCAATGCCGAAATTCAGGCTGCTTTTGATATAATTGGACCAGGGGTAAGTGATCTCATACTGCAGTGATGAATCCACAGTCGGCTGGAAATCAAAATTCCCCAACATATAGAATGCGACCAGCATCTGTGCAAATGCAAAGAGCAATGCAATATATTTACTGGAAGCATTTTTCCAGAAAAAAAGTAAACCCGAACCTACGAGAGGTAATAGTAATAATGTTAATAGTAAATAAGACATTATCTATTTCAATAAAAAGTTAACAATCAATACAATTCCTATGGCTAATGACATAATCAGCACATAGTTTTCCACGTTTCCGTTCTGAAGTCTCTTTGCAGCTCTTCCGGAATCCTGAGCGCCTAACCCGATGAAATTCACAATCGGATCCAGAACTGCTTTATCAAACATCGCTGCTGCTTTTCCGGCTTCCTCAAAAGGTCTTACGATACAGGCGTTATAAATATCATCAATGAATAATTTTCTCGCAGACAACTTTTCCCAGCCGGTGTAGCTTTCTTCTGGCAAAGCCTGTTTTTTCTTACCAAGATAAATTGCCTTTACAGCAAAGAAAATAACCAGAACCATAATAATAGTTACCGCCAGAAGTATCATTTCCGTAGCTAATGGAATTTCCGGAGATTCAATATCATAAACATAGATAGGCTCTAACCAATGTGCTAAATTCTGGAAATGACCGTGCCCGATGAAATGTGGAAGATTGATAAAGCCGCCTACAACTGAAAGAATCGCCAATACAATTAATGGAACCGTCATTACAGCAGGACTCTCGTGCAAATGTTTTTTTTGTTCTTCTGTCCCGCGGAACTCTCCGAAGAATGTCAGGAACAATAGTCTGAACATATAAATTGCTGTCAGTGCAGCACTGAATAGTGTTAATCCCCAAAGAAGCGGGCTTTTCGCATAGATGTGGGTTAAGATTTCGTCTTTAGAAATCATTCCGGACAATGGCGGAATACCTGTGATTGCTAAAGTCCCGATCAGAAAAGTCCAGTAAGTTACCGGGATTTTTTTTCTCAGTCCACCCATAAAACGCATATCCTGCTCGCCGCTCATAGCGTGGATTACAGAACCTGCTCCTAAGAATAGCAATGCTTTGAAGAAAGCGTGTGTCATTACGTGGAACATCCCAGTTGTGTATGCTCCGGCTCCTAAAGCGATGAACATAAATCCTAACTGAGAAACAGTAGAATAGGCCAGGACTTTTTTAATATCATTTTGTCTTAGTCCGATAAAGGCAGCAACCAAAGACGTTGCGATTCCGATGAATAAGATCAGATTAAGGGTTGATGGTGCTAATGAATATAAGAAGTTACTTCTGACTACCAGATAAATCCCTGCAGTAACCATGGTTGCAGCGTGGATGAGTGCTGAAACCGGTGTTGGACCTGCCATCGCATCGGGTAACCACGTGAATAATGGAATCTGTGCAGATTTACCAACAGCTCCGATGAATAAACTTACTGTAATAAAGATAATAGCACTGCTGTCCAATGCAAATTTTGATGAATTCTCAGCTACGCTCAGATAATCTATAGCATTAACATTGGCTGCGATTGCAAAAATACCAATCAACAGACCAAGATCACCGATACGGTTCATAATGAAAGCTTTTCTGGCAGCTTTACCATAATCTTCATTGGTGTACCAAAATCCGATCAATAAATAGGAGCAAAGTCCTACACCTTCCCAACCGATGAATAAAATCAGATAATTGCTTCCTAAAACCAAAAGCAACATCGAAAAGATGAACAGATTCAGGTAGGTGAAAAACTTATAAAAACCTTTGTCGTGGCTCATATAGCCAATGGAGTAGAGGTGGATCAATGATCCGATTCCGGTAATAATCATTACCATCATCAATGATAACTGATCAATCTGGAATCCGAAATTAATCTGAATTCCGTTAATTCTAAACCATTCGAATGCTTTTACAATAACAGGCGCACTGTCCTTCTCAAAGCCCAGAAATATACTGGTAGTGATAACAAACGAAGCGAAAACTACCAAAGTTGCCAGCCCGCCAACAATCATTTTCGGAAGATGTTTTCCAAAAAGTCCGTTAATCAGAAATCCAACCAAAGGTAAAAGTACAATTGCGTAAACTAAATTCTCCATCCTTTATTATCCTCTTAATTTATTAAAAATACTAACGTCCACCGATCTGGTATTTCTGTACATCATTGCAATAATTGCCAGTCCTACAGCCACTTCTGCTGCTGCAACCACCATTATGAAAAACACCAGGAGCTGTCCGTGACCATCTCCATTGTAAGCCGAAAAAGCAGCCAATAAAAGATTTACGGAATTAAGCATCAATTCTACACAGCCCAAAATCACAATTGCATTTTTGCGCACTAAAACGCCCAAAACACCGAGACAGAAAAGAATCGTACTCAGAATGATAAAGTATTCCAGGGGAACTTGTTGTATAAATGTATTCATATCCTATAAATCTTTTTTACCAATCAGAACAGCTCCCACAATACCCGCAAGGATAAGGACAGACGCCAGCTCAAATGGCAATACATATTCGTTAAACAATAATCTTCCCAGGTTTTTGGTAAGACCTACTGACTGATCCACATTATTAGCTACAGTCGTATTTCCTGTAAGACCTTTATAAGCACCTAACATCCCGATAAAAAGAATACTTGCAGAAAATACCCCGATGAATTTCGGCAGGTTGGCTTTCTTACTTTCGTCTTCTTTATTAAGGTTCAGCATCATCAGGATATAAAGGAAAAGAACCATAATGGCACCTGCATAAACAATGATCTGTACGATTCCCAAAAACTGGGCATTCAAAAGAATGTACATCCCTGCAATTGAGAACATTGTAACAATCAGTGACAAAATTGCATACAAAGGATTTTTTGCAAATACGAAATAAACGGCACTTGCAATGGCCAAAAATGCGACAAAGAAAAATAAAATCTGATCCATTATTTCACTGCATTTTTTTGTTTGTCGGATTGTCTCGGCGTGATATCAATCCTTTCATTAATTTTTTCCACTAACTTATCTTTACCATAGATAAAAGAGCCTCTGTTGGTTTCCACATCTACTAATCTGTCTGTTAGATAGATAGCAGATTTAGGACAAGCTTCCTCACACATCCCGCAGAAGATACATCTCAGCATATTGATCTCGTAGATTTCAGCATATTTTTCCTCTCTGTAAAGGTGCTTTTCTTCTTTGGTTCTTTCTGCAGCCGTCATTGTGATGGCTTCTGCAGGACAAGCAACAGCACATAGTCCGCAGGCTGTACACCTTTCTCTGCCTTCTTCATCTCTTTTCAGAACGTGCTGGCCTCTCCAGATTTCTGCCCTTGGTTTATCCACCTCAGGATAGGGATAGATTGGCGGACCTTTTACGATATTTCTTACAGCGTGCTTCAGGGTAATCCCCATTCCTTTGAATACCGCCGGAAGGTAGATTTTCTCTGCAAGGGTCATTTCCTTGTTCGAAACAACTTTTGATCTGTTAGTAAGTTTCATTTTTTTTATATTAAATGTTAGAAGATGGAAACTTCGAGATGGAAGTTCGTTCCGTCATCGTATTTTCGCATCAGCTCATTTTCAAATTTTCTTATTTTAATCTTCTGACCTCCGACTTCCATCTTCGGACAAATTAATTTTAATTTCCAAATGCTAGGATTAATGCTCCTGTTACCATCAGGTTTACCAATGCCAGCGGAATCAATGTTTTCCATCCCAGGTGCATCAGCTGGTCGTATCGGAATCTTGGAAGTGTCCATCTGATCCACATGAAGATCAGAATTCCGATAACGGTTTTGAAAAGGAATGCCATTATACTCAATATTCCGGCAGCATTTTCTCCCCAGTTGTGCGTTACCCATTCAATTCCGGGATAATTGTATCCGCCGAAGAATAATGCCACTATAAAAGCATTGGAAATAAACATATTCACATATTCACCGAACATATAAAGTCCCAATTTCATTGAGGAATATTCCGTAGAATAACCTGTTACCAATTCAGATTCACATTCCGGTAAGTCAAATGGATGTCTATTGGTTTCTGCCAATGCAGCGATGATAAAAATCAAAAATGCCAAAGGCTGGTAGAAGATATTCCAGTTCATTCCGTCAAGGGAGAATAAGCCCCAAAGTTTTCCTGTAGCCTGAGTTTCGGTAATCACTTTTAGGTCAAGACTTCCATTCATCATAATGATAGAAAGCAATGCCAATCCCATTGCGAGTTCATAAGAGATCATCTGGGAAGAAGCACGGATTGCACCTAATAAAGAATATTTGTTATTAGAAGCCCAACCTCCAATCATAATTCCATAAACCCCGATGGATGCCATTCCGATGATGTAAAGCACACCAACATCTATATTGGCAACCTGTAGGTCAAAGGACGTTCCGCCAATGTTCAGGCTTTTTCCCCAAGGAATCACAGCGCCTGTAATCAGGGAGATGAACATTACTAAAGATGGTCCCAGAATGAAAAGGAATTTTTCTGCATTTGCTGGTGTGAAGTCTTCTTTGAAGAAAAATTTTCCACCGTCAGCAAGCGGCTGCAGTAATCCGAAAGGTCCGGCTTTGCTGGGTCCGATTCTGTCCTGCATCACGGCAGCTACTTTTCTTTCTGCCCAGGTAGAGTAGGCAGCGATTGTAAGAGCTAGCAAAAACAAAGCTAAAACAAGTATAATTTTGAAAGTAATTAAATCCATTATAAAAAAGGCATTAAACCCTGATAATTTTAGTTTTCGTTCTTTTTAATTTCAATTTCATCGATGAAGCTGACTTCCTTTGCTTCAGGATTATCTAGAACATTGTAGCTATCCGTTTTTTTCTCATAATGATTCAGAGAAATTACCGAATGTCTGTCAATATGTCTTGGTCCTTCGATGTTCCAATATTTAGTGTCTTTTCTTTCAAAACGGCATTCGTTGCATATCCAGTCTTCCACTTCGCCATATTGATCTTTTCTTGCTGTTACGCGAACCACTTCATCACCTTTCATCCAAAGAACTGCTTTTCCAGAACATTTTTCGCATTGGCAGTTTGCATTATAAGGTTTGGTAAACCAAACTCTGCTGGCAAATCTTGCTGTTCTGTCTGTCAAAGCTCCAACTGGACAAACATCGATTACGTTTCCTATAAAATCATTGTCCAAAGCTTTGTTAAGCATTGTAGATATCTCAGCGTGATCGCCTCTGTACAGGATTCCATGTTCTCTTTTTTCAGTGAGCTGATTGGCAGCCAAAACACATCTAGCGCAAAGGATGCAACGGTTCATATTCAGTTTGATATATGGACCGATATCATCGGCATCGTAAGTATTTCTCTCGAACTCTGTTCTAGTGCTGGCAAGTCCGTGCTCATAGCCAAGATCCTGAAGATGGCATTCTCCTGCCTGGTCGCAGACCGGGCAATCCAAAGGGTGATTAACCAAAAGAAATTCTGTTACAGCCTTTCTGCCTTCCTGTGCTTTTTCAGAAGTTAAGTTTTTAACTTCCATTCCATCCATCACACCAGTTCTGCAGCTCGCAACCAATTTCGGCATTGGTCTTGGATCTGCTTCAGAACCTTTGGAAACTTCTACAAGACACGTTCTGCAACGTCCTCCGCTGCTTTCCAGTTTGCTGTAATAGCACATTGCAGGAGGAACCGATTTCCCGCCGATCTGTCTAGCAGCTTCCAGAATAGAAGTGCCTGGCAAAACTTCGGTAGTCTGTCCGTCTATGGTAATTTTGAATTTTTTGACTTCTTCGCTCATATCTTATGCTTTTGGCTATATGCGTGCAGCAATAGTCTTAATTTTTTTAATTTAAATTTCTATTAAATACGTATCCGATTCCAAAATTAATCTGGTAGAATACAAAATCCTGACTGGCTTTATCAGGCTTATTATTGAGAGTGGTTTTGATATCCGGCATATTGATATACCCGAATTTTCCTTCTACTCTCGCCATCCAATGATTCCAAAATACAAAATTGATATTGGTTCTAGCATCCAACCCGAATCCTGCTACGTGGAATCTGTCACTTCTTTCATTTCCAAAAAGCTTTATGTTACTCTTTGGCATCAGAACACCTGCGCCGGCACCATAAGCCCAAAAGATATCAAAATTCTTTTTGGATAATATGTTTTTATACTTTTCTACACCTGCATTGATGTAATTAAGTCCGTCTGTATGTTCAAAGGTCAGAAACTCTGCATCTGTCAAATCCACTTGACCATCCTGAACCATTTCCGCATAAACCGGATCCGAAATATGACCATTAAATTTTACAGCTTGTTCCTGATCCATTACGTATTTCATATGATCGGTACCTACAACCAAAGCCAGATTATCTTTCAAAAAATAAGCGTATCTGAAATTGAACTGAGGTTTAGAACCTTCCAAAGGATTAATATAATCCCAACTCAAATCCGAAGGTCTGTCATGAGCTACAACATTATTAAGTGTGAAATTATATCCATTTCCCTTAAACCTGATGTCAGATTGACTGAATGCCGCTCTGTTCCAACCCCAAAAAAAGAACATTGTTCCTTTTTTTAAAGTGGATTTATTATTAAAAGGAGAAATTATAATCTCGCTAGGATTAACTAAAATTTCACTTTTGTCTTTTCCCGTTATTTGCCCGAAAGCAAAATTCAATCCTATAAAAAATACAAAAACTAATTCAAAGAACTTCTTCATTATATCTATAGAATTTGAAAACTCAAATTCTTTTTAATCTTAATTATTAGCTACTGCTGGTATTGGATCAGCGTAGTTGGCAATTCCATAATTTTGAGTCTGGCTCAGTTCAGGATTATTCACGTGCCATTCAAACTCATCTCTGAAATGTCTGATAGCAGCAGCAACCGGCCAGGCAGCAGCATCTCCCAAAGGACAAATGGTGTTACCTTCGATTTTTCTCTGGATATCCCAAAGCAAATCGATATCTTCCATTTTACCTTCTCCTTTTTCTATTTTTTTGAGGATTTTATACATCCAACCCGTTCCTTCACGACAAGGTGTACATTGTCCGCAACTCTCGTGGTTGTAGAATCTTGCTAATGTCATCGTATGATTAACAACGCACTGATCCTCATCCAAAACAATAAATCCACCTGAACCCATCATTGTTCCGGTAGCAAAACCACCGTCAGCAAGGGATTCATAATTCATATATCTTGGTTCGCCGTTGATTGTTTTCAATAATAAGTTTGCTGGAACAATTGGAACCGAACTTCCGCCAGGGATACAAGCTTTCAGCTTTTTACCGTTCGGAATTCCGCCACAATATTCATCAGAATAAATGAACTCTTCAACCGTAATGGTCATATCGATTTCATAAACGCCGGGTTTGTTTATGTTTCCACAAGCAGAAATCAATTTAGTTCCAGTGGATCTTCCTACACCAATTTTCGCATACTCGGCGCCACCAATTTCGATGATTGGAACAACTGCAGCGATAGATTCAACATTATTAACGACCGTTGGTCTTTCCCAAAGTCCTTTTACAGCAGGGAAAGGTGGTTTTAATCTTGGATTTCCTCTTTTACCTTCAAGAGATTCAAGTAGAGCAGTTTCTTCACCACAGATGTAAGCTCCGCCACCTCTTTGAACATAGATTTCACAATCGAAACCAGTTCCTAAGATATTTTTACCAAGAAATCCTGCAGCTTTCGCTTCTTCAATAGCTTCTTCCAAAATATCCGGAATCCAGGAATATTCTCCTCGGATGTAGATATAAGAAACATTGGAACCTAAACAATACGATGAAATCAGCATTCCTTCAATCAAAAGATGCGGAAGAAATTCCATCAAATATCTGTCTTTGAAAGTTCCAGGTTCAGATTCATCAGCATTTACGACCAAGTGTCTCGGAACACCTTCTGGCTTTGCAAGGAAACTCCACTTCATTCCGGTTGGGAAACCAGCGCCACCTCTTCCTCTAAGTCCGGAAACCTTAACTTCTTCCAGAACTTCGTCGGTCGTCATTTTCAGAGCTTTTTCCGCGGCTTCATAACCTCCGTGTTTGCGGTAAGTCTCGAAGTAACGGATTCCCTCTATATGTGCATTTTTAAGTAAAAGTTTTTTACTCATTTTCTTAATATTAATCTAAAGCGATTGCTCCTTGTCTGCAAAGCTCAAGGATTTCGTCCACTTTTTCTATTGTTAAATTTTCATGATAGAATTTACCCAACTGCATCATTGGTGCATATCCACAAGCTCCTAAACATTCAGCAGGTTTTAAAGTAAATAATCCGTCTTCAGAAGTTCCGCCGTCCTTGATATTCAGTTTTGTACGGATGTGATCCAGGATATTGTCACTTCCGTTCAACATACACGGTCCGGTTCTGCAGACTTCCAAAACATATTTTCCTACTGGCTTCATATTGAACATTGTATAGAAAGTTGCTACTTCATATACTTCAATCGGCGTAATACTTAATAGTTCAGCCACATAATCCATTACTGGAACTGCCAACCAACCATCGAATTCTTTCTGTGCCAAATGCAAAACAGGAATAAGAGCAGACTTTTGTCTTCCTTCCGGATATCTTGCGATAATTTTATGAACCTGCGCTAAGCTTTCAGGTTTAAAAGCAATTGTTTCGCTCATATTTAAAGATTTTAGATTTTAGATTTTAGATTTTAGATGAAAATCTTGGTTCTAAAAATCTTATCAATTTTATAATTATTTATTATTAACAATCTTAGATTAATTTAAAATTCATAATCTAAAATTTATAATTTCAGTTTATGCGTCTAACTCTCCCGCAATAATATTCATACTACACATTGTTACAATCGCATCAGAGATTACAGCACCGGTAATCATTTCCGGATAAGCCTGATAATAGATGAAACAAGGTCTTCGGAAATGCAATCTGTAAGGGGTTCTTCCGCCATCACTAACAAGATAGAAACCTAATTCTCCGTTTCCACCTTCAACAGCGTGGTAAACTTCACCTTTAGGAACATCTGTTTCTCCCATTACAATTTTGAAATGGTAGATCAACGCTTCCATTTTTTGATAAACGTCTGCTTTTTCTGGAAGATAAAATTCTGGAACATCTGCATGGAAAGGTCCTTCCGGAAGATTTTCGTAGGCCTGCTTGATAATCTTAATAGACTCCCATATTTCTTGCTGACGCACCATAAAACGATCATAAGTATCACCGGCAGTTCCCACAGGAATAATGAAATCAAAATCCTGATAAGAAGAATATGGCTGTGCTACTCTCACATCATAATCTACACCAGCAGCTCGTAGGTTCGGACCGGTAAATCCATAGCTCAAGGCTCTTTCTGCCGTTATGCCTCCTGTTCCGATGGTTCTGTCCATAAAGATTCTGTTTCTTTCCAAAAGGTTACAGAACTCCTGGAATCTTGGCGGGAAAGTTTTTAAGAAATCTTTTATCAATTCGTGGAATTTCGGTGTAAGGTCTCTTTCAAAACCTCCGATTCTTCCCATATTGGTAGTCATTCTTGCGCCACAAATCTGCTCATACATATCGTAAATACGTTCTCTCTCGATGAACATATAGGTAAGACCTGTAATGGCACCGGCGTCCATTCCTGTTACGCCATTGCAAATCAAATGGTCACCGATCCTGGCAAGCTCCATCAATATAACACGCATATAATCTACACGCTTCGGAACTTCTACACCAATCAGTTTTTCTACTGTCATGTGCCAGCCCAGATTATTGATAGGTGCAGAACAATAGTTCATACGGTCAGTCAACGTAGTGATCTGCGAAAAATTTCTTCTTTCGGAAATCTTTTCAAATGCTCTGTGTATATAACCGACTGTCTGCTCGGAGTGCAGGATTCTCTCACCGTCCATTGTAAGAACGTTCTGGAAAATTCCGTGCGTTGCAGGGTGCGTAGGACCCAGATTCAACGTGTACAATTGTCCGTTAATCTGTTCCTTGCTGTCGTATTGGTTTAGTATATTAGATAATGAGTTGTCTTTCATATTGATTATAATTGATAATTGATAGTTGATAATCGATAATCATTTACCTATCATCATTTATCATTTATATTGTCTTTATCTCCCGAACATACTATCGTTCTTATCAGTTCTGGTTCCGTCTTCAAGCTTATATTCCTTTAGCATAGGATGATAACCGAGATCTTCCATATTAAGAATAGGCCTCAGATCCGGATGACCTTTGAACTTGATGCCATAGAAGTCATAAGTTTCTCTTTCCATCCAGTTAGCTCCTGCAAATAATTCTACCATTGAATCCACTTCAATGTTTTCTCTGGTCATAAAAACCTTCAGGCGGATTCTCACATTCGCCATCATATTATGAAGATGGTAGATGACGCCGATTTCTTTTTCCGGTGTCTCAGGATAATGGATGCCACAGATATCTGTAAGAAAATTGAATTCTAAAGAAGAGTCTTTAAGATAATGGATTACCTTTTTGATATCATCTTTTTTGATTTCAATGGTGAGCATTCCGTATGGTTCCGAACTGGAAATCACGGAATCCGGGAATTCTCTGGTTATCGCTTCTAATACAAATTCGTTCGTCATAATTAAATTCAAAATTAAAAATTCAATAATCGAATTTTAATTGCTGATATTATAAGAGTCTAGTAATGCCTGATATTCCGGGGTGTCTCTTCTTCTTAGGCTTTCGCTCTCACAAAGTGCCTGTACCTGCATTACACCTTCTATGATCTGTTCAGGTCTTGGTGGGCAGCCCGGCACATAAACATCCACAGGAATGATTTTATCGATGCCCTGCAAGACGGAATATGTGTCGAAAATACCACCGCTAGATGCGCAGGCACCAACAGCTACAACCCATTTTGGTTCAGCCATTTGTGTGTAAACTTCTTTTAAAACAGGACCTAATTTTTTAGAAATAGTTCCACAAACCATCAGCATATCTGCTTGTCTTGGTGAGAATGAGTTTCTTTCCATTCCGAATCTGGAGGCATCGTAAGTGGGATTCAACGTGGCCATAAATTCGATACCGCAGCAAGATGTTGCGAATGGTAACGGCCAAAGTGAATATTTTCTTGCCATCCCGATAACGCTGCTCAGCTTGGTTGCAAAAAAGCCTTCTCCTTCATATCCTTCCGGAGCTGGCGCGTCTGTTATTATTACTGGTTTTTTGTCTGACATTTTTTTAGATTTTAGATTTTAAACTTTTGATTTTAAATAGATTCAAATTCAAAACCAACCTCTAAAATTTTTGATTTATAATTTCAATTTACCTTATTTGTCCCAATCCAGAGCGCCTCTTTTCCAAACATAGAAAAAAGCGACAAAGAAAATTGCCACGAATGTAAGGACTGCTAAAAATCCTTCCATTCCGAATTCTCTGAAGTTAACCGCATACGGATAGAAAAATACGATTTCGATATCGAATAAAACGAATAAAACTGCTGTTAAGAAATACTTGATGGAGAATGGTGTTCTGGCGTTTCCTTCCACAGGAATACCACATTCCCAGCTTTGGTTTTTTACGGAATTCCCTTTTTTCTGCTTTGGACCCAGGTAATGAGCACCCAGCAGGGAGATTGCCACGAAGCCGAGACCAACTGCAGCCTGAATGAGTATCGGGATGTAATTTTCAGGTAAATTCATAAAGTCTAAATTTAACTATGCAAAAGTACTAAATAAAGATTTAATTATTAAATTATCGCCCCAAGGAAAAGGAGAGATAAGTCTCTTTTTGTAAATTTAGAATTGTTATAAATAAGGATTATTTGTCCTTCTTCCCGATTCTTTTGAGAACCAGATACGCTATATAAGCAATGTAAAGAAATAAGACGCTGGCAAACAAGATATTGACAAGTGCGTCCGTCCTTTCGTCCTTTATAGGATTCAGAAAATTGTATAGGACGAAAAGAATGATGAGAATTCCGTAGATAATCAGTTGCTTTTTCAATTCAGGATAATTTTAGATGAATTAATAAAATGATTTAGCTAAACAATTGTTTAATTAATTATTCGATTTCCTTAGAATAAGTTCTCCTGCTTTTATGATGAACAGGATGGTATTCCTGCCAGAGAACCTGAACATTTTTGTTTTCCTCCAGTTCCGGATTGGTTTCCAGATATTTTATTCCTTTATCCTTCAGATTCATTTGTATCGCCTTGAAAATCATTGATGTTACACCACGTCTCTGATACTCCGGATGGATGCCGATCAAGTAAAAATTAGCTCGGTCATTCTTCTTTCCCGCTTGTAAAAAATGCCACCAGGCGAATGGGAAAAGCTTTCCGTTCGCTTTCTGCAAAGCTTTGGAATAAGAAGGCATTGTAATCGCAAAAGCGACCAGATTATCATTCTCATCCGCCACGCAGGTAATGTAATCCTTATCAATGAAACCAAAATATTTTTCTTTATAAGATTGGATCTGTTCATCCGAAATAGGGGTGTAGGTGGAAAGCGATTTATAAGTTTCGTCCAGCAGTTTGAACATCGGTTCCACATAAGGCAGGATTTCTTTTTTATTATTGAACTTCAGTGTTCTTAATTTGTATTTCTGAGCAATCAATGAACTGAATTTTTCTACTTTTTCAGGCAGTACATCCGGAAATTGCAGCTCGAATTCTACCCATTCTTTTTCCTTAACCAAGCCAAGCTTTTCCATGTGTTCCGGATAATAGTCGCTATTGTAAAGCCCGATCATTGTGGCTAACTTATCAAATCCAAAAATGAGCATTCCTGCCTTGTCCAGATTGGTAAAACCCATCGGGCCTTCGATTTTTTGGATTTGATTTTCCTTGGCAAATTTGACAGCTTGATTAATTAATGCTTCTGAAACTTCCAAGTCATCAATAAAGTCAAGCCAGCCAAATCTTACTTTTCTAATACCTAATTCCTTGGCTTCCTTATTGTTAATGATTACAGCGATTCTGCCTGCAATTTTGTCATTTTTATAAGCCAGAAATTGTTTAGAAACAGAATATTCCAATGCCGGATTCTGATCTTTTTTCCAGACGTTTTTTTCTTCGTTAATCAGAGGGGGGACGTAATTCGGGTTATTCCTGTAAAGTTCCATCGGGAATTTGATGAAATTCATCAGGTCTTTTTCCGTAACAACTTGCTTTATAATGACATTTTCCATATTCTTGCGTATCAATAGAACAAAGATAAGTTTTAGGTCAAAAAAACCAATACTTTGGCATACTTTTTACAAGAAAATTCGTCAAAACACATTAAATAAATCTATATGTATTATCTAATTATCGGAGCTGTTTTTCTGATCAGTATGTTTGTACAGAGCAGGCTCCGTTCAAAATTTGAGCATTATTCCAATGTTCATCTCAGAAACGGTATGTCCGGTAAAGAAGTAGCGGAAAAAATGCTGAGAGATAACGGAATCCATGATGTTCAGGTCATTTCCGTACCAGGACAGCTGACCGATCATTATAATCCTGAAAATAAAACAGTCAATCTTTCCGAAGCGGTTTATATGCAGAGAAATGCCGCTGCAGCAGCAGTTGCTGCGCACGAATGCGGGCATGCAGTTCAGCACGCTGTAGGTTATTCTATGTTACAATTCAGATCCAAAATGGTTCCTGTAGTCAATATCAGTTCCAGACTTTTACAATTTGTATTAATGGGAGGTATTTTGGTTATGGCGATGAGCGGAAACAAAACCATTCTGGCTGTGGGTGTCGTTTTGTTTGCAATAACAACTTTATTTGCATTCATCACACTTCCTGTAGAGTATGACGCCAGCAATAGAGCTTTGAAATGGCTGAAAACTACAGGTACTGTAACGTCGGAAGAATATGAGGGCGCAGAAGATTCACTGAAATGGGCTGCCAGAACTTATGTTGTAGCTGCATTGGGTTCACTGGCACAGTTGATTTATTTTGCATCGCTGCTTTCCGGAAACAGAAGGGATTAAAAGTTATGAAAAATTAAATTCCAAAAGCATCTCAGACAGTTCGTTTGAGATGTTTTCTTTTTTAGAAGTCTTGATATTGGCTTTGATGATACAGATTTCCTTGGCATCAAAATCCAGGATTTTTGCATCGTATTTATTCAATAATGTGAAGATCTGATTTTGTTGAGAGAATTTGAATTTGATGTCTATTTCTGATTCTAATTCTTTTATAATGATCTCAGCTTGTTCTAATGTGGATTTTGCAGATTCTTTATACGTTTTTACCAAACCTCCTACACCTAATTTGGTTCCACCATAATATCTGATAACAACTACCATTACATTAGTAATCTGATGAGCAAGCAACTGATTGTAAATAGGCAAACCTGCGCTTCCGGAAGGTTCTCCGTCATCATTAGCCCGGTAATTTTCTCCATTGATGCCTAATCTGTAAGCGTAACAGTGGTGTGTTGCTTTAGGATGGATCTCATATAGATGATTTAATTGTTCCTTGACATCAGTTTCAGAATGAACAGGATAAGCAAAACCGATAAATTTGCTTCCTTTCTCTTTTAGCTGGATATCCTCAATAGGATTTTTTATGGTTTGGAATTCAAACATGCATCAAAAATAGAAAATCTGTGGCGAATTTCAAATTCATCAATTTCAATTATACATTATTACCTATGATTGAACCAATGATGTTAAGGTTTATTAAAATATCAGTAAAAATAAAATCTCCACAATTAATTTTTATGTAATTTTGCATTTCAAATTTTTTAATATCAATGCCTAATACAATAATCATTGGCTCCGGAAGTTATGTTCCGGAAACTGTAATAGATGGTTCTAACTTCAAGGATGCAATATTCTATGATGATAATAATCAATTGATTGAAAAGCCTACAGATGAGATCATTCAGAAGTTTGTAGAAATCACAGAAATTGAAGAAAGAAGGTATGCCAATGCTGAAGATTTCAATTCGGATCTGGCGCTCAGAGCTTCTTTAGAGGCGATTGAGGATGCAGGCATTGATAAGGAAACTATTGATTACATCATCTTTGCGACTAATTTTGGCGAGGTAGATACAGACGGTGTCCCGAATTTTATGCCGTCTCTCTCAGCAAGACTGAAAGGCAAACTTGGAATCAAAAGACGAGACTGCATCAATTATGATATGATTTTCGGTTGTCCGGGCTGGGTAGAGTCCCTGATCCTGGCAGATACAATGATCAAAGCCGGAAAAGCCAAAACTGTTTTGGTTGTAGGCGGGGAAACACTGAGCAGAGTTACGGATCCTTATGACAGAAACAAAATGATTTTTGCGGATGGGGCAGGAGCGGTAGTAGTTACAGCTACTGAAGACACTTCTGTAGGCGTTTTGGCTGATAATACGCTTTGTGATAATGGTGAGGAATTATGCTATCTGGAAAACGGACCGTCTCTTAATCTGGAACACGATCAAAGCAAGTTATTCATCAGGATGCGAGGTCGTAAAATCTACGAATACGCCCTGAAAAATGTTCCTGATGCCATCAAAGCGACCATTGATAAAGCTAATCTGGACATTGCTGACATTAGTAAAATCCTGATTCATCAGGCCAATGCAAAAATGGATTATGCAATGATTGGAAGGCTTTTCAAATTATATGGACAAAAAGATTATGACCACGCCATTTCTCCGATGACTATTCAATATCTGGGAAATTCTTCTGTTGCGACAGTTCCGACCTTATTTGACCTGATCAGAAAAGGTAAAATGGAGGGACAGACTTTCACACCGGGCTCTCATATTTTGTTTACGTCTGTTGGTGCAGGTATGAACATCAATTGTGTGGTTTATAAGTTTCCGGATGGGAAAATATAAATTACATTAAAGTAAAATTCAATTTTAAACGTTTATAATACAAAAGGAATGAATATTTGTTCCTTTTGTTTTTTTATAATACAATATGCAAAAGAATATTTTATTTCTTCTAGGTGTTTTTTTGGTTTTGGAAACGTATGTCTATCAAGCCTTTAAAACAGTTTATACAAACCAAAATGCAAAGCTGATCTATTGGATTCCCACGGTTCTGATTTATACTTTTCTGATTTATTCCGTCATCACTTTCGACAGAGCTTCTCATAAATATCTGAACTTTCAGATTGTATTTTCGGTTATCTTGATTTTTGTTTTCCCGAAAATTTTAGTAGCGATTTTTCTTTTAATCGAAGATATCATAAGACTTCTGAATTTCGGCTACAATTATGTTGCGACGGAAAACCACGATTATCCATCCAGAAGGAAGTTTATAAGTCTGGTAGGATTAGGTTCGGGAGCGATTGTTGCGGCAATGGTTTTGGACGGGATTGTCTTCGGAAAATACCGTCACAAAGCGAGAATCGTACGATTGAAACTAAAGAATCTGCCTGCGAGTTTCAAAGGATATAAGATTGTTCAGATTTCCGATGTGCACAGCGGTAGTTTCCAGAATCCGAATAAATTGCAACGTGCCATTGATTTGATTAATGAGCAAAAACCGGATTTGGTTTTATTCACTGGCGATATGGTAAACAATTATGCGGATGAGTTTGTTCCATTTATCAATCTGTTTTCTAAGATCAAAGCCAATGACGGAAAATTTGCAGTTCTCGGAAACCACGATTACGGCGAGTATGGCGTGTGGAAAAACATCGACGATAGGAAAAATAATATTCCCAAGTTAATAGAAAATCAAAAAAAAGCAGGTTTCGAAATGCTGAGAAATGAACACAGGATTATCGAGAGAAATGGTGAGAAATTATATATTCTGGGAGTAGAAAATTGGGGAATTCCGCCTTTTCCGCAATTCGGAGATCTGGATAAAGCAACACAAAATGTCCCTGCGGAAGCTTGTAAAATACTGATGTCGCACGATCCGTCACACTTTGATGCTATCGTCAAGAATCATCCAAAAGATATTCAATTGACACTTTCCGGGCATACACACGGAATGCAGTTCGGAATCGACTTAAAAAACTTCAAATGGTCACCTGTAAAGTATAAATATCCGAAATGGGCAGACCTTTATCAAAGCGGTGATAAGTATCTTTATGTTAATCGTGGTTTTGGGGTGATTGGATATCCTGGTAGAGTAGGGGTGTTGCCGGAGATTACGGTTTTTGAGTTGGGATAATTTGAGATTATATTTTTAATAATAATAAAACCTGTTTGTCATATAGATGATAACAGGCTTTGTTGTATGCTTTCCGTAAGGTCGCTGTATGGTTTCCGTTAGCTAACTGTATTAGTTTTATATTATAATTAATTTAATAGAATAACTTTATTTTTGATTAATTCTGAAATTGATATTGCCGTATAATTAATATTCAAAACAAATAATCCTTCATTCTGGAAACCGCGATTTCATTCTCATTGATGATCTGAAACAGTTCCTCCAATCTATTTTCAAAACGTCTCCCAAGATTGAATTTTTTATAAAACGGCAACTCAAATGGCAAATTTTCTTTCTCATAAATTTGCCAAGCATTGGCGTAAATCATCACATATTCTGCGCGCTTCAGACTCTCCAAAAGCATATTTTCATAATACTTCATCGGAGTGACTTGGAGCACATAATCATTGAACGGAAGTTGGGAATAAGGCGACTGACTTTCGGGTACAATTGTCATCTCGTTTTCTGTATAAATTTCCGTTTTTGCGGTTAGTTTTCGCCACAGGAAATTGATGGTTGATTCTTCGATATTGGAGACGTAAGTGAACTCAGATTTCTTGATGTTGGAGTAGGGTAGTCGATATGATTTTTGCCTCAAACCACGGATTGGTTTTTCCAAAATTCCCTCTAGATTTTGTTTTGTTTTTTCAATCAAATCTATATCAGAATCTACATTGTAAAGTGCGATTTCGTGACCCGAAAGAGCGAGGGTTTTTAGCAATTTTTGAAGCTGATTCGCAATGGAAATTTCGACAAAGAATGTTGCTGAAAATCCGTGGAGATCCAATAATCTATGAATGATTTTAGTATTATTTTTAATAGATTCTATCAATTCGTTTTCGGAAAACTGATTTGCATTTTTCTGATTATTTTTCGGAATTGATATGTTGAATGTTAATAAAATCACTTAAACTAAAATTTAAATTATGTTCATAATTAATTTAAAATCAGATGTTAAAGTATATTTAAATTAAATTTATAATTCAGGTTATATTATTTTCCCAATTTTTTTTTAAGATTATTGATCATTTCTATAGACATTGATGAAATATCAAATCTGTAATCCAATCCCCAATCCTGTTTTGCAGCAGAATCATCTATGCTTGCAGGCCAGGAATCTGCAATTGCCTGGCGGAAATCCGGCTCATATTTTATCTCAAAATTTGGGATTGATTTTTTGATTTCATTTGCCAATTCTTTCGGTGTAAAACTCATCCCGCCAAGGTTGTAAGAATAGCGGATTTTAACCTCTTCTTTTGGAGCAGTCATTAGCTTGATTGTGGCATCAATTGCGTCGTCCATATAGAGCATTGGCATCGCTGTATTTTCGCTGATGAAGCTGGTGTATTTTCCATTTTCTACAGCCTCATAAAAAATCTCGACAGCGTAATCTGTAGTGCCTCCACCTGCCGGTGCTTTCCAGGAAATCAAACCAGGATAACGAATACTTCTGATATCTACACCGTACTTTTCGAAATAATATTCGCACCATTTTTCGCCAGCCATTTTGGAAATGCCGTAAACTGTTGTCGGATTCAGAACCACTTCCTGTCCCACATTTTCTTTTGGAATTCCTTTTCCGAAAACTGCAATGGAACTTGGCCAAAAAATCTTTTTCAATAATCCCTCTTTTGCCAGTTCGCAAAGGTGGATTAACGGATCAAGATTCAGTTTCCAGGCAAACAATGGCTGTTTCTCAGAAGTCCCTGATAAAAGCGAAGCTAAATGATAAACCGTGGTAATATTGTGTTCTTTGATGACGTCAGTAACGGCTTGAAAATTAGTAACATCCAGTCTTTCATAATAACCCGCTTCCGTAATGCCTTCTTTCCATTTATCGAGACCGGAAGCAATCACGTTTTCTTTACCATAAATTTCTGATAATCTAACGGTTAGTTCCGTTCCGATCTGTCCAAGCGCTCCGGTGATTAGAATTTTTTCTGTCATAGTTTCATTTTTACTTTTCTTGATTCGCAAATCTAATTAAATTTGGGATTGAGAATCAAAAAGAATTCCAAGAAATTTTTTAAAAATATCATAATATGCAAAATCCAACGCCAATCATAGAGGTTAATGAACTTTTAAAAATTTATGATAATCAGAATCTCAGAATCTTTGATGTCAGAACTGGTCCTGCTTCCAAAAATGAATACTTTAAAAAACATCTAAAAAACGCTGCGTTTGTTGATTTGAATTCAGACCTAGCGGAAATTGACAATCCGAAATCTGGAGGAAGACATCCTCTTCCGAAATTTGAAAATTTTATCAAAACTCTAGGCAGATTAGGAATTGATAAGGATTCTCACGTTGTCATTTATGATGATAAAAACGGAGCCAATGCGGCTGCAAGATTTTGGTGGATGCTAAAAGCAATTGGTCACGAAAATGTGCGAGTCTTGAATGGTGGACTTCAATTCGCTGAAAATCAAAATTATCCAACAAGTTCTGGCAACGAAAATTATCCTGAAACAAATTATATTTCAGATTTTAATGATTGGCAATTACCACAAGTTTGGATTGATGTTGTAAAAGTCGCCACAGAAAATTCTGATTTTCTAATTGTTGATGTTCGGGAATCACAACGTTATCAAGGTATTACAGAACCGATTGATCTGGTAGCAGGACATATTCCAAATGCTGAGAATTTTCCTTTTTCTGAAAATTTGGACGAAAATGGATTGTTCAAATCGCCCGAAATTCTGAAAGAAAACTACTCGAAGTTTTTCAAAAATAAAGATTCAAAACAAATTATTTTCCATTGCGGAAGTGGCGTGACGGCTTGTCATTCCCTTTTAGCTTTGGATTATGCAGGTTTTGATATGCCTAATCTGTATGTAGGAAGTTGGAGCGAGTGGAGCAGGAATGAGTTGTAAAGTTTGGAAGTAGAAAGGTTTAAGAGTTGAAGAACAGAAACTCTACCGTTTCAACAACACATTTATCCTCAAACTCTCAAACCCTCAAAATCAAAAGCTTGCGCGAATCTGCATACTTCCGATGTGGATGGTTCTGTCGCCGGAATTTCTGCCTTCGTAATTAACATTTAATTGAATGAAGGAATTGATTGCCTGTTGGATGTACAATGTCCAGACTTGATTTTTTCCGGGTTTAAGACCTTCCAGCATCTGATTTCCGACAATGCTGAAATTATTACCATTGAAATCATTATTGATGAAGGAAAAGTTGGCTCTCACAGATGTTTTTGATCTTTCCCATTGCAGTGTTCCCGAGATCTCGTAGGTTTTTAACAGTTCCTCGCCATCTGTTCTTTTTTTCTGACGCAAGGCTCCGAATACTTCCGTTTGCAAAGTTTCGGTTAATTTGTAGGTGGCTTTTGGCTTGGATTCCCAGTTTTGAAGAAGGTAATTTCTGGAAGCGTAAACCTGCGAGCTGTTGGTAACATTCTGAACCGTATTTTCCCAGTCTGCTCGGAAAGCTTTGGTGAAAGAGTAGCCAATGTTCATAAAATGAGATCTCTGGGAATGTTCCTCATTGCTGAAATTGGCATTTACCAGATTATCATTGTCTGTGTAGCGATAGCTTCCGTTCCAGCCGGATTTGTCATTAGAATTAAATAATGCGGAAGCCAGAATGTTCTGTGTTTTCAGTAATTGATCGGCTTGTTTTTCGAATGGATTCCAGACCAGAACCTTGCTACCTTTCAGATAAGAATTCTGAGAAAGGAGCGATAAATTGAAGTTCCAGCGTTTCAGAAAAGCATTTTCCGAACTGATAATGACTGATGGATTAACGAATAACGCAACCTGAAGCTTATTTTTATTCGATGCGAGATAATTCACACTATTGGTGTAAACTCTGATGTATTGTGCCAGATCGGCATATTCCGCTACCTCAAATTCATCTAATTGTTGCACACCATCATTATTATAATCCGTCCATTTATAAACACCTTGTCCATCGGTTACCTTGATATACTGGAATTCTCGCTGTGCTTCCTGACCATTTCCGAGTTCATAGAAAAGCTGTAGCCGCATCCCGTTTCTGAATAATTGCTGATTGTACAGAATGTTTCCCACCACAAAATCCTGATTCTGATCGGTGGCAAAACTCTGATTCTCGTAAAAGAACTTTCTGTAGTGCAATAATGCAGAAAGCTGCGTCTTCTCAGTTTTGATAATTTGGCTTTCCGCCATTATCCCGAGAATGCTGTTCATCTTCGTGAGTCGGTTATTCTGCACGGAATCATTGCTTCGTAAATAAACTCTTGTTAGCAGTTTGGTTCTTACAGAATCTGCTATTTTTTTCTGAACGAAAACTTCTCTCCAGCTGAAACTGGTTACATCCAGAGTCTGTGTCGCATTGTATTTTTTCTCATTATGTTCCATAGATCCGCCCAGCATCCAGCTTCCTTTTTTGCCCATTAATTCGGTGGAAACTGCCCCGCGAATAAAAGTGGTATTAAGGTCGGTCGATTTGGTGTCCAGGTAAGAAACTGCAGCAAGATTCTCGAATTTTCCGGTTTTCCAGACAGCGTCGATATCATTTTTAATGCCTTTATAATTGTTGGTTTCTTCCAGGTAATTCAGTTTGTAATTGATTTTTGAGGTTTTATTAAAATCATTGAGGAAAGAAAAAATAAACCGGTTCTGTGTAATCTGGCTGAATTCGTTAGCGAGATTAAAATCCCGCCAGAAATCCACATTATTGATCCTGTCCAGAATATGAAAATTCCTCTGAATCACTTGATATTCCAGCATAGGTGTTCCGGTCCAATTGTTTTTTCTGAAAGTTTTATTGGCATAAATTCTCGCAGCATAGCCGATATTTTGCTGATTATCCTTGGAGGAGAATGTATTGATGTCATAGTTGCTTACAGAGACATCGGTTCCTATCACGCCTTCATTCAATGCATATTCTACATTGGCAGAATATACTTGCGATTTTTCAGGAGCAGGTAATTTGCGCACAGCCATGTAATCGCCCAGGCCAGAACCAACATATTGGAAAACACGGCCATTGTTTGTAGATTGCTGCAGTTGGTAATCGCCTTTTCCGCTTCCAAAGTACGTGAATGCCACCTGGTAAAGCACCTGGGTTTGGTCTGTAGAGAATTCGTAATGGAAAGTTCCATCTGTGGAATATAATCGTTTGTAAAGGATTTTATTGACGTCATACTCTGTTTCCACGCCCGATGGGGAAAACATAGCGTTTGGATTATTGCCAGCATTCACAAGCGTTTGTTGATCTTCTTCGCTTAAGTTTAGGGAAAGCGGTGCATTTTTATTGTCATTTTCCATAAACCAGCTGAATCCGGCTTTCAGTTTTTCTCTTTGATGCTTTATATTTCCGGTAACTAAAAAACGGGTATAATTTCTGTTGGTATAATTATAAGATACATTAATGAAATTCTGTTTATAAATAGGCCGGAAGCTGGTAAAGGTAATTTCACCTGTATTATAATTGATTGTATAATCCTGATTTTCACCTCGCTTCATCAGGATTCCGTCTATATAGACCTGTTCCGAGCCGGAAATAATTGTTATAAATAATTCGCCGTTTCTTCCTGTCAATCTGTAAGGACCCTGATTGCCCTCGATTCCCTGAAATCTCATTCTGAAGAATTCACTTCTGGCAACGCCTCCTGAGACATCTACTGAAGTTTTATTCCCGTTTTTTTCCCAATTGGTAAGGAATTGCAAACCCATGCTACGTCTTTGATAACGCCCAAAGAAAGTGGTTTCATCATTAAGGTCGAGATGCCCGGCGCGGATGATGCTATGGTTTTTAACATTAAGCTGGATATAAATTTTGTCAAATTCCTGAAGGGTCTGGGTATATCCATCTGCCTGAATCGGGAGATTGTGATCCGAGATGGAAGCTAAAATAGAAACATCGGGGCTTAATTTTCCGGAAATCTGCATATCCATAGAACTCTGTACTGACGAACCCTGATTATTTCCGAAAGTAATGCCTCTGATAATGGAACCTTTGGAATTAAGCTCTCCCAGGATTCTTTTTTTGTCATTTTTAACCAAGACTTCTTCATCATAAATTACACGATTTTGTTTCCTTACGAAGTCTAAAGTGTCTTTGGTAAAAAAATCCTGATTGATTTTAGAAGACAGGATACTGTCCTTTTTAAGGGAGTCCTGAGGGATATTTGGGTTTTTCCAACTAAATATCTGTGCATTAAATTGAATTAATGCAAAAAAAATCAACGTTAGTTGAAAAATTTTATTTATCTTAGACACCCTTTTAAAATGATGTGGTAAATGTACTGATAAAAGGCAATAAAGCGAGTTAACAATTATTTAAAACGGATAATTGGTATATAAAATTATTATTGGGATTAAAATTTTATATTTGCCGCGAATAAAAAACGATAACAATTTTAAACTTTTTATATTATGAAAAAATTTTCTTCATTGAAGTCATTGCTATTTAGCGCAATGCTTACATTTGGTAGTACATTTGCTTTTGCACAAACTACGCTTGCAGAATGGACGCCGGTTACATTGGCTGGTGGAGCAGGTGATTTTGGACCTAGTCCTTTTGCAGCAGCAAGTGCTGATGCTAATTTAACGATCGGTGGCTTAACAAGAGGTTCAGGTGTTTTACAGACTGGTACTGGTGCGGCTAACGGCTGGGGAGGTACGGATTTTAACAGTGCTTCTGCTGCTGCTGCGATAACAGCTAACAAATTTGTTACTTTTACAATCACTGCGAAAACGGGTTATAAATTTTCTATTTCCGGAATTGATGCTTATAACATAAGACGTTCTGGTTCAGGACCAACTACTGGTCAATGGCAATATCAGGTAGGGTCAGGTGCTTTTACAAATATCGGCTCTGCAATTACTTGGGGGGCAACAACAAGTAATGCTGGTAACGAAAAGGCAGCAATTGACTTAAGTACTATTACAGATCTGCAAAATTTAGCTGCAGGAACTACAGTTACTTTTAGAATCGTTAATTATGGAGCATCCGGAACTGGAAGCTGGTATTTCAATGGGCATGCTAATGCTACAAGTAAAACTTTAACAGTTAAAGGAACTGTAGAAGAAGATCCTACGATGGCTGTAGGTGATGCTACAAAAGCAAAAGCTAACTTGGTAAAAAACACAATCGTTTCTAATGAATTGATTTTTGGTGCTGCTGCAAAAGTATCTGTATATAATGCTGCCGGTCAAGTTGTAAAAACAGCTGAGGTTACAGAAAACGGAAGGCTGGATGTTTCTGCATTGCCAAAAGGTAATTATGTGGTAACAGGAGTTGTAAACGGAAATGCTGTTTCCCAAAAAATTATCAAGAAATAATTATTGTAATTAATTCTCAAATAGAACGCTGCCAAAACTGGCAGCGTTTTTTTTGTTAATTGAATTTTAAGGATATTAACGGGTCTTTAATTATATATTTCTGATTTTTAATGTTTTATTAATGATTAGTTGTGTATTGCAGGGTTTTCTGAAGCTAAATTTGTCCCAGCAAAACAAAACAATCTTTAATAAAATTAATTATGAAAAAGATCTATTCTTTATTAGCAGCAACGGTAATTTCTGCCACAATCGGTGCACAGCTTTACACCACAGGTTTTGAATCTGCAAGTCCTGCGAGCAATGGATTTGTGTCCGGCACAGTGTATAATAATGCCACTGTAGCTTTTACAGGACCTGCCGGAAAACAATGGGGAACTTATTTCGGAACGCCTTCCACCACGAGCGCCATCAGTGGTAATCAGTCTATGCAGATGAGATGGTACACCAGTTCTTCAAATTCTAAAGGTTATACCTATACCAACTTCGGCACAGATAATGTAAAATCAATCAGCTTTTCTGCAGCCAATACCAATGGAATCAATGTCATTGTTTCTTATTCGGTAAACGGAGGATCCACATGGTTAAGCCCGCGGACTTACACATTGTCTACAAGCTCAAATACTTATGTCTATACCATCCCAAGTAATGAAACTGCAACTACAGGTTTCAGATTTAAATTTGAATTAACGTATGCGACGGCTCCTACGGCAACTTCAAGATTGTATCTTGATGATATTGTTTTTTCAGATCAGCCTTTAGCAACATTAGACACTGCAAAAGGAAAACCCAACTTAGTTAAAAACACAATCGTAGCTAACGAACTGATCTTCGGAGCTGCTGCAAAAGTATCTGTTTATAATGCTGCCGGACAAATAGTGAAAAAAGCTGAGGTTTCAGAAACCGGAAGATTGGACGTTTCTACTCTGTCAAGAGGTAATTATGTGGTAAAAGGAGTTATAAATGGGCAAGTTGTTTCGCAGAAGATTATTAAAAAATAATATTTATAATTTATTATAATGAGCGCAGTCAGTTATGGCAGCGCTTTTTATATTTATTCAGCAACAATAGTTTAATATGATTTAAAACAGACTTAACATTTCGTGCGGTTAATATGATTACCTTTGTAGTAATAAAAACAGGTAAATTAATTTACTGTTCAGATATGTTAATTTTTGGGAACAAATTTTCTCAAAGTATTGATTAATTGAGTTGTTATAGATATTTTAATGTTAAAAAACAGATAAAATTTTGCGGAATACATTTTTTTATTAACTTAGCAACCCTTTATAATAATCAAAAAATAAAGACAATTTTTAAACTTTTAATATTATGAAAAAAATTTTTACAATTTTAGGTATTGCAGCTGTTTCTTTGGTAGCAGCTCAAAATTTAGTAGTTAACGGTGGTTTTGAGGGTGGTTTAGCACCTTGGGCTGCAGGAACAGGAACAGGTTATACTGCACCTTCTATTTCTTCAGATGCTCATAGTGGTTCTGCTAGTGCAACATATGTAGCAACAGCAACAACTGGTTTTTTCCAAAATGTACCAGTAACAGGAGCTAAGACTTACGTTATTGAGTTTTGGTACAAAGCTTCTAGTGCAAGTGCTGCAAGAGTTTGGAGTATCTATAAAAATGCTGCTGGAACACCTGTTTACACAACTGCAGATGCTTCAACTGATAACTTTAGAACACTTAACAAATATTTGCCAGCTGCTGCAATTTGGACAAAATATACTGTTGAGATGCCAGCACACGCTGATGCAACTAACCTAGATGTTGCTTTCAGAGCTTATGGAGGTCAAACTTCTTTCTTTGACGATATTATGGCATACGAAAAAGGATCTATGGCAGTTTCTGATGTAGCAGGATTTGACAAAGCGGTTCAGTTCAATACAATCGTAAAAGATCAGATTACTTTCAAGCTTCCTGTTAAATCTACTGTAAACATTTATTCTGCAGATGGGAAACTGGTTTCCTCTAACAGAGTAGAAAATGGTGGTTCTGTAAATACTCAATCTTTGGTTAAAGGTGCTTATATCGTAACTGTAGATAATGGTGCTAACAAAATCTCTAGAAAAGTTATCAAAAACTAGTCATAGTTTTTATTAAAAATAGAAGGCTTCCAATTTTGGAAGCCTTTTTTAATATTTAATAATTCCTAATTTGATGGCAATGGCAACCAGCTGAGCTGTACTGGTTACATTCAGCTTGAAGAAAATATTTTTGCGGTGTGTTTCTACAGTATTAATACTTATGAATAATCTGTTAGCTATTTCATTACTGGAATATCCTTTTGCAATTGCAATGATTACCTCTTTTTCTCTTGGACTGAGAATGCTTTTCCTGACTTCTATTTCCTGAAAATCTATTGAATCGGAGTAATAATGTTTTTTATTGTGATAATAAAGATCATAGATAACTTCGACGAGCTTTTCCTTCGATGTATTTTTTAAAAGATAGGAATCGATAAGGCTTCTGTTTCCCATATCCTGGAAGCTGCTCATTACAATTATTTTAACATGAGGCAAATTTTTTTTGACAAGATGAATAAGTTCTAAACCGTTCATTCCCGGCATAGAGATATCTGTAATCAGGATATCAATTTTTTCATTGGCAATAAAGCTAAGTGCATCCTGCGCAGTGTTGGCTGTGAAAATAATATTTATATTTTCTTTATTAGACAGGATAGAAGAAATTCCATCTAAAAAAAGTTGATGGTCATCCACAATTCCAATATTGATCATAATTTAAAATTTATTGTTGTAGTTGTACCTTTTCCCGGAAAAGAATCGATTTCCATATTAGCTTCAAATGTTTTAAGTCTTTCTCTTACGTTTTGAAGTCCTATTCCTTCAGTATTATTTTCTGTAAATCCTATTCCGTTATCTTCTATCATCAGGCACACATAATTTCCATTTTGAGTAGCTGTAACCTGTACAAGGGTTGCATCTGCGTGTTTTCTGATATTAGCCAAAAGTTCCTGTATGATTCTATAAAGATTTGTTTTTAATTCATCAGTGATATTTTCTAATACATTTTCCGGAAACAAAAAAATGTGGGTAGAGATGTTTTCATTATCATTTTGTTTGGAAAGATGCTGTAGTAGCTGATAAAATGTTTTATCAGCGATGAAATTGCTACTGAGGTTATGAGAGATCTCCCTGATTTCTGAATGTAAGCTACCGATATGATTTTGTATTGCAGATAAGTTAGCGTTTTTTAACGATTCATTTTCTTTGTCCAGAAGGTAATTAATTCCTGCCAAGTTTGCTGCCACGCTGTCATGCAGGTCTTTTGCCAAGCGGTTTCGCTCCGTGTTTTGTCCTTCCAGAATATTTCTGGTTTTATTAAGTTCCTGTTGCTTTATATTTAGCTTTTGTTGAGATTTCAATTTGTTCTTATAAAAAAGTAAACTAAGAAAAAATAATAGACTTAAGAATACCAAGGCAATATATATTCTGGTTTTTCTTGTCTTCTGCAATTCATTTTCCTTGCTAAGGAGTTGGATTTGATTGTTTTTTTTCTCCACCTCATACTTTGCTAATAGATGATTGTAATTTTTTTCTTTTTCTATTGTAAAGAGGCTGTCTTTTAACTTATAAAACTGATTCTGATATTCGAATGATTTTAGGTAGTTATTATCTTTTACATAGATGGTCATAAGATTCTTTAAGATGCTAAGTTTTTGATTGATCGGTATTCTGTCTGGATCATACGACTTATCCGCTAATACATAATACTTAATAGCTTTTTGAATATTATTTTTATTCTTGTAATAAGCACCATAATTAAAATACAGATAAAAAAGATAAAGCTCTTTGTCATCCAATTCTTTCAAATGATTTTCTGCCAATTTTAAGTAGGATAAGGCTTTTTCATTTTTAATACCATCTTTGGAATCTAAGAAATTATTGCTTTGGTTAAACCTTATATTGAACTGCTCTTGTTTATCTTTAGTTAATTGGGCTAGTCGAAATGCTTTTTCATAATATTCGTGAGCTTTATGATGATTTTTTATTTGTATAGCATTGGCAATTAGGATGTATGAATTTAATATTCTTGCACTATCCTTTGCTAAAATTGAATATTTGGTTGCGAGTTGATAATGTTTTATACCAGAAATGCTGTCACCTTTCGTAAGAAAAAGATTTCCAAGACCGAAATGTAGGATCCCATAGTATTTATTGTCTGGCTTTTTATCAAGATAATATTGCGTTTTTTGGTATTCCTGTAACGCCTTGTCGTATTGCCCGGTTTCAAAAAAAATAACAGCATTTAAATTATGAACCCTATAAAGTACGCTGATATTGTTGTTCTTTTTTGCAAGGAAATAAGCTCTATTATTATAATTTTTGCATTTTGAATTATCGCCAAGATTGTAATAATAGGAGGCGTACAGAAGAAGGCATCTTGCACCATAGTAATCATTTCCTATTTTTTGATTGAGATCGTACGCTGTTTTACAATAGTAATAGGCAGAGTCTGTGTCTCTGTTAATTGCACTGCTGAATTTGTCAAAAAGACGATCCAGTTTTTCAATTTTCTGCTGGGCGGAAACAAAAATATAGCTAACGCTGATAAGAAAAGATAGAAAAGTTTTTTTCATCAAAATCACGGCATTATGTGATGAAAATATTAATTGTGTACTAATTATTTGCTAAAGTTAATAAAAACTTTATGAAAATAAATCTCTTGTCTATAATGTTGCTATTGTTTTCGCTTTTTAAATCACAGACTGTAATATGCAATTATACAGAGATTAATTCTATATCAAATGGTTATATCTGTGAGGGCGATGATCTCGTATTCACAGCTAACTTAGATACCATTGTCACGGGTACTATCTCTGCCTCTAATAGCATTCTTGTAACCCCTAGTCCAAACTACAGTATTACAATTCAACCAGCATTCTCTTGTAATAATTGTACAACAGATACTGGAGGCACTACCATTATACCAAAAAAAATGGTAATGGCGGAGCACAGGAAAGATTGTATTCTGATTCAAAGATATTTAGATTAAGAGAGGGAATAATTTTTAAGGAAAATCCCGTAAATGAACTTTTGAAGGTATATCTGAAAAAAGGATTAATCAAGAAAATTATAATATTTGATAAAAGCGGAAAAGAAATTATGAGCAGTTATAACCTATCTAAAGCAGTTGAAATAAACGTGAGCAGATTTCCTAAAGGCATCTATGGGGTAAAAACAATAACAAATGATAATCAAATCTATACAAAACAATTTATAAAAAATTAACCTTTAAAAATTTTAAAACTATGAAAAAAGTAATTTTACTTAGCTTTTTGGCACTAACGAGTATTGCAAAAGCACAAGATTGGTCTTTGACTGGAAATGCTGGCACAACACCTGGAACTAATTTTATTGGGACGACGGATAATCAGGATTTGGTTTTTAAGACGAATGGGACTGAAAAAATGAGAATTAAATCTAGTGGAAATGTTATTGTTGGAAATCCTAATTACATTAGCTATAATAATATTAACACAAATGATACATTTGTTTCTGCAGGAACAAGTGCATTTTACTTACAGAACGGAGATAGTTCATTTAAGATTACTGACAGTAGTTTAGGATGGAATTATATGAGAGTTGCTGCATCAGATGAGTATGATTCTGCTGTTTACTTACAAGAAAGTGATGGTAAAGTAGTTATTGGTTCTAGTGCTTCACCTTATTGTACATCGTGTAACGGTTATAAGCTTTTCGTAAAAGATGGTATCAAGACCGAAAAAGTAAAAGTAGAAATAGCGGCAGAAAACGGCTGGGCAGATTATGTTTTTGCTAAAGATTATAAGCTGATGCCTTTAAAAGAAGTGGAAACTTATATTAATACCAATGGACATCTTCCTGAAGTGCCTTCTACAGAAGAAGCTATCCAAAATGGTATAGAGCTAAAAGAAATGAACATCCTGCTCCTTAAAAAAGTGGAGGAACTGACGTTGCACGCTATAGAGCAAAATAAGAGGATAGAAAAATTGGAAGCTAATGCTAAAAAATAAGACTATGAAAACCATTATAAGAGTTTTGGTATTTCTAAGTTTTACTTTTTCCTATGCCCAGGAGCATTTTAAATTTTATGTAGAAATATCAAATAGTACAATCGTACCAGAAGTTTCATACCGGAGAAATGGAACGGTCAATCTTTCCTTCACAAATAGAGATCTGAATAATTTATTTTCCAATTATACGATTTTTAAGTTTGAGAAAGCTTTTGAAACCTCAGTTACTCCACGTTTGCAAAATATATATTACATTGAGTGTAATAATGTGAATCTCAAAACGTCTTTAGAGAATAATTTTTCATTATTTTTTCCTTATGTAGAACAAGTACCGGAAATTTATTCACTATATACTCCTAATGATTATACATATAGTGGAGATATCTTAAATTCTAAAAACTTAGATTTAATAAATGTAAAAGAAGCTTGGGACTACAGCAAAGGGGATTCTGACTTTCTTGTTGGTATTTCCGATACAAGGATAATGGTAAATCATGAGGATTTACAAGGAAAGACGTATACTTTATATCCTGCATCTAGTGTTCCCGACAATCATGGGACATCTAGTGCATCCACAGCAGCTTCAAGTACTGATAACAATCTTGGAGTGGTAGGAGTAGGTTTTAATAGTTCAATCTTGGGTGCTGATATAGGATTGTCGCAATTGTTACAATTGTCTCAAAATGGAGCTAGAGTAGTAAATGCTAGTTGGGGAAGCTGTAATGCAAATGGAAATATAGATGCTGTAAGTCAATTAGTTGTGAATGAAATTTATAATAATGGAACTGTAATTGTTGCAGCTGCAGGAAATGGCAAAAGTACAGGAAATGGGACAGGCTTATGTGCTAATCCTGAAATGTTTTTTTTTCCGGCTAGTTATAACCATGTTATTAGTGTAACATCTGTTGGATCTCAAGAATTAGGATATGTATATCCACTTAATGGAGAAGAACGAAATTGGAGAGACAGAATAAATGGCATCAATGGCAATCCTGATAGTAGACATCAAACCAATATTAGCGTTGATATTGCAGCTCCGGGTTATGGTAATTGGGCAGCAACTGTTCCTGCGGCTTGGAATAATAATACTGGATATGCCAGTTTTGGAGGAACATCTGCAGCTGCTCCTCACGTTGCCGGAACTGTAAGTTTAATGTTTACTGCCAATACTTGTCTAAATCCCAACGAAGTAGAATCTCTATTGAAATTAACAGCAGTAAAGCTAGACTCTATTTTTGCTAATATTCCATATATTGGCAAAATGGGAGCAGGAAGAATGGATGCAGGAAAAGCAACTAAAGCGGCTTGGCAGATGAATCCTACCAATGGAGGAGAAATTTTATTAATAAATAGAACATTTGAACGATGGGATTTTGAACTTCTTAATTCCCCGGAATATATCAGGTTAAAAAATGAAGAATTCATCCAAAATGCAAATGTAAAATTCCGGGCAAAAAAAGGAATTACTTTAGATAATAATACATTACTGGCTCCTGGTTCAGGAAAGAGTCACTACTTTTTTGTAGAAAATACTGATACCTGTTCTTATTTCAACCAGACCTATAATCCGAGGCAAATAGTTGGCAAGAAAGAAAAGACAACATTACCCAAATCAAGTATGAAGCTCTATCCAAACCCATCCAGGGACTATATCAATATTCAGACAGAAAGTAATATACGCAGGATTGATATTTATGATTTGTCAGGTAAAATAGTAAAAACAAATTATTCTGCAGATAAAATAAATATCGAAAACTTACCGAAAGGGAATTACTTAATTAAAATTCAATTGGTAAATAGCGAAACTGAAACAATAAAGTTTACTAAAAATTAACAGAAATCTAATAAGAAGGCTCCCAAAAATTGGGAAGCCTTTTTATTTGTTAGAACACCCCACGTCTCAGATTATTAACCAGCGCACCCAGATTCAAAACCAAAGTGTATCTGATCCTGTAGCCATAGTTTTTGAACGAGGGCTCAAATCCCAGTGTGGAAGCTACCGGAAAGTAAACCTCCAGGAAATCCGGAATGACTTTCACCTTGATGCCAGAATCCCAAATGAATTGTGTCGCTCTATTTTTATTTTTGTAAACACCGGCATCGGCGTAGAGATTAAACCATTTCCAAAGGTGTGAATCTACATTCACGCTCGTGATAAACTGATTAACCGATGTGTTGAAAAACGATTTGAAGCCGCCTTCTGCCAGAATGAATTGCTGCGAAAGAATCCCCGATGTTGCACTCTGACCTAATAATCCATAGGAAAAAGAATAGTTGGAAACCCTTGAGATACCGTAATTGAAAAGTGCATTTTTAGTGTCGTTCTTTACAAAATAGCCGGCAAACCAACGGAAACTGATTTTCTTGTCTTGCGCAAACTCCCAGCGGTAAAAAGCTTCAGCTGATATTTTCTGGAAATCTTCCATCCATTGAAAATTGGTGCCGATGTATTTTTCGTGGATCAACTGATTATCGGAATAAGCATAGCCAACATTCCACAGGTTATATTTAGAATACTGATTATTGAGAATCATCAGTGGTGTGAGCTCCCGCTCATAGTAATTGTAGGAAAAATAAAGGCTTCTGCCAATCGCACTTCTCGGATTTTTTTGAAAATTAAAAGAAGTTGCTGCGCCGAATCTTTTATAAGCCAGATTATTGTCATAATGAAAATAAGACCCGGAAACAGCAAAATTCCAGCTTCTGAAAAAGCTGTTAGGCGGCAGAATGGAATATCCCAAAGCTCCTGAACCGGTGATCTTCCCTGTACCTGTACTATAATAAGGTGTGAAAGAATAATTAAATTTCTGATCAAAAATTCCCTGATTCTTAAAATTCATCCCGACCAAAACCTTGTCATAAGCATTGAAGGTTATTCTTGGTGTTAGGAAAATCTCATTATATTCAGGATTTTGAATGTCTTTTACCAGTTTTAATCTTATTTTTTTTGTGTTAGAAAAAAGCCATTTTGTGTAGATATAGTTATCCCTGTAATTGGTCTCCGGGAAGATGTAATCGTCATTCAGGACAATTTTTTCTGTATTGTTATTAGGAATAGACAATGTGTCTTTGGTTGTTTCAGTTCCTTGTTTCCAGACAATAGATTTTTTGCCGTCTTTGGTCTCGGTCTCTACTTTTAACGGGACTTTTTCGGCGTTTTTATTTTTGATATTGACAATGTAATTCTGTCTTTCATCATCGATATTCTTCAGGTTAAAATTGATTCTGTGTTTTTCATTCATCATCCTGCTTAGAAAAACCGACTTTCCATTGGTAAATGTTTCCAGGTTTTTCAGAAAATCCTGGCCTGTTGTTTTTTTCTGATAATGAGAGGTCAGATAATCTTTAAGAAAAGTATTAAAAGATTCGGAACCTTGATATTCGGAAATATAATTAAATAAACTTCCTGTCTCGAACTGGCTGATTGCCGTTGTATTAAAGTTGCTGAGCTGGTAGAATGGCGTATTGATTTTCTGATCCAGATTCTGTGTGTAGATATAATGATATGCCAGTCCGTAACGTTCTGTCAGTTTCAGTTTCGAGGCATGGAATAATTTCAGCGGTTTGATTCCCAGTATATTGACATTGTCCGGGAGATTTCCGACAAGCCTATGATTGGAATAGAAATGTTTGAGATATTGAATTTCCAGATAAGATTTCAGACCGTTTTTCAGCCAGTGATCTTTTGTCTTATTGGAAACGAAGCTCTCATCAATCACTTTTTTCGATATCACACTGAAGTAATCCAGATCTGTTTTCTCATAATCGGTAAACATCTGGTATTTAAATTTCCAGAATTTGATATCATCAATCCCGATGAATTCTTCTTTGTTAAGAAATTTTTTGGTGATGAATAGTTTGTCGGGTAGGTTCCCTGTTCTGGGTTTAATAAATTTCAGATGATTAGTCAGTACGGATCCCAAAATCTGGCGCTGGTATTCCGTCACTTGATAACCCAGCTGTATGGTGATATTCTGTCCGTCTACATTCACGGAGAAATCAGGGTAAAGTTCTCGGGATAGCTGAAATTCCGGATCATTGACCGAGGAACCTTCCCATTCTGTATCCGATTTCTGAAAAAGATTGGAATAGACTTTATAATGTTCCGGCAGTTGGAAATCGACTTTCCAAAAAGACCCGGCATTCGCAGTTTCCTCTGTATCTCGGTAGGAAACGTTAGTCTGTGACTCGTCTTCGTATGTATCAGGAACCAGGAAAAAGTATTTCAGGAGAATATGATTGGCATCTGTTCCGTAGCCGGTAAACTTCGTATCAGGAAGCTGAATCCGATATTTCAGATGGATCGTAATACTTTTTCCGGTTTCCAAAGGTTCCGAAAGCGGGATGACAATATTTTCCTGATTCCTGTTAATGATTTCTGAAGATGTATTTCCGGAGGAATATTGCAGGCTCTCCAGTGATCCGAGTTGCGCTTCTTTTGCAAAGTAGAGATCCTTTTTGCGGTCTTCCACCTTTCTTTTCAGCAGCGGCGTTCTGCGTTTTTTATAAGCCGAAACCCAGTTCAGAAGCTTGATCTGGTTTATGGATTTCTGATGCGGATTATGATAGATCAGCGTCTGATCTACCGAGATGCTTCTCTGGTCGCCATTCAGTTTTACAATGAGAGAAATGCTGTCTCTCTGAGCTTTTGCACAGAAATAAAAGGAAAACACTGTCAGACACAAAAAAAATCGCTTCATCCAAATTAATCAGTATCTAAAACTACTAATTTTTTCTGATGAATGTTAAACAAAACTGTTAAAATTTGGCTAATGATTGTCTTTTATTTGCTGTTGTTTGATTTCAAAATCATAAATTCCACGGGGTCAAAATATTGATCAAAACTATTGTGATTCTGATCATTAATTGATGTAAAAAAAAATATATATCTTTGTACGGATTGTATAACAACATTAAATGGACCCCGATAGTTTAGTCAAACTTCTCATTGCATTATTTTTAGTTCTTCTGAATGGCTTTTTCGTAGCCGCCGAATTCTCAATTGTTAAAGTACGTTATTCCCAAGTCCAGCTGAAAGCGGCCGAAGGAAATACTGTAGCCAAACAGGCAGAACATATTATCAAAAACCTGGATGCTTATCTCTCTGCAACACAGCTGGGAATTACTCTTGCTTCCCTTGCATTAGGTTGGGTAGGAGAGAGCGCATTGCATCACATCATAGAAGGTATTTTTCATTCACTTAATATAGAGCTGGCAGAAGCCACAGTTACCACCATTTCAGTAGTTTGTAGCTTTTTGCTGATTACTGTGATGCACATCGTTTTCGGAGAATTGGTGCCGAAATCTATCGCTATCAGAAAGCCAGAACCTACAACGATGTTTATTTCTTACCCGCTGCATTGGTTCTACAATATTTTTCGTCCATTCATCTGGTTGATGAACTCGCTGTCTAACGGGTTTTTAAGAATCATTAAAATTCATCCGGCCTCGGAACACGATATCCACTCTACAGAAGAACTCCAGCTTTTGGTAAAGCAGTCTGCGGACAGCGGAGAGATTGAAGAAGAAAACTACGAGATCATCAAAAATGCTTTTGATTTTACAGATCATAACGCCAAGCAGATTATGATCACGAGGCAGAATATTTCTTCCATCGATATTGAAGATGATAAAGAAGAAATCATTTCTCAGATTATGGAGAGCGGTTATTCCCGTATTCCTGTTTATGAGGGATCTATAGATAATATCATCGGGATTTTCTATACCAAGGAGATCATCAGAGAATATATCAAAAGCAAAGGCGAGCTAACTCATGAAGATCTGAGAGGACTGATGAGGGAAGCTTTCTTCGTAGTGGGAAGTAAAAAGATATCTGACCTTCTGAAAATATTCCAGTTCAAAAAGCAACACATGGCGATTGTAATTGATGAGTTCGGAGGAACGGAAGGAATTATCACGCTGGAAGATATTCTGGAGGAATTAGTGGGCGAGATCCAGGATGAGGAAGATGAAGAAGACAAGATCGTGGACAAAGTGGGTGATAATACCTATTGGGTAAAAGCAACGCAGCCTCTGGAAGAGATCAATGAGTGTCTTCCGAAAAAAATCCCGCCTTCCGAAGAAGGAGAATATAATACATTAGCGGGCTTTATTCTGAATGAACTTCAGGATATCCCGGAAGAAAATCAGGAATTCGATTATGATGCTTATCATTTTAAGATTCTTAAGATGCAGAACAAAAGCGTGGAATTGGTAGAGCTGTTTTACAATAAATCCTTGGTAGAAGATATTACCGACGAAATTATAGAAAGCTAAAATGAAAATTTTTAATCATAAGTCCTATGACCAGCCAAAACGCCAGTATGAGGAGGAAGTGCTGGTGCTGGAAGAAGAAGATGAACTGTATAAGCTGGTGCTTCATAATGATGATGTCAATACTTTTGATTTCGTGATCATGTGTCTCATCGAGATTTGTGAACACACGCTGGAACAGGCAGAGCAATGTACAATTCTTGTTCATTATAAAGGAAAATGTACCGTGAAAACGGGCGCTCTTGAAAAACTGAAACCAATGCATCAGGCATTGCTTGACAAAGGTCTGAGCTCGGAAATAGTATAAAATTAAAACGATTACAACTTTTGTAATCGTTTTTTAATGAAATCTGTAGTTAGCTTCCGGCAAAATATTATTCTTTAGAAATTCTTCATATTCTGGTGAGAGAATAGCTCTTCCATAAGTGTTTTTTCCGGACATTCCTCCCAATCGGATTTTATCCTTTCCGTATTTTGAATTCAGCTTATCAATGGCTTTCATTATAGGAATATGTTTGGAATCGACATCTTTTTCGAACAGATTGATCAATCTTTCATTATCCGGAACGAAATCTGAAACCATCACGCCAGCTTTTTTGTAATAAAAACCTTCTTTATAAATCGCTTCGAATATAGAATGCGCATACTTTGCCAAAACAATGGATGAACTGCTGGGATTTGGTAAAACGATAGAAAATCCGTCCTTATATTCACCCAATTCTTTTCTAAATCTATTGGTCTGTATAAAAACGCTGATGACTTTGCAGCAAGAGTCCTGTTTTCTCAGTTTTTCTGCGCAATAAATAGCGAAGGTTTCGATACGTTCGGCAAGTTCATTTTTTTCAGTTATCATCTTCATAAAACTGCGGCTTACCATAATAGATTTTTTTGGAGAAGGAGAATCCAGTTGTAATTGAGGAATTCCCTTCAGTTCATTAATCATCCTCACACCGTGGATTCCCATAATTTTCCGAATCCACATTTCCGGTTTTTGAAGTAAGTCCCATGCTTTGTAAACGCCATTATCTTTCATTTTAGCACTCAGTCTCCTTCCTATGCCCCAAACATCCCCGATCTCAAGATTTTTTAAGGCTTCTTCTATCTTTTCTTTAGTATCCATCAGATAAACACCGTCGGGATATTTTTTAGTTTCTTTTTTTACAATGTGATTGGCAATTTTACAAAGCGTCTTGGTTGGAGCAATTCCTATGCTTACGGGAAGCTTGAGTTCATCTTTAATCTGTTTTCTGATGTGACAGCAGTATTCATTCAAATCAAAATATTTGAAACCGTGGAAGTCCAGAAATAGTTCATCAATACTGTAAACTTCATAATCTGTCACAAAGCTTTTTGCCATTTCCATTACTTGCTGACTACGAAAATTATAAAGTTCAAATTTTGCAGAAAATGCTTTCACATTATGTTCCGCAAATAAATTTTTGTATTTAAAAGCCGGTGCACCCATTGGGATTCCAAGTTCTTTAGCTTCATTACTTCTGGAAACTATGCATCCATCGTTATTGGAAAGTACAACCACAGGCTGATTTTCCAGCGTAGGATCCAGAGTTCTTTCGCAGGAAACAAAGAAATTATTACAGTCGAGTAGTGCGTACATATCAGGATTTGAAAAAACAAAATTAGTTACAATTTAAAACAAAATGATTATATTTGTTGTTATAAATTATAACAATGTCTATTTTTTCAGATAACATCAGGTTTTTGAGGGTCAAGAAAATGACTACCCAGCAAGAGTTGGCAGATGCGCTGATTCTTACCAGGTCACGATATGTTTCCTATGAAGATGGACGTTCCGAACCGCCTTATGAAGTCCTCATTGCAATATCAAAGTTTTTCCACATCAGCATTGATCTGCTGCTGACGGTGGACATCAGGAAATATCCTTTGGAAGCAATGATGAATCTCCCGGACAACAGGATTGTACTCCCGATTATCGTTGATGAACTAGGAAATAACAGCATTGAAATCATTCCCCAAAAAGCCTCGATGGGTTATCTGTCGGGTTACAGCGATCCTGAATATATCGAAAGTCTGCAGAGGATTTCATTACCATTTCTGACCAATGGAAAGTATAGAGCTTTTCCTGCGCAGGGAGATTCTATGCCGCCTTTCAAAGATGGTTCTTACATCATTGGGAAATATGTAGAAAATCTTGAGGATCTGAAAAAGGACAAAAGCTACATCTTTGTGACGCTGAATGACGGGATTTCCTATAAACGGTTGAAATCCAAAAATGAAAAATCGATTGAAGTAGCAGCGGACAATTCTTTTTACAAACCTTATGAGATCCCATTGAGTGAGATTGTGGAAATCTGGCAATACGCATCGGGGATTTTTCCTGAGGATTTTGAACCGGACAATTTTGATAATTATAACCTGAAAGATATGTTCCTGGAAATCAGGAAAGATATCAAACAATTAGAGGATAAAGTTTCCAATTCCAAAACAGTTTAAATTTTTAAAAGAGAGATATGCAGCTTAGTTTATTCGATTCGGGCGATTATTATCAGTTTCCTGCGGAATTGTTGGATTATACCGAGCATTTTTTGTCTGAAGATAAAGCAACCGGACTTGAAAGAAAACTCATAGAAAATGTTCCGTGGAAGCAGAGAACACAAAAAATGTATGATAAAGAAGTGCTCACCCCACGTTTGACTGCTTGGTACGGCGATGATGATAAATCTTATCATTTGGGAGGCAATAACTTCAGTGTCAATGCGTGGACACCCGAGCTGCTGAGCATCAAGTATAAAATCGAAAAACAAACAGGTTACAAATTTAACTCTGTATTACTGAATTTTTACCGAGACGGGAATGATTCTGTCGCTTGGCATCGGGATAAAGAAAGCGAACTTGGAGATCGACCTGTAATTGCTTCCGTGAGTTTGGGAGAAGTGAGGAATTTTGACTTTAGAAAAAAGGATAATCATCGGAATAAGTACAGTTTGCCCTTGCAGCACGGCTCTCTATTGATTATGAAAGGCGATTTGCAGACCAATTGGGAACATCGGATCGCTAAGTCAAATCGCCGTATGAGACCTCGCATCAATCTTACTTTTAGGAATATCAGGGAATTATAGAATGTCTAGGAAAATATTATGTTAATTTTAATAGATTAGGATTTTGTTTTGATTTTTATTAATAAAATATAAGTTTTTTTATTTTAAATTCATAGAATGATTAAAAAATGTTATTTTTGAAGACGAATTAAATATTTTATGAATCTAAAAATCAATTTTCTTGTTGCCAGTTTTGCGCTTACATTTTCTACGATGTACGGACAGACGACAACACTTGAATCCAAAGCAAAAGAATGGATAGCCAAAAATCCTAACAAAGTAGGAATGGCTTCCAAAGACAATTTTGAACTGAAGTCTTCCAGAAAAAGTCTCTCCGGAGAAACCTTGAGATTCCAGCAGGAGATCAAAGGAATTCCTGTTTATGAAGGTGATATTGCCATTCACTTTAACAGAAAAGAAGAAATTACTTATACATCTGAAATTGCTGCACAGAAGATCAATCAGAATATCAGTACAATACCGTTGATATCCGCTGATGAGGCTTTTAAAAATGCACTGAAAGAAGCTGATGTGAAAGGCGAAATTACCAATCAGGAGAACGGACTTTTCATATTCCTTACGGATTCCGGCGAAACAAAGTTAGTGCATCGTATTCTTGTAAAATCGTACGAAACTAAAGGAAGCTGGGAAGTTATGATTGATGCACATACAGGAGAAACTATTATTGCACGGGATATTGCGATCTATAATAAGCATTCCCACGATAAAGATAAAAAGAAAAAGAGTAAAGACAGTACCAATATCAATTCTGACAAAGCACTGAAGGCGACAGGAACGGCATATATTTATGAGCCGAACCCGATTAACAAAATGCAGGTTACTTACAGTGGGCAATATGTAGATGGTAGCGATGCGACTAATGCCAGTTTGGATGCTGCTCGTACTTTAGTTACAATACCTGAGCTGGAATTGAGTGGAGGATTGTATCGGCTGAAAAGTAAGTATGTTGCAATTAAAGAAATAGAATCGCCTAATAAAGGTCTTTTTTCCCAGGCAAGCAGTAATTTTTTATTCAATAGATTTGATGATGGCTTCGAAGCTATTAATGTTTTCTATCATTTGAATCAAAGTTTGATTTACATTAATGAAACTTTAGGTATTCCTTGTATCCCTTCACGTAATAATGGGGTTTTATCCTTTGATCCGCACGGTGCAGGGGGCGATGATCAGTCTTATTACGATCCGTCTGCACAGGAATTGGTTTTCGGAGAAGGAGGTGTAGATGATGGGGAAGATGCTCATGTTATTTTACATGAGTTGGGTCATGGTATCCATGCTTGGATGGTAGGAGGAAATGCTTCTTCCAGGCAGGGGTTGGGAGAAGGGTCAGGAGATTATTGGGCGATGTCCTACAGCAGAAGCCTGAATCAATGGCCATCCAGCAGACCAGAATATAATTGGGTTTTTAGTTGGGATGGGCATAATCCCTTTTGGGCAGGGCGTGTAACAAATTACGCTACTAAGTATACCTCAAATATCAGCAACACGGCAAATATCCATCGGGACGGTCAGATATGGTCTACATGTCTGATGAGAATCTATGATAGAATTGGTAAAGAAAAGACAGACCGTATTTTTTTGGAAGGTCTCGGAATGACAAATTCTACTACCAATCAGCAGGGAGCGGCAATAGCGGTGAGACAGGCAGCAATCGATATGGTGGGAACTCACGGATTTACGTGTGATGATGTGGCGATAATTTCTCAGGAAATGGCAACAACAGGTTACACATTGCCAACGTACCAATGTACTTTATTAGCTGTGGCTGATGTCAATAAAAATTCAGCAACTGTCTATCCAAATCCAGCGAAAGATAACTTAACGGTTTCTATGGATTTCAAAAAGACAGAAACAGCAGAAATCTACAGCCTGGATGGCAGAAAGATCTCCGAATCCAATATCAATTCTAATAATAACGTAATCAACGTTTCCAGACTTAACAAAGGAATTTACCTGTTAAAAATAAAGGGAACTGATATTGTTCAGAAGTTCATCAAGGATTAGTAAGCAATATTTAATAAAAAACCGATTGAGTTGTCAACCGGTTTTTTTTATTTTTTAGAATTTCACTTGGAAAACTTTTTCTTCACCATTGCGTTTTACCGTCACAGGGTGTTCCTCGCCAGCTTTTATTTTGGATAGGCAATCCATATAAGAATAAACCTCTTTCACTTCGCAAGTTCCGATTTTTGTAAGAACATCGCCTTGCAAGATTCCAGCATTGGCAGCAGGTCTGTTGTCTATTACTCCGTCAATTCCCATTCCGTCTTTGCTGTCGGCATAGTTTGGCATAATTCCTAAGCTTACCTTGTATTTTGGGACAGCTTTAGAAGCGGCAACTTTTGTTTTAGTAAAAGGAATTTCTTTTTCATTTCCTAACGCATTTGCCAGATCAAAAACATAATTTGTAATCACAGTCCCGCCAGGATAATTGATTTTGTCCGAGTCATCGGTCGGTTTGTGATAATCATTATGAGTTCCTGTAAATAAGAACAAAACAGGAATGTCTTTCAAATAAAAAGAGGTGTGATCACTTGGTCCAACGCCTGATTCATCTAAAGCTAGATTTATATTCTCGGGTTTGTATTTTTTTACCAAATCCGGCAGGATCGGAGAAGTTCCGACACCACCAATGGTTAAATCTTTTTTATCATTAAGCCGGCCAACCATATCCATATTGATCATGAGAACAGTGTTTGGATAATTGCTTTTGATGCTTTCTGCCAATTTTTTAGAACCCATCAATCCGTCTTCTTCGCCTGAGAACAATGCAAAAATATAGTTCGCATTTTCTTTTGTTTTATTAGTTGCAAACATTCTCGCTAGTTCCAAAACTGCGGCAGTTCCAGATGCGTTGTCATCGGCTCCGTTATGGATTTGCCCGGCAGAATTTGCTAAAGTAGAATTATGATGCTCGTTCAGTCCAAGATGATCATAGTGCGCACCGATTACAATTGTCTTGTCAGCTTTATTGTCCAGAAAAGCAACTACATTTTTTCCTTTTACAGAAGTTATAGTCTTATCATCGTGAGGATTCAGCTTTACATCATAATCGAATGGAATAATGAAATCTTTTCCTTCATAAGGTTTCAGGTCTAATTTTTTAAACTCGGCAGAAAGGTAATTTGCTGCTTTTGCTTCGCCTTCGGATCCTGTTAATCTTCCTTGTAACTCATCGGAAGCTAAATAATAAATATGTTTTTTTAAATTATTTTCATCAGCTTGCTCTGAACGAGACATTTTTTCCTGAGAAAAATATAATGCAGAAATTCCTATTAGAGAAAAGGTTGATAGTTTTTTTAAATGAGTTTTTGATAAAAACATAAAGTCTAATTTTTATTAAGAACAAATATAATCTTTTTGAAGATTATAAATTCTAACATTTATCATATAAAAAAAATCCCAGGATAAGCCTAGGGATTCATTTTTATAAAAAAAGCTTTTGGTTTTATTATTCTACAATAATTTTCTTTGTTGTTTTTTTATCACCAATAGAAATGCTGGCCAGATATAAACCAGGCTGCAGATGAGAGATGTCAATCTGAGTGGCATTTTCTTTGCTGATAAGGATTTGACTTCCGCTCATATCCGTAATTTCAAAAGTATAATCCTTCGTGCTTTCTATTTTTAGGTTTAGGATTTTGCTGGCAGGATTTGGATAGATCTGTACAGATTCCAGAATCTTTGATACAGAAAGATTGTCTGTGTTTAGTGTGGCTTGTGCTGCGCCGGAAAAATGCTGTATAGCTCCCACAGCAGCTTTTCCGATATTGAAAACATAAACAGGATCCATATTAACCAAAAGATCATTGGCAGTATGGACATACTGACTGTTGTAACCGCCTTCGTATTCCCAATATCCGGTAATGATCTCTCCGTTTTGCTGAAAAGGCATATAGTCTGTATTTTCTGCACGTGTAAAATCCGGCGTCAGGTTGGAGTAGAGTGAAGTACAATTTGCTAATTCCTGAACAGCAATTGCGGCTGCTGCATTATTGCTTGTTGGGTTGCTTTGGTCTCTGTCGTGATAAAGTCTTGTGTTAGCTTTTGTTGCCAATCCACCTACTTGATCCAGATTTACTACAACTTTGATATCCATTTTCGGATTGGTTCCGTTGACGATTTGTGAAACATATCTCGAGCTTCCAAGCAAGCCTTGCTCCTCACCGGAAAAATGAATAAACTTAATAGAGTAATCGGTTGGCACATTTTTTAGGATTCTTGCGATTTCTAAAATAATTGAAGTTCCGCTTCCATTATCATTGGTTCCCGGGCCATTAATGGAGTCAAAATGTCCGCAGACGATTACAAACTTATTAGGATAAAGTGTTCCTGTTTTAGTGACTACAAGATTTTTGGAAGAATATCCATTAGCTGTCCAGGAATGCTCGAAGAAATCAGCAGTTGTGTAGCCAAGCGAAGTATATTTATTTTTGAGCCAATTAAAAGTATTGGTGTTGGCAGTAGTTCCGGTTCTTTTCACACCAAGGTTTTCAAACTCCTGCAAGTAGGTGTTGATATTGGTTTGGGAGACTAGATCAGCTCTGTCTTGGTAAGCCTGAATAAAAGTCTGAGCCTTGGAGAAAGTGAGCGTCGCGACAGACGCAAAAAAGAAAATAGATTTTCTTAGCATTATGGAATTAAATTTTGCCAAAAATAAAAAAATCCTGAGATATTTCTCAGGATTTTATATTGATAACAAAGATTTGTAATTATTTTACTTGATCTACAACAGCTTTGAAAGCTTCTGGATGGTTCATTGCAAGGTCTGCAAGAACTTTTCTGTTCAGCTCGATGTTGTTTTTCTTAAGAGCTCCCATAAACTGAGAGTAAGATAATCCGTGCTCTCTAGCACCCGCATTGATACGAGTTACCCAAAGGCTTCTGAAGTTTCTCTTTTTCTCTTTTCTACCACGGTAAGCATATTGCATTGCTTTTTCTACCGCGTTTTTAGCTACAGTCCAAACATTTTTTCTTCTACCGAAAAAACCTTTAGCCTGCTTTAATACTTTTTTTCTGCGCGCTCTGGACGCTACAGCATTTACTGATCTAGGCATAATGTTAATTGTTTTTTTGAAATGTGCGGCAACTGTTTCATTGCTCTTAGAGGCTCCATTTCAGGGTTAAAATTTTGAATTTTGTTCGAATTCTTATAAACCGAAAGATTTATAAAAACTACTTAATTGCTAATTGACGTAGTACGCTTTTTTTGTCCACCTCTGCAACGTAAGAAGTTTGCGTAAGATTTCTCTTTTGCTTAGTTTCTTTCTTAGTCAAGATGTGGCTTTTGAAAGCATTCTTTCTTTTGATCTTTCCTGTTCCGGTAAGAGCAAAACGCTTTTTAGCACCTGATTTCGTTTTTAATTTTGGCATTGTTCTGCTTTTTATATTTTGTTATCAATATCTTATAAAATTATTTCTAACAATTTTAGAAATAAGAGTTTGCAAATTTATAAAATAATTCATACTTTTGCAACTCTTTTGGCGCTAATAATTTATATACTGTAAAAACATCTGGACTCTTTCATAGTTTTATGAAGGGGAATTTCTGTTTGTATATGGTTAATATCGCCCGGAGAATATAAAAATATTTTGCACTACGCCGTGAAAAGATATACCGGTGTTGCAGTTAGAAATTAGGATTAAGAATCAAGAATCAAGAACGGAGACTTCTTCTGATAGCGCCAACATCATAAGTCTTTTCTCTTTTTTTTCTTTTCTCTTCTTCGGTTTCTGATATTTTTAATCAAAATATTTTTTAACCCTTTTTCTTATAATTTTATGAGTAAAACACAGGCCGCTCCTAAAGTTCAAGGTAATGAGAGAATCAACTTTTCCTCGGCGAAAGGTAGAATCGAAACCCCTGACTTTTTGGACATCCAAATCCAGTCTTTCAAGGAATTTTTCCAGTTAGACACGCTTCCTGAGCAACGTTTGAATGAATCATTGTACAAAACGTTCCAGGAGAATTTCCCAATTACAGATTCCAGAAACCAGTTCGTATTGGAATTTTTGGACTATCTTGTAGATTCTCCACGTTACTCTATTGATGAGTGTGTGGAAAGAGGATTGACTTATTCAGTTCCTCTAAAAGCCAGACTTAAATTGTATTGTACCGATCCGGAACACGAAGATTTCCAGACTGTTGTACAGGACGTTTACTTAGGTCCGGTTCCTTATATGACACCGTCTGGTTCATTCATTATCAATGGAGCAGAGCGTGTTATCGTAACACAGTTACACAGATCTCCGGGTGTGTTCTTCGGACAGACTTACCACGCTAACGGAACTAAGCTTTACTATTCAAGAATTATCCCTTTCAAAGGATCTTGGATGGAATTTACGACAGATATCAACAGCGTAATGTACGCGTATATCGACCGTAAGAAAAAATTACCTTTAACAACTTTACTTAGAGCAATCGGTTACGAATCTGATAAGGAAATCCTTCAGATCTTCGACCTTGCTGAGGAAGTGAAAGTTTCCAAAGCTGCCCTTAAAAAAGTAGAAGGCAGAACTTTGGCTGCGAGAGTTTTGAACACTTGGTTCGAAGATTTCGTGGACGAAGATACTGGTGAGGTTGTTTCTATCGAAAGAAACGAGATCATCCTGGACAGAGAAACGGTTCTTGAAAAAGAACATCTTGATATTATTTTGGATTCCGGGGTTAAGTCTATCTTGATTCACAAAGAAAACTCTAACGAATTCTCTATCATCCAGAATACACTACAAAAAGACCCGACTAACTCAGAAAAAGAAGCAGTGGAGTACATCTACCGTCAGTTGAGAAATGCTGATGCGCCGGATGAGGAAACTGCAAGAGGAATCATTGAAAAATTATTCTTCTCCGAGCAGCGTTATTCATTAGGTGAAGTTGGTCGTTACAGATTAAATAAAAAATTAGGTCTTAACATTCCGGAAACTACGGAAGTATTGACCAAGGAAGATATCATCGCAATCGTAAAACACCTTATTGAATTGGTTAATTCCAAAGCAGAGGTAGATGATATTGACCACCTTTCTAACAGACGTATCAAAACGGTTGGCGAGCAATTGTCCGGTCAGTTTGGTGTTGGTCTTTCCAGAATTGCGAGAACTATCAAGGAAAGAATGAACGTTAGAGATAACGAGATTTTTACACCGGTAGATTTGGTTAATGCCAAGACTTTAACATCTGTTATTAACTCATTCTTCGGAACCAACCAGCTTTCTCAGTTTATGGATCAGACCAATCCATTGTCAGAGATCACGCACAAGCGTAGATTGTCTGCACTAGGGCCCGGTGGTCTATCCAGAGAAAGAGCAGGTTTCGAGGTTCGTGACGTTCACCATACGCACTACGGACGTATCTGTCCGATTGAGACGCCGGAAGGACCAAACATCGGTTTGATCTCTTCTCTTGGAATGTATGCGAAAATCAACAACCTAGGTTTCATCGAAACACCATATAGAAAAGTTGAGGACGGAAAAGTAGATCTTCAGGCTAAGCCAATTTATCTTAATGCAGAGGACGAGGAAAACCGCGTAATTGCGCAGGCTAACGTAGCATTGAGTGACGATGGTAACTTCGAGACTGACAGAATTATCGCTCGTCTTGATGGAGATTATCCTGTAGTTGAGCCTCAGCAGGTAGATTTGATCGACGTTGCACCTAACCAGATTTCCGGTATTTCCGCTTCATTGATTCCATTTTTGGAGCATGATGATGCGAACCGTGCATTGATGGGATCTAACATGATGCGTCAGGCCGTTCCATTGTTGAAGCCGCAAGCACCAATCGTGGGTACAGGTCTGGAAAAGCAAGTTGCAAAAGACTCAAGAATTCTTATCAATGCTGAAGGAAATGGAGTTGTGGAATATGTAGATGCTGAGAGAATTGTTATAAAATATGAAAGAAGCGAAGAAGACGATTTGGTTAACTTCGATTCTGCAACTAAAACATATAAACTGACTAAGTTCAGAAAAACCAACCAGAGTACAACTATTACTTTGAGACCAAACGTAAGAGTTGGAGATACTGTTGAAAAAGGACAGGTTCTTTGCGACGGTTATGCTACTGAAAACGGAGAATTGGCTCTTGGTAGAAACTTAGTGGTTGCGTTTATGCCTTGGAAAGGTTACAACTTCGAGGATGCGATCGTGATCAATGAAAAAGTGGTTCGTGAAGACTGGTTTACTTCAATTCACGTAGATGAATATTCTCTTGAGGTTCGTGATACCAAATTAGGTATGGAAGAATTGACAGCAGATATTCCTAACGTTTCTGAAGAAGCGACTAAAGATCTTGATGAGAATGGTATGATCAGAATCGGAGCAGAAGTGAAGCCTGGTGATATCCTTATCGGGAAAATCACACCAAAAGGTGAATCTGATCCTACGCCGGAAGAAAAACTTCTTAGAGCGATCTTCGGAGACAAAGCTGGTGATGTTAAGGATGCTTCATTGAAAGCTGACTCTTCTCTTAGAGGAGTTGTCATCAACAAAAAATTGTTCTCCAGAAATATCAAGGACAAAAAGAAAAGAAGCGAAGAGAAAATCAAACTTGAGGAAATCGAAAATACTTATAAAGCTAAGTTCGATGACTTGAGAAACACTTTAATTGACAAATTGAATACTTTGGTTTCCGGTAAAACTTCTCAGGGTGTGAAAAATGACTTGGATGAGGAAATGATCGGAAAAGGAACTAAGTTCACTTTGAAATTGCTTCAGTCTGTTGAAGATTATGTAAACATCAGTGGTGCAGATTGGACTGTTGATGCTGACAAAAATGAATTGATTAAGCAATTGATTCATAACTATAAAATTAAATACAACGATCTTTCCGGTGTCAAAAACCGTGAGAAATTTGCATTGTCTATCGGGGACGAGTTACCTGCAGGTATTATCAAGTTGGCTAAAGTTTACATCGCTAAAAAGCGTAAACTGAATGTTGGTGATAAAATGGCTGGTCGTCACGGTAACAAAGGTATCGTTTCAAGAATCGTTCGTGAAGAAGATATGCCGTTCTTAGAAGACGGAACTCCAGTAGATATCGTATTGAATCCACTTGGGGTACCATCTCGTATGAACATCGGTCAGATCTACGAAACCGTTCTTGGATGGGCTGGTAAGCAGCTTGGACTGAAATTCGCAACGCCGATCTTCGACGGAGCAAGCTTAGATCAAATTACCGAGTACACAGAGCAGGCAGCACTTCCTAAATTTGGAAATACACACCTTTACGACGGTGGAACTGGTGAGAGATTTACGCAGCCGGCTACTGTTGGTGTGATCTATATGTTGAAGCTTGGTCACATGGTAGATGACAAGATGCACGCGCGTTCTATCGGACCTTACTCATTGATTACGCAGCAGCCGTTAGGAGGTAAAGCGCAATTCGGAGGTCAGAGATTCGGAGAGATGGAGGTTTGGGCTCTTGAAGCATTTGGAGCATCCAATATCCTTAGAGAAATCTTAACTGTGAAGTCGGATGACGTGATTGGTAGAGCGAAAACTTATGAAGCAATCGCCAAAGGTGAAGCAATGCCAGAACCTGGTATTCCGGAATCTTTCAACGTATTACTTCACGAGTTACAAGGTCTTGGACTTGATGTAAGACTTGAAGAATAATTTTAAATTTTAAATGATGAATTTTAGATGGTCTTAGTTTCTGTGCATTAGCATTTAATCTAAAATCTAAAATCTAAAATCTAAAATCTGATCAAAAAATGTCAAATAAAAATAAAACAAGTCGATTTAATAAAATCACTATTGGTTTAGCTTCGCCGGAATCTATTCTTCAGGAATCGAGAGGGGAAGTTCTTAAGCCGGAAACGATCAACTATCGTACGCACAAGCCGGAAAGAGACGGATTGTTCTGCGAGAAGATCTTTGGTCCTGTAAAAGACTACGAATGTGCTTGTGGAAAATACAAAAGAATCCGATATAAAGGAATCGTTTGTGACAGATGTGGGGTAGAAGTTACAGAGAAAAAAGTACGTAGAGAGAGAATCGGACACATCAACCTTGTGGTGCCTGTGGCCCACATCTGGTATTTCCGTTCTTTACCGAACAAAATTGGTTATCTGTTAGGTATTCCTTCCAAGAAATTGGATATGATCATCTATTACGAAAGATATGTTGTGATTCAGCAAGGTATTGCTAAGAAAGCAGACGGTTCTGACTTTGATGATAAGGAATTCCTTACCGAAGAAGAATATCTGGATGTTTTGGAAACGCTTCCTATCGAGAATCAATATCTTGATGATTCTGACCCGAATAAATTTGTGGCCAAGATGGGAGCCGAAGCGGTTGAAGAATTGTTGAAGAGAATCGATCTTGATTCTTTGTCATTCGACCTGAGACACAAAGCACACAACGAATCCTCTAAACAAAGAAGAACTGAAGCGCTTAAGAGATTGAACGTTGTAGAAGCATTGAGAGGTGCTAATACAAGAATGATCAATAAGCCGGAATGGATGATCATGAGAGTTCTTCCGATTATACCACCGGAATTGAGACCATTGGTTCCATTGGATGGAGGACGTTTTGCAACTTCCGATCTTAATGACCTTTATAGAAGAGTTATTATCAGAAACAACCGTCTTAAGAGATTATTGGAGATCAAAGCTCCTGAAGTAATCTTGAGAAACGAGAAGCGTATGCTTCAGGAATCTGTAGATTCATTGTTCGACAATACAAGAAAATCTTCTGCAGTTAAGTCAGAATCTAACAGACCACTGAAATCCCTTTCTGATTCATTGAAAGGTAAGCAAGGTCGTTTCCGTCAGAACTTATTAGGAAAAAGGGTAGATTACTCTGCGCGTTCGGTTATCGTCGTTGGACCTAGCCTTCAGCTGCACGAGTGTGGTCTTCCGAAAGATATGGCTGCAGAGCTTTACAAACCGTTTATCATTAGAAAACTAATCGAGAGAGGAATTGTAAAAACTGTAAAATCTGCGAAGAGAATCATCGACAGAAAAGAGCCTGTAGTTTATGATATCCTTGAAAATGTGATGAAAGGTCACCCGGTTCTTTTGAACAGAGCACCTACGCTTCACAGATTGGGTATCCAGGCATTCCAACCTAAGATGATTGAAGGTAAAGCGATCCAGCTACACCCGTTGGTAACTACGGCTTTCAACGCCGATTTTGATGGTGACCAGATGGCGGTTCACTTGCCACTTGGACCGGAAGCGATCCTTGAAGCTCAGTTACTAATGCTTGGTTCACAGAATATTCTTAACCCTGCGAATGGTTCTCCAATTACGGTACCATCTCAGGACATGGTTTTGGGTCTGTATTTTATGACCAAAGAAGCACATTCTACTGAGGATTACAAAGTAAAAGGCGAAGGTCTGGCTTTCTATTCTCCGGAAGAAGTGGAGATTGCTTATGCTGAAGGGCAAGTGTCACTTAACGCTAAAGTAAGATGCCGTCTTCCTATTAAAGAGAACGGAGAGATTGTTACGAAACTGACTAACACAACAGTTGGTAGAATCTTGTTCAACCAAATTGTACCGAAAGAAGTTGGCTATATCGATGAATTATTGACTAAGAAATCTCTTAGAAACGTTATCGGTCAGATCCTTGCGGATACGGATTTCCCAACTACGGTTAAGTTCCTGGATGATATGAAGAATCTTGGATACTCAAACGCATTCAAAGGAGGTCTTTCATTTAGTCTTGGAGATATCGTGATCCCTGCTGAGAAGAAAACCATGATTGCTGCGGCTGTAGAGTCTGTAGATGAGATCAAGGCTAACTATAACATGGGTCTTATCACAGATACAGAACGTTATAACCAGGTTATTGACGTTTGGACTAATACCAATGCAAGCCTTACCGAAATGATCATGAGCAGAATGAAGTCTGACCAAGGTGGATTCAACTCTGTATTTATGATGCTTGATTCTGGTGCGAGGGGTTCTAAAGAGCAAATCCGTCAGTTGTCCGGTATGAGAGGTTTGATGGCAAAACCACAAAAAGCTGGTTCTGTTGGAGCAGAGATTATCGAAAACCCGATCGTTGCGAACTTCAAAGAAGGTTTATCAATCTTGGAGTACTTTATCTCTACCCACGGTGCTCGTAAAGGTCTTGCGGATACCGCTCTTAAAACGGCCGATGCTGGTTATTTGACCAGAAGATTGGTGGACGTTGCACAAGATGTTATCATTACAGAAGATGATTGTGGAACATTGAGAGGTACAGAAGTTACTGCGCTTAAGAAGAATGATGATATCGTAGAGAGAATCTCTGACAGAATTCTTGGTAGAGTTTCTCTTCACAATATTTACCACCCGGAAACAGATGAATTATTGGCTAACGCTGATGAATTGATCGTAGAAGCTGTGGCTAAGCAAATCGAGGAAGCGGGAATCGAAGCTGTAGAAGTTCGTTCTCCGTTAACTTGTGAAGCTAAAAAAGGTATCTGTGCGAAGTGTTACGGACGTAACCTTGCAACAGGTAAGGGCATCCATATGGGAGAAGCTGTTGGTGTAATTGCTGCACAGTCTATCGGTGAGCCGGGAACTCAGTTAACATTGAGAACTTTCCACCAAGGGGGTACTGCAGGTAACATCTCGGAAAATCCGAGTATTGTTGCAAAACGTGACGGTATTGTTGAAATGGATGAAGTTAGAACTATTAAATCTGAAGATGAAGAAGGAAACTCAGCGGATATCGTGGTTTCCCGTTCAACGGAATTCAGATTGGTTGCTGATAATGAAGCCAGAACACCAATCATGGTGGCAAACGTGCCTTATGGTTCCGTATTGTCTGTGAAGCCTGGTGACAAAGTGAAAAAGGGTGACCTTATCGCAAGATGGGATCCATATAACGCGGTTATCATTGCAGAAACGTCCGGTAAGGTTGAGTATGAAGATATCATCCAAGGAGTTTCTTTCCAATTGGAGATCGACGAACAAACCGGTTTCGAGGAGAAAGTAATCTCTGAATCCAGAAACAAAAAAGCCGTTCCTACTCTGAAAGTGGTAGATTCTAAAGGTGTTGAGCAAAAAGCTTACAACTTACCGGTAGGTGCCCACTTAATGGTAAATGATGGCGAAAAGATCAAAGCTGGTAAAATCCTAATCAAGATTCCTAGAAAATCTGCAAAAGCAGGGGATATCACGGGAGGTCTTCCGAGAGTTACCGAATTGTTCGAAGCGAGAAATCCTTCTAACCCAGCGGTAGTAACGGAAATTGACGGTGTAGTTTCTTACGGTAAAATCAAGAGAGGTAATCGTGAATTGATAGTAGAAGCTAAAACCGGAGAGATCAAGAAATATCTTGTGAAATTATCCAACCAGATCCTGGTACAGGAAAATGACTTCGTGTATGCTGGTGATCCATTGTCTGACGGTTCTATCACACCGGACGATATCTTGAGAATCAAAGGCCCAACTGCGGTTCAGGAATATTTGGTTAACGAGATCCAGGAGGTTTACCGTTTACAAGGGGTGAAGATTGATGATAAGCATTTCGAGATTATTGTTCGTCAGATGATGACAAAAGTTGAGATTGTTGATGGAGGAGATACTCAGTTCCTTGAAAATGCTTTGGAACACAAATATGATTTCTTGGAAGAGAACAACAGAGTTTTCGGACTGAAAGTTGTTGTAGAGCCGGGAGATTCTAAAGAATTCAAAGCGGGACAGATGATCACTGCAAGAGAGCTTAGAGATGAGAATTCTAAGCTGAAGAGAGAAGATCAGGCGCTTGTACAGGTGAGAGAAGCACTTCCTGCAACAGCTACACCGGTATTGCAAGGGATTACCAGAGCGGCGTTACAGACTAAATCATTTATGTCTGCAGCATCGTTCCAGGAAACGACTAAGGTTCTTAATGAAGCAGCAGTTTCCGGAAAAATCGACTTCCTGAACGGTCTTAAAGAAAATGTAATTGTAGGACACAGAATCCCTGCAGGTACAGGTCTTAAAGATTATCAAAGTGTAATCGTAGGATCCAGAAAAGAATTCGAAGATATTAACTAATAAATTCATTTGAAATTTGAGGTTTGACATTATTTTTTATATTTTCACAACCTCAAATTTCAATTTTTAAAAATAATTAAACAAAATGGACAACAATCAAAATCAAGATCCAAACAACATCAATATTGAGCTTAATGAAATGGTAGCTGCTGGTGTTTATGCTAACTTAGCTTTAGTAAACCACTCACCATCAGAATTCGTGGTAGATTTCATCCAGTTGATGCCAGGCGTTCAGCAGGCTAAAGTGAGATCAAGAGTAATCTTGGCTCCGCTTCACGCAAAAAGAGTTTTGGCTGCATTGCAACAAAACATCACGAACTATGAGCAGCAGTTTGGTGAGATCAAAGAAGTTGAACCTTTCGTATTGGGAGGAAACAACGTACAGGCTTAAGATATTTTCTTGATATAATTATAATCCCGATTCTTCCAAAGAGTCGGGATTTTTATTAATTTTTATTGAAAAAAATAGAGAACACCAACAGATGTTCTCTGTTTTTTATGATTCAATGGAATTAAAATTAATTCTTCAGACTCTTCATATCGATAACGAATCTGTATTTCACATCACTTTTCAGCATACGTTCATAAGCATCATTGATGTCCTGGATGTTGATGATCTCGATGTCAGAAACGATATTTTTTTCACCACAGAAATCCAGCATCTCCTGAGTTTCCTTGATTCCTCCAATCAAAGAACCTGCAACAGAGCGTCTTTTGAAGATCATCGGTCGTGTACTCACAGCATTATTTTCAAACTCTCCGATGAGTCCCACCAAAACCAACGTGCCGTCTAGTGCCAAAGTATTCATATAAGGATTGATGTTGTGCTCATAAGGAACGGTATCTATAATCAAATCGAATTTGCTCAAAACAGATTTCATTGCCTCTTCGTCGGTAGAGATAATGACGTGGTCTGCACCCAGTTTTTTAGCATCTTCCGTTTTCCCAGTACTTCTAGAGAAAAGCGAAACTTCTGCGCCCAAACCTTTTGCCAATTTGATTGCCATGTGACCAAGTCCGCCAAGACCAACAACTGCAACTTTGGATTTCTCAGTCACATTCCAATGTTTTAGAGGTGACCAAGTCGTGATTCCCGCACAAAGAAGTGGTGCTGCTGCTGCCATATCCAAGTTTTCTGGAAGACTCAAAACAAAATGCTCATCCACCACAACGGATTCGGCATAACCGCCAAAAGTTCGGGTTTCTTCGAAATACTTGTCTTTTCCGTTATAAGTTCCTGTAAATCCGTTTTCACAGAATTGTTCCAAGTCCTGTTCACAACTGTGACATGTTCTGCAGGAATCTACCATACAACCGACTGCCACCAGATCTCCAACCTTGAATTTGGTAACTTCAGAACCAACATTAAGAACTTTACCTACGATTTCGTGTCCAGGCACTACAGGATAAACAGAGCCGCCCCAGTCGTTTCTTGCCGTATGAAGATCTGAATGGCAGACACCGCAATAATAGATGTCGATTTCGATGTCTTTTGGTTGGACTTCTCTTCTCTCGATGGTGATTAGTTCTAAGTCGTTTTCTGCAGCTTGTGTTCCGAAGGCTTTTATTTTAGTTGTATTCATTTTTTAGTTAAATTATTTTTATTGATTTTTGTATTTTATTATAATATATGTTGAAGAAATTTTTAAATAAATATTATCCGCCATTCATCAATTTATATACCGTTTGGATATTATATATGATGTTCTTTGCATTCTACAGAGGACTGACAGCAGAAACGTATATAATCCGCGCTAATCCATTTGAAAGTATTTATTTTTTGATGTTTGATTCGGGTTATTCATTGTATGAAATGTATAAGAATATTTTCGGTAATATTATATTATTTGTGCCTTATGGCTTTTTGGGAATTCTCTATCCAAAGTTTAATTTCTACAAATATTTGTTTTTAGTTTTTGTGATAGTGATTAATATTTTAGAGTTTTCGCAATACTATTTTGGTCGTGGCTATGCAGAATTTGATGATGTGATGTTGAATACGTTTGGGATGTCTATAGGCTATATCATCTATAAAAAATGGTTTTTCATCAGGGGCAGATAACCTTCATCTCCGTTCTTCTGTTGGCCTGATGTTCAGCTTCCGTACAATCTATATTGTTGCTGCATTTATTTAGCAGTTTCGTTTCTCCGTAACCAATTGGTTTTAACCGGGCTTTAACAATTCCTTTCGATACCAGATAGTCTACAGCAGCGTTAGCACGGTTCTGGGAAAGCGTTTTATTATAATCATCAGAAGCCCTTGAATCTGTATGGGAAGACAGTTCTACATTGACTTTGGGATTATCTTTCATAAACTGAACCAATTTATTAAGTTCAGCTTTTGCATCCTCACGGATGAAAAATTTATCCAGATCGTAATGGATATTTTTCAGGTTAATAGGCTTTCCGCAAGTGGTTTCTTCCATGCAAACCTGAAGATTTAGAAAAAGTGTATTGGTTCTGTCCACTTTTTTAGAGGTTACGGTTTCCGTCTGCGAAAAATAATTTCCTTTCTTACCAAAAATATCATAAGTCGAATTCTTTTCTGCTTTGAAGTAGAATTTTCCGTCAATATTGGTTTTTATGTCGTGGTAGATTTGTGTATCATTATTTTTGATAACTATGGTTACACCATTGAGCGGGTTTTTGGAATTGCATATATTTACCTGTCCTTTTACTAAGAAAGTTTCTTTGTCTGTTGATATTTCTTTTTTAATGGTAGAGTTTTTTACAAATTCTGTTTTGTCAGCCTTGCTGGAGATAAGGTCAATATTATAAAGACTTCCTTTGATCTCGTAATTGTCAGGTTTAATATTTTTGAAGAATGCAACACCCTGCGCATTCGTTCTGGCGAAATAGGCACGTTTCCCGTTCTTGTAAAGCTCAACGAAAGTATCTGGTAATAGTTCTCCGGTCTCTTGATCTCTGGCGATTACTGATAATCCGTAATTCGGATCAGAGCCTTTTGCAGGTATTCGGAATGTTAAGCCAGCAAAAAATCCAACCGAATGGACTTCATGCTCCAATGCAGAAGTCCGGGTTTCTGCGTTGGCAGGAGAAATTGTATTTCTGTTATCATTCGTAATAAAAGGAATATGACCAGTCGCCAAATCCTTCGTTTTGAAATGCTGAAGATAATAACCACCAACATTAAGCCCAATATTTTCGGAAAAAAACCAGTTGAATTCTAATTCTCCTTTTCCAGAGAAAACATTTTTTTCATCATAACCTTTGTGGAAATTAAGATTGTAAATATTGTTTCCATTAGTAGAAATCAAAGAAGTTTCTCCTCCTTTTATATTCGAGATTCCACCTTTTAGCTTGAAAGTTAATCCCAGATCGTCTGTAATAACCCACCGGAAGTTGGGACCTATGCCAAAGAAGTAACGCTGTATTTTGTTTTCGGTAAGTGTGGGATCAGAAATTTTTATGTTTCCAAGATAAAGATTCTCCGTCGGATATGAATTTTTTGGACTGTTTTGTAGGTAATCTGCATCGATTCCCAGCCCGATCCAATTGAAATAATAATCCGCAGAGATGCCGAGATTCAAATTGGGTTTATAATCAATGTATTTTGTTTGATTATCATACGATGGAAAATCCAGACCGCCTCGTATAGAAATATTGATTTGATTATTATCGTAAAGTGAATTCCTGAACTGAGAATTGCAAGGCTGGAAAAAAATCAACAGGAGAAACAGTATATATTGCCTCATTTGTTTTTAAGTTTCTTGGTTTTCACAAATTTACAGAATTAATGAATATTGTTCATGAAAAATGCCGGCTAAAAAACCGGCATATAAATTTTTGATAAAAATTATTGTTTTATAATCTGTGTGATCTTCTGAGTATTATCATCCAGTGTATATCTCATAAGGTATTTCCCCGGACGCAGTTTGTCAAGTCTTATTTCAGCATTGTTACTGTTAATAGCATATTCTGCTACCTGAACTCCAAGAATAGAGAAAAAAGTCACGGATTTTATCTTTGTAATATTATCCTTAGATTTTAATATTAAAAAATCTTTGGCAGGATTTGGCAGTGCTACCACAACGCCGTCATCCGTTTTCTGTCCGGCAAGGGAACGGGTAGATTGTGCCTTCATCTCTCCCGAAAATCCAACTGAAACTACCGTAAATATAATAAAGAATAAAAGTTTTTTCATTCGCTTTAGTCTGTATTTAAACAATTAATACAAATATATTTTAAATAAAATTAATATGCAATAGTCTATCCGTAAAAGTATGGTTAAATTTGCATAAATAATTTTTATAAAGATGATTTCAAGAAACAGAAGACTAAGAACCAACGATTCCATCAGAAGTCTTGTTCGTGAAACAATCCTTACAACAAACGATCTGGTGTTGCCAATGTTTGTTATGGAAGGTAATAACAAAAAAGAAGCCATTTCCTCGATGCCGGGTGTTTTTAGGCAAAGTTTAGATTTAACTGTACAAACTGTTAAAGAAAATTATGATTTGGGCATCAAAGCTGTCAATCTATATATGAAGGTTTCCGATAACCTCAAAGACAATACAGGAAAAGAATCCTGGAACCCAAACGGATTGATGCAAACTACCATCAAAGCTATAAAAGACGCAGTTCCCGGAGTCATCATTATGCCAGATGTTGCGTTGGATCCCTATTCAATTTATGGTCACGATGGAATTATCAAAAACGGAAAGATTGACAATGATTCTACCGTGGAAGCACTCGTGAAAATGGGAATTTCTTTGGCAGAAGCCGGAGCTGACATTCTGGCACCAAGTGATATGATGGACGGTCGTGTTATGGCAATGCGAGAAGGTTTGGAAGAAAATGGATTTACGGACGTGGGAATATTATCTTACGCAGCCAAATATGCGAGTGCCTTTTATGGACCTTTCAGAAGTGCTTTGGACAGTGCGCCAGTTGATGCTCAGGAGATTCCTGCAGACAAAAAAACTTATCAGATGGATTTCCACAACTCCCGCGAAGCTATCGATGAAGTTTTAAAAGATGTAGAAGAAGGTGCCGATATCATTATGATAAAACCAGGAATGCCGTATCTGGACATCGTTTCCAAGGTTCGTGAATTAATCACGCAGCCAATCGCAGTTTATCAGGTAAGTGGCGAGTATGCAATGCTGAAAGCAGCTGCACAAAACGGTTGGCTGGACAATGATAAGGTTTTAATAGAAAGTTTAACCAGCATCAAACGTGCGGGAGCCGATATGATTTTCACTTATGCAGCGCCGGAAGTTGTGAAGCTTTTGAATAAGTAAAAAATAGTTTCTTGGCATTGCTGAGATAAATCTTTGGTTATCTTATAAACATAAATTAATAACATATGAAACTAATTATTCTGCCATTCTTTTTTCTAATTTTCCATCTAGGCATGGGTCAAGAAAAAGAATATCAATCTATAAAGAAAGGTGACTTTCCAGAAGGTGTCTATGAAACATTGGAGGACGTCTTGAATAAAAAACCAACCTCAACCGATGAAGTTTACTTTAAACCATCTGATGTAAAAGATTCTTCTGAATCTCCAGATAAAGTGTTTTTTTACTTCAAACAAAAAGATAAAAAAATTAGAATCCCTTTAGCGGTTTCTCATAATGGGGAGATGTACTTTCAGACTTATAGAAAATATACTAACAAGAAAGATAAAGGATATGATCCGGATCAATATTCCCGATTTTGCAAGGTTACAAGTTATGGGCGATTTATTTATTTTGAAGAAAATATGAGAGGTATGTGGTCAAAAGCATTATTGGGGAACTTAAGTCCGATGACTTATTTGATGAATGGAAATATAAAAGGAATTGTTTTAGATCTTGATAATAAAGAGTTCAATATGCTGAGAGATTGTACAGATTTAAATGATTTCCTTAAACAGCATCAAATCCCGGAAACTAAATGCGACCCGGATAAATTTACAATTGGAGAATTAAGAACTACAATTGATGAAATAAATAAACCATATCGTTAAGAATCACAGATCTTCCTCACCCAAACTTTGAGGAAGATTTTTTTTATTTTTGATCCCAAGATTTTTCAATTTCTGAGTCTGGACGATCAGATTATCATTGCCAGAACTTAATTGTTTGAAAGCATCATTGTAAGAATTTTTTGCCTGGTCAATGTTCTTCCCAATACGTTCTAGATTCTCAACAAAGCCAACGAATTTATCATACAATTTGGCACCTCTGTCCGCAATTTCCATTGCATTTCTATTCTGATGTTCACGTTTCCAAAGGTCTTGGATCAACTTGAGAGAAGTGATCAAATTAGTTGGGCTTAATAACAGAATTCTTTTATCATAGGCAAAATTCCAAAGATTTGGTTCTGCTTGCAAGGCAGCAATGTATGCGGCCTCACTTGGTATGAACATCATCACAAAATCCAGGGATTTGTCAAAATCATCATAGGCTTTCTGACTCAATTGATTGATGTGATTTTTTACCGACTGCAGATGCTGATTTTGTTTTACAACCATAATTTCAGGGTCAGTTTCATCTGTCATTTCTACAAAAGCCGTCAGGGAAACTTTACTGTCAATGATTACATTTCTGTTGTCAGGATATTTCACAACGGCATCGGGACGCATTTTTTTTCCGGAAAATTCGGAGAAAATGGCTTTGTTATTTTCATCTTTCAGCTCGTGTTCCAAGAAATATTCCTGATTTTTTCTTAATCCGGATTTCTCCAAAATGCTTTCCAGGATCATTTCTCCCCAGTTTCCTTGTGTTTTACTCTCGCCTTTCAAAGCGCGCGTCAATTGCTTGGCATCTTCGGAGATCTGTTGGTTCAGGTCTTTCAGTTCACGGACTTTTTCGCCAAGAGAAAAACGCTCTTTGGCTTCTTTGTCGTAAGTTTCATTCACCGTATTTTTCAGCTCATTGATTTTCTCCTGAAAAGGTTCCAAGATCAATTTTAATTGATTTTGGTTGAGTTGCGAAAATTTCTCCGATTTTTCTTCCAGAATCCGATTCGCCGTTTTCTCGAATTGAAGTCTTGTCGTTTCCTGAAGTTTTAAGAATTCTTCTTTTTGATTTTCGAGTTGGTCTTGGAGGTTTTTATAATGCGCATTCAGTTCTGCGTTGGTAAAAAGCAATTCTTCTTTGCTTTTCTGAATGAATGAGTTTTCTTCAGCTAATGTCAGATTTGCAGATTTTAACTCCTCGATTTTTAACAGAAAATTACGTTCAGATTCTTCGGAACGAATTACTTTTTCATTAATATCATTAAAAATTTTCTTGCTGACAGAATTAGATTTTACAATGACGAATACCAAAATTCCCCCGAGAATGATTCCAAGAAACAAGTAAATGATTTCCATTTCTACTTTTATTTTTTACAATATTAAAATAAAATTGAGTGTTAAAATTGTGGTTTTCCGTAAAGTTGATTTCATCATTCGTTTTCCAGCTTGATTTTGGAATCTGTCAGAGATTGTTTTTCTTTTTCAGAAAGTTCCGGAAACTTCAGATCCATTGTTTCCATCGCATCTATGATGATTTGAATGGCAGCCACTCTCGAAAACCATTTTTTATCCGCCGGGATCACAAACCAAGGCGCAGAATCTGTAGAAGTTTCATTGATAGCTTGTTCATAGGCTTTTTGATAATCATCCCAAAAACCTCTTTCTGTAATATCTGCCGAAGAAAATTTCCAGTTTTTATTGTCTTCATTGATTCGGTCCAGGAAACGTTCTTTTTGCTCTTCCTTGGAAACATTGAGGAAAATTTTGATAATTTTAGTTCCATTGCTAGCTAAATGCTTTTCAAAGTTCCGGATGCTTTCATAACGGTTTTTCCAAAATTTTTCATCGAATTGTTTTACATCTGTCCATACTTTTTCGCTGAGATTATACTCTGGGTGAACTTTGCATACCAAAACACTTTCATAATGTGAACGATTAAAAATCCCGATTTTTCCTTTTGCCGGAAGTGCTAGATAATGGCGCCAAAGAAAATCGTGAGAGTACTCTTTTGAACTCGGACTTTTGAAGCTGGTTACCTCACAGCCTTGCGGATTCACTCCACCAAAAACGTGTTCTATCAGACTGTCTTTGCCTGCAGCATCCATTGCTTGGAGAATTATTAATAAAGACTGGCTTCCGTCTGCATACAGTTTTTCCTGTAACAGTCTTAATTTTTCTTTTTCAGTGGCAAGAAGTTTTTTAGCCTCGTCTTTATCAATATTTCCCCTGTAAGTAGTATTGTGCTTTTTGATGTCGAATGTTTGATTATCCTTAATCAGGAATTCTTCAGAAAAATTATAATTCATAGAATAAAGATTTAGTGTAAAGATAAAAAAACCGTCTCGTTCCAAAAACGAGACGGCTGATTAATTGTTAGGTTGTTATTTATTTTACAGCTTCAACTTTTTGTACAGCTGCGGCTCTTTTAAGCGCTTTTTTAGATGCTGCAGGCTGTGCTTTCATTTCAGTTGCTACTACAGCTGTAGGAGCTACTGATAATTTAGCTTCCTGATTAACACCGGCAACGTCTTCAACATTACCTTTGATGTAGATTACAGATCTGTTGTTTGCAGGGTCATTAGAATAAACTTCGATTAGTTTGTTGAAAGGTCCTTTGATTCCTGTGTTATATCCAACTTTAATTTGAGCTGTTTTTCCAGGCAAGATTGGATCTTTACTCCATTCTGGCTGTGTACATCCGCAAGAAGGTTTTACTTCGCTTAGAATTAAAGGTTTATCCCCTGTGTTTTTTACTGTAAAAAATCTGTGACCGTCTGATCCAGCTTTTATATTTCCGTAGTCAAAAGTTGTTTTGTCAAATGAGATTGTTTGAGCTGATGCAAAAGCAATTGCTCCTGTCATAAATAATCCAGCTAGAATCTTTTTCATATTTTCTTTGTTTTAATTTAAATTTTAAAGAACAAAGTTATAAATAATTTGAATATGTGCTGTTAATTTTTTCACATTATCTTATTTTTGCAAATCATTAAGCCAAAAAATAAATTCAAAATGCAGATTGCTGACAAATACAATCCACAGGAAACTGAACAAAAATGGTATGACTTCTGGTTAGAAAACAAATTTTTTCATTCCACACCGGATGACAGACCTCCATATACTATTGTAATTCCTCCACCAAATGTGACTGGAATTCTCCACATGGGACACATGCTGAACAACACGATTCAGGATGTATTGATCAGAAGAGCAAGAATGCAAGGCTTCAACGCTTGTTGGGTTCCGGGAACGGATCACGCATCTATCGCAACAGAAGCGAAAGTTGTAGCAAAATTGAAGGCTGAAGGTATTAACAAAAAAGATATTACCAGAGAAGAATTCCTGAAACACGCATGGGAGTGGAAAGAAAAATATGGCGGAACAATTCTGGAACAATTGAAAAAGCTAGGTTGTTCTTGCGATTGGGACAGAACAAGATTCACGATGGAAGAGAATCTTTCCAAATCTGTTATCAAGGTTTTTGTGGATCTTTATAATAAAGGATTAATTTATCGTGGTTACAAAGTCATTAATTGGGATCCGGAAGCTCAAACGAATATTTCTGATGAAGAAGTTATCTTCAAAGAGCAAAATGGGAAACTATTCTATCTTAAATATAAAATCGAAGGAACAGAAGATTTTTTAACCGTTGCAACAACTCGTCCGGAAACTATTTTCGGAGATGTTGCGGTTTGTATAAATCCAAATGATGAAAGATATCAAAACCTGAAAGGTAAAAATGTTATCGTTCCAATCGTCAACAGAGTGATTCCAATTATCGAGGACGATTATGTTGATATCGAATTCGGAACCGGAGCACTGAAAATTACACCGGCTCACGATATTAATGATTACGAAATAGGGCAAAGACACAACTTGCCAATCATCGATTCTATGGATAATGATGCAGTTCTTAACGAGCACGGTTTGCATTATCAAGGAATGGGAAGATTCACCGTTAGAAAAGAAATTGCCAAAGAATTAGAAAAAAATGATCTTCTTCTAAAAGCCGAAGATTATGTGAATAAAGTTGGAACTTCTGAAAGAACAGGCGCTGTAATTGAACCAAAAATTTCTGTTCAGTGGTTCTTGAAAATGTCTGAATTAGCAAAACCAGCTTTGGATGTTGTGATGGATGACACCATTAAATTTCATCCGGAAAAATTCAAAAATACGTATCGCCATTGGATGGAAAATGTTCACGATTGGAACATTTCTCGCCAGCTTTGGTGGGGACAACAGATTCCGGCCTTCTACTATGGAACTGGCGAAAATGATTTCGTTGTTGCTGAAAATATCGAAGATGCTTTGGTTTTAGCAAAAGAAAAAACCAACAACGAACAACTGACAACCGACAACCTTAAACAAGACGAAGATGCGCTTGACACTTGGTTCTCATCTTGGTTATGGCCAATTTCGGTTTTCGAAGGAATTTTGGAACCGGATAATGAAGAAATCAATTATTATTATCCGACTTCGGATTTGGTAACTGGTCCGGATATTATTTTCTTCTGGGTGGCTAGGATGATTATGGCTGGGAAAGAATATAGAAATGAAGTTCCTTTCAAAAATGTTTATTTCACGGGAATTGTGAGAGATAAGCAAAGACGAAAAATGTCTAAGCAACTTGGGAATTCACCAGATCCGATTGATTTGATTGAAAAATATGGTGCAGACGGCGTTCGTGTAGGAAGTTTGTTGAGCTCCGCGGCTGGAAATGATCTTTTGTTTGATGAAGATCTGATGTTGCAAGGAAGAAATTTTGCTACAAAAATCTGGAATGCCTATAAGTTAATTCAAGGTTGGAAGCGTGACGAAAATATCAAAGCTAAAGAATCAGATACGCAGACAATTAATTGGTTTGGAGAACAACTGAATAAAACAATCGGTGAGATCGAAGATCAATTCTCAAAATTCAGGATTTCTGATGCTTTGCATTTGGTTTATAAACTGATTTGGGACGATTTCTGTGCTTGGTATTTGGAAGCAATCAAACCAAATTTCGGGGAAGCCATCAGCGAAGAAGTTTATCAAAAAACGATTGCTTATTTTGAGGAATTGATGAAGTTGCTGCATCCATTTATGCCTTTCTTGTCAGAAGAACTTTGGCAGAATATATCTGAAAGAAGTGTTTCTGAGGCATTAGTTATTTCTCAGCAAAAAAAATCAGAATCTTATAATGAAGATAAAATTAAGGATTTCGATTTTGCTAAGGAAGTGATTTCCGGCGTTAGAAATTATCGTCAATCCAAAGGAATTTCGCCAAGAGAAACAGTTGAAGTTTTCACAAATGTTTCCGAATTGCCAAACGCTGAGGTTATTCAGAAATTAGCTAATATTTCAGAAATCAATTTCAATCAGAAAACAGATAAACCAAGTTTCACATTCTTAGTTGGAGCGAATGAATTTTCGATTCCATTGAGTGAGAACCTTGATCTGGGCGAAGAAAAAGAAAAAACCGAGGAAGAAATCAAATATCTGAAAGGTTTCTTAATCTCTGTTGACAAGAAATTATCGAATGAAAAATTCGTTGCCAACGCAAAACCAGAAGTTGTAGAAATCGAGCGTAAAAAACAAAAAGATGCGCAGGATAAAATTGCTTTGTTAGAGGAAAAGTTGAAATCACTTTAAAACTATCAGCCGACAACAAAATTATGACTCATATAGAAAATATTAAAAAATTATTCTCCCGCGACTTCGTAGAAAATCCATTATTGGAAACCTACGAAGTTGGGAAAATTCACATATCATCAGGAAAGATTGTGGCGAGCGATCCTTTGATTTCGCCAGATCACTCCGCTTTTACGCAAGAATTTCCTAAAGGCGATTTCCCAGTTTTGGTTCATAAGGAAAGAGAATCCAATTGCATCGCTTATGCAGAAATTATTTTTGATAAAAATCAATGGGCGGAGAATTGGACTTTAGCGCTTTGTGATAATCAGAATATGAAAGACCTGAAAGAAGGTGAAGTTTTTGGCTATCCTGTAGAATCGGGAATGGGAAGCCTGATGGACAAAGATGCTCAAATTTCTCTGAATGCTTTGGAACAAGAGCTTTTCCACAAAAAAGGAGCCGATTTTATGGGAATTTATGAAGAATTTTTCCATACTCATTTTTTTGATGAAAAAGGCGCAATTGACCAATTTGCAGTTTTGAAGCCTTATGACGGAAAAAAGGAAAATATCATTGCCTTCGAAACGGGTTACGGAGAAGGATTCTATGCAAGTTATATCGGGTATTCCAAAGATAATCAGCCTGTTAAATTAATTTCTGAGTTTATAGAAATCGGAATGGATTAAATTATTACATTAGCAATCCAATGAAACTTAGTAATATAAAACCGCATATTGTAGTAGTAGGAAGTTCGTCCATAGATTTGGTACTGAAAACATCCAAAATCCCGACTGCAAATAACACTGTTCTCGCAGACAGCCTGAAAAGCTTTCTGGGAGGAAAAGGAGCCAATCAGGCCATTGCAACATCACGTCTGGGAGCTCAGACTTGTTTGGTAAGCCGGGTGGGAATGGATCCTTTCGGACAACAGGTGCTTAGAAACCTGAATGACGAAGAAGTCAATGTAGCTTACGTTTTCGAAGATGAGGATGAAGATACGGGAACTGCTTATGTCACAGCTTCTGAGGAGGGAAATGCCATCACTGTAGTTCCGGCTGCCAATTATAATGTATCTCCAAAAGACATTGATGCAGCAGAGAAATATCTGATGTCGGCTGATCTTATCCTTACGCAGCTGGAAATCCCAATGGAAACGGTAGAGTATCTTTTCAAAAAAGCCAAAAAACTGGGTAAGAGAATTGGGATTTATGCCGCTCCGGCCAGCAGATTATCCGATGAGATTGTAGCAACAGCTTCATTTATAGTAGCAAAAAGTACCGATCTGGAAATTATTTTCGGAGAGGGCAATCATGATGAGATCATTAAGCATCTTCCGAACAAGCTGTTCGTGAGAGACGGAGCCAACAGTACAAGTTATTTCAATGGTTCCGAGATGAAATATTTCCGGAACAATCCGCAGACCGAAGCGCACAGTATGGGATTGGGAGATGCTTTCACTTCCGGATTTTCTATTGCGCTGCTACATGGCAATTCCATAGAAGACTGCGTGAAATTCGGGAATGAAGTGGCTCTGAAAGCTGCAGATTACCGGGGTTCTCAGAAAGGTTTGCCTTATCTCGAAGACTTTCAGTAGTCCTATTGACAGCATAACGAATCGTGGTTTTTACGTAACAGGATTTCATTAATTTTATAAAATGATGTCAAATCATTTTTGATGAAGCGCATTAACATTTCCACCGAGGATCATTACAGCCTATCGGTTCATATTTTTGAGCCGGAAAACCCGGGCAGAAAAGTTTTATTGATTAATTCTGCAACTGGTGTACGGCAACAGATTTATTTTTCTTTTGCGCAATATTTTGCCCGCAATGGTTTTACAGTAATGACTTATGACTACAGAGGCATCGGAGAATCGAAACCTGAAAAAATGAGCGGTTTTAATGCGTCAATGAGAATCTGGGGAACTAAGGATTATAAAGCAATAACCAATTATATCAAATCGAAATTTCCCGATTATCAGAAGTTCTGTCTCGGACATTCCGTAGGCGCATTGATTTTGGGGATGAATGAAGATTCGGAGATGTTTGAAGAATTTATTTTCGTTGGGACACAGAATGCGTTTGTTGGAAATTTGAAGTTCAGAACTAAACTAGAAGCTTATCTTGGTTTTGGAATTGTACAGCCGGTTTCAACCAAATTACTGGGCTATTTTCCAGCCAGTTGGTTTGGTCTGGGTGAGAGTCTGCCTTCCGGAAGTGCCTTCGATTGGAGAACATTGATTCTCAATAAAAAATCTACCAACAAATTATTAGAAAAAGTCGATGATTTTTCCCGAAATTTAACTCAGAAAGTTTTTGTCATCCGGGCTGAAGATGATGGCTGGCTCACGGAAAAAGGCGTGAAATCTTTATTAGAAAATACTTATCCGAATCTCAAACCAACTTACAGAATCATTAAGGCTTCGGAATCGGAAAAAGGAGAAATTGGGCATATTAATTTTTTCAGAAGCTATAACAAAAAGCTTTGGAATATTATTTTTGACAGGCTGGAAGATGGATTTCAGAAGTCAGAAGATTAAAAATGCTGAATATGGTTTTTTTTCTTTTACTGAAAGAAATACCTTCACAACTTTAAAATATTTCAATAATTAATAAAAATATTTGCGCGCTTTGCGTTAGAAATCAAAAATGGATTTAATACAAAATACAATACAACTTGTCAAAGAAAAGTTGGAAGGAACAGAATCTGGTCACGATTGGTTTCACATCGAGCGGGTCTGGAAACTGAGTCTTAAAATTCAGGAAAAAGAAGGTGGAGATAAATTAGTTATAGAATTAGCGGCATTGTTGCATGACATTGCAGATCCAAAATTCCATAACGGAGACGAGACTATTGCTTCAAAAATTGTCAATGAATTTTTAACAGAACAAAAAGTAGATTCCGCAACAATTGAAAAAGTTATTTTCATCATAGAAAATATGTCGTTTAAAAACCGGAATGATGCGCCGGAAAATCTGCCTTTGGAACTTAAAATTGTTCAGGACGCAGACAGATTGGATGCTATCGGCGCCATTGGAATTGCGAGAACATTCAATTTCGGAGGCTATAAAAATAACCTGATGTATCATCCGGATATCGAGCCAAAACTCAATCAGACCAAAGAAGAATACAAAAAATCCAACGGAACCACTATCAATCATTTCTATGAAAAACTGTTGCTGCTGAAAGATTTGCTCAACACCAAAACAGCAAAAGAAATCGCAGAGCACAGGCATCGGTTTATGCTTCAGTTTCTGGAGGAGTTTTACAAAGAATGGAATGTCAGTCTGTAATTAAAGATAAACTATTATCTTTGCTCCGATGATAATCATTTTGATCCTTATTTTTCTGATTGTTGCACTTTTTCTGTCCGGAATCAGGTCAGGAAAATGGAATCTGTGGAGCAAGATAGCCAGGATTATCATTACTATTTCTGCGGCTGCTTATTTCACATTCTGGTTTGTGGAGAGGAGTTTGTCTCAGTTTTTGGAAAACTCGCTGGCTGTTCAGGTCATTAATTATCTTCCGCAGCCTGTAGATTTTTATATCATAAGGATCCAGGAAGAGAATGATGTTCAGAGGTATTTTTCCAAGCATGTAGGTCAGATCCGTCCGGAGCATTTCCGCATCGAGTATCTTAATATGCAGAAGTCTGATGAGTTCTGGGTAATTGGCTATATCGGGAAAGATAAACTGGTTTACTTTTCCCAGGTGGCTGTGCCGAATAAAAATGAAGATAAAATCGTAGAAGTCCGGAATTACATCAATCACAGTCTGAAGCTTTCTAACATTGCTACAGAAAAAGTAGCAGATCTGAAGTATGATAACATTAAGCTTAGCATCTGGGTTACGCTGGATCTACTTCTCATCTTCCTTAATTCGGTTCTGCTTTTCCGCAGCAGGAAGTAATTTTGCACTTGTTTAATTCCGTATATTTGTATCAGATTTTGTGGCATTGAAAGTCCGAAATCTTATTTTCTAACGTCAAATTATAGAATAAATGATTCAATATTTAGATAACATTCATCACAAGGATTCAAATAACTTTTTCCTGATTGCAGGACCATGTGCCATCGAAGATGAAAGTATGGCTTTGCAGATTGCAGAACATATCGTAAAGCTTTCTGACCAATACAATATTCCCTACATTTTTAAAGGAAGCTTCAGAAAAGCTAACAGAAGCAGAGTTGATTCTTTCACAGGAATCGGTGATGAGAAAGCACTGAAAATCCTTAGAAAAGTAGGAGAGACTTTCAATATCCCTACGACAACAGATATCCACGAAAACGGACATGCTGCGCTTGCCGCAGAATATGTAGATGTATTACAGATCCCTGCATTTTTGGTAAGGCAGACCGACTTATTGATTGCTGCGGCGGAAACAGGAAAAGCAGTTACACTCAAGAAAGGACAATTCCTTTCTCCGGAATCAATGAAGTTTGCCGTTCAGAAAGTAAAAGATTCCGGAAACGATAAAACGGCAATCATTGAAAGAGGAAATTCTTTCGGTTATACAGATCTGGTAGTGGATTTTCGCGGGATTCCGACTATGAGAGACTATTCTCCCGTGATTCTGGACGTAACGCATTCACTTCAGCAGCCTAATCAGAATTCCGGTGTTACAGGCGGAAGACCGGAACTGATAGAAACGATTGCGAAAGCGGGAATCGCAGTAGGTGCGGACGGACTGTTCATCGAAACCCATCCGGATCCTTCCGTAGCCAAGTCTGATGGCGCGAATATGCTTAGATTAGATCTTCTGGAAGGGCTGTTAGGAAAATTAACAAGAATCAGAGAAGCAATACTGTAATTAAAGTCCGGAATGCCGGACTTTTTTATTAAATTCAGTTTTTTGTATAACATTTACAAATATTCTTTCGTTCTTTGTATTAATTGCTATTTTTGTTGATTCAAGAATGCATTAAAATAAATTCAGATCAAAAACTACAGCTTTGAAAAATTATATCCTTTTATGTCTTTTCTTTCTGCCAATTTTGGCTTTTTCACAAATCAATTTAAAAGTTCTGGACGAAGACGGAAAGTCGGTTTCCGAAGCAGAAGTCAGTTATAATAATCAATCCTATAAGACCGATAACAATGGTTTTATACGGATTCCATTGGCAGATTCTGAACAGGAATTAAAGGTTCAAAAAGAAAACTTTAAAGGGTTTTCAAAAGTCATCAAAACATCGCCAAGATCACAGTCTATAAATGTTCTTTTTCTTCCTGCTGTGAAGGAAAATGAAATACAGGAAGTGGTTTTCCAGAAAAAAGCAAAACGGACCACTAATGATTTGACCTCTGTCGAGATTTCTGCGAAAGAAGCTCAGACCGTAATTTCATTGGGTGGTGGTGTGGAAAGCCTTATAAAAAGTTTACCTTCCGTTAATTCCAATGCAGAACTCAGTTCGCAATATATGGTGAGAGGCGGAAACTATGATGAGAATTTAATTTATATCAATGATATCGAGCTTTACAGACCTTTTTTGGTTCGTAATTCTTTGCAGGAAGGAATGAGTATCATTAATCCTGATATGGTTTCTACGATTAACTTTTCTGCCGGTGGTTTTGAACCGAGATATGGTGATAAAATGTCATCTGCACTTAATATTTATTACAGACAGCCGGAGAAGTTCGAGCTTTCCGGAGAAGCGAGCTTGATTGGTGGCAGACTGACAACAGGATTTGCTTCCAAGGATAAAAAATTCACAGGATTGATTTCCGGTCGTTACAGAAATACAAATTTGGTTCTCAATACATTGAATGAAGATACGGACTTCAATCCGCAGTATTTTGATCTTCAGTCTTATCTTAATTATCAGTTCAATGACAAATGGTCTTTGTCTTTCCTGGGTTATTTTGCAAAAAATGATTACCAAATGGTTCCCAAGCAGAAGGAAGTGGATTTCGGAAGCTTGCTGAGACCTCTTAAGCTTACCGTTTTTTATAATGGACAAGAAGATGACCAATATAAAAATATGATGGGAACGGTAAGTGTAAATTTTAAGCCAAGCAAAAAATGGCAGTTTACATTGGATAATTTTGCTTATCAGAACAGAGAAAGAGAATATTATTCCCTGGCATCCGGTTATATTCTGGAGGCTTTTGATGAAGAAGGTAATCCGGTTGCAGGCTATGACGCAGGCGGACAGATAGATCACGCCAGAAATGATCTTTTCGTGCGAGTTTACGGATCGCAGTTCAGAGCAAAGTTTTCCCCGGATGTGAACACCGATATAGAAGTAGGAGCAAAAGTGGAGAGAGAAACCATCAAGGATTTTACCAATGAATGGCAGTTTGTAGATTCCATCGGTTACAGTAATCCGAGAGATTTTGTAATACCGGGACAGCTGGATGCCTCTGATATGAATCTTAAATTTTATATTGCCGGGCAAAACCATATCACGCCTACCAGAATCTCTGCTTACGCCCAGTTTTCTAAAAAATTCTATTGGGGCAATAACAGGATTTTTGTGAATGGAGGTGCGAGAATCCAGAACTGGAGTTTCAACAGTGAGACATTATTCAGCCCGAGAGCGCAGATTGCTATCAAGCCCAACTGGGATATGGATATGTTGTTCAGGATCTCGGGAGGTGTTTATTACCAAGCTCCATTTTATAAGGAGATCAAAGATCTTACTGGTGCTTTTAACTCGAATATTGAAGCTCAGAAATCCTATCAGATCATTATCGCCAATGATTACGAATTCCAGATTGGCGGAAAAGACAGAAAACCATTTAAGCTAACTACGGAAGCCTATTACAAGAAAATGGAAAACCTGATTCCATATTATCTGGATAATGTCAGAATAAGATATGCCGGCAAAAATAATTCTGAAGGTTATGCTTATGGATTAGATGCGAGACTTTTTGGTCAATTCGTTCCTGGCGTGGATTCTTGGGTTTCTGCAAGTTATGCAAGAGTTTATGAAAGTATTGATGGAAGGGGATATATTCCGAGACCTACGGATCAAAGATTCAGATTTTCGATGTTCTATCAGGATTATATGCCGAAGTTCCCGAGTATGAGAGTGAATCTGACGCTTACCTACGCCAGCGGTATCAATTCCGGGACACCTGTTTCATTTGATGCAGCAGGATTGCCGGATTATTATGCAGCTTACCGTTACCAGAAAACATTGCCATCGTACAAAAGAGTGGATATAGGTCTTACCAAAGTTTTTATTGATCAGAAAGATAATAAAGCGAGCGGGACGTTCTGGAAGAATTTTAAGGAACTGACTTTGGGTGTCCAGATTTTCAATGCTTTCAATATCAATAATACGATTGCGAACCAGTGGATCAGTGATGTCAATTCGTCTCCGCAACTGTATTATCCGGTTCCGGTAAGATTGACAGGAAGATTCTTTAATGTCACATTGAATTTTAAATTATAATAGAAAATGAAAAAATCTGACAACCTTTCGGAACTCACCAATGATGAAGTAATGAAAAAGCTGAAAGTAGCCAAAACCGTGTATGTTTCTTTTTTCATCGTATTCATCCTTTTACTTATTGCCTGTCTTTATCTTACAGTTTCAAAAGGTTTCAGCGTATTCACGATTCTGCCATTAACTTTTATTCCGCTTATAATAGCAAGTATTATGAGCTATGGAAAAGTGAAGGAAGAAGCCAAATCCAGAAATCTGATGTAATTAGAATAAAAGCTTCCAACTTGGAAGCTTTGTCGTTTTACAGATTGGCTGAAATAATTATTTTTACGGACTCTAAGATTGATAATAAATGCTTTACCTTTTACCGGCTTACCTCTCGGAACATTCGCCCTCGGATTACTTTGCGCCAGCAATCCGGGAGATCATTATGAATGTGGATCATTATTTTGTGGAAAACGAAAAAACAGCCAGAAAAGTGATCCGATTCTTTGCGCCCGAAAAAAAACAACCGGAATTAAAATTATTTTTACTTGACAAATATTCCGAAACGGCAGATCTCAAAGAAGCACAAAAACTGATGAAAGAGGGCGTAGATTTCGGATTGTTATCAGAAGCTGGTTTGCCTTGTATTGGCGATCCCGGAAATATTATGGTAGGCTGGTCTCATAGAAATAATATCAAAGTTGTTCCTGTGAACGGACCAAGTTCCTTCGTTCTCGCATTGATTGCAAGCGGTTTCAACGGGCAGCAATTCACTTTTCACGGTTATCTTCCGATTGATAAGGAGAAAAAGAAAAGGGAAATTCAGCATCTGGAAAATTTGGTCGGTAAAACAGGATTTACCCAGATTTTTATGGAAACACCTTACCGGAATAATCAACTTTTAGAAGACCTGATAAAATTCCTGAATCCCAATACAAAACTCTGCATCGCAGCCAATATTAATGATCCGGAAACGGAATACATCCAGACCAAAACAATTGCAGAATGGAAAAAAAGCAAACCGGAACTGCATAAAATTCCGGCTGTGTTCCTGATTGGAAAATAATTATGATAAACCAATCTGATTGCGCTCTAAAACCTAACGTCTAATCTCTGAAAATATGAATCAGACTTATCCTTTTTATCTCAAATTCGCCTGCATTCTCATCAGCATCGTTATTCTCGGGTTTCTTGCTATTCTCGGTCAGCAGATTTTGATTCCGATGATTCTCGGTTTGCTGATTGCGATTTTGCTGATGCCGCTTTGCCGTTTCCTGGAAAAAAAGATGAGGTTTCCCAGAGGATTATCATCCGTTTTGGCTAGTGTCTTTGCACTGGCAATTATTGCCGGGATTATTTATCTGATGTCCATAGAAGTCGCAAAATTAGCTAATGACTGGCCACAGTTCCAGAAGCAGTTTATCCAGCTGATAGACCATTTGCAGAGTTGGATTTCCAAAACGTTTGGCGTGAGAAGGCATGACCAGCTGGAATATGTGAATGATACGCTTAAGAAATCTATCAGCACAGGAACAGCAATTCTGGAAAAAACATTGACCTCGGTTGGTTATGTTTTGATGCTTACAGGTTTCACGTTTCTCTTCACTTTATTTTTTCTTTTATACAGAACGCATCTTCTGAAATTCCTGGTGGCGAGTTTTACCGAAACCCATCACAAAACCGTTTTTGAAATTGTAGAAAATATCCAGTTTATGGTAAAGAAATACCTGGTGGGATTATTTCTGCAGATGATTATTGTAACCATTCTGTCATTCATTGCTTATACGATTATTGGTGTAAAATATAATTTTATGCTCGCAATCTTAACGGGAATTTTAAATATTCTTCCTTACATTGGGATTTTCACTGCTTTGTTAATTGGCGCATTAATTACGTTTGCAACTTCGGGAATCAGTCATGTTTTATTTATAGTCATTGCTATTGTTATCATCCACGCGATTGACGGTAATATCATAATGCCAAGAGTTGTAGGTTCCAAGGTTAAAATCAATTCTCTGATTGTAATTATCGGTTTGGTGATCGGAGAGATGCTTTGGGGAATTGCAGGAATGCTTTTAACAATTCCTGTTTTGGCTATTATGAAAATTATTTTTGATAGAGTAGAAGGCTTGCAATCCTGGGGATTCCTGATGGGCGAAGATGATGAGGTTCCGGTTTTTAAAACGATTTTTGATAAATATTTTCTGGTCAAAAAAGCTAAAATTGATAAAATGATTGACGAGTCTGATGACATCTCGCAGTAAATATTAACAGCCTGGCAATTCTAAAATCAATGAAAAAAATAATAAGCCTCCTATCCGTTATGTTCTCCCTGTTTCTGATTGCTCAGACAGAAAATGAGCACATTGCCGCTATCAAAACATTCCAGAAAGAGTTGAATGCAGAATATCTAAACCCGAAAGAAACACCACTGCGAGGAGATAATCTGAAGAATTTTAAAGGACATCCGTTCTTTCCGATCAATCTGAAATATAGGGTTGATGCTACGTTAGTCAAAACAGAAAATCCGGTTCCTTTTGAGCTGCCAACTTCTTCCGGACATTTCCAGAAGTATCGAGAATATGGAATCGCAGAATTTGAAATCGATGGAAAAAAGTATGCGCTTACTATCTATCAAAACCTGCGACTGATAGAAATGGAAAAATACAGAGATCATCTTTTCCTGCCATTCCGTGATGAAACCAATGGAAAAGAAAGCTATGGCGGTGGAAGGTACATTGACCTTAAAATTCCGGAAGCTAATCATATTACTATAGATTTTAACCTTTCTTATCAGCCGTTTTGCGCTTATAACGCTTTGGATTACAGTTGTCCCATTGTACCTGAGGAGAATAGATTACCAATCAGAATAGAAGCTGGTGTGATGTATGACGATGTTTATCATCATTAACTTTTAACGTCCATTAACATTAGGTTTGCACAATCCTTGGAATCAATTGGTCAAATTAAAAATTATGACTGATAAAAAAGTAGCCGGACTCTGGATAGACGGCAGGAAAGCAATTGTAGTAACCAATCACGATGGTCAGGAAGTTTCTGAGTTTGCTGTGAGAGAAACTGTGAAAGCCGATGTGCAACACGGAAATTCTAATGAGAATGCAGCTAATAATGTGGAGCAGACCAATAAAGTGAAATTCTTCAAAGACATCGAAAAACTGATTACAAACAGTACAGATCTTTATGTTACAGGACCTGGAACATCGCAGGAAGAATTGCGAAATCACCTTTTGGAAACAGCCCAGTACAAAAACCTGAATATCAAATTAGGAACGGACTCCCAACTGAGTGAGGAACAGGTTTTGGAAGAAGTAAAACAGCATTTTAATGCATAATGCAAAAGCGCAGATTATCTGCGCTTTTTGATTTTAAATTCTTTCCAGTTCTCCGGAATCTATTGTGGTTTTGAATGTTCCGTAATTCACGATTACTTTGTTTTTTGAAATCTTTTCAATAGTGCCAACGCTTGTGCTTCCAGTGATTCGGACGCGCTGACCGACTTTCATCCACACGGCGCGTTCTGCTTTTCGTTTTTCTTCTAGTTTTTCATTGGTTTCCGCAATTTTTTCGATGACATCTTCTTTCTTGAGTTGCTGTGTGATTTTACGTTTTACCACCTGAAGGCGTTTTGTCTCATCTTTGTCGGTTCCCAGTTTTCGGAATTTTTCCTGCTCCAGAATTTTCACAAAATCTTTGACTACATCTTTTCGGGATTTTCCTTTTACATAGCTGTCGATAAAGGCTTCGATCTTGTTTCCGAATTGCAGTTTTCTATGTTCTTCTTCATAGAGTTTTTGGAAATTGAATAACTTTTGCTGAAGCTGTTCATTCAGTTTTTGAAGATTGTCACGTTTGTCTTCCACGGATTCTTTGGTTTCTGCAAGGTTTGATTTCAGTTTTTCAATTTCGAATTTTTCCTGCTGAAGCTTTACAATCGTTTTGTCAAGATTCACAATGTCGTGCTCAACTTTCTTCCTCGCATTTTTGATAATAAATCTTGGAATTCGGTTTTTTTCAGCCACTTCAAAAGTAAAAGAACTTCCGGCTTGTCCTATTTCCAATTTGTAAAGCGGCTCCAAAGAATGTTCATCAAAAAGCATTGCTGCATTGGTTGCTGCAGGAAGCTGTTCTACAACTAATTTGATGTTTGTATAATGCGTTGTGATGATTCCGAAACTTTTCTTATCATAGAAATATTCCATAAAACTTTCCGCTAAAGCACCACCTAATTCTGGATCGGAACCCGTTCCGAATTCATCAATTAATAACAATGTTTTATTATCGGCTTCACGAATCATCCCGGACATTTTTTTCAGTCGGGAAGAGTAGGTTGACAAGTGGTTTTCTATGGATTGATTATCGCCGATGTCCGTCATTATTTTCTCGAAGAAAAACATCTCGGATTTTGGATGGCAAGGAACTAAGATCCCGCTCTGGATCATTAACTGTAATAATCCAACGGTTTTCAATGTGATGGATTTTCCACCGGCATTTGGTCCGGAGATACAGATGATTCGGTTGTGTTCTGTTAAGGTTAAAGTCTGTGGGAAGATCTCCTTATTTTCATTTTTGTTTCGAATCCAAAGCAATGGATGAAAAGCGTCTTTTAGACGTAAGGTCTGATGTCTATTAATTTTAGGTAAAATTCCGTTGACTTTTTCAGCAAATTTTGCTTTTGCTCGAATTAAGTCTAAATCAAAAATATAAGTCTGATAATCTAAAAGATGAGGCTGAAACTCTGATAATTCCGCTGTTAATTTTCTAAGGATTTTATCGATTTCTTTTTTCTCTTCTTCCTGGTTTTCTCTCAGTTTGAAATAATGTTTAACAACACTTTCCGGCTGAATGTAAGTAATAGAACCTGTTTTGGAAATGCCTAAAACACGTCCGTTAACTCTTTTCTTGAAGCCGGATTTAACCGCTAAAACTCTTTGGTCTTCGACAATTGTTTCTCTGATATCTTCTAAGAAATCCGAATAAGTAACCAAAGAGCGGTTAAAGTTTTCATCAATCGCTTTTCTGGCGTGTTGGATTTCTGTTCTCAAGGTTTTCAGAATCGCTGAAGCTTCGCTTTTGACTTCTCCGAATCGGTTGAAAACTTTGTCAACTTTATCAATGATCTCTTTCCGGAATTCCAAATCTTTGATCTCATCCAGCAATGTTGGGAAGTTTTCTGCGAACTGCGGAAAGAACTTTTGCAATTTCCCGATTTGCTCGGTAATTGTCTTGATTTTGATAAAAGATTTATTCTCTAATCGATAATTTTCTATCAGCATCAGTTTCAGTTCCTCCTCAATATCCTCGTATTCATCAAAAGGAATGGCGTTGGAACTTTCAAAGCTCGTCAGGAATTCTGAGGTTTTTTTCAAAGAGATTTCTGCCTCGTCTATTTCCATTGGACGAAGTTCCATTATTTTGTCTGCCGTTTTCGGCGAGTAGGCGAAAGGTGCAATCTCCGAAAGAAGCTCCGGAAATTCTAATTCATTGAGGTCTGCTTGATTGATATTCACGATACAAATTTACTGAGATTTTCGTGAAAGTAATAATGTAAATATTTTGACAGTGATTTGTTTTGTTCAGTTGCAGAGAAATGAAAGAAATTAAAAATAAAGCTAACTGAACTCTGACATAATAAAAACAAAGGAACCCATAGCTGAGTCTGTGGGTTCCTACGTTCGCAATGTCCTTCTGGCTGGATATTGCTACATTGAAAAATCTAATTATATGAAAAAGTTAATTGGTTTGATTTAAATTTTGGTCGCTAAACTGAATACGAGATTCAAATCATCTTTTACGACGATCATACCGCCCATTCTTTTCGGTGGTGTAATGTTGAAATCACTGAATTTTACATTCTTCCTGCCGATGATTTTATTATTTTCCGTCTCGAATTCTATGTTGTATTTTTTGCTTTGGTTCATCATCTTTACTTCTACCACTGCATTGAAGCCATCCCGGTTTTTTACGATGCTTAGAAATCTGATAATCATATTGGGGTATTTTTCTGCAACCAGTGTTTTCTGGAAGTCTTTGGTCATCATCTTGTTCCCGCAATCGAAGTCATTGACTTTTAAAATAATATTTGGAAGACTCTTTTCTGAAACTGTGTAAAAGCCTGTTTCTGCCTTGAATCTGTTGTCCACACATTGAAACTTGTTTACATTGGTGCTGCCGTTGATCTGGATATAGTTTTCCTGGGCCGGAACCCAAAGAGAAAATAAACCGAAAAGCAAATAAATAAGTTTCATAGCCAGATTTTTAATTGTGTTTTTTGTGATATGCGGAATCACAACCGTTTCTTTTTTTTGTTTTAAAAAGCAGAGGACTCCCGAGAGATTCCTCTGCTTCTGTTAAACTGAATATCTAGAAAGCTATGGCCGCTTCTAAAACAAATCCATCGAATTTACCGCCATAAAGGATATTAGTTGGCGCATATCCGTCATATTTCTGGTTGACATATTCCAGTTTTGTGAGGATGTTTTTGGTCATAAACCATCCGCCTCCTACGTTGAATCTTGTCACTTCCACTTTTTGTCCCGTTGCCAGCTTTCCATCTACACCATTATATCTTCCTGCGATGTAAAGATTCTCATTGTTTCCAAATCTGTAAAGCAATTCTGCGGCATATTGGTTCCATGTTCTTCTGTCTGTCTCGGCGAAGTTTCTGCCGGAAGCATTTTCATAGGTTCCAAAGAATTCCAATCCTTTGTACTTCACAAACGGGTTGATCATAAATGAAGTCAGTTTGTTTTTGAAGTCCGGAACAATCTGTCCAGATCTGAAGTTGGCAGAAGAAGTGGCTGCGGTATTTTCCATTACGAAGTAATATCTTGATCCGGCTCTGTCTCCATCATAGAAATCCAGTCTTTGGGTGTGTGCTGTATTGTAAACAGATCCTGTCAGTCTTACTCTCAGATCCTCATTTAGCTGTTTGTCATAACCCAGTTTGGCGTAGAGTGACGGGCTGGTTCCGCTGTTTGCAGTCTGATTCAGTCTTCCGTTGGTAATACCTGCCATTCCGATGAAACCGTCTCTTCTGTAATAAACTTCTGCAAAAACCATTGTTGCAAAAGCATCCATCAGATAGTTGCCTACAAAAGGATTATTGGTGACATAAGCATTATCACTTCTTCTGAAATGGACATCGCCGTAATTGATCTCATCGTGACCAAACTTGATGGTCGCATATTTCATCACATCTTTCAGGAAGTCTTTTTTGATGAAATCTAGCTTATTAATCTGTAAATAACCACCTTTTACATAAGCTTCGTTATGGTGACGAGAAGACAGGAAGGTTCTCAGGTGGAGATTGACACCATCGTATAATGCTACATCCAAATCCAGATTCGCTGTAGCAAGGTTAAAATTATTACCGATGTCATACAGCTGAGTAGTATTCACACCGTTTACAATTACAGGCGTGGCGTCATTCTGGTGCTGGATAGCCTGGAATTGCAGGGCAAATGCGCCTCCAACTCTTACCTTCAGTTTTTCAAATGTACTGACTGTATCTTTTGGATTTTCAAAAGCGTTGATACTTCTCTGGTCACGTGGATTGAGATTGTCGATAGGGAATTCCTGTGCAAGTCCGAAGTTTGCGGTAAGAAAAGCGGCGATTAAGCTGGCTTTTAATAGATTTCTTTTCATGATATATAATATTATTCAGTTATACTTAAAGTTGATAATTAATTACTCTGCTACTACATTGACTTTTACAGTCACTACATCTCCCGTTTTGATTCCCATAAATCCAGGTCTGTCCATCCCGAATTCAGAAAGTTTTATAGTCTCTGTTCCGTCTATGACATAAGAATTGCCTTTTTTAACAACAGATACTGGGAAAGAAACATTTTTAGTAGCTCCTGCGATAGTCAGTTTCCCTGCGGCATTGCCTTTTCCTATATTAATAGAAGTTGCGGTAAAAGTTACATTGGGTGCTTTTTCAGATTTCAGTGCTTCAAAAGCTTTTTTCTCCATTGTTTTTCCTTTTGCTGCTTTCAGTGTTTTTACAGGAACTGTAAAATTGACATTAGTAATTGTGTTGCCAGATACTGTTCCGGAAAAGTTTCCTGTACTGCCAGACATTTCCCAGTCATGCATTGGCGAAGTTCCGGAAATAGTAATGGAGGTTGTTTTTTGGGCTATTTTTTGTGCATTTGATAATTGTGCTATACACAATGTTCCTACAGCCAACATCACTTTGAATAGATTTTTCGTTGTTTTCATTTCTGTAAATTTTAATTGTCTTAATTATTTATTATTCATTTTTGATAGGACAAAGGTATAAGGTTAATAAATATATAACTATTTTTTTGACGTGACAAAAATCTTATCAACTATAACTGTTGTTGAATTGATAAATATTTTAAATAATGTTTATCGATTTCATCTTATTCCAATTTTTTTATTTATAAGAAATAGTCCTTTATTCATTAATATTGACGATTATTCAGAGATGACATTTATTAGGTTTATAATTGATGATGAAAATCAGCAGTAATATTTTTGAATGTTTATAAAATTTGTTAAATTATTAAGGATTTCATAATTTAATATGACGAATGTCATATTTCGTAAGAAATAGCCTTAAACCAGAAGATATAATTGATGTCTCGGTTTAGTGTTAATTTAACTAAACTTCTGTACATTTATAGGGAATTTCACTTATGGTAGCAGACTTTTTATACACCGGACTTTTTTGGAAGACAAGAACATTAAAGCGCAATGAATTGCTAAAGAGCGCAGGAACTATTGATACGAATGTCTATTTTATAGAAAGCGGAAGTGTCTGCCTCTATATTGAAGATCAGGAAGCGGAACGGATGGTGCGTTTTGGCTATCAGGGAAATATCCTGGTTTCATTAGATTCTTTTTTATCGGAAAAACCTTCGGAATTTTATATCCGGGCTATAAAAGCTTCTGTTATAAAAGTAGCGTCAAAAAAGGATTTTTATGCGTTTATCAATTCCAATACAGAACACCTCATGTTTTGGAATTCAGTTCTGGAAGATTTGGTTTTACAACAGATAGAACGGGAAAAAGACCTGCTATACAATTCTCCGAAAATCCGCTACCACAGGGTTCTGAAGCGCAGTCCGAAATTATTTCAGGAAATACCGAACAGATATATTGCAAACTATCTCCGGATGTCACCGGAGACATTGTCTAGGCTCAAAAAATCTTGATTTCAATCAACTTTTTTATGTGCGAAGTTTTAGATTTTTGCTAAAAATTTTTGACAATGACAATTTCTGCTAATCAATTACTTAATGAACTGAAATCTATGACTGCAGACCATCTGGAGTTTGCGAAATCATTACTTAATGAAAGTGATGAAAACCTTAATTTCAGATCTTCGGAAAAAAGCTGGAGCATCCTGGAATGCCTGGAACATCTCAATTTTTATGGTAATTTTTATCTTCCTGAGATTGACAATAGAATGAATGAAAATCAATTTATAGCCTGCAAAGCCGAGTTCAAAAGCGGAATCTTAGGAAATTATTTTGCTGAAATGATGCTTCCCAAGGAGAAACTCAATAAAATGAAAACGCTGAAAAAAACTGATCCGATTCATAAGACACTTGATAAATCGGTTATTGAAGAGTTTATCCGTCAGCAAAATAAAATGCTCGGACTTTTAGAAAAAGCTAACCTAATTGATCTGGAAAAAACTAAAACCTCAATCAGTATTTCAAAATGGATAAAGCTGAAGTTGGGCGATACTTTCCGTGTTGTGATTTATCATAATCTACGCCACATCAGGCAGGCAGAGAATCTCCGGAAGATGATCATTGACAGAATGTAAAACATCATCGAATAAGAAACTGAAATTAATCCATCATATAAAGTTGCGTCGATTTTAAAAATCAGTTACATTTACAAACGATAATTTTTACAGTTTAATGGAATCTATCAGTGTTTTTGATATCATAAAGATCGGGATCGGGCCATCATCTTCCCACACTATGGGACCTTGGAATGCGGCTAAAATGTTTCTGGATCTTGTCAGGAGAAATCATTCTTTGCAGGATGTGAAAGAAGTTTTTGTAGAATTCTTCGGCTCTCTTGCAAAAACGGGAATCGGTCATGGAACCGATATCGCAGGGATGCTGGGTCTGAGCGGGGAAAATTTCCGCACAATTGATACCAACAGAATTGATGAAAAAATTGAAAAAATAAAATCCGAACAAAAAATCAATCTCGGAGGAGAAGTTTGGTTGCCATTTATTAATGGTCATCATCTGATTCTTAATAAAGAGAAGTCCCTCGATTTTCATCCCAACGGCATGATTTTTAAAGTGGTTTTCCGGAATGGTGAAACTTTCAGTCAGGATTACTATTCCGTTGGGGGCGGTTTCGTAGCTACCAGAGAAGATAATTCTATGGAAGATAGGTGTGTGAGGACGCTTTATCCTTGTCATCACGGCAGCGATATTCTGAAATACTGCGAAAAGCTGGGTGTCGATAAGATTTCTGATTTGGTCTTCCTGAATGAAGAATCCTGGAGAACTCAGGAGGAAACAAGGCAGAAGGCTTTAGAAATTTGGGATAATATCAAAGATTGTGTTTACAAAAGTATTAACAAAAAAGGAATTCTTCCCGGAGGTCTGAATGTAACAAGACGTGCTTCCGAACTGAATGAAAAACTCCTCGGAACTCAGATTTATAAAAATAAAAACGAGTGGTTTGAGATGGTCAAAAATGAACAGAAAACTTTTAGTTCAGTTACTAAATGGGTGTCTTGTTTTGCGCTTGCCGTCAATGAGGAAAATGCATCTTTTGGGCGAATCATTACAGCACCAACTAACGGTGCAAGTGGCGTTATTCCTGCAGTATTAATGTATGCTCAGACTTTCACTGAATTTAATTCTGAAGAAGATATTATCAGGTTTATTTTGGTTGCGGGAGAAATTGGAACTTTGTTTAAAAAGAATGCAACCATTTCTGCAGCAATGGGCGGTTGCCAAGCAGAAGTTGGCGTTTCATCAGCAATGGCTGCGGCAGGATTAACCGAGATTTCCGGTGGAACACCTGGACAAGTTTTGATGGCGGCAGAAATAGCAATGGAACATCATCTCGGTTTGACTTGTGATCCAATCGGCGGACTCGTCCAGATTCCTTGTATCGAAAGAAATTCTATGGGAGCAATGAAAGCAATTACCGCAGCTTCTTTGGCTTTGGATGGCGATCCGGCAAAAGCGAAAGTATCATTGGACAGTGTTATCAAGTCCATGTGGGAAACCGCCTTGGATATGAATTCTAAATATAAAGAAACCTCCGAAGGTGGACTGGCTGTAGCAGTAAATGTTGCAGAATGCTAATATTAAATTTAGTTAATAAAGAATCGTCAAAAAAATCTGATGTTTATTATCAAAAATAAAATCGTATCTTTGCCGCAAATTAGACGATCTTTAAATGAATTTATTTACGGAATCCAATCTTAGCGCTGAAGTTCTTCAGGCGATTGGCGACCTCGGCTTCGTAGAGCCGACAGAAATCCAAAAACAGACTATTCCTTTTATCTCTACAGATACTCGCGATCTCATCGCACTTGCGGCAACAGGAACAGGCAAAACAGCAGCATTTTCGCTTCCGATTTTGGATATGATAGACGACAACAGTCGTAAAATCCAATTATTGGTGCTTTGCCCTACTCGTGAACTTTGCCTTCAGATTACCAAAGACATCAAAAATTATACGAAATACCTAAGAAACATCAAGACTACAGCAGTTTATGGTGGCAGCAGCATTATGGATCAGATTCGATCTTTGAGAGAAAAACCGCAGATTATTGTGGGAACTCCGGGTCGTGTGATCGATATGATTGGCAGAAAAGCTTTAGATTTTTCTGAAGTACAATGGGTGGTTTTGGATGAAGCGGACGAGATGTTATCAATGGGTTTCAAAGACGATTTGGAAACGATTCTTAGCGAAACTCCTGAAACTAAGCAAACTTTCTTATTCTCTGCAACGATGAATAAAGAAGTGGAGCGTATTTCTAAAAATTATTTGACCAATCCTCACAGGATTTCTGTAGGATCCATCAATGCGGTTAAGAAAAATATCAAGCACGAATTTTACGTGGTTGGATACAGGCAGAAAAAAGAAGCTTTGAAAAGATTGATCGATGCAAATCCGAATCAATATTCAATTATCTTTTGCAGAACCAGAATGGAGACTCAGGAAGTTGCAGATTTCCTGATGCAGAACGGTTATGCAGCTGATGCACTTCACGGTGATCTTTCTCAGGCGCAGAGAGATACGGTAATGAAAAAATTCCGATTGAAAAACATCGATATCCTGGTAGCGACAGACGTTGCGGCAAGAGGTTTGGATGTGGATTCTCTGACACACGTTATTCACTTTTCTTTACCGGATGATCCGGAAGTTTTCGTTCACAGAAGCGGAAGAACAGGACGTGCAGGGAAAGACGGAATATCAATGGCTTTGATCAAGCCGGAAGAAAGCCGAAAGCTGAAGCACATCAAATCGGATACGAAGATAGAAATGACGGAAAAAAATATCCCGACTGGCGAAGAAATTATCAAAGCTCAGGTGGGTGGTGTTTTTGAAAAGTTGTTTACAGAGCACGAAGATTTCTTCGATTTTGATGACAGCCTGATTCCTGATCTTTCTAACTTTACAAAAGAGCAACTCGTGCATCAGCTGTTACAATTCCAGCTGAAGGAAATGGCAACTTATTATCAAATGAGGAATGATATTGCCGAACAAAAATTCAGCAGAGATGAGAAGCCTAGCAGAAGGGAAAGAGGAAGAGAACGTGAGAGAAGCGGTGAAAAAAGAGAAAGAAGAGAAAGCAAGCCAAGACGCAGAAATGAGGATATGGTGAGATTCTTCTTCAATCTGGGGAAGCGCGATCAATTGAAAAAAATGGATATGCTGGAAATTATTAATAAAGCTACTTCCAAGTCCAAAAAAAGAGCTGATATCGGCGATATTGAAATCCTGGACAAGTTCAGTTTCTTTGAAATTGAGAAATCATTTAAGAATGAAGTTTTGGATGGATTATCCAGTATGAAATTTCGGGGAAAGGAAATGAGGGCAGAAGTTGCTAATTAATCTCATTTCAATCATCAGAATCGAAAAAATAAAATGTAAAAACCTGTTAATCAACAGGTTTTTTTGTTTATTATTATTAATGAAAAATTAATATTAAAGTTTTTGGGTCAATTTGTTTTTTATCATATTTGCACAAATTAACATTTAAAAAAATGGGAATAGGTAATATTTTCAGGGCATTCCAGCCAAAAGACAAGATCTTCTTTGATTTGTTCCTTCGTGTCGCAGAGACATTAGTAGAGATGTCCAAAACCTTCCACGATGGATTGTTAGAATTTGACATCAATGACGAAGCGCTGCTGAATCAGATGAGCGATTATGAGCACAAGATGGATGATCTTACGCACGAGATCTTCGTGCAGCTAGGAGAGAACTTCATCACACCATTTGACAGGGAAGATATCAATTATCTGGCTACAGGTCTTGATGACATTGCAGATTACATCTATGCTTCTGCAAAGTATATCTACCTTTACAAAGCAGGTGAAAACAATGCGTATACAGAGTTTTCCCTTTTGATACACAAGTCCTGCCTGGAGATCAAGAAAGCATTGGAAAACCTGAAAGATTTCAAAAATCCGGATGAGGTAAGAGAATCCTGCATCAAGATCAATTCCTATGAAAATATTGCAGATGATGTCCTTAGCCAGGCCATTGTAAAATTATTTGAAACCAATGATGCGATATTGATCATCAAGCAAAAATCCATTTTGGATTATCTGGAGGTGGTAACGGACAAAGCGGAAGACGTAGCCAACACGATGGAAAGTATTGTTATCAAATACGCATAACATAGGTTTTACAAAACAAAATAACGGATGGATTTTCCAATTCTACTTATTATCATTATCGCTCTGGCGTTAATATTCGATTATATCAATGGTTTTCATGATGCTGCCAATTCCATAGCAACCATTGTTTCTACTAAGGTTCTTACACCTTTTCAGGCGGTTCTTTGGGCAGCTGTATGGAACTTTGCAGCGTTCTTTATTGCAATGTATATTATTGGCGAGTTCAAGATTGGTAATACCATAGCGAAAACGGTCAACGAAAATTTCATCAACCTCGAAGTTATTTTTGCAGGTCTGGTTGCAGCCATTGCCTGGAATCTTCTTACCTGGTGGTTTGGGATTCCCTCGTCATCATCTCATACATTGATTGGCGGTTTCATCGGCGCTGCGCTGATGCATGCATTGGTCTTGGACTTCAATGAGATAAAAGCAATGCATCCGGATTACTCATTTATTGATACACTTTTGCAGGCTTTCAAACAGCTGTTTTCTCAGGATGTCGTGAAGTTTAAGGTGGTAATTCCTATCTTCCTCTTCATTTTCATGGCACCACTGATCGGGATGCTTATCTCAATCATTATTACCCTGATTATTGTTCATCTATATAAAAAATCCAATCCTCATAAGGCGGAAAGACAGTTCAAGAAAATGCAGCTGGTTTCATCTGCATTGTTCAGTTTGGGTCATGGTCTCAATGATGCGCAGAAAGTAATGGGAATTATTGGCGCAGCTGTGATCTATTACCACGTGAATATGGTACAGGACAATTATGCATTGATGGATGCCTCAGAAAGATTCAACTATTTTACCGAGCATTATATGTGGGTTCCGCTGGTTTCTTTCCTTGCTATTGCATTGGGAACTATGAGCGGTGGCTGGAAAATCATCAAAACAATGGGAACCAGAATTACGAAAGTAACACCATTGGAAGGCGTGAGCGCAGAAACGGCAGGTGCAATTACATTGTTCATCACAGACCATTTTGGGATTCCGGTTTCTACAACGCACACTGTTACAGGTTCCATTATCGGAGTGGGGCTGACTAAAAGAGTTTCCGCTGTAAGATGGGGTGTTACAGTCAGTCTGCTGTGGGCATGGATTCTTACCATACCCATAAGTGCTATCGTAGCGGGTTTTACATATATCCTGGTAACATTGATACGATAAATCTGGGCGTATCCCTTTATTTTTCTCCCAAGTCATAAGCCTCGTAGATTCCTGAGAAATCTATGAGGTTTTTCTTTTACCGAGAAAAATAAGCAGGCTCAGTCTCCAGTAAATCGCTCTGTACCTCTGGCGCAGAAGCTTCGACAATTGCCTTCGCCCTTACGCATTTATTAGGTCTTATAATCAATTCAGGATGTTCTGGTATAATAGGCAGTCTTCTTCGGGCGATACAGTAGGACTTCATCGGGCGAAGAAGACTGCCCTCATCGAGCGATACAGTAGGTCTTCATCGGGCGATGAGGGCATGCTTCGTAACACGATGAAAGCATCTTATAATTACAACTGCCTGTTGATGTTTGACAGCTTTACATTTTATTAACCTTTATAATTGAAAGAACTGTACCGTACTAAGTAGATTCTCATTTATTATTAAACAAACATAGTTTATTTTAATTCAGAAAATTAAGAAACAGTAATAAACGAATTGTTAAAATATATTTTAAAAAGGCTCATAGTTTCTCATCAATTCGGTTTTCAAAAAGGTTTAAAAATCGTACTTTTGCCATAAACAGATTATTAAATGGAATTCCTGGATCAGTATCAGAAAATTGTAGCAGATGCGATAGAAGCACATACATTCAAAAACAAACCCGAAGAGTTGTACAGTCCTATGAACTATATCATCTCGCACGGTGGAAAAAGACTTCGCCCGATAATGGTTCTGATGGCCTGTGATCTGTTCCATGGTGATCTGGAAAAAGCCCTGAAGCCTTCTTTAGCTATAGAATTCTTCCATAATTTTACCTTGATTCATGATGATATTATGGATGAGGCTCCGCTTAGGAGAAACAAGCCGACCATTCACACGCTGCACGGGATCAATGTCGGGATTCTTTCCGGTGATGCACTTTTGATAAAAGCATATCAGTTTTTTGAAGATCTGGAACCGGAATTATTCAAAAAATGTATCAAAATCTTTTCAGAGACCGGAGCTGTGCTTTGCGAAGGTCAGCAGAATGATGTGAACTTCGAGACACAGGAAAATGTGACTTACGAGGATTATATCAATATGATTACCAGTAAAACCGGTGTTCTGAGTGCCGCTTCTTTCCAGATAGGTGCTCTGATTGCAGGCGCTTCTGAGGAAGATGCCGAAGCGATGTACAACTTTGGCAAACATATCGGGATTGCTTTCCAGATCATGGATGATTATCTGGATGTGTTCGGAAATCAGGAGCAGTTTGGAAAAAAACATGCAGGCGATATCTATGAAAACAAAAAAACAATTCTTTATCTGTTAGCTCTTGAACATGCAAACGAAGATGAATTGTCCGAACTGAATTACTGGTATTCCAAAAAAACAGACAACGTAGATAAAGTGTATAGTGTAGAAAAAATCTTCCGCAGAACAAAAGTGGATGATAAAGTCTTGAGACTGATTCAGAAACACAACGAAATCGGACAATCTTATATCGACAAAATCAATCTTCCGGACGAAAGAAAAGCGCCATTCCGCGAGTTGGCAAACTACCTTTTGAGAAGAGAAAGCTAAGAAAATGTAAAACTGTAAAATCGTAGAATCGATTGTTGCCTTAAAAACAGTTTTACGAATCAACAAACCAACAGTTCAACAAAAAACAAAGATGAAATTCCGTACAGAAGTTGACATTAATGAAAGTGAAAAGAAAATAAATGTCGAAGATTGCATATTCTCGATTGGATCTTGTTTTGCGACGGAGATGCATCAGAAGTTTTCCGAAGGACAGGTTCAGTCATTGAACAATCCTTTCGGGACTATTTTCAATCCTTATTCGGTTTATCAGGCGATTCAGCAGATTTATGATGCGAGAGAATATCAGGAAAGTGATCTGATCTTAGCTAATGATAATTACATCAGCCTTGATCATCACTCGTCATTTGATTCCAGATATGCACATAAGTCACTTGAGAAAATCAACCAAAATATAGAAGAAGCCAACCAGTTTTTGCAGAATACAAGTTTTGTAATTATAACATTCGGAACTTCTTATATTTATGAATTTCTACCGAAAAATAAACTGGCTGCCAACTGTCATAAGATTCCACAGAAGTTTTTTAATAAACGATTTTTGTCACATCAGGAATTAACCGAATCAATTAATAAAACCATTGACATACTGAAAGATATTTGTAAAAATGATGTTCAGATTTTATTCACGGTTTCGCCTGTTCGTCATACTAAAGATGGCATTGTTGAAAATCAGTTGAGCAAATCGAAATTGATAACTGCTATTCACGAATCGATTTTGGGAAAAGAAAACTGCCATTATTTGCCGGTTTATGAGATCCTGATGGATGATTTGCGTGATTATCGATTTTACAAAGAAGATTTGATTCATCCCAATTCTCAGGCGGTTCAATATATCTGGGAAAAGTTCGGGAATGCTTATTTTTCCTATGAAACCAAGGTTTTTATCAACGAGAATAATAAAATCATCACTGCGCTCAATCATAAAACATCGGATGAGAAGAATCCGAAATACCAGGAATTTTTGTATAAAATCAACCTGAGAATCAAAGAACAGCAAAAGAAAGTAAAGCATAAAATATTTTAATAATTATTAATTGTAAATGGTCAATTGAAAATTTAATTAATCATTAATAATTAACCATTCATAATTAATTATGATAGATACGCACACACATTTATATTCCGAACAATTCGATGAAGATCGTTCAGAAATGATTCAGCGGGCTTTGGATAAAGGTGTAGAAAAATTTTTTCTTCCCGCCATCGATTCCGAGACGCATCAGAAAATGCTGCTTCTGGAAACAGAATATCCCGGAATAATTTTCTCAATGATGGGATTGCATCCTTGTTCAGTCCAGCCGGAATCCTGGGAAAGAGAATTACAGTTGGTTAAGAATTATCTGGATCAAAGAGATTTTGTAGCTATCGGAGAAATAGGAATAGACTTATATTGGGATAAATCGACTCTGGATATTCAGGTCAAAGCTTTTGAACAGCAGATTGACTGGGCAATAGAAAAAGATCTTCCTATAGTTATCCATACCAGGGAAAGCTTTGATGAAACTTTTGAAGTTCTGGAAAGAAAAAAGCATCCGAAACTTCGTGGGATTTTCCATTGTTTCTCAGGAAATTTGGAACAGGCACAGCGCGCTATTGACCTTAATTTTATTCTAGGAATCGGTGGAGTAGTGACCTTCAAAAATGGTAAAATAGACCAGTTTCTGAATGAAATTCCGCTGGATAAAATCGTTTTAGAAACCGATTCGCCTTATCTCGCACCAGTTCCGTTCCGGGGAAAAAGAAATGAAAGTGCTTATGTGGAATTGGTTGCCGGAAAATTGGTAGATATCTACAAAACAGACTTTTCTGAGATTAACAGAATTACGACTGAGAATGCTTTGAAGTTGTTTAGAATTTAAGAACATTAATCAGAAAGCAGAAACAAAGATAGTATTTAGTTAAAATATAAGTCATTATGAGAAAACTTTTATTTTTATTTATTTTAATATATAATTTCTGTTCTTCACAGCAGAGAAATCAGCCTGTAGAAATTAAAACAAGTTCAGATTATACGCATACAACTGGTGTAATTTTTCCAAAAGAATGGAATGGTTTTAAAAGAGACAGATTGGTTTCTTATGACACCAAAAACTATAATGTTGGTGTCACATACTATTTTAAGGCAAATAAAAAGATTACCAATATTAGCATATATATTTATCCTGCTGAAGTTTCTAATGAAAATCTGAGAGACCAATTTTTATCTTTCAAAGAAGTTGTCAATAGAAATGCTACAAATCATCCAGAAATTTCGCCTGAGTTTGTAAAATTAAAATCGGAAAAAGTAATTGTCAACGGATTAAAATCCTATTTTGATTACAATATTATTGTTCCTGACTTTATGAAAGGCCAAAAGGATCAAAACAATAAATCTTTATTTTCTGTTTATGATTGCGGAAAATGGAACGTTAAATTTAGAGTTAGTGTAGAAAATGGAGATTTTGAGAGAGTAAAACAATTAGAAAATACTTTAATGGCTTCTTTTGAACCTATTAAAATTGCAGAAAAATATCAAATTGAGGGTGGTAAAAATGCTAAAATTCTTATTTCAAAAACAGCACAAAGAGATTCTTTAATGCTAAAATCTACAATCGAAGAAGCAGAGGCAAAAAAGGAATGGCTAAATGCTAACAAAAGTGCCGAAGAATTATCTGCTGGTTTCAGTGATTTCGAAATTGAATCTTACATTAGTGCAATTCAACAAAAACTCAAATTTTATAATGACAACAAAGATAAAATTATAGGAAACGAGAAAACAAAAATCTATTTTGAAAGTCTTCAAAAAATTATTGAAAACGGATTTCTGAAAGATTTTATTTATTCACAAACCTTTGGAGTAATTATTTATCCAGATGGAGAAAATCGGAAAAATCTTTATTCTGATTTCATAAAACAAAATAATATTCCGGAAGATATAATCGAATTAATGTATAGAATTTATTATTAAGAACTTGAAATTTTAAGGTCAAAAAAAATAGTCGAATTATTTCGACTATTTAAACTTATTTCTTTCTGAAAAATCCTTTATTCTTAGGTTTCTTAAAACCGATTTCGGTTTTTGCCTGAGGTTTTGGTCTCGGTGTAAAAGCTTTATTATTACTGTCCCTTTTTTGCTCTACAAGATTATCTGTATGATAAGGATGATCTTTTACGACAGGGATTTTCTTCCCGATTAGTTTTTCCGTGCTTCTAAGATTGGCAAGATCCAAACCATCAACAAATGAGAAAGAAGTGCCTTCCGAACCAGCTCTACCAGTTCTCCCGATCCTGTGAACATAAGTCTCGGAAACATCGGATAATTCGTAATTCACAACATATTTCAGCTCATCGATGTCAATTCCTCTTGCTGCAATATCTGTCGCAACCAAAACTCTTGTTTTCTTCGATTTGAAATTGTTGAGCGCATTTTGTCTGGCGTTCTGGGATTTGTTTCCGTGTATAGCTTCAGCCGAAATTTTGGACTGATGCAGTTTTCTTGCAATTTTATCGGCACCGTGTTTGGTTCTGGAAAATACCAGAACCTGATCCAGTTTCTGATCCTGCAAAAGATGAATCAAAAGATCGGTTTTATTGTCTTTTTCCACGAAAAAAATGCTCTGCTGAATGGTGTCCGCAGTAGACGAAACCGGAGCCACTTCTACTTTTACAGGATTTACCAGGATTTCTGAAGCCAGCTTAGCAATCTCTGTAGGCATTGTAGCAGAGAAAAACAGGTTTTGTCTTTTTGGGGGAAGGAGTTTCAGAATTCTCTTTACATCGTGCACGAAACCCATATCCAGCATTCTGTCTGCCTCGTCCAGGACAAAAATATCCAATTGATTAAGCTTAATAATACCTTGTGAAATGAAATCCAATAATCTTCCTGGCGTTGCAATCAAAATATCAACACCTCTTTTCAGTTGCTGCTCCTGCTGATGTTGTTTTACACCACCAAAAATAACAAGTGATTTCAGTTTCAGATGTTTTCCGTAAGCCTGAAAATTTTCCTCGATCTGAATTGCCAATTCTCTGGTTGGTGTCAGAATGAGGGCTTTAACTTGATTTCTGTTGTGTTGTTTCGATGCTAAATTCTGTAATATAGGGATCGCAAAAGCTGCGGTTTTTCCTGTTCCTGTCTGCGCACTTCCCAGCAGATCTTTTCCTTGTAATATAGAAGGAATTGCCTTCTCCTGGATTGGCGTTGGCTGTTCGTAGCCTTGGATTTTAAGAGCGTCTAATATGGGTTTTATTAACCCTAATTGTTCAAAGTTCAAATGAAATAATTTTAATTAAAAAGAAAAATTCCTCCATTCAGAAGGAATTTTGATATTGCAAAGGTAGCTTATTTAGAATAAAGTTTTACTTTACTTTTTGCCACTGCTGTTTTCTTTTCAGTTCATCGATGTATTTCTGAAGATCAATGAGTTTTTGAGGCTTTTCTCCTGCAGATAGTTTGATGTTTTTTTTGCTTCCATCTGCAAAATCAATCCTGAGATTAATTTTTGAAGCATCCATAATTCTGTCATCGATATAACTGTCTTTTAGAGTTTTGACATCAGCAGCATCTGTGAGCATCACTAATTTCTGATAATCTTCTTTAGAGATCGTTGCTTTGAAAGTCCCTTCTCTCGGTTTGCTAAAGTCGTCCTTGGATCCGCCTTCGGAAAAATTGAATCGCTCTGCTTCCAGGATGGCGTTTCGGTCTGGATTAACCGTGATTTTATAGGTGGGACAAAACCCGAAACAAGGTCCTACTTCGTATTCTATTTTAGAATAATTTGCTGTCTGGGAAGTAGTGCAGGACATTAATCCCAAAGAAACAATTAAGCTGAATAGATATTTCATCGTATTTTTTTATTTTAAGCTTTTCAATAATTGTTCCGAAATTACTTGAAACGATATCCTAAACCTATTTGAAAGAAACTACTTCTCATGTCTGCTCCTTCATTATTAATATATGCGAAACCAAAGTTATACCTTGCATCAGCAAAAATGTTTTGGGTAATATGATATTCTGCTCCTAAAAACGGATTGACATTTAAAGTTCTTGCATTCTCAATTTTGCCGGATGAAAATGCCGGGAAATTGGCATCATTTTTCATTTGAGCATCAATATTAAATGCAAAGGTAAATCCACCGCTAAGTGCAAACTGATCAACAAAATAGTATTTTGCAGAGATTGGAACTTGAAGCTGAGTATATTTATAAGTAATCTTCATTGTTCCACCCTGAATGATTTCGTTACCTACCAAATCATATAAGTCTACATTGGTTTTCGCTCCAATTTGAGTAAATAATAACTCACCTTGTAATGCGAATTTTTGGCTTATAAAATGCTCTGCAAAGCCTCCGGCATAGAAAAACGAGTTTGATTTTAATTCTGAATAATCTTCCCAAAATGTATCTGGAGAATCTTTAAAATGTAAAGAAGAATTGATATATCCAGCTTTTACACCAAAATGAGTTTGCGCAAACGCCAAAGAAGATGCTGCGATTAATAATAACAAAGAGATTTTTTTCATAATTTATTAGGTTGATTATCCGTGCAGTTTTTTCCAGATCGCATCCTTCAGTTCCTGGAGACCTTCACCTGTTACACCGGAGAAAAATAATGGTTGTCTGTTTTCCGGAAACTCGGCTGAGATTTCTTTCTTAAGTTCATCATCCAGTAAGTCGGCTTTGGATATGGATAAAATAAAATCTTTGTCCACCAGTTCAGGATTATATTCTTTCAATTCATTTTCCAAAATTTTGAATTCCTGGAAATGATCTTCAGAATCTGCAGGAATCAGAAATAATAAAATTGAATTTCGCTCGATATGTCTCAAAAACCTGTGACCAAGACCTTTTCCTTCCGCTGCACCTTCGATAATTCCGGGAATGTCCGCCATTACAAAAGATTTGTAGTTCCGCCATTCTACGATACCGAGATTTGGCGTCAAAGTCGTAAAAGCGTAATCTGCAATTTTTGGCTTGGCAGCAGAAACGGATGATAGTAAAGTGGACTTTCCGGCATTTGGAAATCCGACCAGACCAACATCGGCAAGGATTTTCAATTCAAAAATAACATAACCTTCCTGGCCATCCATTCCCGGCTGTGCATATCTAGGCGTTTGATTGGTAGAAGATTTGAAATGCTCATTTCCAAGTCCCCCTTTTCCGCCTTCCATCAGGATTATTTCCTGACCGTCTTCCAGGATTTCACCAATGATTTCTCCGTCTTCATTCTTGGCAATAGTTCCTAATGGAACGTTGATATAAACATCTGCACCATAAGCACCGGTTAATTGATTCTTGCCACCGTTTTCTCCGCGTTCTGCTTTCACGTGACGTGTGTAGCGGAGCGGAAGAAGTGTCCATTCGTTGGCATTACCTCTCATGATTACGTGACCTCCACGCCCGCCATCACCACCATCGGGACCACCTTTTGGGATGTATTTTTCTCTGCGGAGATGGGCTGATCCTGCACCGCCGTGACCACTTTTACAATGGATTTTTACGTAATCTACGAAATTGGACATAATAATTTTATTGATGAAAGATGGAAGTCCGAATATGGAGAATTTCCCGCCTCAGACTTCCATATTCCTGCTTTTATTTAATTTTTTCTACTTCAGCAAATAATTTTTCGGAAATCTCGGAAATGTCTCCGATTCCGTTCACTTCTACATATTTGCCTTGTTTTTTATATAATTCTGCAACTTCTGCAGTTTTAGTATAATATTCTTTGATTCTGTTTCTGATAATATCTTCATTAGAATCATCCGTTCTGCCACTGGTTTCTCCTCTTTTCAGAAGTCTTCCTACTAAAACTTCATCTTCAACAACCAAAGAAAGACAAATGCTGATCTCTGCTCCCAATTCGTCTCTAACGATATTTTCCAAAGCTTCTGTCTGAGTCGCAGTTCTTGGGAAACCGTCAAAAATAAAACCGTTGGTTTCTGTTGGTTTTCTTAATTCATCAACCAGCATATCTATAGTAACCTGATCCGGGACTAGTTCGCCTTTGTCGATGTATGATTTTGCTAATTTGCCAAGATCCGTATCGTTTTTCATATTGAAGCGGAAAAGATCTCCTGTAGATACCTGCTTCAAGTTAAATTTTTCGATAAGTTGCTGGGCTTGAGTTCCTTTTCCACTTCCCGGTGGACCAAAGAGAACGATGTTGATCATAATGTCTTTAATTTATTAATGATTTATTTTTTTTCCTGATTAATGGTTGATTCTGCCTTCTTCCAGTTGATAAAGATCCGGCAGGTTTCTTCCCAGCTCATCATAATCCAGACCATAACCCAGAACAAATTTGTTAGGGATTTCTTTGGCCACATAATCAATAGTGAAGTCTTTTTGGAAAACATCCGGCTTCAGAAGAAGGGAAGCCACTTTTAATGATTTTGGACGTTGTGTATTTTTGAAATATTCAAACAGGTTTTCCAGAGTGTTACCAGTATCGACAATGTCTTCCATCAAAATAATATGACGGTCTACAACATCTTTTGTAAGATCCATTTTTTTATAAACAATCCCTGTAGATTGTGTTCCCGAATAAGAACTGACCTGTAAGAAGGCAATCTCACATTTCCCGGGATAATATTTTAAAAAATCCGAGAAAAACATAATTACACCATTCAGAACACCTACAAAAATAGGCGTTTCATCTTTGTAATCTTCGTAAACTCTAAGTGCTAATTTTTTGATAATTTCCTGAATTTCATCGTGTTTCAGGTAAGGTACGAAACTTTTATCGTGAATTTGTATAGACTCCATAAGTATTTCAAAGCACAAAAATAAGATTTTTATAGCAATTGATCGATTTTCTTTTTTGCCATGCCCGGAAAACAGAAATACAATTTAATTATCTATATTTGCGTTACTATTTCTGAAAAAGAATCGATATGTTCAAATCACTTTTCCATTGGAAAGTATTAGTCAATATAGTTTTAGCGATGGCCGTTTTTGCAGGGCTTGTCTGGCTCACATTCCGCTGGCTGGAGTTCCATACCAATCACGGTGAGGAAGTTCCGGTGCCTAATGTGATGAATATGACCGTGCACGAAGCTATCAAGATTCTGGACGATTCCGGTCTGGAATATGAAGTGGACAGTTTCAAATATGACCCTAAATTCCGCCCGTTTCAGGTTTTGGCTGTCAATCCGAATCCTGGAGCTAATGTGAAAAATGGAAGGATCATTACCCTGAAAGTCAATCCGAGAACCTGGGCAAAAGTGGCAATTCCTGATATTATCGACAGGTATAAAGGTTTGGCATTTAATCAATTAAATCTAGTTGGATTAAAAGTAGGCGATACGCTTTATGAGCCAAGCATTCAGCGAGATGCTGTTCTCAGAATTATTTATAATGGGACTAATGTGAAACCGGGGACGCAGATTCCGAGATTCTCTGCTGTAGATCTGGTTATTGGTTCTGGTCCGCTTAGAAATGTTGCTATTCCGAACGTTGTTGGAAGAACAGTGCAGGAAGCCAAAAAAATTATTGCTCAGGCATTATTTGAAGTAGGAATTGTGGAGCATGAAGATGGCGGGAAAGATGATTCTGATATTGTTTACTATCAGGATCCGGAATTTGGCGCATTGAGAGATCAAGGCATGCAGATCGATCTCTGGGCAAGTAAAAAAACGCCGGCTGAGCTTCAAAACAAAATCAGACAGCTGGATGAGATGTACCGTCCGAAAATTGATACAACTCTTGCGCCAATAGAATACAGAGAACTCCCAACTGTAGAACAGAAGACAGCCCCATCTGCAAGTCAGTCTGCACCGCCTGCAACTACAGCTCCCAAACCTAAACCAACCACTTCAGGTGCTGCACCTGTAACTAATAATACCACACAACCGGCTGTGAAAACCAATACCGCTGCTCCGCCAACACAAAAACCTGCGGAAAAGCCTAAACCGAAAAAAGTGGTCATAGAATAAACTGAAGGCTTCAACAATTAGTTGAAGCCTTTTTAAAATTAAATTATGCTGGACGAAAACGAAGATTTTCTGGAAGACGAACTGACTGGTAGCGAAACTTCTGCTGATGATGAAAACAGCGGCTTATTCGAGCATCTTAATATCAAGGTAGATAAAAATCAGGAACCACTTAGAATTGATAAATTTCTGCTGATACACCGTCAGAATTCTTCGCGGAATAAGATTTCCCAAACCTGCCGGGCAGGCAATGTGGTGGTGAACGGAAATCCTGTAAAGCAGAATTACAGGGTAAAACCAGGCGACGAAATCAGTGTTCTGCTGGCACATCCGCCTAGAGAAAATGTCATCATCCCACAAGATATTCCCATTAATATCGTTTATGAAGATAATGACCTTGTAGTGGTGGACAAAGATGCCGGAATGGTAGTTCATCCGGGATTTGGAAACTGGGACGGGACTTTGGTCAATGCGTTGGCATTTCATTTTGCAAAAGATCCTAACTATAATTCTGATCTGGACAGAGTAGGATTGGTTCATAGAATTGATAAAGATACATCCGGATTGTTGGTAATTGCAAAGAATGAATATGCGCTGAGTCATCTCGCAAAACAATTTTTTGACAGGAAAACCAGACGTTTGTACTGGGCTTTTGTATGGGGTAATGTTCAGGATGATGAAGGGACTATTGTTGGTCACATAGGCAGACATCCGAAGAACCGAATGCAAATGTACACCTATGAAGACGGAAGCCACGGCAAACATGCCGTAACACACTACAAAGTTTTGGAACGCTTCCGCTATATGACCTGGGTAGAGTGCAAACTGGAAACGGGAAGAACACATCAGATACGTGCGCACATGAAACATATAGGGCATACTTTGTTCAATGATGAAAGGTATGAAGGCAATGTAATTATGAGAGGGATCAATCTTCCCAAGTATAAGCAGTTTGTCCAGAATGTTTTCGAGGTTTTGCCAAGACATGCTCTTCATGCGCATACTTTAGGTTTCATCCACCCTGTCACTAAAAAAGAATTATATTTTGAAAGTCCGATGCCAAAAGATATGCAGGAAGCATCAGAGCGTTGGAGAAAATATCTTGATAATAACTAGAGTTTTATATATTTGTGCTGTGAAGAGAAATTACATCCTATATAAATTATTGATTCTTGCCGCTTCCGGTCTTTTCTTTCAGACCAAAGCGCAGGAAACATTGCCATTCTATCAGCAATATTTGGTGGATGGCGATTTTTTATTTAATCCTGCGTTATTGGGTAAGACCGATGATGTGGTTTTGAATCTCAACTACCAGAAACAATTTTCACAGCTCAGCGAATCACCTAACGTACAATCCGTTGGGTTACATGCTAATGTTTTTGACAGGGTGGGAGCGGGGATTTCGTTTTTCAGAGATCAGAACGGACCGATATCTTCTAACGGATTGATGCTGGGAGCATCCTATTTCATTCCTATTTCTGACGAAGAGGACAGACAGGATCAGTTTTCTTTCGGGATCGGAACCAATCTTTACAATATGAATATCGATTATACTCAGCTTAACCCGCAACAGAGTGGAGATCAGGTTTTGGGAGAAAATACCAACGATATTTTTATCGCTTATGCCAATCTGGGAACTGCGGTAAAATACAGGCATTTCTTTGCCGGAGTTTCAGTAATTGACATTCCGATCAGTAATGATCTGCCAATAGTAAACGGAATAGAACCTTTGCCTACTAAGTTTTACCTTAATGCGGGCTATGACTGGCATTTTACAGATGGCATATTTGTGACACCTTCCCTGATGATGAACCTTAATACCAATTCCTCCAGAATATTTGATTACAATTTAATGGCAACGGCTTTCGGAGAAAAAAACAATATTTCGGCCGGAATCAGTTTCCGAAGCGCAAAAAGTGCTGTCGGAAGCCAGAATCTCGGACTCTCACCGGTTATCAAAGGGAGAGTTGGCGGTATTACCTTTGGTGCAGTTTATAACTTTGGTGTTTCTGAACTGACGGAAAATTTCGGAAACAGTTTTATGCTTTCTCTCGGTTTTAACATTGATAACTTTATTAATACCAGAGGTTTTAGATATAGATAGATTAAAATTAATTTAAATAACTTTGAGCTCTGATTTTCAGGGCTTTTTTAATGATTTACCTCCACATCCCATTTTGCAAACAGAAATGCAGCTATTGCAATTTCCATTTTTCAACTTCTTTTAATTTGAAAAACGAGATGCTGTCGGCAATCAAAAAAGAAATCCGGCTCAGGCATCAGGAACTTGAAAATAAGACATTAAAATCCCTCTACTTCGGTGGAGGCACGCCTTCTGTTTTAACTGTTGATGAAATCAAATCACTGATTGATGAAATTCAGAAATATTTCATTTTTGATAAAGAAATCGAAATCACATTAGAATCCAATCCTGATGATCTGAATAAAAATTTTCTCAAAGAATTATCTCAAACAGAAATCAATCGCTTGTCCATCGGAACACAAAGTTTTTTTGACGAAGATCTGAAACTGATGAACCGTGCACATAATGCTTCCGAAGCAGAAAGCTCAATTAAAAGAGCCCAGGATTTCGGACTGGAAAATATCAGTATCGATCTGATATACGGTTCGCCAACCTCCGACTTAGGAATTTGGAAAGAAAATCTTAATAAAACCATAGAGCTGCAAGTTCCACATGTTTCATCTTATGCCTTGACGGTTGAACCAAAAACCGCTTTAGAAAAGTGGATTGAAAACGGAAAAGTAAGTTCTCCCGAGGAAACGGAACAGAATCGGGAATTCTATTATATGAAAGACTTTCTGAAAGATAACGGATTCGATCATTATGAGATTTCAAACTTTGGAAAACCCGGGTTTCATTCCAAGCATAATTCTGCCTATTGGAAGTCTGAACCTTATGTAGGAATTGGTCCATCTGCACATTCCTATAATGGTAGTTTAGAGAGAAGCTGGAATATTGCAAACAATCCACTCTATATCAAGAGTCTGAATGACAACATTCTGCCCAGGGAAACTGAAGTTCTTTCAAAAAAAGACAGATTCAACGAGATGATAATGATAGGACTCAGAACCAGTCGGGGCGTAGATCTGGATAAGATGAATCAGAATTTTTCATCGGAAATAACCGTTGTTTTTCATCAGGAGATCCAGTCAAAATTACAGTCAGGCATTCTGAAAATTGAAGATAATTATCTTAAAATTCCTGAGCAGCACTGGTTTTTGGCAGATGGTATTGCTAGTGATTTATTTTTGGTTTAACCGTACAGTCCCAGGTTTATTTCTTCAAAAGATTAATACTCACAGTAGCCAGTTCGGAATCGGGAAATTTCTTGAAAAGATTGGTGTCCGGTTCCAGTCCGGATTCCCTGCAAATCCTGTGAAAAACATCCACTTCTACGATGTATTGGTCAGAAAATCCGTGTGTGGCATCATAAGCTGTTGCGGCCGTTAATCCCAGGTTTTTCGAAGTAATTTCCGGTGAAAGTGTATGAAGTTCAATCAACAACAATCCGAATTTTTCTACATAAGGCGTCCATTTTCTGAGATGATTAAGGAGGTTTTCTTCCACATCGTTATTGGACAATCGTTTTCCCCGGAACGCAAAAGCGCCTGTAGATGTGCTGATTCGGGCAGAATTAATTTCCAAGACATCTTCCCAGATCCTGTTGTGATCCAGAAAAGTTCGGATATTGAGCAAATCGCCAAGCTCGATATTATAATCAGACTGTAGATCTTCCGCCAATTGTTTCGGATTTCCAATGTCGCCCCAAATCACTTTTGCCCAGATGTCATTTTTGATGAGGTTGGCTCTCGTGACTTTCAGCGCAGCCTGATTGTAATCTGCACCGACCAAAAATAAAGGATTTTCCTCCAGATGTTTCCCGCGCAGAGTTTGTCTTTCAATCACTTCATATAGATGTTGCAACAGCGCTCCATTTCCACATCCCATATCCAAAATTCCTTTTGGCTGCTCGTTTAATGGGCGATTGAAAATGTCGATAATAAATTCATCAATCACTTTGAAATAAGTCAAATGTGCGCCACCGCTTCCCCAGACATTCATTTCCCGGTTCACGTGGATCTCGTCTTCTCCGTCTTCAATCTCCCGGATTTCTGAAGCTTTTCCGAAAATTAACTGATCTAATTTTGAAAACATCGGAAGATAAGAAACCGTTACGCCGTAAGCTGTTGCGCGTCTTGCAAAAAATAATCCTGTTTCGGTAAATTGGAAATTATTTCCCTTTTTGGAAAACCAGCCAAGTTCTGAAAGGTAATCCAAGATCTTTCCAAAATATTCCGGATTTTTATGGAACTCTTCCGCGCTGAAACTTGCTTCCATAAAGTATTTGTGGAACATTCCGCTCATTCCGAGTTTGATGATGATGGGGCCAACTAGAGCACCTTCGATATGTTTTTGAATTTGATAATCAAGAGAAGATTCATCACGATTTTCATTCAGAAATGATTTGTATTTCTCAAAAATATGAATCCATTTTTTACAGACATTCTCTGTCAGTTCTTTGGAATTAATAACATCAAAATCTGCCAAAAACTCTGCTAAATCAACATAAATATTCTGATGAGAAAATGCTTCTTCGGTTTTAGGATTTTTTGATATTTTGACAATATTTGATTCATTATTCAAATCATAGTTCAGAAAACCTTGTGACGCCAAAACCCGTAGTGCAACGTTCAGATATCCTTCATTAGCTTCAAATTTTTCATTGATTTCGGAAAGTTCCAAATGGTCATTAGTCAAGATAAAATCCAATATTTTTTTCTTTGATAAAGCCGAAATCACAGGCGCAGTAACGATGCCATCCAAATGTCTGAAAATAGATTCACGAAGTTTTCTCTTATCCATAAAACTGTTGATTTTGTGTTTTGGAAGATAAAGTTTTTTTTCAAAACCGAATGAAAATATGTTATTGAAGATTTTTATTATTTTAAGTTTAAATTAATTTATAAATGTCCTTTTTTAATCATAATACTAAAATCAGTGGTCAATTTGTCATTCCGTAAATCTAAATTGCTTTGTTTTTCACAGTGTTGAGATTCCTACGGAATGACAAAACAACGTTTAAAAACTAAGCAATTACTAATTACAAACATTCATAAATTAATTCAATACGAGATAATAAACCCAAACGTAATTTAGTTATCTTTAAAACATTCAAAACAAAAAAACTATGACAAAACATCAGCAAAGAGTGCAAGCTGTTTTTCACTTTTTTGATAATAAAGATATTGTTCTCGGCTTCCGGAAAATGCTGGATTGTGCGATGGACACTCAGGATATGACTATTTATAAAACCGCAATCGACCTCACAGATTGGAAAGAAAAGAATCCTGAAAGAACCGATGAACTAATTGAAAAGTGCAAGGCTTTCCTTATTGAAATCGAAAAAATCGATGTCAAGGAATATCCAACAGAAATCTCGGTTTTGCAAGCTGAAAATATTCAGAAATCTTACGGGAGCAATCGTTTTTCGCTGGGGCCGGTCTCTTTGGAAATCAAAAAAGGTCAGGTTTATGGTTTGGTAGGCGAGAACGGAAACGGAAAAACAACATTACTGAGGATTTTAGCCAAAGAAATCTCGCATAACAGAGGTGAGCTGGATTATCAATTCGATGAAATTCCGAAAGATGAATTCGATTTGCGCACAAAGCTGGTTTACATCCCACAACGAACTGAAAAATGGTACGGAAGTCTGAAGGATAATTTGAAATTCGTTTTGGCAAGCTATGGTGTGAAACCCGAAGAAAATGAGACCAGAACGCTGATGATGATTGCGCGTCTCGGGCTTTGGAATTACAAGCATTTAAAATGGAATGAACTGTCGTCCGGCTACAAAATGCGTTTTGAACTGGCAAGAACGCTTCTTCGCCAGCCCGAGATTCTGTTGCTGGATGAACCTTTGGCAAATCTGGACGTTCTTGCTCAGCAAGTGATTCTGGAAGATCTGAAAGCGATTGCCAATTCTGTGAATAATCCGATTGCGTTGATCCTCAGTTCGCAACAGCTGTACGAGGTGGAGAAGATTTCTGATAAAGTGATTTTCCTCAAAAACGGTAAATATCAGGACAGCGAAACCCAATCTGAGACGGAACATCAAAACCTGATTGTAGAGATCGATACGGACAATTCCAGAGAAGAATTGTTGCAGATTTTCCATCAATTAAATCTCGAAAAACTGAATTTCAATGGTGGGATTTTCGTGGCTTATTTCAGTCCGGAAACCGAATTTTCTACTATTTTATCAGCACTCGGAAATTCGAAAATCCAGGTAACTTATATTCGTAATATTTCAACTTCTACACGCCGTTTCTTCGTAGAATAAAAACTTCTGACCCCATGCAAAAAATCAATAAAATCAATCAATACTTACTGGAGAGATTCCCGAATATCTGGAACACAAGAATCATCTGGATGCTGCTTTTGGGAATTGCCGTTCATCTCATTTTCTTTTTTATAGGCTTTGTTTCGCACGCTAGTCCATCCAGTCTGCAACATACAAGAGCTATCGATGATTATTTTTCCACGGGACTTATTTTCGTCCACATTATCATTTCTGTGCTGCTGATTGTGGGCTGGCTGATCTATATGTTCAAGAACAATGCGTTTAAGAATTTTTATCCGAGTTCCGGCAGGAAACTGTTCTCAGAATTTCTGCAGTATTTCATCATCATTTTTATTTCCACGACATTTTATTTTTCCTATATGTCGGGCTTCAAGCTTTTCATCAGTTATAAATATGACGATGAGACAATGGCGAAGAATATTGATATTATCAACCGTTCTGTTCCGTTTCTTTCGCAGAATCTGGAAGATTATACCTTGGAAAACCGAATGTCGCCAAAGCCTTTTGCCGATTTCTACTGTGAGACCGACATCAATAAGATTGACAGGACTCAGAAATACTTTGTCTATCATGACAGGGTTTATCAGTTTTTCAGGCTCTATCCTAAAACCGTAACACAGACTAATGAACGTGGCGAGTTTATCTACCCGGAAGAAGAAGAAAAAAATAGAACAGCTTTAGCCTATTTTGAAAATAATTCTGAGACCAAATCCAGAACGTATTTTTTCAAAAAAAATGTAGAAGATTTATCAGCCTACATCAATACCACGGCTCCGAGCTATTACAATTACTCATCCGTTTTCTATGATGTCAGGAATCCGTCTGTACATATCCGGAAATATAGATATGAGAATGGACTGAACAATGCGGCGGAGGAAAAAGACGTCTATAAGCAAATGCAGATTGCCATTAACCAGAAAACAATTGAGATCCTTGAGAAAAAGGATTCTAATGATTTGGAGAAACTGATGCAGGATTTTCTTGATATTTCCAGGGAATTGGATATTGTCAATAATCTGAATGCCAAAGATTGGTCTGCCATGGTCTATCATCCTGAGAAGTTCGAAGTCAGGAGTTTTATCAAACTATATAAACCCAATCCGGGTGAAGATTATGACCCTAACAAAGCCCCGGAAAGGAGATATGACTATGCAGAAGCGATTGCCGTAGACTCTGCTGCTGCAAAATTTGATAATTATCTGGGTGAGGACGGACAGATAAAAAAAGATACCATCAGTGCAAGAGATTTTAATCCAAACCTGGACAGGGAAGTGTCTCCAGAGGATTATTTCAAAAATAACGTGTCAGATTTCTATTACTACAGGGGAGATCTGCAGACGCTGCTGGAAAATGTGGATACCATAAAAACAGATGATTTCTTCTCGGATGCAGTTCATCTGTACATCTGGATCGCATTTGCACTGTCCATATTGATTTTCAGTTTCCGGGTAACGGATTTGCGTGCGCTTTTGTTCAGTATTATTTCTGCGGGAGTGATTATTTTGGGAGTAACTCTGTTCTGTGTAGCTATGGCATTTATGCTGGGTTTCAAAGATGTCTTTTTTGTGCTCTACACCATTCTTATTGTCGGGATTTTGATTCTGTTGATGCCGTTTCTTACAGCAGGGAAATTCCCCAAAATAGTGTCTTCAATTTTTATGATCATCTCAATGGCAGGTTTTCCGTTGTTTATCTGGCTGATTTTCGGGATTGTGAATGAGCATCAGGTTTCCGGTTGCAAAACCAAGGTTTATATAGCAGATAACTATCTGACTTGCCGGGGGATTTTGGATGATTTGGGACTGAATGCCAGTTACATAATGCTGATATTGTCTTTGGTGTTTTTGTATTTCTATACCGCTTTTATTAAAAAATGGAAAGCACGCCCGGAGTAAAAATACTTGTTCATTTTTCGGTTGTTGATTAGTTCAGGAACATCTAAATTTGTCTCACTTAGTCAAGGTTTCAAATCTTGACAAAGTGATTTGATCTATCAACTATCATTTATCGATTATCAATTATGACTCTAAATTTCGACCAAATGTACCAGGCTTCTTTTGAGAAGAACCCAGACTTCCAAGGCGTTTTTTGGATGGGTGTGAAAACAACAGGCATCTTCTGCCGTCCCACCTGCACAGCCAGAAAACCAAAGCCTGAAAATGTGGAGTTTTTTGACAATACAAAAGATGCGATTATGAAAGGTTACAGACCATGCAAAGTCTGCAAGCCGCTGGAAAATCCTGATGAAACGCCAGTTGAAATTCAGAAACTGATGGATGAACTGTCAATCAATCCGGAAATTAAATGGAAAGATGCTGATCTCATTAACCGGGGATTACAGCCGGCAACAGTGAAGCGCTGGTTTCTGAAACATCATGGAATGACGTTCCACGCTTTCCAGAGAATGTTCAAGATCAATTCGGCCTTTAAAAAATTACAGCAAGGGGAGAATATCCTGGATGTGGCTCTGGAAAACGGCTACGAAAGTCTGAGCGGTTTTAGTGAAAGTTTTAAATCGATCATTGGAACTTCGCCTAAGAATTCTAAGCTGGAAAAGATCGTCGATCTTAAAAGAATCGAAACACCGCTGGGCACCATGATCGCCTGTGCAAACGGGAATGGAATCTGTCTGTTGGAATATTCTGATAGAAAATCGCTGTCCAAAGAATTGGAAGATATTTCGAAGTATTTCAAAGCTAATATTGTACAGGGTGAGAATCCACATTTCAAAACATTAGAAAAAGAATTAACCGAATATTTTGAAGGTAAAAGATTGGAATTTACAGTTCCGCTTGCTCCCGTAGGAACAGATTTTCAAAAGAAAGTTTGGGAAATTCTCCGGACGATTCCCTACGGAACCACCAGAAGCTATCAGCAGCAAGCCGACATCCTTGGTAATCCGAAAGCTGTGAGAGCAGTTGCCAATGCAAACGGACTCAATAAAATATCGATTATCATCCCCTGTCACAGAGTCATTGGAACTAATGGAACTTTGACGGGTTACGGCGGCGGTATCTGGCGAAAACAAAAGCTGTTGGAACTTGAGAAAGCAATTTTGTTTTAAGGTTAATTAAGAACAATTAAGACTATAATCTTAAAACTACAACCTAAAACCTACAACCTAAAACCTAATGTAATGAACATCCAACCCATTCTGGAAAATGACAATGTAAAACTTGTTCCGCTTGATCCAACTGATTTTGAGCAATTATTCGCAGTGGCTTCCGACCCGAAGATCTGGGAACAACATCCTAACAAAGACCGCTACAAAAGAGAAGTTTTTGAGAACTTCTTCCAGGGAGCGATGGAAAGTGGAGGCGCTTTCAAAATCATTGAAAAGAATACGGGAGAAATGGCCGGTAGTACGAGATTCTATGATTATAATGCTGATGATAATTCCATCTTCATCGGCTATACATTTTATGCGACTAAATTCTGGGGATCGAAGCTGAATCCTCAAGTCAAAAAGCTGATGCTGGATTATATCTTTCAATTTGCAGATAAGGTCAATTTCCACGTTGGCAAAGATAACATCCGCTCGCAAAAAGCTATGGAAAAGCTGGGTGCGAAGAAGATGGACGAGCTGAATGTCGCTTACTTCGGAGAACCCGAAAAGCTGAATGTGGTATTCGGGATCAGTAAAAACGACTTGTGATATCAGTGTCGGCACTTTATCGCCGGTGAAGACGATCTCATCGCCCGATAAGAGGTGATCTCATCGCCCGATAAGAGATGGTCTCATCGCTCGATAAGAGATAGTCTCATCGCCCGATAAGAGAAGGTCTCATCGCTTGATAAGAGGTGACTTCACAATTTATCCGCTAAGGGTCATAAAACCAATTCCTCAAACAACCTCTCAAAAGTCTTATCCAGATCCGGACTGGAACCAGGATGAGGTCTTGAAGTCTGGATAATACTGCTCTTTACAGCTGTAAGCCAGCGGAAGCGCTCCGGGATTTCCATCCGGGCAATAGAGCCTGCAGAACTATCTCCATCTGCGATTTTGACAAAAGATTCCAGGTGCTTCCTTACTTCTTCATAATCGATCCCGGCATTCATTACCCGGCATTTTTCCTCACAAAGATGGATCCTCACCCTGATGAATTTTTCCCGTTTCGAAAACAGGATCAATCCCACGTTGAAGAACTCCTCACGCTCAGGCTTCGGAACCAGGCGGATCACTGCGTACTCATATAACTTTTGCTCTTGCATTTTTGGCTTCATTTAAAAAGTTATCAGAATGGTCGCGTCTCAGGATCAGGAATTGGAAATAAACATCTTTGATTTCAGTTGGGGTCAGATCTGTATCATTCCACTGTAGCCAATCTTCAGGGATCAGCTCTACGATTTCTCTCAAAACCTCGTCCGTTAAAATTGATTTGAATTTCTCATTGGCAGAATCCAGTTCAGAAGCCTGAGGCAGTAAAACATGGTCTTTGATCATCACAAACGGACTCACGGCATTTTTTTCCCAATTGTCCCAGTTATGATGGAAGTATAGAGAAGCGCCATTGTCTATCAACCAGAGTTCCTGATGCCACATCAGCATATTGGTGTTCCGAAAAGTACGGTCTATATTGGTAAGAAAAGCATCCAGCCAGACAATCTCAGAAGAAAGTTTTGCATCGATTTTAACAGCGCCGGGATCATAAGTAATCGCCCCGGAAAGGTAATGCAGGGCTAGATTCAGGCCGCAGCTGTTTTTCAGCAGATCCTGGATTTCCTCATCAGCCTCGCTTCTCCCGAAGTCCTCCGAAAGATTGGCAAACACCAGCTCCGGAATACGAAAACCTAATACCTGTGAGATTTTTCCGCCAATCAATTCAGAAATCAAAGCTTTCACGCCGTGTCCCGCACCACGGAACTTCAGCACATATTTGAAATCGTCATCCGCCTCTGCCAAAGCCGGCAAAGAGCCGCCCTCCCGCAGTGGCAGGATGTAGCGTGTGACGGTAACTGTTCTTAATGATAAGTCCAACTTGTAATTTTTGGTAAAAGTAAGGATTAAACAGAATGGGTACAAGCAGATGTGGTATTGTTAAAGTTTTAAAAATATTATATAATGATTATAAAATGATTATATTTACCCTTTATTTGTTGTAATAAAAATTATAATAATTACTTTTTATAATTAATTTCTTAGTTAAAACATATATTAATTAATCTACTTATCATTATGAAAAAATCTTTACTGTTTTTAATTTTTATGGCTGCATTCAGCCAGACTTTATTCGGCCAGGCATTTCTGGATGTTAATCTGCCGTCTACTGCACCTGCAACGACTCAAGTCCGAGCACCTAATGGCTTATCATCACATACTGTTTTGCGGGCACATTTTATTATCTCTTCCAGCGAAGCATCTGCAGCATTGGTGAGTGGAACTCTACTGAAAAAAATTGGATTTGTTCTTACTGGAGGCACCAATGTTGCTGCAGGGGGACAAATAAAAATTTATCTCCAGAATACCAGTGATGCTAGTAATCTGAAATCAACAACCTGGGCTACGGCTATTACCGGTATGAGCGAGGTTTATAACGGGGCATACATCCTGCCCACAGGCACTACTACGCCATCTAATATTATAATGAATCTTACTACGCCATTTACATATACAGGAGGTGGCTTATATGTGGCTTATGATTATTCAGGTACTTCTTTTGCCACATCTTCGGCTACTTATGCAAGTAACAACTCTATAGCTGCTTCTTTACGTAACGGCTCTTCAACTACCACCACGCCTCCTTCTACACTGAATGAATCTTCGGCTTTTAGACCTCAAATGATTTTCTCTTATGATAATCCTTATGATAATGATATTGAAGTAACAAGTGTCGGACGGGCTTATGGTAATTTGAATAGATTATGGCTGGGTGAGAATGCCTATACTGTTATTGTTAGAAATAGGAGTAGCATCAATAAAAGCAATATCTCCGTACAATTAGATATTACTGGAGTGAACCCACAAACAGAAAACAAAACTATTTCGAGTTTAGCAGCTGGTGAAAGCACTTCGGTAAGTTTTACTCCTAATCTTCCAAACTCAGGAGATCAGACAATTACTGCGAGCGTTCCCGGTGATCAAAACAATTCCAATAATAGTAAATCAGTTGGTCAAAATATATCATGCGATTTCATCAGTTATGCTGGCAATGTAACACCCTACGACGGTATCGGATTTAATACTGGCGAAGGATTATTAGCGGTAAAATATAAAGCGCCTGCTGATGTTAAGGTTAGTTCTGTAAAGGTAAGATTAAGCAATAATGTAAATAATGTGGGAAGACTTGTGAGGGGTGTAATTGTTAACAGTTCTAATGCTGTTATTGCAACTTCGGCTGACTTTATTATTACAGCTTTAAACAATAACACGGAAGTCACTTTGGCACTAAACAGTCCGGTTACTTTTAATAATGGAGAAGAATTTTATGCATGTCTTGCGCAAACAGCCGGTACACCAGGCTATTTCCCTGTCGGTACGGCAGAGCCTATCAATACTCCTGCAAATCTATATTTTTCTTTTCCTTTAAATGGCGGACAAGCCCCAACAAACTATACCAACCTGGGTAATCTTATGATTGGTGCTGTAGTAGAGGCTAATCCTGTAGTAAGTTCATCTGTTACGGGAGTAAGCTGTGGAGGAGCAACAGTTACATATACTGCAACCGCCGGTTTTAATAATTATAATTTCAAAGTCAATGGAACTTCCCAACAGAATACTGCAAGCAATACTTTTGCTTATGTACCATTGGATAACGATGTAATTACCGTAGATGTAGATAAAAACGGATGTTTATCAACTACCAATTCTCTTACAGCTTCTGTTGGACCAACAACCCCGGTTCCTTCCGGAGCAGCAATCCAAAGTTTTGAAGCTGGAAATGACTTGAGCGTGCTGGTAGTAACAGGGCAAAACATCAAATGGTACGCAAATGCTTCTGATGCAGCTAATCATACCAATGTATTGCCAATTACTACTGTAATTGTTAATGATACTACTTATTATGCTACACAAACAGTTAACGGTTGCGAGTCTTTAATCTCATTGGCAGTTAAGGCTTATAATGAGACATTATCTGTTGATAGTATTAATAAAGGCAAAGGCACGTTTATTTACCCGAATCCTGTGAAAGATATACTCCATCTGCAATCGGAATCTAAAATCCAGAAAGTTATTATTACAGAAACGAGTGGCAGAAAAATTTCTGAAAAGCTGATGAGCGGCAACCCGAAAGAAACGCTCGATGTTCACAGTTTACCAAAAGGAATGTACTTGATCCAGATTATTACAGAAACCGGATCCAGAATGATTAAATTCGTTAAAGATTAATAAAAATTAAATATCAGTATTGCTAAGAAGACCTGTTCATACGAACAGGTTTTTCTTTTCAGAAATGAATGCTTATTTTTGAAAAAAAATAAGCATTGTCCGGTTTTACAGACTTTGGGATTGCAAAAACATTATAATAGAATGAACAGAATTACACAGCTTTTCGGTACAAAATATCCAATCGTTCAAGGAGGCATGATCTGGCATTCAGGCTGGCGGCTGGCGGCTGCGGTTTCCAATAATGGCGGTTTGGGACTCATCGGTTCAGCAAGTATGTATCCCGATATCTTGAGAGAGAATATCAGGAAATGTAAGGAGGCGACTGACAAGCCTTTTGGGGTCAATATTGCTTTGCTGTATCCCAACCTTGAGGAAATCATCAATATCATTCTGGAAGAAGGTGTTAAAATTGTTTTCACTTCTGCAGGAAATCCCAAGACCTATACCGAGACACTGAAAAAGGAGGGCATCAAAGTGGCGCACGTGGTTTCAAGTGTGAAGTTCGCTGTAAAATGTCAGGAAGCCGGTGTAGATGCAGTGGTAGCAGAAGGTTTTGAAGCGGGCGGACATAACGGACGGGATGAAACAACCACTCTTTGTCTCATTCCGAATGTGAGAAGACATCTCGATATTCCTCTGATTGCAGCGGGCGGCATCGGACTTGGAAGCCAGATGAAAGCCGCAATGATTCTCGGCGCAGATGGCGTTCAGATTGGTTCCCGTTTTGCAGCGACTGTTGAGGCCAGTTCCCACGAGAATTTTAAGAATAAAATCATTGAACTGAAAGAAGGTGATACGCAATTAACTTTGAAAGAATTAGCGCCGGTTCGGCTGGTTAAAAATAAATTCTTCCACGATCTGGAAAATCTTTACGAAACGGGAAGAAACGTGGAAGCCCTGAAAGCAACGCTCGGAAGAGCCCGGGCAAAACTAGGAATGTTCGAGGGTGATCTGGTGGAAGGCGAACTGGAAATAGGGCAGGTTTCTGCTTTGATTGACGAAATTCTGCCGGTAGAAAAAGTCTTCGACAATTTAATCAGGGAATTCAATGAAGCAAAAGTGGAACTTACCTTGTGAGAAGGTAGAGGAATCAAGATGTGAGATGCAAAACTAGAGATAAAAACCTGAGACAACTATCAACCAACAACTATCAACCAACAACTATCAACCAACAACTATCAACCAAATAAAATGTTTTCAAAGCAAGAAGCACAACAACTCAAGACAGAATTCTGGACGGCTTTCGGAAAAGCTTTCCCAAGAAAATGGCTGTTGTATGATACTAAAATCAAGGATTTTTCTTTCAAATTCTATGCAGACAACAAAAAAGCTGAAGTTTCTTTGGATATAGAAATGAAAGATGAGCTGTTTCGGAATGCTTATTATGAGAAGATTTGGTCTCTGGAATCCATACTGGAAGATGAAATTGGAGCATTTGCAAAAGACGAGTTTTATACTTTGGACAATGGAAAAGTGATCAGCAGAATCTGGGTAGAGAAAACCGGCGTAAGTATTTTTAACAAGCAAACCTGGCCGGATATTTTCGAGTTCTTTGTGGAGAAGATGGCTGCTTTTGAAAGGTTTTATTATGAATATGAAGATTTTATAAAGGATGTGTAAAGAGTTGGAAGCCGGATGTCAGATGTTGGAAGAAAATACATTACTTTTTACTTAAAACACTATATTATAATTAATGAAAAACATTACCATAAAGGCAACTGATTTTTTTGAGCTGTTGAAACTGAGAGATCAATCAATGTGGGACATTTTTGCCCAGATGATTGACGGTGAGGAAAAGGAAATTGTCTTCCTGAATGATCACAAAGAATATATTTTCCACTACATTCTGCCGAAAACTATTGAAAAACTACAGGAAGATAAAGCTGTTTTCGCTAAAGAGTATGCGGAAAAATTGTCAGGTCTTAATTAGACTTTTTCTCCATTCCAGATAGCCGATTATCGCCATAATCGTAAATATAATATATTGTAATGCCGTAATTCCCAAACCTTTATAGTACATCATCGGGATACAGATAAAGTCGGCAACAATCCAGAAGAGCCAGTTCTCGATATTTCGCTTAGCCATAAAATACATTCCAACCAGGAACATGGAGGTCGTAAGTATGTCTGTATAATTGGCCCAATCCAGGTGATAGAGTCCCAGCTTAACATCCTGCATAGAAAACTGATTGTCGATGAACGGTTTGTAATAATAGATCAGACCTACGAATAGTAAACTCGCCACAAACAAAAAACCTCCAAATTTCCAGTCTTTTGAACTGGCCTTCTTTACTTCAACGTGGATGTGATCATCCGAATGTTTTGACCACAGGATCCAGCCATAGATGCTCATTACAGTATAATAAACATTAATCAGCATGTCTCCCAAAAGACCAAAGACGTACATAATATATATGAAAAGAACTGTGGAAATAATGCCCGTAGGATAAACCCATATATTTTTTTTAATGGAAAAATAAACACTCATTAATCCGAAAATCACAGCAAATGCTTCGAGGTAAATAAGGTAAGTTTCGTAAGATTTGTATTGTGCAGTGAGGTTTTCTAGGAGATTCATAGTCTCAAAGGTAAATATTAATGTTCTAAAAAACCGAATACTATTGACAACTAATCCATAGAAATCAAAATTAATTAGTTAAAAAAAGTTAATGAAAGCAATTTTTTAATATTTTCGTAATTCAAAAAATAAATTATAGAAGAAAAGCCCCTGCACTTTGGGGATAAAAAATTTTAAATTATGTCAAATATTTGGATTAAGAAACCAATGGAAGCGTATGAAGCGGACATTAAAAAGAGTCAGCTAAAGCGCGTATTGGGAAAGTGGAGTTTAACAGCTATTGGGATTGGTGCCATCATTGGAGGTGGTATTTTTGTTTTAACAGGAACAGGTGCGTATTATAATGCAGGACCTGCGTTGGCACTTTCTTTCGTGATAGCCGGGATTGCCTGTGTTTTTGCTGCGCTTTGCTATGCAGAATTTGCATCCATCCTTCCTGTAGAAGGTTCGGCTTACGCTTATGCTTACGGAACGGTAGGAGAAATTTTTGCTTGGATTATCGGTTGGGGACTAATTCTGGAATATGCAATGGGTTCTATGACCGTTGCTGTTTCCTGGTCCGGTTATTTTGGGAAGCTGCTCAAGATGTTTGGTTTGCATTTGCCATATTGGATGACAACAGATCCCGGAACTGCTAAAAAAGCCTTTGGAGAAGCAACATCTCAGATTGCAGCAGGTGGTTTGTCACTAGACAAATTACAATCTTTCCAAGAAACTATCAATAACTTCAATGCAGCGCCAGCAATTTTTGATTTCAAATTGTTCTTGAATCTTCCAGCTTTGGTGATCGTATTGTTTGTAATTTCAATCTTGATAAGAGGAACAAAAGGTGCCGCAAAAGCAAACAATGCAATTGTAATTCTAAAAGTTTCAGCCATTATTTTTGTCATTATTGCAGGTGTATTTTTCATCAATGTTGATAACTGGACACCATTTATCCCAGAAGCGACAACAATCGTTGAAAATGGAAAATCAGAGCCAGCTTATGGTTATGGTGGAATCATCGCCGGAGCAGCTGCTATTTTCTTTGCCTATGTTGGTTTTGATGCCGTTTCCACGCAAGCAGGCGAGGCCATCAATCCTAAGAAAGACGTTCCTTTTGCCATCATAACATCATTGGTTGCTTGTACAGTTTTATATATCTTGGTTTCTTTGGTTTTAACAGGAATGATGCATTACACAGACTTCAATCCACTCGGTAAATATCCTGACGCCATCAAAGCGCCAGTAGCTTATGCGTTTGATATTGCAGGGCAAGCTTGGGCAGGATACATCATCACGATTGCGGCAACAGTAGGTTTGATTTCCGTTTTGATGGTAATGATTATGGGACAATCAAGAATTTTCCTAGGAATGTCAAAAGACGGTTTGATCCCTTCTACATTTGCAAAAGTTGATGCAGAATCAGGCGTTCCAAGAAAAAATCTATTTATTTTAGGAGCTATTATTGCAGTTGTAGCGGCATTTACACCGATCAACGATTTGGCACATATGACAAGTTTCGGGACGTTATTTGCTTTCACAATGGTTTGTGTAGCAGTATGGATTCTCAGAAAAAAAGAACCGAACCTGCAGAGAAACTTCAAAGTTCCGGCATTACCTGTGATCGCTACTTTAGGGATCTTGATCAATGTTTACCTGATACTGAATCTCAGCAAAGAAGCGCAGATGTATTCTTTGATTTGGCTGGCTCTTGGATTTGTGATTTATTTCCTTTACAGCAAGCGTAATTCCAAGCTTCAGAACGGAGGCTTCGGAGAAACGTTCAAGGCTGAACAAGAACCGTTGGAAAACGTTGATATCGATATAGACAATAAACATTAATACTACAAATTCCGCATCTTTTGCGGAATTTTTTTTGGAGCTTAATCCCGCTGTCCACTATATCTTTTTTGTCATAGAAATTTAGTCTATCAGAAACAAAGTTCGCAGTAGACAAAAAAGGATGCCGTTCCCATCGGGGCTATGGATTTGGTCTGTAAAACTCTATTTGTCAATCATAAAATCTTTATTTTTATAGAATGAAAAAACTAATTATTTTCACATTCATAATTATCTATGCTTTTGCTTCTGCTCAAAAGTTCACAATCGATACATTATTAACAGATAAAATCAGCATCCGCGCGATACAGCTTTGGGACGGCAAAGTCTGGTATGCAGGAACAGATTCCAAATTTGGCTATGCCAGTATCACTGATAAATCAGACAAAAAGCAAATAAAACTTTCGGATAATATTTTACAATTCAGAACATTGGCTCAGAATAAAAGAAATTTCTATGCTATTAACATTGAAAGTCCAGCATATTTTTTCCAAATCAATAAGAAGACATTAAAATCTAAAATCGTTTTCAATGACAATGATGTTACAGCTTTTTATGACGCATTGAAATTTACTGACAATTCATTTGGAATTTCTTTTAGTGATCCGTCAGCAAATCAAAGATTGAATATCTCTCAAACACGTACTGGCGGTTCAAAATGGATTCATTGCAATGATTGTAAAGATTTTCCTTATTTAGAAAAAGGTGAAGCTGCTTTTGCTGCAAGCAATACCAATATTGCAAGTGCGGGAGAATTTATCTGGATTGCAACCGGAGGTTCAAAGTCCAGAATTTTTAGAATGAAAAACAAAGATTGTAATTGGCAGGTCTTTGAAACCCCTTTCATCCAAGGCACGTCATCACAAGGCATTTATTCCATAGATTTCTATGATAAGGATTTCGGCATTGCAGTAGGCGGAGATTATACCAAGCAAGCGGATAACATCAATAATATTGCAACCACCAATGATGGCGGACAAACATGGCAAATCCAGGCCAGCGGAAAAAATGCAGGTTATATGACTTGTGTCAAATTCCGTCCGGAAACCAAAGGGAAAGAAATCGTCGCAGTAGGAGATCAGCACATCAGCTTCTCCTCAGATTACGGAAAAACCTGGAGCAAAATCTCCGATGAAAAAAATCTCTATGTCTGCGAATGGCTTAGTAAAAATACTTTAATCCTAGCGGGGAAAAATAAAATCATCAAATTGAATTTTCAATAGAAATTTATACAAATAGTCTGTGTTTATTTCGATGAACAAACCGTCTTTGCGGCTCATATATATTCTCAATAAATTATAAAAAAAGCTTGTGGTCTTTGCGTTAAAATCATAATCCCTATTTTTGCACCGAATTAATGAAACTGGGCAGATGAAAAATACGGTTATTTTTGATATGGACGGCGTGATTGTAGATACCGAGCCGCTTCACAAAAAAGCTTACTACCAGCATTTTGCGGAATTAAATATTGATGTGGATGCAGAATTATTCTCAAAATTCACTGGAAAATCCACCCGGAATGTCTATCAGATGATCAAAGAGATTTTCGGAATTAAGCAGAATGTTGAAGAATTGGTTCAAAGAAAAAGAACGCTGTTTTATAATTTATTCGATTCCGACCCGGCTCTGAAATTGCTGGATGGTGTGGAAACATTGATTGAAAACCTTCATTCTGCAAACTTTCAATTGATATTAGCGTCATCTGCTGCCAAATCTACCATTGACAGAGTTTTTAAACGGTTCAATTTATTTCCCTTTTTTTCGCATCTGGTGAGTGGCGAAGACTTCCCCGAATCTAAACCCGATCCAGCAATTTTTATCGAAGCCCAGCGTCTTTCAGGAAATGAAAAATCGAATTGTATCGTTATAGAAGACAGTACAAACGGAATCCAGGCTGCCAATGCTGCTGAGATTTTTTGTGTGGGCTATAAAAGTCTGAACAGTAAAAATCAGAATTATGAGACTGCCGATTTAGTCATTCATCATTTTGATGAACTGAAAATCAGGGAGCTGGAGATGATTTAGGCGATTCGTTTTTTATTGGAAGATTCTACCCATTCATCTTTGCTGCAAACTTTGCATTGATGTTTTCCTTCTTCCAGTTGCTCGGTATAGCCGCAAAAGGTGCAGGAATAATAATTGGTTCTGGGTATCAATTTTACTGCTTTTTCCAATGATCCCGGCATTATCGGAAGTCCGAATTTTACGTCATGATCTTCAAAATAGAAAATGCTTATTTCTCCCGAAATTTCTTCAATTGCCTTTTCGATTTGCCCAAGTTGGGAAACATTTCTCAGCCTGAGTTCTGCAAAAAACTCATCCTCTCCAAGGGATTCTTTCCGGAAGTCCTCCACACAGAAAACACCATCCTTAATCAAACAGATGGGTTTGCCTTCCACCAGTCTTTCGAAATTTTTGCTTTTGCCGATAAAATAAGTGATAACCGTGTACAGGCTGATAATCATTGTAAAAACAACTATGGCAGGCATTATTCCCACATCTTTGTAAAACATTGGGTCGCCAGCGGCAGAACCAAGCCCAATGATAACAACAATTTCAAAAACAGAAAGTTGTTTTACACCTCTTTTTCCCAAAATCCGGAGTCCAAAGATAATGACAAAGAACATTATTCCAGTCCTGAGAACCGTTTCCAGCAGGAAAGCCCAGTCTTCAGAACCCAATAAAATTTGTTTGAAATCGAACATAGTTTTTTATGACTTTGTTCAAAAAATACGCCAGAAGAAGTTTGTAATATTTAAAAAATTTGATTGAATAAGAACATTTCCAAAGCTTCAGCAGAAACATTATTTTCTTTTGCAACTTTATGCATTAGAATATTATATTTATTATAGTGAATATATTTGTTAGATGGTTTGATGTCTAATATCTCGAATATCTCCACAGGGCAGTTTAATTTCACTAAAGATTTTGCAACTCGAATGTCATATATTAGACAATAAGACTTATGATTATTAGCTCTAGAAGCAAAATATAAAAGCTTAGAAATGTAACTTATGTTTAATCCTTTTATCTTTTGCAGTTCTTTATAGGCATTTTCAATTTGGTTATTAGCAACAAATTGAAATGAATTTTCAATAATCTTTTTGTGATTATCTAATGAATAATAGTTATTTGTCCTGTAAGTTCCATAACCTGTATCCGCAAACCCCCAAACCATTGTTAATCCAAAAGGTACACTAAAATGTATTTTTCCATCATAATAATTTTCAAAGCTCTCGATAACAATTTTTCTAGTGATAGATTTATTTTCAAATTCCATAAGGTATTTTTTTAAATCTTCGTTAAGCTTGCTCCAAACTTTGCTTTTATACTCGAAATTCGAATCTTCTAAAGGATTTAACTTGGTTATAGTTTCTATGTAATTGTTTATTTTCATATGGATAATTACTCTTCAAAAAACGCCATAGAACTTCCAATCCAAATGGCGTCTTTCTTATTAAAATCAACATTCACCATCGCTGCTTTGGTCATTCTTACGAGATTCACGAGAAGTTCAGGATTTTCCTCATCAGGATTCCACGCAAAAAGCAAACGGATTTCCGCTTTGGAAAATTCGCCGTTGATATCTTTGAATAATGGTGCGTAATTTACTTTTCTTTGAAGGATGTAATTGTCTTTATCTTCAATTTTATTCAGGATTTCCTGACTGGGATTAAGATTTACGCCGCTTCCTGCGAATGAGAAAAGCGGTTTCAGAACGAAATTTTCCAATGTTTCATTTTCAGGAAATTCGGATAAGAAATAACTTTTCGGGACAAACTCGTGTTTCAGTTTTGGAAGGATATATTTTGAGATTTTGAAAAACCAGTTCGGATGCGTGATCCATTCTACATCAATGTCTTCCCGGAAATCAAATTCCGTTTCCAAACCTTCGATCTTATCCAATTCATCAAAAATCACACGATTGTAAATTCGGTTAATAGGAACTAATTTTCCATTATTTTCGTAGAACAATTTTTTGCCTTCTTTTTTGATTTTAGTAAGGCAAACCGTTTTGATGCCAAGATATTGTTCCGTTAGCACGAAATCAATCCATGTTTTCTGTTTCTCTGGAAAGATCTCAAGAAGAATGACATTCTCAGGATTTTCATTGCCAACGATAACCTGTTTTAGCCTATTGATATATTCATCTTTTGGAAGCGAATTTTTCAATTCATTTAAGAAAGGATAAACTTCTGTAATGATTTCTTCAAACAACTTCTGAAATCCAAACAAACTCGGAAAAGCTTGTAATTCTATCAATTGCGGAATCAAATTTCCATTCTCATCTTGACAAATTCCAAAATCTATCGCTACAAAATGCGGTTTTTTGTTGTCATTTGGAACATTACAATTAGCAGGAATAGCTTTGCTGAGTTCTTCGTCAGACATCTCTTTGATTTGTGAAATAATCGACTGAGAAGCATCATCCAGCTTTTGCTGAAAATCCTTAGTTAAAAAAATCGGACTCTCAGAAAGTCGAAACGCGGCTTCGTGACCGCATTTCTCTTTGATTAATTCCTTGACTTTTTTATATTTTTCCTGAGAAAATTCTCCGTTGAATTGAGTTCTGTATTTTGGAATCATAGTTGTGTTTGGTTGTAGGTATTTGGTCTTAGTTATAAATTATAATTAGCCAAATATTAAGTTTTTAGTAAGTTGTTCAGAAGCCAGCTGTAAAAATCTTGGAATGATCTGAGCCTGAGTCAGAATGATTTTGTCATCGTCATTCATTCGGTCAATCGTTTCAAGATATTTTTCCATTCCGAAGGTTTCAATCATCGCTTCCTTATTTTTCTCATCTTCCAGGTTTTTTAGGAATCCGACAGGATCAGCTTCCGGATGGAATTGTGTTCCGAAAATCTCGTCAGAAAAACGTACAGCCATCATTGCGCGTTCCAAATGAACCGTTGGACGGATTTTTTCCAATGCCACGATTTTCATTCCCAGCTCATCCAATTTTTCCTGATTGGGTTCGATGCATTGATATGCTCTGGAATCTACGCCGTAGAAAGGATTTGGTAGATTTTTGAACAGGAATTCATCATTGCCTTCTTCGGATTTGTGAATCGGCATCACGCCGAAAGAATATGATTTTCGCTTGCATACATTTGCGATTCCGAAATGGATGACTGCCAACTGGAAAGAGTGACAAACTAAAAAAAGATATTTTTTATGCTCGCTATTTTTATTGTGTTCCCAAATTTGTGTCAAAAAATCAGCAAATTTCTGTTCCCATTCATAGCCTTCACGGTGTGGATTTCCTGGACCTCCGGAAGAAATGAAGATGTCAAAATCTTCAATACTTGGTATTTCATTTTTATAACGGACATCAAAAACATCCACAGAAACCTCGTATTCCGAATGTTCCTGAAACGCCTTCGATAGTTCTTTGATATTTCTCATCCCTTGATTGGGATGATTGTTATTCATATCCAAAAGTGCAATTCTTACATCATTTTTGCTCATATTCATAAATTTTTTACAAAATTAAGAATTTTAAAATTGAAGTTTTTTTTCATTAATTATAATAATTACGAAATTGCATCAGCATAATTAATAAATCATTACAAAAGTCCTTTCTCTGTTTCATAAATCATATAATCCACCACTTTTTTCATATCGCCACCGCTTTCGTGGAAAACCTTCAGTTGTCTGTCGGCGCCGGTTCCCATTTTGATTATTTCTCTGGCGTATTCTACTTCTTTTCTGCATCCTAAATCATCCACGACATCATCAATAAACACGAGTAATTCTTCCAAAAGGTCTTTATAAGGAACACTTGCTTCTTTACCAAAATCAATCAAATGAGCATCGATTCCGTCTTTGGAAGCACGCCATTTATTTTCTGTTAAAAGCAGCCTTCTGTAACTTCTGTAGCTGGTATTTTGCTGATGCATCTTGTAAATTTTCGCCACAAGAGATTGCATAATTGCAGCAAGACAAACAGTCTCATCAATTGTTAATGGCATATCACAAATCCTAAATTCAATCGTAGGGTAGAATGGATGAACTCGCAAATCCCACCAGATTTTCTTAGCGTTGTCAATCGTTCCGGTTTTTACCATCAGATTGACATACGCATCAAATTCCGCCACGCTTCCGAAATAACTTGGTAAGCCGGTTCTTGGGAATTTGGCAAAAACTTCTTGTCTGTATGATTTGAAACCTGTTAATCTTCCAACCCAAAACGGAGAATTGGTGGATAGCGCATAAACGTGAGGTAGAAAATAACGCATCACATTTTGGATTCTTATTCCTTCTTCACGGTCAGGAATTCCGATGTGAACGTGCAAACCGAAAATTAGATTGGACCTCGCCACATCGCCCATATCGCTGACGATTTTGTCATAACGCGCATCCTTTGTAATGACATTGTCTTTCCAGTGAGAAAATGGATGTGTTCCGCCTCCTGAAACTCGTAAACCTTGTTCGTGAGCGGTTTTTACAAGATGTCTTCTAAGGTCAGTTAATTCTTGTCGAGCCTGCTGAATATTTTCGCAAATTCCGGTTTCCATTTCAACGACGGATTCGTGCATCTCGTGTTTCAGATTTTCGCTGAGTACGGCTTTTCCTCCTTCTATTATTTTGGAAACGTGAGAAACCAGATCACGGCTTTCCGCATCTATGATCTGATATTCTTCCTCAACACCAATTGTGAATCTGTGCATATCGATTTGTGTTTGTAAGTTAAAGTTAGTAGTAGTTGGTTTAACATTGAATCACAGCAGCCCGACCTGAGTGGAGCTCTTTTTCTTTTTTATAAAAAAAGACAAAAGCGGGAACGGAGGGCGGATTAAGCTGCCATAAATAATATTATATTTTTAAAGTTTGTTGGTCACAAATGTTCCCCATTTGATGTTGATTTTTCCGGGCTTGTAATCCTTGGCTTTTTCAATCGCCAATTTTGCAGCATGTTCCACAATCCATTGGAAATTTTCTTCGCCAACCGAATTTCTATCCGCATCCGGAGCAGGATTACAAAAGTCAATGGCGTAAGGAATTCCATCTCTCACAGCAAATTCCACAGTATTGAAATCGTAGCCTAAAGCTTCGTTCATTTTTAACGTGTAATCTGTGATGGTCTTTAACAATTTTTCAAGCTCTTTTCCTTCTGTTTGATGCGTTGTTGCATATCTCAAATGATGCGGATTTCTAGGTTCGTAAGGCATAATGTGAACATATTTTCTGCCCAGACAATAAACTCGATAATAATCCTCGAAAACAATTTCTTCCTGAACCATCATTACCAATTGCTCCGTTTCTGCGTGTTTTGCCCACATATCTTCGGGACTTTCTACTCGGTAAACATTTCTCCAGCCCCCACCGTCGTGCGGCTTCATATAAGCCGGGAATCCGATATAGTTGAAAATATATTCCCAATCGTGAGGGAATTTTAGGTTTCTGAAAGAAGTTTCCGAAGTATTGGTTGGTCTTTCGTGTGAAGGCAGCAAAACGGTTTTCGGCAATGGAATTCCAATTTTTGACATCAATGCATTGTTGAAAAATTTCTCATCTGCACTCCACCAGAATGGATTGTTGATGACGTAAGTTCCATTCACTGCTGCATTTTTAAGATAAGCTCTGTAGAAAGGAACATCCTGCGAAATTCTGTCAATAATCACAGCGTAACCATAATCTGCGCCTTGTTCCAGTTTATCGATTTGGACAGGTTCTGCGACATATTCTCCTTTACCGAGTTCGTTCACTTTATCGATAAAAGCCCAAGGAAATGTGTCTTCCATTCCGAATAAAATTCCAATTTTTTTTGCCATAATTTTGTTTTTTTAAGGTCGGAAGACGGATGCCCGAAGTCCGAAGTTTGTATGTTATTTTTTATTATTCTATTTCTTTTAGTATTTTATAAAATCTGCTTTTTTCTTTTGTGATAATTCTTATTGTAGAATCAATAAGGGATGTTTATGATTTCGCCTTGATTTTTTAAAAATTTTATATTGTCTGGAAATCCATCATCAATATGTTGGTCAGGATATAAATGATATATTCCGAAAAACTTCGCATCTATTGATATTTTTTCACGTCTTGCAGCCATAAATATCCAAGGATTTATAAAGGCATAATCTATATTTTTGAGTTTGCTTAAACCATCTAAATCTCCAGTATCGGTATCTCCTGAAATGTAAATGTTTTTTTTGTGCCAAGTAATTAAGTATGAGTAATGTTCAAAAGAGATTCCAAAGACTTTATGACTTGTCTTAAATGACTTTATTTCGAAATCAGGAATGGATTCTTTAATTTTTTCTAATTCATTAATATTCCAAGGTCCATATTTTTGTCCGCTATATTTTTTTAGAAGTTTTTCAGAATAATGGTCATTGTGTTTATGTGTAAAGATAAAAGTAGAATTATTTTTCACATTTTCTAATTCAGAATTATCATATTTCATATACTTGTGTGCTCCAGATTTATACGGGAAATCGACATAAATATTAGAAGTTCCGTCACTTAAATACAATGCGCAATTTCCAATAAATCTGATTTTTATTTCATTAGATTGACAAAAAATCAGAGTGGAATTACATATCGTGCACAAAAAGAATGCGAATTTTAAAAGAGTTTTTTTCATTTGGTTAAAGTTTTTTTAGTTCTATATTTTTACTATGTTAAATTTTTAAATATTTGATGTATCTTGATTATTGTATTTAATAGATTTACCCGAAAAACTTTCCGATGAATATTGGGAAAACCATTCTCCAAAGTACCCAATCGTGGTCTATCCATTTCTGCTCATCATACCAATGATTGATTCCTTTCGATGTTAAAATGCCTGCCATTTTTCTAGTTGGTTCCAAACAAATATCGCGGTCAGAAGTGCTGAGAACAATGTGCATATGTTTGTATTTCCAAGCAGTATCATTTTTTACAAATTCGTCGGGACAATTGAAATAAATCAGCTGGTCATCATATCCATCCATAAAATTCCTAATGTTAAAAGCGCCTGACAAACAGAAAAGATGTGAAACCAAATCCGGAAATCTAAAAGCAAAATTGGCTGCGTGATAACCTCCAAAACTTGCGCCTGCAACAGCTACTCGATGTGTGTTGTGAGTTCTTTGGATATAAGGAATGAATTCCTGAACCAAAAACTGAACATACATTTCGTAATTTCTGATTCTTTCGTAAGGTGAAATTCCCTTATCATAAAAACTAAATTTATCAATTGTCTGAACATTAAATAATTTTAGTTTTCCACTATCTGTGAAATGAGAAATACTTCCGTTCAAATGAAAATCCGCATTCTGAGTGTAAGAACCTTGCGAAGTTGGAAACATAATAATCGGATAACCGAAATGTCCTGTAACTTCGACCTGAAGGCTCATCCCAAGAATATGTGAATAGTAATCTGTATGTGTTATTTGAGGCATCTTTTTTTATAATTAATGAATGATGATTGATTAATTTAAGATGTCAGTACGACGATCTCAAAAATTATTTAACTTGTTGGTTTGTCTTTAGGTGGAATGATATTCAGAATCTGCTCTGTAACGTAAGTTGAAGCCTCATCCAGTCTTTGCTGTATTTGCTCAGCGTTATCAGATTTATAAACAATCCCGATATGGTAATCAATTGGTAAGAATTTTTCCACGTCATTGTTTTGTAAATTCTCAGTGTCCGGATGTTTATCTTTTGCTAATGCCACAATCAGTCCTGAAAATAATTTCTGAGTTTCTTCCACCGAATATTGAGTTCCGTCTAAAAGCGCATTTTCCAATTTTGCCCACTCTCTCCATATATTAACCCCTGTCGCCGCTTCCACCATATCGGGAATGTGTGCGCCGCCAACTCGTGAAGAAGTTTCAAGGAAGTAATATTGTCCATCAATTCCTCGGATATATTCGCTGTGAGTCGCACCGTTTTGAATTCCGAATTTATCCAAAACCTGTTTGTTGATTTTATCCAAACCAATAGCTTCTTCGGAATTTTTGTCTAAAGTTTTAGTACGGAAAACGCCACCTTCGTGAGAAACTTTCATTGGTGGAGAAAGGTATTTTGAAAAGCAGGAAAACACAATTTCTTTATTGTAAACCAAACAATCAACGTGATAAACATCGCCGGGTTTGAAACTTTCCAATAAAAATTTGTAGCGTTCATCTCCAAGATTTTCCACAGCCGGCCAAAGTTCATCAACCGAATTTATTTTTTTGATTCCACTTGCTGAAGCTTCGGAACGTGGTTTCAAAACCCAAGGCCCAGAAACATCCTGTGTGAACTTGTGAAGTTTTGCATCATTGAAAATCGATGAAAATTCTGGAACAGAAATGCCGTTGTCTTTTGCCTGTTGGCGCATTGCTAATTTATCTCGAAAATAACGATGTGTAGTTTGTCCCATTCCGGGAATTCGATAGGTTTCGCGAATCATCGCCGCTTTTTCCACATCAAAATCGTCCAAAGCAATCACTGCATCTATCTGATGATTTTTCATCAAATAAGCAAATCCCTGAACCAAATGGTCAAGATTCCAAACCGAAGGCTCGAGTTCTGGCATATAATAAACCTCGTCTATCGCGTGCCACGGCCACGGTTTTTCTTTCAGGTTTTCTGACGTGATGAGAATGACCTTGTTTCCGAGTTTTTTGCACTCGTCCATAAAGTCGTAACCTTTGTAATAACAGGAGATGCAGACAATCGTTTTTTCCATATTCATTTTCAAATTTGTATTATGTAAAAAGTAAAATGTACAAAGATTTACTTCTTTAATTTAGTCTAATAATTTTCAATTAAATCTAATAATAACTGAACACCATAACCAGTCGCGGCTTTGTCTTTCGCATAACCGACATTTCCAAATGCAACACCAGCAATATCCAGATGTGCCCAATTTTCGTGTCCTTCTATGAATTGCTCTAAGAATTTTCCAGCAATAATGCAATCTCCGAAAGGTTTCATAGAAATGTTTTTAAAATCAGCAACATCCGAAGTGAAATCATCTTTCCAAATATCCCAAAGCGGGAGATTCCAAAGTCGCTGATTGGTTTTGTCAGCAGACTTTTCCAACTTAATTTTCAAATCATTATTGTTCGAAAAATAGGCGCCACAAGTGTAACCAAACATCCGAACTGAACTTCCTGTGAGTGTTGCCAAATCTATCAAAACATCGGTTTTGTAATTTTTTGACAAGTAAGAAAGTCCGTCTGCAAGAGTCATTCTTCCTTCTGCATCGGTGTTTAGAACTTCAATTGTTTTTCCATTGTAAGCTGTCACAACATCGCTTGGCAGGTATGCTTTTTCCGAAACTACATTATCCGTAATTGGAAGAATTGCAATGATATTGACAGGTAATTTTAATTCTGAAACTGTGATTAATGTGCCAATCACTGCGCTTGCTCCGCCCATATCACTTTTCATATAATGCATATTGTCCGATGGCTTGATGGAAATTCCACCTGTGTCGAACAAAACACATTTTCCTACTAATCCGAAAGTTTTTGCATCATCTTTTCCGCAACTGTATTCCAGAATCGTGAAAGCGGCTTCCTGCGCACTTCCTTGATTCACAGCTACAAATGCGCCCAAACCTTCCTTGATTGATTCTTCTCTGTTGAAGGATTTATATTTTAAATCATATTTTTCCGCCGTTGATTTCAGAAAATCTGAAATCTGATTCACTTTTTTGTGATTGGCAGGTTTGTTCAGCCATTCCATTCCGGCAAATTGGCCGTTGCAAAGGGCTTCGGTTTTTAAGGCTAAATTTTTTCCTTCTTCTTCCGAAATATTTTCAAAATGAAGTTCAAAATTTTCCTGCCAAAACGGATGCGATTTCTCGAAAGGGTAGAGGTAAGTTCCCAAGAACAAACCCTTCACCAATTCTTCCGTCAAATCCAAGCCTAGTTTTGAAACAACCGAAGTGGGAACCGCTTGTAGATTTTTTTTATAATCATTCGCAAATTTGTTAGCGACAGCTTGTATTTCAAAACCTTTTGAATCTTTCCCAATTCCAATGAAAAAGCTGATTTGATCTGAAGTGGTTTTGATGAAAACTTCGTTCTTTTTTCCGTTGAAAAAAACTTCAACATTCGGATGGTTCGGTTTTTCCTGTTCCCAATCTTCTTCGCTGAACAAGAATATATTTTGAGTCGTCGTTTCTTTTTTATTGTAAATTTTAATCATTTGCTTCGTTCTTTTCTAATTCATTTTTGGCTTTCACCGGACTTTCCAGACTATCAATGAAAAGCCATTCTATTGCTCGCGGAAATTCTTGCGACCAATAAAATTCCTGATGTGTTCCCTGATCATTGATATTGGTTCTGACTTCAAAATCAAATGACTTCTGAGCTGTCAATTTTTTCAACGCTTTCTCAAATAATCTGATTCTTCCAACCATTCGGGAACCTTCTTGTCGCCCGCCATACAAATAGACTTTCAATTTGTAAGGATTGTCAAATCTTATCATCGGGAAATTATTTTCCGGTTCTACCCAAAGCGAGGGCGAAAAAATCAACAGTTTGGAATAAACTTCAGGATAAAGAAATCCTCCGTAAATACTAATTAAACCGCCTAAAGAACTTCCGCCAATTCCTGTATTTTCTCTGTCTTTTTTTGTTCTGTAATTTTTATCAATCCAAGGTTTCAACGTATCTGTAATAAATCTCAAATATTTTTTACCCTCCGCATTTTTTGTGATATCGTCATTGTCAAAAATATATTCTTTGATTCTGTCGTCTTCGCCGTGTTCAACCGCAATTACAATCAGTTCGCCTCGTCCATATTCCGCTAGCAAAGCCAGTTTTTTATCGATTTCCCAATTTCCAAATTCGGAACCGTCATTGAATAAATTCTGTGCATCTTGCAAATACAAAACAGGATAATTCTTCTCTGAATTGTAATAATCAAAAGGCAAAAGCGCCCAAACCTTCCTTGTCTTATCGAGTTGAGGAATATAAAATGCTTCATCCACCAATTCCGTAATCGGAAAAAATTCTTTTTTGAAAGGTCCCCAGTTCACTCTCCATTTCTCGACGGTATCTTGTGTTTTCTTTTTCTCCTTTTTTGTTTTTCTGTTCGGTGTGATGTTGTCGTATTGGTCAATCTCGACATTTTCCCAACCACCTTTTGTAAACTTATATTCTATTTCATTATTTAATAATTCATCAGAAATTTCAATATAAAATTGATGGTCATTCAGTTTTTCCAATCTGAATTTTGAATCTTTCGGATTCCACTTATTAAAATTTCCTGTGATGAAAATCGCTCGGTCATCATTATCTTCTGATGTCAGAAAAAACTCCATTCTTTGTTTTAATTGTCTTAATGAATTATAAATTTATAAAATTATTTCTATTAAAGATAATTTGATGATGATTTTTATATTAAAATTTGACTTTGTTATTTATTATTAATTTAATTTAAGAATTCGTTGAAATTATGAAAATTAAATATTTCGAAAAAATAATCATAAAACATAAAAAAGCTTCCGAAGAATGACTCCGAAAGCTTATGTTTTTGTTGAAAAAAGTTAAAAAATTATTCTGATTTTACAACTTCTGTTCTTTCAGAGATTCCGTTCGCATTAAAGGCTTCAATCTGGAAATAGTAAGCATCAGTTCGGTCTGCTCCCGTGAAAAAATATTCGTTTTTGCCATAAACCATTATGCTTCCGTATAATTTGTCCGGCGATTTCCCCCAATAGATAACGTAGCCATCTGCGTCAGGGTTTTGCTGCCATTTGAACCAGATGCTTCTTCTTTCGCCATATTTTTTAGGGTCAGCACGCAATGGAACAAAGTTCTGAACCTTTCCAGGTTTTGTTCCTGCACCTTTTCCAAACACACGGAAACCGCTCAATGCAAATTTTCCCGTCGGCATTTTCAGATTTTCCATTTTCAGGAATCTTGCTTTTGCCGGATTTTCTAATTCGATGTAATCGTGAGGAACATCAGTCTGGTTTTTAGATTTATCGACAATCACTTTCCAGTTTTTGCCATCATTCGAACCATAGATTTTATACTGATGCATTTTGCCAAGCGTTTTTCCCATAAATTCAACATCCTGGTCTGCATAATTGACCTGAATCGCATTGATAGAAGAAACTTCTCCCAAATCGGTCTGAAACCATTCGCCGGGATTTCCGGTTTTTGCAGACCAGTAGGTTTTGATGTCTTCATCCACTGCAAGATTGGGCTGATATCCGCCTAAAGTCGACGAAACCTGAACAGGTTTGTTGTAGTTCAATAACATCCAGCCAGGAAATAATCCTTTGGAAAAGTCTTTTCCTTGGGCAAATTGTGGCAGAAGAGTCGGATAATCGCCGTAAGCGGTGTTGGTGTACATCACGTCGTCTTTGTCAAATCCCGTTGGCCAGATTCCCAATCGTCTCTCAAAATTATTTTTTGTTGAAATGAAAATCGTTGAAACGTGCCACCAATTGTTATAATTATCCTGAAAAGTCGCTCCGTGTCCAGCGCCTCTTGCAAAACCTCCCGGCTTATAAGAAAATGGATTGTGCTGCTGGTATTCAAAACCTTCCAACGGATTTTTGGAAACATAAACGCCGTCCGAATAACCGCTGAACTCCGTTGCTGGTGCGCCGTATTGCAGATAATATTTGTCTTTATATTTTGTCATCCACGCGCCTTCTACAAATGGCTGAAGAAAAACATTGTCATTATATTCCCCAAATCTTTCCCAACCGTGATCTTCCGGTTTAAGTCTGATAACAGGTTTTACGAAACCTTCAGACTGCATTGTTTTGGTTTTAACTTCGGTTCCCAAAAGTGGCCATTCATTGCTGGAACCCCAATAAAGATAGAGTTTGTCTTTGTCCTCGTCATAATGAAAAGCGGGATCCCAAGCGCCGACTTTCAAAGTGTCGACAGCAATTTTCCAATCGTCTTTCGTTGGGTTGGTGCTTTTCCAAATTGGGAAATCTTGTTCCCAAGTTGAGCCGTAAACATATAAAGTGTCTTTCATTGCCCAAACTGCAGGCGCGTTTAGGTCGTGGGTGTATTTATTGTCGCGGAGGAATTTTCTGTAAACGAATTTCCAGTTCAGCATATCGTCCGAATGCCAATAGCCTTCTTGGTTTGTGGAAAACAGAAATAGTTTCTTCTGAAAATTGACAATCACTGGATCTGCTGTCGCACGATGTTTTCCTTGTTTCGAGAAGACTTCGAAAGGTGTGTAACCATAATCGATGTTGATAGGATTGCAATAGGTTTTTTGCTGAGCGGAAAATAAAGATGCAATAGATAATGAAACTACTGACAGTAAATTTTTCATTTAGATTTATTTTGATTCCGAATATATTGAAAATATCAGAGAAACGCAATTTATTGTCGCCAGTTTTCTGTAATCAGATCCAATAAAAAATCCGGACATCTTACGATTTTATTGGTTTCAGCATCCAGGAAAAACAGAGTAGTGGAAGCTTCTGTGATTTTTACTTTATCTTCATTATAAATCTCATAATCGAATTCAATTTTTACTCCCGGCATTTTTCTGACATACGTATGGATTTCCAAAAGTTGGTCATAAAGTCCTGGTTTCAAATACTTAATTTTATATTCGGAAACAGGAAGGAAAATTCCTCTTTTTTCAATCTCGTCATATGACATCCCAAGTGTACGAAAAAGCTCAACTCTTGCAACTTCAAAATATTGAGCATAGTTTCCATAATAGACATATTTCATGGGATCTGTTTCTCCGTAACGTACTCGTATTGAGTGTGTTGTGTGTATCATTCTAAGTCGTTAATAATTCATACAAATATATTTTTAAATAATCAATAGCTAAAAAATTTTTTTATGAAAATTAATAATTAGATATTTGTCTTCTTCTAAAAAAACTAAAATCTTTACCGGAAATAGCAGCAGCAAAATGAACGAAAATTTAGTATTTATCTGGGATAGATGCCTTCAGTTTATGAGGGATAATCTAAACGCAGCGGAGGACAATACAGACCTCAAAAAGTTAGAAAATTCTTTTGACTTATTATTTGATAAAGTTCAGCCAATTTCTTTGGTGAACAATAATCTTACGTTGCTGGTTCCTAGTGATTTTTACAAAGAATATATCGAGGATAATTACTTGTCTTTACTGTCTGCTGCGCTTAAAAAAAATATCGGTAAAGGGGTAAAATTGTGGTATTCTGTAATGGAAAACAAACCTGCAGGAAAAGAGAAGCCTATCACAGTCAATGTAAAGGGAATCTCCACACAAGCACCAAAAATCCAGGAAGCAAGACCGGTTTTGAAGGAGAATAACATGAATCCTTTCGTGGTTCCGGGAATCAAAAAAGTTAATATAGATTCTAACCTGAAAGCTGACCAGTCCTTTGATAATTTCGTGGAAGGTGAAAGCAACAAGTTTGCCTGCACAGTTGCGAAATCGATTGCAAAAAGACCAGGTTCTACAGCCTTCAATCCATTATTTGTTTACGGTGGATATGGTGTAGGGAAAACGCATTTGGCTCAGGCTATCGGTTTGGAAGTAAAAGCTTCTTTTCCGGAGAAAGTGGTTTTGTATCAATCTTCTGAAAAGTTCATTCAGGATTTTGTGAAAGCTGCTAAATCTCAGAATAAGACAGATTTTCAGCATTATTACCAGATGATTGATGTCTTGATTATCGATGATATTCAGTTTTTGTCAGGTAAAGCTGCGACTCAGGATAGTTTTTTCCATATTTTCGATTACTTACATCAGAACGGAAAACAGATTATCCTGACTTCCGATAAGGCTCCGGCGGATATTCTGGATACTCAGGAAAGAATTATTTCCCGTTTCAAATGGGGACTTTCTGCAGAAATCAAATCTCCGAATTTTGAGACTAGAAGAAAAATCATCGTAGATAAACTAAGCCGGGACGGAATAGAACTGACGGATGATATGCTGGATTATCTGGCTTCAGAAGTGAAGACTAATGGTGTGAGAGAGCTAATCGGTGTTGTAAACGCTGTAATTGCTTATTCCACGGTTTATAAATCTGATTTTAGTCTAGATCTATTAAAAGATACAATTAATAAGCTTGCAACAACTCAGAAAAAGACTATCAATATTCCTTACATTCAGGAGATTGTTTGCGATTATTTCGGAATTCAGAGAGAGCAGTTGCTGTCTAAAACCAGAAAAAGAGAAATCGCCTTGCCGAGACAGTTGGCAATGTATTTTGCTAAAGAATATACGAACGCAACATTCACGAAAATCGGTGAAGAAATGGGTGGAAAAGACCATTCGACTGTGATGTACGCCTGTGATACTATCCGGGATGTTTCCAAAATCGATAAAGAATTGAAAAAATACATCAAGGATCTGAAAGAAAAGATTGGTCAATAATAGAACAAGGATTTAGATTGCTAAATCCTTTTTTTATGATCTTATTTTTTATAAATTTAAACTCATAAAGCTTTTTTATATCCACTAATACAAATTTGATTCAATGAAAATACTAATGGTTTGTCTGGGAAATATCTGCAGAAGTCCTTTAGCAGAAGGAATTTTAAAGTCCAAATTAGGTGAAGGTTATTTTGTAGATAGCGCCGGAACAATTGATTATCATGAAGGGAGCTGCCCCGATAAGCGCTCTGTGAAAACGGCTTCTAAAAATGGTATAGATATCTCTATGCAAAAATCAAGACCGATCAAAAAATCTGATTTAGATGAGTTCGATTTGATTTTCTGTATGGATCGAAACAATTACAAAGACGTTATGAAAATGGCAGATGATTCTCAAAAGCATAAAATCAGGCTGATTCTCGATAACGAATTAGAGGTGCCTGACCCGTATTTTGGAGGCATCGAAGGTTTTGATAATGTGTATAAAATGCTCAATAAATCCTGCGAAATAATTGCAGAAAAAATCAGGAATAAGACAATATAAAGCTCTAAAAATAAGATCTGATGAATCTCAACTTGTGAGTATGTCTGTTCTGATCTTTATTAAAAATACCGGTGGAATCCAGACTGTCGATCCTTACTTTTCCGTGGGCGTGAATGATTTTCTGATCTGCCAGGATAAAACCGACGTGGATAATGCGTCCTTCAGAATTCTCAAAAAAAGCCAGATCGCCTGGTTTTGCTTCTTCGATAAAAGTTAATGCTTCTCCTAGTTCCGCCTGCTGATAAGTATCCCTTGGGATTTTAATCCCGTGGATTTTGTAAATGATTTGCGTAAAACCACTGCAATCGATTCCGAAAAAACTTTTGCCGCCCCAGAGATAAGGAACATTCAGGAATTCTTTGGCACAATTCACAATACTTTCGCTGAGGTCACGCCCGCGAGTTGGTGCAGTCGTTTCAAAATTGACTTCGGAACCCATTGATAAAAGAACTTTTCCGCTTTCTGTCATTGTAGATTGAAACGGTTCTTTCACAAGGTTTATTTTTCTTGATGTTACAAATTCATCAGAAACAGGCGAAATTTGTTTTGTGTCCATCCACGCTTCATAGTTGTCGTAATGCGTTATGATTTTTGTCCAATTGTCTTTAACCTCGATGATATCTGCAGATTCGCCGTAAAGAAGTTGTGATACGATTTCGCTTTTGTCGGAACTGTCTGCTCTCAGCGGAGCGATGGAAACATTGCAAATGCCTTTATTCATTTCAATCAATTATGAATTTAAAAATACGAATTATTTCTTTCTAATCAAGTGTAATCCGTCTCGCAAAGGTAAGATTAGATTTTCGAAATCCGGATCTTCGGCGATGATTTTATTCACGAGTTTGATTTGTTCGGTTTGCTTGTCTTTGGGATTGTTTTCGAGGACTTTTCCGTACCACAGAACGTTGTCAATCAAAATGATACTTCCAGAACGAAGATTTGGTTTGATGAGTTTCAAATATTCCATATAGCTTTCTTTGTCTGCATCGATGAAAATCAAATCCCAAACTTTGTCCAACTTTTTGATTTCCTCTTTCGCATCTCCGATGATGAATTCTATTTGGTCTTTGTAATCACTTTCTGCAAAATATTTTTGAGGAATGTAAGCCAAATCTTCATTCTTGTCAATCGTGTAAATTTTACCGTCTTTCGGTAAACCTTCCGCCATACTCAAAGCAGCGTATCCTGTAAAAGTTCCGATTTCTAAAACGTTTTTTGGTTGAATGATATGCGACAAAATACTCAACAGACGACCTTGCAAATAACCAGAAATCATATGCGGCTGTGTCGTTTTCTGATAAGTTTCTTTTCTTAATTTTTTGAGAATGGATGGTTCTTCGGAAGCTGTTTCTTCCAGATATCGATCCATTTCTTTATCTAATTCTTCGAAATAACTCATTTTGAGTTTTGCATTTTGGGTTTGAAGTTCAAAGGTACTAAATGTTTAAGTTATGACCGATGTTAGATAGATGATAAATCTGCAGCCCGACTTGAACGGAGCTCACCCGCCTTTGGCGAGGTAGCGGGAGTGGAAGGCGGATAAAGCAGCCCAAATATTAAATAAAAAAACCTCGCCATTTCTGACAAGGTTTTATTTTTATAAATTCTGAATAATAATCAGTTATCATTCATCATTTATCATTTATTTTTTTACCGGAGCAATATCCATCAATTTCATAAACTCATCCAGTTTCGGCATAATGATGATCTCCGTTCTACGGTTTTCAGATCTTCCGGAAACTGAAGCATTAGTGGTTTTAGGATTGTATTCCGATCTACCGCCTGCGGTAATTCTGTTAGGATTTACACCAAATTGATTTTGCAATACTTTAGCAACTGCAGTCGCTCTAAGTGCGGACAGATCCCAGTTGTCTCTTGGTGCATTGGCGCTGTTCAATGGTGTGTTGTCTGTGTTACCTTCAATCAAAACGCTGTAAGTATCATAATCGTTGATCACTTTGGCAACCTTTGCTAAAACGTCTGCAGCAGCTGGCTGGATGTCATATTTTCCTACTTGGTAAAGCATTTTGTCGGATAATGAAATCAACACGACGCCTTTTAATACTTTTACGTCTACATCCTGGTCTGCAACGTTATCAAGAGAACGTTTCAGCTTGTTAGATAAAGCCAGATTCAAACTGTCGTTTCTGCTTTTTCCTGAAATCAATTGTTTGATGTAAGCGTTAGAAGCATTGATTTCTCCAACTAACTTATCAATATTGGCAGAACCTTTTCCGGCATTGGAAAGACAAGCATCCAGACTGGATTTAAGCGCATTGTTCTGTCCTACAAGTAATTCGTTTTGACCTTTCAGAGAAGAATTTTCTCCTTTAAGATCCTGGATTTGGCGCATTCTTTCGCCTGCATCTTCGATACATTGTTTGTAGTTCAGATTAAGGGCGTCGAATTGTTTTTTGCTGACACACGAAGCAAGGGAAAGTCCCACTGCAGCGATAGTCAAAATCTTAAATAATTTCATAGTATAATGATTTTAATCGTTTCAAAAGTAAGAATTAATAACTGTATATTTGTGCTTATAACTTAATAATTCGTTATAAAATTGTGTTAAGTCTCTTAAAATTTCAAAACCACTTAGAGCGATTGCTGAACCAAGCACAACAAAAAACATACCTTTTAGCCGTAAGCGGAGGTGTGGACTCTATGGTTTTGGCTGATTTATTTCAGGTTTCGGGATTTAATTTTCATATTGCACATATCAATTATCATCTTCGCAATGAGGATTCTAACTTAGATCAAAAACTGGTTTCGGACTTTTGTGAGAAGCGTCAGATTCCTTTTCATTTATATGAAGTTTCTCAGAAAGATAATCAGCCGGAAAATTCGATTCAAAATTGGGCGAGAGAATTGCGTTATCGATTTTTTAGAGAAATTCAACAGAACGAAAATCTTGATTTTTTGGTTACTGCACATCATCTGAATGACCAATTGGAAACCTTTATCATTAATCTTTCCAAAGCTTCAGGAATCCGAGGTCTGAGTGGAATTCCAAAAAATGAAAACGGAATCATTCGTCCGCTTCTTGATTTTTCTAAGGATGAAATTTATGATTTTGCAAAACAGAACCAAATTGAATTTCGTGAAGACAAATCCAATCAGAAAACAGATTATCTAAGGAATAAAATCCGGCACAATATTGTTCCGGAATTAGAAAAAATCAATCCGGATTTTCTGACTAGTTTTTCAAAAAGTATCAATTTTATTAATCAAGCTAAAGATTTTATTAATGAATCTGTTGATGATAAAATTGAAATTTTCAAAATAAGTTCTGATGAAAATCAAATCATAATCGATAAACAAAAATTCTCACAAGAATCTGAATTAATTCGATATGAGATTTTGAAAAGATTTGGTTTCAATGATGAAAATGAAATGCAAAAAGTTCTGACTGCACAAACGGGAAGCTCATTTTTTAATTCTGAATTTCAATTAATCATTAATCGGAACGAATTGATTTTTGAGAAGAAGTTAGAAATTAGAAATGAGAAGTTAGATGAAATAATGCTTCAAATTATTGAAGACAAAATCATTATTCCTGAAGAAATTAAAACTGAAATTCGAGAATTCGGGAATTGTTTTTGGAAAATCGATAAACAAAAAGTTCAATTACCTTTGAAATTGAGAAAAAAACAAGAAGGCGATTTGTTTTTTCCTATTGGAATGATTGGTAAAAAGAAAATTTCGAAGTTTTTTAAGGATGGAAAATTGTCTATTTTAGCGAAGCAAAAAATCTGGCTTCTTTGTGATGCGGATGAACGAGTTTTAGGCGTTTTGCCTTTTCGTCAAGACGGAAGATTTGCGTCAAATGATAATTTGATTAATGAATTAATAATAAAATTGTAAACATATTTTTGTCATTCCGTAGGAATCTAAACAAAGCTGAGATTCCTACGGAATGACAAAATAGCGTTTTAAATATAAGTAAAATGAAAGATTTCAAACTAGTGTTTTCAACACTTTTTCTATTTATAATAACCATTTTCAATGCACAGATAAAAAATCCGGTTAAGTTCAAATTCGATATTAATCCTGTTGGAAAAGACGAATATGAAGCTGTTTTGACGGGAACTATTGAAGACAAATGGCATATTTATTCCCAAGATTTGCCACCAGATTCCGGAATTCCAACTGAATTTAAAATCACTTCAAAGCAAGGAATTCAACTGATTGGGAAAGTTCAGGAAATTGGGAAAAAACACGATGAGTTTTCGGAAGCTTTTGGCGCTCAGATTGTTTATTATTCTAATAAAGTGGTTTTCAAGCAGAAATTCAAACCAAAAGATACTTCAAAACCGGCAACAATTACGGCTGAAATAATGTATCAAACTTGTAATGACCGTGTTTGTCTGGCTCCGAATACTCTGGAATTTGAAAAGCAAATTGAAGGAAGCAAAACTGCAACAGCTGAACAAAACGTTGAAAAAACAAAAGATACAGTTTATGAAGTCGCTCCAGCTGGACAAGTTGGAACAGTTTTAAAACCTACAAACATTGAAACACCTTCTGTTGCGAAACAAGATGGTTTGAAAATCAATTCTTTGGACTTCAAAAATCCTTTGACTAATTGCGGAACTGTTCAGGAAAAACCGAATGATGACAATTGGTTAGTTCTTGGATTAGGATTCTTAGGTGGACTAATTGCATTGCTGACACCTTGCGTTTTCCCAATGATTCCGTTGACAGTTTCGTTTTTTACGAAAGGTAATAAGGACAAGGCAAAAGGCAAGAGAGATGCATTTATTTACGGATTTTTCATTCTTTTGATTTTTGTTTTATTGAGTATTCCATTTCATATTATTGATGGGATTTCGGGTAATATTTTCAATCAGATCTCAACCAATATCTGGCTGAATTTATTTTTCTTTGCTATATTCTTATTCTTTGCATTGAGCTTTTTCGGCTATTACGAAATTACTTTGCCAAGCTGGATTGCAAACAAATCCTCTAAAGCTGAAGAAGCTGGCGGAATCATCGGAATTTTCTTTATGGCGTTGACTTTAGTGATTGTTTCGTTCTCTTGTACAGGTCCGATTTTAGGCAGTTTATTAGGAGGAGTTGTAGCCGGAGCGACTAATGTTCCAACATTATTAACGTTTGCTTTAGCTGGTTTCGGATTGGCTTGGGCATTGGTTTTTGGATTGTTGGCGTTGTTTCCGCAAGCCTTGCAAAGTTTACCAAAATCCGGTGGTTGGATGAACACGGTAAAAGTTGTTCTTGGTTTTATTGAGTTGGCTTTAGCACTAAAATTCTTATCAAAAGCAGATTTGGTTTCCAAAACTTTCTTGTTGAAAAGAGAATTATTCATTGCGCTTTGGATTATTATCGCCATTGGATTAGTTGTTTATTTATTCGGAAAAATCAGATTTCCACACGATGATAAGAAACCGAAAATCAGTTTAGGAAGAAGAATTCTTGGCGTGTTCGGAATTGTGTTTGTGGCATATTTGATTCAAGGATTGATTCCTTCTGAAAAACCAAAATTACAGTTATTGAGTGGAATTCTACCTCCATTAAACGTGAGTTATTTCCACGACGAAAAAGACGGAATTCTTGGTTTGAAACCTTATCACAATTACTTCGAAGCGATAGAAGTGGCTAAGAAAGAAAACAAACCAGTTTTGATAGATTTCACGGGTTATGGTTGCGAGAATTGCCGAAAAATGGAAGAGTTTGTCTGGAGTCAGGATGATATTTTACCGATTCTTCAAAATGATGTGATAACTGCTTCAGTTTATGTGGATGATAAGGAGGAATTGCCAGAAAATGAGCAAATCAAAATTGATATGGGCGAAGGTCAAATGAAGAAGATCAAAACAATTGGTGACAAATGGAGTTTGTTCCAGCAAGTTAATTTCAACAATAATTCTCAGCCGCATTATGTTTTGGTAACACCAGACCAAAAAGTGATTAATTCGCCGGTTTCAGGGTATATGCCGAAAGAGGATTTTAAAAAATTCCTGAAATGTGGTATTGATTATTTTAAGAATAAATAATGTTGAATGCTTGTCGGATTGACAAGCATTTTTTTAATTGAAAAAATAAGACACTCCTATTCTGTAAACATTTCTTTTTGAGTCATAATAATCCAAATCCCAGTCATCATATTGTTTTACGAAAGCTTTCGAATAATAAGCTTCTAAAATCCATTTTTTTGATAATTGATAATCCAGACCAAGATTTGCCGAAAAACCAAACCTTCTTTTAAAAAAGTAGTTATTATTAAATTGCTTATCTGGGATATATTCGATTTTTGGACCAATTAAAAAAGAAAAATTTTGTAAAAAATTATACTTGTAAAAAATAGGTAATTCTATAAAATTAACTGATTCTGTAAAAGAAAATATTAAGCCTGATTGTACATAGGATTTTTGTCCTATTTGTTTTTCTACTACAAGTCCTGCATAAGCTTCATCAATTATACTACTGATATAACCCGATTTTTCGCCTAAATCATCAATAGCATCAACGTTGGAGTAATTCCATCCTGCTTTGATTCCATATTTTAATGGAAAAGTTTGAGAAGTCATTATCAAAGGAATAAGACAAATAATAAGCAAACTTAAGCTGTTTTTCATAAATATGAAGTTATGTTTTAATCCTAGTAAATATAAAATTTTATTTATATATTTTTATTTTAGTTAAATAATTATAAATAGGAATAAATTTTGTATTCTAAAATCTAAAATGATGAATAATCGTTATATATTTTTATATTTTATTGCTAACTACTAAAATTTAAAGCTATGGCAGAAATACAAATTAAAGAGCAATCCAACGGAAAAAAAACTCCGAATAAAAAACCTATTCGGGTAGATATGACGCCAATGGTAGATTTGGGATTTTTACTGATTACATTTTTTATGTTCACTACCAATTTCTCAAAACCTAACGTAATGGATGTCGGGCTACCGGCAAAAGGTCCGATCAAAGCTACAGAAATGGACGTGAAGAATTCAATCACATTCATTTTAGGGAAAGAAGGAAAAGTATTTTATTATCAGGAAGAAAAGAAAAATCTGAATGATAATAGCCTGAAAGAAGTTACTTTTGATAGGTTCCAGGTAGCAAAAACCATCGAAGCAGCAAAAGCCAATGCTAAGAATAAAGACATTTTCACAGTCATCATCAAACCTACCGACGATTCCCAATACAAAACAATGGTGGATATGCTGGATGAATTGGCAATCACAAAATCAGAGCGTTATGGAATCGCAGAAATAAACGATAAAGAAAAGGAATTGTATCAAAATAAAGTTCAATAATAAATAAAAATATTTTGTGAAGAGTGTCTCAGGACGCTCTTTTTTATTTATTTTCGTGAGGAAAAATTAAAACTATGAAAAAACTGCTCACTGCTATTGTTCTTTTGTCAATCGTTTCCTGTAAAAAATCTGAGGAAACTGTTAGTCCGAAGATTGACAGCGTAAAAATTATTGATTCAATCAATGAAGTAAGGACGAAAATCAATGATAGTATTCTTAGCAGTCGCGCTTTCAAGGACTTGTCTGGAACTCATACTTTGACTCACGACCAAGTGAATGGTTTCGGAAAAATCACATTTACGAAAATCGGGCAAGACGAGTATAATGTTTCCGGCGAAAATAAATCGGGAAGTAATTTTGTGAGAATTGAAGGTAGTGCTAGAATGACTTCACCAAAAAATCTTAAATTCGATGGGACGATAACCCAAAGTATTTTGGACTATGACAATGGAAAATTAGATGTTAGAAAAGGAAAGAAAAATTTCTCTACAAAAGATAATGGGAAGACTTTCAAGCTTCACGAATCCGTCAATAATGCAGGATTTGGAGACAAAATAATTATCAAAATGTAAAGTATGCTCAATTACGAAATTGAAGGAAAAGGAACCGAAAACCTGGTATTGCTTCACGGCTTTATGGAGAATCTGTCGATTTGGGATGATATGATTCCGTTTCTGTCAGAGAAATTCCGATTGATAAAAATTGATTTGCCGGGTTTTGGAAAGTCCGAAGTGGTGGCAGAAATCCAGACTTCCGAAATAATGGCGGATGAAGTCAAAAAAGTTACAGACCATTTAAAATTGAATGAATTTCATTTGCTGGGACATTCTATGGGCGGTTATATTTCTTTGGCTTTTGCGGAAAAATATCCGGAGTTTTTAAAATCATTGACATTATTTTTCTCCACTTATTTTGCAGATGAAGAGGCAAAAAAAGAAACCCGGAGAAAAGGTTTGAGAATCATCAAAGAAAATCTAAGAGCTTTCGTGAATGCAGGTGTTCCGAATCTTTTCAATCCCAATGAGCACGATATTCTGGAATCCAAAATAAAACTCGCCAAAGAAACTGCTTACAAATCTTCGGTTGAAGGTGTTTTAGCGTCGCAAAAAGGGATGATTGAACGTGCGGATAGAAAATCTGTTTTGGAACAATTTGAAGGGAGAATTCTAGTTCTCTCAGGCAAGCACGATTCCGCAGTCAATTCCGAAAAAACAATCAAAAATCTTCCTGACAGAACCAATATCAAATCCTACGTTTTGGACTGCGGACACAATGGTCATTGGGAAAAGCCGGAGATTTGTGCTTCGGTTATCAATACGGAATTACTGCATCATTTACCAAAAAAATTAGTTCTCTAAATGGAAATAATCTCAAAAATCTTAGTAGCCATAGTCGCTCTGGAGCACCTCTACATACTTTATATGGAGATGTTCGCTTGGGAAACGTTAGGCAAAAAAACATTCAAAGGTTCATTACCGGATGAGATGTTCAAACCCACTAGAAAACTCGCTGCCAACCAAGGTCTCTATAATGGATTTCTCTCCGCAGGACTCATCTGGAGTTTCTTTATTTGTGATGCGATTTGGGCTAAAAATGTAGCAATTTTCTTCTTGCTTTGCGTTATTGTAGCCGGAATTTACGGCGCATTGTCAGCCTCCAGAAAAATATTTTTTGTTCAGGCTTTACCTGCGATTATTGCCTTGATTTTTGTCTTGTTGAGATAAATTGTTAGGAGCTGTATCCCGCTATCCGCTGTATCTTTTTCTTTTTTAGCAAAAAAAGAAAAAGGATGCCGCTCCTATCGGGGCTAGGGCTTTGTCTGTCAATCAACTTTTTCTTTATCAATTGAAATTTAAAAAATCATATTTTGATTTGTCCTAAAAATCTTCAGTTTCAATTTTTTCTTTGAAATCCTCAATAGTTTCTTCCATAGATTTGAAATACTTTCCGCCGGAAGCATTAATGTGTCCGCCACCGTTAAAATATTTTCTCGCAAAAAGATTCGTGTCCACGGAATCCTTGGAACGGAAGGAGATTTTGATAAAATCTTCATACAGATCTTCCATAAAGAAAACTGCCATTTTGGTGCCTAGAACACTTAAACCATAATTCACAAAACCTTCCGTGTCGCCTTTATCGAAGCCGTATTCTTTCAGTTCGGAGCGCTTAAGCCATAGAATGGCAACCTTTCCTTCTTTCGTCAGTTCTATTCTGCTGAGAACCAATGAAAGAAGATGTAATCTCGAAATCGTATTCGTGTCCCAGGTATTAGAAGTGATGATTGCCGGATCAGCACCTTTTTCAATCAGCTCAGCTATGATTCTGTGCGTTGTGGCACTTGTAGAACGAAACCTGAATCCGCCGGTATCCGTCATTATTCCTGTATAAAGACATTGGGCAATATCAAGATTGACCAGTTTTTCATCATTATTAGTCTGGATGAAATGATAAACCATCTGGCAAGTTGCCGGAACTGTGGTGTCAGAATATACATAATCGAATTCTTCCGGCATCTGATGATGGTCTATCAGGATTTTTTTTGCACGTGACTTGGTTACCCAATCGCCTAAAATCCCGATTCTGGAAGGGGAATTGAAATCCAGGCAAAAAATAACATCGGCGTTATAGATTGCTTCGCCAGCTATTTTTCTTTTGTATTCTGCTATCACAATTTTTTTAGCTTCCGGCATCCATTTTAGGAATTTGGGAAAATCATTTGGTGTGATTACAGTGGCTTCTATATCTTTTGTTTTCAGATAATGTTTAAGACCGAGAGAAGAGCCAATTGCATCGCCGTCGGGATTATGATGCGTTACGATAACGATATTGTTGCCCGGAACGAGAAGGTGATTGATCTCTGAGATTTCTTTGTCTGTAAACATAAATGATTATTTGATAATAAGTGAGTCGTCAAAGGTAAAACTTTAAAATAAAAAAATCGGTTCTATTTGGAACCGATTTTTATGGATTATTGAAAACTATTTTTTTATAATCTTCTGAATGTTTTTTCCGTCCATTTTTAGATAGTAAATTCCCGGAGTCAGGCTTTTAATATCTATTTCTTCTCTCGAAGATTTGTTAAAAATTGTTTTCAGCAATTTTCCAGAATTGTCTATCACTTCAATAATTGAATTGGATTTCAGGTTTTCAATGATTACAAAATCTGAAGCAGGATTGGGATAAACGGAGATTTTTGTTTTCGAGGTTTCATTGGCAGCTAGAAATGCATCAGAGTAGAATATCTTGTTTCCTGCCGGATTAGTCACAACTAATGTTTTTCCGGTGGATGTTTCCTGATAATCAAAATGAAATTTATCAGTTGGTGTGAAATACATATAAAAATCAGTTGCCATACCGTCAAAATTTTGAACGGCTTGCTCGTTTTCTCCATAATAAACTGCCAATGTGGAAGCCATGTCATTTAATGTAAAGTAATCAGCATTGTTCTCACCAAAAGTGTACGCACCAACAGATGAATTGTAAAAAGTGGAAGACAGTCGTTTTTCAGCATTATCTAATAGTAGTTGTCCGGAATTCAGAAAGGGAGCCGGAGCATAGTGATCATTGCCGTTCCACTGGATCTTTATGATTTTCCACTGGATGTTAGAGAGTAATGATTGGTAGGATTGTGAAAATCCAAACAGCCAAAACAAGCTGAAAAGTAAAATGTAAAGTTTTTTCATAATTATAAATTTTTTATTCTATAAAGTTATAAAATAATTGTATTGATATTGAATTGTTTATATATAAAAGTGGTTTTTAATTTAATAAACGTTCTTAAGATCATCACCTTAGGATTAACATTTAAAGCTCTTCAAAATTTGATATCAAGATATTACGAAATTAACATTATATAGAAATATGTTTTATCACATAATACCGTGATTTTGACAAGGTATTTTTATAAATCCTGCATTTTTAAGATTTTACTTTTTCTTGTCAAATCAGCAGTTGCTGAGCGTAGTTTTGAAACAGGTTTTAAATTCCGTAACTTTGCATTTCATTCATATATTCCATAAAATAATGCACAAAGCAGGATTTGTAAATATCGTCGGGAAACCAAATGCAGGAAAATCTACACTTCTCAATCAATTGATGGGAGAGAAGCTGGCAATTGTTACCCAGAAAGCCCAGACAACAAGACACAGGATTTTCGGAATTTATAATGAGGATGATCTTCAGATTGTATTTTCCGATACGCCAGGTGTGCTGGATCCAAAATACGGATTGCAGGAAAAAATGATGGATTTTGTAAAAGATTCTCTTCAGGATGCAGATGTTTTCCTATTTATTGTAGATGTTACGGATAAAGCAGAACCATCAGAATTCCTGATCGATAAACTGAATAAAATCCCGGTTCCGGTTTTACTATTGCTGAATAAAATAGACCAAACCACACAGGAAAGCCTGGAAAAAATAGCGACAGACTGGCACGAAAGAATTCCTAAAGCAGAGATTCTCCCGATTTCTGCGCTCAACTCATTCAACACGGAAGTCATTCTTCCGAAGCTGAAATCTATGTTGCCGGAAAATCCACCTTATTATGACAAGGACCAATTTACGGATAAGTCCGAACGTTTTTTTGTGAATGAAACCATCCGTGAGAAAATCCTACTCAACTACGAAAAAGAAATTCCTTATTCTGTAGAAGTGGTTACTGAGATGTTCAAGGAAAAAGAAGGAATTATTTTCATCGATTCTATTATCTATGTGGAAAGAGATACTCAGAAAGGCATCGTAATCGGTCACAAAGGTGAAGCGATCAAAAAAGTGGGAACAGAAGCCCGACTGGATTTGGAAAAATTCTTCAGTAAAAAAATCCATCTCAATCTTTTTGTTAAGGTCAAAAAAGACTGGCGGAAAAATGACAGAGATCTGAAAAACTTCGGTTATCGTTAAAATCCTTTTATCTAAAGGATTTTTTTGTAGCTTTGATCTAAATTGTTCAGAAATGAGAAATTTCAATTCTTCTAAGGCTAATGAAACGCTCTTGGATGTATTTATACTAATAATCCGTTTGTTTATAGGCTTTTCAATGCTCACGCACGGGTATCCAAAACTTCAGAAGCTGATGGCTAATGATCAGATAGAATTTATGAACTTTCTGGGTCTCGGATCAGCCATTACTTTAGTCTTAGTTGTATTTGCAGAGTTTTTATGCTCGGTTTTCATTATCCTGGGTTTCTTAACTAGAATGGCGGCAATTCCTTTGATGATCACAATGCTGATCGCTTTTTTTGTAGTTCACGGTGCTGATGCTTATGCAGATAAAGAATTGAGCATGGTTTATTTTTTCTTTTACTTTACGATCTTGATTTTAGGATCAGGCAGGTTCTCTCTGGATTGGGTGTTTTCTAAGAAAGAAGCATTGTATTAATTAAACCACTGGGCAAAATAATCTTTGATAATTCCCCAAAAATTCTTTCCCAGAAAATAGATCAGTGTAGAGGTAATGATTCCCTTTACTGTGAAAAAAATAATGCCGCCGATGCCAAACTTTTTAAGTAAATTTTTCCATCTGGGCAGTTTTTTATCTTCCGTTACTGGTGCCTGATCTTCCATTTTTTATTTTTTTCAAAAATAAGAAAATTTCTACAATAGCTATTTGATCAGAACATTGCAAAAGTCAATTATTCCTATAAAATCCTGATTTTTTGTAATATAAACTAACGATTGTTAGTTTTAATTTTGCCGGTCAAAATATATTTTTATCTTTAGGGACTTTAAAAAAATTAAAAATTTATGTCCTCAAATTCGATATCAGATAGCCTGGAAAGACTAGGAATCACAGCAGAAAATAAAGGAACATCCACTGGTCTGGATTTCTTCTCATCAGGATCCAAGATAGACAGTTTTTCGCCTGTAGATGGCAATTTAATAGCTTCTGTAATGGTTTCAGACCATCAGGACTATGACAGGGTTCTTGCAAAAGCACAGGAAGCCTACTTAGAGTTCAGAAGGATTCCGTCCCCGAAAAGAGGCGATCTGGTGCGCCAGTTTGGCAATAAACTTAGAGAATACAAAGACGACCTTGGAAAACTGGTTTCCTATGAAATGGGGAAATCTCTCCAGGAAGGTCTTGGCGAGGTTCAGGAGATGATAGATATCTGTGATTTTGCAGTGGGATTATCACGGCAGCTTCACGGTTTTACGATGCATTCCGAAAGACCGGGACACAGGATGTATGAGCAGTATCATCCGTTGGGAATTGTCGGTGTAATTTCCGCTTTCAACTTTCCGGTGGCAGTTTGGAGTTGGAATGCTGCATTAGCCTGGATCTGCGGTAATGTTGTGATCTGGAAACCGTCAGAAAAAACACCGCTTTGTGCTATCGCTTGTCAGAACATATTCAATGAAGTGGCAAAGGAAAATAATCTTCCGGAAGGCATTTCTAATCTTCTGGTTGCAGACCACGAGATTGGCGACAGACTGGTAAAAGATAAAAAAGTGGCTTTGGTTTCCTTTACCGGTTCTACCAGGGTTGGAAGAATTGTTGGAAAAAATGTAGCAGAGCGTTTCGGAAAATCAATTTTGGAGTTGGGCGGAAATAATGCGATCATCGTTACGGAAAATGCAGACCTTAATATGTCCATCATCGGTGCAGTTTTCGGTGCAGTAGGTACAGCCGGACAGAGATGTACCTCCACAAGACGATTAATCATCCACGAATCTGTGTACGATGAAGTGAAAAACAGACTTGTAAAAGCTTATGGACAATTGAAAATCGGAAATCCATTGGATGAATCCAATCATGTAGGCCCGCTTATAGACAAAGATGCTGTGAGACAATATCTGGATTCCATCGAAAAATGTAAGAAAGAAGGCGGAAAATTCGTGGTTGAAGGCGGCGTTTTGGAGGGCAATAATTACAGTTCAGGCTGCTATGTAAAGCCTTGCATTGCAGAGGTGGAAAACAACTACGAAATTGTGCAGCACGAGACTTTTGCACCAATTCTTTATTTGATTAAATACAAAACGCTGGATGAAGCTATTGCTATCCAAAACGATGTTCCTCAAGGTTTAAGTTCAGCGATTATGACTCAAAACTTGAGAGAGGCAGAACTCTTCCTTTCCAATGCGGGTTCTGATTGTGGTATTGCTAATGTTAATATAGGAACTTCCGGAGCAGAGATCGGAGGCGCTTTTGGCGGAGAAAAAGAAACCGGCGGAGGAAGAGAATCCGGTTCCGATGTTTGGAAATATTATATGAGAAGACAGACGAACACAATTAACTATACTACTAATTTACCATTGGCTCAGGGAATTAAATTTGACCTTTAAAATATAGAATACAAATATGATAACAGCTACAGAAAATAAAGTAAAAGAAACACTTGGTAAACATATCCTTGCGGACGGTTTTGATTTTGTGATGGATTATGAAAAATCCCACGGCTCTTATATTGTGGACCAACTTACAGGCAAAGAATATCTGGATATGTTTTCGATGTTCGCATCGGCTTCTATTGGATATAACCATCCTTATGTGATGGAAAGAGCCAACTGGCTTGGGAAAATGGCCATTTACAAACCTACGCTGAGTGATGTTTATCTTCAGGAATATGCAGATTTTATGGAGGTATTCTCCAGAGTTGCAATTCCGAAGGAACTACCATATTGCTTTTTTATAGAAGGTGGTGCTCTGGCCGTTGAGAATGCTTTGAAAACAGCTTTTGACTGGAAAACAAGAAAAAACTGGCAGAAAGACATTGATAAAGAAGGTTCTATTGCGATCCATTTCAAACAATCTTTCCATGGGAGAAGCGGTTACACATTATCTTTGACCAATACTTCTGATCCCAGAAAATACCAGTATTTTCCAAAGTTTGACTGGCCAAGAATTACCAATCCTAAACTGAATTTTCCAATCACGGAGGAAAATCTGGAAGAAACTATCAAGCACGAGCAAATGGCTTTATTGCATATTCAGGAAGCAATTTTAGCTAATCCAGACCAGGTCGCTTGTATAATTATAGAACCGATTCAAGCAGAAGGAGGCGACAATCATTTCAGAAATGAATTCTTTACAGAGCTCAGAAAAATCTGTGACGAAAACGAAATTCTTCTCATCCTTGACGAAGTTCAGACAGGAATTGGAATGACTGGAAAAATGTGGGCTTTCCAGCATCTGGATATTATTCCGGATGTCATTACTTTCGGTAAGAAAACTCAGGTGTGTGGCATTCTGGCGAATAAAGAAAAACTGGATGAAGTAGAACATCATGTTTTCAAAGAAAGTTCCAGGATCAATTCTACTTTCGGGGGTAATTTTATTGATATACTTCGTTTTCAGCTGGTATTGGAAGTGATAGAGAAAGAGAATCTTGTGGAGAATTCCAGAGTTGTAGGGGAATTTCTTTTGGATGGATTAAAGCAATTGGAGCAAAAATTTCCGGATCATATTTCAGCAGCCAGAGGAAAAGGTCTGATGTGCGCATTCGATCTGAAAGATGGCGAGTCCAGAGAATGGCTCAGAAGCAGACTGTATGATGAAGGCATTATTATTCTGACCTGCGGAGATCAATCCCTAAGATTCCGCCCGCACCTGAATGTAACGAAAGAAGAAATCCAGATTATTCTGCATAAAATTAATTCTATATTAGAGAATTTGGTATAATGAATTTTAGATTTTGATATTTTTTTCGTAAATTGCTATGCTTTTAAAATCAAAATCTGAAAATTATGGATGCAACAACGAGAGTGGCTGTGTACGAAAGCAACAGCCCGCAGGAGATCCAGCTGATAAAATCCAAGCTGGAAGATGCAGGTATAAAATGTGATGTAGAGAATTCTTATCTTAGTTTTCTTTCTACTCCCACTGCAACCAATACTTATGTGAAAGTAGATATCAAAGACGAGAAAAAAGCTTTCGAAATTATCGACGAATATTTAAAATCAAACCAAAATTGATTTCATATTTTTAAATTTTACGTTTTACAGAAATCGGGTTTAAACTTTTTAAGCCCGATTTTTTTATAGCTTGGAAAAAATCCTTATCATTGCAAAACCAATTGGGGAATTAGCTCATCTGGCTAGAGCGTTAGACTGGCAGTCTAAAGGTGACGGGTTCGATCCCCGTATTCTCCACTACAATCAATCAATCTTCTGAAATCCAGAGGATTGATTTTTATTTTGGCAAAAGAATTGCATGATATTATATACGGTAATCGAGTTCATAGAAAACCCGATTATTGATTAAAGGGGGCACTAGTTGCCCTCTTATTTTTTATAAAATTTCATAAAATCAACTATTGCTAATAGTCATAACAGATTATTCTTATTCTAAATAAAAATCTTAGTTCGCCGAAAAAAAAATTGTATTTAGTTAGTAATTTTCAGCAATTTATTAACGGTTTTTCTTATGAATTCTAAAAAGGCTTTCAGCAATATCTTTAGCCAACTTTTTTCCGGACGTTTTTCTGTGTTTTTTTCAGTATTGGGTGTTTACATTGCTCTTTCATCCCTTATTAGGGTGATTTTTTTGATTTGGTCGTCCGCCAATCTTGAATTTAATATTTTTAATATTCTTCGGGCATTTGCAACAGGCTTTTTATATGACCTCACAATGGGACTTCTATTGCTGCTGGTTTATATGATTTATCTTTTCGTTATTCCAAGAAAATTGATTGGCTCATCATTCGACAAGATTTTTACTTATACTTACTTGTTTGTTATTTTTATCATTATTTACTTCAGTTTGTTGGCGGAAATTCCTTTTTGGGATGAGTTTGGTGTGAGGTTCAATTTTATTGCCGTCGATTATCTGATTTATACTTATGAGGTTGTAGAGAATATTAATCAGTCCTATCCGCTGCCACTTATTATCGGGATTTTGATAGCGCTTATTATCGGCACTTTTGTTCTGCTATCGAAGACTAAAGCTTTTCAGAAGACCTTTTCCCATAAGCATTCGATAAAGAAACGTTTAGTATATGTTCCAGTGTTACTGTTCACAATAGTTCTTGCATTGACAATGAAAAACAAGTATGCCGATTTTAGTAATAACAAAGTAGTGAATGAGTTGGGAAAGAACGGAGCATTTTCTTTCATATCGGCTTTCCAGTCCAATGAGTTGGATTATCAGACTTTTTATCCTATGATTTCTGAACAGAAAGCCTATGCTATTCTGAAACCAGATCTTCTGCAGAATAATCAGATTTATAACAATAATCAATGGGATGATATCTGCAGATTAACGAAAGGTAACGGGGAAAAGCGCCCGAATATCATTCTGGTCACCATAGAAAGTTTCAGCGGAGAATTTCTGAAAGCTTTTGGCAACAAGGATAATATTACTCCGAATTATGATAAGCTGGCTCAGGAAAGTATATTTTTTACCAATTTGTATGCTACCGGAACCAGAACCGTACGCGGTATGGAAGCCTTAGCATTGTCAGTCCCGCCAACACCTGGCAACAGTATTGTAAGAAGACCGGATAATGCCAAACTTTTCTCCATTGCAACAATTTTGAGGACTAAAAATTACCATCCTTATTTCATCTATGGCGGCGATGGTTATTTTGATAATATGAATAATTTCTTTGGCGGACAAGGTTTTGATATTGTGGACCGGGATAGGGGAAATCCTTTATCCGATGAAATCACCACTAGACGTTTTGCTATTGAAGATAATGAAGTGTCATTTGAAAATGCCTGGGGAATTTGTGATGAAGATATCTACAAACAATCACTGAAATATGCAGACATCAGCGCACTAAAGCATCAGCCGTTTTTCCAGTTTATTATGACCACGTCCAACCATAAGCCTTATACCTTCCCTGATGGAAAAATCGACTTGCCGAAAGGAGACAGGAACGCTGCTGTGAAGTACACTGATTATGCATTGGGGAAATATCTTGCGGAAGCCAGGAAGAAATCATGGTTTCAGAATACGGTTTTCGTAGTTGTGGCAGACCATTGTGCCAGCAGTGCGGGAAAGTGGGAAATCAACATCGAGAAGCACCATATTCCTGCAATCATCTATAATCTTGGCAAGGCAGAAAAAATCGACCGGCTGACATCACAGATTGATGTGATGCCTACACTTTTCGGTTATCTCGGATGGAATTATGATTCAAATCTCTATGGCAGAGATATCAACCAGACCAAACCTGGTGAGGAACGCGCTTTTCTGGGGAATTACAGAACGCTGGGATTATTGAAAAATAATATGTTCACTCAGATTGATGACAGAAAAAAAATAAAACAATTCAATGTAACTTCCGGCAATCATTCCATATCAGAGATCAGAACAAAAAATAACGGCTTGGTTTCTGAAACTATTGCCTATTATCAGACTGCCAGTCTGAGATACAAAAATGGAAAGATGAAGGAATAAAGACTTTAATAGATATAATCCTTATTACTGCAAGGATTTTTTTTCTTTAAATATTTGTTTAAGTAACCTAACTGTCTTATTTTTGTTAGGTAATCGGAAAAATGAATGCTATCAGGAGAATACTACTTTTTAATTAAGTCAATGAAAAAAACAGCATTACTCATTCTGGTCTCTATCCTTATGATATCCTGCGGAACATCCAGCTCTGCGAAAAAATATACTTATAAAAAACCGGCAGCTAAATCTGTTAATCTCAAAAAACTCAATTCCAGCTATTCCGGAAAGGTTTCCGGAACCAGAGCTTCTGTGCTGGACAATGCAGAAAACTACCTGGGAACGCCTTATAAATATGCAGGTAATACACCTGCAGGGTTCGATTGTTCAGGTTTGGTCTGCAAAGTGTTTGACGAGGAAAAAATCCAAATGCCTCGACGTTCAGCAGATCAAGCCAAGCAGGGCAGGTCTATCAATGTTTCTGAAGCAAAGCCCGGCGATTTATTATTTTTTGCGACGGCAGGCGGTTCTGCGGTGACACATGTTGGCATTGTCCACGACATTAAAAACAGCGGGGAGATTACATTCATTCATTCATCTACTTCAAAAGGTGTTATTATTTCTTCATTGAACGAGGTATATTGGAATAAAGCATTTCTTTTTGCCAAAAGTGTGCTTTAGATTTATTATTTTTGCTATGATTTTAATATGAAGTTCAATAGATTTTTTATTGAGCTTTTTTATTACAATCTCAGTTTATCAATTATCAATTATAAAATACTATGTCTTTACAGGAAAAAATCGAAAAAGCTTGGGATAACCGCGAACTTTTGAAAGAAGAAGAATACCAGAATGCCGTACGAGAAGTCGTTGCGAAGCTAGACGCAGGAGAATTACGTACAGCAGAACCTACAGAAAATGGCTGGCAAATCAACGAATGGGTGAAGAAAGGCGTGGTGATGTATTTTCCAATCCAAACAATGGAAACCATAGAAGTTGGTCCATTCGAATTCCACGATAAAATTCCTTTGAAGAAAAACTATGCTGAAAAAGGCGTAAGAGTAGTGCCTCACGCGATTGCAAGACACGGAAGTTTCGTGGCAAGTGGCGTAATTATGATGCCTTCTTACGTGAATATCGGAGCTTATGTAGATTCCGGAACGATGGTTGACACTTGGGCGACTGTTGGAAGTTGTGCTCAGATTGGAAAAAACGTTCACTTGAGTGGTGGAGTAGGAATCGGAGGCGTTTTAGAACCATTGCAAGCTGCGCCGGTAATTATCGAGGATGATGCTTTTATCGGTTCGAGATGTATCGTGGTAGAAGGTGTTCGTGTTGGTAAAGAAGCGGTTCTTGGAGCAAATGTTTGTCTGACAATGTCAACCAAAATTATTGATGTAACTGGTTCAGAACCAATCGAAACAAAAGGTTACGTTCCGGAACGTTCTGTGGTAATTCCTGGAAGTTACACAAAGAAATTTCCAGCCGGAGAATATCAGGTTCCTTGCGCACTGATCATCGGAAAAAGAAAAGAATCTACGGATAAAAAAACCTCTCTTAATGATGCTTTGAGAGAAAATAATGTAGCGGTTTAATAGCTGCCATTTTTAACTTATATTTGTCATTCTAATGAGAATTAACTTCTTGCTAGAATGACATTTTTAATTAATAACCAAACGACTGTGAAAGAGAAGTTCTTAAAATTCATTTCGGACTATCGGATTATATTTGCGATTTACATCATTGTTTCTGCTGTCACGGCTTATAGCAAATACAAAAGAGGAACAGGCGGCTACAACAACTATCTGATTTTCAAGAATGTATTTTATAATACGTTGCAGGAACGAAATATTTTCTCACAATACCCTGATTTGTTTTTCGACAGTAATCATTATGGCGTTTTTTTTAGTCTTTTGATTGCACCATTTGCGATGATGCCGGATGGTTTTGGTGCCGTTTTTTGGAATGTTGCCATCACTTTGGTTTTCCTTTTTGCGATTTACAAATTGCCATTTTCCAATGCTAAGAAATCATTTTTTGCTTGGCTTTGTCTTCAGGAATTTATCACTGCGGCGACTTATTTTCAGTTTAACATCATTTTGACAGGATTGTTGATGTTGTCTGCAATTTACATTTATGAAAGAAAAGAATCGCAATCTGCGTTCGCAATTCTTATTGGCGTTTTTGTTAAAATCTACGGAATCGTAGGACTTTCCGCATTTTTCTTTGTTAAAAATAAAACCAAATTCATCGTTTCATTAATTGCTATCTCGATTCTATTTTTTGTTTTACCGATGTTGATTTCAAGTCCGAAATTTGGAATTCAATCTTACTTTGATTGGTACACTTCTTTGTCAGGGAAAAATTTGGAGAATCAAGCTTTGGGAACGCGTCAAGATTATTCATTAATGGGCGTTGTGAGAAGAATTGTAGGCGATGCAAGCATATCAAATCTTATTTTTTTAATTCCAGGATTCATTTTGTTTATGTTACCTTATTTCAGAACAAAACAATTCAAGTTTTTACCATTTCAATTGATGATTCTGGCTTCAACATTACTATTCTTGGTACTTTTCAGTTCAGGTTCCGAAAGTCCGACTTACATTATCGCTATTGCTGGCGTGATGATTTGGTTCTTGATGCAGAAAAAATTAACCAAAATTGACATTGGCTTATTGATTTTTGTAATGATTTTCACTTGTTTTGCATTTTCGGATTTATTTCCAAAATCAATCAAAGAAGGCGTTTTTATAAAATATTCTACGAAGGCAATTCCTTGTATATTGATTTGGTTCAGAGTGATGTACGAGTTGATGACCAAGGATTTTGAGAAAGATTATAAATTAGATTAATGAAGTCAAACTGATGAAAAAGATTTCCATCGTAATCCCAGTTCATAACGAAGAAGGCAATATTTCCTTGATGTATCAAAGGATTAATGCTGTCTTTTCCAAACTCGAGAATTACACTTTCGAAATGATTTTCGTGAATGATGGAAGTCGCGACAATTCTCAGTTGATCTTAGAAAAACTCAGTCAAGAATTTGATAACGTTAAATTCATAGAGTTTTCAAGGAATTTTGGTCATCAGCCCGCCGTAAAAGCAGGTTTGGATTTTGCCGATGGAAACGCTGTGATTTCTATGGATGCCGATTTGCAACATCCGCCAGAACTCATTCCAGAACTCATTGAAAAATGGGAAGAAGGTTATGATGTTGTTTTGACCAACCGAAAATATCCAAAAGAAATTTCCTATTTCAAAAAGAAAACCTCCGAAATATTTTATAAATTTCTTTCCAGAATTTCTGATGTCGATTTAAAAAATGGAGGCGGTTCCGACTTCCGATTGATGGATGCAAACGTTGTCCAGTCTTTCAGAAATTTCACAGAAGACGATTTGTTTCTCAGAGGTTTGACGAGTTGGATGGGCTACAAACAAACCACAATCAATTTTGTTGCAGGCGCGAGAAATTCTGGCGAAAGTAGTTATAATATCAAGAAAATGATGAAGTTCGCCTTCACGGGAATTACAGCTTTCAGTGTAAAACCTTTGTATCTTGCGGCGTATTTGGGGTTTATGTTTTCGGCACTTTCAGTTGTTGGCTATGCGATTTACGTCATAGAATCTTTTGTTTCCGGAACAGAAATCTCAGGTTGGGCTTCGCTGATTATGACTATTGTTTTTTTCGGCGGATTGCAGTTGATTATTTTAGGAATTTTCGGGATTTATCTTGGCAAAATTTTCAAGCAAGTCAAAGAACGGCCTAATTATATCATTCGTTCGAAAAATATTAATTGATTTTACGCAAAGGTTTTTATAAGAACAAAGAATCCAAAGCATTAATGAATTAATGTTTAAGCGTGAATTTTCAGTTAGCTTATCCAATCGATTTATTGATTCTTCGACATCTTAAAAAAAACTTTGCTCTTTGTTGCCTTTGCGAAATATTTCACGCAAAGGTTTTTTTAAGAACAAAG